>Ga0208265_100070_pt1 | contig 118892 bp, 107 predicted proteins | sample LakWasMet44_HOW7_2_FD_183882 | JGI IMG/M metagenome (GOLD analysis project Ga0208265, IMG submission 183882) | Freshwater sediment methanotrophic microbial communities from Lake Washington under simulated oxygen tension - Sediment Metagenome... | ecosystem: Environmental > Aquatic > Freshwater... | reverse complement strand
CTTGCTGGAACCGATTGGCAACATTCCACCGGCTGAGGCTGAAGAAAAGTATTATCAACAACTGATTGAGTCTGCTCAGGCGGCATGACTCACAACCATCGGCCTCCGAAAAATTCGGGGCGGTTCAGGTTAAGGGAGAGATGACACCTTCGGACCCCCTGTTCAAAGAGATTGAGGACTTCATTGGTGGGTTTGGTATCAATCGGGCATTACACATTCCCCATACCAGAATGGAAGAGTTTGGTCAAGGTGGTAACTTTGGCAAGGGATGGTTCGCCAAGCAGGTTGAGAAGGTCGATCTGGCCCAACAGTACGGAAAGAAGTTGACATCCAACATATCGATGATGGGTCCGATCACTGAGGTACTGGAGAAGATGGCTGCTGTGTCTATGTCTCAGAAGTTTTTGAATATGGCATTGGACCCCACTGAGATCAACAGAGCACGTATGGCTTCACTTGGTCTATCCGACTCAATGTTGAACAGGGTGTTGAAACAGATCAAGGAGAACGCTATTGACGAAGATAACCCAGTCACAGGACGCAAGCTCAAGTCAATGAACTTCCAGGAATGGAAAGACCCTGAGGCATTCGAAGCGTATCGCTACGCCATGAACCGGCAGGTTTCCCGTATGGTTCAACAGAACCTACTGGGAGAGACACACCCACTGATGAGTACAACCCTCGGTAAGACTTTCGGTCAGTTCCGGTCATTCGTCCTGGTTGCCTATGAGAAACAACTATTGCATAACCTGCTGATGCGCGATAAGGAAACCGTAACGTATGCGCTGACAGGTATGTTCCTGGGTGGACTGGCTTACTCGGCTCAGACTGCGGTCAACAGTATCGGTAGGGATGACCAAGAGAAATACCTGAAGGAAAGACTCAGTGCCAAGAACATTGGCCTTGCCTCATTCCAACGATCAGGTATGGCTACTTTGATTCCTGGAACAGTTGACAGTCTCTTTGGGTTGACAGGAAGAGACCCTGTGTTTGGCTTCAGGTCTTCCAACCTGGACTCCAACTTCGTGACAGGTAACCCCACGGTATCCACATACATGAAGCTTCAGGGGTCAATTAAGGGTGCAATAGCTCCGGTAGTCAACCCTGATTACGACTTCTCCAAGGTGGACTTCAGAAACATGACAGGACTCCTGTGGTTCAACAACGCGATTGGTTTTAGAAACCTTTTCGAATATCTCCAACACGACCTACCTAACAGATCAACAGAGGATTGATGCTGTAAACTCAAGCGTATAAATGGAATAGGCTCAAGGTGAAACTATGTTCAGCCTTGGGGCTATTCCTTTATTGTTATTTTATTTGTTGTTCTAGTTGCTTTATCCGAAGCTCTGTCTCCAGCTGTTTCTTCCTCACCATCAACCCTATAAACCCTGGTGAAACATTTTCCAGGATACGGCTTTCGCTTCTCATAAGAAGCCACATGTTAAGAAAAACGAGTAATAGAGAACCTGAGAACATTATTATTTCTTGCGAAGATAAGTAACGTTCATTCAGCCATAAATAGCCAATGAAAAACATCGTAGCTAGATCACAATACCAGACGATTAAAAGCAACGCGCTGATTTTATTATTTGACAAAGTAAAGCCCCTCTATTAAAGCTTAAACGCATCATCATAGCCAAAGATCGTCCTGTAAGCAAAAGGGTTGTTTAAGCATGAGATAGAAGACAGCCATGAAATGAGGTAACACAACAGGTAACACAACCTCTTTGCATGATCATAAAAAACGGATAATATAGGCTTATTTTTCAACGACCTATAAGCCTATCCAGAAGAGCTAGGGAGCGTCTCGGGCGCGCCATTCTTAATAACCCTCTAAAAAACCGTTTTTATCCTTTCCATCATTCAGCAACCTCGCCTCAATCCGACTGGACCAAATCTGTCGCACTGAATCGGGACATCCTTTTCCCGTTATATCCTGCATCACAGACTCAGCGCTTAATACTCATCCCCCAGCGCATCCAATGCCGTCTGCGCCAGACCGGTCCATAGCGGCGTACTCCAATCCTTCAGATATCGCCTGAACTGGCGCCGCGTTGAAATGATTGGAAACGCGTCGGCGCAAAGCTCGTTCAGCATCTCTCGGCAGTGCTGCTTAATCTCGGTTTCCAGCGATTTAGGATCGCTGTCCTGTCCGCCGTACACCACGCCCAACAAGCTGAGTTCCGCCAGCGTGCTCAACGCATAAGCCCGGTCGTCGCCTGACGATTTGCGGATCTGCCATTGCACAATCTGTTTGGCCGCGTTCCACAATATGCTGTATTTATGCGCCAGTTCCTTGAGCACGGGACCGTCGTCTTCCCGGTTCAGGATGGCGATGATCGACAGATACTGCGTGATCACCCAGGAATTGCAAGGGTCGATTTCCCAGGCATCACGATAAAAATCGCGGCAGGCTTCGTAAGCTTTTTGGGCCAATGGCAGATCTTCCGCCAGGGCATAAGCGATGCCGATGCGTTTCTCGCTGGCGGCGCTGATGCCCAGGCGCTGCGCCCTATCCTTGGCCGAGACGATGGCATGCGATTCCTCGCGCCAGTTTTTCAGATCTTCGCGCACCGATGCGCACAGCGCGGCCAATTCCACCTTTTGGGCATCACTGAGAATCTGCGCGGCACTTTCACCCCGGTCCAGATTGGCGCCCACCAGTTCATCGATCCGGTCAAACTTCACTTCGATTTTGCGCTGCGTCTGCTGGTCGCGGAACAAGTTGACCTGGCGCTCGAAATTCCACGGCACCGTGGCGTAGGCGACGATGCTGGCCCAGTCGTGCGTCTCCGGCGAATCCGTGCGCAGCCGCTGGCGTAGTTCGTAAAGTACCCAGCGCGGGTCGCCGCCGTTCAGCAAGCCGCGGTAGAGCACTTTGGCCGCGATGGCCGATGCCTTCATCCACAACGGAAACTGGGACGCGATGACCCACGGAATGCCGGCCGCGTTCAGTTCGTGGGCGATGCTGCCGCCGGGCGTCAGCACCGATTCGATATTGCCGGAATCGCAGGTCGCCAGCGTCACCAGCGTCGGCCGGAAGCGCGTGTTGCCGGCCGAATCGCTCGAGGTCAGGGCGATGGCGAGGCGCTCGCCGTCGACGATGTCGGCGCTGTCGCCGGTCTCGCTGCACAAGGCCAGACCGTAGCGCTCATCGCCGGAATATTTGAACGGCGCGCCATGGGCCAGGATGTGAACGTGGGTGAACTCGGTCGAGGCGCAAAGCAAGCGGATTTGCTCCAGCGTGGCATTGGGCAGCACGGTCAGCAGCTTTTTGACTTCCTCGATGCGGTTCTCGTCCTTGATCTTGACCCAGGGCTCGATGGCTTCGCGCAGGGCCTGCAAATGGGCCTGCGCGGGCACGTAAAGCCCGTCCGGCGCCGCGAACGCGAACAGAATGCGCGGCGGACGCGTCCAGTCGACCGGCAGCGGGCGGCCCCGGCGGATTTCCCGCGTGATCGTGATCGGCGTGCGCATTTGCAGGAACAGCGGCGAGCCCGATCCGGGGAAACCGTCCGGCGCCACGGCCGCCTCGAAGGGCATCAGGCCCAGTTCGAACGCGGACATGGCCAATCTCAAATGCACGAGTTTGCCGCTCTCGGCGCCGGCATTGCCGAGCTCGGAAAGCAGGGCCGGCACTTGGCCGAGCACGCGGCCGATGGCCTCGCCTATGTCGCGGATTTCCGATTGCCGCTGGTCGTCAGTGGCGGGGTCCTTATCCTGGGGGTATCTGAGCCGCCGCAGGCGCATCAGCAACTGGCGATGCTCGAACGGCATTTGCAGCGTCACCGGCCCGTCGGAGCCGCACAGGGCAATGTAGTTGGTCAGCGGCGACAACAGTTGATTGTGGGCGGGCCCGGATCTTAACAGTTCGAGCTTGACGTTGCGGATTTCCGAAGTGTACTTTTCGATCATGTCACTTCCTCACGAATTGCTGGATGGCCTGGGGCGCGCCGGTGCCGTCGCCGACGACATGGCTCAGGCAGCCGACGACGCCGCCTTTCTCCGCCTTGATGGATACGGCGCTGGTCTGGTTCATCACGAAGCTTTGCCCGCCGAATTTCGCCTCGTCGATCAGTTCCATGCGGCCGTCCATCAGGACGTCGTAAACCGGCTTGAACGACTTCTGATCCTTCAGCATGGCGTCGGTGAAACGCAGCAGCCGGATCCAGGTGCCGCAATTGAAGTAGAAGCGCCCGCCGCCCATGTCGATGGCGCGCTCCAGATGGGTGTGGCCGGTGACGATGAAATCGATGGAAGCCCCTACCGCCGCCGTGACATCCTTGAAGGTGTCATCCCGGTCGGTGCGGTCGAAGGTCTTGTCGTCGGCCAGCCAGTCTTTCAGCGCCCGGCGCAACGCCTCGTCCTTGGGCACATCCCTGAGCCAGCCCGTCAGCCGGTCGAAAATCAGCTGCCAGGTGCCCAGCGGCGCCGCCGGCTCGACGATCTGGGCATTCGGCTTTCCGAGATTGGCCTCGGCCAGCGCCAGCATCGCGTCCACATCCCGCGAGTCCTGCCTCGAATGCGTGTTGATGCCCTCCCTGAGATTGGGGCCCAGCAATTGCTTGACCGTCACCGCCGAGGCATCCGTCACCTGTTCGCGCGGCTGAAACCCTTCCGCGGACAGGCGTTGGTTGACTTCCCTGCCGCCGCTGACTCTCTCGCCGACGATGGATACCAGGTCGGTGATCTTTTTCGCCTGGGACGGATCGAGCACGATCAGCGTGCCAACCGCGGCCTGGGTCTCCGGCTTCAGCAAATCGATCCATTTGTATTTTTCCTTGACCTCGTTCATGACCTCCTTGACCATGCGCGTGCCGGCATTCGGATACCATTCCTTGGCATCGAGCGAGCGGCCGGCATTCAGGCGCCGCCCGACCTTGGCCAGATCCTCGTAGCGGTTGTAGTTCCAGGCATCCACTTCGTTGCCGTGCGTGCAGTAGATACGCGCATTGCCGACCGTACAGGTGTAGCCGGCGCCGGTGGTCGAGAACTCGATCCGGGCGCGCTTGACCAGGTCATCGCATGCCAATCGTTTCATGATCAGGCGCTGCACCGGCGGGAAAGCCATTTCGATATCGTGATTGCCGATGATAAAAACCAGCGTGCGCCGTTCGCCTGCCACGAAAGCCGCGAGCGCATCCCAGATGCAGGAGAAGGACGCGTCTTTCATGATCCGCTCAACCACAGAGACGGCCTGCTCGACCGCCACATAGCCCGGCAGTTCCTCGGCCAGCGTGTCGAAGATATCCCCGTTCAGCACCAGCGCTACATGGCCTGCCGGGCACTGTTGGGCCACCCACCCAATGTAACCCACCAGCCTCCTGGTCTCCTTCAGGATCTGAAAATTGGGTCTGTTGCCGCCCATGTGGATGTCCGAGATCACATGAATCTCATCGTAAGCGGGAAAATCACTCATAGGTCTATCTCCAGTAACAAATAAAATCACCGACAAATACTGACAACCAGCCGGAAGCGCGGGTCAGGCCTGACATTCAGGGTCTTTGCGCATGCCTGAGCATGAACAGTGTAAACTCATAACATGATGCTCCTCTTCTGCTACTTCGAGCCCTGACGATCCCGCTCCATGGATCCCCAGTGCGGCATTACATTCTTGCCGACCCTAACCGGAAACATCGGCCGCTAAGCTATACGCGCGCTAGAAAAAGCCAAAGTAATGCAATTTTTGTAATTACTGGAAATATATGGATCAGCATTAGCTAGAGGTGTGATTATAGATGATATAGACAGTGTGGCAAGAAATAGCAGAAGGCCGGCGTCCCCGCCGTTATGCTAACCGTGGATGCCAGTAAAAACAGGCTTATCTTTTGTTTGGGGCAATTGCCTCAAGCAGTCAAATAAAACAGTCTCTCCGAGACATCTTAGAAAACTGCTGAGGCAAGGGGCTATATCGTCCGTCTACAGGCTACTTGATAGGCGTAATAGCAATCGCTTCCAGCCATTCGGCAATACCGTTAACCGGCGGATGATATTGCATAACGACAGAAAAAGCATTGCCGCTGCCGGCATCGGTCACGCGAGGGATTAACACTTGCTGGTTAGCCGGGTTATACGTGGCCTGGAATGGATCGGCGACCTCTCCAGCGCCAAGTTCATTAAGCGCTGATAGAGCAAAGTTATAGGTATTGTCCGAGAATGGCTCCTGACGCATCAAGCGTGCTTCATAGAGCTTACCGTCAACCTTGACTTTAGGGATATTCAATTCACTGGTAAAGCCATTGAATGTCGATGACTTTTCAATTGCAGACGCAGACAGTAACGGATCAAGACCTGTGCCAGTTACCTTGATCGTGTACTGGTCGTCGCTAAAAAAAGTTGAGAGATACTGCTGTGTAGTGGCATAAGGTCTAGTTATAGTATTTCCATCGCCATCTGTGTCTTTGCCAATTACAGGGCGTCCAGGCTGACTCAAAAGAACTGATCCTTGGCCACATTCTTCATCCCCTTGATCGGCATTGCCGTGCAGAGGCGCGGAGATGGCAATGTAGTAATCTCTTTCACCCGGGGGAACACCGATTTCAAGCGAATTAGACTTATCAAAACAAGGATCGATGATGCCGATGAGGGCTCCATCGAATAAATTCGCCCTGTAAGCCAGATACAGGTCATCTGAAGGAAACCATTCCTCATCCGGACTAAGAATTGTATTTCCAAGCAGGTCTTTAGCACTTTGAGTCTCTGTTACCAAACGTTGCAACCAAAACTGGGCGGATTCTTCAAACTCAGGCGTGAACTTGGCGCTATCAAACGCATACAGCACCCATCGACTTTTTTGGCCGAAGCAACTGCTGCCTTGCGGGCAAACGTCAAGCTTGATAACTTCATTACCGGCACTGTGCAAATAAAACCAATCCCTATCATGCGGAGAGAGCAAATGCCCCTTAATATTTCTACTGGAATTCAAAGGGGTGGCATCGGTAGAGCGGTCGTTAAATTCAACGTCCACATTATCGTAAGGACGATCTTTCGGCTGTTCAAAAACGGTATTGCCGTCGGCATCAACCGGGTTACCGATAATGGTCACATTCAGTCTTGCGGTGGCGCTTTGCCCATACTGGTTGGTAATGGTATAGACGAAAGAGTCTGTAGCAACTTGACCAGCCGTTAGCTTAATAACACTGGGAGAGTTTTTATACAATGTATAGGTAAAATCCCCTGTAGAGTCGATAATCAGAGTGCCATAGTCACTGGCGGGCGAACTGTTAAGAGTAACATTCATCGCATCGCTAGAGTAAACACCGGCCCCATCTATAGTCGCGTCATTTGAAATCACACTGCCTTTTACAGATATGACATTGTTTGGCATTACCGTGATACTGTCATCAACTGCAACAATCTGCGATGCTACGGATGCCGAAGAGTCGATGGCGCTTGGGGAACCTGTAGAGCTGATGGGCGCCTTCAAAGGCCCAGGATCGGCGCACAACTCAAATGAGCAGAGCAATAATAAAGGGGAAATCTTTTTTAACATTGAGATACACTCCTGTGATCTTACGGACAAGTTAATCGGGTTAATCTGAGAATAGTTCAGTTTGGCCTATAGTCAAGCTGGGCCACAAAAATGCTCAGCGGACAGATTCCCGCTATTTGTTACCGTAGATCAGGAGTGCAGCCAGAGTCAGCTTAATCTTGTGCGCAGCCCATCGGCATTCACATCCGATTGATCGAAGCATGAATCTTTTTCGCTAGCGCATCGATTCCGCGCCTTGTCACCTTCTCATGCGTGCCTTTCAGTTCGATAGCGTATCTTGCTGAGAGGTCGGGGTCTTTCACATTGACCAGATACGCCATCAAATAAGAAAACAGGAAGCTGGGCTTGCTATGCTGCCCGACGACGACCCAGTCGGCATTCCACTGCCTGGCCAGCGCGGCCGCAACGTCATGGAATTTGAAAAGATAGCCGAACCCGGCATTGGCAGCCGCCTGTTCACTGATATTGATGTGAATGATTTCATAGTCACCGGCCCGGCTGATTGCCTGTTCAAGCAACGGTCTGAATGTAGCCGTACGCACAAGCTCGTCCGGCGTATTGGGCATTGAAGTGATATCGTTCAGTTCGAAATTCAAAACCGCTATGCGGACGCTTGCATAAGCGGCCCCGCTGAAGACCAGCCCCATACTCAGCATTACCCAGGCCGGGATTAAACGCGCACTTATTAATTTCATCATCTTTCTCCTCTTGAAAACCTGCCTTGGCGGCAGTTGCCAGATTAATGGGCATGCACATGCCGGTAACCTGATCGTTGCCCGCTAAAAACGGGCAATTTGCCCGACCTTATCAAAGCAGCTTTCCATACCGGCCACAGGCGCATAAAATACGAGCAAAGACGCACCGTGCCTCAAACCGCCTGATCGTCAGCAAAAAAGCTCATCCGACATTACTATGAATCTGAAACTTCATTTGCTATCGCGCATCATCCTGATCGGCTTTGCCTGCCTGATCGCAACGACAGCCTGGGTGCTGTATCAGGCCGATCAGGAATTCCGGCATGAGGCCCGTTCAAAGGCTGACTCAATAGGCAGACAACTGGAATTGCAGCTGCTGCGCATCAATGCGGGCTTCGATCACACGGCGCGCTTCCCTGATCTGGGGCTATGGCAACAGATGGGCGCCATCTCCGGCGCTTGCGTGTGGTTCATACCGGCAGACGGGGATCAGGTCCGCAGTGTTTGCAGCGGCGGCAATACCTCTGCCCAAAACGGGCCGGACTGGTTCGAAAACATTTACCGATGGGCATTCAAGCCTGGTTTTGAGACTATGCGCCCGGTTGCCTTCCGTGACCATATTTATGGCGCCGTCGTCATCGCGCCCAGCGCCGAAATCGAGATCGCCAATGCCTGGCAACAGCTTCGCGGTCTGATGGGACTGTCCGCAACAACCGTGCTGGCCCTTTGCCTGCTGGTTTATGTCACGGTGAACCGCGCCTTGCGGCCTGCGCAAGTAATTGTTGCCGGCCTGGAAAGCATGAGCAATGGAAATTTGTCTGCCCGCCTGCCCGCTTTCGAGCTGGCCGAATGGCAGCGCACCGGCCAAGCCATCAATCAACTGGCGGCCAGCCAGCAGCAGCTGCTCGCCGAGCGCCGGATGCTGGCCCTGAAGTTGCTGACCGTCCAGGAGGAAGAGCGCCGCTATCTGGCGCGCGAGCTGCACGACGAGTTCGGCCAATGTCTGGCCGCCATCAACGCCGTTACAGCCTCCATGATGCAGACGGCGGAACAGGACTGCCCTGCGCTGGTTCCCGAAGGCAAAAACATCGCCCGCATTACCGGCCACATGATGGATTTGTTGCGCGGCATGCTGCTGCGATTGCGGCCCATGGATATTGATGAACTGGGATTGTCGGCCGCGTTGAACAGCCTGATAGCCGGCTGGAATGCCCGAAACGGCGGCAGAATTCACTATCAGCTGACCATCGACGGCAATCTTGGCCAACTGCCCGAGCCCATGCCTGTCAACATCTTCCGCATCGTTCAGGAATGCCTGACCAATATCGCCAAGCATTCGGGCGCCGCCAACGCGAAAGTCATGATCAAGCTGTCTGATGGACTTGTAGAACTGCAGGTAGAAGACGACGGCATCGCCGATAAACTGCCGTTTGAAGACAGTTCCGGCATCGGCCTGCTCGGCATGCGCGAGCGCGTGACGGCGCTGGGCGGCCAGCTGACGCTGGCTCCGATTCAGACCGGCGGACTGATGGTCCGGGCATGGCTGCCGTTGCAGCCTGCGACAGGAGCCCCGGCATGACGGCCTCGGCGCACATCAGGATCTTGCTGGTCGACGATCACGCCATCGTCCGCGAAGGCTACCGCTCTCTGCTGGAAAAACAGCCCGGACTGGAGGTCGTCGCGGAGGCGGCTGACGGCCTGGAGGCCTATGCCCGCTTTAAGGAATGCAATCCCGATCTGGTCATCATGGATCTTTCGCTGCCCGGCCAGGGCGGGCTTGAGGTTATCGCACGCATCCGGCAGCGCCGCTCCGATGCCAGAATCCTGGTTTTCAGCATGCACCAGCACCCGGGATTTGCGGTTCAGGCCGCGCGGGCTGGGGCATTAGGCTACGTCACCAAGAGCAGTGCCCCCGATGTCCTGATCCGGTCCGTCTATGACGTCCATGCCGGCCGCCACACGCTGAGCGCCGATATTGCCCAGGCGCTTGCCCTGGAAAAGCTGGGCGCCGACCGCATCGCGCTGGAAGACCTGACCGGGCGCGAATTCGAGATTCTGCGCCTGCTGGCCGAAGCGCGCCCGACCGAAGACATCGCCCGCCTGCTGCATATCAGCCCAAAAACCGTGCTAAACTGCCATTACCTGATCAAGAAGAAACTGGGCGTCGCCAGCGATATCGAACTGACCCGTCTGGCCATCAGGATGAACGTGGTCAGCCTGCTGGAACTATCGGGACCGCTGTAGGCGCTTTAATCCGCCCCAAAATGATCACGGTCCAATGGGCTTAAAGACTGTGTAATCAGAAGCTATAGCGTGTTTCATCAGGTTGATGCGCAATAAAAAAAGGGGACATTGCGTCCCCTTTCAAGATATTTCCAACTGGACGGATCAAGCCTCTAAAGCGCTTGTTTTACGGCGCGAGAAACCGGCTAGCCCAACCATTGCCGAACCGAATAACCAGACTGCCGCGGGCACGGGAACGGCTGATATATTCTCAGCCGACATTTCTGCATAGGCGTGTCCGATGATGATGTCGGTGTCAAATAAGCCGGCTAGACCATTTAAGGATAAGCGCAGCGCGTTGACCGTCATTGAACAAAAAGAATCGGAGCAATCCGCTATCTGTTCGTTGAGAATTAAAGTGGCGCCAATGAGTCCAAGTGCATTTAAATCAATGAAGGAATTTGCGCCGGCATTGGCGTTAACTTGGATATCCTGGCCCAATATGCTCAAGCTTAGCGATGTGATATTAGCGCCTCCTGAGGCAGTCAGGTTGCCATAATCCCCCGTTACCTCGGCGCTGGAGCTTAAAGTAACATTATCCAGCTCAAGCAGGCTTGAAAGGCCTAAAATCGATAAAAGATCAGCATTGATGTTTAAATCTTCGACGCCGCCGGACGCGCCAGTGGTTTTACTGCCGGCCGATCCATCAACATTGGAATTCGCCGATCCATTAATTGTATCGGCTGAGGCATGAGCTTGAACTCCTAATATAGTGGCGCCAGCATTAAGATCTAAAAGCGCATTATTCAGACTATATGGCGCCGGAGCTGTTCCCGATATACCTGCAGGTGTTGTTACTGACAGCAAGTTTGAGTTTAGAACATCCAAATTTACAAAGAGCCCATATCCTTCACTGTTAGCGCTAACGATCGCGGCGCCCGCGCTTGGGGTAAAAGTAACAGATGCCAGCGTTAATGCGGCGGCTCCCAAAAAATAAGCTTGTTTTTTCATTATTATAAATTCCAAAATATTACAAATTATGTTGAAAAATAATTTGCAACCCAGCCGTCTTCTATCATTAACCTTTAATAAAGACCCGTAGCTTTCCGTCCCCGCCTCGCGGCGAGTTTGGCTTTTATATTTTTTAACGTCTCCGGCATCCAGCCACAAAGTAAAGCCAATGGAAGAACTCGATTGAGAAAAGCTTTTTCAACATCGTCTCCATTTTTTACTTCTCCAATTCCAGCAATTCCACCTGGTTTCAGTACCTTGATCGTACAGCACCTTAAAAACAACTTAAAAACAACTTAATTTTTTTAATTAACGCCAGTATACTCAGGCCGCATCTGCAAGTTGTTAGCAATTTGTTATTTTTGTGTTAGAGTCTGAGATTATTCTATTCAGGCTTTTTATGCTTGTGTCAATGGATCAAGATTCTATTTATGAATTTGGAACGTTTCGCCTGGAAATAGCAACTTATCTATTGTGGGAAGGTGAAACACCGGTCAATTTACCGCCCAAGATTTACCGCTTATTGCTTTATTTCCTGCAGCATGCAGGTCAGTTAATATCGCGGGAAGAGTTGTTCAATGCGGTGTGGGATGGCCGGATTGTCGATGATTCGGCATTACGGCTGGCCGTTAATTCCTTGCGCAATATTTTGCAGGACGACCACAAAACACCACGTTTTATATCAACGGTCAGCAGGCGGGGCTATCGTTTTCTGGCCGATGTCGCCGTTAATCGGCCTCATGATAATGTTATCCCTTTGCGTTACCAGCCTAAAATTGAGCCTTCATCGGCCTGGATTGAGCGCCCTTCGGAATTGGGTCTGCTTCAGAAAGCCTTTCGTCAGGCGGCTGGAAAAGAGCGATGCCTGTTTTTTCTGAGCGGCGAGCGCGGTGCAGGCAAAACTACCTTGATCGATATGTTCCTTTCCAGAATCATATCCCCCGAGCTGGCCGCGCTCCGTACTCGGGGTGTGCAACTGCACGAGGCTGTGGAACCTTTCCTGCCCTTGTTGGAGGCTCTGGAACGCCGTTGCCGCGAACCCTCCGGAAAAGCATTGATCGAGCGTCTGGAACAGTCTGCCCCAACCTGGCTTTTCCAAATGTCGAATCTGTTGAGCGATGACAAACTTGCAGCCATCATTCCAAAAGTCTCCCAAAACAATACGCGCCGCATGTTGAGAGAGGCCGCCGAATTTTTTGAGAATTTGAGTACCGGTTCGACCTTTATCCTAATTATCGATAACGCGCAATGGGTTGATCAAGCGACTCTGGACTTAATCGCCTTGTTGGCATTTCGGCGCTCTGAAGCGAAACTGTTGATCATCGTCAGTTATCGCCTTTGCGAAAACAGCGCCGCTGCCCAGCGCATTGAGAAACTACGCGAAGAACTGCATCACCGCGGCTTGTGTCAGGAACTGTTCCTGCAATGCTTGGCTCAGGTTGAGTTCCCGGAAGCTGGATAATTTAAGAGAAATTGCTGTTTCCCGACCTGATCGGCAACTGCTTCTCCAGTATTGCTTCCTTGCCTTCGTTTGACATCTCCCTGAACCCGGAAGCCCTGCCTGAGCTTTCCAAGCCGAAGCTATTCTTATTGAATGTAGACAATAAAATAATCGCAGCGCCCCTGCCAAACCCGTAACTCGTAACGGTGATGCTCATCATCAGAAACAGGCGAAAAGCCGCCGGCAACAGTCCTTCGGCCGGAACTGGCGCATCCAGTACCGGAAATACGGCCTGCAGAAGAAACAGGCTCGAATTGGTGAATGCGCCGACCACCATGGCCCAGCGCACATGCCAGGGCAGCGGCACCTTGGCCGCGTAAAAGCCGAACAGCAGCGCGCTCATTAACAGAAAATCCAGATGCGCCTGCAGCAAGCGCGTGATTTTGCCCTGAAAAACCAGTTTGAGCGGCGACATGCCCAAATTCATGCCTACCATGCACCACGCCAGCACCAACGCCGCCAGCAGCCATAAAACGGCGCCTCTGATTAAAATCACATTGCCCGCATGTCTTGAATCCTGATCCATACCTACTTGCCTCATGTTCTGCCCTATTCATTTGAATTCATACTGTCCCTTCAGTATAAATACACGGCCGATCACGCGCCTGCCTTGGACGGAACAACTGTTTGACTGAAACGGCAATAGGCCGTCCATTTACACACAACGCGCTTATCTCTACTATTGGCAAAAGCCGGTTTCTATCTCAGGAGTTTTGATTATGGATATTTATGGCTCGATAGCCTCGGAGTTCTCAAAAGATTCAGGCATGACGCAGGGAATCAAGCTATCGACCGATGATCTCCCGGCGCGAGAGCGGCATGAATGGCTGCGTGAAGTGATAGGGCGGGAATATGCTAATGTCGAAGTCACACCGCCGGCCGACGGCAGCCTGTTCAATGAGATGACGATATACCCGTGGCAGAATTTGCGCCTGTCCGCCATACGGTCGAGCGCCATTTGCCTGGAGCGGCTGCCGCGCGAGCCGCATTTGGTCAGTCAGGATGCCTACTTTGCGGTCGTCCTGCTCTCAGGCGGCTACCTGCTGGAGCAAAACGGCAAAACCGTTGTTCTGCAGCCGGGGGATATGACGCTTTACGACGCCACGCAGCCCCATCGCATACACTGCCCGCAGCACTTTTCGAAACTGATCGTTTCGGTCCCAAGGCCGATGCTCAGGGACAGAATAGCCGGCATTGAGCATTGCGCGGCACTGCGCATCCCCGGCAATAAAGGCATCGGTTCCGTGGCGGCCAATTTCATCCGCACTGCTGCGAGCCAGACCGGCCAACTGAATGCGCAGGAATTTTCCGCGCTGGCCGATCATTCCCTTGATCTGTTGACGCTGGCGCTGGCCTCCGTACGCCCGGCAAACTTCAACGTGTCCAGAAGCCGTTCCATCGCGCTGAACAGGGTCAAGGCATTCATCGAACGCCATCTTGCCGATCCGGATCTAGATACCGCGCGGGTCGCCGACGGCGTCGGCTTGTCGTCGCGCTATATCAATGATCTGTTTAAGGACGAAGACACTTCCCTGATGCGCTATATCTGGCAGCGACGGTTCGAAAACTGCCGGAAAGACCTGATTGACCCGGTCCACGCCGGTCATCGGCTTTCCGACATCGCATTCCGCTGGGGCTTCAACGATTTGTCGCACTTCAGCCGCGCGTTCAAGCAGCGCTTCGGCTGCTCGCCGACAGAATACCGGCAGCAGCCGAAAGCCTAACGGATAGGCCTTAAAACGGCATTCAGCGAAGCGCTGACGATATCGGCATGGCAGGCTATGCCGGTATGCGTCCCGCCGTTGTATCTGAGCCGGACATAACAGGCGGCTTTGGCATCGCTGCCGGCCGTTATGGCGTGCTCGTGATAGTCGGTGATTTCAATAACCTGGCCCAACTGCCGTTCCAGCGCGTTGACAAACGCATCCAGCGCGCCGTTGCCGGTTCCTGTCACCGTTATCTCTCCCGCCCCCGAAACCAGACGCGCAGCAATCGTTTCATGCTGGTCGTGATCGAGATGAAATCCGGCCAGTTGGTAAACCGGCTGCACGGCAAGGTAGGTCTGCTCGAACAAGGCCACCAGCTGCTGTGCGCTTATCTCCTGGGCCTCTGCTTCGGTCCGGCGCTGCACGATCCGGCTGAATTCAATCTGCAGCCAGCGCGGCAGTTGCAGGCCCAGCTCCCGCTCGATGATATAAGCGGCGCCGCCCTTGCCGGACTGGCTGTTGATGCGGATGACCGCCTGGTAATCGCGCCCGACATCGGCCGGGTCGATGGGCAGATAGGCAACGTTCCACGGCTGCCCCGGCCGGCGGGCCTCCAGGCATTTCTTGATCGCATCCTGATGGCTGCCCGAGAAAGCCGTGAACACCAGGTCGCCGGCATAGGGATGACGCGGATGCACGGCAATCTGGTTCAACTGGCTGACCTGGCGGCTGATCGAGCCCAGGTCGGAAAAATCCAGCTCGGGATCGACGCCCTGGCTGTACAGATTCATGGCCATGACCATGATATCGGCATTGCCGGTGCGCTCGCCGTTGCCGAACAGCGTGCCTTCGACGCGCTGGGCGCCGGCCATGAGCCCCAGTTCGGCGGCCGCTACGGCGCAGCCCCGGTCGTTGTGGGTATGCACGCTGATGATGACCGCCTCGCGATGCCGGATATGCGTGCTGAACCATTCGATCTGGTCGGCGTAGACATTCGGTGTCGAGACTTCAACCGTCGACGGCAGGTTGAAGATAATCGGCCGCTCGGGCGTCGGCTGCCAGACATCGGCGACGGCGTCGCAGATTTCCACGGCGTAATCCGGTTCCGTCGCGGTAAAGCTCTCCGGCGAATACTGAAACTGCCACGCGGTCTCCGGCTGCGCCGCGGCGCATTCCTTCATCGCGCGCGCGCCGCTCACGGCCAGCGCGGTGATGCCGTCCTTGTCCATTTTGAAGACCTGCTCGCGCTGCGCTCTGGACGTGGAATTATAAAAATGCATGATGGCCCGATTTGCGCCTTTCAAAGCCTCGAAACTGCGCCGGATCAACGCTTCGCGCGCCGGCATCAGCACCGATACCGCGACATCGTCCGGTATCAGCTGCTGCTCGATTAAAAGGCGGATAAAGTCATAATCGGTCTGCGAGGCCGAAGGAAAGCCGACGGCGATCTCCTTGAAGCCGATTCGGACCAGGAGCTTGAAGAAAGCCGTTTTCTGCTCGATGGTCAAGGGATTGATCAGCGCCTGATTGCCGTCGCGCAAATCTTCGCTGCACCAGATGGGCGCCTGCTCAATCCGCCGGTCGGGCCATTGCCGCTGCGGCAGGCTGATGACTGGACAAGGCTCGTACTTATGATGATCGAAAACCGCTCGCTGTGCTGTATTCATAATGCCTCCTCGCTCAATTATCGTTAAATGAAGCCACAGTATAGGAAAAAGGCTTGAGCGAAAGATTGCCAATATGCCGGCAAAAACAGCTTTTTAAGCAATTATTGCTTACTGATCGTCATCTGTTTGTATAATCATTTCCGCCATTGCCTAAATCCGAAAACGACCCTGCTGAATTGCCATGAAACTAGATAGAACAGACCGACGCATTCTGGATGAAATACAAAAAAACGCCCGCATTTCCAATCTGGAGCTGGCCGACAAGATAGGGCTTTCGCCCTCGCCCTGCTCGAGACGAGTCAAGCAGCTCGAAGACGGCGGCTTCATCGACCGCCATGTGACCCTGCTCAATCAGGCCAAGCTGCAACTGAAGCTGACCGCTGTAGTTCAGGTCAGCATGGATCTGCATACGCCGGAACGGTTCGAAAACTTCGAAGCCCTTGTCAGCGCCTGGCCCGAGGTGCTCGAATGCTACCTGATCACCGGCCAGTCCGCGGATTATCTGTTGAAAGTGATCGTGCCGGACATGGATCATTATCAGGAATTCCTGCTCGGCAAACTGACCCGCATCGACGGCGTCAGCGGCGTGCAGTCCAGTTTCGTATTGCGCAAGGCCATCGATACGACCGTCTTGCCGCTGCATCACTTGTAGCCTTTGTTTGCGAACTAAAAGAGCAACAAAGTCCGGAAATGAGGTCTAAGGCATTAATAATGACGAGTTGGCGTAGGCTGCCCTCGTCCGCTTCCGGCCATATCAAGCGGTCCGGTATGTTCATTTCGGAAGGAGAATAGTCATGACAGTCAGCCCCATCCCCGATGGTTACCACAGCATCACCCCTTATCTGTGCATTAAAGGCGCAACTGAAGCCATCGAGTTCTACAAGCGCGCGTTCGATGCGGCCGAAGTGTTCCGGCTGGTTACGCCAGACGGCGAGATCGGGCATGCGGAAATCAGGATCGGCGACTCATCTTTCATGTTGTCCGAAGCCTGCAGCCGAAGCCCGCTGCTCAGTCCCCAAGCACAGGACGGCTCATCCGTCGGCCTGTATTTATATGTGGAAGATGTCGATACGCAATTTGCGAAGGCCATCGATGCCGGGGCGAAAGTCATCAGTCCCTTGCTGGATCAGTTTTACGGCGACCGGACCGGCGTCCTGAAAGACCCTTTCGGGCATGTCTGGTATCTGGCTTCGCGCATCGAGGACCTGTCGCATGAAGAGATCAGCAGGCGCGCCGAGACGCTTTTCAGTGCGCAATGCGGATAAGTACGGTTGAATACCGATGCCTCCTCTGCCGCTGTCCCAGCTCCTGTGTTGATTGCATTTAATTGCTATACAATTAACCGCTGATAATGAGCGTTATGGAAATCATAATTATGCTGAAAAAATTCATCGCCAAAACCGCCGACCTCTTTTTGGGATTATTGGTGGGCATTTATATCGTTCTGGAAGAGCTGGTCTGGGACAACATTGCCGAGCCGATTTATAACTTTATACACGGACTCAAAATTTTACAGAAAGTCGAAGCCATGATTTCCAGGCTCGATCGTCATGCGCTGCTGATCATCTTTTTGGCGTTATTCACGCAGGTGGAACTGCTGGGCATCGTCGCGCTGAAGCTGATGGCCACAGGCCAGATCATCACCGGTACGCTGCTGTATGCCGGCAAAATTCCCGTCGCCGCATTCACCTTCTGGCTCTTTAACATCTCGAAGGAAAAACTCATGACCTTCGGCTGGTTCAGACGGCTTTACGAACTGGTGATGCTGGCCATACACAAGATCAAATCCAGCGCCATCCATCGGCATATCATCGCCCGGCTTAAGTCCGTGAAGGCATGGCTTAAAAACCGGCTGTCCGGCCCCCGACTGCTGGTCCGCAGACTGATGGAAAAACTCAGAAGTTCAGACCATTTTCGCAAATCAAATAGTTAATTTTGCTCTGACTTTTGCTTATTGGCGCATGATGGTTTAGTAGGCAGGCCGAGAAACATTGTCGCCTCGATCTGACTAAACTGAACCGTCCCGGTTTTCTCGGAGGCTCCAACTTATGAGAAAATGGGGCTATGACCAAGAAAACCAACAACAACTTTTCACCGGAAGTCCGTGAGCGCGCAGTTCGAATGCTGAATGAACATCAAGGCGAATATTCATCGCAATGGGCCGCCATTCAATCGATTGCCGCTAAAATTGGCTGTACCGCTGAAACCTTGCGTCGCTGGGTACGGGAAACCGAAAAAACGAGTGGCGCACAAGAACAGCTGACAACGTCAGAGCGAGAGCGGTTGAAAGCCTTGGAACGCGAAGTACGTGAGCTCCGGCAAGCCAATGAAATTCTGCGTAAGGCGTCCGCTTATTTTGCCCAGGCGGAGCTCGACCGCCCATTCAAACGATGAAGGCGTTCATTGATGATCACCGTGATGTCTATGGGGTCGAGCCGATCTGCAAAGTATTGCCGATTGCCCCGTCGACGTATTACCGGCATGCCGCACGTCGGACTAATCCAGAGTTACGATGCGCCCGTGCTAGGCAAGATGAGGAGTTGAGTATTCAGATCCGCCGGATTTGGGAGGACAATTTCCAAGCGTACGGTACGCGTAAGGTCTGGCGCCAATTGCAGCGTGAAGGAAAAAACGTGGCTCGTTGCACGGTGGAACGTTTGATGCGTCAGTTAGGGTTACAAGGCGTGGTGCGCGGCAAAACAGTCAAGACGACGATCAGCCGCCCTGATGAGGCTTATCCATTGGATCGCGTCAATCGGCAATTTACGGCAGAGCGTCCGAATGCGTTGTGGGTAGCCGATTTTACCTATGTTTCCACTTGGCAAGGTTTTGTCTATGTCGCCTTTGTGATCGACGTCTTTTCCAGGTTTATTGTCGGCTGGAAGGTTTCCGCTTCCGCTCGCACTGATTTCGTCTTGGATGCGCTCGAGCAAGCGGTCTATGCCAGGAGACCGGCAGGTGGTTTAATTCACCATAGCGACAGAGGCGTGCAGTACGTGTCGATCCGCTATACCGAGCGTTTGGCCGAAGCCGGTATCGAAGCATCAGTAGGGAGCGTAGGCGATTCCTATGACAATGCGCTAGCCGAAACCATCAATGGCTTGTATAAAGCGAAGTGATTTATCGTCAATCCTGGCAAAACCGGGAGTCCGTGGAGCTGGCGACATTGGCTTGGGTCGATTGGTTTAACCATCGACGCTTGCTGGAACCGATCGGCAACATTCCACCGGCAGAGGCTGAAGAAAAATATTATCAACAACTGACTGAGCCTGCTCAGGCGGCATGACTCACAACAATCAGTCTCCGAAAAATCCGGGGTGATTCACAATACGGTGTGCGCGATGTAATTCAGAATGTCTCAAATGAGCTCCTTGTCTTGAGAATGTTGGCCGTATGGATGAGAGTATTATTGATAAGTGTCATCGATGTCTTTTTTTCCAGTTAACATGGCTTTAACCAGTTTCTCTTTATCGATATAGCTAGAAATAGCAACGCCTAAAATGTGTAAAAACACTAACAATAACGTCAAATTAGCGAAAATCTCATGTAACTCTTCCCAATACTCTTCATCTTGCTTATGAGCCTCTTTCTTGCTATCAACAAGCTCGGATTCTTCATCTTCGTCCTCTTCTGCTTTGGCCACGGAAATCAGGCTAAAGGCCTGTATTTGTGTCTCGGCTTGTTTGGTGGATAGAGCGAAGGGGCCTTTATTGTCTTCCACGGCGTATAATTTCAACCCCGTCAAGGCAGTTGCAGACAAACTCAGCAGCAATGCGATTACCATGGCGCCGCCAGCGGGGTTATGGCCAATATAATGCTGTGGCTTTCGCGTTATCAGATTTTTCAAGTACCCTATAATCTTAACTGGGGAATAGACAAAATTACTGAAGCGCGCGTATTTTCCACCGACGAAGCCCCATAGGATTCGAATGAGCAAATAAGCTCCCACGACATAACCTGCCCACACATGGAGGGTCATGAAATCATCTTCAGTAAAATAAGCCGTAAAAAAGGCAATCACTAAAGTCCAATGCCCAATACGGATCAATGGCTCCCATACCTTTAAAGTTTTTTTATCATTTGTCATGTTATTTCTCTGGATCAGTTGCCGGATACAAATTTAAGTGAAGCCTAATATTGCGTTAAAATTGCTGCTTTGGCATCCGTCATCCGACGTATAGGCGATTATTTATGGCATTTATTAACGATAACAAACGGTTTAGCCAATGGGCTATTGCTCTCAGCTTGTTTGTGTTTGTACTGATTACACTCGATTTGCTTGGTGACTATCGGGATGGGGTTGCTTGGATACATTTGCTTGCTGAATTGCTAATTCTGATACTTTCTCTGACAGGTATTGTTTATTTTGGTCGGCTTTATTATCAATTTGCACAAGCCAAAATTAATTTGCTGACCCAGGATCTGGCCTTAGCAAATCAACAAGCTCAACAATGGCGTGAAGCAAATCGCGAGCTTATTGCGGGCTTGGCTGTTCAGATTCAAAAGCAGTTTGATAGCTGGCAACTAACTCCTGCTGAAGCGGAAGTCGGCCTGCTGATGTTGAAAGGCCTCAGCCATGGTGAAATCGCTCATGTGCGCAATGCAAGCGAACGCACCATACGCGACCAAGCCCGTGCGATTTACCGGAAATCCGGCGTAACTGGACGCACTGAGCTATCTGCTTTTTTTCTGGAAGATTTACTACTGCCACGCCAGCCATAGTAAAAACTCTCAACATGATGAATCACCATTTTTAAACGCAAGCCGATACGTCTCGCTGTCGAATGGGTGGATTGGTGGTAATTTTTTCTAAAAACCACCAATTCCCGTCTAACCACACTGATTAGTCGTCTAAATTTACAATAAAAATCAGTAGATTGGCCACAATGTCATTGTGGCATTCTAATTGCTAGCAGTTGAAAGCACTTTGGGATTACCTGCCTCTATCAGGTATGTGTTTGGCGCTTTCGAAGTAAGAGAATCATTATGCTCATGCATAAGTTTAAACTTGGCGATAATAGTGAATATTTAGCTGAAGATTTTATCGATGGCTATTTAGTTAATCCGCTTTTTCTGAACGGATCGGTCCCTAAATCGCCTTTTATTATTCGCACTGCACATAATTTTTCCGTGCATTGCTTAATAGATGGCTGCCTGAAGTGTTGTGGCGTTTTCGATAATCTTGATCAAGCCTTATGCTCCGCTAAAAAATCCGGCCCATTTGGCATAGGACGATTCAAGAACAATGAGTTGTCCCATCCGGAATGGGAATGGGACTTTTGTAATTCTTTAAAAGCTCTCTCTAAATTGCATTGATTCCTGATGCTCTCTAGCCCCTTAATCAGGGGCTTTTTTTGCCTTTTTCCAGCTGGATTGTCAATCAGCGCCGAAAATTTGCCAGTAAATAGAATCGCCGCGTTCCCGGATGTAATCAAGCAGCACCAGACTGTCGTTCACAACCACACCGCTGACCGCGATCATGCCGACCAAGGATTCCACGGACAGCGGCAAACCGGCCAGCCAGTGCGCCAGCATCGCGCCGCACCAGGCCACTGGCGCGGCCAGCAAAAATATCAACGGCTTCAGGTAAGACCGGAACGGCACGGCGATCAGGGCGTAAATCACGACCAGCGCAATCAGGGTGTTGAGGCCCAGCGTTTCGGCCATCACTTCCTGTTCCTGCCAATCTTGCCCAATGCTGACATTCAATCCCGGAAAACGTTGCTTCAAATCCTTGAGATCCCTTTCTTCCAAAGCCGCATAAATCGCATTGACGTCGGCCTGCCTGGGATCGACCCGCGCCTGCACTTTGAGCACGCAGTGGCGGTCCTGCCGGATCAGCTTCGCGTAGCCGGGCGTTGGGTTCACTGTCGCTAGGAAACCCAGCAGCGCCGAATCGCTGCCGGTAAGACTGACCGGCAGGGCGCGCAGATGATCCAGCGCCAGATTGCGGGCAGTTTGGTAAAGGAAAGGGCGCGGCTGGTTGATTTTCTGGATTGTTGAGACATGCAGCATTTTCAAGTATGCCTCGTGCGCCAGATCTTCCGCCGTTTGCGGACAGCCGAAAATGCGATAGATGGTTTGAATTAACGATTGCCGGTGATGCAAAAACAAATCGTTGATAGCGAGAGCAAGACTGGTCATGGCGATGGTTTTTAGTTTTGCTGAAAAACTGGAACATGCCTTTTCGACAGGCTCAAACAGGTTAGCAATAACCAAGCCAATATGTATACAATTGATATTTAAAAAAGAACTCGTTGCTTATGGACGCAAAAATGCGGCATATGCCGCGTTGGCGGTGTGAAATGACACAGTTTTAGAGTTTCGTAGGCGAGTTGGGCGTTGGCCTTACCAATACATCCGTGCAGAAAAGTCGGGTTACGCTATCGCTAACCCGACCTTGACTGGCTTTCCATAAGCCATGCAAGCTATTGTTCTACCGTTACAAAAGCTATTTTTGTGATGCCCGCATGCTGAACAGTCGCCATGATTTCGGCCACCTTGGCATAAACCACGGCTTGATCGGCGTATAAGTGCACGCCGGTCTCGGGATTTTTCACTATCTCATCCTTTAACGCGGTTTCCAGCGCGGCGAGATCAGCCATAGGCTGTTTGTTGAGCGTGATGATCCCTTGCGCGTCGATGCCCAACTGCAGCGGCTGCTCTTTCACGTCCGCCGTGGTCTCGGCGGTTTTCGGCAACGCCACATGCACGGATTGCGTCAGCAACGGTGCGGTCACCAATAAAATGATCACCAGCACCAGCATCACGTCTACCAGCGGCGTGACGTTGATTTCGCTCATCGCATCTTCGCTGTCCGATTGCGTTTTAAAAGCCATGGTTATGCCCTGCCTTGCCTGTCGGCACTAAAGACGATGTGCATGAAGCCGGCGACGAAGTTTTCCAGGTCGGCGCGGTGCTGTTTGACGCCGCGCATGAAGAAGTTGTAGGCCAGTACCGCAGGCACGGCGACGGCGATGCCGATGGCGGTGGCGATCAGGGCATCGCCAATGGGGCCGGCGACCACATCCAGGCTGGACGAACCGCTTTGGGTAATCTCATGCATAGCGTGCATGATGCCCAGGACCGTGCCGAACAATCCGACAAAGGGCGCGGTGCTGCCTATGCTGGCGAGCATGGTCAGGCCGGCTTCCATCGCACGCTGCTCCTGCTGCATGTGGATAAGCAGCGATTGCTCCAGTTGCTCAGTCGGCTCCCCCTGATATTTCAGGTGTTTGCCTGACGCCTGCTGGCTGCCGTCCAGCCAAGTGAAGCCTTTTGTGGCAATACGGGCTTGCGGCCCTCTGGCCAGCGTTTCAGGCAAGGCCCGGGCGGTAGCAAGATTCGGCGCATCCCAAAACGCGCTGTTAAAGCGGCGGTTGTAATAACCGTTCTTGCCGAATTGCCAGAGCTTGAACAGAATCAGCGTCCAGGTGATCACTGAAAAAGCCAATAATGCATACAAAGTCCCGTCGACAATCAATTGGGGAGCAATATGGTAAGGCATGCCTTCTTTTCTCCTAACGTTCTAAAGTAAAATTAATGGGTACGATCACCGAGCTGGCGACTGCCGTATTGCCCCGTTTGGCGGGATTGAACCGCCATTTCCTGACCGCCTCGACAGCCGACTCATCCAGCGCCTCGTAACCGCTGCTGCTGTGTATGGCGACGGCTTCGCTATAGCCTTCGGCAGACACGCTTACCCGTAGCCGTACCGTACCCTGCCAGCCTCGCCTTTTGGCAATGGCCGGATATTTCGGGGGAGGATTGAAACCGTAGTTGGCGTTGACGCTGGCTTCGGTATAAGGCGCGGCATTACTCGGCGCCTTGCTTGCTGACGCTGTAGTTCTGGGAGCTGTGCTTGAGTTTTGCGAATTCGACGGCTGCGCTGCCGATGCCACAGGTGAAGGCGCAGGCAGCTGTTCTTCGGCGATCGCCTCTGCTTTTGGCGGTTTCGCTTGTTTGGGCTTTTCCGGCGCTTTTTTCTTCAAGGTTTTTTTGACCGGCGTTTTTTTCGGTTTGGGCGGTTCAGCCGGCTTGGGCGGTGCCGGCGGCGCGGTTACGGCTTTGAGGCCCGGCGCTGAAACCAATGACACTTCCATCATCAATGGCTGCGCCATCGTGACCGGTTCCTTCGGCTGCAACAACCATTGGGCGGCCCAGATGTGCAGCAGCATCACCAGAACAAGCAGTAAACTGCCGATCGAGCGAGGCTTTTCTTCTCCGGTTAAAGCTTCAAACAAGGTTCGCTTTTTGCGCACGACCGATGGCGCCGCACCGCCCAGAAGCGGTAAACTTTGCCCGATCAAGCCCTGTTCGTGGTTGTTGAATAAATACATGGGAAATATGCCTTCCTTAATTTGCACCAATGCCAGGTGTTGTTCACCACTATGCCGGATAACGGCAGCCCAGACTGCTGGCGCTTTATTATTATTTGGTTAGTCAAGGTAACGCAGGTGCGAACGGCATCGTTAAAAATTGTCGAAGCCGGCTCCACCAAAGCATGTCATGGATTTTATAACCCCTTGTTGGTAAAAATTGTTGCTGTAGCCAGAACTGAAGCTGAGCGGTCTTTCTCACTCGTCCTGCCGCTTGCAGGAAAGCGTGTTTAAAAGCGTCGTGAGTCGCTCCAGCTTCACATCCACTTGCGTTACATATTCTCTGAGCTGAATCATTTGCGCCTGAATATCCTTGGCATTCTCATGGACATGCTGGAAATGAACCTGAAAATACCGAGGCAACGGAAACAGATCCAGCAAGTCATCACCCTCGTGAACCCGGCGCTCCTCGGGCATCTTTGGGGGCTTGGAACTTCTCTTGCGTTCTTGCGCCAGCTTTGGTGTTGTCATGCGTCCTTCCTCGCTTCGGTAGTTATCGGTCTTATCGTTTTTTATTAAGACAGAGCAGTCCTCTAAATGCCTATCAGCCATAACATTAAGTCGCCCCATAAGTCACGGACAGCCAATGCTTGTGATTCAGTTAATCCATCCCTGGATTCTGGACGTCATCCTGACGTTTTTCTTGGGGTGCTAGAAGCTCCGAACAGCCGTATTTTGGGAGGGAATAACAGCTATTTCAGAACTTCATCTTAAAAGACGATTCAGTCGTGAAAATCCCTCACTCCGAAAATAAAAAATTATTTTAGGCGGGTGTAGGGTACGCATCGCGTACCTTCTCAAGGTCTAAATCAAGCCTCAAAAAAGGTACGCGATGCGTACCCTACAGAGTTGGCTGTCTAATGCCTTTGGCGTTAACCGATAATGACGAGCCAGTCGCTCAGATGTGTAATCCTCACTGACAGGCTCTTTTCCAGTGTTTCGAGGATGTGCGCCGGATCGCGCAGATTGATGCGGCCGTTGATTTTCAATTGGCGCAAGCTGTTGTCCTTGAAAATAACCACGCCGTTTCTGTAGCGCTGCACTTGCTCAATGACATCGCCCAGGGCAATGTCTTCGAAGACCAGATAGCCGTTCAGCCAGGATGTCGTCAGTTTCGTATCGAGCCTGCCGGTTGCGCTGTGTCCGTCCCGGCCAACCGATACAGCATCGCCGTCACGCAGGACAACCGACTGCCGCCAGCGCTGGCCATCCGTCACTTCGACGCGGCCGGACAATACTTTGACCTCATCGCTGCGGCCTTTTTCGTGCACGAAGAACCGGGTGCCCAATACGCGCGTGATGGAATGGTCGCCATGAACGACAAAAGGCCGACGGGCATCAGGCTGCACATCGAAAAAAGCTTCGCCCTTCAGCAACTCGATGGTCCGCTGGCCGCTTTGCATCGTAACCGCCAGCGCGCTGTCCGTGTTAAGCGTGACGACGGAACCGTCCTCCAGACGCACGGTTTTCTGTTCGCCGACCTTCGTCGCATAGTCGGCCTGGAGCAGCACGGTCAGTTCAACGCGAAAGACAAACGCCAGCGCCAGGCAGGCGGCCATAGCCAGCAGCAGCCGTTGTTTAGGGCGGGCTTCTTTTTTCAAGCGGGAAATTTCGGGCGGCTTTGTTTCGGCCTCGCTTAATGCCTGCTTCAAAGCGGCATCGCCCCACAGCATGCACATATCATCGTACGCTTGCTGATGCGCAGGGTTATGCGCCAGCCAGCGCGCAAACGCGGCTTTTTCTTCATAGCCGACATTTTCCGCGCGCAGCCGCACAAGCCAGGCGACCGCCTGTTCGTCGACCAGATCCTCGCTCCCTGATTCCTCATTAAAATCGTTATCGTGCTTCATATTCGGCATACCTAAACTACTATCAGGACTTACGCAAGCCTGTCGGTAGGCGAAGTCGCCCCCACAGGTTTTAAACCACTTGTTTCAGCAGTTGAACAGATAAACCGTGTAAGTCCCTGTCTATATTAATAGACGATTATAATGCTATTTTTCCTCATTTATTTACTGCTTAATATTCTGGCGCCCGGTCCTCAAAAGCTCAATCCCTGCTAGTTAACGGATCAATCGATTTCGGGTTTCAGCGTCAACCTGTGCTCGGCCTTGCCGGCCAGCAGCGCGAGGGGCAAGCCATTCACCCAGTGGCGGTGCTGATCGCGGTAATAAGACGACAGCGGATGTCCCGACTGGCCGCCGGGCATGTGCATGATGCCTTCGTCGAGATGTGCGGGCGAAACGACCAATCGTTCGCTGGCGCCGAAAGCCGGGCCGACCGCCCGCACGCAATTGGCGCAGCCGGCCAGGGCGTCGGCCGGCATGTCCAGCAAAACCCCGAGCAGCGGCATGGCCGTGGAGAAAGGATGGCCGATTCGGGCCTTGTTGACCTGGCCCCAGGTCAGTTCGGACAGCGCCGTATCGGGATAGTCGGTCTTCAGTTGCTGCGCGCTGCGCTTTAATTGGCCCAGGATGAAGTCATCCCAGTTGTGGTAATTGACCGGGTCCGGCAGCAGCTGCGGCACTTTCTCGGTGAGCATGGCCTGCAGCGGCGTATCGATATAAGACCAGGCATAGTTGAAATTTTTATCCATGCTTCGGCTGGCTTCCAGAAACGGGCTGAACACGCTTATCGCCAGCTGCCGCCGAAACCGCTCCAGCAGGGCAAACCCCAGGCTGTCCTTATCTGCCCTGCCGTTCCAGGCCCGCAGCGTGTCGCGCAGTTCCCGCAGTTCCGGTTGCCGCTCAATCGTCTTGGGCGACAGCACGTCCAGCGCCAGTTGCTGATAAAACCGGTAGAATTCGTTTCCGGTATCGAGCTGCAGCCCGAACATGGCCCCTTCATTGATGGCCGGCATCTCTTTGAGCCGATGGGTGATGCGGTAGGCGCGGTAGCCGCTCGCGAACTGGCGGCCGATCACGTACGGATACGCTTTGCCGAGGCGGCGGTCATTGGCCGATACCAGTATGCCGGCGGCGGGATCGATCTCGCGCGGCAGCTGGCGCTCATCGACGTAGCCGTCCCAGCCGACCTTGCCGTCAGCCCAGGAACGGCTGACCGAGCCATCGAAACCGACGCGCTTGGGAATCTGGCCCATGACCGTCCAGCCGATACGGCCATGGTTATCGGCCAGCAGAAAGTTCAGCTGCGGGCCGCCGATATGGTTGACGACCGCCATGGCCTGCTCCAGCGTTTCAGCCTGATCCAGATCCAGCAGCCCGAGATTGACGACAGTGTCGTCAAGCGTGCTCCAGTGCACGGCGACCGGCTTGCCCAGCAGCGGCTCCTGGGCCACAGGCCCCCAGATGCTGCGCCTGACGGTCACCTGCAATGACACGGCATCCTTGATGCGAATGGTTTCGCTGATCTGTTCAAACGGTTGCCATTTATCGCCGACGCGGTACTGGTCCGGATTTTGCGGGTTGATCTCCAGGCTCACCAGATCCAGGAAATCGCCTGTCAGATTGGTGCCGCCCCAGGCCAGCCGGTCATTGCCGCCGGCGATGAACACGGGCATGCCGGGCAAGGTCACGCCTGCCGTGCGACCGGAGCCATAATCCATTTCGGCGCGGTACCAGATATTGGGCACTGAAATACCCAAATGCATGTCGTTGGCCAGGATGGCGCGCCCGTCATGCGTTTTCGCGCCGCTGACCACCCAGGCATTGGAGCCAGCCACCATATCCCGCAGTTGCACAGCTTCGGTGAGTTTCAGCGCGGCCGGCGCATGCCGGGCAAGCGCCATCTCCAGCGAAGCCACAGGAATGGGCCGAGCAGGCCGGTAAGGCTCGGCGTCGCCATACAGGCTATCGGTGAAACGATCGGTATCCGGCGTCAGGAAAGACACGACATCGGCCGGCAGGCTTTTCTCCATGACCGTCAGCATGCGCTCTTCTTTCTCTGACCCGGCCGTGAGATTATCGAACATGCCCAAAACCACCAGCAGGCTGTCCTCCGGCTTCCAGCGTTCAGGACGGTAGTCCAGGGCCGTGAATTCGAAAGGCAAGGCCCGTGCGTTATCGATATAACTGTTGACGCCGTCGGCGTAAGCTTCGAGATAGCGCCGGTGAGCCTGGGGCAGTTTGGCCACGACGGCTTTTGCGACGCGGGAAAATCCATAGGTTCGCGCTCTGATATCGTTATTGACGGCGATCTGCCCGAACAACTCGGCCAATCGGCCGGCATTCTTGCGGCGCATCAGATCCATCTGAAACAGGCGGTCGCGCGCCGTGACATAACCAAGCGCCCGCAGGGCGTCGGCCCGATCGCCGGCTTTGATCACGGGAATGCCGTGGCTGTCGGACACTACCGTGACGGGTGCGGACAGCCCCTGCACCCTGAACTCGCCGTCCTGCGGCGGCAGCGACCGTTCCAGGAACAGGAAGCCCGCGCCTAGCCCAAGCATACTCAGGCCCAAAAGCGTGAACAGGAAATAAAGGAGTAGTTTTCGAATTCGTTGCATGAATGTTCCGGTTTTTATGCCTTCTTAAAGTTATGCAAAAATTACCACGAAGGTCACAAAGATGCAGGCCTGTAAAACTTCGGGCCCTGTGTTATCGACAGTTTGGGCCATATCGATTTATAGACCGGTATAAGGCGGGTGTAATTCCAGGCAGCCGTCAGAAAATAGGGGCATTTTCTTCCGCTGCGCCCGAATTGCCTCCCCTGAGCAGGCTTGAGATACATAGATTTAGAGGGCTTCTTGCAGAGCCTGCCGCCTTTTTAACTGAACTATGTTATTTAGTGCATTATGATGCGTGAAATCACTTATTGATGAGTATGTGTATAAGTTCTGCCAACATCATTTTCGCCCGAAAAAAACAGAATCAACTCTCATACCCGCCTGAAACGCATAGCCCGGCGCCGCAATAACCTTTTTGTGTCTACCGTTTCTATTATTTTAGGCATAAAAAATGCTTTTCAGCTTTCAAGCGCAGACGTGAAATCGCGCATCGTTAAACGCTCATTTTTTCCGGGCGATCTTTATCTGGCTATTAACGACCAAGGAAGAGAAATTGAACATAGAAGCTCTTTACCAGCAACATCAAGACGAATTGATTTACCATGTTTTCGGCATACTGCATTGCCGCGATATCGCTGCGGATATTGTTCAGGAAAGCTACATCAAATTCTCACGCGAAGCCGAAAGGCAAAAGATCGAACATCCCCGCAGCCTGCTGTTCCGCATCGCCCATAATCTGGCGCTCGATTACCTGAAGCACGTAAAGGTGACGGAAAGCTACGCGCAGTCCGAGGATCCGGCCCTGATTCCGGCGACCGAATCGCCATCGGCCGAACAATTGGTATCAGATGCCCAGAGGCTGCATATTCTAAGGCAGGCCATAGCCGAACTGCCGCCCCGCTGCCGCCAGGCTTTCATTCTGCATAACATCCACGGCATGACTTATCGCGACATAGCCCAGGCGCTAAACATATCCGAAAGCGGCGTCGAAAAACACATCATGAAAGGCCTGCTGCACTGCCGCAAGCAGATGAAAAAACGGCTGCCGGAATAAAAATACGGCTGAAACGCCTATCGCAAAAGAACCGCTTGCAGGCCAATAACCAACATTAAGTCTACCCGCTGTTAAGACAGACGCTAATGCCGGCAATGATCAGAGGCAGGGGCATGACTTTGCCCCGCCCGAAACCTGAAAACAGGCTCTATTTAAATTTCCAGTTCCATATCCAGCACTAGCGGCGCAAACATCCCTCTGACGCTGTCCCGGACAAAAGCGGGCGCTTTTCCAGGCGAGCCGGCGTTAAAGGGCGGCGCCGGATCATATTCCGCTTGCAGCTGAATGGCTTCAGCATATTCCTTGCCGCGCAAAGCGCCGACAATTTGCAGGCCCAGATCAATCCCGGCCGTAACGCCGCCGCCGGTCACCAGATTGCCGTCCCAGACCACGCGCTCGCTCACGGGCGTCGCTCCGAACTTTTTCAATAATTCCAGCGTTGTCCAATGGGAAGTGGCCTTTTTGCCTTTTAGCAGGCCGGCTTTGCCGAGCAGCAAACTGCCGGTGCAGACGCTGGCGATGTATCTGGAATTGGCCGCTTTGGTTTTGATGAAGTCGATAAACGGTTTGTTTTTCATGGCCGCCAACGTCCCGGCTGCACCGCCCGGAACAAACAAAATATCCAGTTTTTCCGGACATTCGCTCTGCCTGTGCGTAGGAACAATTGAAAAATTACCGCAAGACACCGGCGTCAGGTCATCGGTGGGAGAAATCAGATATACTTCGGCGCCCATCATGGCGGTAAATAAAAACTGCGGATTAATCAGATCCGGCGCATAAAAGCCGGGGTATAAAAGCATCGCAATTTTTTCATTCCCCATCATTTTTACGTCCGGATCGCTCATGAACGCTTTATGGGCCTGCATGGAATCCGCTTGAGCCTTGATTTTCCTCTGTTCATCGTTTTCGGCCGCTTTGACGCTGTTGCCCAAAGGGGCGAGAAAAGCGGCGAACAATGCCAGCTTGGTAAATTGTCGACGATCCATAAAATAGTCCTGATTCGTTGTATTAATGTAAATCCCGATGGACAGATTAAACAGCCATCGGGAATTGCCGAAAACGTCAGAAGATCACTGAGCCGCTGAAATAGACAGTCGTGCCCTGGGAAGGCGTCACGCGGGTATCGAAGTAATTCAGCCGCTGAAAATAATCGTTGTCAGTCAGGTTCTTGATCGAGACGCCCAGCTTGTAGGCTTTTGTCCTGTAAGCGATATCCGCATCGATGGTGTAAAAGCTCTCAGTGCTGAATAAATTGGCTTTGTCCACATAGGCGCTTGATTGGGCATAAATTCCGGAGCCTATGCTCCATCCTCTCAACATCGCGTCCTGAAAAGCGTAATTGGCCCAGAAACGGCCGGAATGCTTCGGCACGCCCGGCAGACGGTTGCCGTCAGGCACTCCCGCCAGACTGTCGGTGAATTCCGCCTCGGTAAAGGCATAATTTCCCAACAAACTTAAGCCTTCTGTTACTTGCCATGTCGCATCGGTCTCGATGCCCGTCGAACGCTGCTGCCCTTTAGTGACCGACCGGAATTGAGCATCTGTGAAATCGGTAACTCTGACGTTTTCCCGCTCAATCTGGTAGACCGCCAATTGTCCTGTCAGCTGCTCGGCGATATCAAACTTTATGCCCGCTTCGATCTGATTGGAAAGCTCAGGCTTGGGCGTCGAAGCATAATTGGCGCCGCCCTGGCCGCGCATGCCTTCGCTGTAATCGACAAACAGCGAAAATTCATCCGTTATGTCAATAAGCCCGCCGACGTTAGGCAGGAAACGTCCCTCATCGGAATTGAATTTTGACCCGCTAGCCGTGTTGACGAAATCGGTCGTGACATTGGCTCTGCGCACGCTTGCCAGCAAGTGCAGGCGGTCATAGATCGTGCTTTGCAGCTGCACATAGCCGCCATAAGTCGTGTTTCGGGTAAATTGAGTTTGTTGGCGCGTGCCCGGATGGCTGTACGGAACAGGAAAAGCCGGAGCGGCCAAGTCTACAAAGGCGACGGGCATCATGTCGAAATCCATGAAGCCGTCGTCATCCAGCTCACTGAAATCGGCGCCCAGCAGCACTGTATTCTTGGTCGGGCCCAGATCGAATTTAGCCGTGCCATAAACCTGCACGCTTTTTTCTTCCTGCTCCTGGCCCAGCTCGCTATTGACCAGCCCCCATGTCGACGGGGGAACGAGCGGTTCATCGGCTCCGAAGCTAAAGCCCTTGCCGAGCAGATTCTGCGACAGGGTATCGAATTTGGAATGAGAATAGCGTCCTTTGGCGGTAAGCGACCAGATATCATTCAGCTTGTGATCCAGCGTACCCCAGACGCCATAGAATTCTGAATTGCTCTTTGCGATATCCTCCGGGCCGATGAACAGTTCCGGCCGGATCCTGAAATTGCCCGCGACGGCGCCGGTCGCCGGCAAGCCTTGGTAGTCCTGCTGCTCCCATCTCGAAAACTTGCCTTGCAGAGTGAACGTGGTGTCGTCGTTATTAGTGAAGGTCAGGGTAGGATTGACATTGAACCGGTCCGTGTCGAGCACGTCGATATTGCTGCTACTGTTCGTGTATTCACCTGTGAAACGAAACAGAATGTTATCGTTGATCGGCTGGTTCAAGTCCACAAACGGCTGGGCAAAATCATACAGGCCGGCTTTGATCCCTACTTCATAAAACGCTTCCTTTTTCGGCAGCTTGGAAACCAGGTTGACCATCCCGCCCACCGGAGAACCGTTGCCGCCGGCGTAAAGCACCGCATTGGCGCCTTTCAGCACTTCAATCCGCTCGATATTGACCATGCTGCCCTGGTCTCCGGCATTCAGATACTGGTTAAAGCCGTCGATGAACTGCCGGGCCGCAAACCCGCGGATCAGGGTAGGTTCAAAATTGGGAGAAACCGTTGAAAGGCGCGGTACAACACTGCTCACGTTACGCAAGCTTTCTTCCACCGTAATGGTTTGCTGATCATCCGTCACGGCCTTTGGGATGACCTGAATGGACATCGGCGTTTCCATGATCGGCGTATCGGTTTTGGTGGCGGTGGCCGCATGGGTGACGGTATAAGCCGTGGGATCGTCCGTCTCGTTTTTTCCTACTACGGTCATTGCCTGCAATGTGGTCGCATTCACCTTCTGCACCTGGCCCTGATGGCTTGGCGTTTCCAAAGTGATGGTCTTATCATCGCTGTACCGGTAATTGAGCCCGGTGCCTTTCAGCAGCTGCCCCAGCGCCTGTTCCGGCGTATAACTGCCGTTAAGCGCGGGCGCCTGCAGGTGTTCGGCGACCGCGCTGTCATAAAGCACCTGCAGCTTGGTGTCGGCGGAAAAGCGGATCAATGCGCTCGATAAAGATTGCGCCGGAATATTGAATTGCACCGCTTTGCCGGCATCGGCGGCATAGCCGTCTTGTCCCGCGGCAAGCAGAATAGCCAGAACCCCTGCCGCTTTGATAGTTTTTTGCCCCTGTTTACGGCTTTTTGATAATTTCATGCTGTATTTCTCTTTTTTGTTATCAAGCGTTACCTATGACTAAAGACGACGTGCCTTGGATTTTCCCTTAGCCGAAGTTGAAAAAAATGCAAGGAAGTTTGAAATTTTTTTATGGAAGATGACTTGGCAGCTGAACCGCTTAATTTATCCGGATACACCCAATCAGCGCCTAATAAAGCAGAACCAGGCGCTCGGACAGGTTCAGGGCGTTTATATTTAACGTTGCCTTGATCCCGTCAACCGCAGCGTTCGGCTCATTGGTATCGAACACGCCGCTGACGATGCGTTCTTTCAGTTCCGGGTTGATGAGCAGGATCTGGCCGCGCCGGTAACGATTGACTTCATCGACCACCGTCGCTAAGGGCTGACGGTTAAAAATCAATTGTCCGCGCTGCCAGGCCAGCGCTTCCAGGATATTGGCCGGCTTGACCGGCCCGATACGGCCCTGTTGATAACTGACCTGCTGATTCAGATGCACCAGAACGGCTTGATGGGCATTGTTTGAAGAGACTTCCACCGTTCCTGCGCTGACAATCACGCGCATGGCGTCGGCAAAGTCCCTGACGCTAAAAGCCGTGCCTACGGCGCGGGCGCTGGCTGTGCCGTTAGTGACGATAAACGGGCGGCTTTTATTCGGCGCCACATCGAAATAGCCCTCGCCGCGCAGCAGTTCGATCCGCCGTTGCGCCGCCGAGAAATCCACGTTCAACGCCGTATCGGTGTTCAGCGTGATCCGTGAGCCGTCATCGAGCGCAATGGTCAGGCGTTCGCCCGGTCCTGTGTGATAATCGCTTTGCCAATTCTGGTAGAGCATCGACAACTGATTGGACAGCAGCACGGCAATCCCCAAAATCAGCGGGGAAGCGGCCATGAAGCGCCGGGAATGCGGACTTTTATTCGCCAAAGGCGGCGGCACCTGCTCGGCATCGACTTTTGCCTGCACCCGCTGCGCGGGCGCTTCCAGCATTTCCCAGAGCACTCGCATCCTGTCATAAGCCCTGGCATGTTCCCGGCTTGCCCGATACCAGCTTTTGAAGCGGGCCTGTTCTTCGGCCGTCACGTCATCTGCCTGCAGGCGCGCAAACCAGGCGGACGCCTGCTCGGAAACACATGGGGGCTGCTCTGAAGGGTTCTTGATGGGCATGGCCGGGTATTGTAGTACCTCAATAAACAGAAAAGGACATGTCAATAAGACGTCTGACAAGCGCCTTTCCCTTATTGCGGAGGAACTATTTTTGTTCTGTCATCCGGAGCGGATCAGTCAATCTGTTTGCGGATCTGTTCGAGAGCCTTGCGCATGTGACTTTCCACGGTACGGGGCGAAATGCCAAGCGCATCGCCGATCTCCGTATAACTCTTGCCTTCCACGCGGCACATCAAGAAGACCTCGCGGCATTTCGGCGGCAGACCGTAAATGATCTGTTCAAGCATCTCCAATTGCTGACGGTTGGCCAATACGGTCTCCGGCTCGGGCGCCTCGCAGATGAAATCGTCCGTAACCGGCCCCGCGTCGCGCTGGAGCAGCCGTGCCCGGCTGCGAAGATGGTCAAGGGCAAGATTATTGGCGATCCGAAATAAATAGGCGCGCATATTTTCGATAGTGTCCGCTTTTCGATGGCGGGCAACACGCAAATAAGTTTCCTGAGTTAAATCCGTTGCGGTTTCGGCGCACTGTACCTTGTACGTCAAAAATTGCATCAAATCCTTTTGATGCTGAAGAAAACACGATGACAAACTCTGATCGGGAAATAAATTCATCGTCAAATCAATTCCTTTGATGTTCAAGAATGATGCTGCTATGGAAATTAAAGAAGGGGAAATCCCCTTAATCCTTTTAGCAAATACAGTGCCAATTACGGCCAAACCTTTAAGTTATGCGGCCTGGCGCTCATTCCATCAGTTAGAGAGGTCTCGTGACAAGTCATAAAAACTATGTCATATGCCGCACTCGATAGGTTATATGACATAGTTTTTTTAATTTTAGGATTGACCTATGCTTGGGCGACTGAAGTCTGCAGTGAATTCGATCCTACAACGGCGTAACATCAGTTTCTAAAAAGAACGCAAAGCGCCCTTTACGATAGAGCGTTTCCCACGGTTATTTTTAATGGAAGCCTGGCGCGCCTGCAGGCAAATAAAAAACGGCAGCGGGATAAAAATAATGCTGAGGTTAAATGGCCTGTCAGTCGTCTGATTCATGACTGAAGAGCATCAGCTCATAGAATTTTAATAAGGCATCAACAATGGCTAATAATAACCAAGAAAACAACACTCTCTATCGGGTCGTGGTCAACCATGAGGAACAATACTCGATCTGGCCCGATTACAAAGCAATTCCCGACGGCTGGAAGACAGTTGATAAAACCGGCGACAAACAGACATGCCTCGATTACATCAAGGATGTCTGGACGGATATGCGCCCGTTGAGTTTGCGGAGCCAGATGGAGAAGGCCGCAACTGATCACTGACTTTTAGGGCAATGGAATAAATAGGCCGGACTATGTGCAAATCTCCGAACTTGATTCTGACATTTCTATATGTTGGTTTAGATTGAGCCTAATAGCGGCCGTCTCAGTACGACCCAGGCCGTGTAAAAACGTCAAACAATGAAATACCTAATGTTTCCCGCTTTACTCTGCCTTACTAGAAACCTTCTGACGAGCACAACTATTTCAGCAGTTTTTTATCGACTGACCGATTTATTGCCGCAACAGGATGCCTGATAGCCATCATGAGGGTTAAAAAATAACCATAAATGGCTCAGGCCACCATAGCTTCCCTCAAAGTGGCGATTCCCAAAATTTTCATTACCCGCTTGAGATTGTAGGCCAGGACATGCAGGCTCATTTCCGTACTGACGTTTTTCAGGGTCCGGGTCAGAAAGTGGGTTGACCCCATCCAGGCTTTGAGGGTACCAAACGGGTGTTCCACGGTCTGACGTCGGATGCGCATGCTGTCGGGCGCCTGGTCCAGTCGCCTTTGCATGGCATCGAGAGTGTTTTCATACTCCCAACGGCTGATGCGCCGCTGCTCGCTTAGCCAAGGGTGTCGATGCCCGTTTCTGAGAGTGACAGGGCTGACTCCCTTCGCTGTCATCCTCTGAAAGACAGCTTAAAAAGACCACTTTTAGGAAAGAAACCGACAAAGCTCAGTAGAAATTTTTTTCTCTAGGTGTGGTCCTATATCTACAAACATCGTTGATAAGGCTAAACCTGTCGTAAGATAGGGGCAGAAAGTTACGGGTCCTGACCCAGGAAAGCCGAACTGCCGAAAGCGACCCGCGTTAGGGTTGCTATAGGGAGTTCGGCTTTTTTATTTTGCACGAAAACGAGTTCGTGTCTTAGAAGCCAAGGTTGGGGTTGGTTATTACAACTATCAGGAGATGTGTGATGTGTATTGCTAAACAACAATCAAAAATCATATCGTCCAAGGCTCTATCCCAACGAGATGTAGAGCATAATAGGAGGATGCAAGCAATAAAGGCTTTTCTTGCACTCAGTTTCTCCACTCTCCTACTTTTGGCAAATCCGCGCGTTTCCACAGCGCAATCGCCAACCTTACCCACCCCAAATTGTGCGTGGCAGTTCGAATGGACACCCTTCGGCCTGGGTAATTGGCTTTGGCCGGACACGGCGAACCGCTGGTGGTACATGCCCATCGATAAGCAATGGCAACAGCTGACGATTACCGGCGCCTACCCCAAGGCGCGGTTCTTCTCCTTTGCTGTCTATGACAACGCGCCAGTCTCTACCGGCTTAGCCGATCACCTGTTTGACGCGCAAATTGCGCCTGATCAGGGCAGCGGCAATCCATTTGCAACGCCTGATGCGGTTAGCCGCAATCCGTCTGCGCAGCCTGATCCGACGTACACCGTCACGGTGACGCGAAGCAACAACAACACCGCCAGCAACACGCTCCAGTTGCATGCCGATACGGGATGGTTGATATACCGCCTGTACCTGCCGAACGCGGGCGAAGGCTCTATGGGAGGGGTGTCTTTGCCGGAGATCAAAGTCACCGACATGAGTGGCCAAACAACCACGCTGACGACCTGTCCGGTCGTCAATCGGCAGTCGGAACTCGCGCAGTTGCAGCCGCAGTTTGTCCCGGCGGAGTTAGAGGACCCACTCGCGACCCTATCAATTCCGCCGGTACCAGACCGCATCTGGTTCGGCGCGATAAAGGAGCCGCCGCCGTCTCTGCTGCCGAATCCCGACCAAAAATACCTGATCTCGTTCTTCATGCCTGAGTACAAACCGGATCGGGTCATTGTGATTCGTGGCAAGATGCCGGCCTTCCCCGATACCTACCATGGTCGGCCAGTGTCGCAGCCTGCGCGCGGCTTTAAAACCGTCCAATTGCGCTATTGGGGGCTCTGCCAAGCAGAGCTGGTCTCGCCACTACCCGTATCCGGATGCACGCCCGATGCCAGCACGCCGCTCGATAGCCGCGGCTTCTACACCATTGTAGTTTCCAATGACGTGCTTCGGCCCGAGTGGCTGCCGAAGAGGGTCGTATGGCTTCCTTGGGGGGACGAAAAGATGGTGCCCAAGCTCATGTTCCTGCGCAACTTGCTGGCATCTGCCGACTTTAGCCAATCCGTGCAGAGTGCCGTTGACCAGGGCTGCGGGTTCAATTTAACCTTCCCGACCCCGCCCACGCAGGACGTAATTGAGACATCCGGCCGGTGCGCGCAGGAAGTGATGGGGGAGTACTACCCGGAAGCCGTCTGGTGCGACCGGCAGACGTTTATTTCGGGCGGTTGGCAAGCCTGTTTCCGTGCGGCTGACGTGCCAGTAAAGCCGAAACCAGGGGCAAAATGATCCGATAATTGAGCCAGATAGCGTGGGCAACTTCTCTTCGTTGCCCACCGTAACTGCTAACTCTTCCGTTCTTAGCGTTCAATAGAGGCGCTTGGGTTGGCGGCATAGATCACATTAACCGATAGCCAGAATTTGCGGTACGACCTTGCCTATGAGCAGATAAGCAATATTCGGCTAGATGCAGCATGGCTCACATAATCAGCCTCTGAAAAACTTTGGGGCGATTCAGATTTAAGTAAGGAGGTTAACCATGAAAGTGATCCACATTGGCGTCTTCGCCGGCCTTATTGCTCTGGCGCTGTTAAGTAATCCCACTGTCGCTCGCGCCCAGAATGTCCGAAACTGTGCCTGGCCGATCGAGATCTCGCCCGAGGGTTATGGGAACGCGACGGGGCCAGAATCTTTGGCCCGGTATTTCATCATCCCTTTTGACACGCAACACGAAGCCATGACGATCAAGGGCGCCTATCCCAATGCCCGGTATTTTTCATTCGCCGTTTACCAAGATGAGACGCCAACCGCTATCGTGGGCGATCTTTACGATGCCCAAATCGCCCCCGATCCGGACAGCGTGAACCCGTTTGTCCGCCCCGAGACTTCCCAAACCCGGGCCGGTCACCAACCGGTCAATGGGACCTATACTGTCGTCATCTCGCACACTGCATCATCTTCCGGGAATACCATTGGGGTTCCCGGAGACCATTTCAATTGGGTCCTGCTGCGGATATACATACCGAGCGCCGACCCATCCTTAAGCGGACAAAGTCTGACAGGCGGGGTGCCCCTGCCCACCGTAACGCTAACGAAGAACGGAGTGAGCCAGGAATTATCCCCGTGCTCGCCAATCAATGACTTGCGAGACGTAACCGCTTTACTCCAAGATCTCTTCAACGGGATTCCGGCTTTACAGGGAGGAGAAGGTACTCCGTCCTCTGATCGGCTGTGGTTTGGACCGATAATAGTCCCACCGATGAGACTATTCCCCAACCCGCACAATAAATATATTGCCATGTTGCCGGGGGATAAGTACCAGCCGGGTCGCATTATCGTGGTCCATGGCAAAGCTCCGGGTACCCCCTACACCTATGACGGCTCACCGGTTTGGGAGCCGGCTCGGGGTTTTCGGACCGTCGACATGCGGTATTGGGCGCTGTGTAACCTCAATTTGGCGTTGCCGGTAACAAATGTTGATTGCACAGCTGATCTGACAACGAACCTTCAAGGCGGCGACTATACGATTGTCATCTCGGATGACCTGTTGCGCCCGAACTGGTTAAGGCCCAATATCAATTGGGTGCGGTGGGGAGATGAGCAGTATCCCAAACTCATATTCTTCCGTAATATGCTGCCGGACCCGAACTTTCCCTTCTCGGTCCAAAAGGCGATTGAGGCAGGTTGCACCTTTGACTTTGACTTGCCGGATATCCCGGCCAGCGACGCCACCATAACCGCGGGCCAATGTGCCTCACAAGTGATGGGCGACTATTACCCGGTCGCCGCTTGGTGCGATAAATCGACCTTTGTGCGTGGTGGCTGGCAAGCCTGCCTCAAGGAGCAATAACCGAACGCGATAAGGCGCAATTCATAGGGCGCAATAGGCGCTAGCCGTATTGCGCCGCATGTTGGCTATACGCTGCCTTGACAATTGGCCTAACACAGCGTTCAAAGGGACCCGCCGCCCGTTAGCGGTTTTGAAAGTTTGCTTTTGGATCTGGTTCGCCGGCTTCGTTAAACATGCGTTGGCAGCGCATCCTTTACATTTACGTTCAGCGAGCAATTTGTGACCTATAGCAGCTGGTCCGGACTAATACAGATTATGACTGCATGGACTCAGGAGATGGGACGTTCAGCCCTCTGAAACAAAGCCGCTCCATGCCGCCGGCCCTGACTGCCAAGGCGCCGCTAATGCCCGGCCCCAAATCCAGGTCCACGAGCTGCCATTGCCCGGCCGCGCCATAGCGATCCGGCAACGATACAAATCGGGAAGTCCCGTCCAGCGAGGTCTCGACTTGCGAGACATCCAGCGAAAGACCGGCGCCGACCGTCTTTACAAAACTCTCCTTGCGGGTCCAGAGACGGAAAAATGTGTCGATTTTTTCCTGCGCCGGCAACGCCTGCCAGAACGCCTGCTCGGATTCGGCAAAACATTCCTTGGCGATGGCTGCAAAATCGAGCCTGTGGTTCCATTCCTCGATGTCCACGCCGACAGGTCCATGACGGCTAACCGCCAGAAGCATGGTATCGCCTGAATGCGACAGGTTGAATTTGACTTCGTGCGGGCTGCCGTCGACAACCAGATAGGGCTTGCCCGCCGCCTCCTGCGCAAAGCGGATGGCTTCAGGCGGCCTGTCTATGTAGCGCGCCAGTATCGTCCTGACTTTACCGTGGCTGACAACGTACCGGACGCGGTGCTGTTCCTGGACAAAACGCAGGGCTTTGGCCCGCTCTTCTTCATCGAGCAGCGTCCAGTATCGTTGATAGGCATCCTCGGCTGCGGCTAATGGTTCAAGCCATAGATCAATTTTTTTACCGTCCATTTGATGGGCTCCGTCTTAATAACTGATATTGTGCAATTGTAAGGTCGAATTTACTTATGCCCCTTGGGGGTATTCGACCCGGAACAACCCGAGATAGACAGGCAGTGCGAATACCCCCAAGGGGCACAAGTACCCGCAAGGGGCACAAGTACCCAAAGGGCATAAATGAATTCGCACCTGCACTGCCGCAGTAACACTAAAACAGAACAGAGATCGATTCGTGCCACGCCTGTATTTCCAGGCGCTCTTTGTTCTTTATTATTTTTACCGGCTCGGTTCTTTCAGATTCCGCGTCCCATCAGCGCCGGCGGGTTGGCCCGATTTTCCTTCAATTTCTTCGCCTTGCGCTTCTGCAGCCAGCGAATCAGGCCCGTAACGTACAGAACCAGCGGCATCACGCCTACTATACTCCATAAAACCCGGCCGGCAAATCCAAAGGCTTCGCCGCTGTGCAGCGGCCACATCACGTTTAAAAAGGTTTCGCCGGCCGTGAACCGGTTGGGATCTTCGAACGCCAGCACCTTGCCGCTGTACTGATCGATCCAGACTTTGCTGCGCGGCCGTCTGCGGCTGGCTTCGCCATCCTGCCGCTTCTCGATGACGTAGACGCCTTCCTTGCCGTCGGGCGTCGCCAGCCAGCGCACCGGCGCGCCGGGAAAAATCCGGTCGGCTATTGCGACGGCACGGTCGATGGAAATCGTTTCGGTTTGCCCCTGATAGTCGGATTTAACCGCTGCCGGCGTTTTGAAACGCTCCGCCTTGACGTCTGAAAAGCAACTGACCACCGATTTGATCTGATCGCGGTAGCCGAATGCGAAACCGCTGAACGCCAGAATGAGCAATACGATGGAACTGTAAAATCCGGCCGTTTTGTGCAGATCGAAACAAAGCCGCTCAATACTGGCTCCGCGCTTGACGGTGACGGCCTGCCTGAATTTACCGGCCCTGGGCCACCACAAGTAAAGCCCGGACAAGGCCGATATGAACATAAAAATACCAAGAAAACAGATGATTTTAAAAATCACCTTCGCAATGTCCGCATCCACCTTGCCCATCAGGAAAGTGGCATGCACCTCGTAAACCAGGCTCCATACGGTGCGCCCCCAGAAGTTTTCATGGACTATTTTGCCGGTGTATGGATCGATCATGATTCGCAGCGGCGCAAAGAGTTCGCCGGCGGTTTCCTCGGGCTTTGCATACGTTGCCCATAAGTAGTCGCGGTTCTCGCCGGGCATGTGCAGGTTCCATACGCCCTGCCTTTGCGGATGAGCGTTCCTGACGATCTGCATGATGTCATGCAGCGGAAGCGGCTGCGCATGGGCTTCTTTGCGTATATCGGGAAGCCCCATCTCTTCCAGTTCGAAATAAAACACATTAAAGGTGCCCGTCAGGCCGAGAATAACAAACAAAAAGCCCAGCGACAGGGCGATATAGACATGCGCGTTCAGCCACAATTTGCGGCCGGTTTTGGGCCATGACGGACGGATCGGTTTCTTGCGGTCAAGAATGAATTGAGTATTTTCAGGCATGGTATTTTCTAGCAGGTTATTGTTTGCAGTTTTGCAGGCTATGGCGGGTGACAAACAGCCATAGCCTGCATTCCCGTCAAACTATCAGATTACGAAAAAAATGCTTCCGGCTTAAGCGGTTAAAACTTCAGCGATACCCGGCCGAAAATGGTCCTCGGATCGCCGGGGAAGACGGCCGGGCCAAAATCGGCCGAGACGAAATAGCGCTTGTCCAGCACATTGTTCGCGAACAGTTCCAGTTTTACGTTCTTCCAGGTATAGGACGTGGCCAGATCCAATGTCGTATAGTTGGGAAGCACGGCGGTATTGGCATTGTCGAATGGGCGATTGCCGACATAATTGGCGCCTGCGGACAGGGTTAGATTTTTCAGGACGCCGCTGTCGAATCTGTAATGGGTCCAGATATTGGCCTGGTGCTCCGGAATTTTTTCCGGCCGGTTGCCGACATCGTTCGCGTTGCTTTTTGTGATTTCCGCATCGATGAAGGCATAGCCGCCCTGAACGTACCATTGTTCGGTCACCTGATAAGCTAGCTCCACCTCCGCGCCCTGGGATTGAATTTCGCCGGTCGCCACCTGAAAGCCCGGATTGAATCTGTCCGGCGTAGTCACGTTGCTGCGCGTAATGTCAAAAAACGAGGCCGTTCCGCTCAGGCCGGAAGGAAAGTTAATCTTGACGCCGGCTTCCACTTGTGCGGATTCGCCCGGTTCAAGCGAGGTGCCGTTGGCCATTGCAATCGCAGGGATAGGCGAAAATCCCTCGCCGTATCCCGCGAAAAAGTGGATGGAATCGGTGGCGTGAAAAGTTCCTCCGACCTGATAGGACGTGTTGTCGGTATCTATTTCCGACGTTACGCCGCTGGCGATATTGAGCCGCTTTGCGCTGTAGGTGGATTGGCGCACGCCTCCCGTCAAGTCAAATTCCGGAGTGATCGAAATGATATCCTGAAACGCAAACGAGCCCAGTTCCGAAGTGCCGTGACTGCCGATCAGTACCGGCCCTGCCGCAGGTTGTGCAGCCAGATAAACGGGATTAAGGGCATCAATGGCGGGTACGCCGGCCAGATTCATCGAGCTCGTTCCGAAATGCGACTTGGTGTAATCACCGCCCAAGTAAATCTGGTGGATCAGGAAGCCTGTTTCCACGGAACCGGTAATGTCGATTTGCCCGATGTAGGATCTATCCCTTTCCTTGAAGCCGGTTCTGCCCGTGCGCGCTACATTGATACGCCCGGTTGCGGCATCGAGCGTTGTCGGACCAAGAAATACCTGATCCTGGTCGCCATTGAATTCGTCATATTGAAAGCGTGGCGATATTTTCCAGTTTTCTCCCACATCGATGTCCAGCCAAGCCTGAACCAACGGTGTTTCGATTTCAATATTGTCGAAATTAGGCTCGCCCAGATACGTGCCGCGGGATATGTTTCCGAAACCGCTACCGCGCACGGTGCCGAATACCGGCAATCCGGGATTCGGCACCGTAGTGCGATGCTGATATTCGGCATTGATGAAGCCGCGCACCGGACCGCCGTCGTCCCAGGCGAGCGCCAGGCCGAAATTTTCCCTGTCCAGGTTCTGGAAGTTAATGAAGCTTTCGGAGCCTTCTATTTCTCCGGTAAAGCGCGCTTTCAGCGCGCCATCCGCCAATAAAGGGCCGTTAAGATCCCATTGTCCGCTGGTGATATCGCCGTCGAATTCATCATATCCGCCTCGGGTGAAACTGAGCTCGGAGGCAAATTCGTCGAACGGGCGCTTGGTGATGACGTTGATCACCCCACCGCCGTCATTGGTTTGCTGCCCATACACGGTGCTGCCCGGCCCTTTCAATACTTCCACGTTCTCAATATGGCTCAGCGCGGACCAATCGACATCTCCGCCAAAAATCTGCCTGATTCCGTTGCGGTTCTGGTCGGCTTTGAATCCGCGAATGTTTATTTTGGGAAACCGGCTGAATCGCGTTCCGATCACGGTGGCCGAAGGCACCTGTTTCAGGATATTGCCGATACTGAGCGCGCCTTGGTCCTTGAGCGCCTCGCCGGTAATGACCTGTATGCTTTGCGGGATGCGGGTCGTTTCGACCGGGATTTTTGAGCCCGCCGTCGATTCGGACTTGATGTAAGGGCTGATATCATCAGGAGCCAAGCTATCGGCCTTGACTGTCATAGCCGCCAGCTCCACTGATTTTTCAGGAACAGGATTGCCCGGGGAATTTTCTTTCGGTGCTTGAGCCAGAGCGATGACCTGGTCATCGGCAATCCGATAGGTGATGTTGGAATTATTCAACAGCTTTGCCAGCGCCTGCTCGGGCGTATAGCGGCCGGCCAGCGCATTGGCTTTGACATCCTTGACCAGCACGGAGGGATAGCTCAATTGCATGTCGGTCGTTTCCGAAAAAGCTCTCAAGGCTGAAGCCATATTCCCGGTCGGAATGTCGAAGCGGAACACCTTATTTTTATCATGCTCTGCGGATCGGCCCGGCACGGCATGACATAATGTCAGCATCAAGGCCAGACCCGCTGCCTTCTTTCCGGTCAGGAAGGGTGAATTAATTGCCGGTCCGCCGGCCGGTAATTGGCCCCGGTTTCGCATGGCCGACGCGTCATCGGCACTTATCACAGTGTCTATCATGAACTCCCCTTTGTTATTAGTATTAACCGATGCGTTTATCCTGCATCATTGGGAAGTAGACGAGCGGGCTAGGCAATATCCTCACCTGCCTAGTCGGGAATTATTTGCTGATGGTCTTGCTTGCCGTATCTAATGATTCAGATGGCAGCGTTTTAACAGCGCATCATCGATGACTATGCAGCCCGGCCCCATGGCTGTTGACAGACTTTGCGCGGCGCCGCAATCGTAGCGGACCATTTCTTCAGCATTGATCTCTTCATCAGATAACGCGGCAAGCAGCGAAGGCAAGGCAAAGTCCTCTATGGTTTCGGCGCCCGCCCATCGCAATGCAAAATCCAAGAACCATCTATTCCACTGGTTATCCGGTACTTCACTTTTATCTTAGCCAGTGGCTGTAGCGAGATTCGTTGTGTTAGGGATCATTGCGGCCTTGGGATGGCTGGGATACTTGTTTCAGAAAAATACGCACTGACGCCCACTTGAATATCAAAAGGAAAGATGTAATTACTTATTTCAATATGTCTTTATAAGAATGGACTTTAAATATAGTCCCGCTTTTAAATAGCCCCATGCCCTGCAACACGTTCCTATCATGGGGCCTAATATGGATGCACCCATGCGAGTGATCAAGAACAATCGGCTTACCGGTCGCAAACTGAGCTTCATTATCCGGAGTGGTATGTATCATCTCTCCAGAAAGATGTTCTCCGGCATCCATCTTGTTATTTCCGTTTAGATCCTTAAAGTATCTGACCGCAACTGGTCCAAAATCATTAAATACCCATTTATCCGGCACCTTATCAATGTTATACAGCGTTTTGTAATATGTTTTTAAATCCGTTCGGGTAATCCCAATGTCTTTTTTTACCGATGCCCAATTACCATTTGGCAGTTTATACCAGACGTCGTCCTTTATCGGGCCAACATCTTTTAGAGGTGTACCCCATTTAATCCTGGACATTGGCCATGAAGGAGTAGAGTATGCGTGTGTATGATGAATAATATAAGTCCCTGAAGTAGTGGGGATTTCGGCCATTCTAGGGTCGCTGCCCCCATGCTCAGGCCCGCCCCAGGCTTCAAATCGTTTAATGACCTTTCCATCTTCAATGACCGCAAGCACTTTCTGTGCAGGATAAAAGTGAAGTTCTCCCATGATATGTCCCTTTTGTTGAATGCTAATCGATTGTGGTTACATTTAATATAAACAAAGCAATGTTTATTCTAATCTAAGCTTAACCGTTAAAACGGGTGATACATTATTTCCCGGTGGAGCATAAAGCTTCGCAGTGATTGCGACTTTTCTATCATTTTTGCTTCTCCTGGAATTAAATTCAACCCATGTATTTATGCTTCGCACGAAAACTCGTGAATCTCCGAATATGCTTTCAAGATCTTTGAGTTCCAGCTGCTCAATATTGTTAGGGTAGAGCTGCAGTTCATTAACTGCCGAGCCATCTGCTTGAGCTTCTGCAGTAACTCTTATTTTGTATTTGTCACTGTTTATATACCATGATTCTTTATTCCCTGACTGTTCAGCCGTGCCGACTAACGCATTTTGGAGGTCATTTACCGTTAATTTTCCATCGAAAAACAGATTGCTCAAATGCTGTATCAACGGTACCAACTCAGCATTATTCGTATTCTCCTGTTCAGCTGTCCCTCCAGCCGGCGCAACAAAGGGAAATATGAGTAAGAAAAGAACAACCGCCCTCTTAAGTTTATTAGAGATCAAGCTTTGCATAATGCAATCCTATACATGTTTATTGAACAAATTTTGCAGTCTGATCATGAAAGTGCGCGTGTTACTATAATGCATTAATCAGATTCTTAATTTTGGCTATCAAACTTGCCTGAGAGGACTCTCACTACTTTCAGCAGCACAATTAATATCTGTTTACCGCATCATTAAGAGATAGCCTCGCCTATCTGCCAGCATGTCATCGATGCGCCCGGAAATTCGATGTTACCACCAGTCCGATAGCGCGCCAGGTCACTGTTTTTATACAATCGCTCGCCGTCATTCCGGAATGGATCGGAAATCAATTTTCCATTGTCGTCTTGGATTTGAGAAACGAAACCGTCCCTATCAGTTTGTTAGTCACTATCCATTATTTTTGTTGGCGACCAAGTATATCTTAAAACTTAAGCATAAAGCCCACTTGCTCATGGGTCAGCCGCTCTATTTCCGCCAATAGCGCCGACGCATCAGCCTCGGTCAATTGTTCGCTCTGCCCTATAAGATCAACGCCGTCGAATCCTTCATTGTCGCTTTCCGAAACAAGCTGCTGTATATCCCCCAATAGCGCCGATATGTCAGTGACAGTCAATTGCTCGACCTGCATTTGCACGATCAGCGCCGCCAGTTCCTTTATGGTCGGTTTATGGAAAATGTCATCTATGGCAAGCTTGATGCCGAACTGTTCCTGAATGCGCGCGATGACCTGCATAGCCAGCATCGAACGGCCGCCCAGCTCAAAGAAACTCTGATTGCCCCCTACAGTCTTGGTATCGAGGATTTCCATCCAGATAGCGGCCAAGTCCTGTTCTATGGAATCGCTGAGGCTATCGCCGCGCTTATCCATAGCCGTGATATAGTTTTCAGGCATAAGCAGCGCTTTTCGATCGATTTTGCCGTTTGCATTCAAAGGCAAGCTCTCCATAAATACATAGGCCGAGGGCTGCATATAGTAAGGCAAGCGCTCTCCGATAGCCTTGCGCAGGCCATCCTCGATCAACGCCCCGCTGTCGCGAGCGGCTACATAGGCAACCAGCCGCCTGTTGCCGGACTGGTCTTCACGCACGAGAACAGCGGCCTCATCCACGCCGGGCTGTTCTATAAGCTTTGCCTCGATTTCCCCCGGCTCAATCCTGAAGCCGTGGATTTGCACCTGATTGTCGATGCGGCCTAAAAACTCGATGCTGCCGTCAGGCCTATAACGCGCCAGATCGCCGGTATTGTACAATCGGCCGCCGTCATTCCGGAACGGATCGGGAACGAACGCTTCCGCGGTCAGTTCGGGATGGTTCAGGTAGCCTCTGACCACGCCCTCGCCGCCGACATGGAGTTCGCCGGCCGCGCCCAGCGGCACAGGCTGGCCGATTTTATCGAGAATATAAAGCCGCACATTGTTGACCGGCCTGCCGATCGGCAAAGGCCGTTCCAGACCGTCCGGATCGTCCAGGCGGACACTGCTCCACGCCGAGCCTTCGGCCGGCCCGTATTCATTGTATAGCGCCACATGCGGCAGCACCGCGCAGTGTCGCCTGACCGCTTCGGTTGGACAGAATTCGCCCGCAACGATGACCGTTTTCAGGGAATGCAACTGCGCCCGGGCCTGATCGAGCAGCAAGGCGTAAAAAGGTGGCAAGGCCAGCACATGCGAGACCTGGTGCCTTTCAATCAGCGCCGCTAACGCTGACGGATCCGTATTGCTGTATTCGCCCGGCAAGCACAGGCGCCCGCCCTGCCCCAAGGTCCAGAATATGCCGGCAACGCTGTCGAACGCGAACGAGGACAGCAGCAGGCAAGCGCTGACCGGCGCCTGATAGGCCGCAAACCGCGCAGTCGTCGCATGCACGGCGTTGCGGTGCGCGACCATGACGCCTTTGGGCTGGCCCGTCGAGCCGGAGGAATAGACGATATAGGCCAGATCGAGCGGATGATTGCATGGCGACGGATTGTCGGCCGGGTATTGCGCAATGGCCGGCCAGTCGCTATCCAGATAAACGATAGCCTGTGTGTAACAGGACAATGCCGCCAGCCGCGCCTGGGTGAGCAACAAAGCGATGCGCGCGTCGTCCAGCATGTGGGCAATGCACGCTTCGGGATGCTGAGGATCGATCGGCACATAAGCCCCTCCGGCCTTCAGGATGCCCAGCAGGCCCACCATCATCTCCAGACCGCGCTCAACGCAGAGTCCGACCGGCATCTCCGGGCCGCAGCCCTTCGATCGCAGGTAATGGGCCACTTGGTTGGCGCGGGCGTTAAGTTCGGCATAGGTCAAGGCCTGTTCTTCAAACGCGACAGCAACGGCATCAGGCGTTTTTTCAACTTGCTCCTCGAATAACTGATGCAGGCACTTGTGCCGCGGATAAACCGCCGCTGTCGCGTTGAAATCGACTAGGAGCTGACGCCGCTCCGCTGCGGGCAGGATGTCGAAATCCATGGCCAAGCGCCAGGGGGCCTGAGCCAATACTTCGACCAGCCCTGCGATGGCGGTGTGAAGATAATCGTTGATGCGGGCGGGGTCGATGCCGTGCACGCATTGCGCAGTCAGCGTGAAGCCCTGCCCCGAATCGTCTACCGAAACGGTAAAAGGATAATGGGTGCGTTCCACGCAGCTGACGACGCGCATGCCGTCGGATTTATCCGGAGCGGCCGCGATAATGGCATGACGATAATTCAGCAATGCGGTAAACAGCGGCACCGACGACGACAAGGCACTGCAGCGCAACGCAAGCGAGAGCGGAGCGTATTGATGAAGCAGCAGTTCATTCAAGCACTGGTGCGTATATTTGACCAGTTGCCGGACACTGGCGCCGGCGAGCGGGATGCGTACCGGCAAGGTATTGATGAACATGCCGATGCCCCGGTCAGCGCCGGCCGAACCCCGAAGCCGGCCGGACAGCACCGTGCCGAAAACGACGTCATCACGCCCGCTGCACCGGGCCAGAACCTGCGCCCAGGCCACATGAAACAGGGCCGCGGCGCTGACCCCGTGCTGTCGGGCGCTGTCGCGGATGCGCTGGGCCAGATCGTCGTTCAGGGACAAAACCGCCTCGCCGGCCTGTCCGGCGTCCGCTTTTGTGTCCAACAAGCCGAAAGGCGCGGTCGGCTCATCGATATCGCCGAGTTGCTGCCTGAAGTAGATTTCGTGTCCAACCCGTGAAGTCGCCTGTATCTGTTCGATAAAATTGCGATAGGGCACAGGTTCCGGCAGACGATCCCCTTGTCCCTGAAGCACCCGCTGAACTTCTGCCATGATCAGCTGCAGCGTGTAGCTGTCACACGTCATGCGATGGTTCAGCAGCACCAGCCACCAGGCAGCCGAATGCGGATCGGCGGCGATGTAGGCGGCAAACAGCGGCGCGCGCTGCAAATCCAGCCGCAGGTGACGCGGATCGGTATGGCTGAGCAATTGCTGCTGTATGTCGGCATTTGCGGCCAGCGTCAGTTCCGCAACGGGCAGCGGCGCCCGGCTATGCACGACCTGAACGGGCCTGGACAGTCCGGTCCAGCGCACGGATGTGCGCAGGATATCGTGCCGGTCGACCACGGTCTGCAAGGCGTCCAGAAAATCATCCAGCTTAGGGCGGTCGTCAAACAGGATGACCGAACGCGTCAGATACGTATCGCCCTGGGTTTCGAGCAAATGATGGAACAGAATGCCTTCCTGCAACGGGGCCAGCGGGTAGATGTCCTTGATATTGGCCGCGCCTTGCGGCACGCTGCCGACAATCAGATCGATCTCGTCCTGTGTGAGATTGACCAGCGTCAGCATGTCGGGCGTGATTATGACCGGTTGCGCCGTCTGTGCGTCAGTTTCGCTTGCCGCCTGATCGTCTTGAGCGTCCTGAAGGAGGAGCAGCAGCTCCCATTTATACTGCTGCAGGAGCGCCATTATTCCTTCATTGATGGCGCCCTGCGGTGCGCGCACGATTAATTCGGCATCATTGGCGCTGACGGCAATATCTTTTTCCTGCAAGTAGGCAAGCACTTCTAGCACGTCCATAGACGAAACTCCTTGTAAAAGGTGAAGGTTAATGATTGTTCAAAAAAGTCCAGCATGAGTTTGAGCAGTATATCAAAAACTCTGGCCCTGCTTTCGCTTATGGCGGCCGACAATTCGATCCCTGTCGGCTTATTAAATACCACCCGCGTCTCTAAGCTCAAGCCTTGCTTTTGCAGTCGTTCGGTCAAAGCGATCGCCTGTGCATCCGCAGGATAAGCTGCGCCTCAATGCAGCCCTCTCTGTTCAAAAATAGACGCCTCAAAATTCCCTTACCCTCACGCCGGTTATGGCTAGCTGTATGAGCCATTATTGGCTGGTTAACAGCCATGTGCGGCAGACGCCAAAAAAACGGTGGCATTCATTGCAAGGGATAAACCGCGCATGCATAACATCGGTTACAATAAAATCTATGGGTGCGCCACCCGACTTTTTACTGCCCTCGAACTGCCGTCCATGACCGGCGTTCATTCCCGAAGCAAGCCGCAGCCTTATAGCGGCTTAATCAACTGAATTAGCAAGGAAAAAAGTTGAAAGCAAAACGTAGCATTTTAATCCTGTCCCTGTTTGCCCTATTGGAGTGCTCCATGAATACGCATGCCGCAAGCGAAGCCATTGAAGATAAAGTGAAAGAACTGCTGTCCCAAATGACGCTGGAAGAAAAAGCCGGGCAGATGACGCAGATCGATTTCAGCGTCGTGGGCACGCCTGCCGTATCAGGCGAAGAGCCCCCGATCGACCGGACCAGACTGGAAGATGCCGTGGTCAATCACCATGTCGGCTCCATCCTGAACGCGCCTTTCACGCCCGCCAACAGAGCGGCTCCGATCGGGACCTGGCGGAAAATAACGGCTGCGATACAGGAAGTCTCACAGAAAACGCGCCTGAAAATCCCGGTCATCTACGGCATTGACGCGATCCATGGCGCGACTTATACGCAAGGCGCCGTGCTGTTTCCGCAGGCCATCAGCATGGCCGCGACTTTCAATCCCGAACTGAGCTTCAAGGAAGGCGAGATAACGGCCCGCGAAGTGCGCGCGTCGGGCCTGCAATGGAATTTCTCGCCGGTCATGGATATCGGCCGGCAACCGCTCTGGCCGCGCTTGTGGGAAACATACGGCGAGGACGTGCATCTGGCCTCTGTCATGGGCACATCCTATATCAAAGGCCATCAGGGCGACGATTTCTCGGCGCCCGGCAAACTGCCGACCTGCTTGAAGCATTATGTCGGCTACAGCTTTCCGATCAACGGCAAGGACCGGACGCCGACCTGGATCGGCGAACGCATGCTGCGCGAATACTTTCTGCCGACGTTCGAAGCCGGCGTGCAGGCCGGGTCGCCGACGATCATGGTCAATTCGTCTGAAGTCGACGGCATTCCGGGCCATGCCAATTATCAGTACCTGACGACGATCCTGCGCGGCGAGCTGGGCTTCAAGGGCTTTACCGTCTCCGACTGGGAAGACATCAAGCGTCTTTATACGCGCGACAAGCTGGCCGCTTCTCCGAAAGAAGCGGTCAAGATCGCCGTGATGGCCGGCGTGGACATGAGCATGGTGCCGTTCGATTTTACCTTTTATGATTTACTGGTTGAGCTGGCCCGATCCGGCGAAGTGCCGATGTCGCGCATAGACGAAGCCGTGTCGAGGATTTTGACCGTCAAGTTCCAGACCGGGCTGTTCGATCCGGAAAGGCCGGTTTTGCCCGTCGAAGGCAACTTCGCCACGCCCGAGGCCGTGGAGACGAACCGTCAGGCCGCGCGCGAAGCCATCATTCTGGCCAAAAACGACAACCATATACTGCCGTTGAAAAAAGACGCCAAGATTCTGGTCGCGGGACCCACCGCCAATCTGCTCAGCGTCATGAACGGCGGCTGGACCATTACCTGGCAGGGCGACAGCGAGAGCCTGTATCCGCAGGAGAAACTGACCGTCTTCGAAGCCCTGCAAAAAAAATCGGCTGGCAAAGTGACTTATGTCGGCGGTCAGGCGTTCAATGACCCGATCGATATCGACAAAGTCGTCGCCGAAGCCGGAAACCACGATTATGTCCTGTTGGCCCTGGGCGAGAAACCCTATACGGAAACGCCGGGCAATATCGACTCATTGATGCTCGACCAGAAACAAATCGATCTGGCCAACGCCGTGATCGAGACCGGCAAGCCGGTCATTTTGCTGATGCTGGGCGGCCGCCCGCGCGTCATCACGGCCATTGCCGACAAAGTGCCCGGCGTGATCCTGGGCTTTTTGCCGGGCATGGAAGGCGGCGAAGCCATCGCCGACATTATCTACGGCGACTATAACCCCAACGGCAAGCTGCCCATCAGCTATCCGAGGAACACCAACGACATCGTGCCGTACGATCACAAGCCGACCGAATCGTTTGAATTCAACACCTACAAACCGCTCTACCCGTTCGGCCATGGCCTGAGCTATACGACGTTCGAGACCCGCGGCCTGAGCGTGGAAAAGAGCCAGATTAAAATGGGCGAAAACGTCACTGTCCATGTCAGCGTCAAGAATACCGGCACGCTGAAAGGCAAGGAAACCGTGCTGCTTTATCTCAATGATGTCGCGGCTTCCGTGACGCGGCCTGTCAGGCAGCTAAAAGCCTTCAAAAAGGTCGAGCTGGAACCGGGGCAGGAGCAAAACGTGAGCTTTATCCTGACGCCGCACGATCTGTCATTTATCGGCGTCGACATGAAGCGCATCGTCGAGCCTGGTGAGTTTAAGGTGATGGTCGGCAATGAAACGGCCGGTTTTTTCGTAACGGAATAGGCCGTAGGGTACGCATTGCGTACCTTCTTCAACGTCTATCGTTCCCCAACGCTAAAAAGGTACGCGATGCATACCCTACGATTACTTAACTACGAAGAACACGAAGTTTTATATTTTCTCTTTTCGTGGTGAAATCCTTTAAGCTTATATAACAAGTACTTATTAACAAACAGGATACAAGCATGGCGAATATGCCCCATACCCCAATGGCATCCGACAAACTGACAGACAACACCAAAAACCCTTATTTCGGCTCTCTGGCCGTACTGACATCGCTGTTTTTCATCTGGGGCTTCATCACCAGCCTGAACGATATCCTGATTCCGCATCTGAAAGCGGTATTCACGCTGAACTACACACAGGCCATGCTGATCCAGTTCTGCTTCTTTACGGCTTATTTCGTGGTTTCGATGCCCAGCGGCCATCTGGTTGAAAGGATCGGCTTCAAGGGCGGCATCATTACCGGCCTGTCCATAGCCGGCCTGGGCTGCCTGCTCTTCTATCCGGCAGCTGGCCAACATTCCTATCCGTTGTTTCTGGCAGCCTTCTTCGTGCTGGCCTCCGGCATCACCCTGCTGCAGGTCGCGGCCAACCCTTATGTAACCATCCTCGGCCAACCGGAAACCGCCTCCAGTCGGTTGACGATGACGCAGGCTTTCAATTCCCTGGGCACGACGATCGCGCCTTATTTCGGCGCCTTGTTCATCCTGTCTGCCGCCGTCAAAACGGCCGATGAAATCAAGTTGCTGAACGCCGGGGATCTGTCAGCCTATCAGGCCGCGCAGGCGGCCGTCGTGCAGCATCCCTATCTGCTGCTGGCCGCAGTTTTGTTTTTGATTGCCGGCGTCTTTGCCGTGATCAAATTGCCCAGGGTGGAGCCCGCCGAAGCACATAGCCTGGACATCACCGATGACGCCTTTCGCGAGAGCGCCTGGGGCTATCGGCATCTCGTCCTGGGCGCAGTCGGCATCTTCGTCTATGTAGGCGCGGAAGTCTCTATCGGCAGCTTTCTGGTCAATTATCTGGCTCAGCCTAATATTTCTGGACTGGCCGAGCACGAGGCGGCGAAGTACGTGTCGCTGTACTGGGGCGGCGCCATGGTCGGCCGTTTCGCCGGCGCGATCATCATGCGCAATATCCAGCCCGGCAAAGTCCTGGCGTTCAATGCCTTGGCCGCCTCCGTCCTGGTTGTAGCCAGCATGGTCGGCGCCGGCCCTTTGGCCATGTGGTCCATTCTGGCCGTAGGACTGTGCAACTCCATCATGTTCCCGACCCTGTTTTCTCTGGCAGTCAACGGCTTGGGAAAGCACACCGGCCAAGGCTCCGGGATTTTATGCGCGGCCATCGTCGGCGGCGCCATCATTCCCGTTGTGCAGGGCCTGTTCGCCGACCGGATCGGCATCCAGCAGGCCTTCTTCATTCCCGTCCTCTGCTATTTATACATTGCTTATTACGGCTGGAAAGGCCATAGGCTTGTAACTTAAGCAGGTGTCGGCTTTTAGAAGTGAAGGGCAATTCGACAAGATGAAAAAAGGTGGCAGGGCTATCGCAGTACGGCAGCCCTGCCAATGTTTAGGATATTATCCCGGTTTAACGCAACAGGTTATTATTGAGCGAGCTCAACCGGCAACAGGTCGGGATTGGTTAACGGATACCGGTTATCCTTGGCCAATGTGAATGTGCCGGTGTAGTCGCCGCCGTTAATGCTGTATTCGTAGTTGCCCGCATTCAAGTCATAAACGGCCAGGGGAATGTTTTTCTCAAAATGCCTTATGCTTGCCGTGCAAGCATAAGAGCCGGGTGGCAAGTCAGGATATTCGGCATGGACCGTCACTTCGAAACGGTTGCCCACCAGGCGTTGATTGATTTGCCCTAAGTCATGACAGCCGCTGGTAAGCGTGCCTTGAATGTTCAAAAACACCTGGACAGGAAAGGAATCAATGACCACAAGCTTGACCTGTTCGATCGGGGCTTTTGCCAACGGGTATTCATTGGCTGTTTTATAGCCCTGCAGCTCCCAGAGATTCTGGTCGATTTGCTTGAACGTCGCATCCAGGTAATTGCCGGGCCGCTCAGGCGTATCGACGCGCGGAATCGTCAGGATGCCATCCTGATACATCGGATAATTGCCCATCGGCAAATTCTCAGCAGAAGTACTGCTCCCGGGCGCTACACTCATCGTTTGCAGCATCTTATCCGATTCAATTCTGAGCACCCGTTTATCGTTGCTCAATAGGCTCGCTTCAAGAGAACTCATTTTGATGTGCACGGCATAAGTGGACGGATAAATATGTTCCACAACGCCATCAATGCCCAGCTTATCGGCAAGATCTTCCTTAATCTTGGCGGATTGCTCCATGTTTTGTGATTCTTCCTGAGCCGCAATGAAGAAACTTGTCACTTCCGGATCATCCGAATTCATCGTGACAATATAAGATCCTTCTATAATCCCGCTGTTTGCTTGTTCACCGACAGGCTGACCATCTTCGGCAGCGGCCGCCTGACACACTGCAAGCATGCCTAAAAATAGATATTTTTTCATTTGTCTCTTTGTTCCTTTTTTATATTTTTTATAGTACCTATAGGGCTGGCTCCAAGCCACAGCGGCCTTAAACAGGCTACGACCGCACTTGGAGTTGCCCCGTCTCAGCTCCAGTATTCCTTTTACGCAGCTGCAGGTTGAACCAGCATGCCGTCGAATTGTTAATGGAAAAGCATAAAATTGCCTGATTTGACAATTCAAGACATCCAGCTCTTTACAAGAAAGAAAAGGAAAAAAGATTATATCACGCGTTAGAAGATCATGACCCGTGTTAGGATGGTTGCGGTTGCTTCTTCAGGATAATTGAAAGAAGCCGGTCCCTGCCTCGTATATTTTCCGCAAAATCAGGCCCCAGACAATTAGTTCAACAAAAAGCTCACCATGATTGTTTAATCATTAAAGACGTTGCGCCCGTCAAAGGCGTGCCGTCCGGGTTGGTGACCGTGTTGGGCGTCATGGCGCTCTTCAGTCCGTCAAAAGCCCGTTTCGGTTGAGCGCAATAGCTGGGGTATAGCTGGCAGCCTATAGCAAACAGTCCGCTCACAAAGGGCGCGGAGACAGATGTGCCGCTCCAGGCATAGAGCGCGCCGTCATGTCCATACAAAGGAACATCTTGTCCCGGCGCAAATAAATCGATCTGCCGGCCTGTGCGCGATTTGGGCCATTTGGCATCCTTGCCGGACGACAATAAAGCACTGCCGGTAGCGCCGACCACAAACACCTCATCTATCCGGGTCGGCGAGTAGTTAGCCGTATCACAGCCATCATTTCCCGCCGACACCACAATGATTACGCCATGCGCATAGGCCGCCCGCATAGCGTCTTCCAGTGCGGTTGAGATGACCGGAACGTTGCAGTCCGCGGCTTTCGCCCCGTTACTCCAGTTCACAATGGTGCCGGCAGGCGCATTTTTGGCCAGCCAATCGAAAGCGAACAGATGGGTAGATAAACTGGATATATCTGAACAACCCTGGGTTATTTTGGCCGAGATGATCGATACGCCTTTTGCCACTCCGAAGAGATTTCCTCCGGCCGCATCGGCCACCGCTGTCCCATGACCATTGCAATCCTGGCCCCATGTTGGCGTTTTGTGGTCGGGATCATTGACATCCCAAACGGTAACGGCCCGGCCCCCGAACTCGGGCAGGCTGGTATTGACGCCGGTATCGAGAATATAGATGGTCCGGCCGGCGCCGTTGGCGTTCCAACGATAAAAATTATCAAGCGCTGCAGTGTCGCCATCGATTCTGTCCAACGCCCACCCGGGCTCGACTTGTTCTTTCTGGACGCGCAGCTTCAGATCCGGCTCAATTCTGAGTATGCGCTTATCCTTATTCAACAGCTGAGCCTCAAAAGAATTCATCTTGATGTGGACGGCATGAGTGGACGAAAAAATATTTTCTACAATCCCGTCAATACCCAGATTAACCGCAAAGTCTTCCTTAATTTTGGCAAGCTGTGCCGCATTTTCTAATTTTTTCTGAACCTCGGCGAATAGATCCGTTATTTCCGGTTCGTCCGGATTCAGGGTCACAATGTAAGAGCCTTCTATAATTTCGCTGCGCACCTTGCTTACTTGTTCTGTCACAGCCTCAATGCACGCCTTGCCTGATTGTTCATCTTTAATCCCAGTGCACGCCTTGCTTACTTGTTCGCTGATCGATATAAGCTCTTCGGCAGAGGCCATTTGACACGCAACGAGCAACCCTAAATACAAATACTTTTTCATTGGCTTCTTTGTTTTAATTAAGGTTTAAGTACTGACGGGGCTACTCCGAGCCCAAGTACCATTGAATAGACCACGGCCTGCGTCTTCGTGGTTGCGTCATCTCAGCCGTTATAGACAAGAAAAAAAGAATGATTGTTTCGAAAAATTCGATCCATACCGTCTTTTACCTTTTTCTCTGACAGTTCATATCCCCTCGCTGCCTGATGTAACCCAACATGATGAGCAGGCATAAGGCAAAGAGCGAAGATCAGAGCGGCTGAGATGCTGTCCGCAAATAATCGAATCTTTTTTGACATCGCTTCCTTGTTTGCTAACATTCGCCATGAGTTGGCCTTGTCGTTGCCGGCTTTTCAAACCAGGACCTATTCAACTTGTTGTTTTTCAATCTCTAAAGGAAAAATAAAAATGAAGAACTATGCTTGCCTGCTTTTGCTCGGATCGGCGCTGTCGATCAGCGCATCCGCCTTTGCTGAAAATCGTGCGGTTAATGTCTCCATCGGCAGCATTGGCGGCGCTCTCGATGAAGCCGCTGTGCAGACAGTCCGTCAGGTCATCGGCCATGCGGTCGCCAATAAGACTGTCGATAAATTCATTGTGAATAGTCCGGGAGCCGGCCTGCCTATTCCCGTCGAAGGCAATTTGTCCCTGTGCGCCGAAGCGGGTTTCAATACAGATGATGCAGAGTTTGACGCTTTTATCGATCAATTGCATTCAATCAGCCCCAAAGCAGGAACCTTCTATAATGTAGAACTGGCCCCAAGCTGCGGGACATCTGACAACGGCAATGTCGGCGGCGGCAGCGACTCCATTTTCTGCACGATGGACGTAAAAATCTGCCCCGATGGTTCTTATGTAAGCCGTCAGCCGCCTTCTTGCCAATTCGCTCCTTGCCCGGTAGTGACTAGGTAGCAGTAACGCCCGAGTCCCTTCGCTCGCGGCAAAAAGCGCTAAACTCTCTATCAGGCTTTTTGCCGCTCTATATTGAATTTACACAAAAAGCTCGTTGCGCATAAGCTGAATCTTCTCACTGCCCTTAACTGCAAGTAGCCAAAAATTTCTCATTATTTAGCTGGATAAATACAACAATGGGCTTAATACTGGAAAAAATCGTACCGTGGGGGCGTTCCTACGAGGAATATACCGCCATGTTTGACCTTACGGACACCGAATTAAAACTTGGCATTCTCGGCTGCGGCGACGGTCCGGCCGGCTTCAATGCGGAACTGACCCGGCGCGGCGGCCGCATCATTTCAGTCGATCCGATTTACGCATTTGACGCTGCGCAAATCAAAAGCCGCATCCTGGCGACTTATGAAACGATAATGGCGCAAATGCGTAAGAACCAGGCCGACTACATCTGGAAGGCCATCGCTTCGGTTGAAGAGCTCGGGCGCGTCCGCATGTCCGCCATGGACGCGTTCCTGTCGGATTACGAAAGCGGCAAAAGTGACGGCCGCTATATTGCCGCGGAATTACCATCTCTGCCGTTTGCAAACGGCAGCTTCGATATCGCGCTGTCATCGCATTTCCTGTTCCTGTACAGTGACTATTTATCGCCCGAATTTCACCTTCAGGCTTTAAAGGAAATGCTGCGCATAGCCCGCCAAGTGCGAGTATTTCCATTGCTGACGCTGGCCGGAACCCGCTCCCCCCATCTGGAATTCATAATGCAAAGCCTTGAAAGCCAAGGCTTTGGCGCAGAGATCAGACGCGTCCCTTATGAATTTCAACGGGGCGGCAATGAAATGTTACTTATCGAGCCGGTCTAATGGTTTTAACAATCCGAGCAACCAAACAGCAGGAGGTTTGCTATGAAGATTCTGATTGTACTCACGTCCCATGACCAGCTCGGCGATACGGGCGAAAAGACGGGATTCTGGCTGGAAGAGTTCGCCGCGCCCTATTACGTGCTGAAGGATGCCGGCGCGACGATTACGCTGGCATCACCCCAAGGCGGCCAGCCGCCGGTTGACCCGAAAAGCGATCTGCCCGAGAACCAGACCGAAGCCACAAGGCGGTTTCATGCAGATGCCGCCGCACAGGCCGAACTTGCCCGCACGCAAAAGCTGGCCGACGTGTCGGCGGGCGATTTCGACGCCGTCTTCTTCCCCGGCGGACACGGCCCGATGTGGGACCTGTGCGGCAACACCGACGCCATCGCGCTGATCGAGAATTTCGTCAAGGCCGGCAAGCCCGTCGCGGCAGTCTGCCATGCGCCGATTGCGCTAGTGAATGTGCATGGAAAGAACGGCGAATACCTCGTCAAAGGCAGGCGCGTGACCGGGTTTACGAACACTGAAGAAGATGCCGTGGGTTTGACATCCGTCGTGCCTTGCCTGCTGGAAGACCGGCTGAAAGAGCGGGGCGCCGTTTACGGCAGAGCTGCTGACTGGGCGCCTTATATCGAGGTGGACGGCAAACTCGTGACCGGCCAGAACCCGGCCTCGTCGAAACCTGCCGCGGAAGCGCTGCTGAAGCTGCTTCGTGCGGCTTGAATGCCGCCTAGTCGGCCTGCTCGATCCGATAGGCTTCCATCATGAATTTGTTCGTGCCCGGCTCATCGGAAGCAATATAAAGCTTATTATCGTGGATAATGGGCATGGACAAGGGACGGCCTGTGCCTTGCATGATGCCTTTGGCCGCCAGCAGGCCGTCTTTCAGGCGCACGCCGTAGATGACGCCATGCCGTTCAATATCGACCACCCAGACATAGGGCTCGCCCTTTTTACCTGACGAAGCGATGACCGGCAAACTGGGATGACTCCTGAAAGCCTGCACGGCTTCCGGCGTTTTCGGATCAGGAAACTGCCAAAGCCTCCTGAATTGCGGCCGGCCGTTTTCGAGCACGATTTTCAGGGCGACCAAGCCTGCCGGATGCGTTTTGTCGGAGACAAACGTGGCGATAACGACAACCGGCGTCCGGTCGATATAAGCCATGACCGGCTGCGTGACTATCATGCCCCGCCAGGGCGCTGTACAGCCATCGTCCAATGTGCCGCACAGATCGACGATCTGTAAACGGTCGTATTGCCTGCCCAGATGGTCCGCGTCAATCAGGTAAACGCCGCCGTCCTTGGCCGGCTGCACCAGCACCGAAACGCCGTTTTGCAGCGCTGCCTTTACCGGCGCACTTGAACCCAGATCATAATCCATGCGCGCCAGGCACTCCCAAAAGGTTTTATCGTCGCACTCGCCGCCGTGCGGCCGCAATGGAGCGCTATTATCCGGCAGGCGCGGTATGAACAGATTTTTGCAGGAAGCGATGCAGTCCGCAGACGGATTGCCCGGATTGAAATTGGCGCATAACTGCGCATCGCAGCCGGGGTCGAACTGCAGCCCCGGTTTCAAACGCATCACGGTATTGGAATAGTCGCGCCGGGCCAGATCCACCTGCCCATTGCCAGTCGGCGCAAACAGTTCAAACCCATCGCCGGTCTGATAAATCTGCGGACCGGCCGGCGTCCAGATGCCGCCCCCGCAGATCATCTCGGTTGTTCCTCCATAAACCGTCGTGACCGGGCATCCCGCCTCCGGCGTTGTCACCAGCACACTGCTGACTGCCGGCTTCGCACCTTGTTGCTGCCAGGCATCCATGTCGATTTCGAAAATCCAGCCGTGAAAGGGCTGGGTATCGCCTGCATTGCCGAAGGATGCATAAACAAAGCCCAGATCGGCCCCCGGCTTAACCGCATGCTTGACCGCCGCATGCGAATAGGCCGTAGGCGGATTGAATTTTACGGAGGCGGCGCCGTCAGCTGTCGGCAGTTCTGCCGATAAAGTCAGCACCGGAAAATTTTTGTGTACCTGTCGCCGGGACAGATCAATAACGGCGATACGGTGGCTCGTGCGCCGACCTTGTTCAAGACATTGATAAAGCACGACCAGCTTGTCGCCGATCAACGCCGGCGTCGAAGCGATCTCCACCTGCTGGCCATCGGGAACAGGCACTGCAATCTGCCACGCCAGCGCGCCTGTGTCGGCATCCTGAACCGCAACAATGCCGTTCGATGCCGCGACAATCAGCAAAGGCCTGCCTTGAGACATATCCAGTAAAGGCGATGCGAGGATTCTCTCGTCAAAAGCCACTGCGGTACGGGGCTCGGACGGGAAGATGCCGACCAGCTTAAAGGCTTCGGGTTTACCTGAATCACCCCAATAAACAGCGCTATAACTTATCGCCGCCAGACTCAGGACAGTCACGGCAACTGCAAAAAAGCGATAAGAATATGCCATCAAAGGTATCTCCTATAAACGTCGGCCCGGCTCAATGCAATGCATCGCGGATCAGCCGGCCTATCTGCGTGTGATGCAGAATTCTGGCGAAGGGCTGCGTGCCGGCTTCCGGCCCCTGCGCGAACACATAGACCGGAGTGCTGGTATGCGTGCCGGTCGCCCAGACCACTTGCTGACTCGCTGCGACGGTGCGCGCCAGCAGGTTTTCGCGATTGTCCTGCTGATAGACAAAAAACGCCCCGTTGATATCCATCCTGGGCACGCGCCTGGCGCCCAGCGCGCTATGGCCGGCATGAAAGAACGGATTATCCTCGGTCGCCAGAATCTCCACGGCTTGCGCCTCGGTAATCTTGAATTCAGTGTAGCGATTGACCAGTTCGGACAGTTTTGACGGTGTCTGCTGCGGCAAAGGCAAGGCGTCGAACTGTTTAAAAATATCGTGATAGCTGAGCTGTTGTGCGTACAGCTTATCGAGCACCTCGGGACTGCCGAAATTAAAGCCGGGCTGGAACAGGCTGCTAGCGAAGACGGCTCCGGGCAATTTGCGCGGTTGCGGGATGTTCTCGGCCGAATAGCTGAAACCGAAGCCGCCTGTTTCATGATCGGCCGTAACGATGATCAACGTGTCCTGGCGGTTTGCCGCCCAGTCCAGCACGTAATTCAGCATGTCATTGAAGCGCAGCATTTCATGCAGCAGCAGGCCCGTATCGTTGCGATGGGAGGCCCAGTCGATCTGCCCTGCTTCAATCATGAGGAAGAAGCCGCGTTCATTGTCGTCCAGGATATCCAGCGCCTTGGCCGACATTTCGCGCAGCGTGGGCTGCGCATGGCTCGCATCCTCTCTAAGCCGCGTCTCGGTAATGCCGTCCGGCATGGTGGAGCCGGCGAATAAACCCAGCGTTTTGCCTTTGGCCTGTTGCAGCTGAGCTTTATTGAAAGCCAGCGCATAACCTTGCTGCTCTGCCTGTTTCAACAGGTCTTTGTTGTCCTTGCGTTTTGATTTGACGGCAAGGCCATTGCCGATCAGTTGCAGCAGCGGAGTCGCTCCCTGATGCGGAATCCAGTAATCCAGACCGCCGGACAGCATGACATCGGCCTGTGCGGCCAGCAGATCTTCGGCGATATCATTTTCCTGGCTGCGGTGCGCCTGATGCGCGGCAAATGCGGCAGGCGTCGCATGCGTCATGCGCGTGTCCGAAACCAGCCCAGTGACCTTGCCCATGCGCCGGGCTTTTTCAATGATGTTTTCCTGGCGGTTGCCGTCCTGGTCCAGTCCCAGCATTTCCGGGCCGGCCGGCAGCCCTGTCGCCAGCTGCGTGCCCGATGCGGCCGAATCGGCCACCAGGGCATTGGCCGTATAGGTCATGGAGATGCCCAGCCGACCATGCTCCATCATGCGGTCTAACGCTGTAATCCGGTCGCCTATCACACTGTGAGGCGCCTGCCGCGCATACGACAACAGCAAACCGACCTGCTGCGGGCCCATGCCGTCGCCGATAATCAGGATCACGTTTTTGACCGCCGCCCTCTCCGGCCTGATGTTTTCCGCCGGAGTGCAGCCTGACAGGACAAGGGTTAATAAGCAATAAATCCAGACTTTCAGCATGTGATACTTTGTGGTGCTTGTGCGTTAATTGAGCTAGACAGTGGATGAGGCATTTTTGCTGCAAATAGCATGAAGAAAGGACTAGAAATACTCCCGTGTCATTGCCAATTACTCCATGCGGTCATATCCATTACGTCCATATAGATAGTTAGCAGTCTTAATAAAATTTTGATGGGTTTCAAAAAAGCATCAGCCTAATTGTGAGCCATAAACTGCTGAGCGATGCTCATAAAGGCTATCAATTGACCGTAAATCAAACCGAAAGCGGCGGCAATGACAAATAGACCGGTAAAAATATCTTTTTGTAACTTATTCATCTGGCTATCCTCGCTCACTGTAAATCCAGACAGAATAATCACTTTACGAGTAAATTCCGTGACAAACAGGTGACAGTTTTATGACAGATTTACAGGACTGCTGAAAAGATGCTCGCTGTGATGCATGGCTGCTCTTACCCTAATATCGCTTATCGTCTGCTCCATTAAATAATAATTACCCTATTTTCAATATTTACTGACTCCTTGTGTTAGATATTGCTTACTGAGGTGGTTGTACAAACTAATTGAATTATGAAATCAATTAGGCAAATAAATTAATGTGAAGCTCGTCGCAAAAATAATAGACGAGTATTGACTAAGCTGATATTCTCCTATTCAGCCTACTAAGACCAAAAACAAATAGTGGGGGTTAAAGTTATTGTTTATTTAGGGCATTATAATGAAGAAGATATTTTGTTCTGCTGTACTCTTTTCGACTCTATTCGGGATGAATGCCACGCAGGCTGCCGTTATTGATTTCGATGTCGACCTAAGTTCCCATTTTGGAAATGGCAATCCTTACCAAGAGGATGGCTTCCAAATATCCAACAGTAAAAATAACCATGATGGCCTCGTGTTCTGGGGTAACGATATAGGTAACTGGTGGTCTCAACATAATGCTGACCCGGGAGGCAATACCCTCAGCCACAATTATGGCGGCACTACGATGACCTTCACAAAAATCGGCGGCGGCCTGTTCGATTTTAATACCATTGATCTAGCAGATGTCTACAACAACGGATATGGAGGGGATGTTCAGTTTAATTTCCTGTTTGGTGATTCTTCAACTCTTCAAACCACTGTTACCCTGGATAATCTGGTAGGTTTGCAAACTTTGATATTTAATCAATTCGGCCTTTTACAGGTTTCCTGGACGCCTCTAACTACACCCGGGCTATTCCTGCAACTGGATAACATCGTTGTTGATGCCTCAGTGTCTCAAGTTCCGATTCCTGCGGCTGTCTGGCTGTTTGGTTCGGGCCTGGTCGGATTGCTGGGTTTTAATCGCAAGCCCGCTCAAGCTGCAGCATAAAGCTATTGCCGCACCATATACCCGCCTGCCGGGTAATCCGCAGGCGGTTTTTTATGGTCTTTCCTGCCCGCTGAAGCTGGCGCCCATCCACAACCCGTCAATTTGGCGCCACCCATGGCCCGTCATCCAGCGGCAGGTCATGACCGACCCAAGGGTGGCTGCAATACTGCCAATGCCATTTCCGATAGAGATCGACCGAACGCTCGGGCGCTCTTTCTGCATGTTCTCCCAGGCCGTAACGATAACGCATTAAACATCGTATCGAATACGCATAAAAAAAGTGATGAAATACCGGCTGAGCTGTCTAAACGGCTTGTTGAATGAACCGATTGCTTCGTTACGTTCAAGCTGCCGGATTACGTAGGGTTATAACGAATAATTCAATACCAGGAGAAGAAAAATGCCCAAATTCATTGCAAAAAGTGTTTTGATTTTCATCGTTTCGGCGACTTCGTTTGCCGGACCGGCGGATAGCGAAACAAATCAAATGCTGGAGGAAAGCCGCAACATCGCAAAGGAATTCATGCAGACATTGGGCGGCACTTTGAAAAAACAGTTGGAAACCGGCAACGCGGAAAGCGCGATCGGCATCTGCAAGCGTATCGCGCCGAAGATCGCGGCCGGCTATTCGAAAGACGGCCGGGTGGTCAAGCGCGTCTCCCTGAAGAACCGCAATCCGTTGGTGGGATTGCCGGATGAATGGGAGCGACAAGTCCTGGAAGATTTCGACAGAGAATTTCACGATGGCAAGCCCGCCGCCGAGATAGAAAAGATCGCCATCGTTCAGGCGCCTGAGGGGCGCTGGTTCCGGTATATGAAAGCGATACCGACCCAGCCGATGTGCCTGCAATGCCACGGGACGCCGAACGACATCCCGGAAGGCGTGAAGGCGGTACTGGCGAAGGAATATCCGGAAGACAAGGCGACCGGTTACAAGGCCGGCGAGATACGCGGCGCCATATCGATCAAGCGGCGCATGTAGTTATAGGCCGCTTGGTGCAGATAATCTTGCCGCCAACAGGATAAGCGCATCAATTGCCGTCGATGCGCTTTCTGGCACTGGACCAGGCCATTCAATCAAGACAGCCTGGTCATCAAGCCAAGTGATACGGGCGTAATGAATGCCGCTCCCTCGGTATCAGTCAGCCTGGGGTTTCGGGGTTTTGGCGGTAGAAGCGGGAAGCAGCGGATAATGCACGTCAGGCTTCTTGCCGGTGAGACTGTCCAGGAAGGCGACGATGCTGTTTGCCTCCTGGTCAGTCAAGGTGATGCCCAGCTGGGTTTCTCCCATGATTTTGACCGCCTCGTTCAGATCCCATACCGCGCCGTTATGAAAATAGGGGCCAGTTTCGGCGACGTTCCTGAGCAACGGTACCTTGACCATCCCGCTGGCATCTCCTACGAAGTCGCCCAAACTGGCGTATTTATAGGATTTGACGGCAGGGAATTTTTGCAGGGAGCCGCCGCCTATGCCCACGCCGTTGTGGCACGATGTGCAGCCTTTGTCGATAAAGACTTTAAGGCCTTCTTTCTCTTTGGCGTTCAAGGCGTCGTCGTCGCCGTGCATAAAAGCGTCAAACCGGGAGGGGGTGACCAGCGTGCGTTCAAACGCGCCGATCGTTTTACCGATATTTTCCAGCGTCACCGGATTTTGCTGGCCGGGAAAGACCCTCCGGAAGCTATTCACATAATCAGGAATAGAGGAAATGCGCTCCACGGCCAATCCTGCCGGCATGGCCATTTCCGGACCCGCTTCAATAGGGCCTGTGGCCTGTTCTTCCAGGCTCGGGCTTCGCCCGTCCCAGAACTGCTTGACATTGAAGACCGAGTTATAGACGGTCGGCGAGTTGAGGTGATGGGGATTATGCTGCCATTTATGTCCGATGGCCGCAGGAATGCCGTCAACACCGCCCATGGCCAGGTTGTGACAGGTGTTGCAGCTGATCAGGCTGCTCTTGGAGAGCCTGGGATCAAAATAGAGCTTTTTGCCCAGCTCAAGCTTATCCTTGTTGATCGGATTGTCGGGATTGTCGATCAGCTTGAAGAGTTCGGCATGGTTTTGCGGGATAGGCTTAAGGCCCGCGTCGCTTGCTTTCTTAACCAGATCCTCTGCCGCAACGGCATTGACGCTGAATCCAAAAAGAATTAAGGCTGCGCTCTTGAGTAGTTTCATGGTGCTCTCCCTTGTGTTGAGGTTAAAGTGTTTGATCGATTCTTGCGGCGCCGGTTCAGATGACAGAATTCGACGAACCGATCCAGGTCGTCACTCTGACGGCAACTAGGCTTAATGCTCGCGGCCGCCCTCCGGCACGCTGGCGACGATATTCATATGGGTGGCAATATCGACGCCCGGATCAACCAGAATCCGTTCGCCGCCATGCTGAAAGGCAAATCTTTTTAAGGCCTTGAGTTCCAGAAAATAGCCTAGGCAGCTGGCTCCCGGCTCAAGTTCCTCGGGCATCATCGCATTGCAGCGAGGATCAGTGACAGGGCGCGAATCGGTGCTCTGGTCCGTGATCCAGTGGAAATGCGCATGGCTGCCGGGCTGGGGGATATCGTTGCGGCTGTTTACCAGCCAGACGGGGTGGTCAGCGTTATGGTAGAGAAATTTGGCCTGTCCGGGTTTGCCATGCAGGAACCAGCCGATCACGCAGTCGCGGGAGGGCGTATCCTCATTGCAATGATGCGCCACAGGATAGCCTTCGGACGTGACCTCGCCGGTGAAGACAATATACAGAAAGCCAAGAATTTCGCCGTTATCCAGCAATTGGCTCTGCTGGTGGCTGTCAATATGGTTGCCGAACAGAAAGGAGAATGCTGAAGCATGATCGCCCTTCCAGCCCGGCTCAGTGGCCCATGCGAAACCTGAAAACGGATTAAGCATCATAATGATTGCAAAGTACAAGCTTACTCTTTTCGTATACATGGCAGACCTCTTCTCTAGGGTGAAGCACGACCTGTGAGCATGCCGGTTTATTGGTGCCGGGGTGCTCTTCAGTTGTGCAGGAAATCTGATCGTATGGAGTTTTTTATCTGCTCTATTTTATTGAAAAGGATAAGTCTGAGAACGCAATTTAAGTGTCTGTTGATATCGATGGCCCGTTCTTTCCGGCCGAGAGCGGGGGCGTACCAACTATGAATGCCCCATTACAACGCCTTGATCAGCTGGAGCCTGTGGCTCGTGGAACACACGAGCCATGCCGCATGATAGAATATAGCTTGGGTTTACAGCATCACCACTAATGGGCCTGCCCCATCCTATGCAATTAATACACGATATGAACGATACTGACTTAAACGATAAAGACTTTATTTGTTACTGCAGCGGCACAACCGAAGAGAAAATCAAGGAACTAATCGACAAAGGCATCGATGACCTGGACAGCATATCGAAGTTGACCGGCGCATGCGCAGGCTGCGGTTCTTGTGAAACGGCTGTGTCGGAATTGATCGCAGAATATAGTCAGAGTGATGCTTTACAGACCGATGAGATTCTTCAGGGTTAACAGGTCTAGGGCTTTAGCAAGCCATTCGCTGTTTGTTTGGTCGATTATACTTTACTGATCATGATGAAGCGCATCAGTTGCGGTTGATGCGCCAACTCACAAGTTGACGGTGTCGCGGTCAGTTGCTTCGAGAGTTAGCTAGGCATTGGGGCGAACGCCGTTGAAAAGTAAATTCTCCACAGTTCGATAGGATTCGCTGAACATAGTGAAGCGCATCACTGCGATAGATGCGCCTCCCTTCGACCGAGTTCAAGACAGGCTTTACATCGGCAACCTCCTATCAATTATAAACAACAAAGCGACAACTATCTTAAAAAATATCAAGAACGACTGACTGCTCACTAATGAACCCTAAAATTAATCATTCATGGAATGTCACTGAACCGGAAGCACGCCTCTTGCAACAAGAGCTAGCGGCTAAAGTGCTGAAGGAAGACCAGTTTGACGATATTCATCTTGTCGCAGGCGTTGATGTGGCTTATAAGAAGCACAGTGATAAATTAGCAGCAGCGGCGGTTATTCTGGATGCCAACACATTGGAAGTTATAGAAACGGTTATTGCCGAAGACCATGCACAGTTTCCTTACATCCCAGGTTTATTTTCATTTCGGGAACTCCCCCCATTCATCAAAGTTTTTTCCAGACTAAACCACACACCGGATTTGATTGTGTGTGATGGACAAGGCTATGCACACCCTCGCCGGTTCGGACTGGCTTGTCATTTAGGCGTTATCTTTGATGTACCGACAATTGGCTGTGGTAAGACTCGCTTGCTCGGCGAGCATAAAGAGCCAGATATAGAAAGAGGAGCTATTGTGCCTCTTTTTGATAATGGTGAAGTCATTGGCAATGTACTGAGAACTCAAAACGGCATCAATCCAATTTATGTTTCCATTGGTCACCGTATTTCGTTAGCAACTGCTTGTGAATAGATTTTAAAGATTTCTCCTAAATACCGCATGCCGGAGACAACCCGGCAGGCAGATCAAGCAGTTCGGTCAGTATTAAAAAAAATCAATTAACCTTCGGCTTTTAGCTTCCTCATCCTTAATAAAACCTGATGCATTGGCGAACCTTCTACGAGAGTTCGCTCGGCAACGAATTCACCATCTTGTGACCATTCTTGGTACTTAAGCTCAACACCATGCTCACGGAGGCATAAAGATTTTCTTTGGCCATTTTCGTACCACTCTATAGTTTTGGAAGGTGCGACGCCTCGCTCAGCGAGCCATTCCTTGCTCATTTGTCCATTTTCGTGCCATTCACGGCAGCATCCTTCTGGAAAGCCACTCACATAAGTTATTTCTCTCCGAAGAACCCCGCTTGGAAACTCAGCATAGCCAATGCCTGTAAATGGCTCTCCATTCAGCATTAAAGCGTCGTCTTCATAATGAAGATTGTTTTCATGAACTCGCATAACAGAAGCTCCATCATTTTTTTCATATCATTTGACACACTGTACCCCATCAAGCTCGGCAGGATGCGCTGAACGCAGTGAAGCGCATCACTCGCGATCGACGCGCCTCCCTTCGACCTAGCTCAGGACAGGCCTTACGTCGGCAGCATCTTATCAATTGCGCACCTTATCGCGTTGTCTGGAACGATTTATTTATCTATAACTCTTCCGATATAGGGAATTTACAAATCCTTCACTATCATCAACTATATAGTCCGATACGGAATTTTCCCTAATAGGCTCATCGTCAAACAGAACTGACCAAAGTGTATTTAAAAATGATGAAATATCCTCTGGCGACTCAAATGGCATATGGAACGCATCAAAGACACGCTCCAAGTTTAGACTTTCCGACTTAATAAAGTACGATAAGGAGTCCTTGATTATCTCTTGGCTCTCTTCGTCATATTCGCGCACGTGAGGAACAATATATTCTTGAAGTAAATCTATTAACTGCTGATCATCGTTAATGTTCACACGCATCAGTTTTTCATATTCTTCATCAATTGGAGAACAGAAAGGACCCAATATTTTTGCAATCAAATAACTACTTACACGTTTTGACATAATCACTCTGCCTTTAGCTCGGTAGGAGACGCTGAGCGCAGTGAAGCACATCAATGCGATAGATGCGCCTCTTGTCGTCGGCGGCATCCTATGGACTAGCGCACCTTATCGCGTTTGTTTGTAATAAACGATTAGATTGTTACAAATTCACCTTTGCTATTAACCCGTTTAACTATTTCAGCAATGAGAAATTTATAGACAGAATTTGCAGCACTATCTGTGGGCAAGTAATATATTTTCGACAACTTATAATTACTACCGAGCTCCTCGTTGATCGCCCTAAGACCATCAATAACCTGCGCCAAGACTTCTTCAGAGGAAGCTTTGCGTACACTTCCTTCCTTAATGTCCCATTCTACTACTTGGATATCAGTTTCATTTTCAGTAAAGCTAACACCCAATATGTTATCTTGCGTACCTGTAATCCGGGCGATCTTGTATACATCTTTATCTTTGATAAATCTCATTATTCTGTACTCCAAGGATTTCCGGACCAGCGCCAATCAACTGCATCATGAGCTTCCGTATATCCTGATTTATGTTTCAGTTCGTACCACCTCTCAGCGGTCTCATGTTTAAGCCATGTAATATCCGCCTCAGTGTGAGTTCCATTTTCTAACCTCTGCCAAGCCTGAGCTTGCGCCATATTACTATCAAACCTTCCTACTTCCGCTGGAATTCCTTGTTCAACATAGCGATCTAATAAATGCTCATTATAGAAAACATGCTCTTTAACTTTTTGGATATTGGCTTGTTTGATTCCAGTATTGTTGGCAATTGTTGACACATCCTTATCGCTTGCACGAATTGCATCATATAACTCGTCAGCTGATTCAGCGTAACTTCCTCCACCGGTTTGCTTTAAGTTAGCTTTATCTGGAGCTCTTGAATAACCCTTCCCTTTAGACTCATCAATCGTTGCACCTTTCTTGTTTGTGATTCTTTCGGGAATTGCATTACTTCTGTCACTGGATTTTCCTGCAACATCATCACGCCCCAATCTTTCCCTCATTACTTTCAGTTCCGACGGCGTCACTGCCGACGATGATTGAGATGAACTATTCGGAGCGGTTTTGTCGTTAACCAGCTTGGGATTCCGTTTCAAATCCTCCCAGTTCCTTTCAAGCCAGACGACAAACCCATCCGGCAGTTTACTGTTACGCAGCAGCGCGGAGACTTCGGCCAGCGTTGCGTCGGCGGCAGCGCCGGTGCCGCCGCTGATGATGGTCCGGCCTGTCGATGCCACGGCCCGGCCGGCACTGACCGCGCCGTTCTTGAGCACATAAGCCAGAAGGCCCTGGAGTATCAGGCGGAATAAAATGCCCACCGCCCGAGCCAGATCTTCAGATGCCCTGTCGATTTCGAAGGGCGGGTAACGATGTTCCGGCGCATGCCAGGCACAGCGGATGGCGCGCCTGAGAACGCCTGTCAACTCGCCCATGCCCTGGCCGATAGCGGCCGCAAGAAAGCCCAATCCCATCCAGGCAAGCAGCGCAGTGCCGGCTTCCAGGCCTAATTCGCCGCCGACTATCGCGCCGGGCGCGGCGCCTACGCCGCCGAGAAAGAAGCCGACAGCCGCGCCGGCGCTGGCGCCCGCCATGGCGCTGATGCCGAGCGCCGCCAGCATCTGCAGGAGGCCGGGCAGTAAACCGTCAATAATCTGATCCAATTGGCAGCCGGTTTCCCGATAAACCGCCGCGGGCGCCAGGCGCAGCGCCCGGAAATAGGCTTGGACGACAGCCTGCACCCGTTCGGCGAGATCCGGAGCGCGGATCTCCTGCGGCGTCAGGTAGCGTGCCGCCGGCGAGTCGGGATGGGGCAGGCCTTGCCAACCAGAACTGCTGGATCGAAGAAAAGGATCGGCGCTGGTGAAGCAGCCGGGCCCGCCTCCGCCGGCGGGCGCATTGGGATGACAGCGTTGCTGCTGCCAGGCATCGTAAGGGGTTTTGGGAAAATCATTAGCCATGGAAATCCTTCTCACTGACGGGTGTTGTTACTAACTGCTGAACAGAGCTGGCGCTATGCAATACCGCTGCCAGACGCACAGCTTGCGTGCGAACTCTAACACAGGAGTTATATCCAGACAAACATTCTGCACATCTTGACTGTTAGAATGAATGCATACCAGCAATATCGCTCAAGGACCTACACAACCTCATTCCAGCCCATAATCTCCACCCCGTAACCAACCCGTCATCAAACCGTTAACTTCCTGTAATAATGAAAGCGTATGGTAGCGCCATCACAACTTTGTTATGGTCGTTATCATGTCAACACACTACCGATCAGTCTGGATTTCAGATACGCACCTGGGAACTAAAGGCTGTAAAGCCGAGCAGTTACGGGATTTTCTCGCTCATGTCGACTGCGAGACGCTATACCTGGTCGGCGATATCATCGATTTGTGGAAATTCAGGAGCGGTTTTTACTGGCCGACCCTGCACAGTGAAATCGTGCAACTGGTGCTGAGCAAGGCGCAGCAGGGCACGCGCGTGATTTATATCCCCGGCAATCACGATGAACAATTCCGCAAGCATGCCGGCATGTATTTCAACGGCGTCGACGTCCGGCTCAATGCCGTGCATGAAACGCGGGACGGGCGTCAGTTTCTGGTTTTGCACGGCGACGAATTCGACAGCATCATCTGCCATAATAGGAATCTGGCTTATATAGGCGGCGAAGCGTATGAGGCGCTGCTGGTCGTCAATCGCTGGTTCAACAGCATCCGCTCGATGCTGGGCTACGGCCACTGGTCACTGTCGGCGTTTTTGAAAAATAAGGTCAAAAACATCGTCAGCTTTCTGGACAACTATCAGCACGTTCTGAGCTTGGAAGCGCAGAAGCGGCACGTCGACGGCATCATTTGCGGCCATATCCACCATGCCGATATCAGGCAAATGGAGTTCGGCAAAACCTACTGCAATTGCGGCGATTGGGTGGAAAGCTGCACAGCCCTGGTCGAGCATGACAGCGGCCGGCTGGCGCTGGTCAGCTGGCAGGAAGAAGGTCAGACGCTGCTTGAACGGGAAGGAACACTTGCGCCGGTTTATGCGCGGGCGGCTTGATCCGTGCTCAGAAAATCTCTCTTGATGACGACCGGCAGCGCCGTCTTTGTGGTAGGAATGATCCTGTTCCCGCTGCCGGTCCCGTTCGGCTTGCCGATCATGATAGTCGGTCTCTCTATCATGCTCAAAGCCTCCAATGATGTGAAACGATTGATCATTCGGCTGTTTAAACTGCACCCTCGAACAGAAAAACTGTGGCGCAATGCCCGCTCGTTGCGCCGCTCGTCGCCTCTCAAATCGATCGGCAATAAATTCTGAATACAGCCTGCGCACAGAGGCTAGAATTCATTGCCGGCGCTTATCTTCTCCAGGAGCACTGCTGCCTTTCCGTGCAAACCGGCAGTAGCTCCTTCCGAAGGATATGGCTATGCCATAAAGCCAACGCATCTTGAATCAAATGCCGTCAGCACTTTCACAAAAATGTCATTGTCCTGTCATGCAATGTTCACGGACCGGACACATAACTGACATCTTGAGCGCTTATTGTAACGCTGTCTTTTATTTCACCCGTTGATGACACATGAAAAATATAGATGCAGCAGTACAAATTAAGCCGGCCAAGCGATTGGAATGTTTCGTTACCCGTTCAGAGGAGTTGATAAGGCAAGCCCAGGTTTTGCGCTATCGGGTGTTTGCCGGGGAAATGGGCGCCAGACTCAAGTCTGCTTCGGAAGGGATCGATCATGATGAAGTGGATGACTACTGCGAGCATTTGGTGGTATTCGATAACGTCAATAACAAAATCGTCGGCTACACGCGCCTACTAAACCAGTATCAGGCCCAGCGGCTGGGCCGGTTTTATTCGGAAAGCGAATTCGATCTGGATCAGGTCCTGACATTGCCCGGCCGTTTCCTTGAAATCGGACGGACCTGCGTCGATCCGGATTATCGCGGCAGTGCGGTATTGACCACGTTGTGGACTGGACTGGTGCAATACGCGCTGGAAGGCGGCTTTAACTATCTGCTGGGCTGCGCCAGCATCACACCCGGCCCCAGCGGTTTTGCCGTCGATGCGGTTTATCGCAGTATCGATGCCAGAAACAAGGCGCCGGCTTCAATGCAGGTCCGCCCTAACGTACCAGTTCCGGGGCGCTTGCGGTGCGAGCGCGATGAATCGGGTATTCCGCCATTGCTGAAGGCCTACTTGCGCTTCGGCGCGCTGGTCTGCGGCGAGCCTTGCTGGGACGAGGACTTCAATTGCATGGATTTATTAGTGCTGCTGCCGCTGGATCAGCTGCAGGCGCGCTACAGCAAACATTATATGAGAGATTATCAAGAGACTCATGGCGATCGTTGTGCGGCTGTGCTATAGGCTTTTCCTGATTATTCTGCTATTCGGTTATGGCCTGATCATTGCCGCGGGCATTTTTCCGATCGTCAACTGGCTCTGCCCGGTAGAGGACGCCGGAAACAGGCGCGATAAGCTGAAGATGCACTGGCTCCGACTGTTCAGTTATATTTTGTGCCTAGACATAATCATTGATGGCGACTTACCCAGGCGCGGCACTTTGCTGGCCAGCAATCATATCTCCTGGCTCGATATTATCGTGATCGGCCGCTATCTGCCGGCTTATTTCGTCGCCAAAAGCGACATTTCCGGCTGGCCCGTCGTCGGCTATCTGGCCAGACAAGCCGGTACGATCTTTATCCGGCGCGGCGACAAGCGGCATATTCAGGCAACTGCCAAAGCTATGGCCGGATTGCTGAAGGACGGCCGCAACATCATAGCCTTCCCTGAAGGCACTACCACCTGCGGCGATGAGGTTCTGCATTTCCATTCGTCGCTATTTGAGCCGGCCATGTCGACGCAGTCGGCAATTCAGCCGGCGGCGCTGCAATATCAAGGCGAAGCCAGGCTGCAGGCGCCTTTCATTGGCGATGATGCGTTCGTGCCGCATTTGATCAGAATGCTGGCGCTGGATAAAATCGAAGTCCGGCTCAGTTTTCTGCCTGTTATTGAAGGTGTCGAAAACACGCGCCATGCCGTCTGCATCGAGGCCAGAGACCGCATAGCGCGGAAGCTTGGCGTTCAGCATCCGCTTGAGCCGTTGGCCATTGATGAAAAACCGCAAATTGCCGCCTGATGGGTACTGTTAATTTTCCGGAACTCGAGCAGGTCAACCGCATTATCGAGCAATTAGGAGACCGGGCGAATGTCGAGGTGGTGGAGCGGATTCAATACCGGGACTACGAGTTCCCGATACATTGCATCACGCTCGGCTCAACCCGCCCCGATGCGCCCGCGCTGGCTTTGTTCGGCGGCGTGCATGGCCTGGAAAAAATCGGCTCCGAGATCATCCTGTCCTATCTGCAGAGCATCAGCCAGCTCATGGACTGGGACGAAGGGTTTCAGGCGCGCCTTGAGAGATCACGGCTGGTATTCGTGCCTGTCGTGAATCCTGTCGGTGTCTGCTTCGGCACGCGCTGTAACGGCAACGGCGTCGATCTGATGCGCAATTCGCCTGTGGACGGCGAGGGTGCCACGCGTATTTACAGCGGCCATCGGTTGACGCCCAGGCTGCCCTGGTATCGCGGCGATGTATTGAACATGGAGAAGGAAACCCGGGCGGTCTGCCGAGTTGTGGATCAGCAACTGTTCAGCGCGCCGCTATCCATCGCGCTGGATTTGCACTCGGGCTTCGGCATTCAGGATCGGTTGTGGTTTCCCTATGCCGGCTGTAAAACACCGTTTGCCTTCATCGCCGAAGCCCTGGCTTTAAAGGAACTGTTCGATCGCTGCTATCGGCATCATGTATACAAAATCGAGCCAATGTGCCTGGAATACGTGATCAACGGGGATTTATGGGATTATCTGTTCGACGGTTTCCGGCGAAAGTATGGTGATCAGCGCCTCTTCATGCCGTTGACGCTGGAGATGGGCTCATGGCTCTGGCTGCGTAAGAGCCCTCTTAATTTATTCTCGCGGCTGGGCTGGTTTCATCCGGTATTGCCGCATCGACAGCAACGCATTTTCCGCCGGCATTTCATGCTGTTCGACTTTCTGCACCGCAGCCTGCTTTATCCGAAGCACTGGACGCATTTGGATGAACGGGAAAAAGCCCTCTATCGAAAAAAAGCGGTAAGTCTCTGGTATGAATGAGCATCTGGGGCGAAACTGGATACTGTTGCGCGGACTGAGCCGCGAATCGGCGCATTGGGGCGACTTTATGCCCCTGCTGCAGGCGACTTTCCCTGATGCCAGAATAACGGCGCTGGATCTGCCCGGCACCGGACGTTACTACCGGGAAGTCGGCCCGGACACGATCAGCCAGATCACGCACAAGGTGCGCGCACAGGCGCAGCAGGCAGGGCTGCTGCAACAGCCGGCAACAGTGCTGGGATTGTCATTGGGCGCGATGGTCGCCTTCGAGTGGATGCTGACGTACCCGGGCGATATCTGCGGCGCGGCGCTGATCAATACCAGTTTCGCCGGCTTGAGTCCTTTCTATCAGCGGTTGCGCTGGCAGAGCCTGGGCAGGCTGGCTGCGCTGCTTCTGAAGCGCAATCTGCGCGAGCGTGAGTCGGCGATTCTGGCTTTGGTCAGCAACCGGGCCCGGGATGAACGGACGGTGACGGCCTGGGAGAACATACAGCAGGAGCGGCCGGTCAATCTGAAAAACAGCTGGCGCCAAATCCGGGCTGCCGCCAGCTATCGGCCCTGCGACCTGCGGCCCAAGCAATCGGTTTTATTGCTGAATGCCTGGGGCGACCGTCTGGTTTCGCCGGAATGTTCGGTCGACATCTATCGAAAATGGCACTGGCATTATTGCAGCCATCCCTGGGCCGGCCATGACCTGCCGCTGGATGATGGAGCCTGGGTGGCGTCTCAATTGCGGGAGTGGGTGGCGCCAAATTGACGGGCTGTGGATGGGCGCCAGCTTCAGCGGACAGGAGAGACCATAAAAAACCGCCTGCGGATTACCCGGCAGGCGGGTATATGGTGCGGCAATAGCGTCATGCTGCAGCTTGAGCGCGCTTGCGATTAAAGCCCATCAGCCCGACCAAGCCGGAACCAAACAGCCAGACAGCGGCAGGAACGGGCACAGCAGAAACATTGCTATCTCGCACGTACCATGTCTCCCAGACTGAATGCAATTGCCCTATATCCAGGCCATTGGTTATAAAACCATTAGCAGCGTCATTTAAGTCCACATGTGAGAAATCGCCCCAATATTCAGACGCGAACCGATAAGATGAGTGATCGCTAAATCCAGAATTGGGTGAGACTGAAGCGCCGCCAATAATAAAGTCAGTCCAATCGGGTCTAGCTGCCCATTCATTAACTGTTGCGTATCGCCAGCCTTCGCTAGCCCTGAATTCTGGAGCCGCTATATTACCAGCGCCCCACTCATTAGTGGCAATTGGGCCAGCATAAACCCAATCTAAACCATTAAAGTTTAAAAGTATATTTTCATCTGGAATAGGCGTTGATGCGTCTATAATCGCTGCATTTGCTGCGTTAACTCCGAACAGAGCAGAGCAGAGCGCAGCAGCACAAAAAAGTTTTTTCATAATAATTCCCTGAATAAAAAAATTTCTAACTCCCACTATTTGTTCTCATTCTTAGTGGATAAATAGTAGACTATCAGCTTCAGTCAAGTCAGTCACTACATTTTTGTGACGGATCGCACAAAAATAATTCAATCTCAATTCAGTTTATGCCTCATGATGAAAGGGTAGTCGATCGACCCAGTATGTGTGTAGATGCGGATGAATTCACATTGCCTTTATATCTCGGATGCCTTGGGTCGAATACCCTAAAAGTTACCAGTGAATTCGACCCTACAACGGCGTAGTATCAGCTATCTAAGAATAATGGCGCATGAAGAAGGTGGCCGGCCAAACAGCACGTAATGAACATCGGTAGTCAGGCCGGTGCTGGGCGCTGTGGCTTTGTTGACCGCCCAGCCGAAAGCTGCGAACAAGTTACCTGGATCCGACCTGGATGGCGTTGCCTGCCGAATCGTCACATAATCTCCGTAACGGGTCGTGCCGGCATTGCTGTTTGTCGTGCTATAGGCGATGAAATCGCCCCAAAATCCGACCACATGGTTTTCGTAGTATTTGCTATTACCGCCATATTCGAACGAGAGACCCACTTCGCCTGAGCAGGCATTGGTCGCCAGTGCCGGATAAACGAACGCATAATCATTATTCCAGATCTGCACTTGCCTGACCTTTTTGAAGTCATTGTTTCGGTCGAATGTGACCATCTCCACGTGTGCCTGCTTGAACCTGCTGTCCGTCCCAGCGCTCCAGGCGAACCAGAGTTGATTGCCTACTCGTGTAGAGCCGATTACGCCATTTTTTGGAAATGAATTACCTCCAGGCCCATTAAAGTTCTTAGCCAACCAATCGCGCCCATCCGGCGTCAATGAGGTCGGCGCATTATTGGCCCAGCTGGAAATGCCGCGGTCGCGCCAGAAGTAAGTATTTGAGTTTTCCTTTAGCGAAAAAATCCGCATATTGCTGTTCTTGTTGTGTCCGGCCCAGAAAATCTCATCGCCTGTATTTTGCGTCAAATGACTGCCCCACGCCATTGACGCTTTGGCGGGATCGGTGTAGCCGATGGTGATCGTTCCAGCGCCCTGCAGGGAATTCGTTCCGCTGAGCGGCACCCGTGTGACCTGCAATCCATCTTTACCATTCCAGCTTAGATAAAGAAAATTGTTGCCGACGGATAAGTCCGGATAATCCAATCCGACACCCGCCGCTCCAAAAAGAGCTGGCGTGAGATTCCAGTAAGTCCAGGCAGTGCCGTTGCTATTGATGATGGCGCTTGGGCTGGCTATCGCCAAGCGATAGCCGGTCCCTTGTAGCAGCCAGACAAAGCGATCGATGCTCGGCACATATTGGACGATTTGGTCGCAACAGAACCCTATTGCGTCATCAGGGAAAATTTTCGTTGGGTCCAGCACCTTAAAATTGATTCCATCCGTCGAATAGGCCGCGCTCCAGTTCGCCGTAGCAAAGACTACGCCTCCGCCGGTCACAGCACCACTCGGTTCCGCACAGGCGGCCAGGGAGTCTCCGCTGCAGCCAACACCGGCCGAAGTAAGGCCTAAGCCGCTGTTGAAGACAAAATCAATGGCCGGCGGGCCGCCGACGAGCCCTATTTGATCATTTACAACGCTGGGCATTGATCCAGGCGCTTTTTGAACATTGGTACCGCTGGGCACTGGCCCATCGAGCGGTATGGATGGGCCAGTCGGCACTGTCCAGCCTTCTCGATTGACATTAGCGCCAAATTTGGGCGGGCGGCTTGGAAACCTGCCGCCGGTTACAGAGGCGCTCTTCACAGTGGCCGTTTTCAAATCGGCGCTGCCTGGCGCGGCTGGCGGGATAGTCAAGTCTTCATTCGCGGTAAAACAGTAGGTCGAAGACCCTCTGGTAGAAGCGGCAGAAGGCCCTGCGGTATAGGTTCCGTCCACAGTGAGCGTGTAGCTTCGGCCTGGGGCAAATGGCATACCGGCACCTGAGAAATTAGCGTTAAGAACCGCAGAGCGATTTGCCGGTATCGTGCCCAAGTTGCGGGGTAAAGCAGGTGAAGTTAAGTTGCCGCCATTCAGAGAGATCGAGGTGACTTTCACATCCTTTGCATCGACCTTCCCTTCATTAACGATATTGACAGCCGACAAAAGCGAACCCGGGGATTCCAAGCTTACGCCTGGCGCTCTTGCTGACAGTTCCAAAGACGATGCCGCGCATTGCAAAGTGATGTTCAAAAAGCTGCCTGGACTTGATGCAAGCCGTACCGCAAGAACATTCTGGCTGCGGAGTGTCACGGGGCGAACGATGCTATTGCTCTGCCGGTTAAAATCGGACGGACCGATGATCGGCGAGCCATTGAGAAATACCGAAGCGCTGCTCACGCGATTACTGCCGTTAGCCGCTCCGTTAGCTACAACGATTTGGCATGGCGAATTGCCGCAGCGCGCGAAATTTTTTGTAATTGTCTCCGGTGCGCCTGTGGATCGCGTGAACTTTTGGGGACCAAAAACAACAGTGTAGGGCGCAGCGTTGGCAGTAGCCAACACCAGAACCAGCGGCACCGTTAGAGCACAGCGCTTTAAAAAACATATCGTTGCCATGACAAACTCCACAGATAAAGCGTTGTTCATTAATCTGCACCGAACAACGCAATAAACGGATCGCTTTCCATTTCGGCTTTTTTTCCTGCGCCTTGGCTCCATTGCTTTGGCCTTAATAATGGTTTCTATCCTAAAAGTAAGGAAAAACTCGCCACCGTCCTGAAGGAGCTAGGCTTGTAAATGAACGTCCCTCTTTTCCACTTTCGTCTGCCAATTTTTATCAAGCCGAAAACAAACCGTTGATAAAGCATTAACAAAATAATGGAAATTACTGCTAGCCAGTTCGGCACCCTGATTCCCACATCGCTATGCCTAATGGCAACTGCTGATGCTGAGCCAAATCAGTTTCCCATTGTTTTTATTGTTCATCCTTTTGATTGAATTTTCTATTCGTGCCATTACTGTCTGACTTAGCAGGTACTGGCTCGATTATTCGAATTATGTATTGAAAGATTGACTAATCGCTTCCAGATCAGGCCCTGTCAAAGTACATAAACATCTTATGGAATAACAGAGCTTTTCTGAGTCATGATTATGAATTGAGCCCTAACTCACTCATGGAAAGGATCAATAGTTAAAGTTTCAGTGTAGAAACGCCCGTATAGGGGGGTTGCGTTTTATTACCTTGCTGTTCAGATACCTTCATACCAGCATTATCCAAAGATAAAAAAGTGAATAGCTGCTATGTGCCAATCAGAGACATTCAAGAATTTCAGCCCAATGGCGGCTGCAACACAGAAAGCTGTCGTTCAACCTTAAGGTAAGGGAGCGCGCGTCTCTTTGACCGCTGTGCCAATTGTCAAAACAGCGTATAGGGCGCATTAGCGTCAGCGTAATGCGCCGAATGACTGTTGAAAACCGGGGAGGGGCGAACACTTACGAATTTTCCAGGTAAGACCTCAGTTCCCAAATGGGATCGTTAGTTCCGTCTCGTTCGTGTCCACCACGAATACCGCTAGGAGCTTGGCCGGCTTCGTCTCGCTGGCATTGGCGCTGACACCGTGGCGATCGCCGGGCAGCTCGGAGAAGTTCTGCCCGGCCTCGTAGGTCATCACCGGTCCGTCGTTAACCTGACTGCGGATCGCTCCCTCAAGCACGGTCGCGTAGATGAAGGCGGATTTGGCATGCGTATGACCAGGCGAGTAGCCGCCCGGACCGTATTCGACGAGCACGCCCTTGATACTCTTGCCGGGAACGTTTGGCAGCTCGTGCTGGTAGACCAGGGTCACCTTGGCGTTCTTCGACTTCGGCGCCTCGGCGAGGACGCTGCCGAATGGCAGGGTGGCGAAAAGCAGCGAACAGAGGATGCGTTTCATGGAGTACTCTCCTTCGGTTGGTGGATGCAGGATCAGGCTCTTGCCTCTGAGCGGCGGAGCCATTCATCGAAACCGATGCGGCCGAGGCGTGCTTCGCCCAACGGCACGAGCGAGCGCTCCTCAACCCGGCCGCCGAAGTAGCGGGCCTCGGGGTCGCTCACAACCTCACGCGGGTCGCCGACCGTCTTCAGATAGTGAGCGACGATTTCATTGAACGGTGCTCGCTCCGGGCCGGCGATCTCGACGATGCCGTTTCGCGGCGCCGCAAGTGCCACTTCGGCGACGATGGTAGCAACGTCGTCTGCCGCGATGGGCTGAAACAGGCCAGGCGAAAGCCTGACGACATTTCCATCCGTACTTGAAGCGGCGATGCCGCCGAGGAATTCCATGAACTGGGTCGAGCGAATGATGGTGTAGGGGATGCCGGAGGTCTCGATCAGTTTCTCTTGGGCGACCTTGGCGCGGAAATAGCCATTGTCGGGCGTCCGGTCGGTTCCGACGATGGATAGCGCGACATGGTGCCGAACGCCGGCTGCGGCTTCCGCCGCGAGAAGGTTGCGGCCGGAGGTCTCGAAGAATTCCAGCACTGCCTTGTCTTCAAATGAGGGCGAATTGGCGAGGTCGATCACCACCTGTGTGCCGGTCACGGCCTCTTTGAGGCCCTCGCCGGTTATGGTGTTGACGCCGCTTTTGGGCGAGGCGGCGACGACCTCATGGCCGCCCTGGCGCAGAATGGCGACGGTCTTCGAGCCGATCAGGCCGGTGCCGCCGATGACGATGATCTTCATGGTCTGCCTCCCTTGTCGATGAGTATAGGAATTTCAAACGGTATTGTGCCAATGACTGCTGTTGCTGGCGTACCTCCTTTCCACTCCAGTGGAACTCATGCCCAACGACCCAGACCCGCTCTGCTCGCCGGCGACGGTAGGCATCGGCGTTGGCACCGAGGGTTCGGTCAGGTCAGGAGCGCCTTGCGCAGGACGTGGATCGCCTGTTCGATGGCTGCTGTCGCAGCCTGCGTGGCTCGGACGGGATTCAGCATCATGAAGTCGTGTATGATGGCGTTGTAGCGAACGCTCGTCGTCGGCACGCCGGCCTGGATGAGCTGCCGTGCATACGCCTCGCCCTCGTCACGGAGCACGTCGTTCTCGTCGACGATGACCAGCGCCGGCGGCAATCCGGCGAGCTGCTCGCGCGATGCGCGCAGCGGCGATGCCGTGATGTCGCCCCGCTGGTCGCGCTGCGGAAGGTACGCGTCCCAGAACCAGGCCATCGCCTTCGCGGTGAGGAAGGGACCGTCCGCGAATTCCCGGTAGCTGGCACTGTCTTGCGCCGCATCGGTCACGGGATAGTAGAGTGACTGGTGCACGAAGTGCACGTCGCCACGCTGCTTCGCGAGGATCGCCAGCACCGCGGCCATGTTGCCGCCGACCGAATCGCCGGCGACGGCGAAGCGGCTCGCATCAAGGCCCCTTCGCGCGCCCTGCGCCACGATCCAGCGCGCCGTCGCATACGCCTGCTCGATCGCGACGGGATGATGGGCTTCAGGCGAGCGGTCATACTCGACGAAGGCGATAGCGGTCTCGGCGCCCACAGCAAGCTCGCTGACGAGCCGATCGTGAGTGCCGGCATTGCCCAGGATCCAGCCTCCTCCGTGCACGTAAAGGACCACGGGCACGACGGCCGGCGCGTGGACCGGCTTCACGATGCGCACCCGCACGTCACCGACCTCGGCAGGGACGGTGATCCACTCCTCTGCGACCTCAGGTTTTTCGATCGGCGCGGCCTGGATGTCGTCGAGCACCTTGCGCGCACCTTCCGGGCCGAGCTCGTAGAGGAACGGCGGCTTGGCGGTGAGGTCGGCGAACTTCTGAGCCTCGGGCTCGAGGATAGGATTCGTTGTAGTCATGGGCTCCTCCTCTTGCAGTTCGTGAACAGCGGATTGACGCTGATAATGTGAAGGTATACGGCGTTGATAGGCTCTACCTCGACGGCGCGTCACGATCTTCATGGCCGCCCTCGTGCCCTTCGTCGCCGAACAAAATTATATGGTTTCCGCATATCTACGCTGCTTTTTTTCTGTAATCAACCAATTTATGATGTTAGTTAACTAATTTATGATGTTAGTCAAGTTAGCTAACTTATATCACCCTGAAATTTCATGATATCCAGTTCCAGAGATCATGACGATGTTGGCAATTCCTCCTGATTTAGCTCTAAAAACCATGATGATCTATACTCATGCTGTGTAAAGCACCAGAATTAAGCAGGCTAAGAGTCCATTGGATTTTGAGCTTTGATGAACACTAACTTTGTATGCCTGCTTTGAAATAAGAAATAATATGCGGACCTCCGGAAATATCGGTAGAGCGACTGACAAGGGTCGATTTTTGCCTGTTTGATTGACTGGCCAAATCCGGCCCGTTGTTGTGTCATGTAGGATGTTGCCGGTGGAAAATATGCCCCTCACGATCAGTGCGCTTCACTATGTTCAACACATTCCCTGGCAGGAAATGATTGATTCAATGGAGCTTCAGCAAACGGAATAAGCGGTCGTACGAATAGCCATTCGTCCTGCAAAACAGGTATATAGCCCTGACTCTTCAATGGTAACTCATTTTAATATCAATTAATTCCAGCGCTAAATGTCAGAGGAGCGAGCCATGCCAACCCATCCGTTATTGAAATCCGTTTTCTTGTTAATCTCGACGCTGATCATGGTAATAATGAATCACTCACTTGCAGCAAATGAGATGCAAGAAATCGGTGATTTGCCAAACCAAGATACGATCCTTAGCGAGGGAGATCTGATGCCGGCCGGCGCTACCAAGAGACGCCGCGATCATGCCAACGCCGCCGACATTACGAAGGATTCGCGTGCCGATGGTTACAATGATTTTCTTCGCCTGGTTTGGGTGCCGCCTGGAACAGCTGTGACATCGATCACGCTGGGCAAACGTGCTTTTTTCACTGCCGCTACGTTTTTCAAGCCACCCGCGACAGTGGACGGTTTCTTGGATTTCATAGGCAACTTCTACCGGGATGGACAGGATCTGGTGGTAATGCGCTGCCGGCCGACGCCTGAACAAAGACAGGTCGTCAACCCGCTGCTCGCCACATGGCCCAATGTACTGCCTGCCATTGCCGGTGATCTTGGCGGCCCGGCCGGCAACTGCACCTCCCCGAACCTCAGTCCTGGCGAGCAACAGATCTGCATCGTGGCAAGACAGTACGAAGATGTGCCGCAAGACGTCTATATAGATGGCGTAAGAGAGATGGCGGAGCTTGCGTCCCATTTGTATGACACCCCGGAAAGCGCCGACTCCCTGCGCACGGACTACGGCATATTTCCGGCATTCACCGGTCTAGGCTTCGCTGTCCGGGGCAGCTCTGCCAACGGTGTAACGCCCCCCATGACGACAGGCTCCATCTTGGCCGACTCAGTGGTGCCAGAATACTTGCTGGTTAACGCCAAGCTGGAGGATGCCACGTGCCGATGCGTGCAGGTGCCCGACTATGAGCAGCGCCATACCGCCCAAGTCGACTCAGACTTCATCTGGAAACGCGGTAAGCTCGATAACGGGGCGTGTCGCCGAATCGACAGGCTTCCAGCGAGTGCTCAAGCCTTTTAGTGCACCCAACGCACCGACGGCATGCTCTCTATGGAGATGGTGGCGCCCTAACTGATAAGAGGCTGCCGGCGCATCGTTTCGTGATTGATGCGCTCCTCTACGCGCTTGGAGCCGTTACTTTCTGGTCAGCGCCTCACCGTCCCGGCTGCCATTCCGCATAAGCCGGCATATCTTCGTATTCAAGCCATGGGACATCATGCGATGTCCAGATGTGCATGGAAGATTTGATGCCCGGGTCCTCATCAAGCGTCGCAATGCGAACGATCACATGAGGCTGGCCTAAACGTTCGGCGACCAGATGGGAACCGCACACGGAACAGAAATGGCGCAGCTTGCCCGGAGACGACATGAAGGATGAAAGCCTGTTCTCACCCTGCAGCCAACGGAAGTGCTTGCGTTTTACGCCAGCGGTGGAGGCAAACGGCGCTGCGTGCGCCTTTCTGCAAGTCTGGCAATGACAGTGGCCGACAGGCATGTCAATGCTTTCGATTTCGTATTTAATGGTCCCGCATAAACAACTACCCTTCATTTTCATTCCTTGCTACCGATAGCGGTAGCCTCCAGTATTATTGAGCCGGAATGGCATAGTGATAGACAAAAAACTGTTCATCACGCCGCCAACCGGCCGATTGATATAGCACTTGCGCCGTGTCGTTGCTTATCGCCGTTGACAGCGAAAGGCGCGCCGCAGCCGATGATTTGCCGAATTCCACCGCCGCTGCCAGCAGTAAGGAAGCAACGCCTTTACGGCGACTGCTCTCATGCACAAAAAGATCATTGAGCACAAAGGTTCTGGCAAGCGAGACAGACGAAAAGCTCGGATAAAGCTGGGCGAACCCGATGGGAACGTTCGCATCGTGGGCGATAAACACGACCGACTCGCCGTGATTGAAACGGGCCAATAGAAACTCGCGCGCGGCACGAATATCGCTCTCGCGGCCATAGAATTGCCGATAGCTGTCAAACAAAGGCGCAAGCGTGTCAATATCCGACGCAGCAGCCTGGCGAATCGTAATGTTGTTCATAACTCTCCTGTTGATGGTTATCCAATGAAAATCCTGATTTCCGCTTCAGCAGCGGCGTGTTTTACAAAACCTGCAAGCGGGCAAACGTCCTTAGCCGTTGCAGTCAGCCCGATGAAACTCTATTGCGCGCCGGAAAGCCAGAACAGCTTCATGCAGCGCAGCGGAAATTTCGGGATCTGAGACAATCTCTAGCTCATCAAGTTTCGAACCGAGAATCGGCACGGTAATAGATGCCTCATCGATGATTCTGGCGGACATCACGGTGATTGTCTCTTTCAGGGCAGCCTGTGCGTGAGTTGCCCGCGGCGAAGCATTGAGCAATGCGACGGGCTTGTTTACGAAGGCCTCGCAACCCACCATCCAGTCCAGGGCATTCTTCATGACGCCGGTGACGCCATGCGCGTACTCCGGGCTCGCTATCAGCACCCCGTCTGCGCCGAGCAGGCGATTGCGCAAATCCGCTACCGCTGGCGGATCGATGGCTTCGATGTCCGGGTTGAACAAAGGCAGCTTATCCATGCCGTTGTAGAGCTCAATCCGGACATCCGCCGGCGCCAGTTTAGAAACGGCGCGCAGCAGCGCGGTATTCAACGACGCCTTGCGCAGGCTGCCGCTGATGGCCAGTATTTTTGTCCTTCGCATTGATTGTTCCTTGAGTGGGCTGTTCCCTGCGTGATTTTACAGTTTATATCATCCAGGTCGAACAAATAAGCCGGTGAATTGATTTATATGGATGTCTATAAAACCGACCATTCCGATCTTGGAATGGCGTTTCAATACAATCATTCTAACACTTAAGATGTGTAACTGATGTTACGTAGTTGTAGGGTCGAATTCACTGGCGTCCCTTGCGGGTATTCGCGCAGTCTGCATATCTCGGTCGTTCCGGATCGAATACCCTGAAAGGCACAAGTACCCGAAGGGCATAAATGAATTTGCACCTACACTACAGATCCGATAAAACAGAACTTAGATCGATTCGTGCGTAACATCAGAACCCAAGGATTTTCTGTGGTTTCCGCCTGTCATATCCTTGAGATACTGGTGCTTGGCGCTTGCGGCAACGCATCCAGGAGGCATCGACGCGCACCAGAAAGCCAGGGAGGTATTTTTTGCTTGGCCTGAAGGTTTCACAACTCATAGCAAAGCAATGGCTATTACCGCAGGTGATGGTGTAGCATTGGCACTGTCCTGGCGCTATACCGGAATCGAGCCGGACGGATAAAAGGCCGAGCTGCAGTTCCGGCGTTCGGCACAAGATCGCTTCCCCAATTATCCTCTGAAATAGGAGATTCTCATGTTCAAGATTTTTTTGATCCTTGTCGCTGCCCTGGCAGTGGAAGGCTGCGCATCGACTCGTCCGGTTCTTTATCCCAACGAATATTACAACTCCGTCGGCCCAACGGTCGCAAAAGGCGATATCGCGAACTGCATGCATCTCGCAGAGGCGGCCGGAGCCGATTCCAGCAGCGGCGCTGGAAATGCGGCAGCCAGGGCTGCCGGGGGCACTGCCATCGGCGCAGCATCAGGCGCCGTGGGAGGCGCGGTAGTGGGCTCAGCGGGCGCCGGATCGGCAGCCGGAGCGGTCGCTGGCTTAACCGGCGGACTGCTGAGCTGGATATTCAGCAAGCCGCAGAGCAATCCTGCTTATGTCAACTTCGTAAACAGATGTCTTCAGGAGCGCGGATACGAGCCGGTTGGCTGGGAGTAAACATTCATTACCCGCGTAACTGGTGCGCTCGGTGTCTGCGAGCAGGTGCTTGCGGCCCCGCAAATTCCCAACTCATCGAAGCGCCGCAACCGAACGCCAAGGGAGGCGCAGCATTTTTCCCTTATCATGCCGCCTGAGTCAATTTTCGCTCCAGCAGGCCGTTTAGCTTGATGATCAGTTCGTCCTCGCTGAACGGCTTGGTCAAGTACAGCGTCACGCCGGCGTTATCGGCCTGAGTGCGGTGTTTTTCGCTGGAGCGGGAAGTAATCATGATCAGCGGGATAGCCTTCAGGTCCGGCATCGTTCTCAAATAGCGGGTCAGTTCGATGCCGTTCATTCTCGGCATTTCCAGGTCCGACAGAATGATGTCGGGCTTTTGAGCCTCGATTTTTTCAATCGCATCGAGCCCGTCTATGGCTGTCTGCACCTCGAACCCGGCATCCTTCAGTAATTGCACGGTAGCCTTTCTGGCGGACAGCGAATCGTCGACAACCAGCGCCAGCGTTTTCGCCGCACGCGGTCTGGCGGGCGTCAGCGCTGTAAACTGATCGGCATTCGCGCGCCTTTCGGCATCGGAAATAAGCTCAAACAGATCAATGACCGGCGCGATCTGGCCGCTGCCCAGCATTACGCCGCCCAGGACGCCGAAAACCCCTTTCAGGTAATCGCCGAAAGGACGAATCATCAGGTTTTTGTAACCGATGACCTGATCGACCAGCACAACTTGTTCGGAGCCGTTGCGGGCCTTGAAAAGCAGGCCGGCTGCCTTGTCGGGCATCCGGTTTTTGCCGCCCAGCCCGAGCAGGTTATCCAGCGTATTAGCCGCATAGCGGTATTCCTCGACCTGGTAATGAAGTGAGCCATCCGCGTCGACCGCCAGCCTGCCGTCCAGTGCGCAGAAAATGTGCCCGATACCGTGTTCCGACACCGCGAAGATCTGCCCGCCTGTTTTGATTAGAATCATCGGCGCGTCATAGCGGTTGGAGGGCACGTTTATGGTTATGGACAGCCCGTAACCAGGCTTTGAAGCCAGATCCATGACGCCGTTCATGCTTGCGACCTGCGCCTGGATGGCATCCATGCCGATACCGCGCCCGGACACATGGCTGACCTGCTCCTTGGTCGAGAAGCCGGGGCGGAAAATCAGCCGCTGTATCTGCTCGTCCGATAGCGCCTGCTGATCCGTGATCCAGCCCTTGGCCTGCGCTGTCGCCCTTATTTTGGCCGTATCAAGGCCGCTGCCGTCATCCTCGCAGCTGATAGTGAGAGCGTTACGGTCGTTGGTAAAACTCAGGCGTATGATGCCCTGCCTGGGCTTGCCGGCTTGCAAGCGGTTTTCCGGCGCTTCGATGCCGTGATCGACGGCATTGCGCAGCAGATGCATCAGGGCATCGGTCAGGCCATTCAGGATTTCGCTGTCAATCAGGGTATTTTCGCCGCTGATTTGCAGCTCGACTTCCTTGCCGGTCATTCTGGCGGTCTGCCTGACGATGCGCTGGCAGCGCGGGACGATCCGCTGCACGGGCACCAGCCGCAGGTTCTGGACGCGCTCCAGATGCTCTTTCTGCACGCTACGTTGTTCGATCAGAAGATTCTTGCCGTCAAGCAATTGCCGGTGCATCTGTGCGTTCTGCTCGCGCACGTCAGCCGCAGCCTCGGCCAGACGGCTGAGGCAGGTATGCACTTCGGTGTACTGCTCCAGCTCCAGCGCATCGAAGACCTGGCTGCCACGGCTGTCCCTGGCCGTCACGCTCTGAATGTTGACCAGCCGGTCCATCTCGGCGACCAGCTCGCTGAGCCGCCAGGTCAGTTCGCGGACTTCGTCGCTACCGGTCAGCAAGCTGCCGATTTTGTCATGAACCCGCTCGCCGATACTGCCCGCTTCGGCGGCCGCTTCGATGATCTGATCGAGCATGGCTGATGGAATGTTCGTCTTGGCCTTGGCCCTATCGTCATCCTGGCCGGTATTTTCCGTTTCCGCCGGCACATCCGCTTTGGGGGCTTCATCCGAAACATCCAGGCCGGTCAAGCCATCCTTCTTGATCCGGTAATCCCAGTCCAGAACCTGTTGCAAAATGACCAGGGCCTGTTCCGGCGCCGCGCCCTCGCCTTGCAGGCATTCGGACATGGCGGCCAGACAATCGGCCGCATCGAGCAGCACGGTCCCGAGCTCCCTGCCGGGCAGCGCCTGTTCCGTATTGAGCGCTTCAAGAATCGCTTCGAGGCTGTGCGTCAGATTGGCGATGCCGTGAACGCCGATCGTGTTGCAGGCTCCTTTCAGGGTATGGGCGATGCGTTGCGCCTCCAATAGCCGCGCCTGTGAGGCATCGGCGCCAATAATGGCCTGAATGGCCACCGAGAAGTTTTCCGTCAAAACCGGCAATTCGTGCAGCAAGGCCTGCACCAGTTCGCCGTCGACATCGCCGGGTATCGCCAGCGATACGTCATCCGGCCCGACGATGGTTCTTTCAAGATTGGCGCGCTGCGCATCGGGATCGGTCACGGGCACGTTAAGCGCCTCGAATAGCCGGCCTTGCATCGCATCCGGCAGCGGCCGGCGCCAGCCCGGCTCATGCAGATGCCGGACCAGTGCGCTGCAGTGGGTGTCATTACCGATGTCGGTCAAATATTCCTGAATCAGGATCAGCGCTATGCCGAAAAGATTGCACTCGGCATCGTAGTCATGGTCGTCAGCGGCTTTGGCGACGACATTCAGCCAGAGTCTTCTAAATACATAGCTCAAGCCGAACAGGCCTACCGTTTCGCAAGCTTTGTTGATGTTTTCCAGCAAAAAATCGTTGGCGCTCAAGGACTGCTGATAGTCGGCCAGCGATGCGCAATTGAACTTGGCCAGCGTATGGGTCAGATCATCGGCGACCTTGCCGAATACTTCGCTGATCATATGTACCAGAGCCAGGTCTACCGGCTCGACCTGCCTGTCAGACAGCGGCTCTATGAGCGGCTCGCCATCAGCCTGGAGCTCGATTTCATCATGAATGACTGCTTCTGATAGCGGCGCAGTCTGGGCTTCCGTAATAGAGTCCGCGAATTCGACCAGGCCATTGATCAGCTCGATCGCATCGTCCTCACTCAAAGGCTCCTGCCATGCAGGGTCATGCAACAGCGAAACCCAGGCGGCAATAACTTTTTCATCAGCCGGCGCCTGCAGATAGTGACGACAGGCTTCATGCCAACGCTGCAACAGGGACTGCTCCGACGCGGGCAATCCATTTTCACGGCTTGCGAGCAAAAGATCCAGGTTTTCGGCATATAAAGCGATCAGATCCATCAGGGCCGGCGTGCCGGCTTCAACAAGCTGCTCGGCCAGGATTTGCCAGCCTTCGCTGAGCTGCTCGGCCAGTTCCTGCCGGCTCTCATCACTGTTGGCCGCTAGCATTTCCTCCAGTTGAAGATCAAGCTGATCCAGCGTTGATCTGAATGGTTCCAACACGCTCATTGAATCTTGCGACATACAGTGGGCTCGTTATCAGGCGGGCAGTCTGAAAACGCGGACTTTTTTCAGCAGCGTCTCGGCGTCATTGACTAAGCCTTCCGACAGCTGTGATTGCGCCTGTAGCTGAATATGGGTTTTCTTCGTGCTTTGCTGAATCACTGTGGCGCGTTCCTTCAAAATTTGCCCCAGTTTGACCTGCTTCATGGCTTTGTCGGCAATGTCGTGTACATACTCGACCAGCTTCACAGTCACGTTACGCGTGTCTTTCATGCGGTCGCCCGCCTCTTCGGCCAGTCTCGTGCCTTCAACCACCTGCGTGATTACATCGTTCATGGTGTTGACGGCATCGGCCGTATCGACCTGGATGTTTTTCACCAGCAGCGAGATCTGGCCGGTCGCTTCGCGCGAGCTTTCCGCCAGCCGCTGCACCTCGCTCGCGACGACCATGAAGCCCCGTCCCGCTTCGCCGGCCTGCGCGGCCTGCATGCCGGCATTCAGGGCCAGCACGTGCGTGCGCTCGGCGATTTCGTTGATGATGTTGACGGCGCCGGTGATTTCCTGCGAGCGCTCGCCAAGCCGCTTGATCCGCTTTTCGATCTCGCGGATGATCTCGCGGATCTTGTTGATGCTCTGTACGGTGTCGGTCACGGCCTGCAGCGCCGTATCGGTGGCCCGCATGGCCTCCCTGGACGAGTTGTTCGTGGTCTGGGAAATGCGCGCGACATTCAGCATCATCATCACCGCAGAATTCAGCTCCTCAAGCATTTTCTCCGTCTCCATCCGTTCCTGTTCGGCAAAAACCATGACGGCATCGGACTGGCTTTTCACCTTGCTGGACGACAGGTTGACGCGCTCCGACACATGGTTCACGTCCTTCAGCGTCGATGCCGTCTCCTGAGCCAGCAGGTTGATCGCATCCGACAGTGTGCCGGTAATGTCTTCGGAAACCGGAATATGGACGGTCAGATCCCGCTGACTCAGGCGGGCGACGGACTGCAGCAAAGCGATGACCGAGTTGTTCAGCTCGGCTCTGGCCTTTTCCGAAGCGGCCAGTTTCTCGGCCCGCTCGTCCAGCAGCGCGTCGAAGCTGCGGGCCAGGATGCCGATTTCGTCTTTGGCGTCGACTTTGGCGCGCGCCTCGTAGTCGCCCTGGGAAATCTTGTTCACCAATGCAGTCAGGAACCGGACCGGTTTCAGGACGCTGAACTCGACGACCGCCACATACAGACTGATCAGCAGGAAAACCAGGGCCAAGCCGATAGTGGCTGTTTCCTGTTTGAACTGCGCTATCGATTCTTCGGTCGTTTTGGCGGTCTGGATTTTCAAGCGCTGGGCCTGTTCGGCAATATGCTGAATCGCATCCGTCGGGGCGCGGTCGATGCCGCGTACCTTGATATCGACATCGCGATAACCGAGGCCGTTATTATTCATGAATAATAATGGAATCGCCGCATGGTACTGTTCGGTCAGACGATCATGCTCGACCAGAAACTGGTCGGCGGCCTTGATGATATCGGGATGTCCCTCGGCGAGCCTGCGCAGTTGCTTGACGGTGTTTTGGGTCTGCAGACGCATGTCCTCGAACTGGGCGCTGTATTTGTCATAGTCCTTTTGCACATGGCCTCGGATCAGCATGTTTTTCCATTCCTGCACCTGTTTCTTGAACAGGACTGTCGCCTCCAGGGACAGATTCGCAATTTTATTGGCCTGCTCGTTGCTTCTGGCCATTTCTTCGGAATAAGAATCCATGCGTTCGAAGGCGTAATAACCTAGCACGGCCAGGACCGCCAACATCAGCAGAAAGGCGCCGTGAAGCTTGAGTCGTATACTTAGATTTTTCATGTTTTTGATTATTGTTCAATCAGATATTGTCAACAGGACTTCGCGTTTTCAGCGAGAAACGTGAAAAACTCCGTTTTGTTGAAGGCCAACCAAACTGCCTCTTGTTGCCGATAAGCCTTGCTGACCTGAGCGGCGATCGGATCGGGCACCGGCACATCCGCTGCCGATGTTTCCATGAGCCCCGTCAGCCACTGCGGCGGGGCTTTCAATACGAAACCCAGCGCCTGCTTGCCTTGATCCAGGACCAGTACCATCGGCTTGTTGAGATCGATCGGCGATTCGAGCAACAGCGCATGCAGATCGAAAACCGGAATCAGATTGCTGCGCAACGCCATGACGCCCGGCATCCAGTTCCGGGTATGCGGAATTGGCCGGATTTCCGGGTTCATGACAATCTCGCCAGGGCAATGTTCGGGAAACAGAAAGCCTAAAGGGCCTATCCTGAAGCCATAGCGTTGCATGCCCTGAACCGCATTGGCTGAAACAGCAGGACCGATGTATAAATCCGGCGGCCCGACCTCGGTTTCTTCAAACAGCGCGCTCACCGCTCGAACACCTTTATCTGGTCCAGAATCTCATTTTTCAGATAGGGTTTGGTGATATAGGCCTTGCCTCCCTGCAATTGAGCCCAGACTTTATCGGCCTGCTCACCCTTGCTGGACAGAAAGATCACCGGAATATCCCTGGTGGCCTCGTCATTGGCCAGTTTGCGGCAGGCCGTGAAACCATCGACTTCCGGCATGACGATATCCATGAAAATCAGGTCTGGCTTGCCGTTGACTGCGATGGCCTCTATCGCGGCTTTGCCTGAGTGCGCCGTCATGACTTCGTATCCGGCCTCGGTCAGGATGTTTTTCAGATTGCTCAGTTCGACAACCATGTCGTCGACGCATAAAATTTTTCTAATCGCCATCGCGACTCCCTTTTTATTGTTTTTTGTAATTGCTCAGCCAATTCATGATGCGGTCCAGCATGTTCTGGAATTCATCGGACTTGATCGGCTTGGTGATGTAATTCGTGCAGCCGGCCATGACGCCTTTGACTTCATCCAGCGGCGAAGTCCTGGCCGACAGCATGATGATCGGTGTTTTCTTCATCTCGGCGATTTTCCTGATCCGGCCGCAGGTTTCGTAACCGTCCATGCCTGGCATCATGACATCGAGAAAAATGAAATCGTAGGTTCTTGCCGCCACCTTGGCGAGGGCCCGTTCGCCGCTCTCGGCGAAATCGACGCTCAACGGCAAAGAAGCTTTCCCCAGTTCCAGCGCGATGGTTTTCTGCATCAGTTCGCTGTCGTCCACGACAAGAACGGCATAAGCATAGGTCTTATGCTGCGTGGCTCTGGCATCGGCCGCATAGCTATTGGCTTCAGAGGGGCGTTCGCTGCTGATGAGGGCCTGCCTGTTTCCGGCAGGGATTTTGACTTGGTCGAGCACACGAATGACCCGGGTCGCCAGCAACAATCCTTTAATATGATAATCGGAGCCTTCGGGTTTGTCGGACTGACCGACGGTCACGACCGGGGTTTCAGGATGCACGGCATCTATAGTGACTTCACTGCCGGATAATGCCTTATTATCGATATCGACAATCAACAGGTCGGCTCGATCAGTCAGTTCTGCAATAGCGTAAGTGCGCTCCCGGTTTCCTGTCGCTTGAAAAATTTTCTCTATTTTTTCGGCATTTTTTTCAGAAAAACCCCGCAACCCCACTTTCAAGTTTTTTGTCATTATTTGTCTTGCCCCAGCATGGTTAGTCCTGAACAACCCCGCTCCATGGGAGCCGAAACTCTATCAGCGCTATATGACGATTTTGTTACAGAAGAGAGTCAGCTACAGTTAAATCTGAAAAATGTGAGACAGTCGCGATTTTGCACAAATTGGCTTTGAATCAGATAGGGGTTTTTCTGGCTTAATCCTGTAAGTCTTTATAAAGCATGTTCAATAAAGGCCAAACCGGCCTTGCGATGTACGAGGCGAAGGTCAACTTGCCGCATGATGGTAAACTTACGCGTTCTTGTGCCTGCGCTTGCGGCACGTGCTTTTGAATACAGCTTTATTAAGGTCACCCTCATGTCAAAATCCCTGAACGGATTCGGCGCGCTGCGTCATCGTAACTTCGCTCTGTATCTGAGCGCAAAACTGCTCGCCACAATCGCCGTGCAAATGCAGCTCGTCGCCGTGGGCTGGCAGATTTATGCGCTCAGCGGCGATGTCATGGATCTGGGCCTGGTCGGTCTGTCGCAATTCGCGCCTTTCGCCGTACTGATCCTGATTGCGGGCCAGGCCGCGGATCACTGGAACCGGCACCGGATCATCACGCTGTGCTTTGTTGTGGAAATGCTCTGCGGCCTGCTGTTGCTGGGCTTTTCCCTGGCAGGGCTGAAAGAAGTCTGGCCGGTGTTTGCGGTCATGGCGCTGTACGGTTCGGCGCGCGCGTTCATGATGCCGGCCAGTCAGGCCATCGTGATCAATCTGGTGCCGCCCGAGCGTTTCGGCAACGCCGTGGCGCTGAACTCCTCGCTGTATCATGTCGCCGTGATCGTAGGCCCCTCATTGGGCGGATTGCTGTATCTGGCCGGGCCCGAAACGGTCTACGCTGTCGTTGCCAGCCTTCTGGCGTTGTCGGCGCTGCTGATGCTGTTTATCCGCACTGACAGGAATGCGGCGGCAAGCCGGCAGCCGGTTTCCTGGCATTCGCTGTTGGAAGGCCTGCGTTTCGTGCGCGCCAAGCCGATCATATTGGGGGCGATTTCCCTGGATCTGTTTGCCGTGCTGTTCGGCGGCGCGGTCGCATTGCTGCCGGTCTATGCCCGCGACATCCTGCATATCGGCCCGCACGGCCTGGGCCTGCTGCGCACGGCGCCGGCCGTCGGCGCGGCAGCGACGGCCGTGCTGCTGGCCTGGCTGCCGATCACGCGCCGGGTCGGACGCTGGATGTTCGGCGGCGTGGCGCTGTTCGGCGCGGCGACGGTGGTGTTCGGCCTATCCAGAGACTTTTACCTGTCGCTGCTGATGCTGTTTCTGATGGGCGCCGGCGACATGGTCAGCGTCTACATCCGCCACCTGCTCGTGCAGCTTGAAACGCCGGATGCGATCCGGGGCCGCGTCAGCGCCGTCAACTCGGTGTTTATCGGCGCCTCCAATGAGCTGGGCGAATTCGAATCCGGCATTACCGCCGCCTGGTTCGGGCTGGTGCCGGCCGTGGTCATCGGCGGCGGCGCCACGCTGCTCATCACGCTGTTGTGGATCAGCCTGTTTCCATCGCTGCGCCGTATCGACCGCTTTCCTCAGCCGCAGCGCTGATTAGCCCGGCCTGATCACGAACCATAGCCGGCCCAGCTCCGATACGATCACCACGACCCAGATCAGAATGCTGATGCCGGCCGCGGCCGCCGCAATGTCTTTGATGACTTTGATTTTCTGGTTCTCCCTGTTTTCGACGAAATCGCACAGGGTCTCGATGGTCGTGTTGAACATTTCGGCGATAAGCATGAGGCCGGTCGCCGAAAATACCGACAGGAAATCGATCCACTGGCGAAAATAGAAGCATACGGCCAGAACAGCGATCGACAGCAGGACTTTGTAAGCGACGCTGAAATCATACAGGATGGCGTAGCGCAGCCCTGAAAGGATGATCTTGAATTTTTGCAGGGGATGATAACCGCTCTGCCCCGTGCCCAGGAATTTGTGGCGCATGGCTCAAGTGACTCTGATGCCGATCGTATTCAGAAGATGTGAGACGCCCATAATCCACAGCAGCGCCAGCACCAGGCCTGCCAGGACATCCGAGGGGTAGTGCACCTGCAGATAAAGGCGCGACAATGCGACCATGACAGCGACCGGCGCCGCAACGATAAGAAACCAGAATGCCCTCTGCATATCGAGCCGCCTTAGGATCAGGTAAAGTGCGATCACGAAAGCCATGACCTGTGCGGTATGGGCGCTCGGAAACGAGGCATTTAAAGGCATAGTGCCGATAAACGGAAATATATCCGGGCGGACGCGCTGAAACAGGTATTTGGCCAAATGCGCAATAAAGCTGGCGCCGCCCAGGCTTAAAATCAGAAACCATGCCTCGCCCCAATGACCGTCTCTGATCAGAAACCATAGAATAAGAACCGCCGCCGGCAGCAACAAATAAAGCGATCCGAAATTAGTAAAGAACAGAAACAGCCGGTCCAGCCAGAGGTTGCGGAGTTTAGAGATATGGGTAAGAACAATCTTGTCCCATAGGAATGGCGGTGCGCTGAAGTGTTCGATGATAAGCAGCAACACCACCATAATCAGCCATAGAACCAGAGTTGTCGTCAGTTTCGATAAAGTCATAGCGTCGCCTTGAAAAGCCGTTGCGCAGCAGCGTTGGTTATCGGGTAGAGCAGGACTCTCTGCTTGATTTTGATGCCCGTATGCCGCAATTGTTCCGGGGCCTTCCGATGTCTCCAATTCTGCTCTGTAGAGCGGCTGTTTATGTACGCAATCGTACAGACTGCGTTTATTTTTATCGGCAAGCTATATTGCGCCCTAAACAATTAGCCACAGTTCAGGAGATACAATAAATGGACAAATTGAAGCAACTGGAGCAACTGGCCAGACTGCTGGACAATTCATTCCGCATTCCGGGCACCTCCTTTCAGATGGGGCTAGATAGCCTGATCGGCCTGATTCCCGGCATAGGCGATACCACGGGCGGGATTTTATCCACTTATATCATCTGGCAGGCTGCCAGGATGGGAGTCCCCCGCGTTGTGCTTATGCGCATGGGCGTCAATGTCATATTGGACGCGCTGCTGGGAGCGATACCGTTTTTCGGCGACATCTTCGATATCGCATTTAAAGCCAACCGGAAAAACGTTCAGTTACTGAGCAATTACTATCAGTCGCCGCAGGCTGCTGTCCAGCGAGATACCGTTTCAATCGCGCTCATAACCGCTTCCCTTATTGCCGTAGTCGGGCTCGTCGCCTGGCTGACGATCAAGCTGCTTGCCTGGCTGATCCACGCTATCGGTTAAGCAGTCTGTAGGCATGTCCTGAACATCCAGGCTAGAGCCAATAGAAGTGATTTAACGATTTGCCGGATTTCAGTTTTATTTGCTACGATCCATCCTATACTTACTTAATAATCCTTTAAGCGCCTAAATATCATCGGCTGCTTTATGAGCCTGTATTTTTAATCCAACCCGTCCGGCAACAGTCATGTCACACTCCAGCTCAATCACCGCCATTTTGTATGCATTGGCCGCTAATCTCGGTATCACAATCGCCAAGGCGGGAGCGGCCTTCTGGACAGGCTCGGGCTCGCTGCTGGCCGAGGCGATCCATTCCCTGGCCGACTCCGGCAATCAGATATTGCTATTGATCGGCATGCGGCGCTCGAAAAAACAGGCCACCCAACTCCACCCCATGGGATACGAGCGCGAGGCCTATATCTGGTCCATGATGGTCGCGATTACCCTATTCTCGGTCGGCGGCGTATTTTCGGTCTATGAAGGCTGGCTGCGCTATACGGACCCGCACGAAGTCGAAAATGCCGGCGTTGCGTTTCTTATTTTGCTGATTGCGGTTGCCCTGGAATCGTTCTCGCTGAAAGGCGCGCTGGCGGCCCTGAAGGGAGAAAAAGGCGAGCGCACGCTGTGGCAATGGTTTCAGGAGACATCCTCCAGTGAACTGATGGTCGTGACCGGCGAAGATATCGCCGCCCTGGCCGGGCTCGTCATCGCCATGATCATGCTGGGCCTGACCATGATCACCGGCAATACCGCGTTCGATGCCATAGGCTCCATGCTGATCGGCCTGCTATTGATCGCCGTCGCGGCAATCGTCGGCCGGGAAGTGCACTCGCTGATCCTGGGCGAGAGCGCCGAAGGCATCCGCGACAACGTCACACGGTACCTGGAAAGCCAACCCTGCGTGCGACAAGTTCTGAACTTGTGGGCGATCAATCACGGCAACAGCGTCATGGTCACGATCAAAGCCGAACTGACGCCCGACATGACGGTCATCGATGCAGTCGATGAAATCAATGCCATGGAGAGGCGGATCAAGGAGGCGCATCCGCGCGTGAAATGGATATTCTTCGAGATCGATAACGCGGATTAAACGCCGGACCGCCCCGGCATGGATTTCAGAAAGGCGTCAATGATATTCATCCCTCCTAACATCAAACGTCTGTTTCAGCGCCTTCGGTACGTACATCATGGCATGCCTGCAGCTTCGCAACCGTTATCTCGGTGATGGCGTTGCTTAAAATAACAAGCGCCACCTGACCTAATCCAATGAACAGGCGCTATTGAACCAGAGGCTGAGTTGCAACTTTTGCCGACGGCGTTGCTCGAATTGGAATACAGAAAATTCGAGCTTTCGTTGAAATGATGAAGGGGATGGCATGATTCCTCATAAAAAACGCATAGCCGTCATCATGGGCACCCGACCCGAAGCCATCAAAATGTCGCCGGTCGTCCATGCCTTGAAGAAGCGCTCCGGCGCACTGGAAACCCTGGTGATTTCCACGGGACAACACCGGCAAATGCTGGATCAGGTCCTGTCGCTTTTTCATATTACGCCTGACGTGGACATGCATATCATGCAGCCCGACCAGACGCTGGCCGACCTGACCGCCCGCGTTCTGGTCGACAGCCGCAAGGTGTTTGCCGAGATAAAGCCGGACCTCCTGCTGGTGCAGGGCGATACGACCACGGTGTTCGCGGCGGCGTTGGCGGCCTTTTACTTCAGGATCCGCGTCGGCCATGTGGAAGCCGGCCTGCGCAGCCACGACCTCTACAATCCTTTTCCCGAAGAGCTGAACAGGCGGCTGACCAGCCTGGTGACCGACTTGTACTTTCCGCCGACGCTGCTGGCGCGCAACAATCTCCTGCAGGAAGGCGTGCGCCCCGAGCAGATCGTCGTCACCGGCAATACCGTCATCGACGCGCTCTACTCGCTGCTCAACCGCCCTTACTCATTGGCCGACTCGCCGCTGAAAGACATCCCCTTCGAAGGCCACCGCGTGCTGCTGGTTACTTCGCACCGGCGCGAGTCGCTGGGCGAGGACTTGGTCCATACCTGCGAGGCGATCAAGGATCTGGTGAATCGTTTTCCCGATCTGCTGGTGGTTTACCCGGTGCATCTGAATCCGAACGTGCGCGGCACAGTCTTTAAGCTGCTGGCGAACGTGCCGCGCGTGCATCTGCTGGACCCGTTGGATTATCTGAATTTCATCAACCTGATGCAGCGGTCCTGTATCATCTTGACCGACTCCGGCGGCGTTCAGGAAGAAGCCCCCAGCCTCCATAAGCCGCTGCTGGTGATCCGCCGCGTCACCGAGCGCCCCGAAGCCTTCGAAGCGGGGCTGTCCAGGGTCATCGGCAACGCCCGGGAAAACATTGTTTCCGAAGTCAGCCGGCTGCTGACGGATAAAGAGGCCTATCAGGCTATGAGCACCGGCGCCAACCCCTACGGCGACGGCCACGCTTCCGAGCGCATTGCAAAAGCAGTCGTGAACTGGGCCCGGAAAAAACCGGCGCTGCTCTCCGAGGACACGCAATTCAAGCCCCGCTATATACCCAAGCGGTTACATGCAGGCAGACCTTTGATCTGAAAACAGGGAGAAAGCCGAATATGACCCCGCTGGACCTGAACGAATGGGTTGCGTACCTGCTGGTGCTGATGAAGGGCTTGCTGGCTTTTGCCAGTACCGTCTTTTTAATCAGCGGCCTGGACGATCTGTTCATCGATCTCTGGTACGTGATCAGGGGCCTGTATCGCCGTTTTTTCATACCTTCGTATAATCCGTTGACCACGGAGCGACTGCTGGCCCAACCCGAGCAGCCACTCGCGATCATGTTGCCGGCCTGGGACGAATCGGCGGTAATCAGGCCGATGCTGATGAACACCTTGCGGACGCTGAATTACCAAAACTACCATATCTTCGTCGGCGTTTACCCCAATGATCCCGCGACGCGCCGGGAAGTCGAGCGTGTCATGGAACAATACGCCAACGTGCATGTTGCGACCTGCGGCAGCGACGGCCCTACCAACAAGGCCGACTGCCTGAACTGGATATGCCAGGAAATCCGCCGGCTTGAAAAAAAAGAGGACATCAAGTTTGTGGCGTTCATCATGCAGGATTCAGAGGATGTCATTCACCCGCTCTGCTACAAGCTGGTCAATTACATGTTTCCCCAATTCGACATGGTCCAGCTGCCCGTGCTTTCGCTGCCGAGAAAACCGTGGCAGTTTACCGGCGGCCACTATCTGGATGAGTTTGCGCAGCTGCATCAAAAGGATCTTGTCGTCCGCGAGTCGATCAGCCATTCGCTGCCTGCCGCGGGCGTGGGCTGCGCGTTCAGTCATCGGGCGCTGGAAACGGTTGCCCAATACAATAATAATGAAATTTTCAGCGTCAATTCATTAACGGAAGATTACGACTTCGGGCTGCGGCTGAGAAAATACGGGCTGAAACAAATATTCGTCAAATTTTTCACGACGCGCACGGAGATGCGGCGCAGTTTCTGGACCCGCCGCCTCAAGGAAGTCCAGGTGCCGGAGCTGGTCTGCATCCGCGAATATTTCCCCGACCGTTTCTGGGCTTCCGTCCGGCAAAAATCCCGCTGGGTGCTGGGCATCTGCCTGCAGGGCTGGAAGAACCTTGGCTGGGAAGGCGACCTGGCGACCAAGTACATGCTCTACCGGGATCGAAAAGCCCTGCTGACCAATCTGGTCAATATGCTTGGCTATGTGATTGTGCTGGTAGTCGTACCGATCTGGATCAACAGCCTGATCAATCCGGAAGCCTATCGTTATCCGCCGCTGGTCGTTCCCGGCTCCTGGGTGTGGTATGTGCTGCTGGTCAATGCCGTTCTGTTTGTGATACGGATCGTGGTACGGGCTTACTTTACGGGTCGACTTTATGGATTCGGTCAGGCGATGCTGTCCTTCCCTCGCATGATCTGGGGGAATTTCATTAATTTTCTCGCCACCATGCGGGCGATTTTTCAATATCTGAAGTATTTGCGTACCGGCAAAACCATAGCCTGGGATAAAACGGCACACGTTTATCCTGAAATTGACGACGTCTCTCACTGATTATTTCAGCGTCACACGCTGTTAAAAACGACGGATGGCACCGAAGTCGCGCGGGAAATCTGGAACAACCCGCTTTTGCAATCTTGCAAAAAACGGCTGATGGCATTACCGTACTAGCCTGTCAATGCACAGACTCTAATTCACCGGTTAGCCCGCATGGCTCGCTTCACGAAGACTCAAAGGCAAGCGTACAACGACTGGCGACTGAGGATTTATTGTAGAGTCTTTTGTTGTGTTCACCGGAGAAGTTAAGCGGCAAAGTACCCATCAGAATGCGGCAATGTCCTGCGCATTTTTATATAACAATAAGAAGAGATAAACCGACCATGGCAGACAAGGATTCGAGCAGTTTATTTCATCTGTACCGGCGAGGGCTTTTAAGCCTGGGATATTGCCTTTTTTCCGGCATGACCTTTGCCGCAAAACCGCCTCCCGAAGCCGATGTCAACCGTTACCTCGACAAAATCCGGATAGAGCGGAATGAGAATTTTATCCAGAGGGAAATGCGGGAATTCAGCGGGTTTCCGCATCTGGATAAAGCGGAAAGGCTGGCCGCGGCCGGCAAAACCGAAGAAGCCGTTGCCGAATTCGAGCGCTATCTCAGCATCGACCCCCTCGATGTCAAGGCGCGCATGGCCTATGGCATGTTCTTGTACAAAAACCGAAAATTTCCGCAAGTCATCGAACAGATGGACATCATTCTCAAGAGCCACCCGGAGCTGATCCCGGCCTGGTCATACCGGGGCCTTGCCAAACAGGCGCTGGGCGATTACCAGGGCGCCAACAGGGACTTTGACGCCGTACTGGCCAATCCCGATGCCCAGGCCAGCGACTGGCGCTTCGCGCTCAATTCCAGAATCGATATCAGCATTCAGCACAAGCAATATCAACAGGCGCATGAGCTACTGGAAAAGCTGGCCGAGGTGTCCCCCAGCTTTGCCGCCTATTACCGGAAAGGCGTGGTGCTGGAAGAGCTTTCTCGCACGGCCGATGCCGTCTCAGCCTATCAATCCGCCGTGAAGCTGGCACGCCTCGATGCCGACCGGCTCAGAGGACTTCGTGCACTGGCCGAAGCATACGCCAAACTGAACAACTGGACGGAAGCCAAACGCACCACTGAACGGATTCTGCAACTGGCCCCGGATGACCTGAAGGCGATGCGCAGTCTGGCTTATGCATCCTATAATCTGAGCGACCGGAACAATGCCGTCAAATGGATCAAAAATGCGCTGGCCAGAGAGGACAACAGCCGGGACAGGGAATTTCTGGCCAACCTACTGAACGAAACCCGCCAATTTGACGAAGCCTGCGCCGAATATGCCAGGCTGTCCGAAATTTTCAAGGAACCCGATGACCGGCGCCGAACGCTGATGTCGCTGGGTTACTGTTATCAGCAGTTGAATCGGCAGCAAGAGGCCGCGGACGCTTTCCGGCAGGCAGCCGCCATTGGCGAGGACCGACACAGCCTGGAAGCGCTGGCGGCGCTGCAGGAAGCGGAAAAGAACACGGGCGCCGCGCTTGAAACTTACCGGCGCTTGCTGAAAATCAGCCCGACGGCGCAAGTTCATCTCAAACTCGCTAATCTTTATCGGGCCAGCCATGACAACCAACAGGCGCTGGCTCACTATGAGAACGCTTTAAAGCTCGGGCTGGATGAACCGCAAAAAGCGTCGGTGCTGGCGCAGATGGGCATGATCCATTATGAGCAGGGCCAATACCCTGAAGCCCGCTCGGCCCTGGAGCGTGCCGCCGCGCTCACGCCGAATGATCCGGCCTTGCTGAATACGTTAGGCGAAACGGCCCTCAAGACCGGCGAGCCCGAAAAAGCGCTGGACTACTTTCAGAAGGCCGTCGCGATCAGCCCCACGGCGCGCGGCTTGAAAACCCTGGCCAACCTGAATGTAAAGCTCGGCCGCTGGCAGGCGGCGGAAAATAACTACCGGCAGCTGCTCGCCGGCCATAAACTCGCTGCGCGCGAAAAGGCTAAAATTTATGAAAGCCTGTCCTTTGTTTACACTCAGTTAGGGCAGAGCGACGTCGCGGCCGACTATCTGGACAAAGCCATTGCGGCCGGCAGGGACTATGAAGACGCGCACGTGAATCTGGGTTATATATTATTCAGGCAGCAGCGCTGGCAGGAAGCGCTCGAACAGTTTTCCGAAGCGCTGGAACACAACCGGGACCCTGCCACATTGCTGATCATGGGCCAGATTTACCGCAAGCTGGACCGGCCCAGGGAAGCGATAGCGCACCTTGAGGAAGCCCGGCTGTTCAGGCAGCAGCTCGACAAGGCAGAAAAAAAAGCGCTGCTGGATGAACTGGGCTATCTCTATGCCGACCGGAACAATTACGATCAGGCGGTCAAGGTCTGGCAGGAGTCGCTATCGGTATCGCCGGACCCTTTGATTTCAGTCAGCTATGCACACGGGCTCAGGCTGCTGAACCGTAACGCGGAAGCCAAAGCCGTGCTGCAAGGCATCGATGAAAAATCGTTGCCCGATGACGCGGTCAAAGCACAGCGCTGGGACGATCTGGCCTTGCTGTATGAAGCGGACCAAACCGTTAATGACGCCATCGGGGCGCAAAAGCGCGCCTTGGGCTTTGAAAAAACGCCGGGCCGCCATTATCAGCTGGGACTTTTTTACCAGAAAGCCAATCAGCCGGATGCGGCGCTGGCAGAACTCCGGCAGGCCGCCGACCTGGAACCGTCGAATCCGGCCTTCAAGGAAACGCTGGCTTACGCGTATGTCAATGCCGGCAAATCGGCCGAGGCGAGCCGGCTGCTTGAACAGGTCGCCGCCAGAGAGCCCCAGCGGGTCCAGTTGCTTAAAGATCTGGGCTACTTCAATGCGCGCATACCCGACAACGAAAAAGCCGCGCATTGGTTCAGACAGGCTATCGATACGGCGGAGCAATATCCGGACCCGGATAAAACCCCTGCCGAGCGGAATATCGAAAACTACCGCTTGCGCCGCGAAGTGGAAAAGCTGACCCATTATTTTGATATTTCGGCCTATCAGTCCCTACGAATCCCGGATAGCAAAGGCGATTTCCGCAACACGACGCAGGGCGGCATTCTGGGCGGCGTCATTCCTTCACAGGGCGGCGTGGAACTGGCATTTCAGCCGCCGGTCATTGGTTTGAGGAATGAACGGATTTTCCAGGTGTTCACCCGCTTTTTGTGGAATGCGCCGCCCGGAGGCTTGAATGTGGATTCCGACTCGGTTCAAGGCGGCGTCGGCCTGCGCTACAAGCCGTTCCGCAAGCTGGACTTTTATGTCTCCGCCGAGCACCTGTTCAAAGTCGGGGGCGATGCAATCAATGACTGGCTGCTGCGCGCTTCCTACGGATGGAACGATGGCGATGAGATGAAGCCGGGGCAGTCGTCATGGAATTATTCAACGGTCTATGCCGATCTCGGTTATTTCATCAACGATCCCGGCATCGTGGCTTTTTACGGCGAAATGCGCCAGGGTTACAGCTTTAATTTTTACGATACGTTCCTGGTCACGCCGCATCTGGTGCTGGACGGGAGAACTCAGGATCATGATGAATCCAATATTTCTTATCTTGAAGGCGGCGGCGGATTTTCTTTCCGTTATTTCTTCAACGAGTCGCGTTATACGTCGGCCCGCTCAAGCATTGAATTGCTGGCCCAGTATAAGGCAGGACTTTCAAACATCGATGGAGGGTTTATCTTAACCGGCGTCTTAAGATACTGATGACTGAGGATACGTATGGTGCGCAGGTTTTACAGAATCACTGCAATTTTCATGCTGCTTTTTTTCGCGAGTGCATGCGACCGGGCGGACGAGCGACAACGCCCCCCGGCTCCCGGCCAGAGCAAACCTTTGCATTTTTCGGGCACGTTCCTGCAGCTTGTGGAATCCCGCTCTCAATGGACGCTGTCCCAATGGGCAAGGCTGTTTTGCTATTTCAGAACACTGGGCGTTAGAAAACTGATCATTCAGTGGTCCGTCTTTAATGATCAAAATTCCACTTTTCCGTATGGGCCGGGCTTGCCCGCCATTCGGCCTGAACTGAAAACAATTCTCGAGCTGGCCGATCAATACAAAATAAAGCTTTATGTGGGGCTGAACTATGATGCCGGATACTGGAAAAGAATCGACCTGGATGTGCATTCGGTTAAAACCTACCTGCAAAATCTGAATGAAAAAAATGCGCAGCTTGCCAGGATATTGGCTCCCTTGCTGCAAGCCCATCGATCCTTCTCCGGCTGGTACTTAACCGACGAAATTGACGACGTTAACTGGAATACCAAGGAAAAACGGGAACTGCTGGTCAATTATCTACAGTCTCTGTCCGGCCAGCTGCACCAATTGACGCCGGACAAAAAGGTCATCCTGTCGGGGTTTTCCAATGCGGCCCTTTCGCCTGAGCAGATGACGGAATTCTGGTATGAGATCCTGTCCCGGACGCCCGTCGATGTCGTGCTTTTTCAGGATGGCGTAGGCGTTCACAAATTGACGCTGGAGCAACTGCCGGCCTACGTGGATGCGGTCCATTGGGCCGCGGAGTTCGCCCATAAAAAATTCGATGTGATTGTCGAAGTGTTTCAGCAGATTGCCGGCGCGCCAATTAATAAGCAACCCTTCAAGGCAGTTCCGGCCCCGCCGGACCGAATTTTGAAACAGATGAAAATCGCTTCGCTGTATTCGCCTGAACTCTGGGCGTTCAGCATTCCCGACTATATGACGCCCGATGCGGGAGACGATGCCCGGCATCTTTTTGGCTACTTTCATGCACAGCGGATTTTAAATCAATCTGCCGACCGCCGATAACCGGAACAGGCGAAATCAGCACAGCTCTTTCTGCAGCAGGTCGGCTATTTCTTCGGCAAACTGATCAATTTGATGTTGATCATTGCCTTCAACCAGAACACGGGCCAGCGGCTCGGTCCCGGAATACCGGACCAGAGCGCGTCCCTGCCCGTTCAGCTCGCTTTCAATTCGCTGGATCAGCTCCGGGTAACCCTTGATTTGATCGAAACTGGTTCTATTTCTGACTCTGACATTGATCTGTTTCTGGGGAACGTCCTCCACCAACTGATTGAGCTCGCTCATCTTCTGGCCGGTCTCTATCATGAGCCCCAGCGTACAAAGGGCGGCGATACAGCCATCGCCGGTGGTCGTATGGTCCAGATGAATGATATGGCCGGACTGCTCGCCGCCCAGGTTGGCGTTCAGCCGGCGCATTTCTTCGACCACGACCCTGTCGCCGACGTCCACCCTGACGACATTGATACCGTTTTCCAGCATTTTCTTTTCAAGGCCGTAATTGCTCATGTGCGTGACGACCAGCGTATTATTGCGCAATCGGCCTTTCTTCTTCATATGAAAGGCGCATATGCCCAGAAGATGATCGCCATTCATCACGTTGCCTTGTTCGTCAACCATGAGGAGCCGGTCGGCATCGCCGTCCAGACTTATGCCCACATCCGCGCGATAAGTCCGCACAGCTTCGGAAATAACATCCGGAAACAAAGCGCCGCACTCCGCATTAATGTTGGTTCCGTTAGGAGCATCACCGATCTGGAAAACTTCCGCCCCGAGCTCGGAAAATATGGCAGGAGCGACTTTGTAGGCGGCGCCGTTGGCCGTGTCGAGCACGATACGCAGGCCGTCGAGCTTATGCTCCTGAGGAAAGCTCCTTTTCACATAGACTATATAGCGCCCGTTGGTATCGTCGATGCGCCTGCTTTGGCCGATACGCTCCCGTTGCACCAGATGGGGCTGCAAATTCTCTTCCTTGACCATCCGTTCTATTTCGGCCTCTATCTCGTCAGCAATCTTATAACCGTCGGGGCCAAAGATTTTTATACCGTTATCGTGAAAAGGATTATGACTGGCCGAGATCACGATGCCGGCGGACGCGCGCATATTACGGGTGACAAAACTGATCCCCGGCGTCGGCATTATTCCGGCTGATAGCACATCAGCCCCGGTGGCGAGCAGCCCCGAGGTCAGAGCCATCTCAATCATAGGGCCGGATAAGCGGGTATCCCGGCCGATAACCACTTTAGGAGAGGAATGAGGCGGTGCATGCTGACTCAATATCGTCCCCATCGCCTTGCCGACTTCCACGATTAAATGAGGCTGCATTGGATATTGATTGGCCACGCCACGAATGCCATCAGTGCCGAACAACTTAAAACTGTTTGTCTGTTTGTACATAATCGACCTCACCAATGCGTAACGAACATGATTTCTGCCGGTGCATGCTGCAGAAATCGCCGGATCTGTTTTGATCGATCTGAACTTTCTTTCCGCAAAGAAACAATCATTAACATACGGGGCAAGAGCTAATGAGACAGTCGACAGATTCCGTTAAACCATTGAGAAAAACGTGACGCTGTCAATAAGACAGAATTAGCCGCACTTCATCTCATGCCATATAAAATAGTCATGTTCAGCGCATAATCCCGTAATGCCTACATACTGTCTCAAGACCGTCTCATGAGACAGACGCGAGACACTGATCTGTCTCACGCGCACAAGCATTTCTCGAATCACTTCATGAGTAAATTCATCCAAGCCACTGATATAACGGGGGCTATTCATAATTTTAAAGTTGGCACGGATATTGTTAAAAGTTAACAACCATCCATCAGCATTTATTGACTTAGTACTTTTAGAAAACAACATGAAAGCTTTATTTTCCTTCAATCACCGCCATAACTCGCTCTATTTCCCATCCGCATCCTTCCGTATGCAGCGAAGAATTTTTCTAAAGGCTTTTCTCAATCCGGTTCCATTGAAAGACGAGAAGAATCATTGCCGTAGTAAGAAGAAGTAGAAAACTTTTTTCAAAAACGCTGTCAAATTGATCACAAGCTATTTTTCCGGTGAGAATCGCATCACCTTCAATCCCATTTCGTAATTGACAGCGTTTATGGGTATCGAAGGCCGTAGCGCTTCTCGCCGCTTCAAGTATTGGCAATAATCAAATTTGGCACGTCGTCAATCATCATGACAGAGATTAAACCCGAATTTTAATCCTAATTATTCAGGTGGATAATTCATATGAGCACACGCGTATCCAAGAAAATGATAACCTCGTTCGAAAGCCTCAATGCCTCAGGGGCTATCCTGATGATCAATGCTTTCGATCCGCAGATTGCCACCACTAAAATTTTTCTTGAAGCCATTCATCAGAACGGTCTGCCTCATGTCGTCATAGGCAACAAAATCGACCTGGTCAATGCCGATGAACTCGCCGAACTGGAAAAGGAACTGACTTGCAGCGTATTGCCGATGTCATTGCTGACGCATCAGAACACGCAAGGGTTAAAAGAGCTAATCAAAAAACTCTTCCCGGAAAACTCGAGAATATCGGTTCTTGGCATATTCAACACCGGAAAAACCAGCCTGATCGCCCATTTGACCGGCAAACAGCTTAAAATTTCCAATATGCCCGGGACGACTCTGGAGTTTGAGGAATATGAGTGGGAAAACCGGGTTCTTATCGACTCGGTCGGCCAGCTTATCGATGTCAACCGGCCCTTCATGGTCGGCTATGACTTCACCGGACTGGATGAGCCAGATCAGATGTTCGAGCATGCGCTGCGCCAGGAAGCCGAAGGCATTCTTTCGTCTGTCCGCTCCGCAAAAGCCGGTTTTCTTGGCGCGCTCGAACTGCTTGCCAACTGTATCGACAACGGCGGCAAGGTTGTGGTGACAGGGGCCGGCGCATCCGCGCTGGTGGCTGAAGAAATCGCCGGCCAGTTTTATGAGACGGGCGTTACCTGTTTGCCGGTGACCAATAACCTGAGCCAGGCGAATCCCGTCTCGTTTGCCAAGGGCACCGCCGAAGAGGAAGGCGGGCTGTCGCGCTATGTCGTCAGCTTCATGAACCCCCAAGACGTGCTGATTGGTATTTCTGCGTCAGGCGGGACCGGTTTTGTCTATGAAGCCATGCGCCTTGCCCGCAAAAAGGGCGCGAAAACAATAGCCATCACTGAAAACAAGCATACGCCGCTTGGAGAGCATTCCGACGTTATCATCAAGAGCAGCGCCAAACCGGAAGGGCCTTCCAGTACCCGCGTGCAAACTACTCATCTGTGCATAGGCCATGCCCTGGTCTGTACGCTGGCAGCCTTGCGCGGCTTGAGCGGGGAAGACTCCATCAATTTCATGATGCCGGAGCGGATTGCAACCAAGAAAATGGGTATTAAATAAGGCTCTTGTTTTTTACTGCAAGAAGGAAAAAGTCAATCGTGGACGCCGAGAGATTCTTGTTGCGAACTGCTCAGGAATTCATCCAGCTTTCTGAACATCCGCTTCATCATCATGGTCATCAAGGAATTCATGAACAGCGCGTCCATAATCTTCCCGAAGAGCCCCCATGTGGTCGTGTATTCGATATCGATATAGACTTCCGACGTTTCCGCCCCGATAGCGCGCACCCCAAAGGTTGCTAATGACCGCTGCATCATGGGCATGGTTGTTTCATAAATGTCCACGGTATAAAACTGATTTTCCTGCCAGTCCAGCACCCGCTCTTTGAGCTGAAAACCGCCCATGTTCATTTCGCAGACGCGTACCGCCCCAACGCCGCAGCTCTGTTCGCCCTCAATATAAGAGTGGCCGATCATCGGATGGAGGCGGTGGATGTTGCCGTAATCCTTGAGCCATTTCCATACCTGGTCCGCAGGGTGGTTGAAAGTTCGCTTAAGATGAATCTGTCCCATGATTTTTCTCCTTATCTGAATTAGAACGTGCCTGGATTTACTACGCTGAAAAGTCCTATTGTCGGGAATTTTTCCGAACAATCCGGCTCGTCAACGTTGGATTGCGCTATAGTGAGCGATTGATGGTTTAAGATTAATGAATTCCAGACCGTTGTCCCATGCCCAGGATTCCGGAATTTGTATGCGTTCGTACGGGAGAAGGATTTGGATGCGTTGACTTTACTGATCAATGGCTTGAATTTGCGGGCCAAGCTCGCTTATTCAGGCGGTTTTTGTGGCCGTTGGCTGATCGATCACAATTCTGAGCACTCGATCTGGTTTCATCTGGTCAGCAAGGGGAAGAGCTGGGTGCATTCGCTCAGTTGGCAAGCCCCGCTTGCGCTGGAAGACGGCGATTTGGCTTTGTTCCTGCCGCATGCGGCAAGGCATTATCTTTCCTATAGCAGTGATCACCTGCCGGCTGACTCGACAGACACCATAGCCACGACCTGGGAGGCAGGAGACACCGGGTTTGTCTGTGGGGAAATTGAGCTGGGCATGCCGAAATCGCCATTATGGCAAGCGTTGCCTGCTGAAATTATCATCAGGAAAGCTCAGGCCGGCGAGATACTGGGCAGGTTGATCGAGCTGATTGTCAGTGAATCCGCCGGCAACCGCTTTGGCAGCGGTTCCGTTGTCGAGCGCCTCTGCGACAGCCTTTTTGTCTTGGTCGTGCGCCATTGCCTGGAAGAAGGCCTGGTACATCAGGGTGTGTTTGCGGCCATGCAGGACAACCGGCTGGAAACCGTGCTCAGGCTGATGCATCAGGAACCCTGGCAACCCTGGACGATTGCCGAGCTCTGCTCGCGGGCAGGCATCTCCAAAACGGTGCTGTCTGAAAAATTCATGGCGCTGGTTGGGGCTTCGCCTATCGAATACCTGATTGCATGGCGCATGCAGATCGCTGCACGCTGGTTGAAAGAGCCCGGCATGACCATAGAGCGGGTAGCGGAGCGCTGCGGTTATGATTCAGTGCCAGCGTTCAGCAAGGCCTTCAAGCGGTCTTTCGGGATCTCCCCTGGCGTCTATCGACGTGGAGGGCATGACACAAACCCTCAGGTATAGCCGTCCATATTTGGAATATGATCGGCATAGTAGCTAACCCAAGCTATTTTTGTAAGGTTTTATGATTGTCCTGCGACTGAAAGCATATCGTCGTATTACTCAAGGAGAGATCCCATGCGCACAAGCTTCTTATCCACCCGTGTTTGCGCTCTGGCTTATGCAGACTGCACTCGTGCTAATGGCATGGGTTTCATCAGTTTGTTCGATGGCATACCAGGAGTCCATGCCTGTACTGCCAGGGCGGTCGACTTATGTTGTTGAAAGCCGGGGCTAAAGCCACTGGGCATTTGACCGAAGCTCTGCTGGCAGAACATCGGCCGGTGCTGTTCCGCTATGCCTTGCTGCAACTGCGCGATGATGAACTGGCCGACGATGCCGTACAAGAGACCTTATTGGCCGCCTGGCAATCAGCATCGGCGTTTGAGGGCAAAGCCGGATTGCGGACCTGGCTGATCGGCATTCTGAAACACAAGATCGCCGACCACTGGCGGCGTAGCGGTCGGGAAATCGTCACCTCGGATATCGACTTTACCGATACCGGCGAGAGTGATACCGACGAAGACGATTTTTTCATAAGCAACGGTCAGTGGAACGGCGGCCCCAGTGCCTGGAACGATCCGGAAGCGGCCCTCAAGCAGCAGGAATTCTGGCGCATCTACGAAATGTGCCAGAACAACCTGCCACCGAAAATGGCCCGAGTCTTCATGTTGCGGGAGTTGGTTGGCCTGGAAGCCGACGAGGTTTGCCGCGAAACCGGTCTCAGCGAGGCCAATTACTGGGTCATCATGCATCGTGCCCGGCTGCGGCTGCGCGAATGTCTGGAAATGCGTTGGTTCAATCAATCGAAACAAAAAAAGGAGAAGCGACATGCGTAGCTGCCGCGACATTACGGCGCTGGTATCTCAGGGCCTGGACAGAAAACTCAGCTTGGGCGAACGTCTGGCGATCGGTTTGCATGTAATGGTATGTTCCCGCTGCCGCAGCTTCCAGCGTCAGACCCGGTTCATCCGTAAGGCTGCCCGGCACTATACTGAACACTTGCAAAGCCGCGCGGGCAAAAATCCTTTAAGCAAATGACAAAGCAGATCATCTGGCAGTCCACGCTCACCTGTCCCGTGTGCGGTTATCGCAAAACCGAGACCATGCCCCGCGATGCCTGCCAGTGGTTTTATGAATGCCAGGGCTGTCATGCCTTGCTGAAACCGAAGCTAGGCGATTGCTGCGTATTCTGCTCCTATGGCAGCGTTGCCTGTCCGCCGGTGCAACTGAGTGACGGACAGGACGGCTGCTGCAGGTAATCCCGTGCCCAATTCAAAGCCAGTTTCTTAAATGCTGTAACCAAGTTGTGCCCTGCTTTCTGCCGCCAACAAATGAGGCAGCGATTCATCCAGCCAGCAAGTCAGAAAATCATGATCGATCAGGGCTTGCAAATCCTCGGCATGGGCTTTGCCATGGGCTGATTCTATAGACTGCTCTCCTTGGGATTGGGCCAATTTGATTCGGTAGCTGATAGGGTTCTGTATTAGGTCGTTACCCCCAAAGGGTTCCTTACAACGCCATCATCTGAAAAATTTTCCAGACGCGAATGATATCGGCAGGCTGAAAAAATTTTGTAAGGAATCTAAAAACTGCTCCGACTGATGGGTCAGGAAGGCACTGTTGCTTGTCCTGATCATTTCAAATATCAAACACTCGGAGAATCCTTGATGAATAAAAAAACCTTATCCCTGACTTTGAGCAGTGCCCTGGCTTCGACGTTGCTGAGCACAGCGCCCGCTATTCAAGCCGGCGAAAATCCGTTTGCGATGTCCAGCATTAATCCTGCTCAAAAATTGGCTGCTGCCGATGCTAAATCCGCTGAAGCGGGCTGCAGCGGCAAAGTGGCCGAAGGCAAGTGCGGCGAAGGCAAATGCGGCGCCAACAAGACGAAGGGCGCTGAAGGCGGTTGCAGCGGCAAAATGCCGGAAGCCGGCTGTAGCGGCAAGATGACCGAAGGCGGCTGCAGCGGCAAAACTGCACAATAAGCCGGAGTGACCGCCGATGATCACCGTCAATCCTTTTGGTCTGGCCGGCTCCGGTCTGGGGCTGCGCCGCGCGCTGTTGCCGGCGTTGCAAGCCGGTATGCCGGGCAACATCGATTTTTTCGAAGTCTCGCCGGAAAACTGGGTGGGCGTCGGCGGTCAGTTGGGCAAGCAGTTTCGCCGCCTGACCGAGCGCCACCGTTTCGTGGCGCACGGTCTGGCGTTATCGCTGGGCGGGCCGGCACCGCTGGATACCGCCTTTTTACGCGAGCTGAAACAATTTCTCGATCAGCACGATTTTGCCTTGTACACCGAGCACCTGAGTTTTTGCAGCGACGAGGGGCATTTGTACGATTTATACCCGATTCCCTTTACCGACCAGGCCGTCAGGCATGTCGCAGAGCGCATCCGCCAGACTCAGGATCTGCTTGAGCGGCGCATCGCGCTGGAGAATGCCTCGTACTACCTTCAACCGCCACAGGCGGAAATGGACGAACTGACCTTCATCAACGCCGTGTTGAGCGAGGCCGATTGCCATCTGCATCTGGATGTCAACAACATTTACGTCAACAGCGTCAACCACAGCTACGATCCGGTGGCGTTTTTACGCGGCTTGCCGGGCGAGCGTATCGTCTACGGGCATGTTGCCGGGCATGACAGGGAGCCTTCCGGCTTGATTATCGACACGCACGGCCAGAACACGATCGAACCGGTATGGGACTTGCTGGCTGAAGCCTATCGTTGCTTTGGCGTGTTTCCGACTTTGGTCGAGCGCGACAGCAACATCCCGCCGCTGACCGAATTGCTGATGGAAGTTGAACGGATACGTGCCTTACAAAAGCACTATCTTGGTTGCCGTAGCACAGCTGACATCAAGGGGGCGGCCGCATGAACCAGAATCTACCATTTCAACAACAGCAACGGCAATTTCTACATTATCTGCGTCAGCCGCGTGTAGCCCAGCTTCCTGCTGGATTTGCGCCGGAACGCTTGTCGGTATATGCCGATCTGCTCTACAACAAATTCGACGAGAGCCTGACGGCCTGCTTTCCGGTCATTCATCGCATCCTGTCGCCAGCTGACTGGCGGGCATTGTTGCTGGATTTCATCGCCGAACATTGCTGCCTGACCCCGTATTACCGGCAGATTCCTGATGAATTCGTACAGTATCTGCAGCAGGAGCGCGATCGTACCAATGATTTACCGTTTCTGGCAGAGCTGGCGCACTTCGAGTGGATCGAACTGCAGTTGTCGATCGCCGAGAGCGAACCAGTCACGATCCAGCCGCTGACCCGCGAGCAATTACTAGCCGGCATACCCGTATTTGCGCCGGTCATGCAATTGCTGCACTACCAGTGGCCGGTGCAGGACATAGGACCAAACGCTCTGCCCACTGATCAGCCCGCTGCGGCCACCCATATCCTCGGCTTTCGCGATAGCAACGATCAGGTACGGTTCATCGCTCTCAGCCCGGCCACAGCCCATTTGATCGAGCGGTTACATAACGGCCTGACCGGCCAACAGGCGCTGCAGGCCATGAGAGGCGAGCTGACGTTTGCGCAGTTTACAGAATTGACCCGATTCGGCCTGGACACATTAATCGATTTACACCACCAGGGCGCTATCATCGACGTCCACCCCGCAAGTCCTCAGGAGCATTGCTTATGAACAATCTGACGACATCCCGCCCTGGCAGCCGCTCTGCCAGCCCGATTTCATCCGGCATCGAACAAATTTGTGCCCTGCCGGACAGGCTTTCCGGCTGGTTCGGCCGCAATGCGTATGGCTTGGCGCCGATCTTTCTGAGGTTGCTGCTGGCTTATGAATTCGGCGAAGCCGGTCTGGCAAAGCTCAACGGTGAAAACTGGTTTGCCGATTTGAGTTTTCCCTTTCCCTTCAATCTGCTAACCGCCGATTTCAATTGGACCCTGGCGACCGGCCTGGAGATCATCGCCCCGCTTGCGCTAATCCTGGGCTTCATGACCCGGTTCTTCAGCGTCGCATTGATGCTGCTGACTGTGGTGGCCATCGCTGTCGTACACTGGCCTGCCGAATGGCATACACTGGCCGAGTTATGGAAGGGCTACGCTATCACAGATCAAGGTTATGGCAATTTCAAACTACCGCTGATGTACTTATTGATGCTGGCCACGTTATTGTTCAGCGGTGGCGGATGGCTGAGCGTCGATGCCTGGTTGCGTCATCGCTTATGCCAGAGGCTAGAACACTCCCGAAGCTAGAACTTTTATCTTTTAGTTAGAAACATAACCTGAATGACTGAAAAAGTTCAGGCATTCGTCGGCCTGAAAACGATCCATTAATTGGCCGACACGTTGTCACAGATGTCGCTGTCGCCGGGCTTTAAAGTCGGTCCCCGTTGCGAGCGCAGATATTCCTTGAAGGTTCACCGGTCATGGCCTGGTCCACCCACCACGGAGCCGTGAGCCCGTCGGCCCGCAAGCCGGCAATAAAGGCCAGGGTCTGCCAATGGCCCGCCGGAGCGGCATCCCGACACCGGGCGCCACCCAAGGCACGGCCATAACGCCGGATCATGTTCGTGGTTACCCCGGCTTCATCCAGAAACACCCGTTTCGACAGATCGCAGGTTTGCTGCCAGGCTTGCCAGTGCCCACCCTTGACGACGTCCTCGCGCTGCGGCTCACTGGTGACCAGCGTTTTTTTATAGCGATAGCCCAGCTTGCGCCGGATAAACTTACCGATTGCCGAGATCGAAACGCTTAGGTTTTGTTCGTGTCCAGCCAGCTCTGCAGTTCCATCAGCGTCATCGACGAGCTGTTCGATAGCTGCTCCTTGATGGCCGCTGCATACGGTTCCAGCCGCGAGCGTTTGTAGCCGCCAAAATTTGCCTTGAACGGCTCCGGTTTCACGCCACAAGGCGTGCATTCGGCAGGCAAAGGCCGGGCTGACACGGTATTGCAAAGCGCGCCATCGCAAAGTCGAAGCAGTCCTTACGCCGAATTATTGCCGGCCGGAAGCATCTAATGAGGCAGATCGCTTATTGCTTCAGGGAATGCCATGGGCAGTCGCCTATTCGCGGATATGCTCGACTGGCAAGAAACTGGGCGGTTACTAGCGCGCAGAGCTAAATCAAAATCCTACGCTCATCCCTGAATCAGTAATTTTCAATATTTAGAGGAGGAGGAAATGAATATATTCGATGACGCCATTGAGATGCACGTTCAATGGAAAACGGCTTTGAAAAAATATATTGAAGAAGGTATTCCCCTGGACATTAAGAAGGCAGCAGACAGCCATGCTTGCGATTTAGGAAAATGGATTGACAGAGAAGGGTCCCGTTACAACCAGCTGTCATCATTCGAAGCAATAGGTATGGCCCATGAGCAGTTTCACCGAATTGCGGCTGAAGTAATTGCCCATGGCGACGCCAATGACAAGATGAATGCAAAATTGCTGATCGCAACTGATGGGGCTCTGTCTCAAAGTTCCAACAAGCTCATTAAGGCATTGATGGATTGCAGCAGAGAGCTGGCTAATTCAAAAGGTCTGGTTAATCCCTTAATAATCAGCATCAAAAGCAGGCTTAAAGTAAAAGATATATTAAAAAACAAGGAAAATCCCAACATCCTCTCTACCGATGGCCGGACAACAGCCCGGGATGCGATAAAAATGATGGTTGACAATAATATCGGATCAATCGCGGTTTATCAGGATAACAAGTTTTTGGGCATTTTTACCGAGCGAGGCTATATGCAGCAGCTTGTGTTGAGGGACGAAAGTTGCCTGGAGACGCCTGTCTCTGACATGATTGATGCCAATACAATATATGTTGATCCTGATGATTCTATTGATCAGTGCATGATATTGATGACATCGATGCATGCACGTCATTTGCCCGTTATGGATCAGGATAAATTAATTGGAATGATCAGCATAGGCGATATAGTAAAGAAAATGATATCCGACTATAGCAATAAGATCTCGCAATTGGAGGATTATATCCATAGCTATGGCGTTTAGTAGACTGGCCACATAATGGCTTTTCTGGCATTGTTAATTTAATGTGGTTTGAGCTAAGCTAATCCATTTTTACGAGTCAGTGATCATGGTTAGATGCCCCAAATGTAGCTCAGAAGGCTGTACTAAAGATGGGATGGCGAAAGGCAGGCAGCG
>Ga0208265_100065_pt1 | contig 129312 bp, 120 predicted proteins | sample LakWasMet44_HOW7_2_FD_183882 | JGI IMG/M metagenome (GOLD analysis project Ga0208265, IMG submission 183882) | Freshwater sediment methanotrophic microbial communities from Lake Washington under simulated oxygen tension - Sediment Metagenome... | ecosystem: Environmental > Aquatic > Freshwater... | reverse complement strand
GAATGCGCGAATTCCATCAGGGCCGGAAGTCATTGAGCACTTCATCATAAGGCCGGATATATGGGCGCATTATTTCTTTATGTCACATGTGAATTTTTTCTTGCAATACGGGGCGGACCATATATGATCCCTTGGCTTTTGACCTAGGATCTATGAAACTCCGAACCCGATCTGATCTTCAAAAATTAGCCACGATTGATTTAAACAATGAAGGGCAGGCTTCGACCCGTTGCTGCCAAATAAGATTAATTTAAAAAGACAAGAAATGGCAATGAGCTGTCATCCAAAATGTAGATACTGTTATCCAAGTCAAGCGCTATGAAGCGCCGGATCGAAGGCTTTACCCGATTTCAAGACGCCAAAGGCGACATGAATGAGCTTGCGCATCATCGCGCCGATGATCAGCTTAGGCGGCTTGCCGGCACCGGTCAGGCGGTCCTTAAAGCGCTGGCCCCAGGCGGTCTTATAAAGCGTGACCATCGCCGGCATGTAGAGCGCTTTGCGCAGGAAGGCATGGCCGATCTTAGATAAGCGGGGCTTACCCTTCACGCTACTGCCCGACTCGTGGTGGCGCGGATCAAGCCCGGCAAAAGCCGCCGCTTGTCGGCTATTGGCGAAGCGGTCGGTGTCGGCATAAAACGCCAGGATAATGGCGCTGGTACGTTCGCCGATGCCGGGGATGCTGTCGAGCAATACCCGTTTTTGCTGGAGATCGGGGTGCTGATCGATGTGCTCGTTAATGGTTTTGACGAGCTGTTGCATGGCGTCGTCGAGCCAATCGAGATGCTGCTGAATGTCGCCCTGAACGGCATCACGGGCGACGCCGAGACGGTTGCTTTCCTGGGTGCGCATAGTTTGCAAGGCCTCCAGGCGCAGCACGAGGGCGCGTAAAGTGATTTCCTCCGGACTCGGCGGCTGCCAAGGTTCGGGCTGGCGTTCGGCGCAGAAATCGGCGATCAAGCGGGCATCGACCGCATCGGTTTTACTGCGGCTGAGCCGGGAGGCCGCATAGGCTTTGATTTGTGCCGGATTGACGACACTGACCGTGACCCCTGCCGTGGCCAGGAACTGGGCGAGTGATTCCCAGTAAATGCCAGTGGCTTCCAGGCAGACATGGAGCGGGATAGCTTGGTGTGAAGCCAGCCAGGCGACTAATTGGGTAAATCCGTTGTCGGTATTGGCGATGACTTTGCTACGGAATTTGCCGTTGGGCAAGCGCAAGGCGCAGTCCAATTTGGCTTTGGCAACATCGATACCGAGATGAAAATGCGTCATGAGAACCTCAAAATGATCTACCTTGTGAATGCAGGCTGCCGGCAGGCCGGGCCAAAGATACTGTCCGATCTAGGATCGAGGGGGATAACTGCTGTAATTTCTACGTTGCGAACTTGCTGTTTCAAGGTGCGATACGGCATCCAGTTATCCGAACCTGAGGCGCCCCTCAGGTGTGTTTACACCGTGCTTTATAGCGTAAACTCGGTTAATAAACACGGGATTTATAATACAAGGTGCGATTAGCTTGCGTAATCGCACTTTTCGAAGCCAACATTCCTCCGATTACGCTATCGCTAATCGGAGCGGGCTGAAAAATAGGCAAATTTCGACTGGAAATGACCGGGCTGTCAGAATTCGCCAAAACGATCATTTTGTCGAACTCTGACAGTAGCGCTATAATGTGTACACCTAAGTACACAAAGAGGGCATTATGGAAACTAAAGTAGGCGTGAAAGAGTTCCGGGCACATTTGCCTTCCTATCTGGAATCCGTGTCGCCAATCACGATCACCCGTCACGGGGAAACAATCGGCTACTACATTCCGGCACATCGGGGGCGCAACCAAGCAGAGCTGGATGCACTCAAACAAGCTGCGGCGAAATTGGAAGCGATGATGTCTGATTTAGGTGCCTCGGAAGAGGATATTGTGGCCGATTTCAAAACTCGTCGCGCGACTGACAAGCAATGAGTCACCAAGCACTGGTGCTTGACGCTAACATTCTTGTCCGGGCAGTGCTGGGTCAGCGAGTTTTTAAGCTATTAGATCAATACCACGGTACAACGGCCTTTTTTGCGCCCGACGATGCTTTTGCGGATGCCGAGAAGTATCTCCCGCCCATCTTTGGACTCTGGGGCCAGGTCTTGCAATATTGGACTCTGGGGCCAGGTCTTGCAATATAGCAAAGCATGATTGCAGGACCTTGGCTCTTTTCAAGCATCACAATCACTATATGATGATGCAGGAATGGGCGAATGAGTTGATCGCTTATTTTGGGGAACTGGTCAACAATATTCAGAACATGTAGATTGCTTATTTAGCGGATTAAATCTTGATGACTGTGTCGCTATAGAGCGCCACCAAGGGATCGTGGGTCATTAAACGCATCGGTTCTACGAGTGCCTGAGCTACAATAATGCGGTCGAACGGGTCTTGGTGGTGCGCAGGCAAATCTTCGACGGCAATCGCATGCTCCGCCTCGACGGGGAGGAAGCGATAACCGGACTCTTGAAAATAGCGCATAGCGTCTTGGCTGGAAACCGGCATATCGCCTCGACCGAGCGAATGCTTGATTGCAATTTCCCAGATATTCGCGGCGCTGACCCAAACGGTCGTTTTGGGTGCCGCAATCAAATCGAGCCTTTTGCGGCAATTTCGGGCTATCCGTAATGGCCCATAGTGCAACGTGAGTATCAAGCAGCAGATTCAAGATGGCACCTCACCCATGAACAACCGAGCCACTTCGTCGTTGTGTGCATCGATGCTGTCCGGCACCACGAATAAGCCTTTGGCTACTCCAATCCGCTTCCCGGCTGGTGCGGTATCCATCGGAACAAGTTTGGCGGCCGGGCGGCCATTCCGGGCAATGATGATTTCACGCTCCTGTCCTTGCTCAATCGCCTCTACTAAGCGGGATAGAGAAGATTTGGCTTGCAACATATTTACGGTTTGCATTGTATTCTCCACAAAAAGACGAGCTTAGTCTAGTCTGGCTAATAAAGTAGATCAAGCGATTATGAATCTTTATTGCCCGACCTAGCCGGCCGGAGGTTCATAACGGTAGCCGGCCCCATAAACCGAATGCACGACTTCCGTTCCGGGCAACAGTTCGGCCAATTTTTTGAGAACTTTGGGGTCAGTGGAACTCTGGGGTCTTGCAATATAGCAAAGCATGATTGCAAGGCTCCTTGGAACTGTGTGACCCCTTGGCACTGTGCTAAATGGCAGACTTAGCCAATACAAATTTTTAGTTTAACTTTTGGGCCGCAGATGACGGAAGAAAATATACGAGACTTAATAAAGCAGTTGAACCGATTGGATGTGGATAGAGCGGATTACAAATATATAGTTTCCGTTTTTCGAAGAGCCATTAAAGGTGTAAGAGCGAACATTTCATTTCGATCAACAGAGCTCTATTTCAGAGCCAGAGTATGTAATGAATTAAAGCCGAGTAAAGTAAGTGAGCTTAAAGCACCACCCGCTGAGCTAGTGAAAGGCTTTCAGCGTTGTAATCCTCCTGGTGCGCCAATGTTTTATTGCGCGGCGAATAGAATTACGGCTCTATTAGAATGTAACGTCAAGGAGGGGGATGTCGTTTATCTAAGTCAGTGGGCAGGCCGAGAACCAGCTCCAGTTAACACGATTATGTCCTCAGATACGAACAATAATTTCAATATGCAAATGACTGCAAGAGAAATTAACTTTTATACTTATATTGACACGATTTTCACTAGGCCTGTTCACAAGACATTTTCAAATGTATATAAAATTACGTCTGCGGCGACCGAGGTTTTAACAACCGGATATAAGTCGATGAAAGAACGGTATATTGGAGAAGACGGCACAGTTGGAATTTTGTATCCATCAGTAGCAAATATTGAAAACAGTTATAATTGTGCATTTCATGCCAGTTTTGCAGATAGCAGGATGGAGCTACTCCACGTTATGGAACTTGTCGTGAAATCACGCGATGGTAAGAAAGTTGCGGTTGAGGTTACCGATAATGCAATCGAATTTCTTGATGGAAACATAGAGTGGCTTAACGACTCCTCCTCTGTTCCGAAACGCAGAAAGAATAATGATAGTCTGGAATTTATAAGCAATGGTAGATCGTGGTTAATTCCAATAAGTGACACTAATCCTACGTCTGAAGAAATTGACGCATTAATGAATGAACAGGCCAATGGGATATCGCACATATTAAATATAGATGCGTGACTATTTACTACATTTGTCGGTTGCAAATTCGCAACGCAAATTATTTTTATTGAAGCTAAAAAAACCACATTATTCTGAAATCTGTGAATAGCATAACCAGTCGTTGTAGCGGGCACCCAAAACGTCGCGTCTTTTGTGCAATTCGCTACGCGAATTTTATTGCAATAGATTTCGTGCCACTTCGGGCGCCGCTGAACTTGGCGTTACGACAGGCTGCTTTAGGAGATTGACCAGTCGTTTATTTTCTCTCTTTAATCGGCAGGTTATGGCCGTTATGCAAAGCTTTGCATAACGGCCAATTGCAGACATTCTCGGACTGAATTACCGGATACTCAAGACTTTAATTTTAGAATGGTGAACAGATGTCCGGAAAATTCAGGATTTCCGGACAAATCATAAAAAGACACGCTATTTTAATTGATCTAATGGCTTTAAAGATCAAGTGCTTGCAAAAGGCGTTTTTCTCTGTCAAAAAGGGTGTCATTATTTGAAGGCTGGGCACAAAAGACAGTTTAACGAAAGAATTTGAGAGGTTTTATCGTTTTGTCTCATGTCATGTTTGGCCGCAAAGCCACGCCGCACTTGGGGCCGTTTTTCGAACATGAGACAGTTGAATTTAATTTGTCTAATCGCTTGGATTTGGCAGCTTACGACTATAAATTTATAGTATGTTAATCAAGTCAAAAAAGTGAAGATAGTCATTTGCTCAATAAGTTGTCGTCGAATTCTTAGAGTCACCCAAGGAGATTATGAGTATGTCTGAATCAACTAATTTTAAGAAATCAAGGTTCTTAGTTCTAGAAATACTAGTTCTTGTGATCATTGCTATCGCATATTTACTGATATATATAAATAAATTGGATTACTTATCAGGTTTCTCGGTCGATCAATTTAAGCGACTTTTATCAAAGTTCGATGTTTGGCCTTTGAGAAACTTTTTTGAAACTTATTGGATGAACATTCTGTACATAGAATTCGTACTGGCAGTGTATAGTATAGGTATTGTATGGGGTTACTTGTGGAAAACTCGCGATAGGAAATTGGCGGAAATATCGATAAAGGAAGAGTTCCGACGAACCCTAAGACATTATAGCTGGCTATTGGTGTATTTGTGGGTTATTTACAATGGCCTTGAACCCTTCTCTGTAGACTGCAACGATATCAAAGTACATAACACCGAATTCACGCCGAAAGACATCATCAATCTCTATGTATTTTTTCCAATTTACCTCGGCATGGGGGGAGGGGTATATCTATATGCAAAGACCCGCTTGCCATTTTTCGCGCAAGAAGAGTCAATAATTGATTCAATAGCTTACCCGCTGTCGCTTGGCATAGGGCCGCTCATACTTTTTAACGCGCAAATAGAATGGGGTAGCATTACCTGGTTCTTGTCTACATTTGCCTCACCTTGGGCCTTCATTTATGTAAGTTACAGGTCTTTTGTTAAAATCTATCAGAAGGTTCAGCAAGAAGGTATAAGTAGTTCATCTAAATGAGTTCTTTTTAGGAGTATTTTAAATGCGAATTAAGCGCTAACGCGCAAAAAATTCCAGAAAAACATAGCTGCGGCCAATTTGCCGAACACATGAACCATGAGTCCCTGATATGAGCGCACCTTCCTTTCGCCGGACGGGCATGCTGCCCCGTCCGCAGGGTTTCTCGCAAGCTTCAAGGTATCGGCATCCTCTAAGCGTTGGAGAGGTGTTTGGGATTTTGTCAAAAATTATTGAAGCCGTTGCCAGACCTAGCCGGTAGGGGGCTCATAACGATAACCGGCCCCATAAACCGAATGCACGACCTCCGTTCCGGGCAACAGTTCGGCCAATTTTTTGCGCAGCTTCTTGATATGGCTGTCGATCGTCCGGTCCGAAACGATGCGCTGATCCGGGTAGATCAAATCCATCAGCTGTTGCCTCGACAAAATGCGGCCGGGCTGCCGGTACAAGGCTTGCAACAATTCAAATTCGACCACGGTCAATTCGGTTTCCCGGCCGCCGGCCCGCACGCGAAAACAGGAGGAATCGAGCATCAGCGCATGCTCGGCAGGCTCCTGTGCAGGCGGCTGCAGGCGGCGTAAGACTGCCTTGACGCGCGTGACCACTTCTCGCGGACTGAAGGGCTTGCAGATATAGTCGTCGGCACCGAGTTCCAGGCCGAGCAGGCGATCGATTTCTTCGATGCGCGCGGTGACCATGATGATCGGCACGGCGCTGAAAGCGCGTATCTCGCGGCACAGTTCCAGGCCGTCCCGTCCGGGCAGCATCAGGTCCAACAACACCAGGTCGGCCCGATGCAGCCTGAGCCAGGGCACGACTTCGAGACCGTCGCTCAGTATCGTGCTGGCAAAGCCCGCCGCGTGCAGGTAATCGGCTTCCAGCTGTGCAAGCTTGGCCTCGTCTTCGACAATCAAGATCTGTTTCATCCGTTCACCGGGAGTTCGATGCGGACAAGCAGCCCGCCCAACGGGGAAGCGCTTGCGCGGATCGAACCGCGATGCGCCTTGACGATATTACTGCAAATCGCCAGTCCGAGGCCGGCGCCGCCGTGATTGCGGCTGCGCGAGCTTTCGACCCGGTAAAAGCGGTCGAACAGGTGCGATAGCGCCGATTCCGGCACGCCCGGCGCACTGTCGGCAAATTCGATCACCAGATTGCCTTCCTGCCGCGAGACCGTAATGTCCAGTCGGCCGCCTGCGTCGTTATACTTCATGCTGTTGGTCAACAGGTTGCGAAACAGCTGCGACAAACGGTCCGGGTCGGCATGGAGGGTGAGCGGGGATTCCTGTTGGCAGGTCAAGTTGACGGTCATGTGTTTGGCGGCAAATTCGGGGCTTAGGGCGTCCCTGTCCGCCTGCAAAATCGTCAGCGGGTCGACCGCGGCCTTGCGATAGCTCAAGGCGCCCTGATCGGAAAGCGATAATTGATAGAGGTCGTCGGTCAGGCGATTCAGCCGCATCAGATCGCCATACAACGAATCGACCGCGGCGCGCGTCAGGGGGCGAATGCCGTCCTGCAAGGCTTCGAGTTCGCCGCGCAGTACCGCGATCGGCGTTCTCAGTTCATGCGAAATATCCGCGATCCAGCGCCGCCGCGCCTGTTCGGCCTGGTCCAGGGCGGCCGCCATCTCGTTGAAATCGCGCGCCAACTGCCCCAATTCGTCGGTCGATTCGACCGGCAGACGCATGTCGTAGCGTCCCACGGCTAGGGTTTTAACCGCGCCGGCGATACGCTTTAACGGGCGGCCTAGCACATAAGCCAATATCAAGGCCAGAACCGCCGACAAAAAAACCATCAGCAGCGCGATCCAGACAAAGGATTGGGTTTGCCGTTCGATAAACTGCAGCTCGATCGGCTGATTGGGCGGTTTGCCGGGCAGCGCCCCCAGATACCCGACCACCTGCTGTTGATGGCGGATAGGGTGTAAGGTCAATTGCGCCAAACCTTCGCGGCGTCCGAAAATGATCGTTTTGTCGGAACGCAATAGCATAATGCTCAACTCCAGCGGCCGAAAGCGGCGTTCGGCTCTGGGGCTGGGCAGATCGGGCGGCCATACATCGGGCGGATCGTTCAATGTCTGCTTTAACCACTTTAACGAAAGATGATGCCGGCGCTCATGGCTCTGCGCTAATAATTCCAGCCATTTGTGCTTGTTGCCGGTCAACTGTTTCCAGTCGGGATCGGTGGCGTAATAATCGCCGAGGTTTTCGAGCAAGGTGGTCAGATGTTCCTGCTGCCGTTTCTCGACGAACTCGGCAAAGCCCCGATCCAGCGACCAGCGCATGAAGGCATACATGCCCGCAACTATCAGCAGCGTAGTCAGGAGCAAGGTCAAAAACAGCTTGAAGCGGATCGATTTAGGCATCGGATTTTACATGTCCGCCCACATGCGCAGCAAATTATGATAGCAGCCGGTCAGGTTCACCGCCGAGGGAATATCGCCTTGGGTTTCGCGCAGTTCGAGGATCGCCATGTCCATTTCGAATAATAGCCGGCGTCGTTCGGTCTCGCGCACCATACTCTCGATCCAGAAAAACGATGCGAGCCGGGCGCCGCGTGTGACCGGTTCGACCCGGTGCAGGCTGGAGCCGGGATACAGCACCATGTCGCCGGCCGCGAGTTTGACCGCGTGTTCGCCGTAAGTGTCTTCGATCACCAGTTCGCCGCCTTCGTAACTGTCGGGATCGCAGAGAAACAGCGTCGCGGACAGATCGGTTCGGACGCGCACCCCGGAGTCGGCGCAGGTGCGTACCGCATTGTCGATGTGATTGCCGAAGGTATTGTAGTCCCCTTCATAGCGGTTGAACAGCGGCGGAAAGATGCGCTTGGGCAAAGCCGACGAAAGAAACAGCGCATTCCGGTTGAGGGCGGCGAGCACGATTTTGCGCGTGGCCAGGCTGGCCGCGCCCAGTTCCGGCAATTGCAGGTTTTGCTTGACCTTGGCCGACTGCGTGCCGGCGGTCAAGCGGCCGTCTGCCCAATCCGCGCCGGCCAATAGCGCCCGGCATTGCGCCAGCTCATCGGAAGATAAGACTTCGGGAATTTGAATCAGCACGGCTAACCTCCGAGCGCCTGCCAAGCCAAACCGAATGCCAGCCCCAGCGAACCGAGCCCGACTCCTGCGGCGGCGAGGCGGCCGCCATGCAGGCGCGTCCATAGCAGGATGCCGGTCAGGCTCAACACGATCAAGCCGCCGGCCAGCGTATCGGCGAGCAGCACCCAAGCGACGCCCAGTCCGACGCCTTTGTGCAGATTGGTCAACAGCGCAAACAGATTGCCGGAGCCGTGTTTGACGGTCACGAAACGGTTGCCCGGCCAGTATTCGGCCTGCACCGAGTCGCGCGGCGTGCGCAGCGTGATCTGCCAGCGCGGCGGCTGTTCGACGCTGACGCCGTTCCAGAGCGCCGTCCTGGCCGGCTCGCGCAGGATCTTCGCGTGCCGGGCGTCCAGCCGGAATTTTTCCCCAAGCCAGGCAGCGAGCGCTTGCGGGTCGCCGGGGAGCGGCTCCGGCAAGGCCAATTGCGCTTCGGTCTTTTCGACCTTGGCGGCCGGAATTTTCATCACCTCGTGGTGATTCAACAGGATGCCGGAAAAGCCGAACAACAGTCCCAGCGACGCGCCCCACAGACCGATCCAGCCATGGGTGCGGCGCAGCCATTTCAAGAAGCTGCCGCGCGCCCAGCGTTTTGGCAAGAACAGATAGCCCCCGCCGGTTTTCCGGCGGGGCTCGGTGCTAGGATTCATGGATAGGTGCATGGGGCTCCGTGTCTGGGAATGGAGTTATTCAATTGCGATGCTTGTTAAAACGTCTATCGGACTTTCAGGCGATGATAGATGAACATAGATTACTCGGGTTTTTCCAAGCCTTTTTTATGCTTCCAGTGCTCCCGGCGCTGCTTTTTGAGGTCTTCCAGCTTGGTCAATTGTTCAGGGCTCAACACCTTCGAGAGTTTGGTGTGAGTTTCTTCGTGCAGCGCCTTGGCTTTTTCATGCTGCTCCTTGAAGATCGCCTCTACCTGGCTTTTTTGCTCGTCCGTCAGCTTCAGTTCCTTGGTAAGGCGTTCGATTCTCTGGCCCTGATGTGCATCCGAATCCGGTCCCTGGCCGCCGGGAAATGCGGCCGCGGTTAACGGGAAAGTCAAAGCGATTGCGAGTGTCAGTAAAGTTTTGTTCATGGTCTTATTCTCATTAGGATTAATGATGGGGATTCGAACGGCACCTCGCCGTTCTTGATGCTTAATATAATCGGCGACCATGCAAACAATTTGCAGCAATTGTGAAAACAATATGGAAGTTTCAGTTTACCGGGCGTGCGCTGCAAAGCGTGTCAAAACTTCACCCGCATCGACAATTGCCCGGACAGCGGCGCGCCCGGCAAGGCCGAACGGGTCTGCCCTGACTCGTAATAGACCGTATCGGTCAGGTTAAACATGTTCAACTGCACATCGTAATGTTTCTGATGATACGCCAGCACCGCATCGAGCCGCGCATAGCCGGGTAAAGTCACTTCATTGACCGTGTCGGTATGGCGCTCGCTGCTGTAAAACACGCCGCCGCCGATCTCCCAGGCGTCGGTCAGATGATAGCTGAGCCAGGTCACGCCGCTATGTTGGGGCACGTTGACCGGAATCATGCCCTGCAAGGATTTGGTTTGGCCGCTGATCGTGCCGACCGCCGTCGAATTCGATCGAGTCACTTCCGCATCCAGATAGGCGTAGGTCATCGACAAGTCCAGGCGCGGCAGGATTTCCCCGGCCAAGCCCAGTTCGAAGCCGTCGGTGCGTTGCTCGCCGGACAGCACGGTCAGATCCGGATTGGTCGGCGAGGCGGTGCGGGCATTGTTTTTTTCGAGCCGGAACAGCGCGGCGGTCGCCGACAGCTTGCCGTCGAGCAGGTCGTATTTCGCGCCGATCTCGAAATTGCGGTTCTTTTCGGGCGGCAGCGTATTGGTCGCCTCGCTCAGGCTGTAGGCTTCGGCGGACGGATTGAACGAGGTGCCGTAGCTGAAATAATACGACTGCGCTTTGGTCGGCTGCCAGACGATGCCGGCGCGCGGGTTCCACTGGCGGTCGATGCGGCCGAAATCGTTGGCATTGTTCAGGCGGTCGTTTTGCGCAGCCGAAAACACGTCGTAGCGCACGCCGGCCAATAACTTCCACTCCGGCGTCAACTCGAACTGGTCCATCAGGTAGCCGGCATAAGTCCGGGTTTCGGTGTAGCGATCGGTCGCCAGCGTGCCGCTGAAATCGGTTGCCAAATCGGAGCCGACCGACGGCGTCAACACCGGATTGAAAATCGAGATGGATGGCACGCCGGTCGAGTTCTTCGACTTGAAGTCATAATTTTCCCAGCCGAACTCGGCGCCGAACATCACCGTGTTGTTGAAACCGAGGATCGGTTTTTTGAACACGAAATCGGTCTGGTTGTACAGGTTTTCCTGGTTGTTCGCGCGCAGCGCCTGGGTTCTTGCTACCGTCGACGTCAATCCCGTATCATTGACCGCACCGAACAGATGCGTCAGGTAGTTGCGGTCGTAGTCGCCGTAGCGCACCGTGTTCTTGACCGACAACGCCTCATTGAAGCGGTGCGACAGCGCGACCGTGGCGACATTCACATCGGTATCCTGCATCTGGTTGTCGGTAAAGCCGTAATAGCGATTGATCGGCACATCGGCCGGCTTGCCGCGATAGATCGGCACACCATAATCGAACACCCCGCCTTCTTCCTGATGCAGCAGGTTCGCCGACAACTCTGTATCCGGCGAAATCTTGAACCGAAACGACGGCGCGATGCCCCAGCGATTCAAATAGTTGTAATCGCGGAACGAATCGCTGTCCTGCCACATCATGTTCAGCCGCGCCGACACATTGTCGTAAGCGGTTTCCGCATCGATCGCCGAGCGTTTGAAATCGTAGGTGCCGTAAGTGAAATCGCCGATCACATGATTCTGGCCGGTCGGCTTCTTGAAAATCTGATTGATTACGCCGCCGGTCGTGCCGCGCCCGAACAGGATCGACGAGGCGCCCTTCAACACTTCGGCGCGTTCCAGAAAGAACGTATCCCGGCTGTATTGACCGTTTTCCTTGACGCCGTCCAGATACTGATCGGAATTCGCCGAAAAGCCGCGCAGGGTGATCGAATCGCCGGTGCGCCCGCCTTCGCCGGCGGCTATCGTCAAGCCGCTGACGTTTTTCAATGCATCGCGCAGATTGAAGGCGTTTTGCGACTGGATCAATTCCTTCTTGACCACGCTGACCGACTGCGGAATGTCGCGAATCGGCATCGCGATCTTGCTGCCGGTCGAGGCGGTATCGGCTTTGTAGGCCCCGGTTTTTTTGTCGCGCGCGGCCTTGACCTTCACGTCTTTCAGCACGATTTCCTCGCCGGCGCCTTCGGCCGGCGGCGCCTCGGCCGCTGCCGCGATGCCGCTCAAGACTGCGCCCAAAGGCAGCAAAGCCCCCATGCGCCATCGGCGCGTGGCGCGTTTCGTTAAACTTTCGGACATACGTTCCCCCATTATTTTTTCTAATTAATGGCTGCCTGGCGGGAAACGCTGGGTGGCTGAATTGAAATTGTAGTCAAGCGCCCGGTTAAATCGGGCATAAGCCGAATCTTGGAATGCAAAGATTCTGGCTATTAAATACAAACGATAATGATTCTCATTATAATAGTTTTGAGAGCGCTGTCAAGCGGTGAATGTCTGCGTAATCGATTGCCGGATAACGTTGCCAGGCCTATAATCCGAAACAGCGCGGATCGTCACCCCGGTTATCCGCATTTGGTAAGTGAGCGATAGCGGTATCGTTTGCTTTGGCGATTAGGAGGACAGTCTATGCAAGGCGATAAACAAGTCATTGAGCAGTTGAATCAACTATTGGCCGGCGAACTGACCGCCGCGGATCAATATTTCATTCATTCCCGAATGTATCAAAACTGGGGCTTCGACAAACTGTACGAGCGGATCGGCCATGAGGTGCAGGATGAACTGGGCCATGCCGATGCCCTGATCAAGCGCATTCTGTTTTTGGAAGGCATACCCGATTTATCGAAACGCGACCCTTTGCATGTCGGCGGCAGCGTCCCGGAGATGCTGAAAAACGATCTCGCGGTCGAGCTCAGCGTAGTTGCGGCGTTGCGGCAGGCCATCGCGCTATGCGAGCAAAAGCAGGATTACCAAACGCGCGAGATTCTGCGGTCGATGCTGGAGGACACCGAGGACGATCACGCGCATTGGCTGGAAAAACAATTGGGACTAATCGAGCGGATCGGGCTGGAAAACTATTTGCAATCGCAGCTTTAAGGAAGAGCTCGCAACGACGCGAACGCCGAGCGCGTAGACAGCGCGGAGGGCAACGGAGAGAGCCTCCATTGCCCCGCGTGTATCTTTCTTTATTCGCGTTAGTCCAAACCATAGGGTGCAGGCCTTCGGCAGCATCGAAGTGGAAGTCCGGGCTAAAGGCCGCATAGCCGATGCCGGGCGTATTTAACGACCCCGTCGCGCCTTCATCGATCCCTTGGATACCGCAGAGCCGTTCAGCACATTATCGGGGTCTACGAAGCCTGCCGCCTTGGCGCGCGATTTTTTGATCTTTACTGGGATGCTTCAGGCTCCGAAATGAAACCGATCCGGCTGACGCCGGCCTTGGCGGCATCGGCGAGCGCCTCGGCGACTGCGCGGTAAGGCACGTTTTGGTCGGCGCGGACGTGCAGTTCGGGCTGAGGCATTTCTGTGGCGATTTGTTGCAGGTTTTGCCTAAGCTGGTCGCGGCTGACGGCGGCCGCATCCCAAAAGAGTTGGCCGTCCGCATCGATCGCCAAATCGATATGCGGGGTTTCCTGCGTCTGCGCTTCGCTGTCGGCTTTCGGCAGGTCGATCTTGACCGCATGCGTCATCAACGGCGCGGTGATCATGAAAATGATCAACAGCACCAGCATCACGTCGATCAGCGGCACCATGTTGATCTCGGCGACAGGGCGCGCGTTATGGTTTTGATTGAAGCCGCCGAACGCCATTAGTGTTCTCCCGAGACGACCGGCGCGGAGCCTGTGGTCAGCAGCGCGAACAGGTCATGCGCGAACGCATCGAGTTTCGCCAGCACCAGGCGGTTCGAGCGCGCGCAGGCGTTGTAGGCGAGCACGGCCGGAATCGCGACCGCAAGGCCCAAACCGGTCATGATCAGCGCCTCGCCGACGGGGCCGGCGATTCGCTCCAAAGTGGCCGCGCCGCCCTGGCCGATATTCGTCAGCGCGTGAAAAACGCCCCACACGGTGCCGAACAGGCCGACGAACGGCGCGGTGCTCGCGATCGAAGCCAGCACGGTCAGCCCCCATTCCAGGCGCGCGGTTTCTTCGTCGATCACCCGGCGCATCGCGCGGGTCAGGAATTCGGACGCGGAACCGGCCGTGTGCAAGCGCTCTTTGCCATGCTGGCTGGAGGCGAGCGCGTGCCGGGTCAACAGCGAAAACGGCTCTTTGGGCGTGTCCTGCTGCAACTGTTCGGTGATCTGCTGCAACGAGTCGGTGTCCCAAAAAGTTTGCAGAAAGCGCGCGGAGTGACTTCTTGCCTTGATGCCCTGCCAGGCTTTGATGATGATCAAATACCAACTGGCGATCGACATTGCGATCAGGATCACGAACAGCGCCTGGCCGACGCCGTCGCTTTGCGCGAGAAAATGTTGCAGGGAAGAGGGTTCTAGAGGGGGCGTTGTATTCATTATTATCCTTCCAAAGAAAAAGTAATCGGCACCACGACCCAGGCCGACACGACATCGCCGCCGCGCCGGGCCGGCACGAAGCGCCATTTTTTGACGGTCTCCAGGGCGGATTGGTCGAGGTCTGTAAAACCGCTGCTCTTGCGCAGCGCAAGTTCGGCGACCGTGCCGTCGGTATTGATCAGCGCCCGCACCAGGACTTTGCCCTGTTCGCCGGCTTCGCGCGCATCCTCGGGATAGCGGGGCGCCGGATTGTTCAGATAGTCGGCGTTCAGATTCGGCAACGTCAGCGGCGGTTGGCTGTTCGTTGCCGGTGCGGCGGGCGCTGGCGCAGCGCTTGCCTGGGGCATGGCGGCCGGCGCTTCGGCGGCAGGTTTTGGCGTTTTTTCGGCTGTTTCCGCCGGCGCGGCGGTCATTGTCGTTGCCGGCGCGCTCGTCGACAGCACGGCTTTGGGCTGGGTTTTTACGCGCTTGACGGTCTTCGGTTTCGCTTTGGGCTTGACCGTCGGCGGTTGCGGTTTCGGCGGCGCGGCCGGCGTTTGTTCGGCTTTGGGCTGGGGCGCCGCAATCCAGGAGACTTGTATCGGCGCCGGCGGCGTGACAGGTTCTTCTGGCGCGGGGTAGGGCATCAAGACATACCCGGTCACATGTAGGGTCAGCGCCAACAGCACGGCGGCGATCGCTTCATGGTGCTGACAGCTAGGCAGAGCCGGGATTGGACGCCGCGACGATAGGGGCGCGGTTTCGGGGGCAAAAGGAATCACCTTGCTGCGCGCAAGATGCAGACGGGTCGCGCCGTCCGAGCGATCCGGGGATGCGGTAAAATCGATTTGATGAACGCTTGCCGGCATTGCCGTGCCTCCTTTATCGGTATCAAGGTTGGCTGGCTACCTGGTTTGGGATGGCTGGCTATGGATTTGGCGGAAATGTTATTTGGTCAGTATCAGCTTGCCGTTGCTGGTGATGCGCAGACGGTATTCTTCGTCGTTATGCACGATCACGATTTCATTCCGTGTTCCGAAAAGTGCGCCGCTGCTGAGGCTGCGCCTTTCGTTGTGGGCATCCTTGGGGGGCACCGCATCGCCGTGCCGGGGGTCTTTAGAGATTTTCATCGGCTTCGGTTAATGGTAAACGACTGCGGTTTTACCGGCAGACAAGCAGGTTGCCGCATGCAGACGCGCCAACTCACCTTTCTCAGCAGCAGGTTGTGGTTTTAACATAAGAGTCCTCGCTAGGGTTTATGCGATCAAAAAATGTTCAGCGCGCTCTGCCGAGAGGGTTGCAGGCGCGCTGAACGAAAGCAGCGAGAGGCCAAATCATGGCTTCAGTAAAATGATAATCATTATCATTTGCGAAATCAAGTTTTTTGCGCAAACGCCAGGGCATTGATTTAGCCCCGGCAGAGGATAAGAGTCGACTCAAAACTTAATGTGTCGGGCTTCATTGGCGGCTCGTTTCAGCCGATTCCGAATAGTTAGCAGGGGAATTCCCTCGCGGGCGAATGGGGTTGCGCGCAAGATCGATTACAGCGGGGCAGGATTCGTTAACCAATGCCATATTTTTTCAGTTTGTACCACAAGGTGCGCTCGCTGACTTGCAATAGGCGCGCCGCTTTCGCTTTATTGCCCGCGCTGATCTGTAACGCTTGCGTCAATAAGCGCGTTTCCAGTTTTGCGACATTGGCATCCAAATCAAAATCCTGATCGGCCGGTGCCGGTGTGTTCCGTGCCGACTGCGCCGGCAAGTCCAGGGTTTCCTGCGGAAAATGTTTTAGATTCAGGCTTTGCCCCTGGCTTAACACCATCGCCCGTTCGATCATGTTTTCCAGTTCGCGCACGTTGCCGGGCCAGGCATAGGCCATCAATGCTTGGCTGATGTCATCGGACAACCGCGCCATGCCGGCATAATTTAACGATGAGCGGTATTTTTCGATGAAATGCGCGCAGAGCAATGGAATGTCTTCGCGCCGTTCGCGCAGCGGCGGCAATTTGATTGCCAATACATTCAGTCGGTAGTAGAGGTCTTCGCGCAGGCAGCCTTGTTGGACTGCAGTCAAAGGGTTGCGGTTGGTCGCGGCAACCACCCGAATATCGATTTTGATGCTGCGGTTGCTGCCCAAGCGGTCGACTTGGCTTTCCTGCAACACGCGCAGCAGTTTGGCCTGAATATGGGTCGGCATTTCGGTGATTTCATCCAGGAACAAGGTGCCGCCGTCGGCCAACTCGAACTTGCCGACGCGGTCCTTGTGCGCGCCGGTAAACGCGCCGCGTACATAGCCGAACAACTCGCTTTCCAAGATGTCGGCCGGTATCGCGGCACAATTGATCGGCACGAACAAGCCTTGGCGGCCGGAGTTGGCGTGCGCGGCGCGGGCGACCAATTCCTTCCCGGTGCCGGTTTCGCCATAGACGAAGAGGCTGGCTTTACTCGGCCCGGCTTGGCGAATCAATTCATACACCTGACGCATGGCGGCGCTTTGGCCGATGAAATGATCCCAGCCTTTGCCGGCTTCATCGCGCAGAAACTGGTTTTCGCGGTGGATGCGGCTGATGTCGAGCGCGCGCCGCACCAGTAATTCGACCTGTTCGACATCGAGCGGGCGGATGATGAAATCGAAGGCGCCTTGCTTCATTGCTTCGACCGCGCTTTCGATCGTGCCGTAAGCGGTGACCACGATGACCGGAAATGCATGGCCCTCCGCGCGCAGCGTGGTCAATAACTCCAGGCCGGACATGTCCGGCATGTTCAGATCGGTGATCAACAGATCGACCGTTTGCTCGCGTAATATGGCCAAAGCGGTCGGCGCATTTTCGGCGCAGACGACCGCGCAGCCGAGTTTGCGCAACAACACTTCCAATACGCGGCGGGCATTGGCTTCATCGTCGACGATTAAAACGCGGGATCCGGTTAGCATGTTCGTTCAGTTTGATGTTGGGGTAATAGCACGATGAAACAGGCGCCGCCGAACCGGCTGCTGCCGATGTCGATCGAGCCGCCGTGCGCGGAAATGATTTGTTGGGTGACGGTCAGGCCGAGCCCGATGCCGGATTCGCGGGTGGTGAAAAACGGATCGAACAAGCGCTGGCGAATCTCTTCGGGGATGCCGGGGCCGCTGTCTTCGATCGTGAGGCGCAGATGCTCCGCATCGGCATCTTCGAGTTGCACACGGATGCGCCCGCCTTGCGGCAAGATTTGAATCGCATTCAAAACCAGGTTCAGGAACACCTGCACCAACATCTCTTCATCGCATTCGATCAACGCATCGCCGGCAAGGTCGGACCATTCGATCGCGATCGATTTGTTATCGGCCTGTTTGCCGAGTAAATCGAGCGCGCGCTGAATGATCAGCGCCAACGAGTGGGCTTGCATCTGCGGCGGCCTGGGCCGGGCGCAATCCAACAAGGCTGAAATCAGACGGTTCAGGCGCGCGGTTTCTTCGTTGATGATGCGCACCATGTCGCGCCCGTCCGCGCTGAGCGCATTGTCCAAGCGTAAAATTTGCGCGCTGGTTTGCAGGATGCCCAACGGGGTCCTGACTTCATGCGCCATGATCGCGGCCATTTCGCCGACCACCGCCAGTTTGGCGGCGCGGATGACCTGTTGCCGCGAGCGTTCGAGATCTTCGCTGAGCTGCGCGAACGCGTTGCTCAACTCGGCGACCTCATGTACGCCCGAGGCTGTGGGTTGTATTGCAGTAGGATGATGTTGAAAGTTTCGCACCCAGCGGGTCAGCACCCAGATCGGATGGCTGATGCGCTTGGCCGTCCACTGCGCCACGACGACCGCGATCAAACTGGTTACTAAAAATAAACCGCCGAACCACAACCATAAAATCCAGATCGAATGAAAAGCCTGCTCGGTTGACTGGATGATCAACAGCGACCAGCCGAGATTGGCATAGCCTTGATAACCTAGCGAACTGGCATGGCCGACCAAGACGCGCGATTGCGTCAACGGCTCGCCGGTGTGGATGAAGGTGCCGTGCGCCTCTGCCGGTTTCCAATCGGCAAACGTGCGCGCCAGTAATAACCCGGCATCGCGGATGCGCGTCGAGCCGGCCAGGGCGCGTCCGTCGGCATCCAATAGCACGATATAGCGTTTACCCGATTCCGAATTGCTGGCCTGATCGAACAACTGAAAAATCTGCTCCAGGTTGAAAATGCCGTATAACTGGCCTTGCTCGCCGGCGCCGTATGTGTCCGGCACCGGGGCCCGAATCAACAGGCTGGGATCGTCATAAGGCGGGGCAAGTTTCGGGTTTTCCAGTACCAAGTCGCCATAAGGCACGATGGCTTTGATCCAGTCCGGCTGCGGATTCAACGTATTGCCGATCAACGCCGGGTTGGAAGCCGAGACGATCTTGTTCGCAGCGTTCAAATAAAACAACGCGCGATAGACGTCCGGGTAACTGCTATCCAATACTGAAAGAAATTGCGCCAATTGCTTGTCGACATCGCCGATACGGCCTTCCTGAACGATGTCCAAATGGCTCCAGGAATGAATGTTTTGCAGACGCTCGAACATCAACACGTCGATCTGTTGCATCAACATCACCGCATCGTTTTCAAGGCTGTTGCTGATTTCGCGCTCCAACGTCGTCCGCGAGGCATAAAACGACAACAACGCGATCGGCGCGCCGCCTAAAAACAACAAGGCCAAAAAGGAAAGTAAAAAGATACGCTGGATTCTCATCGGGCACTATGCAAAAAAAGTCTGCAATTTTGGTATGACTTCTGAAAATACATGCAATTTTTGTAGGGTTATTTTTAAGGTTTGGTGCCAGGGGATAGTAAAAGCAAGACTTTTACCCGCGCATCGACAAGCGTTTTTCGGACATAACCGATCGAACTCGGCGTGGAGCTGACAAAGCGTAAGACCGCTTCTTCCGAGCTCATCACCGGCGGCGGCGTAATGCCGTGAAAATACTGCGCATTCCAATAATCTTCCTGCTCTTCCGGCAAGATCGAAAACAGCGACAACGAAAAATCGTTTCTGAGCGGGCTGGCAAGCGGCAGGTTGGTCGGAATCCAGCGCTTGCCCTGCTCGTCGAGCTGGATTTTGCGCAGGTAGATCAGTTTCAACGTATCGCGGGACAGGTGATTGAGCGGGCTGGAGGCCGATGTCACCACCGCAATCGGCTCGGCGTTTGCGCTTCGAAAACTCGCCGCCAGCACAAGGCATAGGATCAGAACGAGATTGCGGTACATCAGAATAATACCGCAAATGACGCTGTTAGGCCATTTGGCGCTAATGCGTCATTGTTGACGCCCAAGCGGTATTCCAGTTTCCAGACCAGCGGCGGGCTGGGCCGGTAAGCCAAACCGATGACGCCGACATGGCCGGTTTTATCCTGCAGTTGTTGAAAAGCCTCGTAGCGGCTCACCAAAAACCAATGGCTCGGCAGAGGGGTGACGCTTTGCAGAAAGCCTTGCAACATAGCTTTTCCGTTTGCCTCATTACCCTTGTTGCGATAGACGATTTCACTGCTGATTTCGTATTTTTTTAACTTCCATAACGCATCGAAGCCGACCAGAGATTTACGTTCGTCTACATGATCTTTCAGTACGAAATTAGCGAAAGAAATCCCAATGTGCAGGTTGTCCGTCCACTGGTAACCCACCTGCCCGCCGAATGCGTCTTTAAAGGGATTGTCCGATAAATGCGGATCGATAATGTCTGTGACATCGCCGTAGACGGCATAATCCAATTGCCGGCTATCAACTAACATCGTGCCGTGCAGCATTGCCCCGGCGGCATGGGTCGAAAACAAATTTTCGCTGGCAACCGGCCTTTGGCCTGTCCATACCAAGGGCGCGGCGTGCAATAAATTCCAATGCCCGATCGGGGTTAAAAACTTGCCTAATCTGAATGTTAATTTATCGTTGATCAGGCCGTCAAAATAAAACCGCTCGGATTCGAAATGTATATTGCGGGTGCTGAACGACTGATGTTCAGAAGCCGAAAAAGTATCGGCACTTTCCAATTCGGCAAAAAAACGTATCGGCCCATTCTTGTCCCAAGAAATAAAGAGGCTGAGATCGTCTGCGGTAAATTCCCAAGGATCAGCGCCGAGCGCATGCACTTTAATATCGGAGTATCCACCCAAACGCAAACCGCTATTGCCTAACGCGTAACCATTACCTAAACGATAGCCTTGCTGAGCCGCATCGGCCGCCCAAGCCAAAGATGCCAGACTCCACGCCAGCAGCATCCAAACCGCAAAGACAACTTGCGCAGGTCTGGGGTGGCGTCTTTTCCTCATGTGCATGATCCGGGCTTTGGGAGAAATGGGGCGTCATTCTTGAATGTTCGCGCGAATTTTGCAAGAGCGATGAATGAGGTGCGGTCAAAATTCGTGTCAATGAAAAGAGTTGGCTTGGTTTTTGCTCTGTCACATTCAAGTCAGGCTATCTCTTGGGTGAAAGGACAGGTATCCGTCGATGAAGTCTGATGAGCATCCAGCTAAACATAACGGAGAGCACTCATGTCGATTGATTTATTGCGACGAATAAGAAGAAATACGGCAACGCCATTGTTGAGTTTATTATTGATCGCATTTGCTGCGCTTGCCGCGAATGTTGCTCATGCCACTCCAGCCATCATGCAAGCCAACGGCGCGCCTGCGTGTTCCTCTTGCCATACTCAAGGCAAGTTTACCAAGGCCGAAGGCCGAGCAGGGCTGGCCGCCTATCTGGCCGCACAAACACCGATTTGCTTGCCGCCGCAAGTCCTGCAAGGCAACGTTTGCGTAACGCCGCCGCCACCGACTTGCATCGCACCGCAAGTGCTGCAAGGCAACGTTTGCGTAACGCCGCGGCCACCGACTTGCATCGCACCGCAAGTGCTGCAAGGCAATGTTTGCGTAACTCCGCCGCCACCGACCTGCATAGCGCCGCAAGTGTTACAAGGCAACGTTTGCGTCACGCCTCCGCCTCTGTCACCGACCTGTATAGCGCCACAAGTATTGCAGGGCGATGTTTGCGTCACGCCTCCGCCTTTGCCGCCGACCTGTATAGCGCCACAAGTATTGCAGGGCGATGTTTGCGTCACCCCGCCGCCACCGACGTGCATAGCGCCGCAAGTATTGCAAGGTAATGTTTGCGTAACCCCGGCACCGACTTCTTGCAGTGATGTCGATGATCTCGATGATGAACATGGGCAGGAACTCGATGACGATCGCGATCATGACGGTAACGATGAGCAAGATGATGATTCAGGGAAATCCAAAAAAGCCAAAATCATCCCAACCCTCTCTGCACCGGATCATGTTTCCGTGCATGCCGGTGAAACGTTGACCTTGGCGGTTACCGCATTCGATTGCGCAAGCCGTCCTCTGACCATCATCGCAAAACATTTACCTTATGGCGCAGCGCTTGAAAACACCGTCGATCCGCAACTGCATATGAGCAAAGGCGTCATCACCTGGACGCCGGATGCAGGCAGCAGAGCGCAGACCGTCGAAATTGAGCTCAAAGTCGTCGCGGATGACGGCGCCGGCAAGCCGGTCGCATCGGATGAGCAGGGCGTCGTGATCAACGTATTGCCGGCAACGCCAGCGCAGCCATTGGCTCAAAATGGTCCGGTGAAAAGCAATACGGTGGTCAGCGCCGGCTATCGGTCAAAATCGCAAAAACTGACGGTTGCCGGGCAATTGCTGTGGAACCGTTCCAGCAACAAAGGCGACCGTTTAGCTTTTATCAAAAACCAAAACGCGGTCATCAGCGATGCGGCTAGCGGCGTGCAATTGGGCACGGCTGCCATAAAACGTGACGGTAAATGGAAAACGTCGATAACGATCGACGCCAACTCGGCACCTTGCTCGGTTGACGTTGCGGTGGGCGGCGTGCGCGCAACCCAGCCCGTTAAAGGCGTGAACTGCCAAAATTGATGTGATCCCAGCATTCCGGCGCTGCGGCGCCGGAATGCTTCCGGGATCGTTTTTCACTCATTCAATCAAGATGATAAATATGCACAAACTCTATCTATTCGTGTTATCTGCGCTGCTGTGGTGTTTGACCGGCGTAATGGCCAATGCGGCGGAAGTCGGACAATCGGCGCCGCCATTTACCTTGCCGGCTTTACAGGGCGATAAAACCAACAACCTGAAAGACTATCAGGGCAAAGTCGTTTACCTGGATTTTTGGGCTTCATGGTGTGCACCGTGCCGCACCTCGTTTCCGTTGCTGAATGCTCTGTATAAGAAATATAAAGACAAAGGTTTTGCGGTCGTCGCGGTCAATCTCGATGAAGACAAAGCCAAGGCCGAAAAATTTTTACAGGCCATTCCGGTCGATTTCACGATTTTGCACGATGCGAGCGGCGGGTTGGCGGATCAATATGTCGTCGAGTCGATGCCGACCTCGTTCATTGTCGATCAAAAAGGCGTCGTCCAACATGTTCATCACGGTTTCGTCAGTGACGATATCAAGGCCATCGAGCAAAAAGTGACCAGTCTGTTATCGGCGAATTAAAGATCATGAAAACATCCATTGCAGCGATCATTTTATTGGCCGTGTTAAGCACGGGTTGTACCGAGGTTTTGCCCAGGCAACGCGGCAATCTGGCGCTGCCGCAGATGGGATTGACCACCGATGGCCTGGAGTTTGAATTACGCCAGCATGCGTTTTTCAGTAAGGAATCGGCGGCAGGCGGTTATGGCGGCGGTGGCGGCGGTTGCGGTTGTAATTGAGACGACGTAATGATTTGGGACGAGGTTGTATTCTAGCGATGAAAACTAAAAAAATGACAAACGCTGTCAAGCGCTTGCAGTGCGCGGCGCTGCTGCTGCCGGGGTTGTCGCAAACGGCCGTTGCCGGGCGCGTCGAAGAAACTTATAACGCCGATTTCCAATACGGCCATTATTCCGAAAGCAATCAGCGCATGGAGGTCGATATCTTTCAAGGCGCGCTGTCGGCGCCGATCGGCAGCGCGATGACCGCTTCCGTGAATCTCGTGCGCGACATGGTGTCCGGGGCTTCGCCCGTCTATAACTTCAAGGATGCGAACGGACAAGTCCGGCAATTCATCAGCGGCGCTTCGCCGACCAGTTCGTGCGGAAAATCGATCTGCGAGCAACGCGATGCGATCAGCTCTGGCCTGACCTATTTTTTCGATGGCGCGTCGGTCAATGTCGGCGGCGGTTTTTCCAGGGAGCATGATTACACCTCGCGTTATTTCAATACCAACTTGAGTTTCGATTTCAATAAAAAATTGACCACCGTCAATTTCGGCGCGTCGGCCGCTTTTGACGAGATTGCGCCTTCGCCGTCGACCTGGAATAGCCGCGATAGCGCGTTCAAGGCGCATAAAACCAGCCAACAATATTTGCTGGGCGTGACGCAAATCATCGACAAGGAGTCCTTGCTGCAAAGCAATATTACGTTTGGCTATCACAGCGGCTTTTTATCGGACCCTTACAAGTGGGTCGCCTTTTACGACGGCAATGCCTTTTCCGATTTTCAGCAGGATAAACGGCCGCGAGAGCGATTCGAGTGGGCCTGGTTGAACCAGTATGTCCGCCATTTCGGTCAATTCAACGATGCTGCGCTGCATCTCGATTATCGCTTCAGCACCAACGATTGGGGCATCAATGCGCATACCTTTGAAGCCAGCTGGCATCAACCGATCATCGACGATTGGCAGATCATTCCCCGCTTCCGCTATTACTCGCAAGATAAAGCCGACTTTTATCAGACCGTATTCAGCGGGCGATCCGAAGCTTATTCGAGTTTTTCCAGCGACTACCGACTGGCCGGCTTCGGCGCGATTTCGGCCGGTTTGAAATTGAGCAAGGAAATCAAAAGCATCGGCTATGCGGAGTCGCTGAAATTCCAAACCGGGGTCGAATATTATGACCATAGCTCCAATTATCAACTGGGCGGCAACGGCAGCAATAACTTCAGTAACTTCAGTTATTACTTGGTCACTGCCTCGTTCAATTTGAAGTTTTAAGGTCGATGTTGCAGGTCTTCGATTTTCCGTTTCAGGCGATGGGCAGTCCTTGCTCCGTGCAGTTTTACGCAGATTCCGCGGCACGCGCCGAAGACGTTTTCCGCTCGGTGCAAACGCGAATCGAGGCGCTCGAACAGCGCTATTCGCGCTATCGCGACGATAGTCTGCTTAGCGAAATCAACCGCCGGGCCGGAACCGGCGTTAAAACCGCATTGGATGCCGAGACCTTTGCGTTGTTGCAATATGCCGATCGATGCTATCTGGAAAGCCAGCAGTTATTCGACGTGACTTCGGGCGTGTTGCGCCGGTTGTGGGGGCCTCGGCAGACGCAGTTGCCGCCCAAACAGGAGGTCGCCGCGTTATTGCCGTTGATCGGCTGGCACAAAGTGCAATGGAGCGACGACGCGATTTATTTGCCGCAGACCGGCATGGAGCTGGATTTCGGCGGCATCGTCAAGGAGTATGCCGCCGACGTTGCGGTCGGCATCTGCCATCAACACGGGATCAGGCACGGCATCATCGAATTGGGCGGCGACATCAGCGTCATCGGACCCTTGCCCGATGGGCAAGGCTGGCCGGTGGCGATTCGGGACCCGCGGCAGCCGGACAAAGTCGTTGCCCAATTCAGGCTGGCGGCCGGCGCGGTCGCCAGCAGCGGCGATTATGAGCGGTTTTTATTGATTGATGGCGTGCGTTACAGCCATTTGCTCAATCCGAAGACCGGCTGGCCGGTCGCCGGCTTGCGCGCGGTCAGTATCGTCGCACAGCATTGCGTGGTCGCGGGCAGCGTCGCCACCATCGCGATGTTGAAAGCGAAGAACGGTTTGGCTTGGCTGCATGGCAGCGGCTTGCCGTTTTTATGTTGCCAAAGCAACGGACGGCTCATCGATCGATTGCAGCATTAGATTTTTCCGGCTTCCAGAATCCAAAACAGGGGAGGCGGGAGCTTTCGAAACGACATTCCCAAGCAGGCGCTTGGTCACGAGAGAATAGGGTTATGAAAAAAATTGTTTTTATCACGATGCTTTGGCTGTTGCAGGCAAGTCTTGCCTCGGCAGCCGTTCCGAAAGCCGAGTTGGCGCTGACCGCGCTGAATTCAGCCCAATGGCCGGCCGAGTACCGCCTGACCTTGACGGTCCCTGAGCACCACCATGCCTATCTCGACGCCGGCGAGGAAAATGCTTATCTCCCGGTCGTCGTGGATCCGGACGCAAAATTGGCCGCATTGCATCTGGCGATCATGCACATGCAGCCTCCCGGCGGCGTTTACGATCCGGCCGTCAAAGCGACCGTATTGCGTAATCAGGGCGATTTTGTGCTGACGCTGGAGCGTCTGAATGGCGAGCCGACGGCTGCGCCGGTCGCGCTCGACGTACGCTATCAATTATGCAACGACGACACCCATGTGTGTTACCGCCCGCAAACCGCGCAGGTGAATTTGGCATTGCCGGCTGCCGCGTCCGCAGCAACCGAGACGGCGGTTGAATCGGCAAGTATCAACGATCGCCTGATGGCGCTGTTCAAAGCCAATCAGAACAACACTTTTTTGCTGTTGGGGCTGATGTTTCTGGCCGGCATCCTGTCGGTCGCGACGCCTTGCGTTTATCCGATGTTGCCGATCACCTCGATCTTTATCGTCAACCGCGCCAACGGCATCGCCGACAAGGAAAAGCTGCATGCGCTGGCGTATGTCGTGGGCATGATCGGCACCTACGCGGCGTTGGGCTTGATGGCCGGGATGACCGGCGGCGCCTTCAATACCTTTATGCAATCGGGTTGGGTCAATATCGGTTTTGCGCTGTTTTTCGGATTTTTCGCGATCTCTCTGTTGGGTTATTACGAACTGTCTTTCCTGCAAAACGAGGTGTATTCGCTGGACCAACATTCGGCGCAGGTGAAAGGTTTGACCGGCACCTGGTTGATGGGCAGCGTCGCCGGTCTGGTCATTTCGCCCTGCGTCGGGCCTATCGTCTTTGCCTTGTTGCTGCAGGTCGCCGATCAAATCGCCGAGAAGGCGAATGCCTTGACCGCCATGGGCCAACAGTTGACGTTTTGGGATAAATTGGGCGTGGCTGCGCAAGGCGGCGTATTGATGGGCGGCTTCGGCCTTGGCGTCGGTTTGCCGTTTTTCATCGTCAGCATCGTCAAGTTCAAGAAATTGCCTAAAGCCGGCTATTGGATGAATAAAATCAAATATGCGTTCGGCTTGATGATTCTGTATTTCGCTTATCTTTACTTTGCCAAAGGCATGGGCGTGTTCGGCGTCGACGCGGCCGTGACATTGTCATTGGCGTTGGGCCTGCTGGCGGTGTGGGTTGCGGTCGTGCATTGCAGCGTCCTGTCTTTATTGCCGCACGATACCGCGCCGAATCAAAAAATGCATCGTTATTGCGGCGTGCTGGCCTTGGTTGGGGGCGTTTGGTTGTTAGTGTCGGGATTGGGGCGCACGCCGATCATCCCGACGGTTCAAGCCAATGCCCAGTTGGCCGACTGCGCCGTGAACAACACGCCGGCCATTGAGCAAGAAGCCGGTATTTCCTGGCACAGAAATTTTGCCGCCGCGCAAAAAGTCGCTCTGCAAACCGGCAAACCCATCTTTATCGATTTCTATGCGAGCTGGTGCGCCAACTGTAAAGCCTTCAAGGAAGAGGCCGCGAACGATGCGCACTTGAATCAGGCGTTAAGGGAACAAGCGGTCGCGGTCAAATTGGTCGACAAGGAACCCGAGTTTGAGAAATTTCGCGAGCATCCCGAGCATCGCCTGCTAAAAATCGGCTTGCCTTATTTCGCGATTCTATCCCCTGACGGCAAGTTGCTCTGGTCCGGCACCGACTATAAAGCGACCGACAAAATGATCAGTGTTCTGGCCGGTTCCGAGCAGCGGCAAAGCTAACCCCCATCCCATCTTTCATTGTTACTTTTTTATTAAGGAATCTATTTGTGAAATACCATCCTATTCTTGTATCAAGCGCTGTGATCTTGGCCGCTTTGGGCATGACCGCAAAGGTTTCTGCAACTCCGCAAATTGCCGGGCAATTCGGCACAGCGGATTGTACGCTCTGCCACACGAGCATGGATGGCAGCCAGAAGAATTTGCGGCCCGGCGTAGCAGCGGCCTATGACACAGACAAGAAAAATCTGACCGCTTTGCGGCAATTGCTCGAAGGCGGCTCTCCCACGACCAACACCAAGCCGACGCTCGGTCTGATCGGGGCGGAATGGGATGCCGAGGTCGGCCAAACGCTGAACATCCCGCTGTCGGTCAGCGATAATGAGCAAGACAGTTTTGAAATTGTCGGAAAATACCCAAGCGGCTCGTTTTCTGCCGAATATACGGCGGACAATAGCTTGCCGACGGTCGATTATCAATTTACGCCGAGCGCGGCTCAGGCCAATAAAGTCTATAAAGTCAAATTCCAAGCCAAAGAAACCGACACCGCGAAAAAGTACGCGTCAAATGCGATACAAGCCAAACTACGCGTATGGCCGGCGGGTGACAGGGACCAGGCTTATGTCAGTAAATGGTTGGTTGCGAAAACAAAATGGCAGAACGGCTCGGTGTCCCTGAGCGGTAAGGTTGTGTTGAATAAATTGATGACTGCGGAAGAAAAAAGCGCATTTCTGAGCCGCAACGATTTAGTGGCCGACATTAGTCAAGGGGCTGACGGTTTAGGCGCGGCGATCAGCGTGGCTCAACCGCTCAGCTTCGATAATAAAGGCAACTGGTCTTTGACCAATTTGCCGCTGGCCGAGCCGTTTGCCTGCTCGCTCACGGTCGAATTCGAGGGAAAAAAAGCCAGCCGCAAGATTGCCGGCGCACCGAAAACGTGTTTGAAATAATCCCGTCGGCATAATGCCGGGCAACGCCGCTTTATGCCGCCGATCGACGGCATAAAGCGGCGTCGCATCCCCAAACAGAGGGGGTACCGAAAATTGAACAGCCGGTTAAGTGGAGCACCTGCTACTTTTGAATGTCCAGAAGGACGATAAAACGGAGCAGAAAATGTCAATCAAAACGAGAAGAAAACATTCTTTTAAGAATATTGCATGGGCTCAAACACCCGCGAGTTGCGGGCGTTTGAGCGATAGATTGGTTTTACGTTCTTTCGACCTGTGACACGTCTCTGACAGCCCCTTTGGCGGCTGAAGTCGTCATGGCGGCATAAGCTCGCAATGCAGCGGAAACGGTTCTATCGCGATTGACCGGTTTCCAGGCATATGCGCCTTTGGCGTCCATGGCCTCGCGGCGGCTTTGTAACGTTTCTGCAGACACTGCCAAATGAATAGTCCGGTTAGGAATATCAATTTCAATGGTATCGCCTTCTTCTACCAAGCCAATCGCGCCGCCTTCAGCCGCTTCCGGAGAAGCATGGCCGATGGAAAGTCCGGACGTACCCCCTGAAAAACGACCGTCGGTCAATAAAGCACAGACTTTTCCCAAGCCTTTTGACTTGAGATAGCTGGTTGGATAAAGCATTTCTTGCATGCCCGGCCCGCCTTTGGGGCCTTCATAACGAATGACGACAATATCGCCAGCGATGATTTTGTCGTTCAAAATACCAGCAACAGCCGCATCTTGGCTTTCAAAGATGCGCGCGCGACCGGTAAACTTCAGCGCGCTGTCATCCACGCCAGCGGTTTTGACGATACAGCCTTCTAATGCAATGTTGCCGTACAACACCGCCAGACCGCCATCTTGCGAATAAGCATGCGCTTTGTCGCGGATACAACCTTCGGCGCGGTCATCATCCAGGGTTGGATAGCGCATGGATTGTGAGAAAGCCACGGTAGTGGCAATACCGCCCGGTGCGGCTCGGTAGAACGTTTTTACCGCATCATCTTGAGTGTGCAGGATATCCCATTCATCCAGAGCGGCAGCCATGCTATCGGCATGCACGGTCGGTACGTCGCGATTGATAAGGCCTGCGCGATCCAGTTCGCCCAAAATACCCATGACACCACCGGCGCGATGTACGTCTTCCATGTGATACTTTTGGGTGGCAGGCGCTACTTTGGACAAACAAGGTACGCGGCGGGAAATGGCATCGATATCCGCCATACTGAAATTTACGCCGGCTTCGTTGGCTGCCGCTAACAGGTGCAAGACCGTATTGGTAGAGCCGCCCATGGCGACATCCAAACTCATGGCATTTTGAAATGCCTTAAATGAGGCAATGCTGCGCGGCAAAACCGCGACATCGTCTTGTTCATAGTAGCGTTTGGCTAGTTCTACGATGCGACGACCCGCACGTAAAAATAACTGTTCTCTGTCGGCATGCGTGGCAACCAGGGAGCCATTGCCCGGTAACGATAAACCCAAGGCTTCGGTCAGACAATTCATGGAATTGGCGGTAAACATGCCCGAGCAGGAACCGCAGGTAGGGCAGGCGGAGCGTTCAACGGCAGTGACTTGTTCATCGCTGATATTGTCATCAGCGGCTTCCACCATGGCATCGACTAAATCCAATGCGCGGGTTTGACCGTGCCAATTCACTTTACCTGCTTCCATCGGGCCGCCAGAGACGAAGATCACGGGAATGTTCAAGCGTAATGCAGCCATCAACATGCCCGGGGTGATTTTGTCGCAATTGGAAATACAGATCAAAGCATCTGCACAGTGGGCGTTAACCATATATTCCACACTGTCGGCAATCAGGTCACGGCTAGGCAGCGAATACAGCATGCCGCTATGACCCATTGCGATGCCGTCATCGACTGCGATGGTGTTAAATTCTTTAGCCACGCCGCCGACTTTTTCAATTTCGCGAGCCACTAATTGCCCCATGTCTTTTAAATGTACATGACCGGGTACAAATTGAGTAAACGAGTTGGCTATCGCGATGATGGGTTTATTGAAATCCCCTTCTTTCATGCCCGTGGCGCGCCAAAGGGCTCTTGCGCCAGCCATGTTACGGCCTTGGGTAGTGGTGCGGGAACGATATTGTGGCATGAGATACCTCGATGAAAATAAAAGCGTAAATCGTACGATTTTACTCTAATCGTCTAGGGGCAATCTCAGAAATCGGAAAAAATAGTGCGCTAAGACCAAATCTATCAGATTGAATCCGAGGAATTTACGCAGGATTCGTCAGGAAATGCGGTAACAAACCTTATCCTGACTCTAGTTACGTCCAACGTCACAAAACGGGCTTCCAGCCACTCGGCCCATTTTGACGCCTTACGTATCAGATCGGCGCGGTATACGGCGTTGTATCGCAGTGTGCGCGAGTGGTAGTTAGCGGATTTCGTCCACAGGCCGCCCTTGTCGTTGAACTGGTTGCCGCAAACGCTCAATGAACCGCTTCGGCGACGGCGTTAGTTTGGGTGATGAACAGCGATTGATCGGACAAGTCCGAGGGGTTTTTCAAGGCTTCGAGCAACACTGTGTCATGCCCGTAAATGTCGCGATAAAAGGCGATTTCGCCGTTTTGTTCGGCAAATGCGGTGGTGTAGAAGAACAATACCGGTATCGATTTTTGCAGCATCACGCGCTGCATCTTCGGCGACTGCATCGCGTCTTGAATGGCTTCCTGGGTCCATTCGGGCTGATTTCTTAGCGCAAATTCGGCGAGCTCCTGCGGTTTTTCGATGCGCACGCAGCCGTGGCTGAAATCCCGGGTCGAGCGGCTGAACAGCGACTTCGACGGGGTGTCATGCAGATACACGTCTTCCTTGTTCGGGAACATGAATTTGACTCTGCCGAGCGGGTTTTTCTTGCCCGGGCGCTGGCGGACCTTCAACAGCCCCTGTTTGAGCTGGATCAGAGAATCCATAGTCAGCGGCACCGCTTGAGCGTTATCGCTGAACGCGGCGACGATCTCCATGTTTTCGGATCTCAGGTAGCCGGGGTTGGCGAGCAGCTTCGGCACGATCTCATTCTTGGTGATGCTGTAGGGGACATTCCAGTAAGGCATGAAATCGATGAAGCGCATTTCGGCCATTAATACCGGCGTCTGCGTTTTCATCGCCTGGCCGACGACGACCCGCATGCGGAGTGCGGCGGGTTCGTCCTTGCTGATGTCCTCATACACCCACAGCTGAAACGCCGGGATGTTCACCAGGATGTAGGGGCCGGAACCGATGTCGGGCAGCCAGCGCAGTCTTTCCAGCGCCAGTTCGATTTGGGTGACGCGCTCGGAGAGCGGTGCGTTCAGCGCGGCGACGGTGCCTTTGCCGAGCACGCCGTCGGCCCCGAGTCCGTGGCGCGCTTGAAAGCGTTTGACCCCTTCGCCCAATTCCTTATCGTAGCGCGGCGTCGTTTTCGAAGCCTTGGCGGGCGCCGCATTTTCCGGCAGTTCGCCGGTCTGTATCAAAAAACGCCGTAATTCTTCCAGTTGCGGATGCGTTTCACCGATGCGCAGCGATTTGCCGATTTCCAGATTAAGCTGTGCGGTACGGGCGGCCAGGTCGCGGTAATGCGCCAGCGCTTGTTTGAGTTTTCGATATTGATCCAGTTTCGGCTCGGCCGCGGCGGTCAATTGGGCAATCTGTCCTTGATTTCGGCTCGCGAGGATCAGGGCCGGCAAGTCGATCAGCTTTTTATCGCGCAGCTTCAAGTTGAAATTGATGCCGTGCGGATTCACGCGTCCGTAATGCAGATCATGCAGGTAGCGCAGCAGGGACAGGCTGACGGCGGTATCGAACAGCGCCCGTTTTCTGACCGCGACCACAGGCAGTTGCAAGGCGGACGGCAGCATGCCTTTCAGCTTGTCCGCATCGTAATTTCGCGGATTCAGGCCTTCGCCGGCGGCATGGGACAAAAGATCGAGGGTTTGCATGAGCAACGGCGCGGAATCGGCGCGGTTCAGCCACACCAGGTCGTAATTGACCGCTTGATAAAGCTGCGACAAATCCTCGGCGCGGCTGGAGAAATCGGTCTGCGTCAGCTCGGGATGCCGTTTCGACTCGATCAACGTAAAAATCTCTTTGCCGACGCCGGTTTGCGGGATGGCGGCATCTTGCGCGCGCAGCGGCGAGATTTGCCAGCCGAGAGACAGACACAGCAAGAGGCGCGCGAGACGCAGCCAACGCTGGCGCTTTTCTTGATTCATGAGAGAGGGGATTTTGCGGGCAGGGTTAACTTGAATTAATCCCATGTGATCGATCATTTTTGCTACTATAGACGGATTCATATGTTTATCGCCTTGGCGATTGTAAAGGCCTTGGCGAGGCTTTTTTCACTTCGTTTCAATCAATCGCGGTTGTTTTAGCCTTTCCCGTACCAATCCTTTAGCGTAATTGACCCCGTTGCCCGTCCTTGCCGTTGCTTCCCAGCAAATTTCGCCGCGTTTGCCCCATTATAATGGATCATTGTTGATCTGTTCAGCTCATTTCATAGTGCCTGCATGCAGGCAGACGTTAAAGCAAGCGAACCTGAGGATGGCTAGAATGGCGGTCAGCCAAGCGGCGCTAGCGACTTATTTGTTTTGCAATTTTTGATATTTTTTTGCCGAAGTTCATGAAAATTAATGTAGTTCTGACGATTATTCTGCTGTTAAGTTTCGGCGCCGGGCCGCTTTGGGCGGAATCGAACGCTTCCGCCGTCAAACCGAAGGCGTTAGCCTCCGAGATCGGCAAAAAAGAGATCCAGGAAAAAATTGAAGCGGTCAATAAACGGCAAGGCCTGGAGGATGCGTTAAAGACCAAGGTGCTGGCGATTTATCAGGAGGCCGAAGACAACCTTGACCATAGCGGAAAATTTGCGGAGCAAGAGGCGGGCTATAAAGCGGCATTGAAGACCGCGCCGGTCCAGACCCGGAGGCTGCAGAAAGAGATCGAATCGTATCCGCAAAAGGCCGGCAAGCAGAAGAGCGAGGATTGGGATAGCATTCCGACCGAGGAGCTTGAACAAAGGCTGATCATTGAAAAAGGCAAGGCGGCCAATCTGGATGACCAGATCAAACAGAAAGAAACCGAACTCGTCGAGCAAAACAGCCGGCCGCAATTGATCCGAGAGCAAATCGTCGCAGCGAAACAGGCGATCGATACCGACCAGAATCAACTGATGGCGCCGACGGCCGGTCTGGCTTCGCCGCTTGAAAGCGAGGCGCGGCAGGCCGAGTTGAAAACAGCGATTGAGCGCCGCAACGCCGAGCTGAAAATGCTCGAAGCCGAAGCGCTCAGCAATCCGGCGCGCGCCGATTTTCTGAAAGTCGAGCTGCAATGGCTCGAAATCAAAAGAACCGAGCAGGGCCCTGTCATCGAAACGATTGAGGCTGTGCTGGCCGAACGCCGGCAAAAAGAAGCGCAAGAGATTCAGGAAGCGCTGAGCCAGGCCGAAAAGGAGCTTGCCGGCAAGCATCCCCTGATTCAGCAAATCACGCGCGAAAATCTGCAATATACGCGCGATTTGCAGATTATCAACGGCAAGATCGAACAGTTTGCCGAGCAAAAAAATACCATCGATGCCACGGCGGCCAACATGGGCAACGATTTTAAATCCGCCGAAAAGAAAGTCGGTCTGGCGGAATTGAGCCCGGCGTTGGGCAAGATTTTGCGCGAACAGCGGCGCAATCTGGCCAATCAGGACCGCTATCTTCTGCAATCCGAGAATCTTCAGAATGAAACCGCGATGGCCAGCCTTGAGCAATACAAGATCGATGACCAGTTGCAGCGGCTTGCGAATCTGGATACCGAGCTGAAGGAGTTGATGCGCTCCCAGGTCGATCCCCAATGGCCGCTCGATCAGCGCATGATGATTCAGGCGGAATTGCGGGTCTTGTTGAACAGCAAGAAAGATTTGTTGAACAGGCTGTCGGCCGCTGAGGCGACTTATTTGCGCACATTGGGCGATTTTGACTTTGCGCGTCAGCAACTGGAGGAGCAAATCGTTAAATTTGCGAATTTCCTCGACGAGCGCCTGTTATGGGTGCCCAGTTCCGAACCGGTCAATCTGGTTTTTTTCGCGGGGCTGTATGAGTCGGTGCAATGGCTGCTGTCGCCGTTGAATTGGCTGGAGGCGGGTGAAGACCTGCTCAAGTCGGCGCAGGAGCGTGCGTTTCTGGCCTTGTTGGCGATAGTGGGGCTGAGTTTTTTGCTGTTGACCAGAAAGTGGGTCAGAAGGCAGTTAGCGGTGGAGCTGGAAAAGGCTGAAAAAATTTATACCGATAGCTTCAATAACGGTTTGCAGGCCCTGATCTATACGATTGTGCTGGTCTTGCCGTGGCCGGCCCTGTTTTATCTGTTCGGCTGGTTTTTGAACAGCAGTTGGCCGGCCGCCGATTTCAGCAAGGCGGTGGGCGCGGGGCTGAAGACCGCCGCCGTGCCGCTGTGTCTCGTGCAGTTCTTTTACCGTCTGTTTGCGGCGGACGGGATTGCGGTCAAGCATTTCCAGTGGCAAAAAGCCAATGCGCAATTGATGCGCAGGCATTTTGCCTGGATCCGTTTCATTGCGGTGCCCGGCATCTTCATCATCTATAGCGCCGGCGCGTCGAAAAGTTCGATCTATGGCGATAGCCTCGGCCGTCTGGCGTTGATCGCGGTCATGATCGCGATGACGGTGTTTTTCAGCCGGGTTCTGAAGCCGGGCGAAGGGCTGCTGAAGAGCCATATATTGACCTATCCGAATGGCTGGGTATCGCGCCTGCGTTATCTCTGGTATCCGGCGGTTTCTCTGTCGCCCTTGATTGTGGTGGGTTTTGCGGTGGCGGGCTATTATTTGAGCGCGATCGAATTGCAGCAGAAACTGGTCGTGACGCTGCGGCTCGTTTTCGCTTTGGTCATCGTGCATGAAATGGTGCTGCGCTGGCTGACACTGGCCAATCGCCAGCTCGCGATCAAAAATGCACGGCAAAAGCGCAAGGCGGCGCTGCAGAGCGAAAAAACCGCGGCCGGCGGCGAAGAACCGATATTGCCGGTCGATGAACAGTTGATCGACATTCCGAAAATCAATGCGCAGACGATCAAATTGATGAGCGTGCTGATCGCATTTACCGCGCTGACCGGTGCCGGGATCATTTGGCGGAATATTCTGCCGGCGTTTTCTTTCCTGGAACGCATCGTCCTGTGGCAGCACTTGGGCAAGGTGGACGGGCAGGAGGCCTATTTGCCGGTCACGTTGGCCAACTTGCTGCTGGCCGGTTTGTACGTTTTCATCGCGGTAGTGGCGGTCAGAAATTTTTCCGGTGTGATGGAGCTCTTGGTGTTCCGGCGCTTGTCGGTCGAGGCGGGCGTGCGTTATGCGGTCAATCAGCTCGCGAGCTATGCGCTGATCGCGGCCGGTTTTGCGGTCGTGGCCAATGAACTGGGCGGCAGTTGGTCGCAGGTGCAGTGGCTGGTCGCGGCGCTCAGCGTCGGTTTGGGTTTCGGCTTGCAGGAGATTTTCGCGAACCTGGTGTCGGGCATCATCTTGCTGTTCGAGCGTCCGGTGCGGGTCGGCGATACGGTCACGATCGGCGATGTGACCGGCAAGGTCAGCCGCATTCAGATGCGCGCGACTACGTTGATCGACTGGGATCAAAAAGAACTGATCGTGCCGAATAAAACCTTTATCACCAACCAGTTGACTAACTGGTCGCTGACCGACGCGATCACCCGGGTCGTGATTCCGGTCGGCATCGCTTACGGCTCGAATGTCGAGGAAGTGCACCAGTTGATGCTCGACACGGTCAAGTCAACGCCGCTGGTGCTGGCCGAGCCGGAGCCGAGCGTGTTGTTTGTCGGCTTCGGCGAGAGTTCACTTAATTTTTCGATACGAATTTTTGTCAGTGAGATGTCGCATCGCACGCAGGCGACGCATAATATCCATCTCCGGCTCGAAAAGCTGTTTCGCGAACATCATATCCATATCCCGTCCCCGCAGCGGGAGATTCATATCAGTACTGTGAACGGGGATGTGGGTGGCCTGATACAGAAAAAGCCGTCTTAGCGCTTCAACCTAGAAAAATCAGTTGATCCACAAAACACACCAAAATCACGAAAAAACTCAGAAAGTTATCGCTTAGAAAAGCGGCACCCTGCGGGTGATCAAATCATGCGATCTACCGCCTTGATTTATTTCGTGTCTTTCGTGCTTTTCGTGGACTAACTGCGGTTTTAAGGTTCAAGGCTGCGGCGAGAGAGGGGCTTATGCCGTGGCCAGCGCCCGGTATTGGCTGCGGAAGTACAGCAGCGGTTCGCCGCTGCGGCAGACCGCGTCTTCGATTTCGCCGATGATGATCCAGTGCGTGCCCGCACGCACTTTTTCGACGACCCGGCAATCAAGCGACAAGAGGCTGCCGTTCAGCAGCGGTACGCCTGCAATGCCGGGCGTCCAGGCCGTGTTTTCGAAGCGCTGCTCTTGGCTCAAGCCGCCGGCAAAGTGATTCGAAACGTCCTGTTGCTGGTCGCTCAGCACATTCACCGAAAAACGTCCGCTTTCCTTGATGCCTTCGCCGGTGTCGGCGGCTTCGTTGACGCACACCAAAATCTGCGGCGGCGTCATCGAGACGCTCGCAAAAGCCGTCACAGTCATGCCTTGAATGCCGAACTTCTCGGAGTGGGTCGCGACCACGGCGACGCCGCTCGCCCACTGTTGCATCGCTTGTTTGAATTCATCGCCGGTGACAGCCATCAGTTTCTCCATGTTGATTTGATAAGGCGCTGCCTCTTCCTGCCGCTGAAGAAACAACATTAGCTTGCCGTATATGGTACAACAGCGGAACAGGCTTGTTAACTGAATACGTTTCGAGCGCTACCTTGGTGCGGACATTTGAATGGCCGCCGCCGGCTTGTTGTTTTTAAAACGCCTGCCTTATGAATCAATGCGTTAACCGGTATTTTGGCAAATAAACCCACGAAATCAAGGATTTCTTGATGTTTTTGCGGGTTGAGAAAGGCGGGGTTTTATGATGTAATAGGATGATTTTTACCAAAGTGTCTCTTGTATTTGATTGAGGTCGGAATGAGGGGACGATTTCGCGGCTGCTTGCTTGGAGAGTAGGTTTCAACTATGCAATTTACAATAAAGAAAGGTTTGGATCTGCCGATTACCGGCGGCCCCAAACAGGTGATTGAGAAGGGCAACGCGGTCAAAACCGTTGCGATTCTGGGAACGGATTATGTCGGTATGAAGCCGACCATGCTGGTCAGTGAAGGGGATGCCGTCAAACTGGGCCAAATCCTGTTCAGCGACAAGAAAAATCCAGGCGTCAACTTTACCGCGCCGGGCGCGGGCAAGATCAAGGCGGTCAACCGCGGCGCGAAGCGTGCGCTGCAGTCTGTCGTGATCGAACTGGCCGGCGACGAGCAAGTCTCGTTTACCCAATATAAGGAAGCCGACCTGGCCGGCCTGACCGAAGAACAGGTTAAAGATAATCTGTTGCAGTCCGGTTTGTGGACGACGCTGCGCACCCGGCCTTACGGCAAGATCCCGGCTGTCGACACGAAGCCGCGTTCGATCTTCGTCACCGCGATCGACACGAATCCTTTGGCGGCCGACCCTGCCGTGATCATCAAGGCGCGCGCGAATGATTTTGCGAACGGCCTGGCGGTGATTGCAAGGTTGACCGACGGCAAGGTCTATGTCTGCAAAAAGGCCGGCGCGGACGTCGCGGTCGGCAATACGGCTTCGGTTCAGGTCGCCGAGTTTTCCGGCCCGCATCCTGCCGGCCTCCCGAGCACCCATATTCATTTGATCGATCCGGTCAATGCGAACAAGACCGCCTGGCATCTGGATTACCAGGCCGTAATCGCGATCGGCGCGCTGTTTACGACCGGCAAGTTGAATGTCGAAAGGGTCGTTGCGCTGGCCGGTCCTACGGTCAAGAATCCACGCCTGATCAAAACCCGCGTCGGCGCGAGCACCGATGATCTGGTCAAGGGCGAACTCGAAGCCGTCGAAAACCGGGTCGTTTCCGGTTCGGTGCTGTTCGGCCACCAGGCATCCGAGTGGGCGGCCTTTCTGGGTTGCTACCACAATCAAATTTCCGCGTTGCAGGAAGGCCGCGCCCGCGAACTGTTCGGCTGGATCGTGCCCGGCAAGGATAAATATTCGGCGTTGGATGTGTATATCACCAGCCGCCAGGACCGCAAATCGGGCCGTCTGTTTCCGTTCACGACCAATAGAAACGGCAGTGACCGTGCGATCGTGCCGGTCGGCGTTTACGAGACCGTGATGCCGCTGGACATTCTGGCGACCCCGTTGCTGAAATCCCTGCTCGTCGGCGATAGCGATAACGCCCAGTTGCTCGGCTGCCTGGAACTCGATGAAGAAGACCTGGCGCTGATGACCTTTGTCGATCCCGGCAAGCATGATTTCGGTCCGGTACTCAGAGCGAATTTAACTAAAATTGAGAAGGAAGGATAATGTCGGCGAGAGAATTTTTAGACAAGTTAGAGCCACATTTTACCAAAGGCGGCAAGTTCGAAAAGTATTACGGCCTCTATGAGATGGTCGATACTTTCATCTACACGCCACCCACGGTAACGCGCGGCACCACCCACGTTCGCGACGGCAACGACTTGAAACGCACGATGACCTTCGTGGTTATCGCGACCGCTTTCTGTATCCTGATGGCGTTATACAACACCGGTTATCAGGCGAACCTCGCGATTCATGCGCTGGGCAAGGAAGGCACCGACGGCTGGCGCGGCGTGATCATGTCGGTGTTCGGCTATAACACGATGAATCCGCTGTCCAATCTGCTGCACGGCGCGCTGTATTTCTTCCCGATCTATATCGTGACCCTGGCGGTCGGCGGTGTGTGGGAAGTCTTGTTCGCGACCGTACGCGGCCATGAAGTCAACGAAGGCTTTTTGGTTTCCTCGATGCTGTATACCCTGATCATGCCGCCCGACATGCCGCTGTGGCAGGTCGCGCTCGGCATTTCGTTCGGCATCGTGATCGGCAAGGAAGTCTTCGGCGGTACCGGCAAAAACTTCCTGAACCCGGCATTGACCGGCCGTGCGTTCCTGTATTTCGCGTATCCGGCTTCGATCTCCGGCGACTCGGTCTGGGTTGCTGTCGACGGTTATACCGCGGCGACGCCTCTGGGTCTGGCTGCGAACGGCGGCATGGATGCGGTCTATAAAGCCAATTACACCTGGATGCAGACCTTCTTCGGCTTCGAGCCGGGCTGCCTCGGCGAGACCTCGACGCTGGCGATCCTGATCGGCGCGGCCTTCCTGCTGTATACCCGCGTCGCGTCGTACCGCATCATGGCCGGCGTGTTCCTGGGCATGGTGACGACTGCATCGTTGCTCAACTTCATCGGCAGCGACACCAATCCGATGTTCGCGATGCCTTGGTACTGGCATTTGACCGTCGGCGGCTTCGCTTTCGGCATGGTTTATATGGCGACCGATCCGGTTTCCGCGGCGATGACCAACACCGGACGCTGGATTTTCGGCGCCCTGGTCGGCTTCATGACCGTATTGATACGCGTAGTCAATCCGGCCTTCCCGGAAGGCATTATGCTGGCGATTCTGTTCTCGAACATGTTTGCGCCGACGATCGACTATTTCGTAATTCAGGCCAATATCAGAAGAAGGATCAAACGCCATGCCTAACCAACAAAAGCCATGCAAACATCTGGAAAAGGTTTGCAACAAGCTGAATGAGTACGAGCAGTACCGTAAGTTTATTATCTATAAAGACAAAGTTTTGGCGATGGGCAACGATAGTCTCGAAAAGACTATCGCGATCGCGCTGTCGTTGTGCTTTATCTGCGCGATTTTGGTGTCGTTCTCGGCCGTCGCGTTGAAACCGTTGCAGATCTATAACAAAGATCTGGACATGAAGAAAAACATCCTCGACGTCGCCGGCTTGCTGGAAGAGGGTATGGATATCGACAAGGCGTTCGCGGACAAGATCGAGGCGAAAGTCGTCGATCTGGAAACCGGCGATTATGTCGAAAACATCGACGCGAATGCTTATGATCAACGCAAGGCCGCTAAAGACCCTGCGCAAAGCGTCGCGATCCCGAAGGATAAAGATATTGCACATATCCGCGTAAAGGCGAAGCTGGCCAAAGTCTTCCTGGTCAAGGAAGGCGGCGCGCTGAAATCGGTCATTTTGCCGGTCAGCGGCTACGGTCTGTGGTCGACCCTGTACGGTTTCTTGTCGCTCGATGCGGACGGTCAAACGGTGCAAAGCATCAACTTTTATGACCAATCGGAAACTCCGGGCCTCGGCGGTGAAGTCGTGAACCCGAACTGGCGCGCACTGTGGAAGGGCAAAAAAGTCTATGCAGTGACCGATCAACCGGCGATGGAAAAAGGCCTGATCGCCGAAGCCGATGTGGGCGAGCCTGCGCTGAGCCTGATCAAAGGCACCGTCGATACCAGCAAGCCGGGTTCCGAATACCAGGTTGATGGTCTGGCGGGCGCGACGCTGACCAGCACCGGCGTGACCAATCTGATCAGATACTGGATGAGCGCCGAAGGCTTTTCGAAGTATCTGAGCAAAGTTAGAGCGAATCAAGGGGCTAAATCATGAGTGCAATATTAGATAAAGCAGGACTAAATGACGAAACCAAAAAGGTTTTGATCTCGCCGCTGGTCGAAAATAACCCGATCACCTTGCAGGTGCTCGGGATTTGTTCGGCGCTGGCGGTCACCTCGAAAATGTCGACCTCGCTGATCATGGCGCTGGCGTTGACCCTGGTTACCGCGTTCTCGAGCGCGGCGATCAGTGCGATCCGCAACCATATCCCGAGCAGCATCCGGATCATCGTGCAGATGACGATCATTGCTTCCTTGGTGATCGTGGTCGACCAGTTGTTGAAAGCGTTTGCGTTTGATGTCAGCAAACAACTGTCGGTTTTCGTCGGTCTGATCATCACGAACTGTATCGTGATGGGTCGCGCCGAAGGCTATGCGATGAAGAATCCGCCGCTCGAAAGCTTCTGGGACGGTATCGGTAACGGTTTGGGCTACAGCTTGATCCTGGTCACCGTCGCGTTCTTCCGCGAAATTCTGGGTTCCGGCAAACTGCTCGGCATCGAAATCCTGAAGCTGACCAAAGACGGCGGCTGGTACGATCCGAACGGTCTGATGTTGTTGCCGCCTAGCGCGTTTTTCATCATCGGCCTAATCATCTGGGGCGTGCGTCAATATAAGCCGAACCAGCGCGAAACGGTTGATTATAAAATCATGTCGATTGCTCACGGTGAGGGAGGGCACCACTAATGGAAGCGTATATCAGTTTATTCATCAAATCGGTTTTCATTGAAAACCTGGCGCTGTCCTTCTTCTTGGGGATGTGCACCTTTATCGCGGTGTCGAAGAAAATTTCGACCGCGATAGGTCTCGGCATCGCGGTGATGATCGTGCAAGCGATCACCGTGCCGGCCAACAACCTGGTTTATCATGCATTATTGAAGGAAAATGCCCTGGCGGCGATCGGCATCGAAGGCGTCGATTTGAGCTTTTTGGCGTTGCTCAGCTGTATCGGCATGATTGCCGCGTTGGTACAGATTCTCGAAATGATTCTGGATAAGTTTTTCCCTGCGCTTTACCATGCATTAGGCGTGTTTTTGCCGTTGATTACGGTAAACTGCGCGATCCTGGGCGGCAGTTTGTTCATGATCGAACGCGACTATAACTTCGGCGAAAGCGTGACCTACGGGGTCGGTAGCGGCCTGGGTTGGGCGCTCGCGATTACGGTCATGGCCGGCGTGCGCGAAAAACTCAAATACAGTGATATTCCGGTCGGCCTGCAAGGCCTCGGCATCACTTTTATTACTGCGGGTCTGATGTCTCTCGGCTTCATGGCTTTCTCCGGAATCCAACTGTAAGGGTAATCTAATGCTGGATATTTTATTAGGGATACTCATCTTTACGGCGCTGGTGATTGCGCTCGTATTCGTGATTATCGGCGCGAAAAAGAAGCTCGTGGCCGAAGGCGATGTGGAGATCCTGATCAATGACGAAAAGAAAATTCATGTGCCGGTCGGCGCCAAATTGTTGACCGCGTTGGCGGACAACGGTTTGTTCGTGTCATCGGCCTGCGGCGGCGGCGGTACTTGCGGCCAGTGCAAGGTCAAGGTCAAATCAGGCGGCGGCGAGATCCTGCCGACCGAATTGACCCACATCACCAAGCGCGAAGCGGCCTGCGGCGAACGTCTTTCCTGTCAGGTCAGCGTCAAGCATGACATGGACATCGAAGTCGAAGATTCGGTTTTCGGCGTCAAGAAATGGGAATGCACGGTCAAGTCGAACAACAACGTCGCGACCTTCATCAAGGAACTGGTGCTCGAATTGCCGGCCGGAGAGTCGATCGACTATCGCGCCGGCGGTTATATTCAGATCGAGTGTCCTCCGCATGTGGTCAACTATAAAGACTACAAGATCGAAGAGCGCTTCCATGAAGATTGGGATAAATACAATCTGTGGCGTTATGTCTCCGACGTGAAGGAACCGGTCTTGCGCGCTTATTCGATGGCAAGCTATCCGGAAGAAAAAGAAATCATGCTGAACGTGCGTATCGCGACGCCTCCGCCGAGAGCGGACGAAAGCGTACCGGCGGGCAAGATGTCTTCTTACATCTTCAGCCTGAAACCGGGCGACAAATGTATCATTTCAGGTCCATACGGTGAGTTCTTCGCGAAAGAGACCGATGCCGAAATGGTCTTCGTCGGCGGCGGCGCGGGTATGGCGCCGATGCGTTCGCATATTTTCGATCAATTGCGCCGGCTGAAATCGAAGCGCAAGATGACCTTCTGGTACGGCGCGCGCAGCAAGCGCGAAATGTTCTATGTCGAGGATTTCGACATGCTGGCGAAGGAAAATCCGAACTTCACCTGGCACGTCGCCTTGTCCGATCCGCTGCCGGAAGACAACTGGACCGGCTATACCGGCTTCATTCATAACGTGCTGTATGAGAACTATCTGAAAAATCATCCGGCACCGGAAGACTGCGAGTTTTACATGTGCGGTCCTCCGATGATGAACGCCGCGGTGATCAAGATGTTGCTCGACAACGGTGTCGAACCCGAGAACATCATGCTCGACGACTTCGGCGGCTAAAAGCAAAGCCTGCCAGCCCTCTTTCGTAAAGTTCGCTTTGCGGAAGAGGGCTTTGTCGTATTTAGTGCTTTTTAAAAATTGCCGGCTTGATCGAGTCACGCTAGCCGTTCACCGTTAATCTTCATTTTGGAGTTGTTCTCCGTTATGTTCATGGCTCATTGGCGCTTTCATGCAATCCTCTCCCGTCCTGAGAGAAACAGGCTTTTGGGCTTCAGGAACCTTGTTCTGCTGGTCTTGCTGATGCAGGCGGGACCCGCGCTCAGCACATCCACGATGCGCTGCGGCCACAATATAGTCGAACTCGGCGACGATACCTATAAGGTTCTGGAGACGTGCGGCGAGCCTGCATCGATCTACCATCGTACCAAAATCGTCGGCAGCACTTTACATCACCCCCGCCGTACGCTCGACATTGAAGAGTACGAAGAAATTCAGGTCGAAGAGTGGGTTTATGATTTCGGCAGAAACCGGATCAGGCAATCGCTCCTTTTTGAAAATGGGCGGATGGTTGAAATCAACGATTTGAAACGGAGCCGTTAAAGTTAAGGCGCTGTCTGCGGCTTAGACTCGCCGCTGGGCTTGAAAAATTGACGGTAAACTAAACTTTTAACTGTGCGGTCAGTCTTTTGCTTGACGCGTTCATTTTAATGGCGGCAAACTTCAGTAAGCGGTATCATTTGCCTCATCGGGCGTGGGTTTGTCCCGATCCTGAAAAAGGCTTCATCGATTTTTAGAGATTTTTGTATGACTTATTTTTTAGTGACATTTGCGATCATGCTGGCGGTAGTCATCCTGATGGCGGTAGGTGTGATGTTCGGTCGCCGCGCGATAAAAGGATCCTGCGGCGGTTTGAATTCCGGATCATGCGTTTGCGTTGAAAAATGCGATAAAAGGAAAAAAATCGAGGCCGAACAGGCGTCGATCCAATAGCCTTGATCGTGGTTGAATGCCGGGTATTTTGGCTTCGCTGCGGCTAAGGCCGAAATTGATAACACTGTTCATTGCAAGGAGTTCGTTATGCTGACCAAGATAGCTATAGCCGACTACATGACCAAACACGTGGTCAAATTGACGCCGAGCCTCAACGTCATCGATGCCGTGAAGACCATGATCGAGCACAAGATCACCTCCGCCCCCGTCGTGGACGCACAGGGCCATTTGCTCGGCATGTTTTCCGAAATGGACGGCATGAAGGTTTTCCTGGATGGCGTTTATAACCAAGGCATGAGCGGGAAGGTCGGCGATTACATGACCAAGAACCCGATCACGGTGCAGGCCGAATCCAGCATCGTCGATCTGGCCGAAAAATTCCAGAATTTGCCGGTCAGAAGTTTTCCGGTTTTCGAAAACAACGAGCTGGTCGGCATCATCAGCCGGACCGATTTGCTAAGAGCGCTTGCTACGGCGCAATAAAAAATCCTAGGTCGTGACGGATCATTCAATCTATTGGCACGACTACGAAACGTTCGGTACGGACCCGCGCCGGGATAGACCCGTGCAGTTCGCGGGCGTCCGTACCGATCTGGAAGGCAACGCGATCGACGATCCCCTGGTCGTCTATCTGAAACCGGCGGACGATAGCCTGCCGCATCCCGATGCCTGCCTGATTACCGGCATCACCCCGCAATCGGCCGAACAAAAAGGCATTTGTGAAGCCGAATTCATCCGCCAGATTCATCAGGAAATCGCGCAGCCGAATACCTGCACCCTCGGTTACAATAACCTGCGTTTCGATGACGAAGTCACGCGCAACTGTCTTTACCGCAATTTTTACGATCCTTATGCCCGGGAATGGCAACACGGCAATAGCCGCTGGGATTTGATCGATGTGGTGCGGGCGGCGCGCGCCTTGCGTCCCGACGGGATTGCCTGGCCGCTCAATGAAGACGGCACGCCGACGCTTCGGCTCGACCGCCTGACCGTCGCCAATGGCCTCGCGCATGAGGCCGCGCATGACGCCTTGTCCGATGTGCAGGCGACGATCGCGCTCGCGCGCTTGCTCAAGCGGGCGCAGCCGAAGCTCTACCAATTTCTGTTTCAGCATCGCGTCAAAACCGAGGCGCTGAGGCTGCTGCAAATCGGCAGTTATGAACCGGTCGTGCATGTCTCCGGCAAATATCCGGCGAGCCGGCATAGCCTGGCGATCGTGCTGCCGGTTGCCTGGCATCCGGGCAACAGTAACGGCGTGATCGTCTACGATCTGTCGGTCGATCCCGAACCGATGCTCGAACTGTCCGCCGAAGAGATCGGCCGGCGCCTTTTTACCGCGACCGAGGATTTGCCCGAAGGCGCCGCGCGCATTCCGCTGAAGACCGTCCACCTGAATAAATGCCCGGTATTGGCGCCGATTTCGGTGATCCGTCCGCCAGACGCCGAGCGTTTGGCGCTCGACTTGGCATCCTGCCATGCGCATATCGCGAAAATTAAAGCCGCGACAGGTCTCGCGGAGAAAATCGTACAGGTATTCAGCGCACCGTCAGGCTTCGAAACCGATACGGACCCGGATCTGACGATTTATCAGGGCGGATTTTTTTCGGACGAAGACAAGCGCAAAATGACTCGCCTGCGCTCGATGACCCCGGAACAACTGGCCGCCTCGACGCTGACTTTTGCCGATCCCCGCCTGCCCGAAATGCTGTTCCGCTACCGCGCGAGAAACTACCCGGAATCGCTGAATGCCGAAGAGCAGGAGCGCTGGCGGCAGTTCTGCATCGACCGCCTGACCGGCCTGAAGCCCGGCGCCGGGATTACGTTTGAGCACTATTTTGCCCGCCTTCGGCAATTGAAAAACGACGCTGCGGATGAAGCGGTGCTGGCCGCCCTGGAGTCCTATGCGCTTGAAAAGATGCGGTCTTTAGGTATTGAAAATTCCACGGTCGAGTCGCTGACCGCCTAAGGGTTCGCTCAAAGTTAACTTCCTTAAATTCAGCCGCATCGAAATGCGGCTAATACCCTCCTGCACCACTTGGGATTTCTGGGAACTCGGCCGGATTTATTGACGAGATAAAGTCAACTTATAATATAAGTTAATCATTCATGCGTCTGCTGGTGTGTTTTCTCTGCTGCCTAGCTCGAAAATAGGTATCGATAATCTCTATCACTCATCCAAGTCATAGTAAAAACGTTAGAAAATGACTGGTAAATAAAATACGTTTCTTTTGTGGTTTGATTCAGATTGCATTCAGCTAGCAATCACTAAGATCAAGTCCGGGCCCCGATCCGAATTTTTTCTTCCATCAATCCCACATGAGTAGGTATTTTATGCAAGCTCTTTTTTCTATACGATGGGTTTTTCGAATTTTGCTATTGGCCGTTATGCTCGGGTTGTCGGTGGCCCGAACGGCGCAGGCCAATATCGAGCGCAATGATGCGGTTGCGATGTTTTACACCGATTTGTCACCCTACGGCAACTGGGAGGAGCATCCAGTTTACGGTAAGGTCTGGTATCCGCGAGATATTCCGGCGGATTGGAATCCTTATACCCTTGGCTATTGGGTGAATACCGAGGCCTATGGCTGGTTGTGGGTTGCCGAATCGGATTGGGGCACGATTACCGAGCATTATGGGCGTTGGACTCTGGATGATCGGGATCGATGGTTCTGGGTGCCGGGCACGATCTGGGCGCCGGCATGGGTCATCTGGCGAGAAGGCGAAGATGAAATAGGTACCGCGCCAATGCCGCCTTATTGGAATCCTTACGACATTGTCCCCGTTTTGATCGATTCGCTATTTTCGCGGTGTTGGGTTTTTGTGCATAAGCATGATTTTCCTCACCATGCCCATCATCACAGTCATAATCAAAATGGCAAGCCTAAACCGATTTATATCGACCCAAGACGCAACCCGGAACTGCTGAGGCGGACGCATGTACTGGAGCCATCGATCGTGCTGGACAGGCATATCTTCAATCGCGGCGTGTCGCCCGAAAAGATCGAGCGGGCCACCGGGCGCCGGGTAGTTACCGTCAATCCCAAGGTGTTGTCAGACTCAAGCGAACTGGCCACACAAAATAAACGCGCCGTAAAAGAAGATGCTCCGATCATTTATCGGCCTATCGATAATCCGCTCACGCTCGATGCGATTCATGACGAAGAATTGCGCGCGAAAGGGTTTGCCGTAAAGATTACCCAACTTTCCGAAGCACCGAAAGAGGCGACGGCGGCGGAACAAACGGGCGAACCGAAACAGCCGGACAGGCATGACGGGAAAGTCGGAAGGTCTAGCCATCGTGGAAGCAGGAGGCAAACCGAAATGCCACAGCCAGAATCTTCCTTGTTAGATTCGGCGCAGGGCGGCAGGGAGCCTGCAAAGGGCGAAGAAAAAATAAAAGCGGGCTATGTCGATTCGCAACAAGCCGAACCGAAGGCAAGCCTGCCGCGCGAAGACAGTCTTCCCGAATCGCCGCGGGAATCGGAAGCTTCCCGCCAGGACCCTGATCCTTCATCATCCGGAGAGGCGTCAGGTTTAAATGGATCAAGCCTTTCGACTGTCAGTGAACCGAGTCCGGCTTCATCTTCGGTGGACGAGCCGAGTTCGACGCCGGCTCCATCATCGGCGAATGGCCCGAGCCTTACACCGCCGGCTTCGTCACTATCGTCTGAGTCGATCTCAACGCCGGCTCCGTCTTCGTCGAATGAGTCGATCTCAACGCCGGCTCCGTCTTCGTCGAATGAGTCGAGCTCAACGCCGGCTCCGTCTTCGTCGAATGAGTCGAGCTCAACGCCGGCTTCGTCACCGTCGTATGATTCGAGTTCATCGTCGTCTCCGTCTACGTCGTCTGAATCGAGTTCATCGCCGTCTTCGTCTACGTCGTCTGAATCGAGTTCATCGCCGTCTTCGGCTACGTCGTATGACTCGAGCTCATCGACGTCTTCGTCTACGTCGTCTGAATCGAGCTCAACGCCGTCTTCGTCACCGTCGTATGAGTCGAGTTCATCTTCGTCTTCGGCTGCGTCGTATGACTCGAGCTCATCGTCGTCTCCGTCTACGTCGTATGAGTCGAGTTCATCATCGTCGTCTGAGTCGAGCTCTGCGCCCACTCCAGCTCCGGTGTCCGAGCCGAGCCCGCCGCCACCGCCTCCCGTAGAGTCTCATCCTCAGGAGTCGACTTCCAGTTCCAGCAGTAGCTCATCAGAAGAACATAAACATGAAAAAAAGCATCATGATTAATCGGCATTGTCTTATGTTTTGAACGGCGGGAAAGGGATCATGGCGGGATGGAACCGCTTTGCCAGGGACGGCAAATTTTCTGCTCGGCGTGAATGACGCCGCTGCTTGCACAAATCTCGGTTTTCGAGTCCGGCCTTGGAAAGAAACGGCGTCTTGCCGGTAAACCAACGGCGCTTTTTGGCTGTCTCTATTGAAATCGAATAAAAGCGTCCAGGAGTCGTTATTTATGCACAGTCGTTTGTCATTAGGATGGTTATGCAAGGCGCTGATTTTGGCGCTGTTGCTCAGTTTACCGCTCGTCCGCCCTTCGGAGGCGAATCATCTCCGAAACGATGCCTCCAGGCTGTTTTATTTAAAGCTGGCGCCATACGGAACCTGGGTGCATCACCGTATCTACGGCAGGGTTTGGTTTCCGCGCAATATGCCGGAGTATTGGCGCCCGTATCAGGAGGGTTACTGGGCTTACACCCATGATTACGGCTGGCTGTGGGTATCGGATTGGGTCTGGGGCTGGGCGACCGACCATTACGGCCGCTGGGTGTGGGATGACTGGTACGGATGGATTTGGGTGCCGGGCGCGGTATGGGCGCCGGCCTGGGTCGTCTGGCGCTATGGCGACGGTTATGTGTCCTGGGCGCCACTGCCGATCCAATATATCTGGAACCCGTATGCCAGCTATACGACCACGTATTTTAATTTCGATCGTTACATCTATTGGGATTGCTGGGTGACGACCCACGAACGCGATTTTCCGCGCCGAAATAAACCGCGCAAATTCCTTCCGCCTAAAATGAACCGCGAGATTCTGCATAGAACCCGCTATGCCGACCCACTGATCGTGCATAACCGGAACATCGTCAATCAGGGCATACCGCTGCAGCGGATCGAACGGGCGACGGGTTCGTCGATCAAGCCTGTTGCTCCAGAGCTCGTGCTGGAGCCCGGTGATGATAAGCCAAGAGAGCGCCGGCAAAGAAGTCGCGAAGAAGTCAGGATTTATCGGCCCATTGACAATCAACCGACAGTCGAGACGATCCGCGACGAAGCGGAGTCTGACAAGGCATTGGCGAAGAGAATCGATGTGCATAGGCAATTATCGTCCGATCGCGAGAGCCCATCGGGCGAAAATCTTGAACCCAGACGCTCGGGCCGTTTAACCGGCCGCCCCAAACCTCCCGATGTTCAGGAAGCGGAAATGCCGCAAACCGCGCCGACTTTTCTGACCTTGCCCGACATGCAGGAAACGTTGCAGGCGGAGCCAGGTCAGGATGAAACTGTCGATCGGCGAAAAAATGGTTTGGGCCGAGTGCAACGCCAGGAACAGGAGAACGTGCCTGAACAGCCCATGCGCATTGAAGAAAGGCTGCAAATCGCTCCGCAAGGGCAGGAGAGTGAGCCGGTTGGACGGCATGGAAATCGAGGTTATGAACCCGCTATGCAGGAAAACCAGCAGCAATTGGAGCTGGAGAGGCAGCAACAGGCCGAAGAAGAGCGCATGCGACAGGAAGTAGGTCCGCGCGAGCAGCAACGCCAATTGGAACGCGAACAGCAGGCCGAGCAGGAGCGCATGCAGCAGGAGGCAGTCGGCCGACAGGAAGAAGGCGCGCATCAGCATCGAGAGAATAGGGGGTGGCGTCAGCAAGATATACAGGAACCTGAACAGCAAGAGATCGTTCCGCAACCGCCGAGGGAAACCGAAAACCGGCAACAGGTCGAGGAAGGGCGTATGCGGCAGGAGGTGATCCGGCAACAGGAAGAAACCGTGCGCGAACAACAGGTGGAAGCGGAGCGGCAGCAACAAGCCGAGCAGCAACGCATGCAGCGGGAGGCGATCCGGCAACAGGAAGATGCCGTGCGTGTACAGCAACTGCAAATGGAGCGTCAGCAACAGGGCGAACAGGAACGCATGCAGCAGGAGGCGATCCGTCAGCAGGAAGAAGCTGTGCGTGAACAGCAACTGCAAATGGAGCGTCAGCAACAGGCCGAACAGGAGCGCATGCAGCAGGAAGCGGTTCGCCAGCAACAGGAGGAAATGGCGCGTCAGCAGCAGTTAGAAATGGAACGCCAACAGCAAACGATTCAACAGCAGCAAAACGAAATGCGTCAGCCGGAGACTATGCGGCAAACCGAGCCGGGCGGCGGTCGCGGCAGAGTGGGGCGGGGATTTGGCAGAGGCAGAGAGTAAAGCGAATGTCCGCTGTTGACCGGATGGCGGAGAACGCCATCCGGTTTCCTGATGTGTATTTCTTTCTAAATTCAAATGGCATTGGCGCAAATTTTTATTATTGATAATCGCGTCACATAACCAAAACATCGTTTGTTTTAGAAAAAAGTAAGCCGTGTAGACTTATCCGATAAGCAATTTAGCTAGAACCCATTGTTAATCGGAACCAGGGGAAATGTCATTTATGCATCAGAAAAATTTTTATTTGTCCGCAGCCGCCATGCTCGCCTTGTTGACTGGGCTCAACGATACCGCGATCGCCAACCCGGGAGCGGGTCGGATGTATGGAAAAGACGCCCCTTTCAAGATCCGGGATCTGCCGGCGCAAAGCCAATTACGGAAGGCGCTCGAAAAACTTCCCTCGACGGCTAAGACAAAAGCGATGAAGAGGCTGCATGAATTCTCATTTCCTGCGAACGATGCAAATACGTTACAGGTGGATCAGGACGGCGGCGTGTATTATATCGAGGCCGTAACGCCTGAGCCGGGGGCTAGCAGCTCAATGACGGCGGAAGTCTCAGCCGCCGCAGCATTGCCGGCGACCGGCGTATTTAAGCTGCACAGTCTGCCAGGCGCTTCAAGAACAGTGTTTCTGGATTTTGATGGTCATGTGATTAGCGGCACGGCCTGGAATTCGACTAATCCGACTTTAACCGCGGTGCCCTACGATACTGACGGCGATGCCAGTGCTTTCAGCGATAACGAACTCAATCGAATCCATGAGATCTGGCATCGGGTTGCCGAGGATTTTGAGCCTTTCAATATCGACGTCACCACAGAAGTACCCGCCGCATTTGGGCCTACGGTCGGCCGGGTGCTGATTACCCAGGATGTCGATCAATATGGTCTGGCGATGCCGTCCAAAGGAGCTGGCGGTGTCGCCTATGTCAACGTTTTCGGCCGCAGTGATTATGTCATCAAATATTCGCCCGCACTGGTTTATTACAATAATTTGGGATTGGCTTCCACGGCCGAAGCCAGCTCACACGAATTCGGCCATAATCTGGGACTCTCTCACGATGGCACGAGCACGGCGGGCTATTATACTGGTCTAGGCAGCGGCAATTCATCCTGGGCGCCGATCATGGGAGCCAGCTATTACAAGAATGTGACGGAATGGAGCAAGGGGGAATACCCGGATGCCAATAATACGCAGGATGACATCGGCATCATCGCCACGAAACTGACGTTTAAAGCGGACGATCATGGCAATACGAATGACGTAGCCAGTCTGCTTGCCGTTGAAAGCGACGGCAGTATTTTGGCAACCACCCCCCAAGACGATCCAGGAAATACTGTCCCAGACAATAAAGGCATTATCGAAACGCAAGGCGATATTGATGTGTTTGCCTTGGATGTCGGAGCCGGCGCTGTGAATATTGCTGTCACACCGGCATGGGCGGTGGCGATCCCCCATCCCGATGTGACAGGCACGCTAATACGAGGCGCGAATTTGGACGTCAAGGCAACGCTCTACGATGCATCGGGTTTTGAAATAAGCACCAGCGATCCGCTTGACAATACAAACGCCGTGATTAACACATCGGTCAGCGCGGGGCGGTATTATCTTGCGATCACCGGAGTAGGCAATTCGTCGATTCCTTATTCCAGCTATGGCAGCGAAGGCGAGTTTTTCATTACCGGTACGGTGCCGCCTGTGAGTGACACTACTCCGCCGACCCCTAATGTGGCCTGGCAAACGGCCCCGACCGCGCAAAACGATACGAGTATCGCTATGGCATCAACAGTAGCAAGCGATGCATCCGGCACGGTTGAGTATCAGTTTTTATGTGTTGCCGGCGGTACCGGCTGCGTTAATAGCGCCTGGCAGACCAGCCCCAATTACGTGGTCAGCGGTTTGGCGCCGGCAACCCCTTATACCTTTCAGGTCAAGGCGCGCGATGCTTTCAACAATCAAACGCCAGCTTCATCTCCGGCGACTGCCACAACGGCTGCGTCCATTAATCCGAATCTCGTCGCAAATGATGATACGGCCAGCGTGGATGAAGACGGCGCGACGATCATTCCGGTATTGAGCAACGATTCCGTGAGTGGCGGTAATAGTCTCTCCATCGTTTCGGTCGGAACCCCGGGGCATGGGGTGGCCACCAACAATAATGACGGCACCATTACCTATAAACCGAGTGCCAATTTTTACGGCAGCGATAGCTTTACCTATACCATTTCCGATGGCGTTGGCGGTTCCGCGTCGGCAACGGTAGCTATCACCGTAAATCCGGTCAATGATGCGCCGGTTGCAGTGAATGATACGGCAACGGTTCGCGTAAAAAAGACCGTCAGCATCAAGGTGTTGAGTAACGATACCGATGTCGATGCCGATAAGTTGGTTATTGTTTCGACCACGAAAGGAACGATCATCAATGGTCAAACCCTATCCTATACGGGCGCCGCGGTAGGAACGGATACCTTCGCCTATACCGTCAGCGATGGCAAGGGCGGTCTTGCCTCGGCAAGCGTAACGGTTACGGTGAAGAGATGAGATGACTGGATTTTCCACAGGGCTGACTCTCGCCCTGTGGAAATCAGGCGTTTTTTTTTCTTAACTGAAGTTATCCACGAAAACCCCGAAAGCAACGGCCGAATGAATGGTGCGATGAAATTTTTCGTGCCTTTGGTGTTTTTCGTGGACAATGATGTAACATCAGCTACTGAGTTGATGCGTTTTCCTGCGGTAGGGCCACGGTCCCTGGCGGTAACGGCTTGGCATCCATCTCGAAATCCATTCTGATGCGATGTGCAATCAATTCGGCTTCTTTTTTGTTTTTGAAGGGGCCGGCAATCAATTGATAAGTCCCGTCTTTTCCAACTTTTCGCGCCGGGATTGGCGGACCTTGATGAGTGAGCATCGCCGCCAGTTGTTGCGCCATCGCCGCGTTGTGAAAGTCGGCGACTAAAATCGCCCAGTCGCTGCCGGTCAATTCCGGCACCACCGGCTGCCCGTAGAAATGCACGGGATGTTGCACTTCCGGCGCTTTCGCGGCGAGTTCCGGCACATCCAGGCTGGCCGCCAGGATCGGGGTGGGGATGCCGTCGGCGCGTTGCAGGGTGCGGTCGACTTTTTCCCAATCTACGGTTACGCCTTTTTCGGCGGCGGCTTGGCGCAGTTGTTTCAGCAGCGACTTTTGCAGCCGTTGTTTCTGGCCGGCCCATTTTTGCAGCGGCTGATGGGCTTCCAGGTAAAGTCTGTCTCCGACCCATGCCGTCATATAAGGCTGGTGGACCATCCGCACCGGCATCCCGACCGCCGTTTTTTTAAACAGCGCTTTGATGTCTTCGGGGTAAAGCCGCACACAGCCGTGGCTGACCTGCATGCCGACGCCGTAAGGTTTATTGGTGCCGTGGATCAGGTAGCTGTTAAAACCTAGCGATAGCGCATACTTGCCGAGCGGATTGTTGGGGCCGGGAGGCACCACGGCGGGCAGCGAGTCGCCTTTTGCCGCGTGTTCGCGTCGGATGGATTCCGGGGGAGCCCATGCCGGGTTGGCTTTTTTTGCGACGATAGTGGTTTGTCCTAAAGGGGTATTCCAGCCTTCACGGCCAATGCCGAGCGGGTAGGTAAACATGACGTCCGGCTGTTTCGGGGGGAAATAAAACATCCGCATGTTCGCCAGATTGAGCACGATGCCTTTGCGCGGCGCATCAGGCAGGATGAACCGCAACGGCAGCAGCACGCGCTGGCCCGCTTTGGGCGTCCAAGGACGAATATCGGGATTGGCGAGCGTGATCTCGTGATAGCCCAGGCCGAAATGCCGGGCGATGTCGGACAAGGTGTCGCCGTCCTGGGTCCTGATCACGGCAAGCCTGCCGACAATGCGGCGGTCTTTGGCGATCGAAAACTTGTGGGCGGCGATGCCGGCAAGTTTCGGCCGCTGCTCGCTTGTAGCGGCCGGAGGGAGGGCTGCTGTAGGCGGCGGCGGAAGCGGCAGGTATTCTGTTGTAGGCTCAAGTTGGCAGCCGCTGAGCATGCCGACCGCCAACAGCACGCAACGCAAGGCGGCATCCTGATGCAGCAGATCGGCCAATGTTTTTTTCAATGTCTTCATAGGCATAAGCGGTAATGGCGGGTGCGGGATGCAATAATAAGAATTAGACATTAGAATCAGCCAATTATTGATAGAAGCGACACAATTGGAAGTACATGCACGCAAAAAGCCTGGTGTGTTCAACTGGGGCCGCGAATTTTCAATATCAACATTGAATAAATCTCGCCGCAAACGATAGGAATTATGGATCGGATGCAGGACTTTTAAGCGCTGCAATTGAACAGAATTAGACTTTTACAGCCTATACGGACTGCGCGGCAGCATCCCCGGCAGGTTTTGATTGGCCTGCGTTTTCAGTTGAGTTTAATGCCTACTAAAAACAGAAACAACAGGCGATTGTCCTGAATCACCGTGTCGTCATAAATCGATCTGCTGACGTACCGTTTGTCTAGCAAATTTTCGACCTTGACGCGGAAATTCAGTTTGTCGATTTGATATTGGGGCGTCAAATCATTACGCACATAGCCCGGCACTTTAAAACGATCGACGTCATCGCCAAAAGCGGCGATCAATTAAAACCTAAAGCGAATGTCATCTGCTGACCGGATGTTGGAGAACGACGTCCGGTTTCTTAAATGGCTGATTTATAAGACTCTGGACTTGATCTAAATCCGTATCGAGTCTTCGAGACGGAGTCATCAAATAGTTAACCGTTGATTACTTCGTTGTCCATTTTTCGGCCAGTTGCGCTGAAAACTTGCCAAGATAAACGCCGATCACGATAGAAACCGAAATCACCACGAGCGGATTGCTGAATGAGACGCCAAGCAAACGTCCTCAGTCATTTTGTCAGGCGTTTGCAGCAGATAGGCAAAGGTCATCGAATAACCGAACACGCTGGCCGGGATTGCGGATAATTGAGGAATGCTCGCGGCTATACACATCACGATTACCGCAATGGTGACGGTTAAGGCCGCCATCAAAGGAAACCCGAGCAGCGCGTCGGACGGCACATTTATTAGCAGGAAAGCCGTTATCCAAGCCATCACGACGCCGAAAATGCTACAGGTAATCGTGCCCTTGAAGGCGGCTTCATTTGCACCGAGCGCGAAATATGCCGCCCAAGGAATCGTTGCCGCCCAGATGAAAAAATATCCGCTGAGCGGGCCTACCGCAAAAAATGTCGCGGCGCCCGCCAAGATGCCGATACTGAAGGAAAGTGCTGTGAGTCGGTTAATAGTGTGATTCTCTAAATGGCGCCTCGATGAAGTGATATAAATGGCTTTCATAAGGGAGGCAGTCCGATGAAAGTCCAATCTTTTGCCTTTACTCAACAGGTGAGCCTTCCACCGGTCGTCAGGATGTTACCAAATATTTCCTGTTAAACAAATAAATGCGAATGATTAATTCGGACCTTTGACGTTTTAATCGGTATAGTTGACTCTAAAATCTTGAAAATAACTCTGGACGCGTGTAGGATGCTTTTCTCAAAAAAGCATGTGTTTATTATTGCTCCGGCCTCTTGTTGTTTGAAACAGATTTCCTTGGGTTAATCGAAAATCTCAGGTTAATTAGGGCTGTAAAACTATGGGCTTAATCTGACGACTTCAAAAATTTGCTTCAATGGAATCTGGCGTTGATAGGCTGAATTCGACCCGTTGCGGTCAATCGCGCCATATGATTCAATGGCGGCAATTTGATCTTTACCGGCCACTGTTACTTCGTGCCTATGATATACGGATAGGAAAAATATATGCAGATCAAGACATTATTGTATCGAAATGAATTTAAGAGGATATACGGTTAACTATCTAATTCCTTTTTACATTCAATAGGATATTTAGATGATCAGGCCTTCAAGCAAGACCACCAGAGTGAAAATTTGTAGGTCTCTTGTAATGCAGTCCGAAATTTATAGAAACGAAGGCGTTTCAGCATGATTGAATTAATTTCTCAAAACCATAAAAAGAACCTGATTTTATTTGTACATGGGTTCTGCGGTGGCGAGTCAACTTGGCGCAATGGGAATGCAAATTCATTTCCCGAGCTATTTTCTGAAGATCCAAAAATATCTGAGAATTATGACGTAGCTCAGTTCTCATATTTTACCAAGCTGCTCAATCTGTATGCTAAAGCTGGAAAGATTTCGACACTAGTCAAGCGAATGTTTGGAACTTCTCATGGAAAACTCAAAAAAAATATAAGCATCGAGGAAATCGGCAACTTACTTAGAACCGAAATTCGGTTCAGGCTACAAACCTACGACAACATAGTAATTATTGCTCACAGCATGGGTGGATTGGTAACCAAAAGCGCGATAATAAAGGATTTAGAAGAAAAAATCCCATCAAAAATCAAACTTTTCGTTTCCTTAGCTGTACCTCACCAAGGAGCTGAAGTCGCAACTTTTGGAAAGCTCATTAGCGACAACCTCCAGATCGAAGGGCTTTCTCCGCTAAACCAATTTATTTACAAAATTAATGACGAGTGGTTAAAGTCTAGTCTAAGACCAACTACAAAGTATTTTTATGGGGTTCATGACTCAGTCGTCCTTAAGACAAGTGCTGCACCTGTAGATAAAGAAAAATCGGACATCATATCTGTAGACGAAGATCACACCAGCATTACAAAGCCAGAAAGCTCGACTGGCACAACTTATATTGCAGTTAGGCAGATAATTTTAGACTTCGAAAAAAATGATCCAGGAATATCGAATTTAGAAATTCAGCAACTCGAAGACGATACAGACTTTGATGACGAATTATTTGTATTGAAATTAATTTCAGCAGACATTCACAAGACATCAATCAGAGATTCAAAAGAGGTTTTCCTTAATGCGGAGTATATAAGAAAGATATTCAGCAGTGCCTCAGATCAAAAACGCTTGTCGGAATTATATTCAAAAATAAGAAAAATCTATCAGACTAGCTATGCAAAATATGTCCATAATGGGATACCAAACTCAGGCTTACTATTAGCTGATGTTCACGAGACAATTATAAGGGAAGACAAACAATTCTTAGATACGTTTATTCCCTTTATCAATGCTATCCACAAGCAAGGGATGCTTCACCAACTAGCCAATTCAGAAGATGAAAATATTTGGTGGATTAAAGATGGCTCAATAGATTCACTGCGCAACTTCATAAAAGAGGTTGATAGTGACTAAATTACCGTACATTCGGCCAGAGAGAGAGCTTCACTATAATATTGGGGTTTTGCTCCTAATACTAGACAGTCTAGCCCAAACAAAGCGTCAAAAAAAAGTATTAACCATTGACAAAATTCAGACATTTTACTTTCTTGTAACAAGGCCCGCATTTCTTAACAAGGTTTTGCTTATCGCAGATGAAAGCCAAATTGATATTGACGGTACCGATTACTACACAGTTGATACATTATCGGTTAATGTTGATGAACTTTTTGATAGAAAGCGGCTCCTGGTCTTGATTAAAATACTTTCTGCCAAAAAATATCTTTCAGTAGAATATTCTAACTCCGAAGGCTTTCTGTTTGACCTAAGCGAAACAGGAAAGTCGAAGGCAGAACAAATACAGGAAGGGTATTTCTGCAAGATAAAGTTGTTTATTAAGCAACTTTCTTTACTGCAATCACACAGCTCCTCCAGGTTAAATGGCTATATAAATGCCGTTTTAAAGCAGGGAATATAATGGATCTCTCTCAAGGCTTACTTTTAAAAAATTTAATACTCCACGGACACAGGAAGGACTATCGAGTCTCTTTCCAGCCGGGGGTCAACATTATCTATGGTGATGCTGATACCGGAAAATCTAGCATTTTGAGACTAGTTTATTATCTTCTTGGTGGAAAGCAGATCAAACTCGATGAAGAGATAGTCTCATCTGTAAAATATGCCATTCTTGAGGTAGCCATTAATGGTTTCCCCTACTGCATCAGCCGAGACATATTTAACGCATCGAGAGATATAGACGTCTATTCATGCAAATATTCTGAAATATCCAACTCTTTTCCAGAGAAGTATAAGTCTAGTGTTACTAAAGGGAACGATGAAAACAAGAGTCTGTCCGATTTCTTATTTGAAGCGCTTGAGTTTCCTGCCGTCCGATTAAAACAATCGCCAACAAAGGATTCATCAGATACAGCTAGGTTAAGCTTTCTCGATTTATTCAAGTTTATGTATCTAGATCAGGATGATGTAGGTAGCACGCACATGCTGGATATTGGCAACCATGTATTGGAAACTAAAAATAGAGAAGTTTTTAAGTATATCTTCAGTGTGCTGGACTCAAGCATTTCTGAACTAGAAGTAGATATTTCCAGAAAAACTCAAGAAAAAAATCAGCTAATTAATCAATATGCGACGGTGACTAGTTTTCTCTCTCAGACAGGCTTTAAAAGCCCTGAGGATTTAGATGAAGAAATAAGCAATATTGACAATATTAAACTCGAAGTTCAAACTCTACTTTCCGATTTGAATGATCGAATGACAAGTGACAGCGAATTATATGAAGGGCTTAAACATGCTCTAAACACTATTAACCTGAAGATTGCAGACCAGGAAGAAGTAAAAAATAACTCTTTGAGAAATATCGAAAGATTTACTCGACTTCACAATGATTATCAAAATGATATTGAGAAAATCAAGGCAAGCTTATCCTCCAGAGAGGTCATAGGCAGGGAAGTTCAAGAGAAAATAAATTGTCCGATATGTGAAACATTAATCAATATTGGCGATATATCGGACATGTTTGATATTCCTAGTGAAACTCGTTTAATAGGTGAGTTAACCTCAATTTCCAGAAGATCAAAAGATCTTAAACAATTAATATCTGATAACAGAACTAATTTAGAAGCGGCCAACGCATACCTCACAGAGTTATACGCAGAAAAAAATAAAGCTAGGAAATTCATAGATGAAGAGCTTGAAAGCTCGATATCACCCTACCTTGCTGAACGGGATGCCATCATCAAAGAGTGTGCACAACTTGATGAGCGTAGAGAAAATGCTGTTCATTCATTGAAGGTAAGAAACAAGCAAGTGGCGATTGCCGACCAGATCGGTCGTTTAGAAAGTACTATTGAAAAGTTAAAGCTTAAACTAGACGAGCTTAAGAAGAATTCACCAACATTAAACGACGTTATAGCCGATCTTGGTACAGACCTTAACAGCTTTATTCAACAAGTTAAGATAAAAAATCACCATGGAGTAGGCATTGATAAAAGAACATTTTTCCCCCTCGTGAGAAATATTGAATATAGGAAAATTAACTCAGGCGGACTTCGAACTATAGTTTCTATTGGCTATCTTGTCTCAATTCTGTCGCAAAAATTGCGCAAAGAAACCAACATTCCAGGTTTGCTAATGATTGACACTGTAGGCAAATTCTTGGGAAAAACACCTGAAGATTCAGAGGATGCCCAAGTTGAAGATATTGATGTCATTGATGGAGTTGCAGATCCAGAGAAATACAAGAACCTATTCGAAGCAATATTTAATGTCGCTTCAGAATTTGATGAGAAGAATAAGCTTTGCCAAATTATTTTGGTAGACAACGACATACCACGTGATGTCGCTTACGAAAACCAAGGCTTTGAAATAGCGCACTATAGATCAAACGGCATTAACGGCCTTCTCATAGGACTAATCGATGACTGGGATACTACACCAAGAAAATAAACTAAAATGAATGTAACAAGTGGCTGTTGTCGGGCGTGCCTTCTCTGCGCGAAGGCACGCCGCAAAGCCAGGCGTTATATGCTATTTATAATAGAGGTGTCCCATGAGTAGGAAACAATCCATAGAATCACATGGTGCGACCTGCAAGAACTGAACAGGAGTTGGTCATTTGTTAATTATTCCGAAAAATTCATCATTTTTGGGGCGTGGAATATATATGTTGATGGAAATATGACCCTCATTTTTAGCGAATTTTGTTTTGATCAGGTTCGGCGGCTTCGCTTAAACTCATTGAGCGCTGTGCTCCTTATCGTAACTTTAGGGCTTTATGGAGTATCTGCAATTGCTTGAGTTCATTCCTGCCGAAAAACTAAAGAATATCTTTGAAGTGTTCGGTCATTTCTATTCAGTGGACTTAAAGTCTGGTGAGAAAATCGATTGCCGAAGTGTTTTAGAAATCATAACAAGGCAAAGAAAACCATCGGATATTGACTTGCTGCTCGATGATTGCCCTGATGCAATATTTATCATGATGAACCCAGGCTCATCAAGGCCACTTATAGAAGTAGGTAACGTCATTTCAGAAGACATGATTAATCAGCTGGCGGTGTCGTTGGTGCCTACTAAACCAGATACGACCCAGTATCAAGTAATGCGAGTCATGCACTATTGCGGCTGGAGTCATGTCAGAGTTCTGAACATCTCGGACATGAGAGACCCCAAAAGTGGAAGTTTTGTTGAACGCTTTAGCGATATTGAAAGCAGAGCTGGGTTCTTTGCACATTCAGTATTCGCGGACAACCGTTTTTTTGAATTACGACGTAAACTGAACAAAAAACCAGGTGCACCTATCGTTTGCGCATGGGGTGTTAGCTCGGATTTAGATCCGCTTATTGAACGGTGTTTGGGCAAGGTGGCCAATACACCTAGTCTTACTGGACTAAAGAAACCATGCACAGAAAATAAGTATTTCCATCCATTGCCAACTCTGCAAAAGGACAAAGAGCACTGGGTCACAAATATAGTTGCACAAATCAACGCCCAATCCAGCGCTCAACAGGAACGATGCACATAAATCCGCGCAGCTCTGGATAGCTCTACATTGAACGACAGCTTATTGTGTTGAAAAGGCCATTTTGGATAGAAAGCCCTTTTCTGCTCAAATTTTTTTTCAATAAAAGCAAAAAGTTATAGATGGTGCTATTGGTCAAATCGGCTTGATCTCCACAAAAACCGACTTTTTCAACACAATCTGTGTTACAACCGTCATACGCTGAAATCGTTGAATGTCGCAAATTGGCCGATTTGAGCCGATCAATTTTAGTGAGCCCCTAGCGTGATAGGGTTTGCAACCTAGGCTCGGGAGGGAAATTTGATCAGGCCTTTGCCGTTTCTCCGGTCAAAAAGCCGATCACATCCTGGGCCGTCTCAGTTGCACGATTCTACCGATAACGTTTGACCATTTCGCTCAATGGTATGGCTTTAATTTTACTTGCGTGCCCGGCAGAGCCAAATGCTTCGTAACGTGCCTGACAAAGCGCTTGCATCGCGTCTCTGGCTACTTTGTATATCTTGCGGGCGTCTAACTCCGATGCGTTTTCCGGTTGGGCCAAGTATCGGCGAATGGCACCGGTAGACGCCATACGTAAGTCAGTATCGATATTGACTTTGCGGACGCCGTATTTGATTCCTTCAACAATTTCGGCAACCGGCACGCCATAGGTTTGGGGTATATCGCCGCCGTATTCATTGATGATTTTTAGCCAATCCTGCGGCACCGAACTGGAGCCATGCATGACGAAGTGCATATTGGGCAGGCGCTGTTGCAAGGTTTTTAAACGGCTGATGACCAAGACATCGCCCGTAGGCGGCTTGCTGAATTTATAGGCGCCATGACTCGTGCCAATGGCTACGGCTAACGCATCGATTTGCGTTTGCTTCACGAATTCAACCGCTTCATCGGGATCGGTCAGCAAGCGGCTGTGATCCGGTTGTTCTGAAGGGGCTTGAGTCGCGGCATCTGCTTTATGTTCTAATGAACCCAGGCAGCCGATCTCGCCTTCAACCGATACGCCACACGCATGCGCCATCCTGACCACGGTACGCGTCACCTCCACGTTATACTCGAAAGAGGAGGGGGTTTTCATGTCTTCCAGCAAAGACCCGTCCATCATCACGGAACTGAATCCCGATTGAATGGCTTGCGCGCAGATGTCGGGTGTGGGCGCATGATCCCGATGCATGACAATCGGAATATGAGGATATTGCTCAGCCGCGGCAACAATCAAATGGCGTAAAAAAATTTCGCCGGCATAGTTATTCGCGCCGGCCGAGCCTTGCATAATCACCGGGCTGTCACACACATCGGCGGCTTGCATAATGGCTTGGACTTGCTCCATGTTGCTCACATTGAATGCGGGAACGGCAAAGCCATTCTCGGCCGCATAATCCAGAAGTTGTCGCAATGAAACTAAAGCCATGAACGGCTCTCCTTAGCTGGGTGTTATTTGAGATTCTAAATTGTCACCAGAAGCTATGAACATTTCTGGCGTATAAATCGAGAGGAAAGCGGGGTTTGCCTGTCTGGTTAGGATCTCCCGGATCAACCACCCACAGGAGGGCACACCGCCATGGCGCATGGTAATGTCATTAACCTGAAAAAGCCAGACCAGAATGGTCCGTTGCTGTCCCAATGTTTTAACGATCTCGATGTTAATCTGTCTGTGTGAAACCTTGCGGACGGGGCAATGCCCTTAATATAACAGGCATGAGGTGGCTTTCCTCACCCCACTAAATAAAACTCGTCCGTGGGAGCGACGCCTACGTCGCGACTTGAGGCTTTAATCGCGACGTAGGCGTCGCTCCCACCACTCCCCGACAGGTTTAGATTAGCCGGCGCTTTTTGAGGGCATCTCGATCGTAAATTTATCGACCAATCGAAAGGTCGGCTTGCCCGTTTTAAACTCGGCATCGGTATAAGGCCTGTCGATACCGATCACATAAGCGGTCAAACTGTTTTGGCGCAGAGCGATGCGGAGCATGTGCCGGTAGTTTTCGCTGCGCGCGCCGCCGCCCGCTTCGTTATTATGGCCGTTGAACGCAAGCGAAACGGCCAGATACCAGCCGAACCAGATGCAACTGAATAAGGTGCCCAACACGAAGGCGGCAACCAAACGTGGCGTGGTGACCGCAATCGCTTCGCCCCAACAGGCCGCGATCAGCACGGTCGCGCCGGTTACGCCCCAGGCAAGGAATATCTGTTTGCCGATCGTTGATTGATTCGGCAATGCAGGCTCGCTCGCAACCCGATTGGTGGCAAAGTAACGGCGGGCGGCTTCGGTGACCGCAATCGCCAGGGCGCTGATCGCAAAAATGTGCTGCCAGCTGCTGTAGAGCACCAGGCAAACCGGAGTCGCAACCTGCAAAATCGCATGCCAGGCGCCGATGCCGAAAAAGATGCATTTGTTCTGATAAGGTACCTGGTAGCTCTCGGCCTCTTTTTTGCTGCGCAGCAAGGCGGCGCCCGCAAAATAGGCCAGCAGCGGCAGGCCCGCGATGCACAAGGTCCATATCAGCACGATCAGTAAATTGAACGTCATGATCGCGGCAGGATAAATCCCATAGTGCAGAAAACCGTAACCGGCAAAAAGCGGCGCCAGAATGCCGCCGAAGACCCATAACGGATACAAATCGAACTTATGGAAAGGTTTTTTGAGCGCGCGTTGATTCAGCAGGTCGCTATACATGCGGTTCAAAACGAACAACAGCACGGCGGCGACTGCATTCAGTTCGATCAATACGCTGGCCAAAAAGGCATGGGGAACTTCATCGCGTTGCAGCGAAATCCAGTGCAGCAGAGGCAGCGACAGAACCACGACCGGCAACACAATAAATAAGCGTTGCACGCGCCAGTCGAGCCGTTCCGTGTCGGTGACAAAGGGTTTGCTGGCGATGTTGAATAAACGCGCCAGGCGGGTATAGATCGGTGAAACGAATTGACGGAATTCATCGAACAGCTTCTCCAGGGCGTAGAGTCCCGGCGTGATAATAGCCCGCAAGGCATTGATGATGATAAGCACCTTGTTTGGCTCTTGCGGCGCGGGTTTGCCGAGGCTGCGCAGATAATAGATCCAGACGCCCAGAAATCCGATGAAGACGAGGATATAGGCCAAATCGAACAAGTAGACGGAGGAGCAGCACGCTTTTGCTGTGGTGAGGGTATCGGTGTTCAGCGCGGTCTGGGTTCTGGCGAGAATGTTCTCGAACAGGTCTTGTCCGGCGGTAGCGAGAGGGCGTTTGTCATTGGGGAAAAAATACCTGCCTATCAGCGACCAAGTGCTTTGCGGCACCGTAACCGCGAAATAGCTGAGCAATCCAACGAGGGCGCCGGCCAGCCAGATGAAGCCGCCGTTGAAGATGGCCAAAGGGCACAACAGGCTTTTTATGCTGAGTCGGTGGGAATCGAGACGGGTAGGGTAGAGTTGCTGTTGCTCGACTTCGTCGAGATCGGTGTGGCTCGGATGCAGAAAAGCGCCGCCGCCTCCGGCCACTACCGAGGCATAGTTCGGCCGCTCCGCGTCCCCCCAGTAGCGCTCGTAGTGATGAATGTCGCCGGAGATGTCGAGGCGGCATTTTTTAGGGTCGAGCGCACCTTTGTGTTCCTGTAAAAAACTGACCGGCAAACCCAAGTCGCTGAAGGTTTTTACCACCGCAGCATCCGGTGCTTGCCATTTGCCGAACACCGTCGTTGGCTCGGGCGTGACGATGATCAATTTGTCCGGAATCCGGGTTTTCAGTTCATCGCGGCTTTCTTGCGAGAAAAAATCTGGTTTCTTTAACAGATCGGGGTAAAAGGTCGAGGCGAAAAAAGCCCACTGGCGCATGTCCATCTTGCCTTCCTGCGAGTCGAAACCCCAGATTTGCCAGCCGAACGGCAGATTCAGCGCAACATAGCTGGCTTCCTGAACGCGCTCGAAACCTTTGAGTTCGAGCTGCTCGCCGCTGTTTGCGCTGGTATTGAATGGCCTGCGGAATTGCCGATTGAAGCCGTCCAGCGCATCGTAATAGTCGTGGTTGGCCGGAATGCCGTAAATCGGACGTTTGTCGATCTGTTTTCCCAATTCCGTCAAGTCTTCGTAGGCCCAGTTGAACGGCGTCTGAAAACGCTCTTTCAGAGAAGCAATATCGGCGATGTGATAGGCCGTGTCGCCGCCGATGAACAAAAACTCGCCGCGCGGCAATTTTTCGGAAGTAGAGTTGGCTTCCAAGAGTATCGCCTGGTCCGGTTTGGCGTTGTTATCCAGCCATAAATCGCTCATGCACAAATAAGCGATGTTATACACCGGCAGCATGCCGTCTCCGGTATCGGCGATGAAGTCAAACCAGTAGCTCTCTCCCGGCTTGATGTTATAGATGTTCGGGACGTTTTCGGCTTTGTTCTGCATCCAGTCCTTCGCATCGAGCTTGTCGCCCATGAACGAATAGGCCGCGATGTATTTCAGGCCGGCCAACAGTTCCCGGCCCAGCAGCCAGCTGACCGGTTTCTTGAAATCACGATCGGTGACAGGATTATTGTTGTTCGTATTATTCATGATGCCGCCCGTTTTTCGAGTTGAATATTGAGGGTCCATCCGAGGGGTGCTTGTTTTACGGTCGGAAGGGAAGTCGTCTGAACTGGATGATCCCAACCGGTATCCCTAGCCAGCGCCTGACTAATCCCGGTAGTCCGTACTTTACTGCACCTAAACTGCCAACGCAAACACTTGCTGATTCAATAAAATCAGCCTCAAGATGCCTGATTCGATATAATGTCGCAACATTCGAATTATCTAGTGCTGAAGGATTGTCATGGCGGAGACGAATAACGAAAAACACAAGATTGTGATTGTCGGCGGCGGTGCGTCCGGTCTGGAGCTCGCGACCAAGCTGGGCCGCAAGCTCGGCAAGAGCGGCCGGGCCGAGGTGACGCTGCTCGATGCCGCCTCGACGCATATCTGGAAACCGCTGCTGCACGAGGTTGCGGCCGGCACGCTGGACGAATCGGAACAGGTCGAATATCTCGCGCAGGGCTACCGGAATCATTTCCGCTTCCGGCTCGGCAAGATGGAAGGGTTGAACCGGACCAAAAAAGAAATCACGGTCAGCCCGACGCTGAGCGACAGCGGCGAGGAACTGATTCCGCGGCGAACCTTCGGTTACGACACGCTGGTGATGGCGGTCGGCAGCGTCAGCAACTCGTTCAACATCAAGGGCGTTGCCGAGAACTGCCTGTTTCTGGATACGACCTTGCAGGCTTTCCGTTTCCAGAAGCAATTGGTCGAGACCTATATCAAGACCTTTGCGGGCCTGGAAGGCGCCAATGATAAACCTTTGTCGATCGTGATCATCGGCGCCGGCGCGACCGGGGTGGAACTGGTCGCGCAGCTGCACGAGGTGACCAATCTGCTCGCGGTCTACGGGCTTCGGGAGTCCAGCAATGTCCGCTTGACGATCATCGAGGCCTCGCCGCAATTGCTGCCGGCCTTGCCGAGCAAACTGGCCGAGGCGACCAAACAGCAATTGCTCAAGCTCGGCGTCGATCTGAAACTGGGCTGCCGGGTCACCGAGGTGACCCAGGACCATATCAAGACCCTCGACGGCGAGATCATTCCGGCCGACCTGAAGGTCTGGGCCGCCGGCATCAAGGGACCGGACTGGCTGAAACAGTTGGACGGCCTTGAAACCAATCACCTGAATCAGCTGGTCGTCGATGAGTTTCTGCAAACCGCCGACGAGTCGATCTATGCGATGGGCGACTGCGCGGCCTGCGCCTGGACCGGCCATGCCGGCAATGTGCCGCCGCGCGCGCAGGCCGCGCATCAGCAGGCGAGCGCCTTGTGTAAGACGATCCGCAATCGTTTGGTTGGCAAAGCGCCGGTCAAATTCGTCTATTACGATTACGGCTCGCTGGTCTCGCTCGGCAAATATTCGACGGTCGGCAACCTGATGGGCAATTTGATGGGCTCGGTCAGTGTCGGCGGCTTTATTGCCCGGGTCGTGTATTTGTCCTTGTACAAGATGCATCAGGTCGCGATCCACGGTTATTTCCGCACCGCGATGCTGACCCTGTCCAATTTATTTAGACGCACCGTGCACGCGATGATCAAGCTGCACTGATTTTATCCACACATTATTAGAAAAAGAACATGCTGGAATTAGAATACGAGTTCAGAGAAGAAGATCTGGTCAATTTCAACGAAGTGCAATATCTGAATTCGAAAGACGTCCAAGGCCAACTGAATAAAAACCGCTGGATCGTGCCGAGCATCATGGTGCTGGTCGGCACCTTCTATTATTACTATTACGGCGACATCAAGTCGGCCGGCTATATCGGGTTAGTCGCGGTGCTGTGGGCGCTGTTGTCGCCGAAAGTGATGCTGTACGACATGCGCCGGCAAGTCCTGAAGCAGTATACGCCGAAGGAAAAAAAGGCGATGTTCGGTACCTATACGCTGACGATCGATCCGGCCAATCCGGCTTATCTGTTTGAAACCTCGCCGAGCGGCAAAAACAAGATGGCCTGGCAGGAACTGGTTCGGGTCGAATACGGCAAACGCTATGTCTATATCTATATCACGCTGAGTACCGCGTTGGTGATTCCGGTCGATGCGGTCAAGAAAGGCGATCTGGAGAAGTTCGCCGAGCAGGCCGAGAAGATGATCGAGCGTTACGCCGGTTAAATCAAGCCGGTATCCTGCGATGAACACGCAAGCAAGCAATTCCCGCCTCGTGGTGCTCGACACCGAAACGACCGGTCTGAGCCCGGAACAAGGCCATCGGATCATCGAAATCGGTTGTGTCGAATTGGTGAATAGGCGGCTGACCGGCAACCGCTTTCATGTCTACATCAATCCGGAGCGCGTGATCGACGCCGGCGCGATCGAGGTGCACGGCATCACCAACCAGTTTCTGGAAGACAAGCCGCGCTTCGCCGGCGTCGCGGAGGATTTTCTGGCCTTCGTCGATGGCGCCGAACTGGTCATTCACAACGCGCCGTTCGATGTCGGCTTCATCAATCATGAGTTCGCCTTGCTGGCGGATCCTCTGGCGCCGATAACCCGGTACTGCGAAGTCTTCGATACGCTGGCCTTCGCCCGCCAGAAACATCCGGGCCAAAGAAACAGTCTGGATGCGCTGTGCAAGCGCTACGGCATCGATAACAGTCACCGGGAGCTGCACGGCGCGTTGCTCGACGCCGAAATCCTCGCCGACGTTTATTTATTGATGACCGGCGGGCAGTTCTCGCTGCTCGATGAAGCATCCGAAGGGCAGGCCGCGGCAACGGAGGCCCATGTGATTCAGCGCATCGCCGCAGACCGGCCGCCGTTGAAGGTGATCGCCTGCGCCGCCGAGGAACTGGAGGCGCATCAGCAGCGTCTGGCGGCGATAGAGAAGGCGGGCGGGACCTGTTTGTGGAATCAATGAGATTGCCGCGAACAGGACAGGAATGAAATCTTTGCCGATGCGCAAAAAGCCCTGCCGGATTTCCCTCGCATTGTGCCAGTCATCTCGCTCGATCGCGCCCATTTGAATATTGCATGCTCGCTTTCTATTCCTTAGCTTTTTATTTACTGACCCCCTTCATTATTCTGCGTCTGCTCTGGCGCAGCATCAAGGCACCGGCCTACCGGCAGCGCTGGAACGAGCGCTTCGGTTTTTATCGCGGCACCCATCCCCAGGATGTGATCTGGTTTCATGCAGTTTCGGTCGGCGAGGCCGAGGCGCTGTTTCCGTTGTTGCGCTTATTGCTGACGCGCCATCCCGGCGCGAAACTGTTGATCACGACCACGACGCCGACCGGTTCGGCCAGGGTTCAGGCGACGTTTGGCGATCAAGTCACTCACGTTTATCTGCCCTACGATCTGCCTTGTGTGACCCGGCGTTTCCTGAAACGCTTCCAGCCCCGTCTTGCGGTCATCATGGAAACCGAGATTTGGCCGAATCTGTATGCGGCGTGCGGTAAACAAAACATGCCGTTGTTTTTGATCAATGCCCGCCTGTCTGAAAAATCCGCAAGCGGCTACCGGAAGATTCCGTCGCTGATTCGCTCGTCACTGGCCAAGGTCAGCCTGATTGCCGCGCAAACCCGGGATGATGCGGAGCGCTTCGTGAGCATCGGCGCGCAGTCGGAATCGGTCAAGGTGCTGGGCAACATGAAGTTCGATATTCAAGTCGCCGAAGAGACGATAGAGGAGGGACGGCGGCTCAAATCTTCGGTCTTCGGCGACCGCTTTGTCTGGATCATCGCGAGTACGCACAAGAACGAAGAGGCGGTGTTTCTGGATAGCTACCCTGAACTCAAGGCAATGATTCCGGAACTGCTGCTGGTGATCGTGCCTCGGCATCCCGAGCGCTTCCCCGAGGTCAAAAAGCTCTGCGAGGAACGGCAACTGCAAGTCGTGATGCGGACCTCGGGAGACCGCTGCGCGGCCGCGACCGATGTGTATATCGCCGATACGATGGGCGAGCTGAAGATGCTGTATGCGGCGGCCGATATCGCCTTCATCGGCGGCAGCATGGTGCCGGTCGGCGGCCACAATCTGCTCGAAGCGGCCGCAGTCGGCGCTCCGGTGATGTTCGGCCCTTACATGGTCAATTTCAAGGAGATAGCGGAAGGGGTGCTGGCGAGGAACGCCGCGCTGCAATGCCGGACGCAACAAGACATTGTCAGCACGGTCCATTCATTGTATGCTGATTCGGAACACCGAACGGAGCTGGCGCGTCGCGCCGGGGCATTTTTACAGGAAAATCGGGGAGCGATCGCGGCGATTGCGACGCTGATCGAAGCCGAAATGCCGAAAGCTTAACCCCGTCCAAAGTGCCTAGATTTCGTCCATTAACCCCACTCATGCCAAGGATAAATACCCCGCATGGATAAGTCGCGTCAAAGCAAAGTCATCATCATCGGCGCCGGTCCTTCCGGCAGTATCGCGGGCGCCTTGCTCAGGCAAAAGGGCTATCCGGTCACTATCCTCGAACGCCAGCGTTTTCCGCGCTTCAGCATCGGCGAAAGTCTGTTGCCGCAGTGCATGGAATTCATCAAGGAGGCCGGCATGCTCGATGCGGTCGTCAATGCGGGATTTCAGTTTAAAAACGGCGCGGCCTTCGCTTTTGGCGACCATTACACCGAGTTCGATTTCGAAAACAAGTTTAGCGCCGGCATCGGCACGACCTTTCAGGTGCAGCGCGGCCGTTTCGACGCGCTGTTGGCCGATGAAGCGGCGCGGATGGGCGTCGATATTCACTGGCAAATGGAAGTGAAGTCGGTGGATTTTTCCGGCCCTCAGACGCATTTGACCGTTGCCGATACGGAAGGTCAAGTCTATGAATATGCCGCCGATTTCGTGCTCGATGCGAGCGGCTTCGGGCGCATATTGCCGCGCCTGCTCGATCTGGAGTCGCCTTCGGGGTTTCCGGTCAGGCAGGCCCTGTTCGGTCATATCGAAGACAGGATCACCGACCCTGAGTTCGACCGCAATAAAATACTCATCACCGTGCATCCCGAGCATAAGGATGTCTGGTTCTGGCTGATCCCGTTCAGCAACGGCCGCAGCAGCATCGGAGTGGTGGCCGAGCAGACATTTTATACGCCGGGCGAGGATTACGGGGCCAAGTTGCAGGGCTTGATTGCTCAGGCTCCGGGCTTAAGCCGGATTTTGAAAGATGCGGTATTCGACGACAAGATCAACACGCTGGTCGGCTATTCGGCGAACGTGAAAAGTCTCTACGGCAAGGGCTATGCCTTGCTCGGCAATGCCGGCGAATTTCTCGACCCGGTGTTTTCCTCGGGCGTCACGATTGCGATGAAATCGGCGTCGCTGGCGTCCGCCGTTCTGGACCGGCAGTTCCGAGGCGAGTCCGTCGACTGGGAACAGGATTATGCGCAGCCGTTGAAGCGCGGCGTCGATACGTTCCGGGTGTTTGTCGATGCCTGGTATGAGGGCCGCTTCCAGGACGTGATTTTTCATCCGGATCAACAGCCCGAGGTCAAGGCGATGATCTGCTCGATTCTGGCCGGTTATGCCTGGGACCAGAACAATCCGTATGTGAAGAATGCCCGCTCGCGACTGGATACGCTCGCCGAATTATGCCGAGACGACGGCTAGCACTGCTTGTGGCGTTTATCGGCTTGACTGGTTGCGCGGCAATGCAAGCACCTGGCGTAAGCCCTCCTCCGGCTGAGCCGGTAGCGGCGAGGCCGCGCCCGTTATTTCCGATCGCGCCGCCGCAGGGCCCTGCTCGACGCATCGTGCAGAAGCTGACCGCGCATTGGCCGGGAAGCGAGAAAACGCTGCTCTGCATATTGGAACTGGACAGCACGCATATCGCGATGGCCGGCCTCACGCAGGACGGCCTGAGCCTGTTCAACCTGTCTTACGACGGCAAGACCTTAGAGGCCGATAAAAATCCTTTGGTTCCGGAGCTGGTCGCGCCGGAGTTGATCATCGCGGATTTACAGCTGGTTTATTGGCCGCTCGCCGTGTTGCAAAAAAATCTGCCGAAACAGTTGAAATTGGAGGCCGGTCCGGATTTTCGCCGCTTGTCCGAACAAGGCAAACCGCGCATCGAAGTGCGCTATATCAGTCAAGAAGACGCCTGGCCGAGAACGGTCGAACTGACCAATCTGCAATACCATTACCGGCTCACGATCGATACGGTCAGCTATGAAGTTGTATCTGAATGATCTAGGTTTACTCTGCGCGGCCGGCAACGGTAAGGGCGAGGTGCTCCGGAATCTGTTGGCCGGCGAGCGCTCGGGATTGGTGTTTACCGACCAGTTCAGTCCCGGACGAATGTTTGCGGTGGGCAGGGTCGAGGCCGAGCTGTCGGAGATCGGCGATGACTTGCGTTACCACCGCTGCCGAAATAACCGCCTGTTGCTAGCCGCCTTGGCGCAGATTCGCGGCACGGTCGATCGCATGATCGCGCGCTTCGGAAGGGATCGTATCGGCTGCGTATTGGGCACCAGCACGTCCGGCGTCAGAAGTACCGAACTGGCGTTGGCCGAGCAGGCCGAAAGCGGCGTCTTGCCGAGCGAATTTCATTACAAACAGCAGCAGATGGGGGCGGGCGCCGATTTTCTGGCGGCCTATCTGAACCTTGGCGGGCCGTCCTATACGCTGTCGACCGCCTGTTCATCGAGCGGCCGGGCGCTCGCTTCCGCGCGCCGCTTGCTCCGCTTGGGTCTCTGCGATGCGGTGATCGTCGGCGGCGCCGATACGCTGTGCAATCTGACGATCAACGGTTTTGCGGCGCTGGATTCGCTGAGCTCCGGCTTGTGCAAGCCGTTCGGCCTACACCGGGACGGCATCAACATCGGCGAGGCGGTCAGCCTGTTCGTGCTGAGCCGGGAAGCAGGGCCTGTCGAGTTGCAGGGGATCGGTTCGACCAGCGATGCCTATCATTTCTCCGCTCCCAACCCCGAAGGGCTGGCGGTCGGGCAGGCGATGCAGAAGGCCTTGCAGGACGCCGGCAAGCGCCCCGAAGAGATCGACTACCTGAACCTGCACGGCACCGCGACCGTGTTGAACGACAGCATGGAAAGCAAGGCGGTCAACGCGCTGTTCGGCGCCGATGTACCGGCCAGTTCGAGCAAGGGTATGACCGGCCATACGCTAGGCGCGGCGGCCGCGCTCGAACTCGGTTTTTGCTGGCTGTTGCTGAACGGCGATGACGATACGGGACGGTTGATTCCGAACATCAACGCGGATCAAATCGACCCGAAGCTGGCCGCATTGAATCTGGTGCGGCAGGGCGCGGCATTGAAGCGGAGGATCAACACCTGCCAAAGCAATTCGTTCGCGTTCGGCGGCAACAATATTTCGATTGTCGTGGGCCGGGCATGATCGATTTTTTGCGGATGGACGTCGCCGAATTACTGCCGCATACCGGCAAGATGATCTGGCTCGATAAGGTGCTTGCCTGGGACGAGGATTCGGTCACCGCCGAATTGACCGTGCGCGGCGATGCGTTGTTCGGCGGCGGTAACGCGGTGCCGGCCTGGGCGGGCATCGAATACATGGCACAGACGATAGGGCTTTACGCGGGCATCCACGCCAAACGGGTGGGCGAGCCGATTCGGCTCGGATTTCTGCTCGGCGCCCGGCGCTACGAGAGTGACGTGCCCGCGTTCGAGATTGGCTCGACCCTGACCGTGCGGGCCGAGAAAGTGATGCAGGACGAACGCCTGTTGGTGTTCAACTGCGGGATTACGGGCGAGCTTGTTAAAGTCAGCGCCACGCTGAATGTTTATCAGGCGCCCATCGATATGATAAAGAATGATGATGAATAAGACTGTCTTAGTGACCGGCTCCAGCCGCGGCATCGGCAAGGCGATCGCCTTGTACCTGGCGGCCCAGGGCTATGACCTGGTGCTGCACTGTCGCAGCCGGCGCGACCAAGCTGAAGCGGTCGCCAGCGAAATCGAAAACCTCGGGCGCGGCGCCCGGATTCTGCAATTCGATGTCGGCGACCGTGTGCAGTGCGCGCAGCAGCTGGCCGAGGATATCGATGCGAACGGCGTCTATTACGGCGTGGTCTGCAATGCCGGCATCGCCGCCGACAATGCGTTCCCGTCGCTGACCGGCGAAGAGTGGGACAGCGTGATTCATACCAACCTCGACAGCTTTTATAATGTGTTGCAGCCGATCGTGATGCCGATGGTCCGGCGGCGGGGGCCCGGCCGCATCGTGACGCTGTCGTCGGTGTCCGGCCTGATCGGCAACCGAGGCCAGGTCAATTACAGCGCCGCGAAGGCCGGCATCATCGGGGCGACCAAGGCACTGGCATTGGAACTGGCCAAGCGCGAGATCACGGTCAATTGCATAGCGCCCGGCCTGATCGAGACCGAGATGGTCGAGGAACTGCCGCTCGATGAGATCAAGAAGATGATTCCGGCGCGCCGGGTCGGGCGGCCGAAGGAGGTCGCCGCGGCGGTCGCCTTTCTATTGTCCGAGGATGCGGCCTATATCACCCGTCAGGTCATCGCGGTCAACGGAGGCCTGTGCTGATGAAGCGTGTGGTTGTCACCGGCATGGCCGGGCTGTCTCCGATCGGCAATGACTGGCAGAGTATTTCCGAGCATTTAAAAACGCAGACGACCGGCATCCGCTACATGCAGGATTGGGACAAATACCAGGGTTTGAATACCCGGCTTGCAGGGCCGGTCGATTTTGAGCGGCCCGAGCATTATTCGCGTAAACAGACGCGCAGCATGGGGCGGGTCGCATTGATGGCGACCTATGCGACCGAGCTGGCGCTTGGCGATGCCGGCTTGTTGAACGATCAGGTCTTAAAGAGCGGGCAGATGGGCGTGGCTTACGGCAGTTGCTCGGGCAGTTTCGATGCGATCGCGGACTTCGGCAATATGCTCTTGAACCACAGGACCGACGGGCTGAATGCGACGTCTTATATACGGATGATGGGGCATACCGCCGCAGTCAATATCGGCCTGTTCTTCGGCATCAACGGCCGCGTGTATACGACATCCAGCGCCTGCACGTCGGGCAGCCAGGGCATCGGCTATGCTTACGAGACGATCAAATACGGCCATCAGACCCTGATGGCGGCCGGCGGCGCGGATGAGCTTTCGGCCAGTCAGGCGGCGGTGTTCGACACGCTCTATGCGACCAGCCTGAAAAATGACGCGCCCGAGACGACGCCGCGGCCGTTCGATCTGAACCGCGACGGACTGGTAATCGGAGAAGGCGCGGCCACCTTTATCCTCGAAGAACTGGAGCACGCCAAAGCGCGCGGCGCGACGATTCATGCGGAAGTGGTCGGCTACGGCACCAATTCGGACGGTCTGCATGTGACCCAGCCGGACAGCCGCAGCATGCAGGGCGCAATGCGGCTCGCCTTGGAGGATGCGGGGCTGCCGCCTGCCGCGATCGGCTATATCAGCGCGCACGGCACCGCGACCGAGCATGGCGATGGGGCCGAGAGTCACGCGACTGCGGCGATTTTCGGCGCCAATACGCCCATCAGTTCGATGAAGAGTTATACCGGCCATACGCTCGGCGCCTGCGGCGCGCTGGAAGCCTGGACGGCCATCCAGATGATGAACGAAGGCTGGTTTCATCCGACCGCGAATCTGCAAACGATCGATCCGAATTGCGCCCCATTGGATTATATTATTGGCGCTGTTCGCAAGCTAGATTGCAGCTATGTGATGAGCAATAACTTTGCTTTCGGAGGCATCAACACCTCCCTGATTTTTAAACGTTGGGATTGAAACAATCCCGAATCAACCCGAGGAAATAAGCATGATAAAAAAAATGAGTTTGCTGTTTGCGTCGTTGATTTTGGTGACCGGTTGTACGACGACCGGGACCTTCAAGGTGCCGGAAGGCTCCAAGTTGTATATCTATGAAAGGCCGCAGCCGGTTTCGGTCGATGCGGGCGGCAAGGTCACGACCAAGCCGTTTTTCTGGACTGCGGCCGGCATGCCTCCGGGCGGCGGGATTCCTTACCGTCTGGAAAAAGACGGCCAAACCCTCAAGGAAGGCAGACTGCGGACCAAATTCCGCGTCGTTTCGATCTTTTGGCCGCCTGCTGCCGCGATCTACTGGCCAATGGGCTTCAATCCGAACATCACCTATGACCTGGTCAACGATACCCAGGAGTGATCCAAGAATCGTGGCTTGATCAAGGGTAGGGCGCTTATCATGCGCCTTACCCTGATCAATGGGTTGCAGGAGCGTTTTCAGCCTCGGCTAAAGACGCTCCTGCCAGGTTTGCGGTTTACTTCAACAATTCCAGCGCTTTTTCTGTCCCTTTCTGCTGCGCCTTCGCCGTTGACTTGTGCTTCAGCGACTTCGCCGTCTGCTTGGAGGATTTCGGCAGGGCTTTGACCTCGCCTTGCAGTTTTTTGACGGTTTCCGAGCCGCTCTTCACGGCTTCGGCGCCCTCTTTGACTTGCTCGGGCGTTGCTTGCTTCGCAGTTCCCTCGATCGCTTTCTGGGTCTGGTCTTTGGCCGCCTCAGGCGTATTTTGCACCGCATCCTTCACTTGTTTGGCGTCCTTCAAGGCTTGATCGGCTGTTTCGGCGCCTGCGACGACGCCCGGCGCGACCGCGGCCGCGGTGTTATTGGCCGCCTGTTTGGCTACGCCTTCCAGCAGGCTTTGCTCCGCCATGACGGCGCCGGAGGCGATCAATAATGAACTAATCAATAAAGCTTTCATAGAAGAACCTTTCACGAGAGTTGAGTGAGGTTACAGAGTACTGCGGCCAAGCTGAATTAATGATGAACGAATCCGCGCTGAAAACGACGCGTGAGTTCGTCTGAGAAACAGGTTAGAGGGAGGGTATCAGAAAGAGGCGAACGAGCCGCTATGCTGCTCGTTCGCCTGTCAAGCGGGGTGTTTACGCAGAAGACGTAAACGGGAATGGATTGGGATTTGCCAACGGAATAACGTTTTTAAGCGTTATTTTTAGCCAGGCCTTTATTCTGCGGTAATGCTATCGTCATCGCCATGATGATCGTGATCTTCGTGATGATGTGTTTTTGCGGAACGCACGACCTGTACACTCAAAGTGCCGAGGTTGATCGCAGCAAGGCTGTTGGCGTTGATGTTCGCGACCGTGCGGTTGTTGCTGTCCGGGCCGAGGATGCCGTCAGCCGCGCTGGCGCTCACGCTGGCTTCGACGGTAATCGTGTGATCGCCTTCGCCGACATCCGGGGCAATAAAGTTGAAGTGATTTGCCGAGGTGGTTTCCATGATTTTAGCGATATCCTGGTCAGTAAAGGCGCATTCGTTAGCCGCCTGAATGAAACCGTCGGCATCGGCATCGGCGCATTGCGTTGTGACTTCGCTGAAAAGAGCATCGTATTTTTGGCAGCTGGTATGGAAGCGCACCTTGCCCGGAGCAACCGGAATGCCGTCAATCTTGACCGTGACCTCGACACCGGCGCAAGCCTCCGGCAGACCTTTCTTTTTCGTTTTCGTGATCAAACTGCTTTCCAGGGAAACGCCGATCAGCAGGCTTTTTTTATCGCCGGGCACCTTCAGGGTAGTGCTCAGAATAGGGGCTGCAGCATCGCCCAAGCTGGTATCGAGCAACAGACTGGTATTCGAACTGGTGACACCGGAAAAGGTGGCGGCGCCGTCTGCGTGCAGCGATGCCGAGAATAAGGCGGATAAGGTTAATGCGCTATATGCGAATAGTTTCTTCATGAATTCGACCTCTGTTTTTATTGACGGGGCTTTGTCGGGTTTTGAGCCAGAGCAAAGGCTGACGGATCATAACAGAGCCGGAAAAATTAAAGATTTACCTGGGTCTCAATTCGCATAAGTTTTACTATGGTCAAGCATCACAGGGGGCGGAATTCGCGTTTTACGCGGATTTGGTTATAATCCCGGTCATTATGAACTTAGCAGGCAGAGGCGGGCGACGCGATGACTATATCCAACCAAAAGTTTAAACAGATGCAGTTGTATTTGGAGGCCCAGTTAGCCAGGGCGCTTGCCAGTCCTTATTATCAAAAGCTGTTGGCGATGCCGCCCTTGCAGCGCTGGGCCACGGTTGCCGGTTTGTTTCTGGCGTCGCAAGTGGTCATTTTCGGCGCCTTATACCTGATCTTCGGCAAAGTCGTCGTGATCGGTTTTCTGGCCAGCATTGTTGCCGGTCTCGCGACCGGGTTTGGCGCGCTGCCGGCGTTGTTTTTCCGGAACATTTCGAATAATCTGTTCAACAGCATGCTCGGCGCCGCGGCCGGCGTGATGCTGGCCGCGACTGCGTTTTCGCTGTTGGTGCCGGGCATCGGTTTCGGCAATGCGGTCTGGGCCGGCAAGGGCATCTATTTGGTCTCGTTCGGTATGTTGCTCGGCGCGCTGTTTCTGCACTATGCCGATCGCCAGTTGCCGCATGTGCATTTTGATGCGGTTTCCGATCTGCGCAAAACCTCGTTCAATAAAATCTGGCTGTTCATTGTCGCGATCACGATTCACAATTTTCCGGAAGGCATGTCGGTCGGCGTCAGTTTCGGCACCGGCGAGATGAAAACCGGCATCGTGTTGGCGATCGCGATCGCCCTGCAAAATATTCCCGAAGGTTTGGCGGTGGCGCTGCCCTTGGTCGGTCTGGGTTACAACAAATGGCGCGCGGTGGGGATTGCGGCCGTCACCGGCCTGGTCGAACCGGTCGGCGGCTTACTGGGCATCACGATGGTTACGGTATTCCAGCCGATTCTGCCGATCGCGATGGGGTTTGCGGCCGGCGCGATGCTGTTCGTGATCAGCGAGGAAATCATTCCCGAAACGCATGGCAACACCGGCGACCGTTCCCGCTATGCGACCTTTGCGTTGATGTTCGGATTCATCATCATGATGATCTTGGACAATATGCTGGGTTGATCCCTGCCGCAGCCTAATGAATCGGGCGGCTTAGGCCGCCTGATACGCTTTTCCTTTTCCTAACTCTAATCACCCCGTCTATACCCACCCATTGCATGGACAAAGCCGAACAATTACTGCAAAACCTGATCGCCTGGATAAACGGCGTCGCCGCCTGGATGCAGGCTCTGCCGATAGAACCACAGTTACAAGCGTTTTTAGACAAATTCTCGGCTTTGCTGGCAACCGGCAATTGGCGCGAAATCGCGGCCACCGCGGCGACCAGCTTCGCGTTGATCGTGACCGCCGAAATCGGCGACAAAAGCCAGTTGGTGTGCATGGCGCTGGCTTCCAAGCACAAACCGTTGCCGGTGCTGCTCGGCGCCAGCGCCGCGTTCGCGTTGCTGAATACGCTCGCGGTCGTGTTCGGCGCCGCGATTGCCAGTTGGCTGCCGGAGTACATCGTCGCGGCGACGGTCGCCTTGTTGTTCGGCGTTTTCGGCATTCATGCCCTGCGGGTGACCGATGACGATGACGAGGAGGTCAAGGAAAAAAGCGGGCACGGCATCTTCTTCACGACCTTTTTATTGATTACGGTCGCCGAGTTCGGCGATAAGACCCAACTCGCGGTCGTCGCATTAAGCAGCACGTCGATGCCCGTGGCGGTCTGGATCGGTTCGACCCTCGCGCTGGTTACGACCTCGGCGATCGGCGTACTGGCCGGACGCACGATCCTGCAGAGATTTCCGTTGGCCTTATTGCACCGCATCAGCGGCGTGATCTTCTTGATTCTGTCGGCCTTCGCGGCCTATCGGGCGTATAACGCTTATGAGGTTGTAAAAGGACAGCCCTTACCCATTTGGGAGATGATAAAGCAGAAGGTGCCGCACTATTTGCAATAAGGGATATCGCTTAAAGTCACTCATCCTGTCTCACGCTTGAACCCCGAATGAACCGCCGCCGTTTCCTGCAAAACCTTGCATTGTCGCCGGCCGCGCTTTACGGCTGCTCGGCGGCGTCGCGCGATTATTATGGTCAGCCTGAATTCGGCGAGATCTCGATCCTGCATCTGACCGACTGCCATGCGCAGCTGCTGCCGATGTATTGCCGGGAGCCTGCGGTCAACCTCGGCGTCGGCGACAGTAAAAATGCGCCGCCGCACCTGAGCGGCGAGCAATTCCTGCGCCGTTTCGGCATTCGGCCAAACAGCCGCGAGGCCTATGCCTTTACGCATCTGGATTTTACCTCGTCGGCGCTGCGCTACGGCAAAATGGGCGGCTTTGCGCAGCTGGCGACGCTGGTCAAAACGATCAGACATTTGCGCGGTCCCGACAAGACCCTGTTGCTCGACGGCGGCGACAGTTGGCAGGGCTCGGCGACTGCGTTATGGACGCGGGGGCAGGACATGGTCGATGCCTGCAACCGGTTGGGCGTCGATGCGATGACCGGGCATTGGGAGTTTACCTATGGCAAGGAAAGGCTAAGCGAAAACCTGAAACGCTTCAAGGGCGCTTTTCTCGCGCAGAATGTCGCTCTGACCGATGAGGCCGCTTTCGCTGCCGAAAAGGATGACGCGGCCATATTCAAGCCTTATCTGATCAAGCAGGCAGGTCAGGCCCGCATCGCGGTGATTGGCCAGGCCTATCCCTATACCCCGATCGCAAATCCGCAGCGCTTCGTTGCGGGCTGGCAATTCGGCATCGAGGAGCGGCGCTTGCAGGCCCTGGTCGATAAGATACGGAAGATGGAGCAGGCCGACGTCGTGATCTTGCTGTCGCATAACGGCATGGATGTCGATCTGAAACTGGCGTCCAGAGTCACCGGCATCAATCTGATTTTGGGCGGCCATACCCATGATGCGATCCCGGAGCCGATTCCGGTCGCGAATGCGAAAGGCAGAACCTGGGTCACGAACGCCGGCAGTCACGGCAAGTTTCTGGGCGTGTTCGATTTGAAGATCGCGAAGGGCAGGCTGCAAGACCTGCGCTACCGCTTGCTGCCGGTCTTCGCGGACCTCTTGGAACCCGACCCCGAGATGCAGAGTCTGATCGACAATCTCAGGGCGCCGTATCTGAACGACTTGCAACGGCCTCTGGCCGAGGCCAACGAACTGTTATACCGCCGGGATAATTTTTACGGCACTTTCGACGGCCTGATTCTGGAGGCGCTGCGCGACGAATACGGCGCCGACATCGCGCTGTCGCCCGGTTTCCGCTGGGGCACGGTCGTGCTGCCGGGCCAGACGATTACGGTCGAAGACGTGATGAACCAGTCCGCGATCACTTATCCCGAAACCTATGCCGTCACGATGACAGGAGCGCAAGTGAAGAGCGTGCTGGAAGACGTGGCCGACAATCTGTTTAACCCGGACCCGTATTACCGGCAGGGCGGCGACATGGTCAGAACCGGCGGCATGCGTTTCGACTGCGATCCCTCGGCCGGATTCGGCAGGCGAATCAGCGCGATGCGGCTCCATAACGGGCAGCCGGTCGAAGCCGGAAAGCCATACAAGGTTTCCGGCTGGGCGACCGTCGCCGCTCCCGCATCCGGCAGGCCGATTTTCGAAATCGTCAGCGAGCACCTAAAAAACCGCCGGTCAGGATAGCCCGCTGCGGTCGATACGGGTATGATGGTCCTGTACTCCTTTCTGCCTATCCCATGTCCTTTGACCAAGCGCTTCGCAATGCTTTATGACTGACCGGGCCGAGTCCCTTCTCGCGCTGGAACCGATTGAACAACAGGGTCGGTTGTCCGGCGTCAAATTATCCGGTGAATGGAATTTGCGCAATCTGTCCGACGCGCCGGGATTGCGTCGGCAGCTCAGAAACTATGCGCGGAACCGCACGCTGCACTGGGATCTGGAAGCGATCGAGGTGCTCGACAGCGCGGCCGCGCTGATCCTTTGGGAAGCCTGGGGTCAGACCTTGCCGGCCGGGTTGGCGCTACGCCCCGAACACCAGCGTATGCTGGAGCGCTGGCAGGAACAGGAAATTCCCGATACCGCGCCGCCGCCCCGTCATATCGGCGTCATTCTGCTGTTTCTTTACCACGCCCTGATCGACTTTTTGGGGCAAACGGCTAACCTGGTCACCTTGCTGGGCCAGTTGCTGCTGGATGCGGGCTATTTGCTGCGCCATCCCGGCAGCGCGCCATGGTCCGAAATTTCAATCACGATCTATGAGTCGGGCGTCCGCGCGCTCGGCATTACCGCCTTGGTCGGTTTTTTGATCGGCATCGTGCTGAGCTATCTGTCTGCATTGCAATTGAAACTATTCGGCGCGGAAATCTACATCATCGATATCTTGGGTCTCAGCGTGATCCGTGAACTGGGACCCTTGCTCGCGGCGATCCTGGTCGCCGGACGCTCCGGCTCGGCGATGACCGCGCAAATCGGCATCATGCGGGTCACCGAGGAACTCGATGCACTTTCGGCGATGGGTATATCGCATTCATTGCGCCTGGTGTTGCCGAAAGTCGTGGCCCTGGCGATCGTGATGCCGCTGATTGGCGTCTGGACCAGCAGCGCGGCGCTGCTCGGCGGCATGTTTTCGGCACAAAACACGCTCGATATCAGTTATATGCAATTCTTTTTGAAACTGCCGGACGCGGTGCCGCTGTTGAATGTGTTCATCGGCCTGCTGAAAAGCGCGGTGTTCGGCCTCCTGATCGCGCTGGTTGCCTGTCATTTCGGTTTCAGGATCAAACCGAATACCGAAAGCCTTGGCAATGAAACGACCAACTCGGTCGTGGCCTCGATCACGATCGTGATCATGGTCGATGCGGTGTTCGCGATCATGTTCATGGGCGTCGGGATGCCGATATGAAGCATGATGCGATCCGGCTTGAGCATGTCTGGACCCGCTTCGGCGACAAGGTCGTGCATGCGGACATCAATCTGAGTCTCGCGCAGGGCGAAATTCTCGGCCTGGTCGGCGCCTCCGGCTGCGGCAAGACCACGTTGCTGCGCGAGATCATCGGCCTGACCACACCCAGCGAGGGCGAAATCTTCGTAATGGGGGAATCGCTGCATCAAATCGGCCAGCGCCTGCGCAACAATTGCGGGGTATTGTTTCAGAAGGGGGCGCTGTTCAGCGTGCTCGATGTGTTCGAAAATATCGCCTTTCCGCTGCGTGAGCTCGGCTTCGACGACGAAGACATGATCAAGCGTCTGGTGTTGATGAAGCTGTCCCGCGTCGGGCTATCGGCGCAGGACGCCCGGCTGAAGCCGGCCGATTTGTCGGGCGGCATGACCAAGCGGGTCGCGCTCGCGCGCACGCTGATCCTCGAACCGAGTCTGCTTCTGCTCGATGAGCCGACTTCGGGCCTCGACCCGATTTCGAGCGAGGATTTCGTGAGTCTTTTATCCGAGTTGCATCGCGATCTGCAATTTACCGCCGTGATGGTGACCCACGACCTCGACATCCTGCGCGATCTCTGTACTCAGGTCGCGGTGTTGGCCGACAATCAGTTGGTCGCCTACGGAACGCTCGAATCGGTGTTAAACTGTCCGCATCCGTTTGTCGAGCGTTTCTTTCACAACAACCGCGCGCGGCGGGTCTTTCAAAATCTCGAGACGAGGCATGGGCAAAAATAAATACGCGCTGATCACCGGCGTCTTCTTGATTGCTTTGACGGCTGCCACGAGCGCGGTGGTTTATTGGATCGGCCATTTCGAGCGCGAGCGCGATATTTATTACGTCTCGACGCGCCAATCGGTGACCGGCCTGAATCCCGAATCGACCGTGTTTTACCGCGGCATCTCGGTCGGTAAAGTGCTCGACGTGCATTTCGATCCGAACGATTCCGGCACGATCCTGGTGCCGATCGAGGTCGACAAGGAGATCGAGCTGAGCAAGGGCGTGTACGCAAACTTGCAGCTCAAAGGCGTCACCGGCCTGACCCAAATCAACCTCGAAGACCCGGAGCATCCCGGCATGCGTCTGCCGCCCGGCGACGATCCGGCCAACAGGATACCGCTGATGCCGTCCATGGCCGATAAACTGATGCATACCGGCGAGGATATCATGAATAAAGCCGAGCATATCATGGCGCGTCTGAGCGAGTTTTTGAGTGATGAAAATCAAAAAAACGTCGGCGACATCCTGAGCAACCTGAAAAGCCTGTCGGATAAACTGAATCAGTTGCAACTTAGCCTCGACAAGGCGCTGTCCGAGGTGCCGAGGCTCGGCAACCGGGCCGAAAAAACGCTCGACAACATCGATGTGTTGACCAAAGATTTACAGGCGCTGAGCAGGGATGTCAAGACACTGGGCCAAAAAGCCGAAAAACTGGCCAAAACCGGCCAGGAGGCGAGCGACCAGGTCATGCAAACCACCTTGCCGAAAGTCAACGAGCTGTTGAGCGAGCTGCAAGCGACCACGCAGGAAGTGAATAAGATCGCGAACCTGCTCGAAAGCAATCCGCAGTCGCTGATCTTCGGTCCCGCGCGGCAGGCGCCTGCTCCCGGCGAACCCGGCTATAAGGAACACCCATGACAAAGCTCTGGATAATTTGCGCTGTAAGCGTGTCGATTCTCGGCTGTACCGAAGCGGTGCAGGCGCCGGCGCTGCACGATTTTGGCGTCGGCAACGCGTTGCCGGCCAGTGGTCTGCAACAATCGGCTTCGGCCGAAATCAAGGTTAGCGCACCGAGATGGCTGAGCGATAACCGTATCCGTTACCGCCTGCTTTACGACCAGCCGACCCGCGTGCGTTTTTACAACCTCGATCAGTGGATTGCGCCGCCGCCGGAACTGCTTAAGCTGCATTTCGCGGCAGGACGCCTTGATCCGAATTATTCCCTGGTGATCCAGTTGCTGAATTTCGAACAGCAATTCGAAACCCCCGGCAGCGCCTCGGTGCTGCTGCGTTTTTCGGCGGATGCGTTTGCGGTCGGCGGTAAAGACAAGCTGGGCGCTCAGGAATTTGTTATACGCAGCGGAAAAGTCGGTCCCGATGCGCAAGGCGCGGTCAAAGGCTTTGCGGAATCGGCGGAGCAGGCGAGTCAACAGGTTCAGGCTTGGCTCCGAAGTCTGGCGAAACCGTGATATGCTAAACAAGGAAAAGGGAGAAAAAATACTCCCAGCGCCTAATGGCGCTGGGAGATAAACGTTCCGGAATAGGGGGTATTCCGAATTTTCACACTTCGAGGAGGTGTATGAAAAAGGGCTTAGAGGATATGCCGTGCTGAAGCCATCAGCGGTTGAAGCGGCCGCTCTTTTTAGAGAGACTTATCGGCAAACTTGGCATAAAGTTTGCTAAAAACTATGGTCTTAGTATATTAGTTTTTTATAAATTAACAAGGCGGGGAAAAGTTAATTAATTGTTTCCTATTTATTGATAATAAATAAAATCTGTACGTTTCGTGCTATCCGTTATTTACAAATCTTTTAATCGATAAGGATCTCTGATGCACCCTAAATTGCTCGCCTCGATTTTTGCCGGCGCCTTGAGTTTTTCTGCAACGGCCGCCGATAACTATACCGTCGATCCACGCCATACTTTTCCGAGCTTTGAAATCGATCATCTCGGCTTTTCGATCCAGCGCGGCCGCTTTAACCAGACCGAAGGCAAGATCACGCTTGCGCCCGCATCGGCATCCGGCTCGATCGACATCGCGATCGATGCGGCCTCGATCAGCACCGGGCTCGCCGATCTGGAAAAACATCTGCGCGGTGAGGATTTTCTCGATGTCGCTCGCTTCCCGAAAATCCTCTTCAAATCTAAACAGCTGACTTTCAACAAGGAGAAACTGGTCGGCGCGGATGGCGATCTGGCGCTGCACGGGGTGACTCAACCGGTGCATTTGACCGTCGACCGCTTTCACTGCGGAGTAAATCTGATTTCGATGAAAAATGTTTGCGGCGCGAATGCGACCACAACGATCAAGCGCTCCGACTTCGGCGTCGATAAATATGCGCCGGCGCTGGCCGATGAGGTGAAGGTAAGCATTCAAATCGAGGCGATCAAGGATTGAGAATTCCGGGTCTGTGTCAGGCCAGGCGTTGAGGGGGGAGGCCGCTGGGCAATAAAAAACCCGCTAGGCCTTGCGGCCTTAGCGGGTTTTGTACTTTTATTTGGAGCGGGAAACGAGATTCGAACTCGCGACCCCAACCTTGGCAAGGTTGTGCTCTACCACTGAGCTATTCCCGCAACGAGAGATGGCGGTTGCGACCGGAACCGAGCCGGTATCGCGGCATAACGATCTTGCTATGCACTAAAAACCCGCGAGTTCCGCGGCTTTTCGTATTGTTTGGAGCGGGAAACGAGATTCGAACTCGCGACCCCAACCTTGGCAAGGTTGTGCTCTACCACTGAGCTATTCCCGCAACGAGAGTGGAGGCTGCGACCGGAATCGAACCGGTATATACGGCTTTGCAGGCCGCTGCATAACCATTTTGCTACGCAGCCTTGATCAACTTAAATAAAAAAGCCGCGAGTTTCGCGGCTTTTTTTGTATTATTTGGAGCGGGAAACGAGATTCGAACTCGCGACCCCAACCTTGGCAAGGTTGTGCTCTACCACTGAGCTATTCCCGCGCTAGAAATTATTTGCACATTATATAGGATTTATCGATTGTGTCAAACAATTTTTCGCGACAGCGTTATATTTTTATTGGAGGTCGATCGCCAAGACCCAGCCGGTCTTGCCGTTGCACTCGCCGCCTTCGACCGAAACTTCGGCGAAGCTATTGGCTGTCTCGAAAGCGTCCTGTAAGCGCAAGACTTTGACGGAGGTGCCTTGTGGGAAGTGTTGGCAGGTGCCGGTACGATCCGCTTCTTCGGTGTCATCGTAAGCGGCCAGGGCGCCGGGAGCCGGAACGAGGCGGATCGTGGAGGCAGGATCGTAGCTGTTCGGTGATTTTAAGGCATAGGTTTGACCGACTACGAGAGCTTTCTTGGCATATTGTTGAACGGCCGGACGATTTTCCCCGCCGCTGAACATCGCAATCAGAATCAGCAGGGCAACGCCGCCGACAGCGCCGTAAAAGACTTTGGGTTTGGTTTCTTTTAAGTTCAACGCGGCTGAGGTCAGATTGCCAATCAGGTTTTTTGCGGACTCTACCGATTTGTTTGCGTTATCTTCGTTACTCATTTCTCATCCTCACGATGTTGATATTTATTATTGTAGTTGCATTGGAATTCTGACCACTCTCTCCTCGGCCGCCCGTTCACTTCGGGCGGGTCAGGTTTGTGCCTGAGTCAAAATTCACTGCACGCGGAGTGTAGCGGGCTTGGTTGATTCTGCCGCAACCTTGTTTCCTACTTTTTTTTTCTATTGCTCACTCGACCGCACAAGTTACCACGATGAAAAAACTTTTCAAGTGATTTGTGTTTGACTGCCGGATTTTACAAGCAGGCTAGATGAAGTCATAGCCTTTTTTTGCGCTTGAGAGTTTGGTGCTTTCCATAATTTTGACACATTGAAATTGCCAGTAGCCCAGGCCGATATTTTTGCGGTTGTGCAAGCTAACGGGGTAATCTTCGTTCTTCCACAGGATGCGGGCCACATCGCCGTTTTTCAGCATGAAGTTGTCGGTGATCAGATAGCTTTTATCGCCGTCTGTTTCCGCGGAGGCGTAAAGCAGCGCTTTGAGCGGTTCTTCCTTCTTGGATGCGTCTAGCAGGTTGTAGGTGACCGGGTAGCATTGCGAAGTCAAAGATTCAACGCCGAAGACGAGGTTGTTGGTCTGTTTTTCGATCAGAAGCTGATTGACGATGCCGAGCGTGCGGGTGTTATCTGGGTTATCTGCTTTTCTGAGGCTGACCAGGCGGCCGATGGTCAATAGGCCGCTCTGTTCGAAGCGGCCGGTCAACAGGCTTTCGGAAGCGGTGTGGGCCAAGAATTCCGCATTGCTCTCGGCAAGGGGGATCTGATCGTTCAGCAGTTCGTAAGTCGGGATCAGTCCCAGGGTCATATGGCGGTCCAGACGATCGCCGAATAATACGGTGCTTTCCAGTTCAAAGCCGGACCAGCGGTGGAAAAGGTACTCCAGCAGATCGAATGTCGGCGTGCGCTCGTTATAGGCGATCAGTACCGAGCTGAAGCGGCCTTCGCCGGTATTGGCGAGTCTTGCCTTGTGTTCGAGCAGTTTGAAGATTTTGGTCAAATCCAGATACAACGCGGCCGAATCCGGCCGGCCTGCGTCTTCTTTCAAAAAATAGGGTGCACGGTCTTCGTCGGTCAGAATCACGCATTGCACCGCTTGTCCTGATACCGGGGTGTTTTTGATCTGGATCGAATCGCAGATCGTTTTGATGAATTGGTGAATCAGCAAAACTTCTTTTTGCATCAGGCCGCTCGGGGCCGCCAGGCTGAGCAGCAGGATTTGCTTGTAACAGTCTTCGGGGCTGTTTTTTTCCGAGGGATTGGACGGGTCGACGACCAGCTTGGCCGTGTCTTTTTTGAGCGAGACGCCGAGTTTATAGAGCGAATGCAGATCGATCCAGATCCAGTCCGGGATCGGCATGCGCATCAGGTAATGGCTTATCACGATGCTGCTGAGCCCGTCTATACAGCGATGCAGGGCCAAAGGCAGTTGTTTGCCCTGAAACCAGCCGAAATTCTTTTGCGACAGCTCTTTCAGCACGATCCAATAGCTTAGCGTCAATTCCTTTTCGATAGAGACGAGCACATTGAAGATTTTTTGCTCGTTTTCTTCTTTCGGGAAGCCGGTTTTGGTCAGCCGGCTGCGCAGATTTTCTTCGATCGCGAGTAGGCTGGGGCGCAATTGCTCGAGAGCCGTCATGCGGAGTTCCGCCGCAACCGCTAAAGTATTGAACTCTATAATCAAATCGTGCAGCAGTCGCGTCGCCAGACCCGGATTCGCGGCCGGTATCTCGTCGATCCACTGTTGCAGGGGCTTGGTTTCGAACTCTTTAATGCGCTGCGGATTGTCTTCCTGTTTGGGAATAACAAGGTAAAAAGAGTTTTTCACGTAGTCACCGAAGGGATGAGGTCTCGTTAGAAGTTGCTGATCGAATGAGGGGTTTGGCAAGCGTTCAGACGCAAAACACCACTCGGGAAATGATTAACCTCCGCCTTTTTTGGTCATCATTCCTTTGGATGGATTATAGCCAATAATTGCGGCGCTAATGAAAACAATGAAGGCGGCCAGCGTAAAAAGCAGCGCTTCCTGGTTATATTGGCCGTAGAGAGCAAAGCGGGTCAATTCGACGGCTTGCGAAAAAGGATTGTATTTTGCCAGATTGTACAGCAGCAGGCTTGATTCTTTCAGCTTCCATAAAGGATAGAGCGCGGTCGAGAGGAAAAACATCGGGAAGATCACAAAATTCATCACGCCGGCAAAGTTTTCGAGCTGCTTGATGAACGAGGATAACAAGAGTCCCAAGGCGCCGAGCATCAGGCCGGACAGGATCAGTGCCGGGATGATATAAAGATAACCCTGCCAGGGCGCGTGAATCTTATAAGCCCAAGCGATCGCGAGAAATACATAGACCTGCAGGATCGACACGAAGGTGCCGGCCAACAGTTTCGATAACAGCAAAAACCAGCGCGGCAAGGGGCTAACCAGCAGACTGCGCATGCTGCCCATTTCGCGGTCATAAACCATCGACAGCGAGCTCTGCATGCCGTTGAACAGCTGGATCATGCCGATCAGCCCTGGGGTAATGTAGACTTCGTAAAGAATGTAGGTCTGGTAGGGCGGGTTGATCGCGAGTCCCAAGGCGGCCCTAAAGCCTGCGGCAAAGACGAACAGCCAGATCAACGGCCTGACCAGCGCGGAGATGAATCGCTCGCGCTGGGTCACGAAGCGCCGGAGTTCGCGGCCGGTGATGCCCCACATCGCGCGCCAGAAATGCAGAATGTTCATCGGGGTTCAATCTCCCTGAGTCAGTTTGAAAAAAGCGTCCTTGATCTGCGGCGCGCCGGTCGTTTGCAGCACGGCATCGACGCTGCCGGTGGCCCTGATTTTGCCCTTGTGCAACACGATCAGGCGGTCGTCAGGATAAATTTCGTCGATCAGGTGGCTGGCCCAGAGCACCGCGATGTTGCCGGTATTCGCGAGGCGGTGCACATAATCGACGATCGAGGTGCGGCTCGGTACGTCGAGGCCGACGGTCGGCTCGTCGAGCAGCAGCAGCGACGGTTTGTGCAGCAAGGCCCTGGCGATTTCGACGCGGCGGCGGTGGCCGCCGTTCAGCTGGCGGACTTTTTCGAAGCGGCGCTCGACCATGCCGAGGCGTTCGAGTTCTTCCAGGATGCGTGCATCGGCGACCTTGCCGCTGATGCCGTGCAGCGCAGCATGGTAGCGGAGGTTTTGCTGCACAGTCAGGTCCAGATCCAGCGTCGTCTGTTGAAAGACGATGCCGAGGGTGGCGAGCGCCTTGCAGGTCTCTTGCTTGATGTCATGGCCGTCCAGTTCGATGCGGCCGCTCGGCGTGTCATACAGGCGGGTGATCAGCGAAAACAGCGTGCTTTTGCCGGCGCCGTTCGGGCCGAGCAGCATCGTGCAATGGCCCGGATTGATCTCGAAGCTGACACCATCGAGTGCTTTTTTCGCGCCGTAGGAAAAATTTACATCGGTGATGGATAAAGCGGGGCTCGTGTTCATGGCTTGACCGCGATGCCCCAGGGATAGGTGCCGACGCCGACCGATTGGGTCACGGTCTGGCTTGAGAGATCGATGATCGAAATGTCGTTGCTGACGCCGTTGGTCGTATAAAGCCGCTGTTGATTGGGCGAGAAGGCCAGATTCCAGACGCGCGAGCCGACCAGCAGCGTATTTTCGACGGTCAGTTTTTGCGCGTCGATCACCGCGACCCGGTTCGCGGGGCCCAGGGCGACATAGCCGCGTTTTCTGTCCTTGTCGATCACGACGCCCACCGGCTGGATCTTGTCGGCGGTCACGCCCTGGACTTCAAGCTTGATGTTCTTGACGATCTGCTGCGTTTTCGCATCGATGATGGTCAAGGTGCCGGCCATTTCGGAGGTGACCCACAACTGCTGGCTGTCGGCCGTGAAGGCGACCGCGCGCGGGCGCGGGTCGACCAAGGTATGGTTGACCGCTGCATTCGTCTTCGCATCGATCCAGTGCACCATGTTGGTCGTTTCGGAGGCGCTGATCACCCACTTTTTGTCCGGGCTGGTCGTGATGCCTTCCGGTTCGACGCCGACCTTGATTTGTTTGACCGCTTTCTGTTTCGCAAGGTCGATCACGGTGACCATGCTGTCGTCCTCATTCGAGACATAGAGCATCGTGCCGTCCGGATTCAGCGCGAAGGTCTCGGGGTCTTCGCCGGATGGCAGTTTGCCGGTCACCTTCAGCGTTTCCGCGTCGAGAATCTTGATCGTGTCGTCGTCGCTGGTCGCGACATAGATCGACTTGAAATCAGGGCTCAGCGCGATGCCGCGCGGGCGCTGGCCGACCGGCACGGTCTTGACCAGTTTGCCTGCGATAGGATCGACGATGGCCAGTGCATTGTTTTTTTCGAGCGTCACGTACAGCGTTTCGGCGCTGGCGTCGAGCGCGGCGGCGGACACCGCGATGAAGGCGGAAAGCAGCGATTTATTGATCATTTGTGCAAGGGGCAGGTGGTTTCGGGTTGATCGTAGCCGAGGGTGTCGAGTTCGGTTTTCGGGTGCAGGAAGCCTTCGATCGGTGCGACGGCGACCAAGGAGCGCGGCGCAGCCAGCAATACCGGCTGCCGCAATTGGCCGTCCCAGGGGCGGAACGACAGCGGCGTGCCTTTGTAGCCTTGCAGCGCGAAGGCCGGGCTCAGCATGTAGTCCCTGACCGGCTTCAATTCGCCCGATTGCGCGCGCGTCGCCGCCTCGCCGACCGCTCTGGCCGCCAAATAGCCGCCGTAGTCGATCTCTTCCATCCAGCGGCCGTATTTTTCCTGGAAACGGTTCTGCAATTGCACCGCACCCCATTGCTCGTGCGTCCGGTGCCAGGACGTCGCGGTCAAGCCCTGGGTGCCGGCAACCGGGCGGGGCAGCCAGGTGCGGTAGTCCAGGTATTCGCCGAATTCGCCGCGTTCGTCCGCCACGACCAGCACATCGTATTCGTCCGCCTGCGTCATGACCGGCACATCGGCTTGCGCGGTGCGGCGCGCATCGGACGAGTGCTCCCAGGCTTTTTCGCTGACGATTTCGAGCCCGAAGCGCTTGGCCGCGCGCTTGACCGCATCGCCATACAGCCGGTCTTCGTCATGATTGCCTTGCAGCAGGAATAGTTTGGTCCAGCGTTTTTTGAGCAGGTACTGCGCCAGCGCATCGGCGCGCATCGCCCGGTTCGGCAACAGATGCAGCACGTTCGCGCGGCAATCGGGGTTGCGGAGGGTGTCGTCCTGCGTGGCGATGTCCAGCAATAAGGTGTCTTTCGCTTCCGGCAGGTCGGCCAGTTTATTCAACTGGGCAGACGGCAGATTCACTATGACGAAGTGGTATTTGCCGCCGATGTTTTGCTTGAACGTCGCGAGTGGATCGCCTTGCAGGGGCGCGGTAAAGGCCTTCAAGGCGAATTGCTGGCCGGTAAACTGTCCGGTCGTATTGTTGTCCTCGATTGCGAGCTCGGCGCCGGGCAGTCCCTTGTCCTTGATGAAAGGGTCCAGATTCGACAGCGGCGGCGGAGCCTCTTGTTCCTGCGTCAGATAGGCGATCGGCACCGGAGTCGGCTTGGCTTTGGCGAATGCCGGCCCGGTCAGGGTCAATGGCGCGAGCCATAGGAGATGGAGCGTTTTCCTGAGTGGGAGCTTGAAAAATCCTGTCATGTCCTAGCGATGAAAATGGCGTGGGATTCAATTTTAACGGATTTGGCGAATTTTATTTAGCGGATGTTATGCATTGTCCACGAAATACACGAAAGACACGAAAAATTTCATCGCACAATCCGGTTCAACCGTTGCTTTCGGTTGATAATTCCTTGTCATGGATTCTTGATAAACCGACTCGATAAAACCGCAACCTATTTCCCGGTACATCTCAAAAACATCACCTTATATTTTATAACCCGCTGTTTTGCGCCCAATTTTCCCCTCCATTTTTTCGTGCCTTTCGGATCTTTCGTGGAGAATAATCGTGCGTAACCTCATTAAGCGCATGGCCGAATGCCGAATTTGATATTTGCTTGAAAAAGTTCGATACTTAGGGTTCCAAATCATTCTCCTGGTCGAGTTCTGTTATGTCCCAATATGCTGATAATGAGGATTTTGCCGCTCTAATCGAAGAAGACCTAATAGTCAATCAGCGCCGGACCGTGCGTTATATTCGCAAGGACATCGCGGCCTCGGTGCGCAGGGTGCATGGATTCGCGAGGATCGGTCTGGCCTGGTTTGGGAGGGAGATTCCGGTCGAGTTGATGGACATCAGCAGCCGGGGTTGTTTGATCGTCAGCGCCGAAAAATTGGCTGTCGGGGCAACAGTGTTCGTGCGGTTGAGATTCGACACCGGTAAAGGCTTCGAAATCAAAGGGAGCGTCATCAGGAAAACGGAAGACCGGGAATACGGCATAAAATTTGTCGAATACAATGACGAACTCGGCGACTGCATGTTGCAGACGCAACGCGAGTTACTGATTAAATAAAGCGAACAGGGTTTGACGCCGAATGTCTGATTTTCAATTAAGCGGTATTTATATTTACCCGGTCAAGTCTCTGGCCGGCATACGGGTCGACCGCTGGCAGGTGGCGCCGACCGGCTTGCGGTATGACAGGCAATGGATGCTCGTCGATGCCGACGGCCTGTTTCTGAGTCAGCGCAAACTGCCGCGCATGGCGCTGATCAAAACCGCTTTGACCGGGAGTGAACTGCTGCTGTCCGCGCCGGGCATGGAGCCTCTGGGTTTGTCGTTGCTGCCTGCCGAGGGCGAATGGATGGATGTGACCGTCTGGCACGACCTATGCCGGGCACGCGCCGTTTCCAACGCGGCCGACCTTTGGTTTAGCCGGTTTTTAGGACAAAATTGCCGGCTGGTCTATCTGCCGGATCAATCGATTCGGCCGGTCGATCCGAATTATGGATCAAGTACGGATCATACCGCTTTTTCGGATGGCTTTCCGTTTTTGCTCGTTTCGGAAAATTCGTTGGCTGTTTTAAATCAGGAAATGGGCTTGAACCTGGCGATGGAACGCTTTCGGCCGAATCTGGTGATCTCAGGTTGCGCAGGCTACGAGGAAGATAGCTGGCGCGAAATACGGATCGGCGCGATCGATTTCCGCCTGCCGAAGCCCTGTTCGCGCTGCGCGGTACCGACGATAGACCCTGCAACCGCGGAAACCGGCAAGGAGCCCTTGATCACGCTGAACCGGACCCGCAAATGGCAGAACAAGGTGTATTTCGGTCAGAATGCGCTGCACGATAACTGCGGCGAATTGGCGATCGGCGATAAGGTGCAGATCAAAACGACCGGGCCGAACCAGCCGCCATTGTGAAGTTTATCGGGTTCCAGCGCGCCGCGTGGGAACCCGAACCATTTTTACGCCGCAATAAACTGTTTCAAAATCTCCCCCGCATCGGCCATGCCCTTATGCAGATGCTGCTCGATCTCCGCCATCGTGATCTCGCCTTCGGTCTTGCCGGCCGCCCAGTTCGCGACCACCGCCAGCGCGGCATAGTCGATGCCGAGTTCCCGGGCCAGCGCCGCTTCCGGCATGCCGGTCATGCCGACCAGGTCGCAGCCGTCCCGCTCCATGCGGCGGATTTCGGCGGTCGATTCGAGACGCGGGCCTTGGGTGCAGCCGTAGGTGCCCAGGGGCGAAACCTGGATATTCGCCTTCGCGGCCGCCTTGATCAGTCCGGTGCGCAGAGCTTGGCTGTACGGGTAAGTGAAATCGATATGGGTGACCGGATCGTCCTGATCCTCGAAAAAGGTATGCTTGCGGTCGTAGGTGTAATCGATGATCTGATCCGGAATTGCGATATGCGCCGGCCCCATCTCGGAGGTAATGCCGCCGACCGCCGCGACCGCGATGATCTGTTCGACGCCGAGCTGTTGGAGTCCGTAGAGGTTCGCGCGGTAATTGATTTTATGCGGCGGGATCGAATGCGGGTTGCCGTGCCGGGCCAGAAAGATCACTTCGCGGCCGTAGAGGTCGCCGGTCAGGAATTCGGCCGAGGGCCGGCCGTAAGGCGTGGCCACGGTGTCGCGCTTGACGATGGTAAGACCTGCAAGCTGCGTCAGGCCCGTGCCGCCGATGATCGCGAGTCTGCTCATGCGTCGCCTTCCTTGCAGGCATAGATGCCGGCCGCGTTGCGCAAATAGCCCTTGTAGTCCATGCCGTAGCCGAACAGATAGCGGTTTTCGGTCTCGACGCCGACGAAATCGGCCCGGATCGGCTTCGCCCGGTCGAGCCTTTTATCGACCAGCACCGCGCTATAGACAGCCTCCGCGCCTTGTTCGAGGCAATGATCGACGATCGCTTTCAAGGTGATGCCTTCATCGAGAATATCGTCGACGACCAGCACGGTTCTGCCGTGTAGCGGTGTTGCGGGTTTCAAGGTCCATTCGAGCGTGCTGCCCATGATCTTGTTCTGATAGCGGCTCGCGTTGACCGCGTCGATCGTCAGCGGCATGGTCAGCCGGGTCAAAAGACGCCCGGCCGCGACGATGCCGCCGTTCAACACGCAAAGAAACACCGGATTGGTGCCGGCCAGTTTCTGGTTGATTTGCTCGGCCATTTGGTCGAGCGCCGCTTCGACTTCCTGTTCGCCGAATAATAAATCGGCCGTTTCTTGTACCTGTTGGATTTCGTTTAACATGAATGAAAAGTGTGGTTGATCTGATCGGAAATTTGCCGCCATTGTACCGAATTCAGCAGCTGTTCGCGGTTAAATTGCGGTTTGCCGCGCATCGCGGCGAGGCGGCTTTGGCGCTTCGGGTCGGGTTTGATCGGCAGCGCTTCCAGCGCCTGTTCGGCGGCTTCTGGATTATTGCAGACCAGCACCATGTCGCAGCCGGCGGCGAGTGCCATCTTGGCGCGCTCGGGGTAATCGCCGGCCCAGGAAGCGCCGGCCATGCTCAAATCGTCGCTGAACACCGCGCCGTTGAACTGCAATTCTCTGCGCAAAATCTCTCGAATCCAGAACGGCGAAAAGCCGGCCGGCTTGTCGTCGGCGGCGGAAAAAATCACGTGCGCCGGCATCACGCCTTCGAGCCCTTCGGCGATCAGCCGTTTGAAAGGCAGCAAATCCCTGGCTTTGATGCTGTCAAGATCGCGATCGTCGACCGGCAAGGCCAGATGCGAGTCGGGCGCGACCGCGCCGTGCCCCGGAAAATGTTTGCCGGTCGCGGCCATGCCGGCCGCGTGCATGCCTTTTTGGAAGGCCGAGGCCAGTGCCGCGGCGAGGCCGGGATCGGTCGAAAACGAGCGGTTGCCGATCACCTGGCTGATGCCGCAATCGACGTCGAGGACCGGCGCGAAGCTGAAATCGACGCCGACCGCGAGCAGTTCGCTCGCCATCAGCCAGCCGGCGGCTTCGGCCAGTTCCGGTCTTTCCGCATAACGCGCAGCCGGCGGCAGGCGCGTGAAGCCGGTTTGAAAGCGCTGCACGCGGCCGCCTTCCTGGTCGACCGCGATCAGGATGTCGCCGCCGCGCGCCTTCCGAATGGCGGCGACCAAGGCCTCGACCTGTTCGGGGCTGGCGTAATTGCGCGCGAACAGGATCACCGCGCCGGTATTCGGGTGGCGGATCTTGTCGATTTCATGCGCGGCCAGGGTAAGCCCCTCGACATCGAGCATGACCGGGCCGAGGGATGGGGTCGTCGTCATGGTCTGGATTGATTATATAGTCGTAGGGTGCGCATTGCGCACCTGAATTAAACGTTCCGATGAGTTGGGCTTCAAAAGATAAATGAAGCTTACATGGCTTGATTCATCTTGAACAGCGTATAAAAATTCCGCGTCGAGATTTGGGCAATCTCTTCAAACGAGGTGTTGCGCAATTCGGCGATCTGCTCGGCGACATAACGCACATAGGTCGGGTAATTCGGTTTGCCGCGGAAAGGCACCGGCGCCAGGTAGGGCGAGTCGGTTTCGATCAGGAAGCGGTCGGCGGGCACTTTTTTCGCGACTTCCTTGATGTCCTGCGCGCTGTTGAAAGTCACGATGCCGGAGAACGAGATATAAAAGTTCAGGTCGAGCGCTTGCTCGGCGAATTCCCAGTTTTCGGTGAAACAATGAATGATGCCGCCGCAGCTTTCGGCGCCTTCTTCCCGCAGGATGCGCAGCGTGTCCTCGCGCGCTTCGCGGGTATGGACGATCAGCGGCTTGTTCAAGGCTTTCGCGGCGCGGATATGGGTCCTAAAACGGTCGTGCTGCCTGGTAAGATCGCCGCTGCTGCGGAAATTATCCAGCCCGGTTTCGCCGATGCCGATCACCTTCGGATGACTGCCCAGTTCGAGCAACTGCTCCAGCGTAGGCTCGAAGCCGTCATGCGCATTCGGATGTACGCCGACTGTGGCCGAGAGCTGCGGGTGGTCCTTGACCAGATCGAGCATCGCAGGATACGCATCCATGTCGATCGAGATGCAGAGCATATGCTCGATGCGATGGTTTTCCGCATCTTTCAGAAAGCAGGAAAAATCGTTTTGGTAAGGGCCGAGGTCGATGCGGTCGAGATGGCAATGCGAGTCGATAAGCATGGGGCTTGGGGTAAATATCTATCGGGAAAGAAAAAGCGCAGAGGTTCGGAAACGGGGAGGGCCGTCGCGGCATGGCTCCCGGTCTACAAAATACCGGCAAATGCTGCCGGTATCGGATGATATTTTACGCGATTGGGCGCGCGCCGTGTGTAAAAGTTGGTTTGCGTGTCTTACATCGTGTGCGTCGGTTTGTCCGATTCGAGCGCGCCGGCCAGATAGGTTTCGATCTTATTCCGCGCCTGGCCGCCGTCCTGATCGCTGAATTGCACGCCGATGCCCGAGGCGCGGTAAACGCCGCCGGGCGGGTTTTTCCATATGATCTTGCCGGCGATCGGCAGCCGTTCGGTTTCTTCCATCAGGCTCAGCAAAATAAACACTTCCTGTCCCATTTCATAAGGCCTCGTGGTCGGGATGAACAGGCCGCCGTTGGTCACGAAGGGCATATAAGCCATGTACAGCGCGCTTTTTTCCTTGATCGATAAAGACAAGATGCCTTGCCGTGGAGTGGAGTCCGACATGATGATTAGCTCCGGTTGAGTTCAGACCAGTGAATTAAAATTTCTTCCAACATCATCTGTTTATTGATTTGGCTATCGAGCCGTTCGCGCGCAGCCAACAATAAATCGTACAACTGATAAAGGTCTCTCAAGTTTAGCCGGCCGGACAGTTCTTGCAAGGGAGCGCGGAGCGGGGAATCCTGCAACAGATTGCCGTCCGGGCGAAATTTGCATTTGATCAGGTCGATCAGCCAGGAGGTCAGCCAGGCGAGCAGCGAGGGGAGCGGCAGTTTCTGCCAGTCTTCCGCCACCGCAATCGGGCTTGCGCGGTGTTTGGCGATGTCGAGCCAGGCCTTGAAGCAATCGCTGCGGGTGGTCAATGCGTGTTCCTTCGCATAGTGCAGGGCGGCGAACGGCGCGTTTTGGGCCAGCGTCGCCAAGGCTTCCGCATCGGCGATAGCCTGCGCCTTCAGCCAGGCCACGAGGGTCGCGCGGTCGGGCGGCGTGACGGCCAGGCGCTGGCAGCGGCTGGCGATCGTGATCGGCAATTTGGCGGGTTTGGCGCTGATCAACAGGATCACAGTGCGTTCGGTCGGCTCTTCGAGGCATTTCAAAAACGCATTCGCGGCCGGCCGGTTCAAGTGATCGGCCGGGTCGATGATCACGACGCGATAGGCGTCGTATTGCGGTTTGAGCTGCGTATCGACGATCAGTTCGCGAATCCGGTTGATGCCGATCGCTTTGCCGGGTTCGTCCGGGGCGACCGTGAACAGGTCCGGGTGGTTGCCGGCCGCAAACAGCTTGCAGCCGTGGCACTGGCCGCAGGCTTCGCCGTCGGCATTCGGCGCCTGGCAGAGTAGGGCGGCGGCGAAGCGTTCGGCCAGTTCGCGCTTGCCGAGGCCTTTGTTGCCGGTGATCAGCAGCGCCTGCGGGATGCGCTGTTGGCGGATATAGCCGCAAAGCTGGCGCCATTGGGCTTGCTGCCAGGGCAGTAACGGTTTCATCGCTGCAAGGCCGAAGGCGAGTCGGCGAGGGCAGCTTGTTTTCTGTTTTTCTTTGACGTTAACATAGTGCCCTTATAGTCGTTTTTTGTAACATAAACTGTCAAGCGGTTTGATGGTTTCATTGGAGGATGTGTTGAGAAAAATTATCGGCATTGCGGCGCCGGCCAGGTCGGGAAAGGATACCGTGGCGTCGATGTTGCTCCGGCATCGCAAGGTCGCCGCCTATGCGCTTGCAGACCCGCTCAAGATCGGCTGTCAGGCGCTCTTCGGCTTGACTGACGCAGAAACCTGGAACGACAGCATCAAGGAAAACAGGATTCCCTTATGGGGGCGTTCACCGCGTGAATTCTTTCAGCATGTGGGTACGGACTGGATGCGCGCGCACAATCCGGAGCATTGGTTGATGCGGGCAGAGCGTGCGATTCACTCGCCTGTTAGCCAAGACAAAGGTTTAATGACGCCGTCGTTGCAAGACGCCAAGGCGCCGTTCAAGCTGGCCGCGCAAGCCTTCTTCGACCTGTCTTGCCGGCAAACCTGGGATAGCGATGTTTCCGATACGATGGACCCGTTCTGGAACTTGTCGCCCCGGCAAATGTTTGATTTGATCGAAGCCTTGGCCCTGACGGATTTCCCGGATTATTTTGCACGTCGAGCACAGCGCCCGATTGCCGAGCCGACCAGGGGCGTACCTTTTTTGGAGGCAAGCGAGGTGATCATCATCAAGGATATACGCTTCGAGAATGAGGCCGATTTCCTGCGCCGCCATAACGGAACCCTCTGGCACATCGTTCGAAATGACGCGCAAAAAGTCAATGCGCATGCATCCGAGTTGGGCATCGCAATCGGGGAAAAAGACGTGGTGATTTACAACAATGGCACGCTTGAGCAACTCGCCATCGCGGTGGAGCTGGAGTGGCGAAACCACTGCTACGATGATGCCTTAACCAACGAGTAAACTGTAAAGCTCTGGGTTTTCGATCCGGCGGCTTCAAAAAGTCAGCCTCAATTGGATCTGGCATTGATAGGAAAAAGTCGACCCCAATCCGTCTAGTGACTCTCTTTCAGGGTCGACTCAATGTCTCAAAGGTTTAAACAATATGCTCCCAGTCTATTTTATTAGGCATCGGGTTTTCTTTTTCCGGCCCAATGTCCGGGCTCTTTAATTCCTCGGGACATTGCTCACTCTTTTTCGTCTCGTTGACCAGGTAATTTTTAGCTTCTTGGGTGCCAAACGCGATGCCTTTCTTTGCGGCATCAAGATCGGGATAGATTGTCTTTCCTACGACCCCCCATAAGGCGAGGATCATCATCACCATGGATAAAAAGGGCGCAGACACCATTAAAAATTTGATCAGTCCAAATAATAGATGTCTAGTCATGGTTGCCTCCTCCTGTAAGCGTACTGGTCATTTTTACCATAAATGATCCATAAAATATAGTCGTACTGCTACCGAGATCTCCGATAATTTATGCCGATTCTCCCACAAATAAATCGATGAATAGCGTAAGCTTAATGCAATCTTTATGAATTTGTTCGTAAATATCAGATGAAAAAACTCTTTAGGGCAATCTTTAAACTGTTACGTCTCGGGAGGTAATCATTGATGCATCATAAAGAAAATTTTTTTATTAAGTTTATGAGGTTGGCGGGCCCTTTTTGGCGTTCCAAAAACCGCTTAATCATAGGGGTAGAGACTGTCTTGCTGATTGGTCTGACGGTGATGCAAATTGAACTGGCAGTCTATATTACCCAATGGAATGCAGATCTTTTTGATGCCATTGAACAGCGATCAATGGCTGGCGTAAAAAACCAGGCCGTCGTATTGATGCTGATTTTCATTGGCGGCATCACTATCGCTACAGTCCATTTAATCGTCAAACGGCGCTTATTGATTGGTTGGCGGACATGGCTAACCGAAAAAGTCATTGCCAAATGGATTGAACAAGGCCGCCATTATCAGATTACCTTTTTATCCCAAAATGACCATGACAATCCGGACGGCCGCATCGCCGAAGACATTCGTATTGCGACCGAAGACGCTATAGCGCTAAGTCATTCATTGTTTTACTGTTTGCTGATGTTGGCGAGCTTTACCCCTATTCTTTGGGGCATCTCCGGAAGAGTGGTATTTGAGTTCGGCCGCGTTTCGATTCCGGTGATGGGATACTTGGTCTGGATTTCGATCAGCTACTCAATCTGCGCTTCGATTTTTGGCTGGTGGATGGGCAAGCCGATGACATCGGCCACGCATTCAAGACAAACCCAAGAGGCTAATTTCCGGCACGATTTAATCGATATCCAGAATCATTCTCAAGCTATCGCATTCATTCGCGGCGAAATCAACGAGAAAGAGCGGTTACTCGATTCGTTTCGAGCGATTATCGCGTCCTATGCCGAACAAACGACGTCATGGATTCGGATTCAGATATTTACTTCCGGTTATTCGGTCGCCTCCATGGCCTTGCCGATTTTAGTCGCATCGCCTCGTTATATCGCCGGTGCCATTTCATTGGGGATGCTGATTCAATCCGTTCAGGCCTTTCAGCACATGGTTTCCGCTTTGTCGTGGCCGGTCGACAACATGGCCCAAATCGCCACATGGCGAACATCGGTCGAGCGGGTTTTAGGAATGATGCATGCTCTTGATCATCTGGAGCGTGACATTTCCGATCTGAATGCACGTCAAATCCATGTCAATGAGGCCAATGTTTCGGGGCTAAGGTTCAATAACGTCAGGTTGGAAGGGCAGGAAGGCGAAAAACTCTCAAGCGTTGTCAATCATCAAATCAATGCCGGCGAACATGTCCTGATTGCCGATCAAGCCAATAATGGCGCCAAGCTGTTCAAGGCGATTGCCGGTTTATGGCCCTGGGGATCCGGACAAATTGAAATTCCGGCGGGCCAGGCGACTTTCTTTATGCCGCCCAAGCCCTACCTGCCTGCAAAGTCGTTATTTGAAGCCATCTGCTACCCCAAAGCCAAGGCGGCGTTCGACCAGGCCGAGGTAGAAAAAAAGCTTGAGCAAGTCGGCCAAAAAGCCCTGATCAAGCAACTGAACCGGGTAGATGCCTGGGCGGATGTGCTGTCAAACGAACAGCAGCAGTGTCTAGGCCTGGTGCGCGCGTTGCTGCATCGGCCGCAATGGATTTTCGTGCAGGAAGCCCTCGACTCACTGCCCCCCGATGACGAGGCGAAAATGCTCAAATTATTGGCCCACGAATTACCTCATGCAGGCATTTTGACGATTACGCATCAGCCAGTCGCGCAGGCTTTTCATCAACGCAAACTTAAGATTTAGAAACGCGGATAATTTTTAATCGGCTCAAATCGGCCAAAAGCAGACTGCTATTGTCCAAAGAATCCACCTCGAAAAGCGTCCGCTTTGTAGGATTTAGCTGACTCATAACTTTTCGATCTTATACGTTCTGATATTAGTGGCTCTGCGAGGCTAACGTCTACCGATTCCTTGACCAAGTAAAAGCAAAAGAAGACGATATACGGGTTTGGACTTTCGGGTATGGTCAGGTTAATGGTTTAAAATATTCTTTGATCGCGATTGGCGGCACAGAACGTCAGAGATTTTAGGAATGCCGATAGGATGATGGCATTCATCGCTTTTCCAGGTGCTTGCCGTGCGATCTTGTCAGCCATTGATTACCGTATCGAGGCTTTATCGATACCACTATCCGATGAAGAAATTGTCCAGCCGCCGCCGAAAGCCCGGTAAAGCGACACCATGGCCACGCTGACCGCCGTTTGGGCTTTTGCACGTTCGTCGCTGACGGCCAGTTTGCTGCGCTGCGCATCCAGAACGGCCAAATAATTGCCTGCACCGCGCTGATACAACGCGTCGACCAGCCGGTAAGCTTTTTCCGCCGAGGCTTCCGCTCCAGTCAATTGGCCGAAGCTATCCGTGGCGGAACGATGCGCGACGAAGGCGTTTTCCACGTCCTCCAGGGCCAGTAAAAAGGTTTTCTCGTAATTTGCGGCGACCTGATCCAGCCGCGCATCGGCGGTCGCAATATGGGCGCGGATTCGACCGGCGTTGAATATCGGCGCCGAAAGGCCAGAGCCCAGCGCATAAACGCTCTCGGCCAGACTCGGAAAACCGCCGACCGCCAGTGCGCCGACGCCACCACTGGCCGACAGCACCAGCTTCGGATAAAGATCGGCCCGCGCCGAACCCAGGCTGGCCGCCGCCGCACTGACTTCGGTTTGCGCCAGACGCAAATCGGGACGTTGCGCGAGTAAATCGGACGGCAACAAGTCGGGTATGCTTGGTGCGGCGACTGGCAACGGGCCGACGACGGCCAGCCGCTTTTCCAGGCTTTCCGGCGGCTCGCCCAACAAAACCCCCAAACGATGGGTGAGTTTTTTCTCAGCATTGACCAATACCGGCAGCGTCGCTTCCGTGCCCTGCAACAACGTTTGCTGGCGGGCCATATCCGCCTCGTTAGCCAGTCCGGCTTTAAGAAACACCTGCAAAGTCCTCAATCGTTCGCGTTGCAAATCGATATTTTTTTGCAGAATGCCGATACGTTGCTGCACGCCGCGCTGCTCCAGATAGTTTGTCGCCATTTGGGCCAACAGACCGACTTGCGCCGCATGCAAGCCTTCCTGACTGCCTTCGGCTTGCGCGGCGGCGGCTTCCGCTTCCAAATGCCGGCCGCCGAACAAGTCGATTTCCCAGCGTGCCGCCAATCCGCCGCTGACGGCATCGGCGGTAGGAGTGATCAATTTTATACCTTGCCCGCTCGGCACTCCGACTATCCGGTCGATGCGCTTTTCCCGGCCGCCGGAGACTGAGAAATCGAGGCTGGGATACAGCGCCGCTTCGGCGACGGTCACCATCGCATTGGCTTCGCGAACGCGAGCGGTGGCGATCTTGAGATCGTGGTTGGCGGCCAAGGCTTTGTCTATCAACTCGTTCAGCAAGGGATCGTTGAAACCTTGCCACCAAGTCTTCAGGTCCGCCGTTTCGGCGGTTTGGGCATTGGGCGCGTGTTGCCATTTTGCCGGGCTATTGAGCGCTACTTGGTCGCCGACACGGGTCGGCGTACAGGCGCTTAGCCAGGCCAGGGACAGAATGGTTAGCGGTGTTAAATATAGGCTATTCATCATTGGACTCCAAATTAGACTCTAAGGTCAGTAAGTGCCGCGTCATCCAGCGGCAAACCGGCTGAGGCTGATTCGGCATCCGACTGCTCACGCTCCACCCTGAACCAGGTCGCATACAGCGCTGGCAGGAAGAAGACCGTCAGCGCGGTCGCCACCGTCAGTCCGCCCATAATGGCGATAGCCTGCGGGCCAAAGAAATCGTTGCGCGACAACGGTATCATCGCCAGGATGGCCGCCGCCGCAGTCAGCATGATTGGCCGGAAGCGCCGCACCGTCGATTCGACGATGGCCGACCAGGTATCGAGTCCCGACTGTTCGTCCTGATCGATCTGATCCACCAGAATCACCGAGTTGCGCATGATCATGCCGGCCAGTGCCAGAATTCCGAGCAAGGCCACGAAACCGAACGGCGCCCGGAACAACAGCAAGGCGAAGGCCGCGCCGATCACCCCCAGCGGCGCGGTGCTGAACACCATGAAAGTCCTGGACAGATTCTGCAACTGCATCATCAACAAGATCAGCGTGACGATCAGCACCAACGGAATCCAGATTAGTATCGACTTCTGCGCGGTCACCGCGTCTTCCTTGGAGCCGCCAATTTCGATGAAATAACCGGCCGGCAGGCTATCCTGTATGGATTTAAGTTTCGGGACGATTTCCGCCGTCACGTCCGGGGCCATCTTGCCGTCGGCCACGTCGGCGCGCACCGAGATGGCGGGGAAGCGATTGCGCCGCCAACGCACGCCGTCTTCGAATACGGTTTCGAACTTGACGAACTGCGACAGCGATACCGACTTGCCATTGGCCGTGCGCACCGCAACGTCCGGCAATTCGTCGGCGGCGGTGCGCAATTCGGGACTGGCCCGCCAGACGATGTCGATCAATTTATCCTGTTCGCGCAATTGCCCGACCGGGATGCCGGTGTAATGCGCCTGCAAGGCTTGCGACAAGCTGGCCGTCGACACGCCGAGGGCTCGTGCCTTGTCCTGATCCAGATCTAAGCGGAACGACGGCATGCGATCATGCCAATCGTCATTGACATCCACGGTGCCGGGATGGTTGCGCACGACTTCGGCCACCCGCTCGGCAATGCCGCGTACGATGTTGGGATTTTCGCCAAGCACCCTGAATGCCAACGGATAATCCATCGGCGGTCCGACATTGAGCCGCTTCACCCGACCCCTGACATTCGGAAAATCCGTCGCAAGAATCTGCCGGACGCGCTGCATGACCCGTTCGCGCGCCTTGTTATCCTTGGTCATCACCACCAATTCGGCCAGATTGGTATTCGCCAATTGCTGCACAATCAACATGAAAAACCTCGGCGTGCCGCTGCCGATATAGTTGGCGACATGTTCGACGTCTTCGTCCTTGGCTAATAGCGCTTCCATGCGTTTGGCGGCGGCTTCGGTTTGCTCGAAGGCACTGCCCTCCGGCAACCACAGGTCGAGGATGACTTCCGGCCGGTTGGACAGCGGAAAGAACTGTTCGGGGACATGCGCTAAAACCACGACACCGAGGCCGAACAAAGCCAGTGTGGCGATAATCACTTTCTTGCGATGCGCTACGCAGGCATCCACCCAACGACGCAATCGGTTGTAGAACGGCGTATCGAACAGGTCGTGGACGGCTTGGTCGCCGTTGGGTTGCACCTTGAGTATCAAAAATCCCAAATACGGGGTGAACACCACCGCGCCTATCCAGGACAGTATTAGGGAAATACCGACCACCTGAAAAATCGCCACGGTATATTCACCGGCCGAGGATTGCGCCAAACCCACAGGCAGGAAGCCGGCGATGGTGATCAAGGTGCCGGTCAGCATCGGGAAAGCCGTGGCACTATAAGCATAAGTCGCGGCGCGCATCCGGTCCCAGCCTTCTTCCAGCTTGCGGGCCATCATCTCGACGGCAATCATCGCATCGTCCACCAACAGGCCCAGAGCCAGAATCAAAGCGCCCAATGAAATCCTTTGCAAATCGATGCCGCACAGCAGCATGACCAGCAAGGTAGCGGCCAACACCAGCGGCACGGTCAGCGCCACCACGGAACCGGTGCGCCAACCCAGACTCAAGAAACTGACCACCAACACGGTGGCCAAGGCTTCGAAGAAGGTACGGCCAAATTCCGCCATCTGATTTTTCACCACATGCGCTTGATTGGCGACCGGCTCTACGTCCATGCCTAACGGTAACTCGGTTTCGATGCTGGCCAACGCGTCTTCCAATGCTTTCCCCAGCTCGATAACGTTGCCTTTCTTGTTTATCGTCACGCCGAGGCCAAGGGCCGGTTTGCCGTTGAAACGCATCTTGAATTCAGCGGGATCGATATAGCCGCGAGTCACCTTGGCAAAGTCGCCGACCTTGAAGGTTCGATTATCGATGCGCACCGCCATATTGGCGACGCTGTCCGCCGAGTCGAAGGAACCGGTCAGGCGTATCGGCAGATTGCGCTGCGAGGAAAATACCGTGCCGGCCGGCGCCATGCCGTTCTGCGCCTGCAATGCCTGGGCCACCGCCGCCGTATCCAGGCCCAGTTCGGCCAGCTTTTTATCGGAAAACTCGACGAAAATCTTTTCGTCCTGCACGCCAATCAGATCGATCTTCTCGACATCCTTGACCCGCAACAGCTGCTGCCGGACCGAATCGGCCGCCTGTTTTAGATCGGCATAACTAAAGCCCTCGCCGGAAAGAGCGTAGATCAGGCTATAGGTATCGCCGAATTCGTCGTTGAAAAACGGCCCGATGCTGCCGGGCGGCAGCGTCATACGAATGTCGTCGACCTTCTTGCGCACTTGATACCAAAGCTCGGGAATGTCCTTGGGCGGCGTATCCTCGCGGGGCGTGACGAAAATCACCGATTCGCCGGGTTTCGAATAACTGCGAAGATAATCCAGGTTAGGCAATTCCTGGATTTTCTTTTCCAGCCTATCGGTCAACTGTTGTTCCACTTCCTGCGCGGTGGCACCGGGATAGAGGGTTTTAACGACCATGATCCGGAACGTGAACGGAGGATCTTCCTGTTGGCCCAACCGGTAATAAGCGAACATTCCGCCGAGTACCACCAATGCGAGCATAAAACCGGTGAAGGAACGGTGTTTGAGCACCCATTCGCTGAGATTAAATTCTTTCATGGTTGCCCCTCGCTACCGTGATTCTTAGACAATCCCTGTTCTGCCGGCAAGCGAACAGCCCGCCCCTCGGCTAGGCGCTGGACGCCGGCGCTGACCAGCAATTGACCGGCGGCGAGGCCCTCGACGGCAATTTGTTCGCCGACCAGCGTTTCGCCCAGCTTAACCGGCACGGATTTAACGGTAGCGGCCTGCTCGTCGACCAGCCATACCGAAGGATGATCGGGCTGGTTTTGCGGGGTATAGACGGCGGAAAGCGGGATGGCAATACCAGAAACGCTGTTCGCCGCGATATGAACCGTCGCCGTCATGCCTAATTGCGCAATGTCCAGACCTTCGAGCAAGCCAGCCTTGACGCGATAGGTGCGGCTGGCCGGGTCGGCCGCCGAGGCGATTTCGCGGATACGCGCCTTGAAACGCCGATTATCGTCGGCCCATAAAGCCACGCTAACGTCTTGTTGGCGCTGGATTTCCGATAGTCTATGCTCGGGTACGTCGAAGTGAATTTCCTTTTCGTCGAGCTGGGCCAGCTTGACCACAGCCTGACCGGCCGCCAACACCTGTCCAGCCTCGACATCCAGCGTCGTAACCACACCGTCGCGGTCGGCGTGCAATTCGGTATAGGTCAGCTGGTTATGTGCCTGTTCCAGTTGAGCCTCCAGCGCCGCCGTCCGCTCACGCCCAGTGGTATAAGCGGTTTCGTGCCGCTCGAACTCCGGCGGACTAATGACTTGCTGAGCCAGCAGTTCGTGGTATCTCGCCAGATCGTCACGCAGGAAATTGCTGTCGGCCTGCGCGGAAGCCAGTTGAGCCTTTAGACCTTGCACGGCAAGGTGGTAATCGTTGCTATCCAAAGTCGCCAGCAGCTGACCTTTACGCACCTGATCGCCAACGTCTACTTTCCGCTCCAACAGTTTACCGGCTACCCGGAAAGATAACGGCGTTTCGATTCTTGCCCTGACTTCCCCTGCAAAATGCTGGAAACCCGTAGCGGAGGGAGCCCCGACTCTAAACACTTTCACCGGACGGGAAACGACTTGCGATTGTTTGCCCTGATCACTGCACCCGACGCTTATCATCAGCGGTAGCAACCACACGGCCAGCAACCGGCCTTTGCTTGGGAATCGGAACTGAAGCCGATCAAGGGTAATCGGCATTAACGGAATGTTGGATTTCGGCATGTTGCTTCCTCCTTCGGTAAAAGGTTCGGTAATATTCGAAATAATCATTCCAGTATTCAGACCATCGGCAGTTGGTTAAACTTGCGCAAGCTCTTGTCTATCATGGCTTCCGGGAGGAAACGACGCAGGAAACGCACTTGGCTTGCCTGTTTTCCGGCGGTATAACGCCTTTTGGGAACTGCGGCAGTCACGGCTTTCAACACTGTATCAGCGACCACGTTCGGGGTATCGCCTGCATTCAGCCAATTCCGCAGGCGCGCCGCCATGTCGGTACGCACCGAATCATAGACGGCAAGCGGCTGATCAGGATTTGTTATGCGTTCTTCGAACGAAGTGCGGGTAAACCCAGGTTCAACCAGCACAACCCGGATGCCGAATGTGCGTAATTCGTGATCGAGCGACTCGGAATAACCTTCAAGCGCATGCTTGGTTGCGGCATAGAGTGCGTTGTAAGGCGATGGAATCAACCCTAGGAGCGAGCTGATATTGACTATCCGTCCTTGCTTTTGACCGCGCATGGTCGGTAATACTGCGTTAGTTACGCGGGTGATGCCAAACACGTTCACGTCGAACAAGGCATGGGCCTGTGCGGTGGACGACTCTTCCGCAGCGCCGAGCAAGCCAATGCCGGCATTATTGACCAGCAGATCGATGCGTCCGGCCTGTTTCAATACCTCGGCGACCATGTTCTTTACCGACGCTTCGTCGGTCACGTCGCAGGTCAGCATCGTGATACCGTCGATGCTTGCAGGTGCCTTGCGGCTTGTTCCGAATACACGGTAACCCGCTCGGTGAAGGGCCTTGGCCGTCACCAACCCAATGCCCGAGGATGCGCCTGTGATTAGGGCTACGCCAATGTCTCTATTGCTCATATCAAATCTCCTAGTGGGGTGGATAGTCTTTCGACTAAGTGTTACTATGACTAAGTGTTACTATCATTTTGAAAGTAATGTTACTACCAATTCAATAGTAAGTCACTACCAAAAATGTATGAACGATAAAAATATTAGCACCGACCCTTGCCCGATAGCGCGTTGCCTGGCTTTCCTCGGCGATGAATGGAGTTTATTGATTCTACGGGACGCTCATTTCGGCCTGACCCGATTCGACCAGTTTCGGAAAAGTCTTGGCATCGCTCCGACGATGTTGACTCGGCGATTGGCAACATTGACGGAGGAAGGTATGTTGGAAAAACGGCTGTATTCGGAGCGTCCGCCGCGCGAGGAGTATATGTTGACGGCCGCTGGCCGCGATTTTCTGCCGGTATTGGTTATGATCGGCGCCTGGGGTCATCAATATCGCGGCGGCGGTCCGTTGGTACGTATCCAGGATGTCGAGACAGGAGAGGATATTAAACCGGTGGCCATTGACGAGGTCACAGGGGCAAAGATCGGAACTCGCCCGCTACGATTTGTCCTACCGGATGGAGGCGGATGACGCGACTGTTTGCTCCACCCGTATAAAACTAAACATGAGTGTTACAGTCGAGACAATCAATTTTAACTTATTGAATACATAGATAATTTGTTTGAAATTGATATTTCGCCTACAACCCAGTAATACCCAGTGAAATAGCGGGACAAATCGTTCTTTTACCCCAGGATTGATTTCATCAAGATAGGCAAGCCACAGCGCAGCACAGGGACATTGTGTAGGTTGAAATAGGTTCATGCGATTTCTGTGGGTTGCAACGAGCAGTGCCTGTATAGACTTATGCTGCGTTACAAGCGTTGGAGATGTGTTGTGCTGATGGTCTGCCAATGTCGGTTAAACGAATTAAAATCCAAAAAAACTGAGCAAAATTTATTCATTACTTGACGTAATGGTCGGACTCGGTCGGTAGCGGTTTGGCCATTTATTTGCGAATAATACGGCTCATTTTTTCTGTTTCTGAAACAGCTCGACCGCATGATTGTGGTCTTGCAGGGTCGATGAAAACACATGCGTGCCGTTGCCCTTCGCGACAAAATACAGGCTGTTGCCGGCATCGGGGTGCAGGGCGGCATGTATCGCCTCGCGTCCCGGCATCGCAATCGGCGTCGGCGGCAGGCCTTTGATCAGGTAGGTGTTGTAGGGCGTCTGGGCTTTGAGATCCGGCTCGGCGATATTGCCGTGATAGTTGTCGCCCATGCCGTAAATCACGGTCGGGTCGGTCTGCAGCGGCATGCCGCTTTGCAGGCGGCGGACCATAACGCCTGCAATAAGGTGGCGTTCATCTTCCGCGCCGGTCTCTTTTTCGATAATCGAGGCCAGGATCAACGCCTCGTAGGGCGAATTAATCGGCAAATTCGCCGCTCTTTGCGGCCATTCTTCCTGCAATACCAGCTGCATCTTGTCGTAGGCCCTTTTCAACAAAGAGACATCGGACATGTTTTTCTCGAAGAAATAAGTATCCGGGAAAAACAGGCCTTCGGCTTTGCTTTCGCTGATGCCGAGCTGGGCGCGCAAGGTTTCCGGCGAAGCATCCTTCAGCGTATGCTCGATATGCGGATTGTTGTTCATTTCAGCCAGGATGTCGTCCAGGCTCCAGCCTTCCGGGAATGTGATGCTGTGCTGGCGGGTCTTGCCTTCCGCGATCTGGTCGATGATCTCGGGCAAGGTCAGGCCGGTGGCGAATTCATATTCGCCGGTCTTCAGCTTGGCGGCCGCTTGTTTTTGCAGTGTGATCACCTTAAACCATAAGGCGCTGACCCTCAGGTGCTGTTCGGCCAATTTTTCGGCGATCCGCCCCATCGAATCGCCCTTGACGATTTCGATCACGACCGGATTGTCCTTGACGGCCGGCGCCTGCTGGGCCTGGCGGTAGTCCATCCAGGCCCAGCCTCCGATGAAACTGATGAATAATAAGGTCAAGCCAACGATTTTATTGCTCACGGCGAAGCGTCTCTTGTTTATAGTCGGCTAACCATTGCTGGAGCTTCCGGGTGACAGGTCCCGGAGCGAAAGCGTTCTGTTCGACCTGTTTGACCGGCCAGATGCCGATGATCGAGTTGCAGACGAAGACTTCATCGGCCGACAATAAGTGTTCGGGGGAATAACTCCGTTCATTAACCGTAAGTTGATGCTGATTGGCAAGCTCCATGATCAGGCCGCGGATGATGCCGGCGATACCGCTTTGTTCAAGCGCTGCGGTATAAACCGCGTGATCCTTCACATAAAACAGGTTGGTCATGGTGCCTTCGATCACCAGGCCGGCGTTGTCCAGCATGATGCCTTCCTGAACGGCAGGATCGCTCCATTCGGCGCGGGCGAGCACCTGCTCCAGGCGGTTCAAATGTTTGATGCCGGCCAAGGCCGGGTTGATGCCGAGGCGCGTTTGGCAAATGCGGGCATTGATGCCCTCCGTGCTAAAGGCGTCCGGGTAATCGGGGTAGGGATGCAGGCTTAGAATCCGGGTCGCTTGTATCGCCTCCGGCCGCCGGTAACCGCGTCCGCCGGAACCCGAGGTCACGATGATCTTCAGTACGGCCTGGGCCGGGGCTTGCCGGCACAATAGGCCGGCTTCTTCGGTAAGAATGTCCGGCGCGGGACACGGAATCGAGAGCCGCCGGCAGCCGTCTTCGAGTCGCTTCAGATGCCGATCGAAAAAAACCGGCCTTTGGTCGTTGATTTCGATCGTCTCGAACAAGCCGTCGCCATATTGCAGGCCACGGTCCGCAACGGGCAGGGTCTCTCCGGGGTCACCATTGACAAGCAGCATTGGCGGACAGGGCGACCCTGTGCAGGATCGACGCTTATTCGTAGCGTTTGAAAATCAACGTGCCGTTGGTGCCGCCGAAGCCGAATGAATTGGACATCGCGACATTGATCTTCATGTCGCGCGCGACATTCGGTACATAATCGAGATCGCATTCGGGATCGGGGTTGTCCAGATTGATCGTCGGCGGCGCGATCTGATGCTTGATACTGAGCGCGGTCAATACCGCTTCGATACCGCCGGCAGCACCCAGCATGTGGCCGATCATCGACTTGGTCGAGCTGACCGCAACTTTGTAGGCGTGGTCGCCCAGTGCCGACTTCATCGCCTGGGTTTCGCCGACATCGCCGGCCGGCGTCGAGGTGCCGTGCGCGTTGATGTAATCGACTGCGTCTGCATTCAAGCCGGCATCGCGCAACGCATTGCGTATGCAGCGCGCCGCGCCTTCGCCGCCGGGTGACGGGGTGGTCATGTGGTAAGCGTCTCCGCTCATGCCGAAGCCGACCACTTCCGCGTAAATCTTGGCGCCGCGCGCTTTCGCGTGTTCGAGTTCTTCGAGCACGACCACGCCTGCGCCGTCGCTGAGTACGAAACCGTCGCGGTCTTTATCCCAGGGCCGGCTGGCCGCTGTCGGATTGTCGTTGCGGCGCGACAAGGCTTTCGCCGAAATGAAGCCGCCCATCGCGGTCGGCGAAGTGGTGCAGCGCTCGGCGCCGCCCGCAAGCATTACGTCCGCATCGCCGTGTTGGATCATCCGTGCCGCATCGCCGATGTTGTGGGTACCGGTCGCGCAGGCGGTCACGATTGCATAATTGGGGCCTTTCAGGCCGTATTTGATCGACAGGTTGCCGGAAATCATGTTGATGATGTTGCCGGGCACGAAAAACGGCGAAATCCGGCGCGGACCGCTTTTATCGTACACCGCATAACATTCTTCGATGCCGGTGACGCCGCCGATGCCGGCGCCGATCGCCACGCCGATCCGTTCCGCATTGGCTTCGGTCACTTCGATGCCGGAATCCTCGAACGCCTGACAGCCGGCCGCCATGCCGTAATGAATGAATCCATCCATGCGCTGCGCGTCTTTGGCCGGGATGTATTGGGTGACATCGAAGTTGCGAATCACACCGCCAAAGGTGGTAGCGAAAGGCGAAATATCAAAGGAATCGATAGGGCTGATGCCGCTTTTGCCGTTGATGATGCCGTCCCAGGTTTCTGCCACCGTGTTTGCTAAGGGCGTAATGGCGCCCAAACCGGTGATTACGACTCGACGTGTGCTCAATGTGTGTTACCGTGTGGAATCTGTATTTTAGAAAAATCGGGGGGTAAAGCTTAGTGGATGCGCAGGATGTCATCCACTAATGAATCGCTAGTCTCAGGTGTTCTTTACGACGTAGTCGATTGCTTGCTGAACAGTGGTGATCTTTTCAGCTTCTTCGTCTGGGATTTCGCACTCGAATTCTTCTTCAAGCGCCATAACGAGTTCGACGGTGTCAAGAGAGTCGGCGCCCAAATCATCTACGAAAGATGCGTCATTGGCGATATCGTCTTTAACGCCCAATTGCTCTGCAACAATTTTTTTTACTCGTTGTTCAACATTACTCATAATTATTATCCTCAAGCAAAGTAAATATACAGTAGATATAAATCATATATTTACAATGATATTGTTGTTGGTATTACTAGAAATCCCGTCCACGGAAATTCCAGACGGTAGCCAAAATTATACTGTAATCTGAAGCCAAAGTCACAATATTAAGCTGGCCGGCCGCCCGTTTGCCATCAGTCCGTGGTGAAATGAGATCGGATGTTACGGCATATACATGCCGCCGTTCACATGCAGGGTCTCGCCGGTGATATAGGCGGCGCCTGGCGAGGCCAGGAACGAGACCGCATGCGCGATTTCCTCGGGCGCGCCGAGCCGTTCCAATGGAATCGAGGCTAACAGCGAGGTCTTGATGTCGTCGCCCAAATCCTTGGTCATGTCGGTATCGATGAAGCCGGGCGCGACGACGTTGACCGTGATGTTGCGCGAGCCGACTTCCTTGGCCAGCGATTTGCTGAAACCGACGATGCCGGCTTTCGCGGCGGCATAGTTGGCCTGGCCGGCGTTGCCGGTCGAGCCGACGACCGAGGAAATGCTGATGATGCGGCCGGTGCGGGCCTTCATCATGCCGCGCAGCACCGCCTTGCTCATCCGGAAAACCGAGGCGAGGTTGGTGTTGATGATCGCATCCCATTCCTCGTCTTTCATCCGCATCAACAGATTGTCGCGGGTGATGCCCGCATTGTTGACCAGCACGGCCGGCGCGCCGAATTCGTCATTGACGGTTTTGATCACCTCGGCAATCGAATCGGCGTTTGCGACGTCGAGGCGGAGGCCCTTGCCGTTTTCGCCGAGATAAGCCGAGATGGCTTCCGCGCCGCTCTCGGAGGTTGCGGTGCCGACCACAAAAAAACCGTCGGCGGCCAGTCTTTCGGCAATCGCCTTGCCGATGCCGCGGCTGGCGCCTGTCACTAAAGCGACTTGTTTAGCCATTTAACAGCTCCAAAGTAGTATGTAAAGATTTGCTATCGAAGATCGACACATGCTCGGCACCCTTAACGATGCGTTTGTTCAGGCCGATCAGCACCTTGCCGGGGCCGCATTCGACAAAGCGGGTGACGCCCTGGTCGTGCATGAATTGGATCGAGTCGACCCAGCGCACCGGTTTGTAGAGTTGTTCTTTCAGGGCGTTGCGGATGACTTCCGGCGCGCTGTGCGCCATCACATCGGTATTATGGATCAGCGTGATGTCGGGGCTGTGAAAAGGTATTTGCTCCAGCTCAGCGCCGAGTTTTTCGGCGGCGCCGGCCATCAGCGCGCAGTGCGACGGCACGCTGACCGGCAGCAGCAGCGCGCGCTTGGCGCCGAGCGCCTGCGCTTCGGTGATCGCACGCTGCACCGCGCTCGCGTTGCCCGCAATCACGACCTGACCCGGCGCGTTGAAATTGACCGCCGCGACGACTTCGCCCTGCGCGGCTTTTTCGCAGGCTTCCGCGACCTGATGATCTTCCAGGCCCAAAATGGCCGCCATCGCGCCGATGCCTTGCGGGACCGCTTCCTGCATCAGGCGGCCGCGGGTCGCGACCAGCCGGATCGCATCTTCGAAGGCGATCGCATTCGCGGCGACCAGGGCGCTGTACTCGCCGAGGCTATGGCCCGCGGTCCAGGCCGGGCGCACGCGGCTTTGCCTGCTCCAGACTTCCCAGATCGCAATGCCGGCGGCCAGCATCGCGGGCTGGGTGTTTTGGGTTTGATTCAAGTCCGCTTCGGGGCCTTCGCTGACCAGTGCCCACAAATTCTTGCCCAAGGCGTCGGAGGCGCGTTCGAAGGTGTGTTTGATTTCGGGGAAACTGTCCGCCAGATCGGCCATCATGCCGACCGACTGAGATCCCTGGCCTGGAAAAACGAAGGCTAAGTCGTAGGTTTGTGTGCTCATGGATGTGTCGAGTGTCTTTAAAGGCTTTGTTATTTTTTTTCGAGGCGAAAGCGGCAAGGTGAGCCTTGCGACTTTCGCCTGCTTTTAGTACTTCAACAACGCCGAACCCCAGGTAAAGCCGGCGCCAAACGCTTCCAGTAGGACCACCTGGCCGCGCTGAATGCGTCCGTCGCGCACGGCCTCGTTGAAGGCCAGCAGCACCGAGGCGGAGGACGTGTTGCCCTGGTTTTCGAGCGTGACGATGACCTGTTCCATCGACATTTTCAGTTTCTTCGCGGTGGCCTGGATGATCCGGATATTGGCCTGATGCGGCACCAGCCAGTCGATCGATTCCTTTTCCAGATGATTCGCTTCGAGCGTTTCATCGACGATGCGGCCGAGCGTATTGACCGCGACCTTGAAGACTTCATTGCCGCGCATGCTGATATGGCCCGGCTCATGTTGATGGCCGTTCGGCGCCGCCTGCGGGTTCGGGCAATACAAGAGTTCCTCGTATTCGCCGTCCGAATGGATGTGCGTGGATAGGATGCCGTTTTCCTCGGAAGCGCCCAAGAGGATCGCGCCGGCGCCGTCGCCGAACAGGACGCAGGTGGTGCGGTCGGTCCAGTCGACGATCCGCGAGCAGAGCTCGGAACCGACGACCAGGACCTTGCCGGCCGCGCCGGTCTTGATATATTGGTCGGCGATACTCATGCCGAAGATCGCACCGGAACAGGCGGCCTGTACATCGAAAGCCACGCAGTTTTTGATGCCGAGACGTTGCTGCAACAAACAGCCGGTGCTCGGATAGACGCGGTCGGGCGTGCCGGTCGCGACGATGATCAGGTCGATTTCCTCGGCATCGATGCCGGCCATCTCGATCGCCTGGCGGGCGGCCGTTTCGGCCATGCTGGCCGCGGTTTCGTCGGCCCCGGCGATACGGCGGCTTTTGATGCCGGTCCGTTCGAAGATCCAACTGTCGGAGGTGTCAACCGTTTCCGAAATTTGCGTGTTCGTTAAAATTTCGGAGGGAAGATAGCCACCGGTTCCGATGACTCTTGAATAGCGGGTCATGAATGCGTTTCCAAAGACAGGTTTCGTTCGACCTGCTGACTGATTTTTTTGATGACGTCCTTTTTGACTTCAATCTCAGCCAGCTGTATCGCGGTTTTGAAAGCCAGCGCATCGGCGCCGCCGTGGCTCTTGATCACTAGGCCGCGCAGGCCAAGAAAACTGGCGCCGTTGTAAAGGCGCGGGTCGATGCGCTTTTTGAATGAGGATAATGCCGGATAAGCGATCAGGCCGGCCAATTTGGTCAACAGGTTAAGCGAAAACGCTTCCTTCAGCAGCGTGCCGATCATTTTCGCGGCGCCTTCGATCGACTTCAGCGCGACGTTGCCGACGAAGCCGTCGGTCACGATCAGGTCGACCTTGATTGCGCCGGCGTTCAGGGAATTGCCTTCGACATAGCCGATGTAATTCAACGACGACGCTTCGAGCAGTTTCGCGGCGGCCTTGACCTGCTCGTTGCCCTTCATTTCTTCCTCGCCGATGTTCAGTAAACCGACCCGAGGCGATTCGATGTTCTCGACCGCCTTGACCAGTTCGGCGCCCATTACCGCGAATTCGAACAGATGCTGCGCGCTGCAATCGACATTCGCGCCGAGGTCGAGCACGTGGGTATGGCCGTGAATGGAGGGAAGTGTCGAAATGATCGCGGGGCGATCGATGCCCGGTATCATTTTGAGCACGAAACGGGCGGTCGCCATCAGCGCGCCGGTGTTGCCGGCGCTGACGCAGGCATCGGCCTCGCCGTCGCGGACCAGGTTGATCGCGACCCGCATCGATGAGTCCTTTTTGTTTTTCAAGGCTTTCGACGGCGGTTCGTCCATTTCGACGCATTGGGAGGCGTGATGGACGGTCAGTCGGTCGCGATAAGTCTCGAGGCGGTCTCCCAACTTCTCTTTGATGACGGCTTCATTGCCCACCAGAATCAGCCTCAAATCCGGGTTGCTCTTCAAGCACTCCAGCGAGGCTGGGATCGTTACTTCCGGGCCATAATCCCCGCCCATCGCATCAATCGAAATTGTTAAACTCACCTTAACCGATGTCTCCGCATTAAAAACTAAAAAACCGAACCGGCAAGGGTTCGGTATCGGGTCGAACTAAAGCTCGAGGCTTATTCTTCGTCGCTGGTGCTTGTGATTTGACGGCCTTTGAAATAGCCATCCGGCGTGACGTGATGACGCAGATGGGTTTCACCGGTCAATGGATCTTGCGACAGCGCGCGGGTGGTCAAGGCATCGTGTGAACGGCGTTGGCCGCGTCTTGAACGGGATACTTTACTTTTTTGTACTGCCATGAGGGCTCTCCAGATTTTTTAAGTTGGTTAAAATGGAAAAGGGGTTGTCTTGTCGTTTTTGCCGATCCGCCTCGGGTTGACTCGGCGTACGGCTACCCGTATCCTGATCCGCGCAGGGCTCGGGATGTTTCGGGTATTGGGGAAGATTCAGCAACAATTCGTCTTCGATGATGTCCTGAAGAAAAACTTTTTCTCCTTCCACGAACAAAGGCTCGAAGCCTGGAGGCAAACGGTCTATTTGCTCCAGCGAATTGACGATGCCCAGATGGACTTCCGCTTGCACGGGCCAATCAAGGGCTTTTAGGCAATTCTGGCAGATCAGTTGCAGATGGGTTTCAATCTTCCCTTCGATCTTGGCCTGTCTGCCTTCACGGCTGAAAAAAAGATCGACGACGACTTTGCCATCGGTATCGAACAGCATGTTGCCGAGGCGGCCAAAATCTTTTAGCGAAAGCTCCCCTTTAAGTTCACCGCGCTTGTCGGCGAGGTGCAGTGGGTCAATATATCGGGGCAGGCGATCTAACATAAATCGGTAATATTATCGTGAAACCCTGCCAGGGTCAAATGCTAAATGATTTTAAGGCCTTATCACGAGGCTTTTTTTGACGGAGGAATTCGCGCGCTTCTTGCAGGCGGTGTCCCAAGCCGCATACGTCAAGTAAGGTCTTGGTGTTATACCCCCTTAAAGCGGGGGTTTTGCACCGCTTTTTCGCTTTTAATGCCGGCGTGCGTGGAAAAATAATAATAAAAACAATAGGATAAATAGTTAAGCGAGCTGGCATGGTATTCGCTATGTCCTAGGCATCTGAATCAATAATGGAGACACTGATGTCTAGTACTGTATCGCCGGACCTGCCCAAAACGGGGATTGCCGGGCTAAAAGAAAATTGGCGTGCCGACTTGTTGTCGGGTTTTTTGGTGTTTTTGATCGCGCTGCCGTTGTGTTTGGGTATTTCGATGGCGTCGGGATTTCCGCCTTCGGCCGGCATCATCACCGCGATCATCGGCGGGATGCTGGTTTCAAGGATCAACGGTTCGTTCATGACCGTCAACGGCCCCGCCGCCGGTTTGATCGTGGTCGTGCTGGACGCGGTGCAAAACCTCGGGCAGGGCGATGCGATGGCGGGTTACCGCTATACCTTGGCCGCGATCGTCGTCGCCAGTGCGCTGCAAATCGCGATGGGCTTTTTCAAGGTCGGCCGGCTCAGTTCATTTTTTCCGGCCTCGGTCGTGCATGGCATGCTGGCCGCGATCGGGATCATCATCATGGCCAAGCAAATCCATGTGATGCTCGGCGTGACGCCGGAAAAAGGCGATCTGTTTTCGACGATCGCGCAAATCCCGCACAGTATCATGAATCTGAACCCCGAAATCGCGATGATCGGCGTGACCAGCATCGCGATTCTGATTTTCTGGCGGGTGGTCCGGGAGCCGAAGCTGAAAATGCTGCCGGCGCCGATCCTGGTGGTATTGGCGGGCATCGGCCTGGGGCGTTTTTACGGTCTGGAGCATGAACATATGTATTTGTTCCTGCCGGATGCGAGTTTCCTGCCGCATCATGAAGCCACGGTCGGGCCGAAGTTTTTGGTCGCGATTTCGGATAATTTTTTGTCCAGTTTTTATTTTCCGGATTTCGCAAAAATTGCGACGGCCGAATTTTGGGAAGCGGTGGTCACGATTTGCCTGGTCGGCAGTCTCGAAAGCCTGCTTAGCGCCGTCGCCGTCGATAAGCTTGATCCTTATCGCCGGCATTCGGATCTGGATCGCGATTTGGCCGCGGTCGGCGCCGGCAACCTGGTTGTGGGCATGCTGGGCGGCCTGCCGATGATCGCCGAAATCGTCCGCAGTTCGGCCAACTGCAATAACGGCGCGAAAACCGGCTGGGCCAATTTTTTTCACGGGGTGTTTTTACTGCTGTTCGTGGTGCTGTTTCCGCGCCTGATCCACAGCATTCCGTTGGCGTCTTTGGCGTCGCTGCTGGTGTTTACCGGTTTTCGCCTCGCCTCGCCGAAGGAATTTGCGAAAGTGATGGGGATCGGCAAGGAACAGTTGTTCATGTTCGTGGTGACCATCATCGGCGTGCTGGCGACCGACTTGCTGATCGGCGTGGCGATCGGCATCGCGGTCAAATTTGCGATCCATATGTTTAGAGGCGTCAGATTGAACAATCTGTTCAAGATCCATTTTGTGCTGGAGCCGATGGAAGACGGTTCGCTGCTGGTCGAAATCGTCGGTGCGGCGATTTTTTCGAACTTTCTGGCGCTGAAAACCGCGCTGGCCGGGGTCGACCAGGGCAAACAGGTGATCTTTCAATTGAGCAATGCCTATATGATCGATCATACCGTGATGGAATTCCTGCACGATTTCCAGCACAATTATGAAGCCGCAGGCGGGTCCTGCGAGTTTTTCGGCATGGAATATCATGATACTTACTCGCGGCACCCGCTGGCGGTGCGCAAAATGAAAAGAGACCATATGTGCAGACGGCGTTCCGATCATCACGGTTTGCCGGCTTACGCAAATGAAAAGCCGTCTGCGTTGAAGGAAAGAGTGTAACCTGGGCGGGGAGCGGCTTTAGATTCGATGGGAGGCTTTGTGCCCCCAGACCTGCCAGGGTTTAAAACCTGGCAGGTCTTCGGCCGAGAAGTCGTTTTTAACTAAATCCAGAGAGCCTGGGCATCGAGCGCTTCGCGTCGTGTTCATACAACTTTATGCAATTCTTGAATAGTCCCGTCCAACACCGCGTTCTGGCTTTTTTGTTGTTGATGTCGCTGATGCTGGCGATGTTCATCGGCATGATCTGGCGCAATCTGCATCATTTCAACACCGTTTTTTCGCATGTGAATTACTCGCACAGCGTGCAGCATGCGTCGGTCGCGCTGCAAACCGCACTGATCGATTATTTGATCAAGGTCAGCCCGCTCGTCGAGCCCGAGAGTTTGCTGCCGACGATCGAGGCGTTGAGCAACACGGTCGCCGAATTGAACGCCTTGTTTGCCGAAAGCGGTTTTTTGGCCGAAAACACCGCGGCTAACATGGCCATCGTCAAGGCGATACTAGATGAGTGGCCGCAACCCGGCGGCAGTGAAAAACAGGAGCGTTTGATCAGCGCGTTGAACCTGCTCAGCGATACGCTGGATAATGAGCTTGGGCAGCGCGAGAAATTGCTCGGCGAGATCAGCGCGGATACGCAGACCGAGCTCGATCTGGCCACGATCACCTTCGCCGCGATCGTGGTGGTTGCCTTTGGTTTTTTTTACCGGCGGATTTTGTACCCGTTGCACGACCTGAGACTGCTGTTGCAACGCCTGACCGAAGGCAATTTTACCCGGATCACGACCGATCATCTCGATCCCTTGCTGTTGCCTGTCTTCAATAGTTACAACGACATGGTCAGCCATCTGGCCGAGCTGGAGGAAGCCAAACGGCTGTACGCGCAATCCTTGCAGCGCGAAGTCAGACTGGCGACCCAGGCCTTGCTCGAACAGCAGGCCAGCCTGGCCCGGGCCGAGCGGCTGGCTGCGGTCGGTGAAGTCGCGGCCGAACTCGCGCACGAGATCCGCAATCCCTTGGCCGGCATACAAATCGCGTTCAGCAATTTGCGCCGCGAAATCAACAATCCCGAGCAACATGACCGGATGGAACTGATCGGCAGCGAGCTGAAACGGCTCGGCCATTTGCTGAACGATCTATTGAGCCAGAGCCGCCATGTGCCGGAAATCGCCGCCGACATCGACATTGCGATGCTGATTCGCGATCTGGCCGCGTTGACCCGCTACCAAATCGCCGAGGCGATCCGTCTGGAGATCGCCGCGGATTCGCCCCTATACGCGCATATGCCGGCCGGCGGCCTACGGCAAGCCTTGTTGAATTTAATTTTGAATGCGGCCGATGCGCTTGAAGGCCATGCCGGTACGATCCGGGTGGAGGCGGCGAAAAGCGCCGAAGGCATACGGATCGATGTGACGGATGACGGACCCGGTTTTTCGCAGGAATTGCTCGATCAGGGCATCCGGCCGTTTCGCACGACCCGGCAACGGGGCACCGGCCTGGGGCTGACGATGGTGCAGCGTTTCGTGAAGGATACCGGCGGCAGCATCAGGCTTATAAACCGGGCGCCTCATGGCGCCTGTGTATCGTTATTTTTACCGGTCATGGATCAGGAGTCGCATTGATGATAGAAACCTTGCTGATCATCGAGGATGAAAAACTGTTGGGTTCCGAGCTTTCGCTGCATTACCGAAAAGCCGGATGGGAGGTCGTGTTGGCGGCGACCTTGGCCGAAGCCGAAAACTGGCTGGTCAAAAAAAATCTGGCCCCTTTACTGATTCTTTCGGACCTGAATCTGCCGGACGGCAATGCTTTGGATTTGATGGAAAAAATGAAAAAGAAGGCCGGGCATGCCGAGTGGCTGTTTCTGACCGGTTACGGCAGCGTGCCCGATTCGGTCCGGGCGCTACGGCTCGGCGCCTATGATTTTCTGGAAAAGCCCTGCGACCTGGAGCGGCTCGATCTGGTCGTCGCAAGCGCCGCGCGCAGCGCCGCGATCGTCAGGCGGGTGCACGAGCAGGCCAGCGTCGGCCATAAACGCTATTCGCCGAATGCCTATGTCGGCCGGAGCCGGCAGGCGCAGGCCGTGCGAGAATTGTTGCAGCGCCTGACCGAAGTGCCGTTCAGCGCGCTGATCATCGGCGGCGAAAGCGGCACCGGCAAGGGGCTGGTCGCCAAGATTCTGCATTACGGCGGCGCCCGCGCGCAGCAGCCGATGATCGAAGTCAATTGCGCCGCGCTGCCGCGTGAATTGCTCGAATCCGAATTGTTCGGCCATGAACCGGGCGCGTTTACCGGCGCGACCAGTCGTCATCGCGGGCTGCTCGAACAGGCCGACGGCGGCACCTTGTTCATGGATGAAATCGGCGAAATGCCGCTCGACCTACAGGCCAAGCTGCTGAAGGCGATCGAGGATCACAAGGTGCGCCGGCTCGGCGGCGAGAAAGAGGTCAGCGTCGATGTGCAGATCGTCGCGGCCAGTAACCGCGATCTGGAACAGATGGTGCGCGAAGGCAGTTTTCGCGGCGATCTCTATCACCGCCTGAGCGTGTTCAAGGTGATGCTGCCGCCGCTGCGCGCCGCCAAAGAAGATCTCGAAGATTTGGTGCCGATATTTGTCGCCGAATACAACGCGAAAGCCGGCCGGCGGGTCAAGGATATTCCGGAGGACGTCTGGGCCAAGCTGAAGAGCCATGACTGGCCGGGCAATGTGCGCGAATTGCGCAATGTGATCGAGCGCTGCGTGTTGTTTGCCGATGGGCCGGAATTTCCCGGTCAATGGCTGCAATTGCCGGGCCAGGCGGGCCCTTTGGCGCAAGCCGGGGTGACCGACAAAAACATGCTGCTTTTGCCTTTGGATGGCAGCATGGCGCTCGACGACATGGATAAGTTCATCATCAAAACCGCGCTGGAACGCGCGGACTACAATCTGACCGCGGCCGCCAGGGATTTGGGCGCGACACGCGAAACCCTGCGTTATCGGGTGCGTAAATACAATCTGAAAAGCGTTGAATAATCCTTTTTGATCTCTGGTTTTAAGTCCGCCCTATAAACCGGCAACGCGTCTTTAGGATGCGGCGCAGTGCCTTTGCGCGACCAGGTTTCCGCTTACGCGAGCCAGAAGCCGTTACTCGTCGCGCTCCGAAGATTGGCGTGACCGCTGTCCGCGTTGCCCGCGGCGGTCATCGCGCGGTGCCGGCGCGTTGTCTTGTCGTTCCGATCTTGCCCGGAAAGAGGCGCGGCCGGAAAAATCGTTGTCTTGGCGTTTGGCTTCTTGTCGCCCCCAATTTTGTTGACGCTGCCATTGGCCGTGCGCATTCGGATCGTCCGGACGGTGTTGCCGTTCTTCGTTCCGATGCTCATGACGATCATGATCCCATGCGTTTTGCCGGTTGTCGTAACGCTTCGGAGTCTGAGCGTTCCAGCTATAATGGTTATTTTTGTCGTGATCGTGTGCGTCGGGATAGCGATTGAACGACCCTGGGGCCGGCAACGGACGACGGTTGTCCTGATAACGGCGGCCGTCGTGGCCATCATAGCGATCGTGGTCGTCATGATGGTGATGGTGCGTTTCGGTGCGGTAAACCGGCGTCGGGTAGGAATAGGTGTTGTAGTAGTTGCGTTCGACCACGCCGTAACCGCTGCCGTAGGATCCCGGATAGTAACTGCTTCCGGAACTGTAACCGGAATTATAGCCAGGGCCGTAATAGGAATGGGGGTAGGTTGCGCAAGCCGCAGGCAGCGCCGCCAAGCCGACCAGAATGAGTCTTTTGATGATCAGGTGCATGATTTTAACCTTTGACGAGAAAGATTGAATGTTGATTGAATCATAGTCGGAATTGCTGAACGGGCCATGAATCGGACCGCAATTCTTTAAGCGACGTCAGGTGTGCCGGCAATCGACAAAACCCTAAATGGGTGATACGGTCATCGTCATACTATTCAAAAATTATAATATTAGAGGAAGAAAATGAAGTTTGAAGTGATCGATGCTGTAATTTCGCCCGAGGAAGGCCGACTGGATATCCTTTCGAAGGCCGAGGTCGGCAAGCTCTTGGATACCAGCCAGGGCGGCCTGTACAAGGTGTTTCGCAATTGCGCGCTGGCGGTGCTGAATTGCGGCAGTTCGATAGATGACGGCAAGGAGCTTCTGGAGCGTTATGCATCGTTTTCGATCCGTGTCGTGCAGGAGCAGCGCGGCATCAAGCTGGAGTTGAAGGCCGCGCCCGCGCATGCGTTCGTAGACGGCAAGATGATCAAGGGCATCAAGGAACATTTGTTCGCGGTGCTGCGCGACATCATCTATGTCAGCGACGAGATCTATAAAAATTCCCTTTTCAATCTTGAAACCTCGCAGGGCATCAGTGACGCGGTGTTCCACATTCTGCGCAATGCGAACATACTGCGGCCGATGCACAATCCGAATCTGGTCGTATGCTGGGGCGGCCATTCGATCAGCCGCAAGGAATACGACTACAGCAAACAGGTGGGCCATGAATTGGGGTTGCGCGGTCTCGATATTTGCACCGGCTGCGGACCGGGGGCGATGAAGGGCCCGATGAAAGGCGCGGCGATCGGCCATTCCAAGCAGCGCATCAAGCAGGGCCAATATTTGGGCATCAGCGAGCCCGGCATCATCGCGGCCGAATCGCCGAATCCGATCGTGAACGATCTGGTGATCATGCCGGACATCGAAAAGCGCCTGGAAGCCTTCGTGCGTACCGGTCACGGCATCGTCGTGTTTCCGGGCGGCGCCGGCACGGCAGAGGAAATTTTGTACGTTCTCGGCATTCTGCTGCATCCGGATAACGAGGCGATGCCGTTTCCGTTGATTTTTACCGGCCCGGACAGCGCCGGAGAGTATTTCGAGCAAATCGACCTTTTTATCGCCGGCACGCTGGGACCGAAGGCGCAACAGCGTTACCGCATCATCATCGGCGACCCGCGTCAGGTCGCGATCGAGATGGAGGCCGGCATCCGCGAGGTGCGCGCTTTCCGCAAGTCGACCGGCGATGCCTATTATTTCAACTGGTTGCTGCACATCGACAAAATATTTCAAACGCCTTTCGCGCCGACGCATCAAAACATGAAGGATCTGGCCTTGCACAAGAACCAGGAAACGCATGTGCTGGCCGCGAACCTGCGCCGGATGTTTTCGGGCATCGTCGCGGGTAATGTGAAGGCCGAGGGCATTCGCGCGGTCGAACAATTCGGCCATTTCGAGATTCAGGGCGATGCCGGCATCATGGAGTTGATGGATGCGCTGTTGGCGTCTTTCGTCGAGCAGCACCGGATGAAGCTGCCGGGCAAGAAATATGTGCCATGTTATCGGATTATTCAGTAAAGGCGACATGATAGAGATTGGGTTTTGGCAGTTCCGATGAAAGTGGTTTTGACCGAAAAGCCTTCGGTGGCGCGGGACATTGCGCGCTGCCTGGGCGTGAACAACCGGCGCGACGGCTATCTGGAGGGCAACGGCTATCAGATCGTCTGGGCGTTCGGGCATCTGGTCGAATTGCAGGAGCCCGATCAATACAACCCGGCCTGGAAGCGCTGGTCGCTGGAGAGCCTGCCGATCATTCCGGAGCGTTTCGCGCTGAGGGCAAGGGGCGATGCGGCCGCGCAGAAGCAACTGAATACCGCCAAACGCCTGTTGCAGGGCGCCAGCGACATCGTTTGCGCGACCGACGCCGGAAGGGAAGGCGAGCTGATCTTCCGTTATATCCTGTCCTGGTGCGGCTTGGAGCATAAACCGTTCCGGCGGCTGTGGATCAGCTCGCTGACCGACGAGGCGATCCGCCAGGGTTTTGCAGAGTTGCGCGACGGCCAGGCCTTCGAAGGCCTGTACCGGGCCGCGAAGTGCCGCAGTGAGGCGGACTGGATCGTCGGTTTGAATGCGACCCGGTATTACACGCTGAAGTTCGGTCAGGGTTCCTTGCTGTGGACTGTCGGCCGGGTGCAAACGCCGGTATTGGCACTGATCGTGCAGCGCGATAAAGACATCGCCGATTTCAAACCGAAGGATTTTTGGGAACTGCATACCCTGTACCGCGCGGCCGATTTTCAACATGCCGGCGGGCGCTTCGAGAAAAAGGCCGAGACCGAGGCGTTGAGGGCCCGGATCGACGGACAGGATTTCCGCATCACCTCGGTCAAGGGCAAGCAGGAGAAGGTTTATCCGCCGCCGCTGTATGATCTGACCGACCTGCAAAAGGACATGAGCATTCGCCATGGCTTCACGGCCGACCAGACCTTGCGTCTGGCCCAGTCGCTCTACGAAAAGAAGCATATCACTTATCCGCGTACCGACAGCCGTTATCTGAGCGCGGACATGAAGCCGCAGGTGAAGCCGCTGCTGAAAACCTTGCGGGCGCGCTTCGACGCGCAGATCGCGGGCTTGAATCTGGAACAACTGGCGCTGAGCGGCCGGCTGTTCAACGACGCCGGCGTGACCGATCACCATGCGATCATTCCGACCACGACCTTGCCGCGCGCGTTGAACGCCGATGAAGAAAAAGTCTATCAGGCGATCGCGGTACGCTTCATCGCGGCTTTTTATCCGCCTTGCCTGAAACGGATCACGACCGTGCTCGGCGAAACGGCCGAAATCCCTTTCAAGACGACCGGCACCGTGATCGAGGCGCCGGGCTGGCAGGTGCTGTATCAGGATGCCGCGCCTGCCCAGGCCGATCAGGATCAGAAAATCCTGCCCGCCTTTATCCAGGGCGAAACCGGCCCGCACCTGCCTTCGCTGAAGCAGGGCAAGACGACGCCGCCGAAGCATTATAACGAAGCCACCTTGCTCGGCATGATGGAGTCGGCCGGCAAAACCTGCGATGACGACATGCTGAAGGAAGCGTTGAAGGAAAAAGGTCTCGGGACGCCCGCGACCCGGGCCTCGATCATCGAAGTGCTGGTCAAGCGCAATTATATCCGCCGGCAAAAAAAGCTGCTGCTGAGCACCGAGGCGGGCCAGCGCCTGATCGCGTTGATCGGCGACGAGCATTTGAAGTCGGCCGCGATGACCGGCGAATGGGAGTCGCGACTCAAAAAAATCGAACAGAATGATTACGATCCTCGGCGGTTCATGGACGGGATCATTCAATTTACCCGCCATATCGTGGCGCCGTCCGGGCGCTCCGCTGATCAGGCCGCGCTGGGCAACTGTCCTTTATGCCGCGCCCCGATCATTGAAGGCCGCAAAGGCTACGGCTGCAGCGACTGGCGCAAGGGCTGCACGTTTGTGCTGTGGAAAGAGACTTTCGGGGCGCCGGTTTCCCGCGCGATGGCGGCCGAATTATTGCGCCAGGGCTGCACGCGGCAGGCTTATCCGGTCAAGTTCAACGGCGAAGAATTGAACGCCTTGCTGACGCTGGACGCGCGCGGCGAGGTCGGCATCAGGGCGGCGGCATCCGAGCCGCGCTGAGCGTTCAGCGTTGTTGCCGCCAGCGGAAATAGGTTTTGCCGTCATCGCAGGCCCAACTCGCGCGTTGCGTGCCGGTTTTGCTGATCCTTAATTCACAGTGATGCTCGACCTTGAATTTTTCCCAGTGTTCATCGTCCAGATACACCCGGTAATACAGACTGAGCAGGATGATCGCCAGCAAGCCCAACAACAGCGTCAGCAGCGTGCCGATCGGCTGCTCCTGCATGGATTGCCGAGCGGAAGCCAGCCATTGCTTTAATTTCATAAAAACAGCCTCAAACCGATAAACTACACTATAGACATCATCCGCTACGGAATGTTTTCGAATCAATATTGGATGGGTCTGAAATTTACAGCAATTCTCGCGCCATTGTAAGCTTTTTGTCGATTCATCTACTGCGGCGCCTTGAGTGATGCCGGGAAATAATAAAAAACGGCAAAACGCAGGGAGAGGGCCATCATTCGGGCCGAAAAGCCGGAATCAATCGCGATTTGGCTGTCTAACCAAGGCTTGGCGGCAACAGGGTCAAGCATATAATAATGCAGGAGAATACTATGATTTACCGAGTCGAAGGCGATATTTTATTGAGCAAGGCGCAGGCGATTGCGCATGGCGTGGGGATCAACGATCCGATGGACAAGGGGCTCGCGCTCGAGCTGCATAACAAGTATCCGTCCATGCACAAGGATTTTCACCGCTGGTGCCATATGCACAACACCAAACCGGGCGAGGCGTGGCTGTGGGGAGGGCCGGATAACGTCAGGCTCATCAATCTGATTACCCAGGAAGGCGTCGACAGCCAAGATCATCGGCACGGCAAGGCGACGCTGAGTAACGTCCGGCACGCCCTCAGCGCATTGGTGAAGATCATTGCCGCCGAAAAGCTGACATCGGTGGCGTTGCCGCGTCTGGCGACCGGCGTGGGCGATCTGGACTGGGACGATGTCTGGCCTTTGATCGACGAGCGTTTGGGCGGACTGGATATTCCTGTCTATGTTTATACCGTTTATCATCCGGGACAAACGGCACGGGAGCCCGGATTATAACAAGGCAGGGGCTCCCTCCGCGGAGAATTCGCTCAGCCTGAATCGGTCGGCAGATTGGTCAGCAGGGTTTGCAGATCGATTTCCTGGATGCCGGAAAATAGGGATGAGTAGGTCGTAGGATCGGCGTCGGTGGTGGTGACGCTGATCCTCGCCGATATGCCGTCGCGGCTGATCGAAAGTGCTAGGTAGTCGCTTAACGCATCGGTTTCCGCGTCGATCAACAGGTCTTGCAGGCTTAATGAGTCCGGTGTTTGTGCCGGAGTCTCTTGTTGGCCAGGGCAATCGCGCTATCTCGCTTTTGACAGGTAAAGGAGCATACAATTAACGATTTGCAGAGAGAACAAGGATGTTGCCCAATCCGATGCTGTATTTTCAAGACCTCAAAGACCCACGCCGGGAAACGAAAAACAAGCTGCACAAGCTGAGCGATATTTTAATGATTGTCTTATGTGCCGTGCTGAGCGGCATAGAAGACTGGGTAGGCATGGAAGAG
>Ga0208265_100060_pt1 | contig 132130 bp, 135 predicted proteins | sample LakWasMet44_HOW7_2_FD_183882 | JGI IMG/M metagenome (GOLD analysis project Ga0208265, IMG submission 183882) | Freshwater sediment methanotrophic microbial communities from Lake Washington under simulated oxygen tension - Sediment Metagenome... | ecosystem: Environmental > Aquatic > Freshwater... | reverse complement strand
AAAACCCGGACCTCCCAGAGGCCCGGGTTTTTTTTTGCCCGGCGCTCAGGCTGCCCGCGTCTCGCCGCCCAGCAAGGTCAGGAGCTCGCCGGTGATGTAGCGCGCATCGGCCGGCGACGCGAAAAAGCCCGCGGCAGGGAGCCTTTTCAGGGCTGGACCCGGCTGAGAGCCGCTGCCAGCAACTGTACGGCCCGCCGGGCCCCTTGCCCTGAATCAATTTTGTTTTTGGCTTTAAGAGCATTTAACCGCATGCTTTCTGATTGTAATACTTCTCGTATTCTTTCTGATAATGCTGTTGCGGTTGCATTCCTTGCCGGCAGAGGGGCTGGGGCAAGGTTTAAATGTTGAAGTTGACAAGCCCAGAACAGTTGCTCATTCATGAAAGGCACTACAATTGAAGGGCAACCGCTGAGCGTAGCGGAGTGAGTAGTTCCGGCACCGCCATGATGTACAACAGCTGCGCAGTGTTTGAAGACAGCTTGATGAGGATGCTTGCCAATAAAATAAATATCTCCATGCTGCGTTTCGGGTGGATATCTATCGGAACTGGTTTGAATGATTGCGCGGCAGTTTGTCTTCTGAGCGGCTTTAATAAATAGATCCATGCTCCAATCAGGCACTGCTTGTTGTAAGCTACCGAATGTCATATAAACAGGTTTTTCTCCTTGTTTAATAAACTCTTGCAGATCCTCAGAAATTAACCAGGTTTCAGCCGTGTCTGATAAATTCAAGAAGCCACAATTCTGATGGATCGGATGCCATTGGTTCTGATAAGGGCAAAAAAGCGGATCAACAGCTACCAGATTAAGAAAATCCGAATTTAACAATTCGGGAAAAACATGTTTAAAAGCAGGCATACCCTCGCTAAGCCAGAGCTTGCTAAGATTGTTTTTTAGCGCAAAATCAAAAATATAATCCAAAATATGCCATTGAAAGCGGTTAACTAAAGGGCTCAAATCAGGAAACTTAAAAGGTGGTTGCTCTGTCATGGAAATTGCGCCATGACAAAATGTTACGCTAACATGTGGCTTTTTCTGTTTACTGGCAGCCAGCTTCAATGGGTACAAAAAATGATGGCCGATAACGCAGTCATTTTCTTCAACCAATTGCTTGGATGCTTCATAAATAGTCTGCTCGTACGGAAAGAAGACCGCTTCAAGTAAAGCATTAAGCCATTGCAATGTGTTCATTCTGAACGTTTTTTGCGCAAAGGCAGGCATATCAAAATCGATATGTGCAGGTACTTGCCGGTAGCCAATAGCCAGCCGTTGGCAAATATCCGTATAGCTGCTGTTATCAATACTGCTGGCTGCCAGTGTTACCTGGTGCCCCGCCTTTTGTAACGCTTCGGATAAAGCCAATAAAGGCCGGATGTCGCCATTGGATCCCCATGTCTGTAGACCTATCTTCATGATTAACTATCTCTTTTAAGCAAGTGAATTGCCAGCCAGACAGTATCAATTTCCGGCATAGTCCATTCGACGCGATGTTTGACATGCGCAGGGATGAACAAATAATCACCGGTTTTTAATGTGAAGCACACTTGGTCTTGTTCATAAGCGACAATTGCCTGCCCCTGGAGCAGAATGACCCATTCATCAAAGACTTGATCATACCAATAGCCTTCAGGTGTAACATGGCCTCTGGAAACGATTCGTTCAATACGAATATTATCCTGCTTGAGTATACAGTCAAATAGCTCTTCGGGTAGTTGAAGGGGAATATCACTGAAAATATTGAAGTGATTCGGTTCCATAGCTTATTAACTGATAGCAATAATCGTGCAAACGATATCGCGGGTCAATATATGGCAATGGTTATTTATCATTTGATATTACACATTCAATATGGAAAAAGAATAAATTGGTTATACATCGATTATTTGTGTAGTAACAGATGTGGCTCCGCTGATTGGACAGTCATTTATCATTCTTAAGTGATAACCCTGCCGAGTTATGCTGCTGTCTATTCATTAACAAGGTCAGCATAATACACTTCATCCGATGTTCTTTGCTCTAATTCCTGATGGCGTCTTTCTTCATTGTAGAAGCAGAATTAGCATTCAGCTTACTGAGGTGTTTCATGCATTTTCAGGTAGATTTTTTCAGGCTTTAAGCAGCGCCAGAGCCGTTCCACAAAGACATTATCGATCCGGGAGGCTTTGTCGTCCATGCTAATCTGGATCTGATGGGTTTTGAGTTTACTGGTGAAGGCTTCGCGGGTGAATTGTCCACCCCTGATCGGTATTGCAAATCTCAGGCGTTCCGTAATGCACCATTGCTTCATCCAAAGCCTCTACGCAAAATATATGGTATCCAGAATATAACAGATTATTTCCAATCCAAATGATCTCTATCTTTACTAACACATTTGTCATGTCCTCCTATTATAGTGTGTCCATACCAGCTATTACCTCTTGCTTTTTTGCAGTCAGGAATGGTCTTATAACCAATTCTCTCACCATCGCAACTCGTTCCTTTAAAACACATTCCCGTCTCGTCTCCGATCGCAGTTGCATTGCTTTTAGCGGGCTTTTCGGCCGCCACATTAGCTTTGGGCTGGTCAGGGTCGGCCGCGTAAGCCGCTAAACCAAGACTCAAGCTAAAACAAAACAAAAACAAGTAACGAGTCATCATAAATCACCTCCACCAGTGGATGGGCAATATTGCACCCGGGAAAGTCCGTTGACGTGTTAAATGATGCTAAATATACAAGTCAAATAAATCAATTAGTTAAATTGCGTAATAGCAGATTTGCACGTCATAGTCAGTATAGAAATAGAAGCCAGCCTTTGATGTCATCCTGTAGGAAGATAGAGAAATAGCTGTGTTAAGAATTTTTTGATTGCTGAGTTGCCGCTAAGCTCTCATCTTGCAGAGGCTGTGTCACTATTAAATCGGCAGTATCGGGTTCATCGAGTTTTATGTTATTGACAAAGATAAATAATGGACAGTCGAGAGGCGTTGTGTCTGATTTCGGACAATTCAGCAAGGGCTTCGGCCCGCCACGGTTGATATCACCTACGGTCTATTTTGCCAAAAACATTTGGATTGTCCGGCGCATCGAAAAGGTATCGGCTCTCGAGCGCTCGAGAGCTGACACAACGACTGCGTCTTTCTCTATCAATAACATGGGTAACAGAGAACATTAAGCATAAGTTTTATTACGCCAAGAATAGCCATTTTTAGCATAATTCAAGGCATCATTGAGGCTATTAAATACGCCCAAACATTTGAGGCATCCGTTAACCAAGTTATGAACTGAAAATTGATGCTCCACACGAAGAATGAAAGGTGATTCTGGGAATAGTCCATTCTTAAAAACCGGATTGACTAAGTGGCCATCAATGAAGTCTTCTGCCAAACATTCAGTATTGTCACCAAATTTAAATTTTTTCATAAGCGATAATAAGAATCTCATGTCATAAACTTCACATGCTACTGATCTACCTCGGAGAGAGATATTGTGTCGAATGCTTATCATATGCCTTGAGTCACACTTTGGCGCACCATGCCAAATGGCGAACGCTGATTAGCACATATTTATATTTTGGGGTCTCCTAATGTCAAATAGGGCGATATTTAGCGCAATATAAGGCATCATTGAGATTATCAAAGACGCCTACGCATAAGGTGTATCCATCAACTAGAGCATGCACTGAAAATATATTTTCAGCATGGATGATAAAAGGGGTTTCAGGGACAGATTCAGGTGTAAATCTCGGATTAATCAGGTGTCCGTCAACATAAGCTTCTGCAAAATACTCAGTACCATCGTTAAGTTTAAATTTTGTCAGAATCATAAAATATTACTCCTCAGGCTATTTAGCTGTAGCTGAGCATTTATATCTGACTTAACTTAAGTGATCCTTTTGTCTTTTATTATATTTTTTGTGCTAAAAGACTAATTTTTATTGCCAATTCACATCGATCTTCAATTTTTTGTGTGTTCGAGCTATTGACTGCGGCATTTAAGTTAAAATGAGAATCGCCTCAAATAACTATACTCTAACTCTATGAATAATTACACTGTTCAGCCCGATTACATCACCCAGCAAGTCGCCATTATTGGAGGAGGGCCGGCTGGGCTGATGGCTGCTGAAGCGCTTTGTCTTGCGGGTATACAAGTCGATGTTTATGATGCCATGCCATCTCTCGGCCGCAAGTTTTTGTTGGCCGGTATCGGCGGTTTGAATATCACGCATAGCGAATCCTATAACACCTTTTGCACCCGCTATGGCGATCATCAACCGCAGCTGCAAGCATGTCTCGACCGATTGCCGCCGAGCGCCTTGCGCGCATGGGTACACGGGCTGGGCATCGATACTTTTATCGGCAGCTCAGGCCGAGTATTTCCCACACGGATGAAAGCTGCGCCGATGCTACGGGCTTGGCTGCATCGCCTTCGCAGCGCTGGTGTACATCTGCATGTGCGCCACCGCTGGCTGGGCTGGAACGCTGATGGCTCGTTGAGACTGGCCAATCCGAGATGCGAAATTTCAATCAAGCCGCAGGCGACGGTGTTGGCATTGGGCGGAGCCAGCTGGCCGCAGCTGGGATCAGATGGTGCTTGGGTGTCATGGCTGCAGGCGCGCAACGTAGAGATCGCGCCATTGCAAAGCGCTAATTGTGGCTTTGAAGTGGCGTGGAGTTCATATTTGCGAGACAAATTCGCTGGAACGCCCCTTAAATCGGTGGCGCTGACTTTTACTGACATTCAGGGGCATACCGAGCGGCGGCAAGGCGAAATGATGATTAGCATGCACGGTGTCGAAGGCAGCCTAATCTATGCGTTTTCGCAGCGGCTGCGTGAGTACTTGAATATCCATGGAAGTGCTACCTTCACGCTTGATCTGGCGCCCGGACGCGACGCTGAGAAGGTGCTTGCCGAAATCAGCAAACCGCGCGGATCACGGTCGATATCTAGCCATTTGCAAAGTCGGCTCGGTATTGCCGGCGTCAAGATGGCTCTGCTGCGCGAGGTTCTCAGTAAGGAACAATTTGCCGATATGGCTACGCTGGCGGCGACCATCAAGTCATTACCGATCACAGTGCGGGCAACTCGCCCCATCGCCGAAGCGATCAGCACTGCCGGTGGCGTGCGCTTCAGCAGCCTCGATCAAAACCTTATGCTCACTGCTATTCCCGGCGTGTTCGTCGCCGGCGAGATGATTGACTGGGAAGCTCCTACTGGCGGATATCTGCTCACGGCCTGCTTCGCCACCGGTCTGTGCGCGGGCTTGGGTGTGCGTGACTGGCTAAGTCATCAGCATCCGTCTTGAGAAATCATCGATGATGCGTCCGCCGTTGCGAGGATTGTCATCCGCTAGATTACAATCCCAAACGGATGCACAGACATAATTGCAATTAGGACAGAAAATTCCTGAGCCTTTCCAACCGAAATAATCAAGACACAGATTTCATATTTGAGTTATCTTACGATTTAAGGCTATGGCTGTTAACTGAATGACTAATAAGGAGAATGGCTTACCATGAATATTAGAGATATTGACTTTGCCGCCTTAGTAGATGAAGGAGCTATTTGGTGCCGGCAACTGTCGAAATGGCTAGATAAAGCTAAAGTGCTGGATTTTCTTGCACCGTTACTGCTGAGACTTTACCTCGTGCCCGTTTTATGGATGGCCGGTACTAAAAAAATCGTCAGCTTTAGCAGTACTGTCGACTGGTTTGGTAACCCAGAGTGGGGATTGGGCATGCCATTGCCCTGGTTGATGGTTCTGTTGACGATAACGGTTGAGATTTTGGGTGCTTTATTTTTGCTGTTTGGGTTTGGCGTGCGTCTGATTACTATTCCGCTCATGGTAGTGATGGTCGTTGCAGCCGTCACAGTGCATTGGCAGTACGGCTGGCTGGCCATTGCCGGAGACAGCGGCTTATTCGCGACGGATAGAACAATAGCGGCAATGGAACGTCTGGAACAGGCCAAATCTATACTGCAGCAATATGGCGATTATGCCTGGCTGACCGAAAAAGGCAATTTTGTCGTGCTCAACAATGGTATTGAGTTTGCCGCGACTTACTTCATCATGCTGCTGGTATTGTTTTTTATGGGCGGCGGCCGCTATGTCAGTGCCGATTATTGGCTGGGCCGTAAATATATGGCACAAGGGGCATAAATATGTTGATCAAAGTCAAAGCAAACATTTTAAGCAGCGAAATTACCGACCGGGCGGTCTTTGAGTCACGCCGGCAATTCATTAAAGCAACGGTCGTCGGCTCTGCGGCACTGATGCTGTCAGGATTGGCTGATGCAGAAAGCGGCAAGTATGCCGATGTGCTCACAGGGCCTTATTCGGAACCTTTGGTGCCGACTGATTACGAAGATGTCACCAGCTATACGAATTATTATGAATTCTCTACCAATAAACAGGATGCATCCAAATTGGCGCGGGCGCTAAAAACCAGACCGTGGAGCGTAACGGTAGAAGGTGAGGTAAACAGGCCGGGTGTTTATAATTTGGAAGATATTTTAAAGGACAATTCTTTAGAGGAACGCATCTACCGTTTCCGCTGTGTGGAAGCCTGGTCTATGGTCGTGCCGTGGATAGGTTTTCCACTGGGCAAGATGCTGAAGCGGTTTGAGCCAACCTCAAATGCAAAATTCGTCGAGTTTACAACGTTATACAATCCGGATGTCATGGTCGGTCAGCGAACCGGCGTTCTGGAATGGCCTTATGTGGAGGGACTGAGAATTGATGAGGCCATGCATCCGTTAACGATCCTGGCTACCGGCATGTATGATGACGATCTGCCTAACCAGAACGGCGCGCCATTACGCTTGGTTGTGCCGTGGAAATACGGCTTCAAGAGCATTAAGGCAATCGTTAAAATCCGTCTGCTGGAAAACATGCCTGATACGGCCTGGAATAAAAGCGCGCCGAGGGAATATGGTTTTTATGCCAACGTCAATCCGGAAGTTTCCCATCCGCGCTGGAGCCAGAAACGCGAGCGAGTGCTGGGCAGCAGCATTTTTACGGCCAAGCGCAACACTGAAAAGTTCAACGGTTACGGAGAACAGGTGGCATCGCTTTATGCCGGCATGGATCTAAAAAAATATTTCTGATGGCGCTCGATAAAAACCACTGGCTTGCTATTAAAGGCTGTGTTTTTTTGTTGAGCCTGTCGCCTTTGGTATTGCTATCTAAAGCGGCTATCCAGAACCAGCTCGGAGCTAATAAAGGTTAAGCAAGAAACAGTCTGTCTGGGCCAGCGAATAAACCAAGCTTAAACGGATTTATCTTATTATGTCGAAAGACGCTAATTGATCATCAGGCTGTAATTCGGTTACTTCGATATGATCAACGCGAGCCGTTACAGGTCCTTTGCTGCACCATTTGATGAACTCTTCGATTGTTGGGATTATGGCTTCGGCAATAATTTCAACGCGTCCGTCCGCTAGGTTTCGAGCGCTGCCTTTCACACCTAGCTGTTTGGCCTTGTTCTGGGTAAAGGCGCGAAAATAGACGCCCTGAACCCGGCCAGAAACCAGAATTTTGACTTTACGCACCATGCCTGATTCTCCAGCAATAATGGATTTTGGGATTGCGGGCAAAATCTTCCGGGATAGTGTTCGCGGTAATATCGTCAATAACTAGCCCGGACAGGGCTGAACTGTCGAGTTTAAAGCGTCTGAAATTGGTCGAGAAGTATAAAATGCCATCTGGCGCCAACAGTGAAATCGCATTTTTGATCATCGATACATGGTCGGTTTGCACGTCAAACACGTCATCCATGCGTTTTGAATTGGAAAAAGTCGGTGGGTCGAGAAAAATCAAATCATACTGACGGCTGTAAGGCTGCTTGGCTTCGGTTGCCAGCCAATCCAAGCAATCTGCTTGAATGAACTCGTGTTCTCCCTGCATGTTGTTCAACTGCATGTTCTTTTTGGCCCAATTGAGATACGTATTAGACATATCGACCGTCGTGGTTGATTGGGCACCGCCGCGGGCCGCATGAACGGTCGCGCTACCGGTGTAGGCGAACAGATTCAGGAAGCGCTTGCCTTTGGCCTGTTGCTGGATCATGAGGCGGATAGGCCGGTGATCCAGAAACAGGCCCGTATCCAGATAGTCTTCAAAATTGACCAGCACTTTGCAGCCGCCTTCTTCGACAACATGAAACATGCCGGAATCGCCGTGCTTTTCATACTGGTCGGTGCTTTTCTGCTTGCGGCGTATTTTCAGGAAGACCTGATCCGGGCTTATCTGGAGCACGCGCGGTATTTCTGCCAGCACGCCGGCCAATCGCTGGTCGGCTTTGTGCTGATCGATACTTTTGGGCGGTTCGTATTCCTGGACATTGACCCAGGTTTGCTCACTCTGATAAATATCAACGGCGACCGCGTACTCCGGAAGATCGGCATCGTAAATCCGATAGCAGCTGATTTTATTCTGCTGAGCCCACTTGGAGAGCTTTTTGAGGTTCTTTTTTAGCCGATTGGCGAACATATCGGCGCTGGCATCGACAGACGGCTTCTTGCTGGCGTCGGTGATTTGACTCAGCCTTTCATCCTGCGTTTTGGCCTTGGGCGTGAAAAAAGCGCTTTCTTCAATGGTAAAGCGCAAGAGTTTGCATTCGATTGCACCGTTGAACAGCGTAATCGGCTTTTGCGAGCGGATTCCTAGACGGAAGCCCAGTTCCGGATTACTGATGATCATGGCGGCTTTCCAGCCGGTAAAATGCGTTTTCAGCGTATCGCCGAAGCGCTTGTATAGTTCGGCTGTTTCCTGTTCATCACCGAGTCGCTCGCCATACGGCGGATTGCAGACGATCAAGCCGGGTTCCCAGCTTTCCGCCGGTTGTGCATCGCCGATATCGCGGCGTTCGACGTGGATCTTATGTTGCAGGCCGGCATTGGTAATATGCGTTAAAGCGGCATTGATGGCGTGGCGGTTCTGATCAAAACCGACGATAACCGGCAGTCTCTCAAGCCCGACCGCTTTCCGTTGTTCGGCTTCGACGCGCAATTTTTGCCAGCATGCGGCATCGTGTTTTTTCCAGCCAATAAAACCGAAATAATCACGCAACAGGCCGGGCGCGTAATCGGCTGCGATCATTGCGCCTTCTAGCAGCAAGGTTCCTGAGCCGCACATCGGGTCGATCAGCGAGCCATGCTGTAGGGCGATTTGAGGCCAGCCGCTACGCAGCAATATGGCCGCAGCCAAGTTTTCCTTTATCGGCGCTTTAATATTGATATCGCGATAACCGCGCCGGTGCAGGCTTTCGCCGGAAAGATCCAGGCTGAGCTGCGCTGTGGTTCCTTGTAGATAAACATTGATGCGGATATCAGGCTGCTCGGTATTGATGTTCGGACGTTTCTGGAATTTGGCACGCATTTGGTCAACGATCGCATCTTTGACTTTTAAAGCCCCAAAATGAGTATTGTTGATAACAGGTGAGTTCTTGGCGCTGAACGAGACAGCAAAACTGCCTTCCGGTTGCAAATGCTCAAACCAATTGATTCGCTTGACACCGTAGTAAAGATCATCCTGGGTTTTGACTTCAAAAGAACTCAGCACCAGTAAAATTCGGTTTGCCGTTCTGGACCACAGGCATGCCCGATAAGCTGTTTCTAGGTCACCTTCAAAGGCCACGCCCGCCAGAGTTTGTTTGATAGGCTTAATGCCAAGAGCCTGAAGCTCTTCGGCAAGAATGGTTTCCATCGCTTTGGGTGTTGTGGCAAATAATTGGTAAATAGGCATGGTCAAACAAGGCAGGGGCTATCGGTTGGCTATCGGCTTCAGCATGGCTTTTCAGCCGATAGCATTTGCAGGTATGGCGCAGATTGATGTATTACGCGCCAAATGGGCATTTTTATTGAATTTTGATCAATTCCACATCAAAGATCAATGTTGAGTTCGGGCCAATCAGACGGCCTGCGCCGTGAGCGCCATAGGCTAATTCTGAAGGAATATAAAAACGATATTGAGCGCCTTCCTGCATCAATTGAACGCCTTCGGTCCAGCCGGGAATGACGCGGTTAAGCGGAAATGTGGCGGGTTCGCCTCGGCTGTAGGAGCTGTCAAACTCATTGCCGTCAATTGTTGTGCCCTTGTAATGTACAGTTACATTATCAGTGGCGGACGGTGTCGCGCCTTCGCCTTTTTTCAGGATTTCGTATTGCAGACCGCTTGCTGTCGTGATGATATTGGGCTTTTTGGCATTTTCTGCGAGGAACGCTTCGCCGGCAGCTTTATTTTCTTCGGGTGTTGTGGCATTAGCCATTGAAAACATAGTGATTCCTACAAGAATAATTGTAATAACTGAAAGAATTCGAGTTTGAAGTTTTCTCACGGTTTCCCCTCCTCTCATACGGTAAATGTGAGGCATGTAGTTTATCAAAAAACCGTCTTTTGCTGTTTAATTCTTCTTGCAAGTATTTAATTGGCTTTGAAATATTTGCGCGCGCCTGGCTACTTTGCTGGCTACCTGCATCAGCCATGGTTTTTTCAGATAACTCTTGCGCATATAACCACCATGCCCTTCATGATAAGCAAGATATAAATTTTTTGTGTCCCATTTTGGGATGCCTAGCTTCTTGTAACTGATACTGCAATACCAGCCGATAAAATCGGCGGCATCGTCAAATTCATCACGGTCGGCCCACCAACTGCCGGCATTATCGACATAACTGTCCCAAGTTTCATCCTTGGCCTGCGCATAGCCATAGGCGCTGCTGGACCTAAACCAGGGAATGATACCTAACAGCCAGGGGCGGGGAGGCCTCGCATCGGCGACAAAATGCGATTCCTGATGCATGATCGCCATTTGAACATGGACAGGTATCCCCCATTTTTGAAATGATTTTCTGGCATCGTCATACCAGTCATCTTTTTCTCTGAAAGTCGTGCAGATATTATCGCTATTCTTTGGCGGTATGGTTGCGCAGGCGGTTAGAGAAAGTAATAGAGGCAGTATGAATGATTTCTTCATGGTAGAGCAGAGGAATTAAAATACTGAAGAATATGGTTAGAGTTAAAAAAACAAACGATAATATAAGCTCAGCAATATAATGATATGTCATAGTCTTGTACAGCAAACGAGCCGACATTAACAGATAATCAAACAAGGAGATGTCCCAGGTGTTCTACGTAAAGCGACCTTATCGTAAAAATTTAACATCGAACGGTTCGATTGTTATGGGCGGGGAAAAGAGAGCGGTTACTGTCAAGAATATGTCAATAACCGGAGCACTTGCTGAATTGGACAGTAGGCAGGGTTATGAGAATGTCCGAGATCTTTATAAGACATTGTCGGCGTCGACAATGATTGATGTGCATCTTCCGGAGCTGCGTTTAGTTGGCAATGCTGAAGTTGTCAGAATCGATATGGATGATGAGCGTGCTTTCATCGCTATGGAATTTAAACATATCAGTCATAGCGAGGGTAATCGGCCGTATACGAGAAAATTTCACAGAGAAAATTTGGCTGTTCCAGGACGGATCTTTTTAAACGGTGAATATTGGGAATTTACTACCGTCAATGTTTCAGCAGGCGGTTTAATGATTCTTCTGGAAGGAACAACGGCCGTTGAAGAGGGACTGACGACTGTGTTTGACTTTGAGCAGATGGAACTGGAAGGACAGATAAAAGTAATATGGGTTAATCATACTGCCGATAGTGAAACAATGATCGGCTTACAGTATATGTACAAGGTCAGTGCGGCTATCGATGCTATTTCGTTTTAATCTGAAACAAACTGCATCACCTCCTGCCACCAGGGCAGGCCGGGAGCCAGCGGCAAATTGTTGTGGCTGGCGTTTTCGAATCTCCATAATTTTTTGCGGTGTTGCAGTGAATCGAACAGGTTCTTTCCGTATTTCACAGGAATGATTTCATCGGCTTCGGCCAGTACAACGGCCGTGTTTCCAGTGTAGTGTCGCAGATTTTCGACGTTGTCGAATCGGTCACGGAGTAGCCATTTTGCCAGCAGGAATCGGTAATGATGGTGAGCAACATTGGCCAGGCTGTCAAATGGCGCGACCAAGACGATGCCTTTTACCGGAACCTGTCCGCTGGCTAGGATACCTGAAACCACTCCGCCACCCAGCGATTCGCCCCACAGAAAAATCGGCCCGCCAAAGTCATGCAGGGCCTGTTTTACTGTTGCAATGCCATTCGAAACCAATACCGTTTCCGAAGGATCGCCTGCTCTGGCACCATAGCCCGGATACTCGGCCAGGATGACGCGGTAACCAAGCTTTTCCAGGGCTTGCGAATAATAGATGCGGTTGATTGCTGAGCCTGCGTTGCCATGGAACACGACAATGGTTCCTTTATCAGCCACAGACGGCGTTTGTGAAATCAGCCCGAGGTAATCGTCGTTCGTCGGCCAGAGTTTGAGATTCAACTGTTGGGCCAACTCCTGCTGGCGCTCTGGCTCAAGTTGAGAGGGGAGGTAGATCAGTTTTCGCTGAAACAGGAAAACGATCAGCAACAGGAGCAAATAAAGCAGTATGAGCGACAGCATGCGCTTGGCGATCATGGATCAAGCATGCTAGGGGCCTGCGAATTTTTGCTTATCCCTGCCTTCCCAATAAGCCGTAGCCAACTCGTGCGCCTGCTGCTGCGTATCGGCTTTGCCTAATAGTTTCAGCGCAATCGCGGCTGTGCCGATGATGGAGCCTTCCGCAAATTGATCCTCAATGCTGCCCTGCCAGATCAATGCCAACTCTTGCGGATCGAGCAGTTCCGGCTTGACATGGCGGTGCGTGAACAAAGCCGGCCAGTTTTCATCCGATAATTGCCCGTTGTGTACGCTTTGCACCAGGCAATCCATATCCGGATTGCGTTCGGTCTCGCCGCCTTCGCCTTTCAATACGGCCATATGAGGCTGGTTCAATAAGGCCGCAGCCTGCTGATGAACCGGGCGGTAGCTAGGATGAAAAATGCCCTGAATGCTGTAGTCGGCATTAAACGGATTTAAAAGGCGCACCAGGGTATGAACCGGCGAGCGCAATCCCAGCAGCGGCCGCAGTTCTATAATCTCGTGCAGTTTCGGGCAAAAATGCTCCAGCGAAAGATAACTGAAGTTATGCTGCTCAATTTGCTGTACGGCTTCTGCGATGGAATTGGCGGGCTGAAGGTTTAAAAATTTCAGCACGTCCTGCGTGTAAATTCTACCGGCCGTATGGCCTTCCGAGCCATGCATAAAAACCTTGATGCCGTTTTCAGCCAGCAACAAGGCCGATAATAGAAACCAGGGCAAATGGCGGCGTTTGCCGGCATAGGATGACCAGTCCAGGTCGACTTTCACAGAATGCCCGGCAAGATTGAATGACTCCTGCGCGGCTTGAGCAAAACCGGCCAATTCTTCCGGGGTTTCTTCCTTGACCCGCATCAACATCAAAAATGCGCCCAGCTGGATAGGCAGCACTTCTTCAGCCAGGATCATTTTCATAGCCTGATAGGCTTCATCCTGCGTCAGTGGCCTTGAGCCTTTTTTGCCTTTGCCGAGAATACGGATATATTCGGCGAATGGATGCTCCGGATGCGGTGTCTGTTCGTGGTGGGTCAGTTTCATAAGGTTAATGCCACATAATGGTCGACCAATAAGGCGGCGAACATGATCATTAAGTAAATGATCGAGTAGCCGAAAGTTTGCATGGCGGTTCTGTCATCTTTCCTGCGCATCATCAGAATGGCGAAATAGATGAAACCCAGGCCTAACGGTACGGCCGCCGCCAAATAGATCAGTCCGCTCATGCCGGTCAGATAAGGCAGCAGCGTCACGATCAGCAATAGCACGGTATAGAGCAGAATATGCAGGCGCGTGAATTCCGGGCCGTGCGTGACCGGCAGCATGGGGATTTCAACTTTGGCGTATTCCTCGCGGCGGGCGATGGCCAACGCCCAAAAATGCGGCGGCGTCCAGACGAAAATGATCAAAAACAGCAGCAGCGCATAAGGATGTATTTCGCCGGTCATGGCGCACCAGCCAAGCAACGGCGGCGCCGCGCCGGCCGCACCGCCGATGACGATGTTCTGCGGCGTCATTTTTTTCAGGTAGACGGTATAGATTATGGCGTAACCGATTAATGACAGAAAGGTCAGTACAGCCGTCAGCATGTTGACCATGAAAATCAGCAGTGCCATACCAATAGTGCCCAGAATCAAGGCAAAGATAATGACGTTTTTGGAACTCAGTTCGCCTTTCGGCAGGGGGCGGTTCTGGGTGCGTTTCATCTCCGCATCAGCTTTCTGATCGATGAAATGATTGACCGCCGCCGCTGAAGAAGCCGCCAGCGCAATGCCTACGGTGCTGTAAATAAGCGTATCCAGAGGCGGTACGCCCGGAACTGCCAATAACATACCGACAACTGCAGTAAATACAATCAGTGTAACCACTTTCGGTTTGCACAGCTCAAGATAGTTTCGCCAGGAAAGCAAAGTAGAGTCGCTCGTCATTATTTAATAAATTCCAACTTTTTCATTATTGTATAGAATACCGTGAACGATTAATTATTGAAATAGTCGGAAGCACTACCATTTAGATTAAAGAGGGAGTTATGAATAATCGATTACTATTTGCAATATTGTTATGTTTGCCGACCTTTTCGAGCAGTGCCGAGACAAAAGTGTCGGAACGGATTTTAGGAAACGGATTAAAAGTTCTGGTCCAGGAAGATCATCGGTCGCCAGTCGTGGTTTCCCAAGTTTGGTACAAAGTCGGTTCCAGCTACGAGCCGGGCGGCATTACCGGTCTTTCTCACATGTTGGAACATATGATGTTCAAAGGCACGGACAAGCATCCAGCCGGCGAATTCTCCCGCATCATTGCTGAGAACGGCGGCGATGAAAACGCTTTTACCGGTCAGGATTACACGGCTTATTTCCAGACCATGGACAAATCCCGACTGGACGTCAGCTTTGAACTGGAAGCGGATCGGATGCGCAATCTGCATCTGCTCGCTGATGAACTGAAAAAAGAACTGCAAGTAGTAACCGAAGAACGCAGGATGCGCACCGATGACAAGCCGCGGGCCAAGATGCAGGAATACTTCATGGCCATGGCGCACACCAATAGCCCTTACCGGAACCCCGTGATCGGCTGGCCCGCCGACATTGCCAATTATACTGTGGAAGATCTCCAAGCCTGGTACCAGCGCTGGTATGCGCCGAATAATGCCACGCTGGTCGTGGTTGGCGATGTCGAGCCGAAGGCCGTCTTCGATCTGGCCGAAAAATATTTCGGCGCGTTGAAAACCAGTGAAATCAAACCGTTAAAACCGCAAACCGAAGTCGAACAGATCGGCGTCAGAGAGATGACGATCAAATTGCCGGCAAAACTGCCTTACATCGTCATGGGTTATAAAGTGCCCAGCCTGAAAACGGCCGAGAAGGAGTGGGAAGCCTATGCGCTGGAAGTGCTGGCCGGCGTGCTGGATGGCGGCAATAGCGCCAGACTGGCGTCAAGACTGGTGCGCGGCAAGCAAATCGCGGTCTCGGCGGGCGCCGGGTACGATCTGACTTCGCGGCTATCAGACCTGTTCACACTGGAGGCAACCCCGGCCGATGGGAAGACGGTTTGGGACCTGCAATCGGCCCTGAAGGATGAAGTGGTCAAGCTGCAAAATGAGTTGGTCAGCGATGAAGAATTGCAGCGCATCAAGGCGCAAGTGCTGGCCAGCGACATTTACCAGCGCGATTCGATGTTTTATCAGGCCATGCAGTTGGGCATGACTGAAACGGTCGGGCTAGGTTGGCCGACAGTGGACGAATACGTCAAAAAGGTCAATCAGGTAACGGCGGAGCAGGTACGCGATGTCGCGCGTAAATATCTGATCAAGGATCACTTGAATATCGCTTATCTGGAGCCCCAGGAAATAAAAGAAAACAAAGCAAGCCCAACAATCCAAGGAGAGCATGATGCGCGCTAGTTTGATAGGTATCGTTTTTTTATTGTTCAGCCAGACAGTCTGGTCGGCGGCCAAGATTGATCACTGGCAGACGGCTCAAGGCAGCCGGGTTTATTACGTTCGTACAGAAGGTCTGCCGATGGTCGATATCCAGGTGTCCTTCGATGCCGGCAGCGCGCGCGACGGCTCCCAATTCGGTATTGCGGCTTTGACGTCGGCCTTGCTGGATACCGGGGCCGGAGAATGGAATGCTGATGAAATCGCGAAGCGTTTTGAAAGCGTCGGCGCGGATGTTGGCGCGGGCATTTCCGATGACACGGCTTGGGTATCGCTGCGGACACTGACCGATAAGAAATTATTCGATAAAGCGCTAGAAACGCTGCAGGTCATGCTGGCTAAACCGACCTTTAACGAGGCCGATTTTCAGCGTGAGAAAAACAGGACTCTGGCTGCCTTGAAGCAGCGCGAAGAATCGCCTGCCGAACTGGCGCATATCGCCTTCTCTAAAGCTGTTTATGGGGACCACCCTTATGCACATCCCAGCGATGGCGTTATCGAAACGGTAGCCGGCTTCAGCGCTAATGATTTACGGGAGTTTTACAAAAAATACTATGTGGCGGCCAATGCCATGGTCGTTATCGTCGGCGATTTGAGCAAAGAGCAGGCCGAAAAGACGGCGCAAAGTCTGGTTGCGGAGCTGCCGGCAGGCCAAAAGCCCGAGCCATTGCCTGAGGTCGCAATGCCGACAAAAGCAAGCCAACGGCATATTGATTTTCCCTCATCGCAAACACATGTACTGGTCGGCATGCCGGGCACTTACCGCAAAGATCCTGATTACTTCAGTTTGTATGTCGGCAACCATATCCTGGGCGGGGCTGTGCTGGTCTCGAGGCTCTTTAACGAAGTCAGGGAAAAACGCGGGCTGGCTTACAGCGCCTCCAGTTCATTCGTGCCGATGTTCAGAAAAGGCCCGTTTGTAGCGAGCCTGCAAACACGCAATGACCAGACGCAGAAAGCCCTGGAAGTGCTCAATAAAACACTGGCGGACTTCATCAGCGAAGGCCCGACCGAAGCGGAATTGACGGCAGCCAAGAAAAATATCACGGGCGGTTTTGCAATGCGTTTCGATACCAACAAGGAACTGACTAATTATGTCTCCATGATCGGCTTCTATGAGCTGCCTTTGGATTATCTGGACACATTCCAGCAAAAAATCGGGCAGGTGACGGTCGCTTCGATCAAGGATGCCTTCAAGCGCCACATCGATCCACAGTTGCTCCAGACCATCACATTAGGCGGAGCCCCAGCGAAAAAGTGAAAAACAAGCTCAGAATCATCGGCGGGGAATGGCGCAGCCGGCAGGTGAATTTTGTCGACTTGCCGGGCTTAAGGCCGACACCGGCAAGAGTGCGGGAAACGCTGTTCAACTGGCTGCAGGGCGAGATCATCGGCAAACGTTGCCTGGATTTATATGCAGGCAGCGGCGCGCTGGGATTTGAAGCGGCGTCAAGGGGCGCCGCTTCGGTCATACAGGTGGAAAGCAATCCCCAAGCCTGCCGAAGCTTAAAGGAAAATTCGGTCGCACTGGCCGCTAACCAGATCAGGATCGTGCAGATGGACGTCTTGCGCTACCTGGCCGGCGATGCCGAAGCGTTTGATGTCGTCTTCATGGACCCGCCGTTCGCCAGGAATCTGGCCGTTCAAACCTGCCAGTGGCTGGAGGAAAAAGGCTGGCTGGCCAATCACGCCAAAATCTATGTCGAAACAGAGTGCAAGCTCGACCTGAGCGGCATGCCGGCCAATTGGCAGTGCCTGAAAAGCAAGACTGCAGGCGAAGTCGGCTATCATTTATTCGAGCGATTAAGCTGATTTATTTTTTCAAGCCGATATACTTGATATAAAATAGTCAGTTTTATAGCCGTCATATGAACATTACCGCGATCTATCCTGGTACATTCGATCCCATCACCAACGGGCATCTGGACCTGATTGCCAGAGCATCCAGGCTTTATGACAAAATCATCGTCGCTGTCGCCGTTAATCGCGGCAAATCGCCGCTGTTTTCGATTGAAGAGCGTGTCGCGCTGGTGCAAGGCGTGACGACTGGGTATGCAAACGTCGAGGTGGTTGGTTTTGACAATTTGTTGGTCGAATGCGCCAAACAGCATGGCGCGCATGTGATTTTGAGAGGTTTGCGTGCCGTCTCCGATTTCGAATATGAATTTCAGCTGGCCGGCATGAACAGGCGTCTGGCGCCGGCCCTTGAAACGGTTTTTTTGACACCGGCCGAACAGTATGAATTTATTTCTTCGAGCATGATCAGAGAGATCGCACAGCTGAAAGGCGATGTGTCAAGTTTTGTCCCTGATCTTGTGCTACAGCATTTGATTGGGAAGTTTAGTTAGGAGTAAGTATGTCCCTTTTTATTAGTGATGAATGTATCAACTGCGATGTCTGCGAGCCCGAGTGCCCGAACGGCGCCATTTCCCAGGGCGAAGACATCTACGTCATCAATCCTGCCATGTGCACCGAATGCGTAGGCCATCATGATGTGCCGCAATGCATAGAAGTGTGTCCGGTCGACTGTATCTCTAAAGATCCCAAGCATGTCGAGGATAAAGACAGCCTGTATCAGAAGTATCTGAAACTGACGCAGTAATATTTTTCATCACAAAATGAAGATCACGTCTTATCGGCGTGATCTTCACCTCTCAAGCTGTCTAAACCAGTCCAGACTGTCCAGGGTTGTTCCCATCGGCTTATATTCGGCGCCCACCCAGCCGGAGTAGCCTGATTTTTCAATCGCCGAAAAAAGCTGTTCGAAATCGATTCGACCGGTGCCGGGCTGCGCGCGTCCGGGGCAGTCGGCGAACTGAATATGGCCAATCTTGTCGGCATGATCTTTGATATACTTGACAGGATCTTCTCCCATCATCTGCATGTGATAGACATCGTATTGCATGAACAGGTCGGACCGATTCAATTCATCCAGCAAGGCCAGCATCTGTGCGCCGCTGTGGATAATAAATCCGGGCATATCGTACGTATTGATCGCTTCAAAAACCGTTTTGATGCCCAACGGTGAAAAGGTGTCGGCGGCAAAGCACAGATTTTCCTTAAAGGTTTTTATATACTCCGGCAGGCGGCTTTTATTCAGACAGCGCCCCGGCAGCACATTGATCGCAGCCGGTTTCAGCACCTCTGCATAAGCGAGCGTTTGCGCGACCGCCTGCCGGAACCGGGCCTGTTTTTCCGGCACGCAGGCCAGCCCTTCACCGCCCTGCAACAAATCATCGGCATCGACATTACACAGCACCAGTTTTTGCCCGGCCGCCGTTAGGGCATTTTTTAATGTTTGGGCGTCCAGCGCATACGGGAACTGAATCTCAACAGCGGTAAAGCCCTGTCGGCTGGCTGCCTCGAAGCGCTCGATCAGATCCGTTTCAGTAAACAGCAGGCTCAAATTGGCGGTAAATTTAAGCATCGGCTTTGCTGAACAGCTTGATTAATGTAGACGGGTCCTGCTCCAGAAAGCCCTGCCGGCCATGCAGCTGCATCAGTTGCGCAGCCAGGGCGGACATCGGCACGGCATTGCCTTGCCGGGTCGAGACGTCGACGGCCATGTTGAGGTCTTTCAGCAAGGTCTTGACGCGCCATTTGACCGGCTCAAATGTCCCGGCCGCCATTTCGGGGCCGACGATCTGCAGCGGCCTGGAGTCGGCGAAACCGCCGGCCAGCGCGGCCGGTATCTTTTCGGCATCGACGCCGGCCTGCCTGGCCAGCGCCATCATTTCGGCGATGACCATGACATTGCAGCTGACGATCATCTGATTGCAGATTTTCGTCATCTGGCCGCTGCCGACATCGCCCATGTGCGTCAATTGCTGATACAGCGGCGCCAGCACATGGCGCGCGACAGCAATGTTGTCGGCGCTGCCGCCGGCCATGATCGCGAGGTTGCCTTGCTGGGCGCCGGCGACGCCGCCCGAGACCGGCGCATCGACCCAGCCCATGCCGCAGGTTTCATGCAGTGCGGCAGCCAATTGCCGTGTCGTCTCGGGATGAATGCTGGATAAGTCGATCAGCAGTTTGCCGGCCGAACCGCTGGCCAGGATGTCGGTCTTAACGATGGATTCGACGGTGGCCGTATCGGCCAGGCACAAAATGGTGACATCGGATGCTTGAACCAACTCTACTATTGAGCTGCAGGCTTGTGCGCCGGCCTCAGTAACCGGAAGCAGCTTTTCGGGGGTGCGGTTCCAGACGTTGACCTTAAAGCCTGCATCGAGCAGGCGCAAAGTCATCGGCTTGCCCATCAGGCCGATGCCGATGAAGCCGAGCGTGTATTCTTTATCTGACATGAGGATCAAGTTTTTGATGCGCGAAGCGATCGGAGTTTTCAATAAAATCTGTTAGTGAGGAGGGTGCAATGAGGCATCGCACCCTCTTTTCAGCATTACCGGGTTTTCTTATTGGCCGATGGATTGGCGCATATGCATCATCGCTTCTTCGGCATGTTTAGTGCCTACATCGGCATGGCCTTTTTTGGCATGTTCTATGGATTGTTTTAAATGATCAACTGCTTCTGTCATATGTTTATGAGCTTCAGCATGTTCTTTTTCCGCAGCTTCAGCATGTTTCAAGCCTTCTTCCGCATGCTTGAGCAACTGGTCGGCGTGGCCATCCTGTCCATGGGCCGTTGCCATGGCTGAATGTTCTAGCGCTTGCGCTGTATGATGTTCTGTTGCATTGGACTGAGCGCTCAGGCAAAGAGCGAAAGCACCTGCTAAAGCGGTAATATATGTTTTCATAACAGCATATCCTTGTTTGTTTATGTTTAGAGTTATTATTAGCGCCTCGTTTTATTGGAACTACCAAGGCTTTTGTTATATATCACATATCATAGATACGGCACAATACGAGCCAATATGTTGGGCCAATGCAATTGCCGGTGCGCGGCCTGATTATCGAAGCAGGACGGCTCGCAAAATAATTCGTGTTTATTGCCGGGTAGGCAGGAAGTTCCATTCTTCAAATACAACTCGATCAGGGGAAAAGATGTTAAAGAAATGTTGTGCAGCGCTGATATTAACGGCTGTTTTTTGGGGAACGCAGGTTCATGCCGACAGCAAGGCCGCCATTGCCAGCGCACATCCTTTAGCGACTGAAGCCGGCTTTGAAATTCTTAATAAAGGCGGCAATGTGTTCGATGCGGCGGTCGCGGTCAGTGCCGCGCTGGCCGTGGTCGAACCGTCCGGATCGGGGCTGGGCGGCGGCGGTTTCTGGTTGCTGCACAGGGCTAACGATGGCTTTGAAACGATGATAGACGGGCGCGAAAAAGCGCCGCTGGCGGCCCATCGCGATATGTTCCTCGACAAAAACGGCGAAGTCGTGCCGCGCTTATCGGTCGACGGTGCGCTGGCGGCCGCGATACCGGGCATGCCGGCGGCGCTGGTGCATCTGTCGGAAAAATACGGCCGCCTGCCTCTGGCGCAGAGCCTGGCGCCGGCAATCCGCTATGCACGGGACGGTTTTGCCATTGGCGAGATACATCGCAAACTGCTCAAGTTCAGGATCAACGTGATGAAGAAAGATCTGGAGACGGCGCGGCAGTTTCTCGATAACGGCAATGTACCGGAATACAAATCGATACTGCGCCAGCCGGATCTGGCGAATACTTTGACGCAATTGGCTGAAGACGGCAGGGACGGTTTCTATGACGGCGATGTGGCCGAAAAACTCGTGGACAGCGTCAGGAAGGCCGGCGGCATCTGGACTTTACAGGATCTGGCGAATTATCAGGTGGTCGAGCGGGAACCGGTCAGAGGCTGGTATCGCGGCATAAAAGTCACCAGCGCGGCGCCCCCTTCAGCGGGCGGCATCGTATTGATCGAGGCATTGAACATTCTGTCCGGCTACGATTTGAAGCACGCGGATGACGTAACGCGCAAGCATCTGATAGCCGAAGCCATGCGCCGCGCCTACCATGACCGGTCCTTGTATCTGGGCGATGCCGATTTTGTCGACGTGCCGGTCCGGCGCTTGCTGGATGAGGATTATGCGGCCGGATTAAGAAGCAGCCTGAGGCCGGATAAGGCATTGCCGAGCACGATGCTGTCCGGCAACATACAGGATGCAGCGGATGGACCCCACACGACGCATTTTTCCATCATCGATGCCGAGGGCAACCGCGTCGCAGCTACGCTCAGCGTCAACTTCCCATTTGGTGCTGGCCTGGTTGCGGCAGGCACCGGCGTGGTGCTGAACGATGAAATGGACGATTTCGTCAGTCTGCCGGGCGCGAAGAACGTTTATGGCCTGGTCGGCGGCCGGGCCAATGCCATAGCGCCGGGCAAGCGCATGCTCTCCAGCATGACGCCTACTTTTCTGGAGGATGACAAGCGTGTCGCCGTGCTGGGTACGCCGGGCGGCAGCCGCATTATTTCGATGGTCTTGCTGGGCGCGCTGGATTTTGCCGATGGCAACGGCCCGGATTCATGGGTTCGTGTGCCGCGTTTTCATCACCAGTTTATTCCCGATGCAATTGAGTACGAAAAAGAAGCTTTGACCACGGATGAGATGAGTAGTCTTACAGCCCGCGGCCATCAATTGAAAGAAGCGCGTTACCGTTACGGCAATATGCAGGCGGTGATGCGTGACAAAACCACGGGCACACTGACGGCGGCCAGCGACCCGCGCGGCGAGGGACGGGCCAGCGTTTACAGTTGGAAGTGAAGCATGCCGGACAAAAACACGGTCGATATCTGGCAAGGGCTTATCTCGGCAGAAGAACAGCATTGCCAGTGTTACTTTGCGCTGTTGGACGAGGCCGAGCAGGCGCATGCCGAGAGAATAACAAAGCCTGTATTGCATCGGCGTTATGTCGAAGTGCATGGGCGCCTGAGGCTGTTGCTGGCGGATTATCTTAACGAAGATCCTGCCTCTATCCGGATAGGCAAGAGCGAGCACGGCAAGCCCTATTTGATCGATCAGCCGCAACTGGCATTCAACCTGTCCCATTCGGGCTCATATCTGGTTTTGGCATTGGGTTGGGATTGCCAATTGGGCATCGATGTCGAGCGCTGTAAAAACAGGACCACTCTGGCCGAACTGGTCCATAAATGCCTGGCCGATGAAGAAGCCGCTTACTGGCACGCATTGCCCGAAGCCATGAAGATGCGCGAGTTTTACCGTTTCTGGACCCGCAAGGAAGCATTTGTCAAAGCGACAGGGCGGGGATTGGGATTGGGCGTGAACCGGTGCGTCATCAATCCCGTGCATCCAGTGGAATTTTTAAGAGTTCCCGAGGAATGCGGCCCTGCTTCTGCGTGGATCGTGTGCGATCTTGATTTGGGGCAGGATCGCTGCGCCGCTCTGGTGGTAAACAATAGGGAACTGCCCCGCATCAGAATCAATGATCTGACCGTATGAAAATGCGCCATTATGTATGGATATCTGTGATGCTGTTAAGCGCCTGCGCGACGCCTTCCGAACGTTTTACCGATGCGGCGGGCGCTTTGGGCTTTGAGGAACTGACGGTCAGCACCGACCGGTTCGCGCATCGTATCTATAGCCATATCGGCACCGTAAAAAACACGGACCGTAAAACGCTGCATGTTTATCTGGACGGTGACGGTACGCCCTGGCAGCAGCGTTGGATTGCAGGCGACCCGACCTCGCGCAGTCCGATCATACTGAAACTGATGGTGCAGGACAGCGAGCCGTCCATCTTGCTGGGCCGGCCCTGTTATCACGGTTTTAGCGATACCGAGCCTTGCCACAATAAGTTCTGGACGTCGCACCGCTATTCGAAGCCGGTTGTTGAAAGCATGGCGGCGGCTTTGCAGCAATGGCTTGAAGCAACTGATTTTAATGAGATCGTGCTGATTGGCTACAGCGGCGGCGGCACATTGGCCATGCTGATCGCGCCCTATATCGATAAGATCAAAACCATCGTGACAGTGGCGGCCAACCTCGATATCAAGGCATGGAGCGAATTTCATGGCTATCTGCCGCTCAGTGGTTCGCTAAACCCGGCTGTCGGGCCCGAACTGCCGCCCATGATCAGGCAGTTCCATTTGGCCGGCGGCAAGGATGATAACGTGCCGCCGTTTATCATCGAAACGTTCGCCAAGACCCACAGTCGCGCGCAAGCCATTATCTACAGAGATTTCGATCATCAATGCTGCTGGGCCGAGGCATGGCCTTCGATACTCGGAGAAATCCAGGCCGGAAACGTGGCGTTTAACGCAGGCGATTCCCGCTGACTGCGTCATAAATGGCCGTTTCCTGTTTAAGGCCGCCTGTGGGGCCGTGCAGGAGAAAAATGCCGCTGCCCGAAAAAGCCTGCACCAGTTTGCGCGCCTGTCGGATGGCGGGACGGGTGCTGGCATTGGCGCTGGTCGAGACGATAGGGCCGCCGTAGTAGGCGCATAACCGGCGGGCGACGGGATGATCCGTGACTCTGACCGCCAGTGAGTCATGGGCTCCGGTCAACCAGACAGGCACCCAGGACTGGGCCGGAATCACCCAGGTGACAGGACCGGGCCAGGTTGGCATGATGCGCCCGATCATCGCCTGATTTAATATAAGGTAGGGCTGCAACTGCTGTAATGAAGAAGCGATAAGAATCAGGCCCTTATCTATAGGACGCTGCTTGATGTCGAGTAAAGACAGGACCGCGTCCTCATTGAGCGGATCGCAGCCTAAACCGTAGACCGCCTCAGTCGGATAGGCGATGACTTCCCCGGCTTTGATATGGCGGACGGCATTTCTTATCTTAAAATTGGAATAATAAGCCATAGGCGATCAAAAACTGCGCCTTAGTAGGGGCGCAGCGGGTATTTGAATTGGCAACCTTATTTAGGCCCCTCGGCATCGGCAGGATCGCCTTCATAAGGCGTTGCATATTTACAGTCTTTTTGCGGGCAGACTTTTTCCGCACCGTGCCTTTTAGTGACTTTGACAGTCAGAACCGGCCAATTGCACTCAGGGCAGCTTTCCGCGATCGGCGCATTCCACAAGGCATAATCGCATTTCGGGTATTCCGAGCAGGAGTAGAAGACTTTGTTGCTTTTGGATTTGCGCTTGAGAATATTGCCTTTTTTGCATTTCGGGCATTCCACGCCCGTATCCAAAGGTTTTTCCAACGGTTCAATATGACGGCATTTGGGATAGCCGCTGCAACCGATGAATTTTCCATAGCGGCCCGATTTGATCACGAGCGGCAAGTCGCACTTGGGACAGGTTCGGCCTTCTATGACTTCAGGCTCGTCAGGTGTATTGTCTTCATTCAGATTGCGCGTATAAGAGCAGGTCGGATAATTCGTGCAGCCGATGAATCGGCCGTTCCGGCCCAGCCGGATCGACAGGGCGCTGCCGCACTCAGGGCATTTTTCATCGATGGCTTCCTGCGTCACGTCTTTGCGCTGAACGCTTTCTTCTTTTTCATGAATCAGCGTATTGAAAGGGTTCCAGAAGGCGTGCATCAATGGAATCCAGTCTTTTTCACCGCGCGAGACGGCGTCGAGCTCGTCTTCCAGATTGGCTGTAAAGTCATAGTCGACGTATTTCGTGAAATGTTCGGTCAGGAACTTGTTGACGATACGGCCGACATCGGTTGGATGGAAACGTTTGTTTTCCAGCGTGACGTATTCCCGGTTCTGCAGCGTTGAAATGATCGATGCATAGGTCGAAGGCCGGCCGATGCCGTGCTCTTCCAGCGCCTTGACCAGGCTGGCCTCGCCGTAGCGCGGCGGCGGCTCGGTGAAGTGCTGGGCGGCGATGATATCGTTCAGCGGCACGGGGCGGCCTTCTTCCAGCGGCGGCAGGTAGCTTTCCTGATCGTCGCCTTCGGTCGTGTCGTCCATGCCTTCCAAATAAACGGACATGAAGCCGGGCGTGGCGATCGTCGAGCCTGTTGCCCTGAAAACATGCTGGCCGTCGCCGCAGCTCAAATCGACCGCGACCATGTTGATGGTCGCGTGAATCATCTGGCAGGCAATGGTGCGTTTCCAGATCAGGTCATAGAGCTTGTACTGCTCGTCAGTCAAATACTTCTTAATAGCATTGGGCAAATGGCGCGCGGAGGTCGGGCGTATGGCTTCGTGCGCTTCCTGGGCATTCTTGGATTTGGTCTTGAACTGGCGAGGTTCCTTGGGCACATTGTCGGCGCCGTAATTTTCCGCGATCAGTTCACGGATGTCATCGACCGCTTCCACCGACAGGTTAACCGAGTCGGTACGCATATAAGTGATCAGGCCGGCCGTTTCACCGCCGATATCGATGCCTTCATAGAGCTGTTGCGCGACCATCATGGTGCGCTTGGTCGTGAAGCCCAGCTTGCGGGCCGCTTCCTGTTGCAGTGTCGAGGTGATGAAGGGCGGCGCAGGGTTGCGTTTGCGCTGTTTCTTTTCCAGCTTGGCAACGATCAGCTGGCCGTCCGCCGCGTCAAGCAGGGCTTGTCGGGTCTGCTGCGCCTGTGTTTCGTTATCGATGCTGAACTGGCTCAGCTTCTCGCCGGCGAAATGCGTCAATTTGGCCTTGAAGGCTTGGTCGTGCGCGGCCAGCAAGGCATCAATGGTCCAGTATTCGCGCGATTTGAAAGCTTCGATTTCCTGTTCGCGTTCGACGATCATGCGCAAGGCCGGGCTTTGTACGCGGCCTGCCGATAAGCCGCGGCGGATTTTTTTCCATAGCAACGGCGACAATTTAAACCCGACTAGATAATCGAGCGCGCGCCGGGCCTGCTGGGCGTTGATCAGATTGGTGGACAGTTCCGCAGGATGGGCGATGGCGTCGGTAACGGCCCTTTTGGTGATTTCATGAAAGACGACACGGTGCACCGGCTTGTCTTTCAGCAATTTTTTTTCCTTCAGCAGCTCATAGAGATGCCAGGAGATAGCTTCGCCCTCTCTGTCCGGGTCGGTCGCAAGATATAAGGTATCAGCGGTTTTGAGCGCTTTACTGATGGTCTGGACATGGCGTTGATTGCGCTCGATGACCTCGTATTTCATGGCAAAGTCATGGCTGGGATCAACGGCGCCTTCCTTGGGGACGAGGTCGCGCACGTGTCCGTAGGAAGCTAGAACTTGGAAATCTTTACCTAAATATTTTTCTATGGTTTTGGCTTTTGCAGGCGATTCTACAATGACAAGATTTTTACTCATTTAATAATGCGAGCGAGTGGGTATTAATGTAAATAAGTCGGAACGAGGTCATAAACGATGTCCTCCATTCTTGAGAAAGCAAGTTCTTCATCCGGCTGACTTAACAATATCATCAACACGATCCATTTCAGTTTTTCCAGCGATATTTCCTCATTTTCCAATGCCATGGCACGGTCGATGACAATTTCGCGGTTGGTTGAGTTCAGAATGCCGCTGTTTTCCAGAAATATGAGCAGATTGCGGCATTCAAGATCCAGCTTTTCTTGTTCCTCGCTACAGAAAATACGGAAGGCGGGCGATGTCGTCGATTGTATAGGGCGTTGAAGGCTGAGCGATTCAAGCCAGTCGAACGCTTTATTAACCTCGACCTGCTCGAAGCCGGCTTCCATCAATTCGGTTCTGATGATATCGCTGTCTGGAAGTATTTCGATTTCATCTTCCATATAATTTTCAAATAAATACATCAGGACATCAAAAATATTTTCTTTCATAGGGTATGGTCTGTGCTGTTTATTTTATGCGTGTATAGCAACCACCAGCAGTCGCTTCTATGTAGCCTTGCAGTTCCAAAACCAGTAGCATTGATGAAATCACTTCCACGGATTGCCCGGTATTTTCAACCAGCATATCGATAGAAGTTGGGCTGAACATGACGAGATTCAATAATGTTTGCTGCTCCAGGTCAAGTGTTGTTTGCACGGGCAGTGGTGCTGAAATGTCATCCCGTTGATTATATTGATGTAATTCTTCCATGATGTCCTGCGTGGTTTCGACAAGTTTTGCCCCTTCCCGAATCAGTGAATTGCAGCCCCGGGCCAGCGGATTATGGATGGACCCCGGAATCGCAAACACCTCGCGGTTCTGTTCCAAAGCCATTCGGGCCGTAATCAATGAGCCGCTTTGTTTGGCCGCTTCAACGACCAGCAAGCCCAGGCACAATCCGCTGATGATGCGGTTACGCCGGGGAAAATGGTTGGCTTTAGCCGTCGTGCCGGGCGGAAACTCTGAAACGATGGCGCCGGTATTGACGATTTCGGTGGCTAGGTCTTTGTGCCTGGCTGGGTAGACACGATCCAGACCGGTGCCTGCGACTGCGATAGTGTATCCGTGCGCATCGAGTGCGCCGCGGTGGCTGGCGGCGTCGATGCCTAAAGCCAGGCCGCTGGTAATGACAAAGCCGTGCCGGCTCAGCGTTCTGGCGAAGTCTCTGGCGGTCTCCATGCCGGAAACGGATGGATTGCGGCTGCCGACCATGGCGATTTGCGGCAGTTTCAAGAGATCAGGGTTGCCGCGCACAAATAGGACGGGCGGCGGGTCGGCTATTTCCTTTAACTGGACGGGATAGATTGGATCATGCAGCGTGATAGCGTGATTATTTTCCTGCTCCAGCCAGGCGAGATCATAATCGATAGCTGTCCAGTCCGGATTTCTTATGGACTCGATTACAGCGTTCGTTAACCGTAAAGCTGCAAGTTTCGACGCCGATTCTGCAAACAGCTGCCCAGGCGTATGGCTTTCGAGTATTTTGAGAAATGTCCGGCAGCCAAATCCTGGCGTACGCAAAAGCGCAAGCCAGTATTTGATATCGTTGTCAGTTTGGCGGATAGAAATATTCAGGGGGTTTGGACTTTATCTAATACATGAATGTTACGTGAAGCTCTCATGACCAAGGCATAACTGATGCGCTCAAAAGGCCGGAAAACCATCAGCGTGCCGGCCAGTTCGTCGGGCAATTTAACAGCGTCGTTTTGAATGGCGCTGAACGGATCCCGGGTAATTCTGCCATTTTGATAGATATCCAGTTCATGGCCGGGCAGAAGACCGTCAACCGTGCCCTTGTCAATCACTACGACATTATAGCGTCCAATTTGAGAAACGCCATCAAGTACGCTGATAATGTTGCCTTTAATACTTTCCTCAGGCGGGCGGGGGAAATAAGTTAGCGTCAGTTCCTCTTCAGGCGTGGACATTATTCTGTCGCCCATACGGATCTCACTGGCTACCTTGCTGATGGATAAGGTCGCAGGATCTCCTTCCTGCTGCAAAGTGGCGTCGGCAATGTATTTGGCTTCATAGCCTAAAAGCTCTCCGGTGTCGGGGCTGACATAAGGCTCTCCCTTTCTGTAGACGGTATATGACAGCGTTTCCGGTTTGAGGATTGAGCGGACATAGAGCCTGTCGCCGGTGCCCGCCAATAAATGCTCGCCGGCAAAGTCAACGACATAAGGTGCTTCATTCAGTTCTTTTTCGCTGACGACCCTCGGAGAAGTCAAAAATGGCGCTATGACGTCGCTCGGAATCAATTTGATCGCCGCTTCCTGACTGGTTTCCCGGATACAGGGAGATAATTTTCCGTCACCGGAAGCGGCAAAGTATGTGCGTCCGTCTTTAACATCCTGTTCCTTTAGAACGCATGGCGATTGCTGCTGGGTTCCGGAAGAATAGTCGGGCCTGGATAAGCTGAGTTGGGGCCTTCCGTTGACCATGGAGAAATAAATCGTATCGCCAGGATAAATCAGATGTGGATTCTGAATTTGGGAATTGTAGCTCCACAGCTCCGGCCACTGCCAAGGATGCTTTAAAAATTTGCCGGATATATCCCACAATGTATCGCCCTTGACGACGGTGTATTGGTCGGGATGAGACGGGTTTATTTGTATCTCGTCAGCCCATGCGCTTATGCTGAAAGAGAGAGCAGCTATACATCCAATAAGTGTTCGAAAAGCCATATTTGATTCCTGAAGGAGGTCTTTTTTAAGTCTGTCTGAATCCAAAGTTTAGATGAATTCATATGGAAATCTAACAAAAGCGCAATATATTGATTTTAATGAGAAAGCTAGTTCGCCTTTGATGGATTTGCAAGAAAGCGCGACACCTCTGCGCCGTCGCTTTATATGATTAAAGATAGCACTATTTTGGTATATGTGAAGTTTGCCGGTTTTGAATTAAGGCTCAGGTATCTTGCGTCATTTTTAAAGAATGACGATGCCGAGCGCGGCGAAGAAAGCCAGGCATCGCCCCGGACTTGGCGGCAAGGCTCACAAGTTGGCTTTATTAAGTGAAAAATGTGAAGTAGAGGCGCTAACGGGCCATTTTATTGCGTTCACAAATCCCTAACCAACAACGCGCCATCATCGACTTGAATCGTTGCCGCCTTGCCGAATATGGGATGCGCAATGATATGAATCAGAATTCCGGTATGGCTGGTAGTGCTGATTACGATTGATGATTTTATGATATCGGCTAGCTCTTGAAGGGAAATTTTGTGGGGTTCCATGTGACACTTACGGCTTTTTATTTTAAAGATGAGTCTGAATTTTTCAGAAAAAGCCGGAGCTTGTCAAGAAATAATATTTTATAAAAATCAATAAATTAATAATAATTCTTCTAGTGAGTTATAATGTTAGTTCTTGATCGTTTGTTGTGGTTATTGGCATAACTAATAACCAGTCGAGTTGCTGCGACGTGACTTTCTTTCTGATCATTTCATTTTGATTGGGTATCTAATGCTTTTTATTTGATACAGTTCTCGCCCTGCTTAAAGAGGGCTGTAACTGTTCTGGCAACCGTATATACGGAACTTTTGCCCGTTTTTATCCCCTTAGTGTATCAGTAGAGGCGGGTGGTCTTTAAAACAGGATGCTGAAGGCAAGTTATGCTGCTAATCCATTGGCGACAATGGGTTTTAGATTCTGTCCAAAATCATATAGAATTCCTATACAATTATATTTTTGTGGAGAGTTTGTTGAGTATTTTAACTATCCTCGAGTTTCCGGATGAGCGGTTGCGGAAGAAAGCCGCCGTTGTCAAAACGGTCGACGATCAAATCAGAAAAATAACCGATGATATGCTTGAAACGATGTATGAATCACGCGGAGTAGGGCTGGCCGCCACTCAGGTGAACATTCATCAGCGTATTGTCGTGATTGATGTCAGTGAAGAAAAGAATGAGCCGATATTCTTGATTAATCCCGAAATCATTGAAAAAGATGGTGTAGAGGAATCTGAAGAAGGCTGCCTTTCCGTGCCCGGTTTTTTCGAAAAAGTAAAACGGGCCGAACACATCAGAGTAAGAGCTCTCAATAGAAACGGCCAGCCTTTTGAGCTTGAAGCTCGGGATTTGCTGGCCGTCTGCGTACAGCATGAGCTGGATCATCTGGATGGCAAGCTGTTCGTCGATTATATCTCGCCGCTAAAGCGGCAGCGCATCAAGAAAAAACTGGAAAAAATCCATAAGATGGAACACAGCTGATCATGAAGATTATTTTTGCCGGCACGCCCGAATTTGCCGTGCCTACCTTGCAGATGCTGCTGGACTCGGAGCATGAGGTTTGCGCCGTCTATACTCAGCCCGACCGTCCCGCCGGCAGAGGGCGTAAATTACAACCAAGCCCCGTCAAGGAACTGGCCTTGAAAACAGGCATTCCTGTTTTTCAGCCGGAGACATTGAAGACCGATGAGGATTTGCGGCAAATTGCGTCATTTGACGCCGACCTTATGGTTGTTGTCGCCTATGGTGTGATATTGACACAGGCTGTGCTGGATACGCCTCGCCTGGGGTGTATCAATGTGCATGGCTCACTATTGCCGCGCTGGCGCGGGGCGGCGCCCATTCAGCGCGCCATCATGGCCGGCGATGAAAAAACCGGTGTGACCATCATGCGGATGGTGCGAAAACTCGATGCCGGCGATATGCTGCATAAAGAAGAGTGCGTAATCGGGCCAAATGATACGGCCAGCGATCTGCATGATAAGTTGGCGCAGTTGGGGGCAATCGGCCTGGCTAAAGTGCTGGAGCAAATAAAAGCCGGAACCGTGCATGCGGAAAAGCAGGATGAGGCGCTGGTGACTTATGCGGAGAAGCTGGAAAAAAACGAAGCGGTCCTGGACTGGACGCAGCCGGCCGAGCAATTGGCCAGAAAGGTCCGGGGCTTGAATGCCTGGCCTGTCGCTCAGACGCTTTGCCGAGGCGAAGTATTGCGAATTTGGCGGGCCGAGGCCATCAATGCCGATACCAATGCGGAGCCAGGCAGTGTGCGCTGTGCCAATAAAACAATGGATGTTGCTACCGGCAAGGGCATGCTGCGGTTGCATGAAGTGCAACTGCCGGGAGGAAAACGCATGAGTATTCAGGCTTTTCTTAATGCTCATGACGTTGATGCGCTGAAGTTGGGTTGAACAGACAGTGAATTCAAGATTGATCGCCGCCCGGGTGCTATCCCGGGTGTTGCAGGACGGGCAGTCTTTAACGGCTGCGCTGGACAGCGTTATGCCCACCGTTGAGTCTGCTAAGGACAAGGCGTTTATTCAGGCCCTCTGTTACGGTGTCTGCCGGTATTACCACCGACTGGATTTCATATTAAATCAATTGCTCGATAAGCCACTGAAGGATGTTGATATCAAGTCACTGATTTTAATCGGCTTGTATCAGCTTCAATTCATGAGGGTCAAATCTCATGCCGCGGTCTCCGAAACGGTTGCGGCCGCCCGTAAAAAGCCTTGGGCCAAGGCGTTGGTTAATGCGGTGCTCAGAAACTATTTGAGAGAGCAGGATCGCCTTGAGCAGCAAGCTGATCAGGAACCATCGGCCGCCCTCAGTCATCCTCGCTGGCTCATCGACAGGATTCAGCAGGATTGGCCGCAGCAGGCCCCGCAACTGTTTCTGGAAAACAATCGTCAGCCGCCGATGGTCCTGCGCGTCAATCTGGCGCGCATCAGTCGCGAGCGTTATCTGAATCAATTGGCCGAGCGCGGCATCAGTGCGGTGCCGGTCGATTTCTGTCCGTCTGCGTTGATGCTCGATAGCCCGGTCCCGGTTGACTTACTGCCCGGCTTCGATCAGGGGCAGGTTTCGGTACAGGATGCGGCGGCGCAATTGGCGGCACAATTGCTCGATGTTCAGCCGGGGCATCGAGTGCTTGATGTTTGCGCCGCCCCGGGCGGCAAAGCCGCACATATTCTTGAAAGCCAACCGCAATTGAAGGAATTGGTGGCGGTCGATATCGATGCGTCCCGTATGCAGCGCGTCAGCGACAATCTGCAGCGGCTGAAATTGGAAGCCGGCTTGCTGGTCGGCGATGCGGCAAATCCAGAAGCCTGGTGGGATGGTCAGTCGTTTGAGCGGATTTTGCTGGATGCGCCGTGTTCGGCCTTGGGCGTCATCCGCCGCCATCCCGACATTAAACTGTTGCGCAGGGCCGAGGATATTGCGCAGCTCCAGTCGCTACAGAAAAATATTCTCGGTGCGATCTGGCCGCTTCTGGCGCCCGGCGGCATACTGCTCTATGCCACCTGTTCCGTTTTAAAGCAGGAAAATGAGCAACAGATTGAGGCCTTTTTAGCGGAGCACATCGATGCGTCACAATTGCTTATAGAGGCGGGCTGGGGTTCGGCCAGGGAATTTGGGCGGCAGATTTTTACCGGAGAGTCTGCGATGGATGGCTTTTATTATGCCCGCATCATTAAGCGATAAATTCCGGTTGTTGTTGATCTGTCTGTTTTATCTACTGCTGTGGCCGGCATCTGTTCATGCCGATGAGTTTTCAGTCAGCATCAAAAAGGCCGAGTTGATTCTGCGGGAAAATAGCTATGTTTTATCGGCCGATATCAATTATCAGCTCAGCAATAGCGCCAAGGACGCATTGCAAAACGGAATTCCTTTGTTCTGGACTGTGCTGGTTAAGGTTCAGCAGCACCGCGATTATTTCTGGAACAAAAAGCTGCTTGATAAAGAAATACGTTATCGTATCCAGTATCATGCTTTATTGAATATGTACCGGGTCAGAGATGAAAGCAGTGATGCAGTCGATAACTTTTCCACACTGTCCGCAGCCTTGCATGCGATGTCGACAATACGCAATATCCCCATTATGGATAAGGCCGATATCGCTTCGGACACAGATTATAGCGTCGGCGTAAAGGTCAGGTTCGAACGCGACGCATTGCCTTTGCCGCTACGCCCGATCGCCTATATTAATCCTCAATGGTATTTATCCAGTGACTGGTATTTATGGTCCCTGAAAAAATAAAGCCGCCTGTCGGTCTTTCTGTTCTGGTTCTGTTCGGTCTCATTCTGCTGTCATTGCAGCTGATGAGTTCTGCGACTCAGGAATCTTCGCAATTGAGCGCGATGTATTCATGGCTGCTTTTGGTCAATGCCTTGGGTTCGGTCGTGCTGCTGGGGCTGGTCGGAGCCAATATTTATTCATTGACCCGGCAGTTAAAAAAGCGTGAGGCAGGTTCCAGATTAACCACGCGCATGGTCTCGCTGTTTGTGGTGCTGTCTTTGGTGCCTGCCGCCATCGTGTTTTATTTTTCCATGCAGTTCCTGCATCAGGGCATAGACAGCTGGTTCAACGTGGAAATCGATAAAGCCATGGAGGATTCGCTGGAGCTGAGCCAGGCATCGCTGGATCAACGCATGCGCTGGCATTTAAGACAAACGCAACAATTAACCGACAAATTGCAAGACGCCTCGGAAAGTCTGGCTACTCTGGAAATAGAGAATCTGCGCGAGCTTTCGGAAGCATCCGAGATGACGCTGTTTTCCCGTCAGGGCAGAATTATTGCTTCGAGCAGCATTAATCCCGGCGATATCCTGCCGAGCCTGCCGGATGAGCATATCTGGTTGCAATTAAGGCAGCATGAGGAATATGTCGCTTTAGCGCCCGTGCGTGAAGACCAATTAATGATCCGGGTTATTGTGGCTGTCAAAGCGGAAGAGCCGCAGTATCTGCAGGCCTTGTATCCGGTGCCGGTCAGAATTGCCGACTTGGCCGATTCAGTGGAATTCGCCTTTGTGCGTTACCAGGAAATGCACTTTTTAAGGGATTCACTAAAATTAAGCTTCTCTCTGGCATTGTCGCTCGTCTTGTTAATGAGTTTGCTGGCGGCTATCTGGGTGGCCTTTATCAGCATCCGTAATATTATCGCGCCGGTCAAGGAGCTGGTTAAAGGCACACAGGCAGTAGCTTCCGGGCATTATGACCAGCAGTTGCCGGTTGCCGTGCAGGATGATCTGGGTTTTTTGGTGGAGTCGTTCAATGAGATGACGCTTCGTATTGCCCGGGCTCGGGATGAAACTCGGCTGGCCGGCCTTGAAGTCGAAAATCAGCGGGCTTATCTGGAGACGATTCTGGCGAACCTGACAGCCGGTGTTATAAGTTTTGATGCGTTGTATAAAATCCGCACGGTTAATCAGGCGGCTTATAGAATTTTTCATATTCCGGTCAGTTACTTTATCGGGCAGACATTATTGGACATAGCGCACGGCTATGCCGAGCTGGCTGAGCCTCTAAAAGTCATTCAGCGCTTATTGGAGCAGGCAGATGATATCTGGCAGCATCGGATTGCCTTTTTGGGGCAAAATGGCAGGCGTGAACTGTTATGCCGGGGTACGCCTCTTTTTTCCCAGGAAGGCCGTCGGGTAGGCTCGGTTGTGGTTTTTGACGATGTAACTGATCTGATCCAGGCACAAAGGAACGCGGCCTGGGGCGAAGTGGCTAGACGATTGGCGCATGAAATCAAGAATCCCTTGACGCCGATACAATTGTCGGCAGAGCGGTTGCAGCATAAACTGGCCGACAAGCTGGCTGCTACTGACGCGGATATTCTGCAGCGTTCCACGCGAACCATCGTACAGCAGGTTGAAGCGATGAAGGAAATGGTGGATGATTTCTCGGAATATGCCAAGCCTTCAAAGAAACAGACGGCGGATATTGACTTGCCAGGTTTAGTGCAGGAGGTTCTGGCGCTTTATGCGGTTCAGCCGGGCGTCAAGTTTAAAGTCGATTATGAGGCAGGCCTGCTGATGATTAAGGGCGATCCTGTCAGTATCAGGCAGGTTCTGCATAATTTGATCAAAAATGCGCTGGAAGCGATCGATGCAAAAGGCCAGATTGAAGTAAACCTGAATCGATTGCGCAAAAACAATAGCGATTTTATCGAAATTGCGCTTTATGATGACGGTCCTGGTATCAAAGATGATCAGATTGAGAAGATTTTTGAACCCTATGTGACGACCAAGGCCAAAGGGACAGGCTTGGGCCTGGCCATTGTCAAAAAAATAGTCGAAGAACATGGCGGCGCCATATGGGTTGATACCAGCCGTAAAGCGGGGGCCGGTTTTATAATCCAATTGCCCGCTATTTAAATTTTAAAACCTCTCAACAATATGAATGCAAATACACCACGAATATTAGTCGTAGACGACGAGCCGGATATTCGCCGCCTAGTATGCGAAATTCTTGAGGATGAAGGGTATCAGGTCACTATGGCCGAAAACGCCAGCGAAGCCCGGGAGTTAAAAAAAATTAACGATCCCAGTCTGATTCTTCTCGATATCTGGATGCCGGACAGCGATGGGATTACGCTGCTGAAAGAATGGGTTGTCGAAGATGAGGAGCTTTGCCCCGTAATCATGATGTCCGGACATGGCTCTGTAGAAGCTGCTGTCGAGGCAACTCGCCTGGGCGCTTACGATTTTCTTGAAAAGCCTTTGTCGATGGCAAAGCTGTTATTGATTGTTGAAAGAGCTCTGGAAGCCAGTAATCTGCAAAAAGAGAATGCAGGGCTCAAGCAGCAGCTTATTACTGATGTTGAGCCTGTGGGCAAGAGTGCCACAGTGGCAAGAACCAAGGATCAGTTAAAGCGTCTTGCGCAGCATGAGGCTCGTGTGCTGCTGGTCGGCGAGGCGGGGGTTGGTAAAGAGATGTATGCGCGCTATTTGCATAATAACAGCGCTCATCGGCATGGCCCTTTTATCGATGTGGCCGTAGGCAGCATCTCGCCGGAAAACTCAGCCGTAGAATTCTTTGGCAAAGAGGATGGCGGCAAAGTTTATCCGGGACTGCTGGAGCGGGCCCATAACGGAACACTGTTTTTAGGCGAAATCGGCGGCATGGATAAAGAAACCCAGTTAAGGCTGCTCAGTGCATTGGAGTCCAGTTCTTTTCTGCGGGTAGGCGGCAGCCAGGCAGTCCGTGTCGATGTCAGAGTGGTTGCGTCAACCCGGATTGCATTGGATGAAGAAGTCAAGGCAGGCCGCTTCCGGCAGGATTTGTATTATTTGCTTAATGAAGTTACGCTCGAGATTCCGCCGCTTCGGGAACACAGCGAGGATGTGCCGGCATTGCTGAGTTTTTATGTCGATTATTTCGTTAATCAGGATAAGCTGCCGTTTCGCCGGTTTTCCATAGCGGCGCAGAACTTTCTGCGCAATTACAGCTGGCGCGGCAATGTACGCGAATTGAAAAATCTGGTGCAGCGGCTCATGATTCTCGGAGTTGGGGAAGATATCGAACTGGACGAAGTCAAGCTGGCGCTGGGGTCAGTGGTCAGTGACGTTTATAATGCTTCGTCAGTCCCTGATTTTTTCAGTCTGCCGTTGAAAGAAGCCAGAGATCATTTTGAAAAAGCGTATTTGGAATACCATTTTGAAAAAAATGGCGGCAGTGTGGCAAAGTTAGCGGCCGCTGTGGGCATGGAGCGTACGCATCTTTATCGGAAACTGCATTCATTGAATATTAAATTATGAGGAACGCCGGTGATTTGTTATCATATGCTATTGATGCGTCTGAAGTAATAAATAAACTTGAAAAAATTGATGGCGTTTAGTAGAATTCTCGCTCTTTTATTGGGCCTTTAACAGAAAGACTAAGTAACGATGAAAACATTTAGTGCAAAGCCAGCAGAAGTTAAGCGCGATTGGTACGTAATTGATGCGGAAGGGAAGACGCTGGGTCGTCTTGCTTCTGAGATTGCGCGTCGTCTTCGCGGTAAACACAAACCAGAATATACGCCGCACGTTGATACCGGTGATTACATTATTGTAGTAAATGCAGAAAAAATCGGCGTTACTGGCAATAAAGAAAAAGACAAATTGTATCAGCACCATACAGGTTATATTGGTAATCTGAAAACCGTTAGTCTGGGCAAATTAAGAAAAACCTTCCCTGATCGTATTCTTACTACTGCGGTTAAAGGAATGTTACCAAACAATCCACTGGGTCGTGCAATGTTCAAGAAATTGAAAGTTTATGCAGGTCCCGAACACGATCATCAGGCTCAACAGCCAAAAGTTTTAGAATTTTAAACGGGTAGACCATGGCAGCAGCTCAGTATTATGGAACAGGCCGTCGTAAAAGTGCAGTAGCGCGCGTTTACGCAACAACAGGCACTGGAAAAATCACAATTAACAACGTCAGCATCGAAAAATATTTTGGCCGTAAAACCGACCAGATGGTTTCGCGTCAGCCGCTGGAGTGCGTCGATATGGAAGCCAAATTCGACGTTAACGTGATTGTTAAAGGCGGAGGTCCTTCTGGTCAGGCTGGTGCCATTCGTCACGGTCTGACACGTGCATTGATGGAATATGATGAAGCATTACGTTCGCCGCTTAGAAAAGCCGGGTTCGTTACACGTGATTCACGTGTGGTAGAACGTAAAAAAGTGGGTCTCCACAAAGCTAGAAAACGTCCACAATACTCCAAACGTTAATTATTTATGTATAACTAAGGTTATACATACAACTAAAAAAGGGTCGCATTCGTCTCGGAGTGCCGCCCTTTTTTTATGAGTTTTAGGAATCTCCTGCTCAGGAGGTCATATGAAAATATCTATTGTTGTTCCTGTTCATAATGAAGCCGATAATATTCTCTCGTTGACTGAAGAAATCGTCAAAGCGATGAGTCAGGCGCAAGCTTATGAAATTATTTATGTTGATGACGGCAGTTACGATGATACTGCGACTGTTCTACAGCACGCGCTTCAACAGGTTGATGCACTGAGAGTCATTCGTCACGAGCGAAGCTGCGGGCAGAGCACGGCTATTCATACAGGAGTCAAGGCTGCAAATTATCCCTATATAGCAACTTTGGATGGTGATGGTCAAAATGACCCTGCCGATATTCCCCGCTTGTATGAAGTATTTATGCGACAAAACAAAAACCTGAACAACTTATGGATGGTGGCGGGATGGCGCAATAAACGTCATGATTCTGCTTGGCGGCTGTTTTCATCTAAAGTGGCTAATACAGTGCGTTCCCGTTTGCTGGGAGATAATACGCCTGATACAGGATGCGGGCTAAAAGTGTTTTTAAGGGATAAGTTTCTTGAATTGCCTTATTTCGATCATATGCATCGTTTTTTGCCGGCTTTAATTTTAAGAGCCGGAGGGCAGGTAATCTCTGAACCTGTCAATCATCGCCCCAGAATGGCAGGGTATTCTAAATATGGCACTTTGGACCGGCTTTGGGTAGGAATTACCGATCTGTTAGGTGTTATATGGTTGAAGCAACGGGCAAAACTGCCAGTAATCAAGGAAAGTTGAAATGGACACTGAGAATATTTGGCTAGTTATCGGTTTTTTGGGACAAGGGTTATTTTCAGCTCGCTTTATCGTGCAATGGCTTAAGAGCGAGCGCGAGAAGAAAAGTGTGTTTCCTATAGCGTTCTGGTATTTCAGTATTGCAGGCGGTATTACGCTTTTTGCTTATGCGGTGCATCGACAGGACCCTGTTTTCATTGTGGGTCAATTAACCGGTTTGTTTATTTATCTGCGAAATCTGTATTTTGTTGTTTACGAACACAAGAATCTGAAAGTCGAATAAGCTTTTTCTCATTTTTTACTGCCAATGTATCAACTCTTGTCTGCCCGATTTTGGATTTTTCTTCTTTGGGGAGGCTTAATCGCGGTTAATCTCTCTACGCGCCCATTAATCCCGGTCGATGAAACCCGTTATGCTGCTGTTGCCTGGGAAATGTGGGTCAGGGAGGATTTTCTCGTTCCTTATCTAAACGGTGACAGCTATAGCCATAAACCACCGTTGTTATTCTGGTTGATGCAGCTCAGTTGGCTGGTATTGGGCATTAACGATTGGTCATTGCGGCTTATCGGGCCGCTATTTTCACTGGCATCCTTGTTTTTGTCCCGCGCCATTGCCCGGACATTATGGCCGGATAGAAAGCAAATCGAAGCGCTAGCGCCTTTGATATTGCTGGGATGCTTTTTCTGGATCGTCTTCAGCACGTTGACGATGTTCGATATGATGCTGGCTTTCTTTGCATTGCTGGGTATCTATAGCCTGTTGAAACTCGCTTATTCGGACTTGTCTTTCAAGTATTTGCTGTTGCTTGGATTGGCGATAGGGGCGGGCGTTTTAACAAAAGGTCCGGTGGTTTTGCTGCATTTATTGCCTGTCACATTATTAGCGCCATGGTGGCTCCAGGCAGCCGGGTTTTGCTGGCGTCGTTGGTATTATCGTATTGGCGCCGCTGTTTTAATAGGCGCAGGCATAGCCTTGTGCTGGGCGATACCTGCCGGCATGGCGGGTGGTGAAGCTTACAGAAAGGCAATTTTTTTAGGGCAGACCAGCGGTCGCTTGGTCGAGTCTTTTGCGCATCGGTTGCCTTGGTGGTGGTATCTGGAAATATTGCCATTATTGTTGTTGCCGTGGTTGCTTTGGAAACCCGTATGGACAGGGCTTAGAAAACTGAATTTTAATGATGCCGGCATACGTTTTTGTCTGGCCTGGGCGGTTCCTGTCTTTATTGCTTTTTCGTTGGTCAGCGGCAAGCGCATCCATTATTTATTGCCTTTGTTGCCTGCTTTGGCATTGATATTGGCGCGGGCTGCCGATGAAATAACCGATCAAATTTGCTGGAAGCGGGCCCATCTTGTTGTCGTGGGAATATTTGCCTTATTGGGCATGATTATGACGCTTGTGCCAGCCTTGAACGATCATTATCAGTGGCGCGCTGAGCTATCGTTAATTTCGCCAGTATGGGGCATTTTGCTATTGGCGATTTCCATCGCTATAGGACTGGCCAAGGCCAAGGATGCGCCGGATTCTGCTTTTTATCTTTGTATAGCATCGCTTGTGGCGTCACTTGCGGTTTCATGCGCTTTTTTTGAAATTAAAGCAGACCGTTACGATACAAAAGTGGCGGCCCAAAAAATTGCCGGCTTAATGGACGAAAACAGAGCTATCGCTTTTTATGGCAACAAATACCACGGTCAATATCATTTTGCCGGACGGCTTAAACAGCCGGTTACGGTAATGATGGATTTCAATAGTCTGTATGACTGGGCCAAGCGCCATCAGGACGGTTACATTATTGTCACTTATAAGGATGCGGACGCATTGCCCGAGTCAGTTATCAGCTATCATTATCCTTATAAAAGCCAGAATATAGGCTTGCTTTCATGCAAGACGCTTCTTGAAAACCCCAGTCTTGGCTCTGTGCTGAAACCCTCATAACGTCATTTGTAATAACGCACTGCTTGTAAACGATTTCTGGCGCACAGCCGGCGCTTTAGCTAAAGCGCCGGCTAGCGGGGTTACTTCCAGATACTGACGATATTGGTAAAATCATCCGTCCACGGCTTCACGTCGAAATACAACGGCAATTTCTGCCAGCTGCCGAGGCTGCTTAGGCGCAGCGGTTCCAGCGTTTCAGCACGATTTGCCATAACCACCCAATCTGTCGCCACGACCAGCGGAATTTCCTGTTGCGGTTTGAATTCCTGAATCATAGCGGCTAAATGCAACTGTTTGGCATGATCGGATAATACTTTCTTAAGCGCCAGATGGCGGTTGGTTATGTGAAATGCCAGGATGCCGTCTGGTTTCAGTTTCTTGAAATAAAGCTTCAGAGCTTCCTGAGTCAGCAGATGCGTTGGCACCGAGTCCGAGCTGAACGCATCCATGACCAGCAAATCGAATTTCTTATCAGGGTCTTTTTCCAGCGACAGGCGGGCATCGCCTATGCGCATGGCCGCATTATGACTGCATAGTTTAAGATAACTGAAATAGGCCGGGTTACTGGCGACTTCGACTACCAGCGGATCAATTTCGTACAAGGTCCACTCTTGCTGCTGCTTGGCATAACAGGTCAAAGCGCCAGCGCCAAGGCCTACGACACCGATGTGCCAGTTCTGATCGACATTATCGTATTCTTTAAACAGCTGGCCCATGGGCCCTGGGCGGCTGTAATAAGTCAGCGGTGTTTGAATGTGAGCCGCCGTCAGGCGTTGCGCTCCATGTTTGGTCGTGCCGTGGAAGAGCTCATGGTATTTTTCCGGATGATTTTGCTCATCGGCTAACACGCTCTCTCTCACCGAAAGGACGCCAAAAAAGCTGCGCTCCTGATAAAGCGTGTTGGACAGCAGTCCATGCAGCCCTTGTGTAAAGAAAATAAGCGTGCCGGTAAGCAAGGCAAGCGTAACCGGCTGTCGTCTGAAGGCATAAGTCAGGCCGGCTATTAAAATCAGGCCGACACCGATCGTATCGAGATATTGGGGCAGATTATCGCTGCTGGCGTAAATAAGCAGGCCAATGATGACAAGCGTTGCCGGCAATATCAATTGCGACGCCCAAGCCATTTTATGTTTGCCTATCGATGATTTCAGTCCAGGGCGCAGCAATAATGCCGCAACTATCATGATCGGGTATTCGTAGACACCATTAAAGACAAAAGGTGCCACGAAAGTATTGAACATGCCGCCCAGCATGCCCGCAAATGACATGATCAGGTAAAAGGTTGTTAAATGACGGGTATGGGGCCTGCTTTTAGCCAGTTCGCCATGGCAGACCATGACGGCCAGAAAAAAAGCCAGCAGGTGCAGCATCAGATCCATCCAATAGGGCAGGACTGCCGGATTGATGAACGAGTAAGCAATAAACGGCAGCAGTACAATAGGCTGCAGCCTGACCATTAATGGATGGATGACAGGATTCCATTTGGAAAAAACGATGATAAAGGACAAGAGATACAACGTTAATGGGATGATCCACAGCAGCGGCACCGAGGCGATATCGGTGCTGATGAAATTGGTCAAGCCCAGCAGCAGGCTGGAGGGCACAAAGGCCAGCGCCAGCCAGTGCAGTTGAGTGTAAGGACTCAGATCATTGCTTTCCAGCAGGTTTTCTTGCGAGGTCTCGGCTTGTTGTCGGGCTTTCCATAAAATAAATGCACAGCTGGCGATCAGCAAGCAAAGCAGCAGGTAGCCGACGCTCCAGTAGGTTTTCTGGTCAGCCAATCCTATGTTCGGTTCCAAAATAAAGGGATAGCTCAGTAAGGCCATCAGGCTGCCGGCGTTGCTGGCTGCATAGAGATAGTAAGGGTCGTGGCTGGTATGGTGACCGACATTGGAAAACCATTTTTGAATCAAAGGCGCCGTGGTAGACACAACAAAAAAGGGCAGGCCGATAGCCAAAAGCAAGGTCCAGAACAGCCAGAAGGTCGGGTCGCTGTCTGTCGGCGGAATAGTGTTTTCTGGCAAGGCCAGAGGCAGGGCCAGAAAGCTGATCAGCATCACGCCTGCGTGTATCAGAATTTGCCGGTGCTGGCTTTGGCGCGTTGAAATGTAGTGGGCGTAAAGATAGCCGAGAAACAAAATGCTTTGATAAAACACCATGCAGGTGTTCCAGACTGCCGGAGAGCCTCCCAGTAAAGGTAATAAAATTTTTCCGAACATGGGTTGCAGAACGAACATCAGCGAAGCGCTGGTAAATAATGTTGCTGCAAACAAGAATATCAGAGATAGATTGCGATCTGTTTTTGCTTCTGAATGGTTACGCATTTCTTAAATCGCCCTTTGGGCTTATTGTTATAAAATGCGCTAATGATAAAGCATTTAGCTTTGCTCAGGGATAAGAAAAGGCAATAAAAAAGGCGGTTTTACCGCCTTTTTTATTCATCTATTTTCCGACCATTGGTGTTTTATCGTCACAGGAGATTATTTGACCTTGCTTGACCTCATGACAATGGCGGACGTTATGAAAGCATCCGGTATTATAGCGAGCCAAAGTAGGCCGCCAAAGCTTTAAAGTCTTCTTCGGACAGATTCGCAGTAATAGCCTGCATCGGTCCGCCTTTACGTGAACCGTCTTTGAAGCTTTTCAACTGCTGGGCCAGGTATTCAGGGTGTTGTCCGGCAAGTCTGGGAAACTGGCCATTGCCTTGGCCTGATGCGCCGTGACATCCCAGGCACATGCCCGCTTTAGCTTTGCCCTCTTGAGCCAGCGCAGCATCGCCACTGCCTTTTTCGGCTTTCTGGGTTGAAAAGTAAGCGGCTAGATTTGCTATATCTTCATCCGACAGGTTGGCCGCCATCGGCTGCATGACAGGATTGCTACGCTCTCCCTTTTTGAAGGCATTCAGTTGGTTGATGATATAGTTTGATTGCTGGCCCGCAAGACTAGGCCATTGAGGATTGCTGCTATTGCCTTTGGGGCCGTGGCAACCGGCGCAAGTTTCTGCTTTTTTTTCGCCGGCTGCGGCATCGGCAGCCGAAACCGGCACAGTTGCAGACCAGGCCAAGCATAGAAATAGCGTAAGGATTTGCTTGAATACAACCATGTTTCACCTCACAAAAGTATTGGGCTTTAGATGATTATTGAACTGGACGCAATATGACAAGCGTCTGTCTTATTGTTATTGGGAGCATTTACTATACAACTAAAAAGATTAAGTGATAATAAAAAAGTTCAGAGGTTGAGCATGATTACACCGGACAACACTGCAAGCCTATTTCCCATACCCGCGATTGGTGTCGGCGGAATCATATTCAATAGGCAAAATCAGGTTTTATTGATACAGCGCAATCAGCCGCCGGCAATGGGTTTGTGGTCCATACCGGGCGGGAAATTGGAGGCGGGCGAGTCTTTAACAGAAGCCTGTAAGCGAGAGATTAAAGAGGAGACGGGCCTGGAAACGGAGATGAAAAATATTGTGGCGGTAGTCGAAAGGCGGATTGAGAATTTTCACTATGTGATTATTGACTATTTGGCTTTGTTAATTGACGAAGAACAGGCTGTGCCGATAGCTCAGAGCGATATTGCCGATGCCAAATGGGTCAATTTGGAAAATCTTGCTGATTATGAGTTAGTTGAAGGTTTGGCGGAGATTGTCAGGCGCACCTTCTGCATTTATAAAGAAGATCATTTGGCTGGATTGTACGATGTTGATTCGAAGGGCACGGACTATATTCCTTTACTGTAAATGCTTTGCATGGGATCCCTTAGTGTATAAGCATCTGAATCCGGTTAAAATATCGGAAGTTTATCTTTGTTCGGGTTCATAATCGGCATGTCGGAAAAACATATTTATAAAGTCGCTTTTGTCAACCAGGAGCAGGTTTATGAAGTTTACGTTAAAAGCGTCTATCAAGCGGAGCTCTATGGATTTGTAATTGTTGAGGATTTCATTTTCGGCGAGAAAAGCTCAATTGTTGTCGATCCAACGGAAGAGCGGCTCCGGTCTGAGTTTGAGGGCGTCAATCGCTCTTTTATTCCTATGCACAAGATTATCCGTATCGATCAGGTAAAAAAGCGAGGGACGGCAAAGATTGTGGCTATTCCCAAGGATGCGGCAGAGGATCGTGGCCGGTTGTCTGCGCTTTATACGCCGGATAAGAAATAAAGCATGTGCCCAATCGCCTTTGGCAGATTGGGCAAAGAAATTATTTTACGATACGTAAATTAGGTTTATTAGGCGGGGTTTTCTCTGGAGGCGGTTCATCGCCTTCCGTATCTTCATGATCGAAAATCATGCCCTTGCCGTTTTCTTTGGCGTAGATGGCCATCACAGCGGCTATCGGTGTGACGATATGCATAGGTTTGCCGCCAAATCGGGCGTTGAATTGAATTTCCTCATTGCCCAGGGAAAGTCCCTGTATGGCTTCAGGCCGTATATTTAAGACGATTTTACCGTCTTCAATATATTCCTGCGGCAGAACCGCGTTGCTGTTTTCAGCATCTACCAGCAAATGCGGAGTCAGGTGGTTATCAATGATCCATTCGTAGATTGAACGGATTAAATAAGGTTTTAAAGAAGTCATTTTGGTGGTTCAGCCATTTCTTTTTCTGCATCGCTGAGGCTGCGCTTGAATGCAGGTCTTCTGAATATGCGTTGGGCATAGTTTGTAATAGCTTCGCTCGGTGTCGACACATCAATGCCTATGCTCGGCAAGCGCCATAATAAAGGGGCGAGCGCGCAATCGATCAGCGAAAACTCATCACTCATGAAATAAGGTCTGGCTGCAAAAATAGGAGCAGCGGACAGCAGACTTTCCTTGAGCATTTTTTTAGCCCGGGCTGATTTTTTCTCGCCCGAATATAAAATCTCGTCAAGTAATTGATACCAGTCCTGATCTATGCGTTTAATCAGCATCCTGGCGTTGGCGCGCGAAACCGGGTCCATTTGATGCAAGGGAGGATGCGGAAAGCGCTCGTCAAGATATTCCATAATAATGCGCGAATCATAGAGGACCAGGTCCCGCTCTATCAGCGTCGGGGATACGCCTGTCGGATTCAGTTCAAGCAAATCCTCAGGCGGGTTATTCGGATCATAATATTCAATGTCTGCGACAACCCCTTTTTCGTGTAAGACAAAGCGGGCGCAGTGGCTCATGGCACATGTTGGAGATGAAAAAAGCGTCATTACAGATTTACGAGTATTAATATTTGCCACGAATAACAACCTCATTTAGGACGGTGTGGGGCGGTAAAAGCGGGCATTATAACACGGAAGATCAGGTTTTTGACCGGTAGACGATATTAGAATCAAATGTATATATAACAAGAAAACGTCCCTGTTTTCATCGTCGTAAATTAATGAATATCTCTCCAATACTCTCGTTTCAGCAGATAGGCTATGCCGACAAACATCAAAATAAAGAATATGACATATTTGCCCATACGCTGCCTTTCCAGTTGTACAGGTTCCCCTACATAAACCAGGAAATTGACCAGATCGTTGACTACGCGATCGAACTCTGCCTCAGTTAAAGTGCCTGGTTCTTCTATAACCAGCTTATCGATGACTTGCTTGCCATCCACTTTTTTATACAAGGGGGTCTGTTCGCCTTGCAGTTGCCAGAATACGTTAGGCATGCCGACATCCGGAAAAACCGCATTGTTTGTGCCCAGGACTTTGGTTTTGTCGGTATAGAACCCCTTTAAATAACTGTACAGCCAATCAGCGCCGCGTGAACGGGCGACTAATGACAGGTCGGGCGGTTGAATGCCAAACCATTTTTCTGCGTCATGCGCATTCATCGCCGTGTGCATTTGGTCATAAATACCGGCCCCTTCCGGCGCAATGTCTTTCAAAACTTTCTTTTCGTCGACGCCAAGATCGAGGGCAATGCGCAGATAACGGATATGTTTTATCGAATGACAGCCCAGGCAATAGGTCACGAAGTGCTTGGCTCCGCGCTGTAAGGATGCGCTATCGGACAGATCGATATCGGCCTCCTGCAATGGCATGCCTTCAGATGCATAAACGCCCAAAGGCAGAATCAACAACAAAAATAGGGTGATAAATTTTTTCATATCAATCGAGGCTCTTTTTTAGTTTTATTGCTAGTCGAGTGATGACGTTGAGAATGCCTGCAGGATGGGGTCTTCTCTTCATAACTGTTGTGCCGTCTTCTTGGGTGACCGGTTTCTGCACAGTCATTTCATGATAGGTTTCTATCAGTGCAGGAATGCGGTCTTCAAGGCTTGGCTGATCAGTCACGCGCGACGGTAACGGTTTTGCTTTTTCCCAACGCGTATACAGCGGCATCAGCAGGAAGAAGCCGAAATAAATCGCCGTAAAAATACGAGCCACGGTTGTCGCTGCCGGCGTTGCGGGTTGCGTGCCCAGATAGCCTAAGCCGAGAAAGCTGATGACGAAAAGCAACAGGGCTTTTTTATAGGTGCCGCCGCGGTAGCGGATGGATTTGACTTCGCTGCGATCCAGCCACGGCAGCAGGAATAACACGACAATGGCGCCGCCCATGCCGATAACGCCGGCGAATTTGTCAGGAATCGCTCTCAAAATGGCATAAAACGGTGTGAAATACCAGACCGGCGCAATATGCTCGGGTGTTTTCATCGGGTCAGCCGGAATAAAGTTGGCATGCTCCAAGAAATAACCGCCCATTTCCGGCATGTAAAAAATGACGGTCGCGAAAAACACTAAAAATACGCCGACGCCGACGATATCTTTAACGGTATAGTAAGGATGGAAAGGAATGCCATCCAGCGGAATGCCGTTGGCGTTCTTGTTTTTCTTGATTTCGATACCGTCCGGGTTGTTGGAGCCTACTTCATGCAGCGCTACGATATGCAGGAAAACCAGTAATACCAGAACCAATGGCACCGAGATAACATGAAAGGCAAAGAATCTGTTTAACGTGGCATCGGATACGACATAATCGCCGCGAACCCAGAGCGACAATTCATCGCCGACTACGGGTATGGCGCTGAACAGTGAAATGATAACCTGAGCGCCCCAGTAAGACATCTGTCCCCAAGGCAGCAGGTAGCCCATGAAGGCTTCGGCCATCAGTGCAACGAATATCAGCATGCCGAAGATCCAGATCAATTCGCGAGGCTGCTTGAATGAGCCGTACAGCAGGCCTCTGAACATATGCAGATAAACCACAATGAAAAAGGCCGAAGCGCCGGTGGAGTGCATATAGCGCACCAGCCAGCCCCAGTTGACGTCGCGCATGATGTATTCGACAGAGTCGAAGGCCAACTGCGCATCCGGCTTATAGTTCATGGTCAGCAAAATGCCGGTCACAAACTGATTGACCAGCACCAGCAGGGCCAGTGAGCCAAAGAAATACCAGAAATTGAAGTTTTTCGGCGCATAGTATTGCGCCATGTGGTCATTCCAGAGTTTGGTGAGCGGAAAACGGTCCAGGACCCAGTTGCCGTATGTTGTTAGACGTGATGGTTTCATGCGCTTGCCCCCGCGGTAGCTTCTTCGCCAATGATGATCTGCGTGTCGGTAACATAACGGTAGGGCGGAATCTCCAGATTGGTAGGCGCCGGCACACCACGATAAACACGGCCGGCCAGATCGAACCAGGAGCCATGGCAAGGACAGAAAAAGCCGCCTTTCCATTTGTCGCCCAGATCGTTAGGGGCAATTTCCGGACGGTAAGTAGGCGAGCAGCCCAGATGCGTGCATAAACCAATGGCAACGAAAATCTCAGGTTTGATCGCACGCATTTGGTTCTTGCTCGAGGACGGCTGTATCGATTCCTGCGAGAGTGGATCACGAAGCTCATTATCAAGTGTTTTAAGCGTCTCAAGGATTTCCGGCGTTCTGTTCAGAATCCAGACCGGTTTGCCGCGCCACTCGACTCTGAGCAATTGGCCAGGTTCCATTTTGCTGATGTCAACTTCAACAGGTGCCCCGGCCGCCATCGCTTTAACGCTGGGCTGCATTTGAGCCAGAAACGGAACCGCTAGATAGCCTGTGCCGACCGCCCCAACCACGGTCAACGCCGTGGTTAAAAACTGGCGCTTGGACTTATCGACGCCTTCATTATTCATTTATAAAGTCTCCTGATTGGGTCTGTGCTTTAAAGAGCACATGATTTTATAGTTTTTATCGATGCCAATATACCATTACAACTTATGTGTTTTGAAGCGTTTATGCGCAATGGTCCGGGAATCGGCATCCAGGGCGAATACATAGACGGCATCACAATCTCTGTATCTGTACAGTCAACGGTTTGATAGTCAGCTCAATGACCGGCCAGACTTTTCCTTAATGCCGCAAGAAAAGCCTTATTTTCTTCCGGCGTGCCAATGGTGACGCGCAGGCAATCGCTTAATAATCCGCCTTGCGGCGCCAGATTCTTTATTAAAATGCCTTGTTCTTTTAATGAAGCGAAAATACTGTCGGCCTGATTTTTCGGCGTCCGGAACAGAATGAAATTAGCCGCGCTTGGGTAGGCGGTAATGCCGTCCATGCCATTCAGTTGTTCAAATACGACGGCTCGCTCAGCGCAGATCTGCCGGGTTTGGCTGTCAAACAGCGATTTATTGGACAAGGCAAAGTCGGCGCTGATTTGCGTGAGGATGTTGATGTTATAAGGCAGGCGGATTTTGTTCAGTTGTTCGATAATGGCCCTGCTGCCGGCAATATAACCCAGGCGCAGGCCGGCCAGTCCCAGCTTCGATACGGTACGCATGACCAGGAGGTTATCGAATTGATCCAGCCGGCCGATGAAGCTGGCATCGGCAAAAGGCGCGTAAGCTTCATCAATGACTACCAGTCCCTTGGCCGCCTTGATAACCGCCAGCATCGCGTCTTCGCTGAACAGGTTGCCGGTCGGGTTGTTGGGATAGGCCAGAAAAATAACCGAAGGCTGATGCGCTTCAATCGCAGACAGCATGGCAGGCACATCCAGATCAAAATTATCGGCCCGTAATGGAATACCATGATAGCTCAGCCCCAGGCAGTGGCTCAGCTGTTTATACATGACAAAGCCAGGATCGGGCGCCATGACGTATGCAGTCGATGGCAACGCCATCAGCAGCAATTGAATGATTTCATCGGAGCCGTTGCCCAGCAGTAATTCGAACTGATCGGGCAGTTGATTCAAGCGTTTCAGCGTTGCTGCAAGCGCTTTGGCTTCAGGATCAGGATACCTGTTTAGCGGGCAGTCTTTCAGCGCTTCCAGCCAGCTGGCCTTGATATCTTCGGGCCAGGTATAGGGATTTTCCATGGCGTCGAGTTTGATCAGGCCTGCGGCATCGGCCACTTTGTAGGCAGACAAGGCCCGCACTTCCTGGCGGAATACGGCGGCAATCAGATCATTTTGTGGCATAAATTAAGATTCAAGGCAAAGGTGAAAAGTAACTGGCAAGGTGCAGGGCGAAGACTTGTCCGCCCTGCATCTTGGGCCTTACTCTGACTTTATTCGGTATTCGGCAGAGCGCGCATGGGCGGTCAGGCTTTCACCTCTCGCCAGTATCGATGCGGTCTTGCCCAACTGATCTGCACCGGCTTCGGAGCAGTTGATCAGACTTGAACGCTTCTGGAAATCGTAAACGCCCAAAGGCGATGAGAAGCGGGCGGTGCTCGATGTCGGCAAGACATGGTTGGGGCCGGCGCAGTAGTCGCCTAAGGCTTCGGCGGTATAGCGGCCCATGAAAATGGCGCCGGCATGGCGGATGTCCTCGCATAAGGCGGCCGGATTTTCAACTGATAGCTCCAAATGTTCCGGCGCAATGATGTTGGCCACCTCGGCGGCTTCTTTTAAATTGCCGACCTTGATCAGAGCGCCGCGCGTGGTCAGCGAGGTTCTGATGATGCCGGCCCGCTCCATTTGCGGCAATAATTTGCGGATGCTCTGCTCGACGGCAGCCAGGAACTCTGCGTCATCACTGATCAGGATGGCTTGCGCGTCTTCATCGTGCTCGGCCTGCGAGAACAGGTCCATGGCAATCCAGTCCGGGTTGGTTTTGCCATCGCAGATCACCAGAATTTCCGAAGGGCCGGCAATCATGTCGATGCCGACTTGCCCGAAAACCAGTTTTTTGGCCGTGGCGACATAGATATTGCCGGGGCCGACAATTTTGGCCACGGCCGGCACCGTTTCCGTGCCGTAAGCGAGCGCTGCGACAGCCTGTGCGCCGCCGATGGCAAAGGCGCGGTCGACGCCGGCCAGATAGGCGGCCGCCAGCACCAGTTCATTGGTTTCGCCATGCGGCGTGGGCACGACCATGATCAGTTCGCCGACACCGGCGACTTTGGCCGGGATCGCGTTCATGAGCACCGAAGACGGATAAGCCGCTTTGCCGCCCGGCACATAAAGCCCTACCCGGTCCAGCGGGGTGACTTTCTGACCCAACAGCGTACCGTCGGCTTCGGTGTACTGCCATGACTCCATCTTCTGTTTTTCTGCATAGGCGCGGATGCGGTCGGCCGCTGTCTGCAATGCCTTGGCCTGATCGGCCGGCAGTTTTTCCCAGGCTGATTTCAGCGTCTCCCCGGACAATTCCAGTTCGCTGGCATCGGTGATCTGGCAGTGATCGAAGCGGTTGGTGTATTCGATCACGGCTTTATCGCCGTTTTTGCGCACGTCGGCAATGATGGACAGCACGCGTTGATGAATTTCCAGATCGTCGGTTTCATCCCAGGCCAGCAGATTTTTCAATTGCTGGTCAAAATCAGCTGATGAGGCATCCAGTTTGGTAATGTTTAAATCGGACATGGCGTTATCTTTCCGCAAGGGTTTTTTCAAATTGATCGAGTAGTGACTGAATGGCCTGATGCTTCATCTTCATGGCCGCCTTGTTCACGACCAGGCGGGAACTGATGTTCATGATGAGATCGCGCGGTTCGAGACCGTTGGCTTTCAGGGTGTTGCCGGTATCGACGAGGTCAACGATGCAATCGGCCAGGCCAACCAGGGGCGCCAGTTCCATGGAGCCGTATAATTTGATGATTTCGGCCTGAATGCCGCGGCCGGCAAAATAGCGTTGGGCGGTTTTGACGTATTTGGTCGCCACGCGGATTCTGCCCGAGATGTCCGGCGCATCCTTGGGCGCGGCGGTCATGAGCCGGCAGCAGGCAATCTTCAGGTCCAGCGGCTCGTACAGGCTTTCGGCGCCGTGCTCCAGCAACACATCCTTGCCGGCGATGCCGAGGTCTGCGGCGCCATATTCTACAAATGTAGGTACATCAGTAGCACGGATGATGACCAGTTGAACATCGTCGCGGCTGGTTTGCAAAATCAGCTTGCGGCATGTTTTCGGGTCGTCGATCGGCGTGATGCCTGCCTCTTCCAGGAAGGGCAGGGCTTCTTCATAAATTCGGCCTTTGGATACGGCGATAGTCAGCATGGCTGATCCTTTATCTTGGGACGCGGCGTATGGTCGCGCCCAGTTGCGAAAGTTTTTCTTCGATGTGGTCGTAGCCGCGGTCTATATGGTAGATGCGGTCAACCAGCGTATCGCCTTCGGCGGCAAGGGCGGCGATGACCAGACTCGCGGACGCTCTTAAATCGGTCGCCATAACGGGGGCAGCGGTCAGCTTTTTAACGCCGGTGCAGATGGCGGTATTCGATTCCAGCTTGATGTCGGCGCCCATGCGCTGCATTTCCTGGACATGCATGAACCGGTTCTCAAAGACCGTTTCGGTAATAATGCCGACGCCTTTGGCGACCGTATTCATGGCCGTGAACTGGGCCTGCATATCGGTCGGGAAAGCCGGGTAAGGGGCGGTGCGCACGGAGACGGCTCTAGGCTTGTTGCCGTGCATATCGAGTTGAATCCAGTTTTCGCCGGATGTGATATCGGCGCCGGCCTCAACCAGTTTTTCCAGAACGGCATCCAGCAGATCAGGCCGGGTATTTTTCAGTTTGACTTTGCCGCCGGTAATGGCGGCGGCGACCAGATAGGTGCCGGTCTCGATGCGGTCGGGCAGGATGTTGTAGTGCAGATTTTTCACGCCCAGTTTTTCGACGCCTTCAATGACGAGAACATCGGTGCCGATGCCGGAAATTTTGGCGCCCATAGCATTCAAGAAATAAGCCAGATCACTGACTTCCGGTTCCTTGGCGGCATTTTCGATAATCGTGGTGCCTTCGGCCAAGGCGGCAGCCATGAGCAGGTTTTCAGTGCCGGTAACGGTAATCTGTTCAAGCACCAGGCGGCAGCCTTTCAGCCGGTCGACCTTGGCATGGATATAGCCGTTTTCGACGGTGATGTCGGCGCCCATCTTGATCAGTCCATTGATGTGAATATCCACAGGACGCGTGCCGATGGCGCAGCCGCCGGGCAGCGATACATGCGCCTCGCCGTACCGGGCCAGTAAAGGGCCCAGCACCAGGATCGATGCGCGCATGGTTCTGACCAGTTCGTACGGCGCTTCAAAACAGGCGATCGAGCTTGCGTCGACTTCAATGTTCATTTTTTCGTCAACGATGAGCTGGACGCCCATGCGGCCCAGCAACTCCATCGTGGTCGTGATGTCGTGCAGGTGCGGTATGTTGCCGACGCTGACGGGCGTTTCCGAAAGCAACGTTGCGGCCAGAATGGGTAAAGCCGCATTCTTGGCGCCGGAGATGCGCAGTTCTCCTGAAAGTCTTTTGCCGCCGGTAATGATTAGTTTATCCATACAGAATGTCTTGGGTTATCTCGATAAATGCTAAAGATCAGTAAACTCTGGCGAATCTGGCTGACTTGTAAAATGGTTCGTCTTGTCAAAGCCGCTCAATCTGGCAAGGTTGAGCAGCTGCTTAGGAATGTTCTTAAAGTGCAGCTGGATTTTATGGTCGCGCGTATACTTTATCCATTCGATCATGAGTGCAAGCCCGGCACTATCCGTAGATGTGACCCGGCTGAGATCGATGGTGATGTGTTTTGCTGTCTTCAAGAAGTCAAATGATTTTACTGTTTTCTTGTCTATCGTTGAAAAGGTCAAATCGCCGTCGACGATGAAGTTTCCCGCTCCCTGATCAATAATATTCAGCCCGCTCACTTTTTCGTTTCCGCTTTTTCTTCGGCTGATTTAAACAGGAACTGGCCGATTACTTTTTCCAGGATGATGGCGGACTGCGTGATTTCAATCGTGCTGCCTTCTTTCAGATACTCTTCCGAGCCGCCCGGCACTAGGTTGACGTATTGTTCGCCTAGCAGGCCGGCGGTAAAAATGCTGGCGCTGGTATCATCCGGGAGGGTGTTGTACTTCGCGTTGATATGCATTTCAACGAGCGACTCGTAAGTGGTCGGGTCGAAACTGATGGCTTTGACCTGACCTATTTTAACGCCGGCCACGGAAACCGGCGATTTAACCTTCAGTCCGCCGGAGTTCTCAAAGCGTGCAGTTACAGTGTAGGTTTCTTCCTCAATAAAAGTGCTCAAATTACTGACTTGCAGGGCAAGAAAGAGCAGGCCGACGATGCCGGCGGCGACAAAAAGCCCGACAAGCGTGTCCTGGGTACTGGTGTGCTGCATTTACATTAATCTCCGAACATGAGTGCGGTCAGGATGAAATCGAGACCTAAAATACTAAAAGCTGAATTGACGACGGTACGTGTAGTGGCGCGGCTGACCCCTTCGGAAGTCGGGATGGTGTCATAACCTTCAAACAGCGCTATCCAGGTGGCGACAAAACCGAAAACGATGCTCTTGATGACGCCGTTGACGATATCATCCTGGAAATCGATGCCGGCCTGCATCTGTGACCAGTAAGAGCCTTCGTCCACGCCCAGCAGGCCGACGCCGACCATGTGTCCGCCTAGGATGCCGATCATGCTGAATAAAGCCGCCAGCAAGGGCATGGATAGCAAGCCGGCCAGAAAGCGCGGCGAAATAATGCGCTTGATCGGGTCGACGGCCATCATTTCCATGCCGGAAAGCTGTTCAGTCGCTTTCATCAGGCCGATTTCCGCCGTTAAAGCGGAACCGGCCCGACCGGCGAACAACAAGGCTGTCACAACCGGGCCCAATTCCCTGACCAGCGATGCCGCGACCATGAGGCCCAGCGTCTCTTCGGCGCCGAAATCGGACAGGATGTAAAAGCCCTGCAGCCCCAGCACCATGCCGACAAACAGCCCAGAAATGGTGATAATCAGAAAGGACAGGACGCCGACCGCATACATCTGATTAAGGATCAGCCTGGGCCGCGGCAAAATGCTGCCGATGCCGCCAAGCGTATGCAGCAGGAAGAATGTGCCGCGTCCCAGCTTGGTAAAACCGGTGCGTGTCGTTCTGCCTAAAAATTGTAGAAATTGAGTCATGTTTATAGCTGCCCGTAACGCTTTGATACCCGGCCAGAACGTTTTTTGGATGACAGCAGGTCGTCAACATAGTCTGTTGCAGGGTAATGAAAATGCACCGGGCCGTCTGCCGCTCCGGTCATGAATTGTTGAACCCATTCAGATTCCGACTGTTGAATTTCTTTCGGCGTGCCCTGGCCGACGACTTTGCCTTCCGATAATACGTAAATATAATCGGAGATCGCCGCCGTTTCATGGACATCGTGCGAGACGATAATGCTGGTCAGGCCCAAGGTGTTATTCAACGATTTGATAAGGTGCACCAGTGCGCCCATGGAAATCGGGTCCTGACCTGTAAACGGTTCATCATACATGATCATCATCGGGTCCAGTGCGATTGCGCGGGCCAGGGCTATGCGCCTGGCCATACCACCGGACAACTCATTAGGCATCAGGTCGCGTGCGCCTCTCAGTCCTACGGCCTGGAGTTTCATCAACACCAGCGTGCGGATCATGGATTCGGGCAGATGGGTGTGCTCGCGCAACGGAAAAGCCACATTATCGTATACGTTCATATCCGTTAATAAGGCGCCGCTTTGAAAAAGCATGCCCATGCGTTTGCGCAAATTGTACAATTCCGACCGACGCAGGCGGTGGACATTCTGCCCGTCTACCGTCACAGAGCCCTGGTCGGGAAACAATTGGCCGCCGATCAGTTTCAACAGCGTGGTTTTGCCCGTGCCGCTGGGACCCATGATGGCGGTAATCTTACCGCGTTCGAATTCCAGCGAAATATCGTCAAATATTTTCTTATTGCCCCGGGAAAATGACAAATTGTGAACAGAAACTAGGCTGTTTTGAGAGGAAACGCTGTTATCCATGCGTGGTCAGGATATATTTCAGAATCTAAACCCGCTATTTTCTATGACTAGTCCCTGTCAAGTCAATATACGGTTGTTTGAGAAAGAAAAAGTAGCACTTCGCCGCATCGGTTCAGCGCATGGGATGGGAAGCGTGAGCTTCGGAGATACTATAAGGGTGAGCCGCTAAAGAGAGGTCAGAGGGTAAGAAATTTTTTGCCTGATTTAGCCTGAACATTTCACAATGAAGGACGCGAAGGCTTTGAAATTCAAATGCTTGCCAATGTTCCCGGATAAATTCATGAAGTTGCCGTAAGATGGCAATGCCTTGATTTTCCTAGTGCTTTATATTGATGTTCCAGGCGCCCTCTGCCTCCCGTGTAAACCACGCGGTTGGGGGGAATGCAGAGATTGCATAACGCCATGGATGGCGTGTAGTAGAGTACCAGCAGTAGGCGCTTTAAGCAACGCAGGAGCAGTTGCCGACGACTGCAGGGGCAGATATTTGCTCCTGCAATATCTGCATTCACCACATCCGTGTGGCTTATGCAGGAGATAGAGCAACGCAGGAGCAGTTGCCGAAGGCTGGTCGGTCATGAAAAGAACCCCGCAGCAAGCTGGGGATTAAATGGAAAATAGTTGTGCAGGTAAGAGGCTTGCAGGCGTCCGGAACGAAAAAAACCTTCGCCGTGGCCGAAGCTGCGTTGCGGTACGGACAGGGTCAACGGCTCCATAGTCGTTTCCAGTTGTGAATGATGAAAGCTGTGGCCGCGGATCTCGCCTTGCTCCAGCTGCAAGCTGTGCATGCCGAGATTGACCAGCCGGCTCTGCATCCGGGCGCTGCCGGGCAGCAGGCCGGCCATTTCCGCGCGGTTGCCGTCTCGATCTGCCAGGCTATTCAATAAATACAAAAAACCGCCGCATTCGGCATAGATTGGTTTGTCGGCCCGATGATGGGCCTGCAGGGCCTGCTTCATCGCCAGATTATTGGCCAGGGTCTGCAAATGCAGTTCCGGATAGCCGCCGGGCAAATACAGGCTGTCGGCGTCCGGCAGGCCGCTGTCGGCCAATGGCGAGAAAAACCGCAGTTCCGCACCCATGGCCTGAAGACAATCGAGATTGGCCTGATAAATGAACGAAAACGCCGCATCGCGGGCGACGGCGATGCGCTTGCCTGCCAGCAGGCGCGGCAGCGGCATGGCTTCGACAGGCTCAAAAGCCACGCTGTTTGGTAAACGGCAGGGCGCGAGACTGCTCAGCAATTCGGCGGCGCGCGCCAGTCGCAGGTCGAGATCGCCGATTTCATCGGCCTGCAGCAAACCGAGATGCCTCGACGGCAAGCCGACCGTTTCGTCTTTTGCCATTATCGCCAGCAACGGCATCGCATCCGGCAGTGCTTCTTCCAGCAGCCTGGCGTGACCTGGACTGCCGACCTTGTTGGCGATTACGCCGGCAAACGGCAGTTGCGGCCGATAATTGGCCAGGCCGTACGCGACGGCGGCAAAGGTTTGCGCCATGCCTTGGGCATCTATCACTGCCGCGACAGGCACAGACAAGGCCTGCGCCAGATCGGCGCTGCTGGTGTCGCCATCGTACAAGCCCATCACGCCTTCAATCAGGATGAGGTCGGCGTCGGCGGCGGCGCGGTGCAGCAGTTCGCGGCAATGCGCTTCACCCATCATCCACAAATCGAGCTGATACACCGGTTGTCCCGAGGCATGGGCCAGGATTTGCGGATCGATGAAATCGGGGCCGGTCTTGAATACCCGAACTTTGCGGTTTTGTTGGCGGTGATAGTAAGCCAGCGCGGCGGTAATGGTGGTTTTGCCCTGTCCGGAAGCAGGCGCGCTGATTAGCATAGCGGGGCAATGCTGAGGTAAGGATGAAGATGCCATGAATTAAAGTCTGAATTTGGGTAAGAGCGCAACCTGATAAAGCGCCCGCCAGAACAGGGCCTTATTGAAGCAAATCTTCATAGTGTTCACTGGAGGCTTGGTAGTCATCGCCTGGGCGATATCGGATTGCGGACACTGACTATGTGCGAAGCTAATAGCATAATGGCGATGCTGATTTATGGCCAATAGTTTTTGCCGAAAAACAGCCCAAGAACTGCCGGAGATTTTTATTGATGATACAGATAATTGCCGATTTCCTGTAGGAAATCGGCGTCTAAGACTAGAGTCGGGCCAGTGCAGGGGGCGTCAAAGTTGATAGGAAATTTTGAAGGAGGAATTACTGTTGTCGGGAAAATACGTTTGCATGATTGCCGATCCCGCATTTGGCTAATTGAAATAAATAGTACAGAAGATAACCCCAAAGCCGGTATGTGATAAATTTCTTCACAGTGTCGCTGGTACTGCTCCAGTCTTATCTCCGCATTTATGTTGGCAAGCCCTTGCCGCTGCAGAATTGCCCAAATTTCTAACCGAATTTCAATTTCGCCCGCTGTTTGCAGTAATCTTTAAAACAGAATCTATTCGGCAATGGGTGAATCTTGTCTCTCCAATGATCAATGTGTTGGGCAAATAGGCGAATGCATTAATTTAAGGATGTGTATTTGTTTTTATAACGCTGCATCGATAAATCTCGACATGCATGGAGTCATGGTAGAGGGCTTATCATGCATAGTACATGAATGAGATAAACATGGCATAATACGCAATTTTTGAGCTGGAACTCCATGGTCATCAACTTTATTGCTCTGCTAGCAGGATTGGCTGTTTTAGTCTATTCAGCGGATAAATTCGTTACGGGAACGGCCTCCATTGCCAGAAATCTCGGCGTTTCTCCATTGCTCATCGGTCTGACGATAGTCAGCGTAGGCACATCTGCACCGGAAATCCTGGTATCAACCATTGCTTCATGGCAGGGAAATGCCGGTCTGGCCATAGGCAACGCATTGGGTTCCAATATAGCCAATATCGGTTTGATCCTGGGCTCTACAGCGCTGGTGGCGCCTTTGGCGTTTCATTCCGGCATTTTAAAAAGAGAATTGCCGGTATTGATGGCTCTCAGTATCGGCGCTTACCTGCTGTCCCTGGATGGATGGGATTTTTTCGACGGCACCTTGATGCTGGTTGGTTTGATCACCTTTACAGGGTGGTTGATTCGTACAGCATCTAATGAAAAACAACATGATCTTTTAGGCGAGGAGATGGAAGCCGAACTGTCCGAGAATTTGCCTAATAAAGAAGCGTGGCTTTACTTTGGGTTTGGATTGGTTGGGTTATTGCTGAGCTCTCGCGTATTGGTGATATCAGCGGTCAATATCGCTCAGTTTTTTGGCGTCAGTGATGTAGTGATTGGCCTGACGATCGTTGCTGTAGGCACGAGCCTGCCGGAACTGGCCGCATCAATCGGCAGTGTTTTGAAAGGTGAGGATGATTTGGCGGTCGGAAACGTCGTCGGTTCGAATATCTATAATCTGCTGGCTGTTTATTCAGTGCCGGGCGTGCTGGCGCCGGGGCCGGTTGCCGAGAGTGTGCTGACTCGCGATTTTCCGGTCATGCTGGCTTTTACCGGCGCATTGTTTATTTTGGGTTATGGCATTTCAAAAGCCGGGCATATCAGTCGCATGGAAGGGTTCGGCTTAGTGTCGGTTTATACTGTCTATGGATGGTTTCTTTATCAAAGCGCGGTTGCCGTTTGATATTGCTGGCAGAACATGAAGATACACGATCAAAAGCTCCGCGAACTGGCGCTGGCTGTTATCCAGGTGGAAAATCGCGCGATTGCCGCATTGACCGAGCAGATCAATGATGATTTTGTTGCCGCCTGCAAGTTGATGTTCAATTGTACCGGCCGCGTTGTCGTTACGGGTATGGGCAAGTCAGGGCATATCGCCGGCAAGATTGCCGCGACGCTGGCGAGTACGGGAACGCCGGCTTTTTTTGTGCATCCGGGCGAAGCCAGTCATGGCGATTTGGGCATGATTACGCGCCAGGACGTGGTGCTGGCGCTGTCAAATTCCGGCGAAACCGGCGAAGTTTTAACTATCCTGCCGATTATCAAGCGATTGGGCGTGCCTTTAATCGCGATGACCGGAAACCCCGCTTCCACGATGGCTAAATTTGCAACGGTCCACATTCATGTCGGTGTTGAGCAGGAAGCCTGCCCGTTGGGGTTGGCGCCGACTTCCAGCACGACCGCGGCGCTAGTAATGGGCGATGCCTTGGCTGTTTCATTACTCGAAGCACGCGGATTTACGCGCGATGATTTCGCCTTGTCGCATCCCGGCGGCAGTCTGGGAAAGCGGCTATTATTGATGGTGAGCGATATCATGCATGCGGGCAGTAAAGTGCCGTCCGTTCTGGAGACGGCATTGATCAGCGAGGCGCTGCTGGAAATGACCGAAAAAAAACTGGGCATGACTGCGGTCGTCGATGAGGATAACCGGGTGGTCGGGATTTTTACCGACGGCGACTTGCGGCGCATGCTGGGGCGGAATCTGGACATTCACCGTACCGCCATTACCGAAGTCATGACGCCGCATTGCACCGTTATTACGGCCGATATCCTGGCCGCCGAAGCCATGCGCATCATGGAACAGAAAAAAATCAACGCATTGATTGTCGTCGACGGGCATCGATGCGCGATAGGGGCTTTAAATATGCATGACTTGATTCATGCGGGAATAGTTTGATGACAGAAACAGGACAAATGCAGGCTGTGCTGGAAAAGGCCAAAAAGCTGAAACTCCTGATCCTGGATGTGGATGGCGTCTTAACGGACGGCAAGCTTTTTTTCGACAATGAAGGCAATGAATACAAAGCCTTTCATGCACGCGATGGGCACGGCATCAAGCTGTTGCGGCAGACCGGCGTGGAAGTCGCCGTTATTTCAGGGCGCAAATCGAACTCGGTAGCGCTGCGCATGAAGAATCTGGGCATCGAATATGTCTACCAAGGCCATGAAAACAAAATTGCCGCGTTTGATGAAATCATCGACAAGTTGCGGATTACGCCGGACCAGGCGGCCCATGTCGGCGATGACTTGCTGGACCTGCCGATCATGACCCGAGTCGGTCTTGCCATTGCGGTTGACGATGCGAATTTTGCCGTCAAACAGCACGCCGACTGGTGCACGACTTTGCCCGGCGGACACGGCGCGGTCAGGGAAGTCTGCGATTTGATCATGCAGGCCCAGGGACGCTTTGAAGACGTTGTGAATGCTTATCTGAAATGATCAATCTAAGCGGCAAATATATTTACCTGTACACTATCATTATTGCAGTAATGAGCTGGTGGCTGGTTAAATTGACCGGACTGGATGAGCTGCGGGCTCCGGCTCCGCCTCACAGTCCCGATTATTTCAGTACAGGCTATACGAAGTGGGAAATGAATGAAGCAGGCAAATTAAAAAATAAATTGCTTGCCGATAAAATGACGCACTACAGCGATGATGGCACAACGCATCTGGAAAAGCCCGTGATGTCTTTCCACAAGGAGAAAACGCCGCCTTGGGTCGTTAAATCTGAAACCGGCGTTTTATCCGCCGATGGCAAGGATTTGCTGCTGACGGGGAAGGTCCATGTTGAGAGAGCCAAGGGCGAGGGCGTCAACCAGCTTATCATCAACACCTCCAATGTCAGAGTTAAGCCGGAAACCAGTTATGCGGAAACAGATGAATGGGCGGAACTGATCAGTCCTTCCAATGTGACTACGGGTACCGGCATGAAACTCGTTTTTTCCAACCCGATTAATATTAAATTGCTCGCTAATGTGCGAGGAAAATATGAAACGAAATAAAAAATCGGCAATTTTTTGCTGCTTTGCCTTATTCTTAGGTTTATATGGCTCTGCCTCCATGGCGCTGGAAAGTGATTCCGAACAGCCTATCACGATAGATTCCAACACGGCGACTTATGACGACAGCAAAGCCATAAGCACTTATACCGGCAACGTGGTTTCCATTCAGGGCAGTATTAAAGTCAATTCCGATAAGTTGGTGGTTTATTTTGTCGACGGCGATGCCGAAAAACTGGTGTTTACAGGCAACAAGGCAAAATTCAGACAAAAGCCCAACGAGGGTGAGGAAGATATCACCGGTGAAGCCATGATCGGCGAGTATTATCCTAAAAAGAACCTGCTGATCCTGATCGATGATGCGACAGTCTGGCAGGGCAATGCCACTTATTCCAGCAAATTAATCGAATACGACAGTAAAAATTCGGTCGTCAGAGCCGGCGAAAAGTCTTCCGACTCAAAGCGCGTGCGCGTCATACTGAAACCGAAACCCAAAGAAGCTAAGTAACAATGGCTAAATTAGCAGCAAAACAGCTGATTAAAAATTACAACAAGCGCAATGTAGTCAACGGTGTGTCATTGCATGTCAATACCGGTGAAGTCGTCGGCTTGCTGGGGCCTAACGGGGCCGGTAAAACGACCAGTTTTTATATGATGGTGGGTTTGATTAAGGCCGATGAAGGCCAGATTATGCTGGACTCGCACGATTTGACCCATCATCCTATGCATTTAAGGGCGCAATTGGGCATCGGTTATTTGCCGCAGGAGCCTTCAGTGTTCCGCAAGCTGAGCGTGGCGGATAATTTGCGCGCCGTACTGCAGATTCGTTCCGATTTAACCAAGGGGCAGGCTGAACTGGTAATAGAAGAGTTGCTGCAGGAGTTTCATATCCTGCATCTGCGCGACCAGATTGCCGTGGGGTTGTCCGGCGGAGAGCGCCGGCGCGTTGAAATTGCCAGGGCATTGGCCACCAATCCGCAATTCATCTTGCTTGATGAACCTTTCGCCGGTGTTGATCCGATTTCGGTAGAGGATATCAGAAAGATCATTGAGCATTTAAAATATCGGGGCATCGGTGTATTGATTACCGAACATAATGTCAGAGAAACATTAAGTATTTGTGATCGAGCGTATATACTTGCCGATGGCAGGGTGATCGCAGAAGGCGGAGCAGCAGCCATCGTTGCCAATCAGGAAGTACGAAAAGTTTATTTAGGCGATAACTTTAGTCTTTAAGTTAAAATAGTTAGAAAAGATCTTATTCCGATGAAACAATCCTTACATCTTCGGCTGGGCCAGCAACTGACTATGACGCCGCAATTGCAGCAGGCGATCAGATTGCTGCAATTATCGACTCTGGATCTGCAGCAGGAAATACAACAGGCGCTGGAATCCAATATAATGCTGGAGATCAATGAAGAAGAAAGCGTGTCGCCGGAGGCTGAGCCGGTATCCGAAAAGAAAATTGACAATTCGGATCTGCAGACCAGCGAAGGCTCGCAAACCGACATTCCGGAGGAATTGCCGCTGGAATATTCCTGGGAGGACGTTTATGACAGCGTGATGGCTGCGGGGTCCGGTTCTTCCGATGATGCCGGCGAATTTGAACCGCAGCGCAGCAAGTCTTCAACACTATTGGATCATTTATTATGGCAATTGGAGTTGACCCGTTTTTCCGAGCGCGATCACGCCATCGCCATGGCTATTATCGATGCGGTGGATGAGGACGGCTATCTGAGAACCGGTCCGGATGACATCTTTCAGGGCCTGCAGGTGCAGTTGGAAGATCTTGATTTTGACGAAGTTAAGGCGGTATTGCACCGCGTGCAGAATTTTGATCCGGCAGGCGTCGCGGCGGTTGATTTAAGCGATTGTCTGAGAATACAACTGCAGCAGTTGCCGGACTCGACGCCTTTCAAGGAAGAGGCGCTGGTTCTCGTTTCGCGGCATCTGGATTTGTTGGCTTCGCACGACCAGTCAAAGCTGATGCGCCGATTAGGCGTCACAGAGCGCCAGCTGGAGGCGATCATCGCGTTGATCAGGACTCTGGATCCCAAGCCCGGTGCACGCGTACAGGAGGCCGAGTCCGAATATGTGATCCCTGACGTCTATGTGACCAAACAGAACGGTACATGGCAAGTGCATCTTAATCCGGACATTGCGCCCAAGCTGCGCATAAATCCTTTTTATTCGTCGCTGATCAAAAGATCCGACAACAGCAAAGACAATGCGGCCATGAAGGATCACTTGCAGGAGGCCAGATGGTTTATCAAGAGCCTGCACAGCCGTAATGATACTTTGCTGCGCGTGGCGCGCTGTATCGTGGAAAAGCAGCCGGCGTTTCTTGAGCATGGCCCTATAGCGATGAAGCCCATGGTGCTCAGAGATATTGCCGAGGAACTGGAATTGCACGAGTCAACCATATCCCGCGTGACGACGCAGAAATACATGCATACGCCGAACGGCATCGTCGAATTCAAATACTTCTTTTCCAGTCATGTGTCGACGGAAAGCGGCGGGGAATGTTCAGCTACGGCTATCAGGGCATTTATTAAAGAATTAATCGGAAGTGAAAATCCGGCAAGGCCGTTAAGCGATAGTAAAATAGCGGACTTATTAAAAGAAAAAGGCATCAATGTCGCGAGAAGGACAGTTGCGAAGTATCGTGAAGCGATGTTGATTTCGCCGTCCAGTCAGAGAAAGCGCATTTTATAGCGCTGGCTGATAACAATAAAAACCAATCTTTCACCCTTAGGAGTTTATTCCATGCAAGTTAATATAACAGGCCATCATCTTGAAATAACCGATGCGTTAAAAGCGCACGTAGAAAATAAATTTGAAACGCTGGCGCGTCATTTTGACCATGTGACTGATGTCCATGTTATTTTGAGTGTTGAAAAATTAGTCCAGAAAGCCGAAGCCACCTTGCAGCTGAGCGGTGCAAAATTGTTTGCTGAAGATGAGCAGGAAGACATGTACTCAGCCATCGATAGTATGGTTGATAAATTGGATCGCCAGATTATCAAGCATAAAGAAAAAATCGGAAGCCATAGATAAGGTGCAAGCTGCAAGGTTAAAATAAGCTTTTAACCTTGCAGCTAATTATTATGAAACTGTTAATCGTCAGCGGCCTCTCCGGTTCCGGTAAAAGTATCGCGCTAGAAACGCTAGAGGATTGTGGTTATTTCTGTATCGATAATCTTCCGGTCACATTGCTGGAAGACTTTATCAACCACGTCATGCTGGCCGATAAAAAAACTTATAAAAAAACCGCGATCGGCATTGATGCCAGAAACCAGAGCGAAAGCCTGCTCAGTTTCTCGGATTGCCTGAACCTGATTCGCAGCAAAGGGATAGATTGCGAAATCATATTCATGCAGGCTGAAGAATCGACATTATTGAAGCGTTACAGTGAAACCCGCCGACGCCATCCGCTGACGGACTTTAATATACCGTTAAAAGAAGCGCTGAAAATCGAAAGGGAAATGCTGACCCCGATTGCCCGGCATGCCAATGTCGTCATCGATACCAGTCGAACGCATTACCATCAGTTGCGGGAGCTGATCAAGGAGCAGATCGGCGAAAGGAATGCCCAGCATATTGCCTTACAGTTTCAGTCGTTTGGTTTTAAGCATGGCGTGCCGCTGGATGCCGATTTTGTATTTGATGCCCGCTCTCTGCCAAACCCTCACTGGATCCCGGAATTACGCGGTTTGACCGGAAAGGATAAGCCGGTAGCGGATTTTCTTAAAGGCGAGTCCTTAGTCGCTGAGTTTTTTCAAGATATTACCGATTTTCTTCAACGCTGGATACCTCGGTTTGAAGCAGAAGGCCGGAGTTACTTAACCGTTGCAATCGGATGCACAGGCGGGCAGCACCGATCAGTTTATCTGGTTGATTCATTAGCCCAACATTTTAAGAATTGTTCTCTGAACGTAATTGTTCGCCATAGAGAATTGCATTAGTCTTTTTCTGCATTGATCAACTGGAACTGGTACAGCATGGGTCTGTTGTGCCGGTTTTTACGGATATTTCTTCTATGTCAGCTACTGCAAAACAGGACAATAACGAGCTTCTCCTCAAACGCATGACAGAACTGCTGGGTTCAGGCTCAGAGAATGAAGTCAGGCAGTTTATTCAAGAATTATATCCCGCGGAAATAGCGCTTTTAATCGAATCGCTGGCGCCTGAAGACCGAAAAAAAATCTGGAAACTGATTCCGCTGAATACTGTTGGAGAGATTCTGGTCGATCTGCATGTCGAGGTGGCGAACGGGCTCATAGAAATTACTGACTGGCAAGACCTGACTACTGCAGTGGAAAGTCTGGAGTCGGATGATCTGATCGATCTGCTGCATACGCTTCCCGAGCCGCTGCTTTCCAAAGTGACGGAATCGATCGGCATACAGGAAAAGCGTCGCCTGGAATCGGCTTTATCGTACGATGATAATACCGCGGGCGGTTTAATGAGCCTTGATGTATTGACCGTGCGCGCCGACGTGTCGCTGGATGTTGTGCTGCGCTATTTAAGAAAGCGCGGGTCCATGCCCAGAGCGACGGACAACTTGGTCGTTGTTGACCGAAACGATCATTTTCAGGGCGTTTTGCCTTTAGCCGTATTGCTGATCAAAAATCCTCATGCCATGGTGTCGGAAGTGATGGATTTCAGTATGAGCGGCATCCCTTATCAGATGCCGGCCGGGGAAGTCGCTTTATTATTTGAGCAGCGCGATATGATTTCCGCGCCTGTTGTCGCGGAAGACGGTAAGGTGCTGGGAAGAATCACGGTCGACGACATCGTCGATGTTATTCGCGAGGAAGCGGATCATTCACTGATGAGTATGGCGGGCCTGGATGAAGAACAGGACATATTTTCTCCTGTGATGACGAGCGCCAAGCGGCGTGCAATCTGGTTGGGCATTAACCTGCTGACGGCTTTTCTGGCATCCTGGGTTATCGGTTTGTTTGAGGCAACTTTAGACCGGATTGTCGCGTTGGCGGTATTGATGCCTATTGTCGCCAGTATGGGCGGTGTTGCCGGAAGTCAGACGCTGACCCTGGTGATACGTGGATTGGCGTTGCGGCAGATCAGCAGCATCAATGCCATAAGGCTGTTTCGAAAGGAAATCGCTGTCGGTGTTGTGAACGGCGCTTTATGGGCAGTTATCGTTGCCTGCATTGCAGGGATTTGGTTTCAAAGCAGCAGTATCGGATTATTGCTGGGCAGCGCCATGCTTATCAATCTGGTTTGCGCCGCATTGGCTGGTGCGAGCATTCCGCTGGCACTGCAAAAGATAGGCGTAGATCCTGCCTTGGCAGGTGGTGTGCTATTGACTACGGTTACCGATGTGATCGGCTTTATGGCTTTCCTGGGTCTGGCAACCCTGTTTCTGGTGTAGGGCAACTGCAAGGCTAAAGTGCTGGGGTTTTTAACTTTAGCCCTTGATCTATGCTTTATTTCAATGAAAGGGTTTCAGCGCGGCCTTTCATTTCAATGGATAGCTTGTCTTCTTTAGCCAGCCAGCCAATTGCGCGTTGAATATCATTTTTGCTGATCCCTGTTTCAGAAGTCACTTTAGATACGCTGGCGGGACCATTCTCCTCCAGATAACGCCAGATTTTACCCGCAGCCTCGCCGATTGTATAAGACATATTGATCACCTTGATGTATAGGGTTGATTAAAAAATTAAGACTTCTTATTAGTGTGATGATCAGGCAATACGATATTTAATTCGAGTATTTCCTGATCGTCATCCTGTTCAAAATTAACTGAAATGGCATCCTGCCCTACGTTAATGTATTTTCTTACAACTTCCAGCAGCTCTTTCTGCAACTGAGGAAGGTAGGAGGGCTGGTTTCTGGAGGATCGCTCATGAGCCACCAGAATTTGCAGCCTTTCTTTCGCCACCGATGCCGAGCTGGCCTTATTGCTTCTAAAATAGTCGAGTAAACTCATTATTTACCCCCGAAAAGCTTCCCGAAAAGACCTTTTTTCTCATCAATAAAACGATGGGGTTTCTCCTCGCCTAAATAGCGGGCAACGATATCGGCATAGGCCTGGCCGGCATCGCTTTTTTCATCCAGAATAACAGGAACGCCTGAGTTTGACGCATTCAATACCGATTTCGACTCCGGAATGACGCCCAGTAAATGCAGGGATAAAATTTCCTGCACGTCTTTCACGCTGAGCATTTCCCCTAGTTTTACGCGATCCGGCGAGTAGCGGGACAACAGCAGGTATTCTTTAATCGGCTCCTCGTTTCGCTCGGCCCGGCGCGATTTGCTCGCCAAAAGCCCTAGCATGCGATCTGAGTCTCTAACCGAGGAAACCTCCGGGTTGGTCACGATGAAGGCATCGTCGGCGAAGTACATGGCCAAGTGGGCGCCTTTCTCGATGCCGGCAGGGGAATCGCAGACAATATACTGAAAATCTTTGGATAATTCTTCCAATACCTTGCCTACGCCTTCGATGCTTAACGCATCTTTGTCGCGCGTCTGGGAAGCGGGCAGAATGTAAAGCTGATCGCAATGTTTATCGCGAATCAATGCCTGGTTCAGGTTGGCTTCGCCATTCATGACATTGATAAAATCATAAACGACACGGCGTTCACAGCCCATGATCAAATCCAGATTGCGTAAGCCTACGTCGAAATCAATGACGGCTGTTTTAAAGCCTTTTTTTGCAAGCCCCATGGAGATGGCCGCACTCGTTGTTGTTTTGCCAACACCCCCTTTTCCGGATGTTACGACGATGATTCTTGCCAAGGGTTGTTCCTCCAAGTTAGCGGTATTAATTAAAGATCTTTAATGATCAAATTTTCGTTTTGCAAATAGATCTGGACGGGCTTGTTGCTGACGGATTCGTTCAGGTCTTCACTGATTTTGTAGGTGCCGGCAATCGAAATAAGCTCAGCCTGCAAATCGGAACAGAAAATGCGCGCTTCCGGATTGCCCTGCACACCGGCCAGTGCTCGGCCTCTTAATGTTCCATAAACATGAATATTGCCTTCGGCCATGATTTCGGCGCCCGCACTGACCTGAGCCAAAATGATCAAGTCTCCCTCGGCATAGAGGCGCTGGCCGGAACGGATGGGATGCGTAATAAGCGTGCTCATTACAGGCTCTGCTTTTGGGGCGGGTTCCGGAGCGGTTTTTTTCTGTTTCACAGTTTCTACAGGCGCGGAAGCGCTGCTGCTATGAATTGAATGGACCGGAATGCCCTGCGCTATGGCCTGCTGGTTCTGCTGCGGGGTGCCGCCGCGTATGCCAATCGGCAGTAAATTAAGTTTGCGGATGATTTTCGTCAGTACGTCAATATCAATCTCGCGCTCCTGCCTATTCAGTTCCTGCAGGTCAAACACCAGCGGTGAGTTTTTGAAAAACTCAGGCGCCAGGCGAACTTTTTCCTGGAGTTGCTGTTCGATCACTGCCGTATCGTTATCGAATAAAACCAAGACAGGTACAGAAAATGTACTGCTCTTAAATTCCAGGGCGGGCGGGAGATGAGGCGTTTGTTGAGGGTCTGTCGACATCCGTTAAATCTGGTTAGTCACTAGTTGGGAGATTCTAACACTGCTGTTGGAAAAAATCATTTTTCTAACGCGACAATTTTGTACAGGAAACAGCGGGACATTTCCGGGCAGACAGAGGCAATAAGTTTTTCTATCCATCCAATTGGCGATACCGTTTGCGCCTATGTTTAAGCAATATAGCCAAAATAATGGCAACTGTAATTGGCAGATAACGATGGGCCGCAGACTCGATTCTGGCCGATATCTGGTTCAGTCCGCGCCTTCTTCAAGATGGCAGATCATAGCATTTTATCTCAATGCCTAAGGGCAGTAGTGCTTTAATTTGAATCGAAAGGATAATTTTAAGTTGGCCTTTAAATAAAAGCTTTTGATTTATAAGGTTTTTATAAATGCCACAATGCGGCGCTGGCTTGCAAAACAGGTCATTTTCCTTTAACTTAGCGCCCTTATCCGTAAAGGCTAGGGGTGCTTCGAGATACGTCTTGAGGCTGAGAGAAACCCTTTGAACCTGACCCCGGTTAATACCGGCGTAGGAAAGCCCACACTTCCCTGCGTCTTGTTTTATTGAATTTCGGAGATAAGCATGAGCGCTGTCCTTAAAGATCTTACGTCTGCTACCAGCAGTGTCAAAATTGATTCCTATCCGGCATCGGAAAAAATCTATGTTCAAGGCAGCCGGCCTGACATACGCGTTCCGATGCGCAAGATTACCCTGTCCGATACGCCAGCCCAGTTTGGTGCGGAAAAAAACCCGCCGCTGTATGTCTATGATACCTCAGGCGTTTACACCGATCCGGCGGTTGAAGTCGATTTAAGAAAAGGCCTGAGCGCCATCCGCGCGACCTGGATTGCCGAGCGTAACGATACCGAAGAGCTGCCTGGCCCAAGCTCGGAATTCGGTCGTCAGCGCCTGGAAGATCCGGCGACCGCCGATCTGCGCTTTGAGCATATCCGCAAGCCGCGCCGCGCCAAGGCCGGCGTCAATGTCACGCAAATGCACTATGCCAGACAGGGCATTATTACGCCGGAAATGGAATTCATTGCGATCCGCGAAAACCAGAAAATGGAAGAAATGCGCGAGTTATGGAAAGACCAGCATCCGGGCGATTCTTTCGGCGCGTCGATTCCATCGGTTATTACCCCCGAGTTTGTGCGCTCCGAAGTCGCGCGCGGCCGGGCCATTATTCCGGCCAATATCAATCACCCCGAGCTGGAGCCAATGATTATCGGCCGCAACTTCCTCGTGAAAATCAACGGCAATCTCGGCAATTCGGCAGTTACATCGTCCATTGAGGAAGAAGTCGAAAAAATGCTCTGGGGCATCCGCTGGGGCGGCGACACGATCATGGATTTGTCGACCGGCAAGAACATTCATGAAACGCGTGAATGGATTTTGCGCAACTCGCCTGTACCTATCGGCACGGTGCCTATCTATCAAGCGCTGGAAAAAGTCAACGGCAAGGCCGAAGAGCTGACCTGGGAAATCTTCCGCGATACGTTGATCGAACAAGCCGAGCAGGGCGTCGACTACTTCACGATTCATGCCGGCGTGCGCCTGCATCATGTGCCTCTGACCGCCAAGAGAATGACCGGCATCGTGTCGCGTGGCGGCTCCATTATGGCGAAATGGTGTCTGGCACATCACACGGAAAGCTTCCTGTACACGCATTTCGAAGAGATCTGCGAAATCATGAAAGCCTATGACGTGTCTTTCTCATTAGGGGATGGATTGCGGCCAGGGTCAATTTACGACGCCAACGATGCCGCGCAGTTCGGCGAACTGGAAACCCTGGGTGAGCTGACTAAAATCGCCTGGAAACATGACGTGCAAACCATGATCGAAGGTCCGGGACATGTGCCTCTGCATATGATTAAGGTCAACATGGACAAGCAGCTCGAAGAATGCGGCGAAGCGCCTTTTTATACCTTGGGGCCTTTGACGACCGATATCGCGCCCGGTTACGACCATATCACTTCGGCTATCGGCGCCGCCAATATCGGCTGGTACGGCTGTGCGATGCTCTGCTATGTAACCCAGAAAGAGCATCTGGGCCTGCCTAATAAGCAAGACGTACGCGAAGGCATCGTGACTTACAAAATTGCCGCGCATGCCGCCGATCTTGCCAAAGGCCATCCCGGCGCGCAGGCGCGCGACAATGCCATGTCCAAGGCGCGCTTTGAATTCCGCTGGGAAGACCAGTTCAACATCGGCCTGGATCCGGAACGGGCGCGCGAGTTCCATGACGAAACCCTGCCCAAGGAATCGGCCAAAATCGCGCATTTCTGCTCAATGTGCGGTCCGCACTTCTGCTCAATGAAAATCAGCCAGGATGTACGCGATTACGCGGCTGAAAAAGGCATCGCCGAAGAAGAAGCCCTGGAAAAAGGCATGGATGAGAAATCCAAGCAGTTTGTTGAGGAAGGCGCAGCCATCTATCATAAAATTTAGAGGCGCTAAAGTAGCGCAGATCCCATATTTATTATGAAATCTGCGCTACACTTATTGCAGTAATCTGTAATAAAAGCTAAAGGAGTGACTATGGGGGTTCTTGAGCAATTAAGGGATCAGGTAAATCGAAAGCAAGATGATGCGCTGGATCAACAAACTATTGAGCAAGAATTGGCTGCACGCTATAAAGGGGCGATCCTGCCCAAAATGCAAAGCATTTTTGTGTTCATGAAAGAAATGGTGGAACATTTAACCTATCTTGAGCAGGCCGTTTTCATTGATGATTACAGTTCCAGATACCCCCAGCTCGGCCGACTGATCCAGACCGGATACAGAATAAACACCGACGGTATTATGGGATATGCCGATCCCGATAAGCTCATGCAGGTCAATGTCAATTTCTTCTGCCAGAACGAAGGTGCATTTACCTATCCTCTGCAAGGAAGAAGTCTGATTGAGCAGGAGGTTGCCTTTTTAAGCGCGCACAAAGTGCCTTTTGAATGGAAGTACTTTCAAGGCGTCGGCATGGCACAAAATGCCAGTTTTACGGTGATGCGGAAAGTTCCGGTAAGATTTAAGTTTGAAGTGGATTATGCCGCCTCAAATATAAAAATACTCATCAATAATCACGAGAATTTTGGCGTCTATAAAAAAAGCTTTGCCCCTGAAGAAGTCGATAATGATCTGTTGGATGAAGTTGCCCGGTTCATGCTCAGGATAGACAGCGATTTCATTCGGCTTGAGATTACCAGTGAGCATAAAAAAATAATTCGCAGCAAACTGGAAGAAACGCAAAGAGAATATGAAAAATGGCTGAACCTGGTCCGCCGTGATGAATTATTTGCTCAGCAAAAGCCTGACAATGGCAAAGCCGGGAAACTGTTTAAGGCATTAGCCGGCTTAAGAAAAAACAAGTCATAGCCAAGTTTCTTATGGCTATTCATGCAGTCCCCTAGGACTGCTCGATAAAAAATACAAAGGCGTCCATTTCTGATTTATAGAGGTTCTCGTGTTTTAGCCGATCGATTCTTCGGCGACCTGCGCCTAGCTTTTGAGGGTTGGGCTATCACGCAGTCCTTTGGGCCAAGCTGGAAAATAAGACCGGCCGCGGCAGAGAATGCATCCGGGAAACAATTTATGGCAGAGGGATTATGGGCGTTGCCAGTATCCCGATTTGCCGCCGTTTTTTTCCAACAGCTGAACGGATTGAATGACCATGCCTCGGTCCACGGCCTTGCACATGTCGTAGATAGTCAGCAAAGCGATCTGCGTGGCAGTAAGCGCTTCCATCTCTACGCCGGTTTGGCCATTGGTTTTTACCGTGGTCTGGCAGCGTACGCGGTTTTTATCGGTTTCCGCGGTTAGGCTGATGTCTACATGCGTGATGGGCAGAGGATGGCAGAGCGGAATCAAATCGGCCGTTTTCTTACTGGCCATGATGCCGGCAATTCTGGCGATAGCCAATACATCGCCTTTTTTATGTCCGCCTTCGATGATCAGCTTGAGCGTTTCCGGCTGCATTTCAATATAGCCTTCGGTGACGGCCGTGCGCTGAGTGATCGCTTTGTCGCCGACATCGACCATATGGGCTTCGCCGGCCTGATTAAAATGGGTTAGTTGAGTCACAATCAGTAGAATTATCGTTAAAGGAATGAAGAGGCCTGGCAACTGCTAAGTCGTGTTATGAAAGTGCAGGAAGGCGAGATATATGTAGCCATGCTTGTTATTATCTGAGCCGTTTTGCCGAGGCGAGGTTCAAAGTATTATTATCTATTTTTTTTATGGCCGCGTGAATGACTATGTCAATTAAAGTGCGTTATTTCGCCAGTTTGAAAGAAAGCCTGGGGCGCTCGGAAGACGATCTTGAGTTTGAGGGCATTGCCACTGTCAGCGATGTATGGCGCCGCGCCAACGCCGGCAAACCGCTGCCGGATAATCTGCTGGCGGCTGTCAATATGGAATATGTGGACAGGAACAGTATTGTCAAAGACGGCGACGAGGTGGCTTTTTTTCCGCCGGTAACCGGAGGCTGACAATGACAGTAAAAATTTGTGCGGAAGGTTTTGATCCCTGGCATGAAGTTCAGGCCTATCAAAACGCGGCGCAGCATATGGCCGGCAAATTCGGCGCGACCAGCCTCTTTATCGGCACAATGCGCGATTTCAATGAAGGCGATGATGTCAAAGCCATGAATCTCGAGCATTATCCGGGCATGACCGAAAAGCAGCTCGAAAAAATCGTTGCCGAAGCGCAGCAGCAATGGCCGATTATCGATGCGCTGGTCGTGCATCGCGTGGGGGATATTCTGCCTAATGAGCCCATCGTGCTGGTGGCGGTCTGGACATCACACCGCGGCGATGCGTTTGATGCGAGCCGGTATATTATGGAAGCGCTAAAGTCGAAAGCGCCTTTCTGGAAAAAGGAAGTTTTAAAGTCGGAGGATCAGCGCTGGGTCGAGAAGAATACCGACGGTTATAAGCGCTGAAAGGTGACCGAATAGTTTGTGGGGGCGCTGCTGCCGCCCCCTCTGTATAGCAAATAACAACGTTTAGAAGTGCGGTTTCTTCTTGGCTGCTTTATAACGTTCTATGCTTGACATGATTTCTTCCCGAGCTTCTTCCAGGCCAAACCAGCCTTCAATTTTGACCCATTTGCCCGGTTCCAGATCTTTGTAGTGCTCAAAGAAATGCGCGATTTTGGCTAATTTACTTTCGGGAATGTCTTCGTAGGTCTTGACACGGTTGTAGAACGGCGTCAGTTTTTCCACCGGCACGGCCAGTACCTTGGCATCCGCTCCCGCTTCATCAGTCATTTTCATGACACCAATAGGACGGCAGCGCACCACGCAACCACTTAACAACGGTGCGGGCGTAATCACCAGAACATCAACCGGATCACCGTCATCTGAAAGACTATGCGGAACATAGCCGTAGTTGGTCGGGTACTGCATCGACGTGCCCATGAAGCGGTCAACCATCAGTGCGCCGGTCTCTTTATCGACTTCATACTTGACCGGGTCGCTATAGGCAGGTATTTCAATGACAACATTAATATCGTTCGGAAGATCTTTTCCAGACGAAACGCTCATTAGTGACATGCTTGTCCTCTTTAGTAGATTATCAAATCATGACATTATATCAGTTGTTACCAGCTTTTTTAGAGGAATACCTGCATGCAGGGACAATTAAGAAAAATGCATACCCAACTGGACAATCCGGTTCGGTATGAATTGCCGTTAACGGATCGGCTGATTTCATTAAATCCGCTGATCGGCAAGCCGATCAAACTTACCTATACCGGCAGGATTTTTTGCGTGCATTGCGGCAGGCAGACCAAAAAAAGTTTTAGCCAAGGTTATTGCTATCCCTGTTTTATCACGTTAGCGCAGTGCGATATGTGTATTGTGAAACCGGAAACCTGCCATTTCGAGGCAGGCACCTGCAGGGAGCCGGCATGGGCGGCCGAATTTTGTTTTCAGCCGCATATCGTTTACCTGGCCAACTCCTCCGGCATCAAAGTGGGCATTACGCGTCAGAGTCAGATCCCGACGCGTTGGATCGATCAGGGTGCCGTACAGGCCTTGCCGATTTTTAAAGCACAGTCGCGCTATATTTCCGGCCTGGTTGAGGTAGCCATCGCCAGACATGTCAGCGACAAGACCAGCTGGCAGCAGATGTTGAAAAATCATGCCGAGCCGGTTGATCTGGCCGCCAAACGCGATGAACTGATCGGCGTGTGTAAAACGGAACTGGCTGAGATAAACGAGCGCTTCGGCTCACAGGCGATTGAATTTCTGGCGCATGAGCAAGCGGTCGATATTCATTATCCGGTCGACAATTATCCGGTAAAGGTCAAATCCTTCAATCTTGATTCGCAATCCGAAGTTGCAGGCGTTCTGCATGGCATTAAAGGCCAGTATCTGATACTGGACACAGGCGTCATTAATATTCGGAAATTTTCCGGTTACGAGGTCGAGTTTACTGCAGAATAAGCCCATCGGCTTTAAGCCGGTAATGGAGTCGCCCCGGATGGCGATCAGAAATGCATGGGACGTGCTCGTACGGGCGGCTTGAGCCGTGCAGGCATTGGCGCGAACCGAAATATTTATACCCGTAAAGCCAGCCAGTGCTGGGCACGATGCACCCAGGGCGAAACCGCAGGCCGTATAAAATAGCGCTGAGAGACGCGAGCAGGGCAGAGAGAACGCACCATTGTGCGAGCGACAGGTTAAGCGGAATAGTGTTCAGCAGAGTCTGTCTTTACCAAATAACCACGGAAAGCCCGGTTTCCGTGGTTATCGGTATGTACTTGCTTCCTTGCCTTTCAAGAAAGGCAAGGACAAGCTAGACGGAAAAGTCAGCCAGCTTTTTAGCGATCATCTGTTTTTTCATGGTCACATAATCCGGCAGGCCGTTTTTATAAGGCGGATAATCTTCGCCCATGATCAAGGGTTGCAGATAACGGCGGCACGCTTCGGTAATGCCGAACCCGTCGTCCGAAATAAATTCGGCCGGCATCATTTTCTCAACGTTGGCGACATCCTTGAGCTCGGCATGGCCTACGTGCCATTGGTAAGGCGAGTCCGATGTCCTGACGATAGTGGGCATGACCGCCGACTTGCCGGAGATAGCCAGTTCCACTGCGGCTTTGCCCATGGCATAAGCCTGGTCCACATCGGTTTTCGAAGCGATATGGCGCGCCGCTCGTTGCAGATAATCGGCAACCGCCCAGTGATACTTATAGCCCAATGCCTCTTTGACAATATTGGCGACTACTGGCGCCGCGCCGCCCAATTGGGCATGGCCGAACGCGTCGGTGCCGCCGGCCTCGGCCAGAAACTTGCCGTCGGCGCCTTTCACGCCTTCCGAGACAACGACAGAACAGTAGCCATGCGCTTTAACTTTTTCATCGACCTTGGCCAGAAACTTGGCCTGATCAAACTTGACTTCGGGAAACAGGATAATCAGCGGGATGTCGTTGTCGGCATCGGCCGCCAGTCCGCCTGCCGCGGCGATCCAGCCGGCATGGCGCCCCATGACTTCCAGGACGAAAACCTTCGTAGACGTGGAGCACATGGAGGCCACGTCGAAGCTGGCTTCGCGCATTGAAACGGCGATGTACTTGGCGACAGAGCCGAAGCCCGGACAGGTATCGGTAATGGGCAAGTCATTGTCCACGGTTTTGGGCACGCCGACACAAGTGATCGGGTAACCCAACTGGTCGCCCAACTGAGAAACTTTATAGGCGGTATCCTGAGAATCACCGCCGCCGTTATAGAAGAAGTAACCGATATTGTGCGCTTTAAAGACTTCGATCAGGCGCTCGTACTCGGCCTTGTTTTGTTCCAGGCTCTTCAGTTTGTAGCGGCAGGAACCGAAGCCGCCGGCCGGCGTGTGTCTTAATGCGGCAATGGCGGCGTCCGATTCAAGGCTGGTATCGATCAACTCTTCCTTTAAAGCGCCGATAATGCCATTGTAGCCGGCATAGACCGTGCCTATCTTGTCGGGATGCTGCCGAGCGGTTTCTATAACTCCGCATGCGCTGGCGTTAATGACAGACGTAACTCCCCCTGACTGGGCATAGAAAGCATTTTTTATTGACATTTTATCGATTCCTTATGTGAGTGCGTGATTTTTAGAACAATAATGGATTGTCATAGGCTAGACAAGCATTAAACCGTACAGTCAATATCAAAATTGATATTGCGCAATTATAGAGTCGAATTTTCCTGCGCCCTATTAGGATATTCGACCGCAGGCGTTTATTAAACACAAGCATATACGCATCTATACGCACTTTAGCTGAGGCGGTCAAAGAGTTATAGTGTTGGATGTTAAACGGCATAAAAAAACGATCCGTAATTTAACATCAGGTCAAAATTACAATTTGATTAAGAACCGAGTAAAATAGTCCAGATTATCTTGACGGAATAAGACAATATCAGTAGTTTATGCAACTTTTTTCAAAATAATACCGGCGACATCGGGCCTGAATTTTGAAAAACGAATATAATCGGCTTGAATCGAAAGTCCTATTAAGTTTATTGAGGAAATTAGCGTGGAGCTAAATGGCGCACAAATCGTAATTCAGAGTCTCAAAGACGAAGGCGTGGAATATATTTTTGGCTATCCTGGTGGAGCGGTATTGCATTTATATGATGCCATTTTCCAGCAGGACGACGTCAAACACATTCTGGTCCGGCATGAACAGGCGGCAACCCATGCTGCCGACGGCTATGCCCGTGCAACCGGAAAGCCCGGCGTGGTGCTGGTGACTTCCGGACCGGGCGCGACCAACGCCGTAACCGGTATTGCCACCGCTTATCTGGATTCGATTCCGCTGGTCGTCATTTCCGGTCAGGTATCATCGCCGGTGATTGGCAGCGACGCCTTCCAGGAAGTCGACATGGTCGGCATTACCCGGCCGTGCGTGAAGCATAATTTCCTGGTCAAGGACGTGAACAAGCTGGCCGAGACCATCAAAAAGGCGTTTTACGTAGCGACCACAGGACGCCCAGGGCCGGTCGTCATCGATATACCCAAGGATATCACCGATCCCAAAATCAAGGTTCCTTACAAATATCCCAAAAAAGTCACGATGCGTTCCTACAACCCGGCCGTAGCTGGGCACAAAGGCCAGATCAAAAAGGCCGTGGATCTGCTGCTGGACGCTGAAAAACCGATGATTTATTCAGGCGGCGGCGTCGTGCTGGGCGAGGCCAGCAAGGAACTGACGAAACTGGCCCACCTACTGGGCTATCCGGTCACTAATACCTTGATGGGGCTGGGCGCGTTTCCCGCGACAGACAAGCAGTTCGTCGGCATGCTGGGCATGCATGGCACCTATGAGGCCAATATGGCCATGCACGAGAGCGATGTGATCATCGCAATCGGCGCGCGCTTCGATGACCGTGTCACCGGCAAGCTTGATCAGTTCTGCCCGTACGCCAAGATTATCCATATCGATATCGACCCGGCGTCTATCTCCAAGACCGTTAAAGTCGATGTGCCCATCGTCGGCGATGTGAAGCCGGTGCTGGAACAAATGCTGGAAATGATCAAGGAAAGCGACAAGAAGCCGGACAAGAAGAAACTGGAAAGCTGGTGGAATCAGATCGAGAAATGGCGAGCCGTCAAGTGCCTGGAATACGACAGAGGCAGCGCCATCATCAAGCCCCAGTATGTGATCGAGCAGCTTTATGAAGTGACCAGAGGCGATGCATACATCACCTCGGATGTAGGGCAGCATCAAATGTATGCGGCTCAGTATTATCATTTCGACAAGCCGCGCCGCTGGATCAACTCCGGCGGTCTGGGCACGATGGGATTCGGCTTGCCGGCCGCGATCGGCGTCAAACTGGCCTTTCCCGAAGCCGATGTGGCCTGCGTTACGGGCGAAGCCAGCATCCAGATGTGCATCCAGGAATTATCGACGGCGCTGCAGTACAATACGCCGGTCAAAATCGTCAACCTGAACAACCGCTACATGGGCATGGTGCGCCAGTGGCAGGAGTTCACGTATGAAAGCCGCTATTCGCATTCCTATATGGACACGATTCCCGATTTCGTGAAACTGGCCGACGCCTATGGCCATGTCGGCATGCGCATCGACAAACCGGAAGAAGTGCGGCCGGCGCTGGAGCAAGCCTTTGCGATGAAAGACCGCACGGTGTTCCTGGACATCATAACCGACCGGACCGAGAACGTTTATCCGATGATCGAAGCCGGCAAAGGCCATCATGACATGAAACTGAGAGTAGCACCGGGAACACCGACCGACAGGGAACTGGCATAATGAGACATATTATTTCGATACTGATGGAAAATGAGGCCGGCGCATTATCGCGCGTTGCCGGCCTGTTTTCAGCGCGCGGCTATAACATTGAGTCGCTGACCGTAGCGCCGACGGAAGAACCCAGCCTGTCCAGAATGACATTGGTCACGCGCGGCAGTGATGACATCATCGAGCAGATCACCAAACAGCTCAACAAGCTGATCGATGTGGTCAAGCTGATCGATCTGGCTGAGTCCTCGCACATTGAACGCGAACTGATGATGGTGAAAGTCAAAACCACGGATCAGACGCGCGGAGAAATCATAAACCTGACCGATATCTTCCGCGGCCGCATCATCGATGTGACGCCGACATCCTATGTGGTTGAAATGACCGGTACGTCGGATAAACTGGATGCATTCATTGCGGCGATTGACTCAGGCAATATTATTGAAGTCGTGCGCTCCGGTCCGACCGGCATTTCGCGCGGCGAGAAAGGACTGCACCTGTAGTTCTGCTTTGGTTATTCAGAATCCGGTCAGCCGGTTCTGGTTTGAAATTTTAAAAACTTAAAACATAGGAAAACTTATGCAAGTTTATTACGACAAAGATGCTGATCTTTCAATCATCAGAAGTAAAAAAGTAGCCATCATCGGTTACGGTTCACAAGGTCATGCCCATGCCAACAACTTAAAAGATTCCGGCGTTGAAGTTGTCGTAGGCTTGCGTGCAGGCTCTGCCTCGGTTGCGAAAGCGCAGAATGCCGGTTTGACCGTTAAAGACGTGCCTGAAGCCGTTGCCGGCGCTGACGTGGTCATGATCCTGACGCCTGACGAGTTCCAGTCTCAACTGTATAAAGCCGAAATTGAGCCGAACATCAAACAGGGCGCAGCATTGGCTTTCGCACACGGTTTTGCGATTCTTTACAACCAGATTGCACCACGCGCCGATCTGGACGTGATCATGATCGCGCCTAAAGCGCCGGGCCATACCGTGCGTTCAGAATTTGTCCGTGGGGGCGGCATCCCTGACCTGATCGCTGTGCATCAGGACGCATCAGGCAAAGCCAAAGACATCTGTCTGTCATACGCATCGGCCATCGGCGGCGGCCGTTCAGGCATCATCGAAACGACCTTCCGCGACGAAACCGAAACCGACCTGTTCGGCGAACAGGCAGTATTGTGCGGCGGCGCCGTTGAACTGGTCAAAGCCGGTTTTGAAACGCTGGTTGAAGCCGGCTACGCGCCTGAAATGGCCTACTTTGAGTGTCTGCACGAATTGAAGCTGATCGTCGACCTGATGTACGAAGGCGGCATCGCCAACATGAACTACTCGATCTCCAACAATGCCGAGTATGGCGAGTATGTGACAGGCCCGCAAGTCATCAACGAAGAAAGCCGCTGGGCGATGCGCGAAGCCCTGAAAAACATCAGAAACGGCGAATACGCCAAGAAATTCATCCTGGAAGGCATGACCGGCTATCCTGAAATGACAGCCAAACGCCGCCTGAATGCAGAGCATCCGATCGAAGTTGTCGGTGCAAAACTGCGCAGCATGATGCCTTGGATCAAAGCCAACCAGATCGTTGATAAAACCAAAAACTGATCAAATTCAGTTTAACTGTTTTAAAAAGCCCGTTTTATACGGGCTTTTTTTTGCTTTCAGGTTTAGGTTGTATAAAAGATATTGTTAGCCTTTGGCGCAAATCACCTGCTTTTCACCAGATCGCTTTGCGCCTGCATGACCTGCTTGATGGGTTTGTAGTCGTCCGGGTTTGCATCGATCACCGGCTGATCTTTGCGGCATTCCACGCCCTTGGGTGCGGCGATATGCTCTTAAAGCGACACTTGCTTTTTCGCCGTCGTTGTTGACATGATTTACACGGTGCCGCGGCTGCAACTGCAAAAACTTTCCTCGTTGCCCAGTCAGAGGACGATAAACGATTTGGTGTCCTTGCGGGTTACCAATACGTCTTTGCCATAATGACGTTCACGGCTGACGTAGTTGTGGTGGCAATTCACTGCCGCCGACTAAGGTCGGTTAAAGATTGGCCGCACCCCAGCTTTCATAACGCGACCGATGCGGTTCGTACCTCACCGCATATATGGACTCCTCGATTATTGCATCCTACGCGCTGAGGTCATGAAGCTGCGAAGGGCTTGTTCTGATCCCACATAAACATGCTGATGCTTCGCCAGAATGGGGAAAATATAACGCCATTCATCATCACTGAGTACCAGTCGATTCGCCATTGCTCAAAAAATGGCGCAATTTCTCTGAAACTCGTGGTAAATGTCAACACAACCTAGCATACTGGGACCAACATTAGGATAAATGCCTGTGTCAGTCTTCCGCCGCTTCTGCAAATGTGCCTCAAGTTACATTTGTTATATGTTTTGGTTACCGACCCCGAAACCATATCAGGTATACCAAAGTAGTTACTGGCAGCACTGTACAGACCGCCAACAAATATCTTTCAAAGCTTTTAAATCCTTTAAAAGCAAAAATCCCAAGCAGAATGATACTCCAGAAAGTGCCTAGTGCTGAAAGAAGGAGAACATAAAAAAGATCAACGCTTGCGCTTTTCAGCATAGATATAATAAATAAAAAAATGACAGTATCTAAAAAAACGAGGCAAGCAAGACCCAGATAGGCTAGAGCGAACACAAATTTATTCACGAAGCTTTTAGATCCTGTGAGGGCAAAAATCACAAGCAGAATGACACTCCAGATAGCGCCTAGCGCTGAAAGATAGAGAACATTAAGAAGATCAACTCCTGCACTCAGCGTAAATATAATGAATAAAAAAATGACAGTATCTAAAAAGACGAGACCAGCAATACCCAGATAGGCCAGAGCGAACATAAATTTATTCAGAAAGTGCAAATTATTTTCCATAGGTCCGACGCGAACGGTTTTAAAAAAGCAGATCAAATCTGATATTGTCTAGTTGAGGTTCAGCCCTAATTTGTAAGAGTGTGATTACCGAGGGGAACTGACGGACTAATTACCGAGGGACTTTGTCGCTACAGCTTAACCATTGACTGATAAACTTGCAATGAAGTTATCATCGCTAGGCGACCGCGAGCGATGATTTCGCTCTTTGCCTCCTTAAGGCGCTGGTGCTCATGTTTTCTCTTACCCAGACATTCCAGACGCCAACTGGTAAGGCGCAATCCGTAGGGCGCAATACGCTAGCGCGTAGGATGCGGTGAGTTACGAACCGCATCGATCGAGAAGCACGCAGGATGCGAAGGCAGGAATAACATCCTATATCGTTAGTAACAACCGTTAGCAAAGGAGAAAATAAAATTATACAAAGGGAATTCTATTTGGTTCCTGAGGACATCTTCCGCTTGGGCAACTCCAACGACCCTAAGCTTTCCAATGTCCGTTCAAGAGGCGTGGACACCACCACAATCAATGAATCTTGATGGTGATCGCGGAACGGCAAGGACATCAGCGTCTTTGATAAAGAAGGAATTATATAGTCGCCGATGAACAGATGGGTGTGGCGATTTGTGTCTAATACAGCGTTTCCTCTTGGGCTCAAGCTTGTTCAAGATAAGCCGCACCATTACTGTATAGCTCCCTCTCAAAATATGCCCATAGACAAATACAAAGGTCTGCTCGAGGAGTTGGCACTCAAGGCAAAACGTGTATTTAAGAAAGAAGGTCAACTTGCATGAAATCGCTGCAACTTAATTTGGTAGAGTCGGATGTTCGACTTATTCTTGAGGCGCTTCACGAGTTGGAAGCAAAGTGGGCAGCCATCTGTAAAGCTTCCGATGATGAAGACGAAGTTGCTGAATACGGGAATGATTTGATCGAGCTTCGGCTATTGCTCAAAACCACAGAAGCCCAAGCGGTCGACATCTTCGGTGACGGAGTGAAGAATTTCAGCATAGAGTCGCTGTAATTGCTGACCAAGCCGCGCACCGGTGGAGAAATCTCCACTTTCGTTCTGGTTTTCCACCGGTGATGATAACGTTATGTTTGCTTAACAAAGATAGGATGCGGTTCGTGTCTTACAGCATCTATACACGCTATCACTCCATTTTTTATAAGGCGCCCTACAATCATTCAATCAATAGGAGCCGCCCTATATCACCTTCATCGAACCGAAAGTTTAATGAGGGTACAGTCACGCAACTATAGCCAGTCTCTGGATCGGGGTCGCATAGTTCAAGGCCGCCACTGTTGACGTTGAACAGGGATTCCCACATGCTGCTAGGCTGCATAAAGAATTGGGCGATGGCGTCGCCTTGATGAAATGCCGGGACATGGAAGTGAAGCGCCGCTTTGCCTCTTTTGCCGTCATGCCAGAAGATTGCATTGAGCGCACCGTCTACTGGAGCATAACCCAAGCTGGAGGTGATAGACTTGAAAGGCGAGTCCTTCAGGGGAACGTTCACGATCAGCTGCCCCTCGCCGGTTAAGTCGTTCATCTCCCGCTGATAGCTGATTTTTTTATTGAATTTAATGGGCATGTCGGCCTCCAGCAAGCTCCCCGCATACGGAGCATCATCCGAGTACATGGCGAGCGTATAGAAATGGAAGGCTCCGGGGATATTGACTCCAGCATCTACTGCTACGGAAGGTTCTTTCACCAATATGGTTACATCAATTGCCACCCGATTATTTTTGCTGGGTTTCCTGGTATCTACTGTCGGATCTAAACCGCGAAAATTGACGATTACCACGATTCCTTGATCTTCTCTACCGATCCCGAAGCTCGAGGCAGGAACGATTTCGTATCCGGCTGGCAGGAGTGGAAGTAGCTTGGAAGCGCTGACCGGAATCAAGTTATCAACTTCCTGTCCCAGAGAAATACCATATGTATGGAGGACTTTCACATCGGCTTGAGACTCATGGCTCAGGACGAGCAGCCCAAGCGCAGCCAGATAGCCAACCAGCCCTTTTTTTATTAGCTTGGGCACGAGATCCATACATTTCATCTTACTTTTAAAAAATAAGTGTTTCATCTTTGATCTCCTATAAGTATGAGTGCACGTTAATGTGAAAAGTAATTGTGATCAGCTAAAGCAGAACTGGTCTAACTAACACTTACAATATTTTCATGTATTACCATGTTCAGTCCTTTAATAACCATAAAATGGTGATCAAAAAATCAATTAACTGTATATTTTCTGGACTGAAATGCTCTTACGTTTTGAATGTCATGAAACTGCCGGCTATCTCATAGTGTTTGCCTGATGATGCGGAACTTTATGTCAGGTCAAACTCAGAATTTTTACCCCTGAGACATGGCATTTCAGCGCCAAATAGCAGCGCATAGGATACGGTTTATGTCCCACCGCATCCATCGCGCTATTAAAACGCTATTAAAAGGCAAGTTCCCGGCAACTTTATTGAGGAAACTTTAATTAAAGAAGGTCAGTCTTCAAACAAGCGAGTTTTCGGCAGGCAAAAAAAAGGCGGTTAAAAAAACCGCCTCAGAAAAAATACATTAGGAAGATATAACGCAACTTTCAGCTATCAGGCTCCGATAGAGCCTTAAAAGTTAGGTTAATAATAGCAGCGGATATGGCAAATAAAAATGTGACATATTGTCGCAGTAGAATTAGAGGTGGATTTTAAGACGTAAGACCGGTAAATTTACTAACCAAAATATAATTATCTAGCGCACATTTTTAATGTCAATGCTCTCGCACGTTTCGCCCAAATCGGAAATTTCTGCCCGACAAAATCTGAAGTGGATCTTCATCCTCAGGAATCTGATGATCGTCAGTGAGGGTGGGCTTGTTTTTTTATCCATCTACGGGCTTAATATCCGCCTGCCGCAGGAGCAGTTATGGCTGGTGATACTCTCGATCGCGGCCGTCAATCTCTATACCTGGATGCGCTTGAAGACGGATGACCCGGTTACCGAACTGGAAATTTTCTCACAGCTGGCTATCGATGTCTTCGGGATCGCATCCTTGCTGTATCTGACCGGCGGCGCATCGAACCCGATCATCTGGATGTTTCTGCTGCCGCTGATTATTACCGCGATCATGCTGCCGCAGTCCTATGCCTGGTATATGGTGATTTTGACCACTTCCATGTACACGATATTGATTGGCTACAATATTCCTTTGCCTTCGATAGAGCCGCACATGCCCAATCCGGACCTGATGCCTCCGGAGATGGCGCATTACGACACACTGCAGAAAATGCATGCCATGAGCGACAAGCATTACTTCAATCTGCATATGTTCGGGATGTGGTTTGGTTTTGTATTCAGTGCCGGCCTGGTTGCGTTCTTTGTCGTCGAACTGGCTAAAACAATGAGAAATCAGGAGCGGTATCTGGCTGAAGCGCGCGAAAACGCATTAAGGGACGAGCGCGTCGTGTCATTGGGCACGCTGGCAGCCAGCGCGGCCCACGACATGGGCACGCCATTGGGCACGATTGCCATCGTCGCTCACGAACTGGAGCAGGAGTATCCGATCCATCGTTTTCCTGATTTGCACGAGAAAGTGCTGATCATGAAGCAACAGATTGAGCGTTGCAAAGAAGCGCTGTCGGTCATGTCGGCCTCGGCCGGCGAAATGCGCGCCGAATCGGGCAGGGTTATGCTGCTGACCGACTATCTCGACAACGTGCTCAACCAATGGCGCACGCATAAGCCCGGTGCGAAATTGAATTTTTTCATTGATCCCCATGTAGCTGCGGACGCTGAAATCATTGCCGAGCGCACGCTGACGCATTCGATCATCAACATCCTGAACAATGCGGCCGAGGCGTCTCCGGCTGAACTGGGCGTTGAATTTCATGCAGCCTGGGACAGGCATCATGCCCATATCAGAATTCGTGATTATGGCCCCGGTCTGCCGCCGGAATTGATAGAACTGGCAGGCAAGCAGCCCGTCATCAGCAAGACGCGCGGCCTGGGGGTCGGGTTATTTTTGACTTATTCCACGATCAATCGCTTAGGCGGTAAAATTAATTTTTATAATGTCGAATCAGGCGGTGCCTGCGTAGAAATCACACTGCCCCTTTTGAATATCGAGGATAACGATGACAACCCAGGATATTGATAAACCGCGCCTGCTGCTCGTTGATGATGACGAGACTTTTTGCAATGTCCTCAAGAGCGCTTTGCAAAAAAGAAATTATGAAGTGCTGGTGGCCAATGATGTAAAAAGCGGCATCATGCTGGCCGAACAAAATCTGCCGGAATATGCCGTGATTGATTTGCGCATCGGCCATGAATCCGGTCTGGAGCTGGTCAAGAAACTGATTTCTCTGGATGACAATACGCAGATTGTGATGCTGACCGGCTTCGCCAGCATTGCTACCGCCGTTGAGGCCATCAAGCTCGGCGCCGTGCATTATTTGACCAAGCCGGCCAATGCCGATGAAATCGTGAGCGCCTTGCACAAAAACGAAGGCGACTCGTCGGTATCGATCAGCGAAACGCCTTTGTCGGTAAAGCGCCTGGAGTGGGAACACCTGCAGAAAGTCCTGATGCAGCATGACGGCAATATATCGGCCGCGGCCAGAGCCCTGCACATGCACCGGCGCACATTGCAAAGGAAGCTGGAGAAGCGGCCGGTGCGGGAATAGCTTTATCGGCCGTTATTTTTCAAGGCCGCTTTCGCCTCATTCCAGAAAGCGTCCAGTTCGGCCAGCTCGCAGTCCCGCAGATCGCGGCCCGATGCCTGGACCTGTTGCTCTATATATTGAAAGCGCCTGGAGAATTTTTTCGTGCTCTCCTTGAGCGCGATTTCGGGATTGACCTTTAAATGCCGCGCCAGATTCACGGCTACTAGCAGCAAGTCGCCGACTTCCTCCTGGATATGCGCCTGATCGCCGGAATGCCAGGCTTCCTTGACTTCGTTCAGCTCTTCCATGACTTTATCGAAAACCGGCAGCACCTCGGGCCAGTCGAAGCCGTGGCTGGCGGCGCGGTTCTGGATTTTCTCGCACTGCACCAGAGCCGGCAGATTGACCGCCACGCCCGATAAAACGCTGTCCTGCTCCGCGGCCTTGTTTTTCTGCTGTCGTTCCAGGGCTTTCGCCTGTTCCCAAGCCTGTTTGCGTTCCTCATCGCTGGTAAACACCGCATCCGAAAAAACATGGGGATGCCGGCGCACCAGTTTCTCGCAGATCGCCGCCGCGACCTGCTCGAAATCGAACAGGCCGCGTTCCTCGGCGATGCGGGAATGGAAAACCACCTGCAGCAATAGGTCGCCCAGTTCCGAGCGCAGATCATCCAGATCATTGCGCTCTATCGCATCGGCGACTTCGTAAGCTTCTTCGATCGTATAAGGGATCAGACTGTAAAAATCCTGTTTGACGTCCCACTCGCAGCCGTGTTCCGGGTGGCGCAGGCGGGACATGATGTCCAACAGGTTTTGCGTATTTTTCAGCATGAGGCGTAATTAAAGTGAGGAACCGAAATTCTCGCGATATTTTTCCCTGAACGCATCCATGTCAAAGGCATGATTCTGGGTGCCGTGATGTTCGATTTTGATCGCGCCCATTAACGAGGCGATGCGTCCGGTCATTTCCCAGTCCATCTCGTTCATCAAGCCGTACAACAGCCCGGCGCGATAGGCATCGCCACAGCCGGTAGGGTCGAGCACGGCTTTGGGTTTTGCGGCAGGAATGTTGATGCATTCGCCGCCGGTGTAAATCTTGGAGCCATTGGCGCCCAGCGTGACAATCAACGCTTCGACACGTTCGGCGATTTGCTCCAGCGACAGGCCGGTACGTTGTTGCATCAATTCGGATTCATAATCGTTCAGCGTGACCCAGGTGGCCAGATCCAGAAATCTGGTCAATTCCTCGCCGTTAAACATCGGCATGCCCTGGCCCGGGTCGAAGATAAACGGGATGTTCAGTTCGGCGAACTGCGCGGCATGCAACTGCATGCCTTCCTTGCCGTCCGGCGCCACGATGCCGATGCAGATGTCGCGGTCCACGGGTACGGAGTTCAGATGCGAGAAGTTCATTGCGCCCGGATGAAAGGCCGTGATCTGGTTGTCGTCTTGGTCGGTCGTGATGTAGGCTTGACCGGTATAATGGCCATCCAGAATCTGGATGAATTCGCTGGACAGGCTGTTCTGGCACATCCATTGCGCATACGGCTCGAAATCATGGCCGACCGTCGCCATCGGCAACGGCTCTTCGCCCAGCAGTTTCAGATTATAGGCAATGTTGCCGGCGCAACCGCCGAATTCACGGCGCATCACAGGAACCAGAAACGATACGTTAAGGATATGGACTTTTTCGGGCAGAATATGGTTTTTAAACTTATCATGGAAAACCATGATGGTATCGTAAGCCATTGATCCGCATATCAGTGCGCTCATTGTGTTCCTCTTATATTAAAATTAAAGTCCAGGTGACTGCTGCCCAAACCAGCGACAGCATAACCGCGGCAGAACCAATATCCTTGGCTCTGCCGGATAATTCGTGGTGTTCGAGCCCGACTCGGTCGACGACGGCCTCTACCGCTGAATTCAATAGCTCCACCAGCATGACCAGCACGATACTGCCGATCAGCAGCAGTTTTTCGACAGTGGTTTCTCCCAGCCAGACCGCCAGCGGTGTAGTGATGACAAACAGGAGTACTTCCTGCCTGAAGGCTTCTTCATGTGTCCAGGTCGCTTTAAAGCCGGCAGCAGAAAAGAAGCATGCGTTTATCAGCCGTTGAAGGCCTTTTGCATTTTGATTCGCCATTATGTTTCGTTAAGTGATCAAAAACCGCCAATGATACACAATCTGTGGGGGAGTTTGGTTACAAACAGCGTAATAAACCGCTCAAACTCTGTACGATTTAAGAAAACCCACGGAAAGTCAAAAGCTTGCAGTTTATATAAACGCGTTATTCGCAAACTTATCCACAGATTTTGTGCATAACTGGCGGGCCGGTTTACTCTTCAATCGACTGACGATAAGCCTCGGCATCCATTAATCGATCCAGATCGGACAGATCATCCGCTTTAACGCAAAAAAGCCAGGCCTGATAAGCATCGTCATTAACCTGTTCAGGTTCATCAGTCAGGGCGGCATTGACGGCGACAATCTCGCCGGCAACCGGACTGAATATATCCGATGCGGTTTTGACTGACTCCACGACTGCGCACTGCTCCTGGACGGCTACTTTGCGCCCCAATTCAGGCAGCTCGATATAAACCAGATCGCCCAATTCTCCCTGGGCAAAATCCGTTATGCCGACACGCACTACATTGTCGTTTTCCAGCAGCGCCCATTCATGGGTTTTGGCATATTTCAGGTTTTCCGGCAAATCACTCATGTTCATCTCTCAAAGTAGTGTTTACGTAGCTTGTATTGTTGATTTCAAGGATAACGCGCTATTTTTTAAAAACAACAAAAAAATTCATTTATCCGATACGCTGGCCTTATAATTCGGACAATCTCTACAAGGCCCATCAATTCCATGCTTTTCCCTGCCAGATTCAACACACATTTAATAGCCGTTTTTTTTGCTGTCGGTATTTTCCCCGTCTTTGCCGATGATGACGATAACCGGATTCAGCCTGCACAGGCTACAGCAGGGCAGGCGGCCGTGGTCCTCAGCGATGAAGCGCAGAAATTGTCCGGCCTGGAGTCCATAACGCTGGCTGCTTCGAATTACCGGCCCGAATTCGCCGCATACGGGAAGGCCGTCGCCATCCAGCCGTTGCTGGCGCTGCGCAGCCAGTATCTGGTCGCGTTAGCCGAACAGAAAAGCGCGGCGGCAAAATTCAAGCTGGCCGAGCAGAGCATCAAGCGTCAGCAGGACTTATACAGTAATGACATCGCCTCAAAACGCAGCCTGCAAAATCAGCAATCGCAATGGCAAACCGACAGGGCCCTGTTGGATGCCTCGCAGTTCCGCATCAAGGCGATTTACGATGAAGCCCTGATCAACTGGGGCAAGGAATTGGCCGATTGGGTTCTGTCGCCCGATGGGGACAAGCTGGCGCCTTTTTTATCGGGCCGGCAAAGCCTGCTTTTAATCACGCTGCCGGCCAACAGCCATTTGACCGATGGCGTTAAGGAAATTTACATTGAACCGTCAGGCATTCGCAGCAAAGCCGTTAAAGCCACGCTCATATCGGCCGCGCCGCAAATCGACGGTGCGGTTCAGGGCGAAAGCTACTTCTTTCAGGCCGATAGCGGCCGCATCAGGCCCGGCATGCGCGTCGCGGCCTGGATCACGCAACAGGATGAGGACCGGGCCGGCGTGATGATTCCCAAATCGGCATTGATCTGGCATCTGGATCAGGCGTTTGTTTATATCAAGACCGATAAGGACCGTTTCAGCCGCCGTCCTGTCACACATTTCGTGTCCACAGTTGACGGTTATTTCATCGGCGACGGCATTGGGCCTGGTGAGGAACTGGTGACGACGGGGGCGCAAATGCTGTTGTCGGAAGAAATGCGCGGACAGATTCCCGATGAGGATGATGATTAGTTAGTCTATCCATGCTGTTCATTCGGCCGCCAGTCGGCTGAAAATCGTGTGTAATCGGGAATATTAAAAATCATGCTGGCCGCTCTCGTCCGTTTTTCCATCCGTTTCCATGGCATCGTCATCGCCCTTGCCGTCTTAATCCTGCTGTATGGCGGTTATCGCTTTTCTACGGCGGGGCTCGATATTTTTCCGGCCTTTTCGCCCAAACAGGTCGTCATTCAAACCGAATCGCCGGGTCTGTCTTCCGAGCAGGTCGAGGTGCTGGTGACGCAGCAGATTGAAATGGCGATCAGCGGCCTGATCGGCATGGAATCGGTGCGCTCCGAATCGATTCAGGGGCTGTCGATTGTGACGGCGATCTTCAACGAAGACAGCGATATCTACCGCAACCGGCAATTGGTTGGCGAGAGGCTGGCCAGCTTGTCGGGAAGGTTGCCGCAAGGCATAGGCACGCCCGTGGCAATTCCGCTGTCTTCGTCGTCAGCCACAGTGCTGACGATCGGCTTAAGCTCCGACAGCAAAGGCTTGATGGCCCTGCGCAGCTTGGTTGATTGGACGCTCGTGCCGCGTCTCCTGTCCGTGCCCGGGGTTGCCGATGTCAATGTGTTCGGCGGCGAGGTCGCGCAATTGCAGATTCAGGTCGATCCCGTGCAACTGCACCGCTTCAATCTGGCGCTCGACGATATCATTCAGGCCGCTTCACAAGCGGGCAACATTCAGGGCGGCGGTTTCGTCGAAAACGACAGCCAGCGTTTTACATTACAGGTGACCGGGCAGCCCGTCACGCCCGAACAATTCGCCAAAATTCTCGTCAAACGCGATCAGGAGCGCAATATTACGCTCGGCGAAGTGGCCAGGATCGCCTACGCGCCGGAGCCGCCCATCGGCGCAGCGCAGATCATGGGCAAGCCCGGCATTGTCATGATGGTGATTGGCCAATACGGCGCCAACACCCTGTCCGTGTCCAGGCAGGTGGAACAGGCGCTGAAAGAGTTCGAGCCTATTTTCAGCAAACAGGCCATTACGTTCCATTCGCATCTGTTCCGGCCTGCCGACTACATCGAAACGTCGCTGTCCAATTTGTCGGGGCATTTGCTGATCGGCGGCTTGTTTGTGGTCATTATTCTGTACCTGTTCCTGTTTAATTTCCGCACGGCGTTTATTTCGGCGCTGGCCATTCCGTTGTCGCTGATCAGCGCCGTCATCGTTCTGCTGGAAGCCGGGGTCAATCTCAATATCATGGTGCTCGGCGGCCTGGCGATTGCCTTGGGCGAGGTCGTCGATGACGCCATCATCGACACCGAGAATATTTTCCGGCGCTTGCGCGAGAACCGTTTGTCGGACCGGCCGCTGCCTGTGGCCGATGTCGTTTACCAAGCCTCGCTGGAAGTGCGCAGTTCGGTCGTTTATGCGAGTTTTATCGTGGCACTGGTGTTTGTGCCGCTGCTGGCCTTGAACGGTGTAGCAGGGCGCTTGTTTGCGCCGCTGGGTTATTCCTACATTCTGGCGATTCTGATGTCGCTGCTGGTGGCGCTGACCTTGACGCCGGCCTTGTGCTACGCGTTGCTTGGCCGCCATGCCGGCGATGATGAGCCGCCGCTGATCAGACGCATCAAGCCGTGCTATGGTGCCGCGTTGAATTTTGTGATCGGGCATTTCAAGGCAGTCATGGCCGTCAGCATGACTGTGTGCTTCGTTGGCCTGCTGGCGTTTTTCGCCTTCGATAGCAAGTTCCTGCCCGAATTGCGCGAGGGGCATTATATTGTCCATACGACCAGCATGCCCGGCACGTCCCTGCAGGAATCGCTGAGAATCGGCAGCAAGCTGACCGAGCAATTCATGAAGATTGAAGGCGTTGAGTCGGTATCGCAATGGGCCGGGCGCGCCGAACGCGGCGCCGACACGTACGGCAGCCATTACAGCGAGTACGAGGTCCGCCTCAAGCCCATGCCGGGATCGGAACAACAGCAGGTCCTGGACAGGCTCAGAGCCATTCTGAGTGATTTTCCCGGCATTTTATTCGAAGCCAACACCTTTTTGACGGAGCGGGTGGACGAGACCATTTCCGGTTATACCTCGCCGGTTGTCGTCAATATTTACGGCAATGACCTGACGGTTCTTGACGACAAAGCCCAGGCGCTGGCCGAGATCATGCGCGGCATTCCCGGCGCCGCCGACGTGCAGTTGCGCTCGCCGCCCGGCACGCCGCTGGTGCAAATCGACCTGGATCTGGACCAGCTGGGTTTCTGGGGCATATTGCCGTCGCAGGTCATCAATACCCTGCAGGCCGCCTATGAAACGCATGTCGTCGGCAAGCTCGCCCAGGGCAATAAAATCTTCAATATTGCCGTGGCCCTGGCGCCGGAGTTAAGAAAGCAACCCGAATCGATTGCTCAATTGCCGATCAGGACTCAGGACGGCAGCCTGATCATGCTGTCGCAGGTCGCGGAGATCAGGCACGCAGCCAGCCGCTACAACATCCTGCATCAGGGCGCGCAACGCCGGCAGACTGTGACCTGCAATATCATCGACCGGGACCTGGATGATTTCATGCGGGAGCTTAAAGCGCGCGTGCTGAAAGAGATTCCATTTTCGGCCGATGTTTACCCCGAATTCACGGGCGCGGCGATCGAGCAAGCCCAGGCCCGTAACGAGCTGATTCTGCATGCCGTGCTGGCCGGCGCCGGCGTGCTGATCTTTATTTATATCGCCATAGGCAGCTTTCGCCATGTCCTGCTGACCTTGGCCAATCTGCCGTTTGCCCTGATCGGCGGCGTTGCCGCGGTTGCATTGACCGGCGCGACGCTGTCAGTCGGCTCGGTTGTCGGTTTCATCACCCTGTTCGGCATCACCGCGCGCAACAGCATCATGCTGCTGTCGCACTATCGCTATCTGGTCGAAGTCGAAGGGAAAAGCTGGAATCTGGAGACGGTCATGCAGGGCGCCCAGGAGCGCTTGCCGTCCATTCTGATGACGGCGCTAGTGACCGGGCTGGCCATGTTCCCGATCGCCTTCAACAGTGACAATCCGGGGCGTGAAATCATGGGGCCGATGGCGGCGATTATTATCGGCGGGCTGGCGTCTTCTACGCTGTTGAATTTGCTGCTGCTGCCCGGCGTATTGCTCAGGTTCGGGAAATTTAAGGATTAGTTATGCATTGCTGTAGGGTATGCACCGCATACCTTCTTCCAAGCTCACCAGCTTGTGCGATTCTGGAAAGGTACGCGGTGCGTACCCTACGACAGCGATATTAAACGGAAAAACTTTCGCCGCAGCCGCAGGTGGCTTTGACATTGGGATTGTTGAACTGAAACGCCGCATTGATGCCTTCACGGCGATAATCGACCTCGATGCCGTCAATCACAGGCAGGTCGGTTTGCTGAACGATGATTTTGACGCCGAAGTTTTCAAAGACGACGTCGTCTTCAGCCAGAGCGTCGGCATAATCGAGCGCATAAGCGTAACCGGAGCAGCCGGATTTTTTGACGCCGAGCTTTAAGCCGATGCCTTTGCCGCGTTTTTCGAGTTGTTTTTTGATTTGATTCGCTGCGTTTTCTGTTAATGAAACAGACATAATGACCTCTTGGTACTTTATCCTTTATATCAAGGATTTCAATAATTCAATGAATTTGCTCACGTCATCAGCCGTATTGGCTTGTCCCTGGCTGACGCGAATCGCGCTTTTGGCCAGTTCGGGCTCAACGCCCATGGCCGTCAGCACGGCGCTGGGCTCTCTTGCGCCGCTGGCGCAGGCCGAGCCGCTGGAGACGGCGACATTTTTCTGGTCCAGCTTCATGAGCAGCAATTCGCCGTCGAGCCCGTCAATGCCGAACTGGACGGTATTGGGCAATCGCTGAGCCTGATGGGCAAAAATCGTTAAGCCGGGGATAGTCATTAAGCCGTCTTCGAGCTGTTCCCTTAAAGCCAGCAGATTTTGGCTGCGTTCGGCAAGTTCCACTCTCGCCAGTTCCGCTGCCTTGCCAAAGCCGATGATGGCCGCGACATTTTCGGTTCCGGCTCGCAGATCCTGCTCCTGGCCGCCGCCCAGCAATAGCGGGTTGATTGGGACGTCTTTTTCGAACACCAGGGCGCCGCAGCCTTTCGGCCCGTAAATTTTATGGCTGGACAGAGACATCAAGTGCACGCCAAGCTCATTGAAGTCTACCGGTATTTTTCCCAGCGCTTGCACGGCATCCGTGTGAACGAGAACCCGATGCTCCCTTAATTGCCGCGCGTATTGGGCAATATCCTGGATAACGCCGGTTTCATTGTTTGCGAGCATGAATGATGCCAGGCCGGGCTTGCGTCTGATAACCTGATCCAGGGCTTCTTGCGTAATCAGTCCATCGCTATCGACGCCAATAATGGCAAGTTCTCGTCCCTGGGTTTCCAAGCGCTGGGCCGGCTCAGCAATGGACGGATGCTCGATGGCTGAAATGGCAAGTCCGGCTTCGGATCCGCTTGCCGCCAGGGCCAGATTGTTGGCTTCGGTGCCGCCGCTGGTAAAAATGACTTGCGCAGGCTGTGCGCCAACCAGTGAAGCAACCTGCTCGCGAGCTGTCTCTATGGCGCTTCGGGCAACCCGGCCTTGACGATACAGGCTGGAAGGATTGCCGTAGAAGGTAGTCAGGAAAGGCAGCATGGCGTCCAACACCCGTTCATCTATCGGTGTCGTCGCGTTATGATCAAGGTAGATCATTTAATTTAAGCGCTGACTCCGTTTTGACGATGAACGACAATGACGTGCTGAGCCTCCTGTTCCTGCCTTCTGGCAACTTCCTGAATCTGATGTCTTTCCAGAAGCACGCCCAGACTGATGTCAGTCAGATAATGGCGAATCTGCTCGCTCAGGCCCATCCATAGGTCATGGGTTAAACAGGCCTGGTTATTCTGGCAGTTGCCTTCACCGCCGCATTTGGTTGAATCGAGCGGTTCGTCCACAGCGGCAATAATATCGGCAATATTAATCTCGCTGGCCTTGCGGCTGAGTTTATAGCCGCCGCCCGGCCCGCGCACGCCTTTTACCATGCCGGCACGGCGCAGACGCGCGAATAATTGTTCCAGATAAGACAGGGAAATAGTTTGACGAGTAGCAATTTCAGTTAGGGTGACCGGCTTTTTTTGGCTGTGAAAAGCCAAGTCAAGCATAGCGGTCACGGCATAGCGACCTTTAGTGGTTAAGCGCATAAGACCATCCTTTATAAATACAATAAGTTCTCATTGCTATAACTATACTTAACCCAGCAAAATAGTCAACTTTTAAAAGGTTAATATTTTTGTGGTCAAATCGTGACCGCTATTGCAGTATTAAGCCATTATAATCATATACTTAAGTCTTTCTTAAGAAAGAGTCGTCAGTCCGGTGAAAAGACTGGCGATTTGTATGAATTGGTGAAAGGATGGGTATATTAATGCCTCCGGAGGCGATTCCCGGAGGCATCTAAATCGTATGTTAAATCTCTTCTCTTTTGTCTTTTACATAGCTGTCTTCGATTTCGCAGCCTTCCAGATCGGGCACCGGCGGTTGCGAGTAGGCGATGCCGGCATCATTCAGCGCTTTTTTCATGGTTTCTATCTGCTCATCCAGCACATGAATATGATCGAGCATGCGGTTGATCGCGTTAGCGATAGGGTCCGGCATGTCTGCTGTCGCGCCATAGGCATCGAAGCCCATTTTGCTGGCGATTGCATCGCGCCCCGGTGTTGATTTTTTGGCTTTTGAATCAACAATATGGCCAGGAATGCCGACTATCGTTACGCCAGGCGGTACGGATTTCAGCACGACCGAATTCGAGCCGATGCGGGCGCCTTGTCCTATCTCGATGGGTCCCAGAACCTTTGCGCCGGCGCCTATGACCACGCCGTTGTGCAGCGTCGGATGGCGCTTGCCTTTCTGCCAGGTCGTGCCGCCCAGCGTGACGCCATGATACAGCGTACAGTCATCGCCGATCACGGCGGTCTCGCCGATTACGACGCCCATGCCGTGATCGATAAAGAAGCGCCGGCCTATTTGGGCGCCGGGATGGATTTCGATGCCTGTCAGCCAGCGGCTGATATGGGAAATAAAGCGCGCCAGCCATTTGAAGCCGGCGTTCCAGCAATAATGGCTGAGGCGGTGAATCAAGATGGCGTGTATGCCGGGATAAGCCGTAATGACCTCAAAGACGGATTGCGCCGCCGGGTCCCGCTCGAAAACGCACAGGATGTCTTCTTTCAATCTGCTGAACATATTACTGATTCCTTTTATGGCCCTGAGACATTCTCAAGATACCTCTAAGGATGTCCACCTCTTTAGTATCGAGCTGTGCACGATTAAAAAGCCTGCGCAGGCGCCGCATGATCGACTTTGATTTGTCAGGATGCATGAAGCCGATATCGGTCAAGGCCTCGTAGAGATGGTCATAGAACATCTCCATCTGCGCCGTCGTGGCCAGAGGATCCTCGCCCTTGTCGCCGATCATGATTTCGTGCGATTGGCCTGAGGCGACGAATAATTCATAGCAGATCACCTGCACGGCCGCGGCAAGATTCAGTGAGCTGTATTCGCTATTGCAGGGGATGCGCAGCAGATAGCGGCACTGGTCCAGTTCATGGTTTTTCAGGCCGGAGTTTTCGCGGCCAAAGATAATGGCCGCTTTAGCCGCCTGCGCCTCGACAGCGAGCTTTTCGGCGCATTGCCGGGGCGTCAATTCCGGCCAACTGATGGTCCGGCAGCGGGCGCTGGCGCCGATGACCAGTTGGCAATCGGCAATGGCTTCCTCCAGGCTTTGGCAGACCGTTGCCCGCGCAAGTATGTCATCAGCGCCGGATGCCCGCGAGGTTGCATCGGCGCTCGGAAAAATTTTAGGCGCAACCAGCGACAGATTAGTCATCTTCATATTCTTCATGGCCCGGGCAACGGCGCCTATGTTGCCCGGATGCGAAGTTTCGACCAGAACGATTTTGATATTAGACAGCAACGTGTTGTCTCTTCATGGAAAAAAGAGTCAATTTTAGCAAAAGATTTGGTATGCTATGGAGGTTTTCTACTTGCTCATTATAAATTCAGCCTATGCAACCAATGCTTAATATTGCCGTCCGCGCTGCAAGAAGCGCCGGCGACCTTATCGTACGCTCATCCGACAATGTCGGGCATTTGCGCGTCAACCAAAAAAGCAGGAATGATTTTGCCAGTGAGGTCGACCAATTGGCCGAACGGGAAATCATCAATATCATCAGAACTGCTTATCCCGATCATGCTATCCTGGCTGAAGAAAGCGGCGCGCACAAAGGCAATGATTTTGTCTGGGTGATCGATCCTCTGGACGGCACGACGAATTTTCTGCACGGTTTTCCTCAATACGCCGTTTCCATTGCCCTGGTGCACAAAAACAAAATCGAAGTCGGTGTCGTTTATGATCCGTTGCGTGATGAATTATTCACCGCCAAACGCGGCAGCGGCGCAATGCTGAACAACCGCCGCATCAGGGTGACAGCTCAGACCGGCCTAGCGGGCGCACTGATCGGCACAGGCTTTCCTTTTAAAAATCTGCAGTATCTTGATGCTTATCTGGGCATGTTCCGCGCCATGTCGGATTCGGCCGGTATCCGCCGCGCCGGCGCTGCCGCACTGGATCTGGCTTACGTGGCCGCCGGACGTCTCGATGGCTTTTGGGAAATCGGTTTGCACGAATGGGATATGGCGGCAGGCATTCTGCTGATCAAGGAAGCCGGCGGCGTCGTCACCGATTTTTCCTTCAATGATAAATACATGGAGTCGGGCAATGTGATTGCCGGCAATCCTAAAATGCATCAAATCATGTATCAGGCGATTGAGCCGCATGTGACGCCGGCTTTGAAATAAACGACAGTCAATTAAGATAAGCCACGAAGAACACGAAGAAAATCAAAACTTCGTGACCTTCGTGGTTGAATACAGGGTGTTTCCGGTTGACTGGTTTCCTGTCATTCGCAATCAGCGTCATGTCGGGTATCTAGGGCAGGGCGACAAAATCGGAATCAGGACTGGATCACCTATTTAATTAAAGGATCAGCCTGGTTATTTGAAGCGGGTGAATAATAAAAGCGCCCTTGCGGCACGGCCTGTCAAAAAAGCTCCAATGCCATCATCAACGCATCTTCGCGGCCATTTTCAGCTGGATAATAGCCTTTCCTGATGCCTATTTCGTTGAAGCCCATGTTTTCATACAGGGCGATAGCGTTTTTGTTGGAAGGCCGCACTTCCAGGAAAACGGTTTCGGCCCGTTCCCTTGCCGTTTCAATCAGATTCTCCAACAGCTTCCGGCCAATGCCCTGGCCTTGCTCGGCAGGGTCTACGCAGAGGTTCAGAACATGCGCCTCACCGACGGCGATGGAAGCGATACAATATCCCAGCACTTTATCCTGCTCTTCGCAAACCCAGCAATCGTAGCGCGCTTTCAGGCAATCCTTGAAAATGTCTTCGCCCCATGGGAATGGATAGCCTCTTTTTTCGATGGCTGCTACGCTGGGCAGATCGGATACAGCCATTCTCCTAATACGCATTAAATCCTTTCTATTTACAGAGCCGGGAAATACCTTGGCATAGAATTCCCTGTCCGCATCATAAACCAGCCAATTTTTTATCTTGTCTAACATTGCCCGCATAATCAACCTTCTGTGTACGTCTTCATCGCCAGCTGTAAATCCATCCAGGCTTTGCGCTTGTCCGGCAGTGACCGTAATAAATAGGCGGGATGATAAACCACAACGACCGGCGTTTCATCTAAAGTATGCACTTTGCCTCTGAGCCTGGCTAGCGGAGCCTCGGTTTTTAACAAGGCCTGGGCGGCAATACGCCCTACAGCCAGGATGATCCTGGGCTGGACAAGTGCCCGCTGCCGTTGCAGATACGCATGGCAGGCGTCAATTTCGTCCGGTTTGGGGTCGCGATTGCCGGGCGGCCTGCATTTCAAAATATTGGCGATGAAGACATCCTCGCGGGCCAGCCCCAGCGCCCGCAACATTTCCGTCAGCAGCTGTCCGGCCTTGCCGACAAATGGCTGGCCTTGCAGATCTTCGCTTTGTCCGGGCGCTTCGCCGATCACCATCCAGTCGGCCTGTTTGTTGCCGGTGCCGAAAACGGTTTGCGTGCGCGTCTCGCACAAGGCGCATTTCCGGCACGCCGCCACTTCGGCTTGCAGAGACTCCCAGTTATCCGGTCCGGGTTGCGCCGGCTCATGATCAGTCGGCGCTAGTGCGGCAGCCTCCGGCGCTGCATTATCAATGAGCAGCTGCTCATCCCTGTCGGGCGCAGGCGCGGCTCTGGGAACCCAGACATCGATGCCCATCGCCTCCAGATATTGCAAGCGCAGCGCGTTATCCATGACAGTTCACTAAAAGGCTAAACATCACCTTTCTGCGGATGCCGGCGCTGATTCGGTGTCTGCAGCTTATTGATGGCGTTGACATAGGCTTTCGCCGAAGCAATCACGATGTCGGTATCGGCGCCCAGACCATTGACGATGCGGCCCGCTTTTTCAATGCGTACCGTGACTTCGCCCTGGGCGTCGGTGCCGTTGGTAATGTTGTTGACTGAATAAAGTTCCAGCGAGGCGCCGGATTGCACGACCTCTTCGATGGCTTTAAGGCTGGCGTCGACAGCGCCGCTGCCGCTGGCCTTGCCCATGATTTCCTGATTGTCGATGCGCAGGGCGACCGTCGCGTTAGGGATTTCGCCGGTTTCGGAGCAGACCTTCAGCGAAATCAACTTGACATGTTCGTCTTCGGCTTCGAAACCGACTTCCGATATCAGCGCCTGCAGGTCTTCATCGAAAATATCGTGCTTTTTGTCGGCCAGTTGCTTGAAGCGGAAAAAGGCATCGTTCAACTCTTCTTCAGAAGAGAATTCAAAGCCCAGTTCGGTCATGCGGCTCTTGAAGGCATTGCGGCCGGAGTGTTTGCCCATGACCATGCGGTTGGCTGTCCAGCCTACATCCTCGGCGCGCATGATTTCATAAGTTTCGCGGCTTTTCAGCACGCCGTCCTGGTGAATGCCGGATTCGTGCGCGAAGGCATTGGCGCCGACGATGGCCTTGTTGGGCTGCACAGGGAAGCCGGTAATCGACGAGACCAGTTTTGAACAGGTGACGATCTCGCGCGTATCAATGCCTGTTTGGCAGGCAAACACATCCTGGCGGGTGCGGACCGCCATGACGACTTCTTCCAGCGAGGCATTGCCGGCGCGCTCGCCCAGGCCGTTGATCGTGCATTCGATCTGGCGCGCGCCGTTCATGACAGCTGACAGGGAATTGGCAACGGCCAGTCCCAGGTCATTATGGCAATGGACCGAGAAAATGGCCTTGTCCGAATTCGGGATGCGTCTGATCAGGTTGGCGATCGTCTCGCCGAACTGTTGCGGGATGCTGTAGCCGACCGTATCGGGGATGTTCAGAGTCGTGGCGCCGGCATCGATGACGGCTTCAAGAATACGGCACAGGAAGTCTTCCTCCGAGCGCCCGGCGTCCTCGGCCGAGAATTCGACGTCGTCGGTATACTGCCGCGCGCGTTTTACGGCTCTGACCGCATACTCGATCACTTGCTCCGGCTGCATCTGCAGTTTCATCTGCATATGAATCGGCGATGTCGCGATAAACGTATGGATGCGCGAACGGTTGGCGTCTTTAAGCGCCTCGCCGGCGCGATCGATATCCTTGTCCAGCGCTCTGGCCAGACCGCATACGGTACTGTCTTTAACGGCTTTGGCCACGGCCTGAACGGCTTCGAAGTCGCCGATGCTGGCGATAGGGAAGCCAGCCTCGATAACATCCACTCTCAAACGCTCCAGCGCCTTGCCAATCCTGACTTTTTCATCACGCGTCATGGAAGCGCCGGGGCTTTGTTCGCCATCGCGCAAGGTAGTATCGAATATAATTAACTTATCTTTCATAAGGGCTCCATGCATGGAGAACTATCAGCGGTTCCGCTGATAGCGATTAGTAAAGAGGGTTTAAACAAAGTAAGAGAGAAGAATGCGCCCGTCAGGGCAGGAATCTTAAAGATAGACACAGCAATGCGCGCGGCCCTGGCCCGTCAGGCAGGGTGACAGTAAAAACGTTGTTAAAAGGCATAACGGGCTGGATGGACATGATCATGACTATACGCGAATGACACGGGGCTCTCAAGCAGATTTTTTACGGTTTGCGCCCCTGCAGCCGGCGCTTGCGCATGACCAGCGTAATGACCGGCCCTGAAATCGCGTACGCCAAAAATAATGCAAACAGCATGATCTGAGGCTGCGCCATTACGAAAGCGATGCCCAGCATAACGGCAGTGGCCACAACAAATGGCACTTTGCCTTTCAAATCGATTTCCTTGAAGCTGGAATAGCGAAAGTTGCTGACCATCAGCAATCCCGTGCTGATCATCAACACGATAGCGACATATTTAAGCATTTCAATGTCATAGCCATATTCCAGACAGATCCAGATAAATCCAGCCGGAATGGCGGCCGCAGCCGGGCTGGGCAACCCCTGAAAATAACGCTTGTCGGCAGATTCGACCTGGGTATTGAAACGCGCCAGCCTCAAGGCGCCGCCGGCCATATGGACGAAGGCCGCGAACAGGCCCAGCTTGCCGAGGCTGGAAAAAGCCCACATATACATGACCAGAGCCGGCGCCGCGCCGAACGAAATCATGTCCGACAGACTGTCGTATTGCACGCCGAATTCGCTCTGCGTATTGGTCAGGCGCGCCACGCGGCCATCGAGTCCATCCAGCACCATCGCAACGAAGATAGAAATGGCTGCGGTTTCGTATCGTCCGCCCATCGCCGAGGTAATGGCATAGAAGCCGGCAAACATGGCTCCCGTAGTGAACAGGTTAGGTAACAGATAAATGCCACGGCGGCGGCGATTAGGGCGCTTTTCAGAGGTCATAAAGGTCAATCGGTCCTTGCTTTGTCTATAAGTAAAAAACAGTGTACGGAATTATACAATGAGCCCACCGGACGGGCATAAATTAATAACCAGCGCCGGGCAATGATCCGGGACTTCCATACAGGCAGTATCGATTAGTACTATGACCGCTTCATGTCAGAACATCGGGTATTGTTTTAATCCTCGTATCGGGGGCGCCCGCTTAGCTCAATCGGTATCACACAGGAATAACCCATGGGCCTCTTGGCCAGGTATTGCTGATGATAGTCCTCGGCGTAATAGAATTCTCCGGCCGGCCGAATTTCGGTTGTTATTTCTCCGCGTCCTGCCTCTGTGAGGCGCTGCTGGTAATGGTCTCTTGACTCAAGTGCCTCCTCGAATTGCTCACGAGTGTAAGTGTATATGCCTGAGCGATATTGCGTACCGATGTCAGGGCCTTGCCGCATGCCTAGGGTTGGATCGTGGGCTTCCCAGAACAGCTTCAGCAGTTCGCTATACGAGGTCAAAGCCGAATCGTAAATGACCTTTACGACTTCGGCATGGCCGGTCAGTCCCGTGCAGACTTCCTCGTAAGTCGGGTTGGGCGTATAGCCGCCGCTGTAGCCGACAGCCGTGCTGTATATGTGCGGATGCGCCCAGAATTTCTGCTCCGCGCCCCAGAAGCAGCCCAGGCCAAACAAGGCCTGTTCCATGCCGGGCGGGAATGGCGGCAGGATTGGATTGCCGGTAACGAAGTGATGATTGATGACGGGCATCGGTGTATCACGGCCGGGCAATGCGTTCGCCGGGTCTGGCAGTACGAGCTTTTTTGATGAGATAATCATAGCTATAGCCCTTCGTAGGTGGATTAGGAACTGTTTGAACACAGGTTACTCTGATCTGATATGAGAATAAAGCACATACAATTAACTGGAGAATCATGATAGAGCAAGATGTTTTGCGCCGCTTTTTATTCGAAGACATGGGCGTGCGTGGTGAATGGGTCAAGCTGAGGGACAGCTGGCAAGCGGCGAAGGCGCATCAGCAAGGCCCGCAAAACGTGATGCAGCAGTTGGGGCAGGCGTTGGCGGCGGTCACGATGTTGTCCGCGACCGTCAAATTCAGAGGTTCGATGATTATGCAGGCGCAGGGCGACGGCGACCTGAAAACGCTGGTGGCGCAGTGCACGCATGATCGAAAAATCAGAGGGCTGGTAAGAAGCGCCGACAGGGTGTCAGGCAGTACGCTGGAGCAGATGTTCGGACACGGGCGCCTGGTGCTGACCATAGAGCCTGAAAATGCCGAGCCTTATCAAGGCATCGTGCCGCTGCAGGGCGCAGGTCTTGCAAATGCCCTGGAAACTTATTTTACGCAGTCGGAGCAGTTGCGCACCCGGCTGTGGCTGTTCGCCAATGAGATGCAGGCGGTCGGTTTGCTGTTGCAGGAGCTGCCGGCTCAGCAGAGTTACCGGTCTGATTGGGACCACATCGAGATGCTGGCAAACACCGTGACTGAGCAGGAGCTGATGACGCTCGATTGCGGACAGATGCTGCATCGCCTGTTTCATGAGGAAAAAGTCAGACTGTTCGATTCCGAGCCGGTTGAATTCAAATGCGCCTGTTCCCGCGAAAGACTGGAACGGACCCTGTTGGCGCTCGGGCGGGCGGAGCTGGAAAGCATTTTGAAAGAGCGGGATGTCATTGAAGTGGGCTGCGAATTCTGCGGTGCCCACTATCATTTTGACAAGGTTGACGTGGAAGGCATTCTGTCCCAAGAGAAGGCAGCGAATGGGCCCGAAACGCGGCATTAATAGCGTCGTCATGAAGCGAGGACTCCGCCTAATCGGCCTGCTGGCGCTGGCCGTTTCATTGACCGGCTGCATTTACTGGATACGTGCTTATCAGACTTATCTGCAAATGGGCGAATTCGACCGCTACTTTAGCGTGGCGGCGGCCGATGATTTTACGCTGGAATTTAAAAAGCCGATCATGTACAGTCAGGATTTTGTATCACTGGCCAAGCTGTATCCCAGCGAAAATGATGCAACTCCGGAAGGGCGGCGCTTCCGGTACTGGTTTCGCAAGGTCGATAGCCACAATCAGGTGATCAAGCCTGAGATCAAGTTTTATTCCGAATTGACTTTCAATAAGGAAGACCTCATCACCTCCTGGTCTTTCTCGCCTTTGTTCCTGCAAATCGCGCCGCCGAAGTTTCTGGAAGTGTCGCTGCGTTCGATCGGCGGCGCCGAGATCGATAAGGAAAAACAGCAGCTCCGCGCCAATACTGACCTGCTAGAAAAGATTTCCGCCGATCTGCCCAGGAAGCCGGCGGTTGTCGCGCATTTGGGCGCGCCGCTGGAAGTGCAGGTGGAAAAAGAAAATGAAGTGTATATCTATCATTTTCTGCTGGAAACCCATGGCATAGAAGAGGGCTATGAAGACCGTGCCTTAAGCGAGGTAAAACTGACTTTCGATAAGTCGACCCAGGAACTGGTCAGAATGGCCGGGCGTTTCGCGGGCCTTAAGGTATCGATCAATTACCGGAAGTTTCTTGATAATGCCAGTGAATCGGCAAAAGCTTCATAAACCGGCGTATCTGCGCCTATCGCTCGTCAATTTTTAAAAGCCTTGGCGAGCGCCTGCTTTCAGTCGGCACCATCCCCATCAATGCGATTCGAATCGCATTGATGGGGATGCGCACTCATTAAGCCGTATCGACAGGTGAATGAGAGGGATTTATGGGCATTCAGAATGAGCAATTAGCGTGTGGGCTGGGTTGCCAAACCCAGCATGGACGGCAGAAATGCTGGGTTAGCAATCCAGCCTGCCGCCGCTAAAAGCTGCGATGCTTGGCGTGGCAAACGGGATATAATCGTCCTGGCGTAACATCATTTTTAAGATAAGAAATGTTGTTTGTTCAATGACCGGTTCGATTTCTAATTGAAATGCGGCGCTGACGAAAAAAGCGACCAGCGCCTTAAGGACATGGCTTTTTTAAGGCGGTCGGTAGCCATTTGCATAGCCGCCTCACGCGGGGGAATATTTTGCCTTTGGGAAATTTCCAAAACTTTTTCCGTATTTTGTCTGACTTTTTCCTCTATGGTTTGTAATGCGGTTGTTACCATCGCGCCGTGGTACTCTTCCGCGCCGCAGATAACGCCGCCTGCGTTGGCAATGAAGTCAGGAATGCACATGACGCCTTTTTCAAACAATTGCTTTTCAGCGCCATTGGTAACCGGAATATTGGCGCCTTGCACAATCAAGCGGGTTTTGAGCCGGTGTACATTGTCTTCATTAATAACATCGGGACGGGCGGCAGGGATCCAGATATCGCATTCTATATCGATAATCTTATCCAGTCCCAGACGTTTGCCATCGGGATAATCGGCAACACTTTTGCCTTCATCTTTAAGCGCGAACAGCGCTGATATGTCCAACCCTTCCGGATTGTAGATAGTGCCGCGGCTGTCGTTGGCGGCAATTAATTTGGCACCCTGTCCAGATAAAAACCGGGCGGCATGCTTGCCGACAGAACCGAAGCCCTGAATCACGACTTTCGCATCTTTTAAATCAAAATTCAGATAACGCAACGCAATGTCTGCCGCATGATATACGCCCCAGGCTGTCGCACCGATTTCATCCAAAGGAATGCCGCCCAGCTCTCTTGGCAAGCCGATAGCTCGGCCGTTTTCGTCCTTGACCCAGGCCATGCATTCTTCATCTGTACCCATATCCGGTCCAAAGATATAGGATTCTTCATTACGCAGCGACGCAGCGGCGGCACGTATGATCTGCTGTTTTTGGTGTTTGGGCATTTTGGGATCGCCGTAAATAACCATTTTGCCCCCGCCGTGAGACAGGCCGGCGGCGGCATTTTTAAAAGTCATGGCCCGCGCAAGACGAAAACATTCATCAAGGCTAACATCCATGGCTATGCGCACTCCGCCGATAGAAGGGCCCATGGCGACATTATCCACGACCAGTATCCCTTTCAGGTCGGCGGAAGGCTCATAGATATGAATGATTTTTGCAGGCCCTATTTCATCAGCATATTTGAAAAGATCTTGCATGCTATGCCTCGATTTATTTTTGATTCAGAAAGCGACATGATTTGAGTTATTTACTGATGTTACCCAGATGCAGGGTCGAATTCATTCGACTCAGGACAACCCGTGATATACAAGCAATGCGAATAAATTCGCAGTGCAGACCTGAATCACCCGGCGCGCCAGAAACGATTTGTGCGTAACATCAGTTATTCAAAACTGAAAATGCTACGTTCTTAAAATTTAAGACATGAATTACTTAACTTAAGTTTTTAGCAACATGTTCATTTTGAAATTTCTCGTGATAGGATTGTATTGTCTATTAATCCCTGTTTGACGAGCTTTGACAGCTTATTGTTTTATATAAAAACACGGGAAAGCGGTAAAGCTGTTTGCCTTCAAGGCAGGGGGCAATCAGGATTAGATACAGCCATCAAGCCCGGCACATTCTGTCCTTTGAAATATTCATGCCGCGCCTTTGAAACCGGAGCGCGATTATGAGCGTTCAGCCAAAGTTTTCTTTAGTCGGTTGCTTTGATCGCTCTATTACCCTATAGTCTTCTGTTTATGTCCAATCAGGCTGTATGCCTTGATGGGTGATTGCATAATAGATGAAGCTCTGTGTGTACATGGTCATGGTTGCAGTTGGAGCGGTATCTCACTGAAATTTAAAGTTTAATGGAAGAGTTATTTATCGGTTGGCTCAAGGAATACGGTTACATTATCCTGTTCTTGTGGTCCATATTAGAAGGTGAAATCGGCCTGATCATGGCCGGAATCATGTCTCATACTGGCGATATGCAGTACTTCATGGCGGTTTTCGTGGCCGGCCTTGGCGGTTTCGCCGGTGATCAAATTTATTTTTATATCGGTCGTTTTAACAAAGGCTTTATTCAGCGCAGACTGCATAACCAGCGGCGCAAATTTGCGATTGCGCATTTGCTGCTGAAAAAATACGGCTGGCCCATTATTTTCATGCAGCGCTATATGTATGGTTTGCGTACCGTCATTCCCATGTCGATAGGTATCACCAAATACTCGGCAAAGCAGTTTGCGTTGATCAATCTGCTCAGCGCTTGGGTATGGGCAGCGATTACGATAACCCCGGCCTATTTTTTTGGCGCGGAAATATTGAACATACTGGCCGTAGCCAAGCAGCATTGGTATTTCGCGCTGCCCGTAGCAGGCGCTTTTCTTTACGCGGTTTATACCTATTTCCACAAACTGGAGCAGCATTTATTGCAAAAGCGCCAGAGCCGTTTCTCGGATTCATAGCGAGACGGATAAAGAATTTTTGAATCCCGCTAAAACATTTTTCATCACCAAGCTCACGAATCACTGCATGGGCAAATGACCGGATCATTCTCTATCTGTGCATGCCGTTCGTGAGTTTCGCGATCATCCTGTATCTAAAATTTTCATAATTTTGTAAGCACTGGCGACGAAATTAATGGGCGAAAATAGGTCATGGTTTCCGCTCAATTGTTGTGCTTTTTTCCTGTCTCTACCCGTTCTGGCCCAGCAGGCTAGGGCGTGCCATGGCGTTAGCCGTAGTACGGTTTATTTACCCTGGTCAGGTTTTAGAAAGAGCAGCTGTTTACGATGCACGCGTAAAAATCTGGACCTGATTTAACGGGTCTCAACAAAATCTGACATTGAAAGTCTGAGTTCGACCCACAGCGGTCTGTCGCTTTGTCTGATTGAATGGCAGCGATTTGATCGTTACCAGTCATTGCCACCTGTCGCCGATGATATACAGAAAGGAAAAGCATATGCAGATCAATAAAATATCTTTTCGGCGAGATTTTTCTAGCTGATATACTTAAATTTTCTACTTCTTATTAGGTTTCTCCACTATCAATGAAACCGCTCTCAAATCACAAATGGGTCACCCTTGTCATATTGGGGGTAATCTACTCATCGGCGTATTGGGCTGCACGCAGCTCTCATTGGCTTGTTCATCGCACCGGTTACTATTCCGCCCCAGGGCAAGGCCAAAAACTTGACAGTCATTACATTTCTCAGGGTGACTTCGGCTCGCCAATACTTTCGCCCGCTTTATCTTCAGCACAGGCAGTTTCCGTTCCTTTACTATGGCCTGCCGCCCAGCTTGAGCTTGCTTTCTGGCATTTTGTCGCCCCTCCTGGCTCTCCGTGGCAAAGCCAACCTAACCAATCATTCAACACGGACGCGCTAAATCGCACCGGCTAATTCAGACGTTAGGCAACTGGATCATAAAACCATGACTTCTTCCAATTCGAAAACACCGCGATGGTTGCTCGTGCCTTTTATTTTGGCCTCTATCTTCCCTTTTTACGAAGCATTGAGTGTTTATCTTTCCGACAGTATGGATGGGCATTGTCTCCCCGTTGGCTCTTTTGGCCGTATCGGTGGCGCATGCACTTTCGGGAAAAAGGTTGGGGTGGCATTTTTTCCCGAACAACCACACCTCGGCTATGTGTTACTCATTGGTTTTGCAGGTTTGCTAATGTTGGGGCTGGCTTATCTGATTCATCGCCTAACCCATCCATCAAGCGGCTCGCTGCGCTGATGCGCACCATTCGTTATGTAAAAATTTAGCGCGGTAGGATGCGGTGAGGTACGAACCGCATCGTTCGCGATCGATGCGCATCAATGCGTTCAGCGCATCCTACGAGCTGAAAGATATACCATTGGCGTTTTGAAGGTGCACACCGAATTTATTGCCCAGAATGAGGTAATCATGGATGATGTGCAGAAAAGTATTTAATCATTTGTTGCATGTTTATAGAAATGGACAAAGTATGAAGGAAAAATTCAAAGGCTATTATCGCCTTTCAGACGAAGAATTTTCTGCTCTATGGAAGAATTCGATTTTTGTTTTCGATACAAATGTTCTATTGAATCTCTACCGTTACCAATCTTCAACTCGTGATGAGCTACTTAAAATATTGGAGCGTTTGAAAGGAAGAGCTTGGATTCCACACCACGTTGGCCTCGAATATCAAAGAAACAGACTTTCTGTAATCGCTGAGCAGCATAAGAGATATTCTGAAGTACGCAGTATTGTAGGAAAAGCAATAACATCCATGCAGGGTGAACTAGATAGCCTACAGTTGAAAAAAAGACATAGTCATATCAACCCTGATTCATTGGTAGACGCGATTTCAGAAATAAAGAACAAGTTCCTAGGGGAATTAGACGAACTGGAAAGGAAAAGTATTAGCGTTAATTCCGCGGATCAGATTAGGTCGAGGTTAGAACAATTATTTGATAAGAATGTCGGCGCCCCATTTCCAAGCCAAGATGTGCTAGATGAGCTATTCAAAGAAGGAGATAAACGATATGGCCATGGAATCCCACCAGGCTTTAAAGACTCCAATAAAGAAAAGGACGAAGTTGACTCCTTTTCGTATGGTGGCCTTCTTTACAAGCGAAAATATGGTGATCTTATTGTTTGGAAGCAGATTATTGAACACGCTAAATCCGTAAGCTTAAAAGACCTTATTTTTATAACCGATGATGCAAAATCAGACTGGTGGTGGAAAGTTGAAAGTAATGGAAGTAAAACCATTGGTGCTAGACCAGAATTGGTTGAAGAGATATCTAGAGAAGCAGGTGTAGAGCGCTTTTACATATACAATACTGAAAGCTTTCTAAATTACGCAAACGAACAATTAAATGCTCAAGTTGCAGAACAAGCCATTGAGGAAGTTAGAGCTGTAACCTTTGCCAGAAAGCAGCCCATTCGAGACTTGCACCATTTCAGAAGTATTGTGGAATCTTCTGAGCGAGCTGTTTTCGAATGGCTGCAGAGTTACTTTGATGAAGTCGATCATCAAATGAGGGGATTTCCGGACTTTGTAGCATATAAAGGAAGTAAGAAATTTGGCATCGAGGTTAGAGTAATAAGAGATTACAGAGCTATTTTGCATCGTTTAGATGAGGTGGTTTATCGAGGCTACTATTTATTGAATGAAGAAGGTTTTTACGAGTTTGCAGTTTTCTTGGTTTTGCTTGATGAGGATATAGTTGAGCGAGTAGTTCACATGGTTAGCCGAAGGTTCCCCGAATTCGAAGCTAACCTTAAAGTTGTAATAGGTGTTGCCGAATATGACGAAGAGACTGGACAAGTTTATGGCTTTAAACCTTACGAAGAAATCTCATCGTATCGGCACATGTAACAAGGCGCTGCTGTCGGACAAATTTCCGCTGAGCTCCAAATTTGCCGCAGAGCGTGGCGTTAAGTTTTTTCGGAACAAAGCATGGATGAAAAAGTAAGAGCATCTTGGGAGCGAGCACTTCATCCAGAGATGCTCAAATCAAACATAATCACAGCATCAATATTTTCGATGGCCTTTGAGATGCTCAAAAGCAGCATTATCGAAAAAATAGAGGGCTTCTTTATTAATGGCTTTGACGAAAACGGGATGATTGTTAGTCCAGAGTATAAGGAAAAGGTTCTTTCTCTCAATAGAAGTCCTCTATATGCATCGTTGAAATGGCTACAAGATATGAATGCCATTGATGATAAAGATTTAGAAACATTTGAACATATTAAGAGATGTCGTAACACTCTAATGCATGAAATGCTTACTTTTGCCTCGTCAGGTGTAGATTTTGATGTTGCTGAAGCATTTAACGAAATGGTGGGCCTTCTCAGAAAGATCGAAATCTGGTGGTTTGAGAACCTAGAGATGGCAATAGACCCTGAAGCTTATCCAGAAGATCTGGACTTAGGGCAAGTCATTCCAGGTCCAGTCTGGAGTCTTCAAATGCTTATAGATGTAGCATTAGGGCCAGAGGAAGAGGCTAGGAAATATTATGATTATTTCGTGGCAAACGCAGATAAAACTTAATCGGTTAACCGGGGATATTTAGCCCAGACCGCAGCCACTCCGATGACCTGGTGGAGGAGCCGTAAGGCTTCTTCCCATCCCGATTATGAGGGACCGCTTTCCGAGATTCCCAGCCATTCATATGCCATTTATGATCGACCGGTTATGGCATAACCAAGACAATCAGTCTCATTATTCACGATCCAAGCTCAAATTTAACCTTATCCCAGAACCTGCCAGACCAGGTCCAGATTTCTGCATTCCCCAAAAACCGGAATCGGTTATTTTTGTGATTCAGTTCACAAAAACGATAAATAACAGCCCATTCTTATTCCGACTAAAATACTTGGTATATACTCCATAACAAGGGTTAACGAGAAATGCCCTTGTTTCAATAGCTGTTTAGTATGACGTTGAATGGCTAAAAATTATAAAAATTAGAAGTTCATATTAGGTAGGTAACATGTCACATGATTTTGACAAATTAACGCACTATGCCAAATCATTCAGCGAATTAACGCCTGAACGAGAAGCCTTGTTGATCAAGGTGGGCGAACAGATCAAACCCAAACTGGCCGGAATTACCGAAGATTTTTATCAACACCTGCTCACCATTCCGCAAGCATCCACTTTTCTCGGAGGGCGGATTGAATCATTGAAGAAAACCCATACTCTCTGGATGGAAGGGTTATTTAGCGGGCCTTTCGATAAAACCTATACCGAACACATGTACAAGGTGGGCGATGTGCATGTCAAAGTCAATTTGCCGGTTGAGTTTATGGCGGGCGCCATGACCTTGATCAACCAGCGCCTGATCGGCTTGATTGTGGAAACCTACGGTCATGATAAGGAATACTGCGCTCAGGTACTGGTTGCGATTAATGCCGTGACCGGCATGTCGCTTTTGGTGATGCAGCAGTCGTATCAGGCCGCCAGTCTGGCCGAGGAACTGGAAAAATTCCTCAAGATTTCTGGAATGAGTCGTGTATTGTTTACCAACTTGGCTAACGCTTACAAAGATAAATAGGAGATTTCAATGCGTTCAGATATGTTAGTTTCGGTATTGTCGGATTTGAGCGGCACCTCTGCGGATATTGAGGCGGCAGGCGTCATTTCGACCGACGGTCTGATGATGGCTTCGGTACTGCCGAATTCAATGGATGAAGACCGGGTCGGCGCCATGAGCGCCGCGATGCTGTCGTTGGGCGACCGTACCGCACAGGAACTGGTCCGTGGAGAATTGGAGCAGGTGCTGATCAAAGGCGATTCCGGTTATGTGTTGATGACTTATGCCGGCAAGGAGGCGGTGCTGACCGTAATGGCCAAGCCCAATGCCAAGCTGGGATTGATTTTCCTGGATGTCAAAAGAGCCGCCGGCAGTATCGCTGAATTGCTCTGATTGCCTTTAAGTGACCCAAAAATCCAACACCTGCTATAAACATAAGAAATAGCCGGGCCTGTAATGTAGAGGCACGGATTCAATGTATCGGAAGCCGTAGATTGGATTGATGCGAAAATCCATTCTACGGCGCTTTGATAGGAATCAGCCTTGAAAAGAAGCCGAAGCGCTGATTGAAGCAGCGGTTTAGTCTGCCAGAGAAAGGCCGCTAGGCACTTTTTTAGGCGCGGTAGATCTGAGATCCAGGCTGCTAGGATCGGTCAGGGCATGTAAATAATCCAGCAACAACTTGACTTGTGCATCTGTAAGCGTAACCGGATTGATTTCTATGCTGTTCGCCAGGTTGAAGCGGCTTGTTGCGTCGTTATGAACAATAAAGTCCTGTTCATCCAGATCCGAGCGGGACGGCAGAACGGCTTGGGAGACGTCATAGTTCTCAAGACTTTGCTCCGGGTTCAGATGGTGTCTGACCACGGCTTCCAGAGTATTGTAAGCCCCGTCATGCCCCCATGGGCCGGTCAGCGCTACGTTGCGAAGGCTAGGGGTTCTGAATTTATACCGGTCATTGGCATCGCCTGTAACCTGCTCCCTGCCATAATCATCATGCCCTTCAAGGCCATCGCCTTTCCCGGGACCAATTTGCGGCATGCCTAGGGCATGGAAGGCATGATCCGTTTGGAATTTTCCTGAATGACAGCTGGCGCATCTCGCCTTATTGAAAATTTTCATGCCTTCCACGGCGTTTTTGCTCATTGCGGCCGTTTGCCCCATCATATAGTAGTCGTAAGGGCTGTTATCGGCTCTGTACGCGGCGGCTTCGAAAGCGCCGATGGCATTGGCAATATGAGAATAGGTCACCTGCTCAGGGACTTTCAAGCCAGGATAAGCCTGGGCAAAAAGAGTGCGGTACTCCTCAATGGCCATGACCCGCTGAGTCAAAAGATGCCACACTAGAGGCAAATTGCCGGCGGCGGCCGCATCCGCCACTTCATTTTCACCGGCTTGTCCGGCCATTTCCGTATTGGAGGTAGGAGGAAAAGCCGCCTGTGCAGAAAGCGCATTGTCCACGCCCAGCAGGAATGCATCGCCTGCCGGCGTTCTGAAGCCGCTTGGCGCAGTGTTGTCTTGTTCAACGCGCCCATCATGGAATATGCGGACAAATTCACTCGCGCCCAAGTTAAACACGAATGGCGCATTGCGGGGCACGCGTTCGTGTATGGCGTCACTGCCGGTTCCTGTGTCACGCATGATGCCCAACCCTTTGCCGCCTTCACCCACGCCTAACGACAGACCGTCTCCGGTAGCAGCCAGGGGATGATGGCATGTGGCGCACGAGGTATTTTTGTTGCCTGACAAAATCTTGTCGTGAAACAGAAATTTGCCCAATTGCTCTTTGGCCGCGTTCCTGGCCGGAAAGCCGGCGTCATTGGCGGGGACGGCAAAAGTTAAAGACGGAGTCAAGGCCGATAGCACGAGCGAAACGGCGGAAACCATGGTCTTCAGTTTTAATCGGGAAGATAAAGCAAAATGTATCATCGTAATCTATCCGTTATTGTTAGTAGAACTGCCATGAATGTGCGAGGGATACATTACATAACCGAATAGACTGATGAATTTGATTAGTTTAGTAATGCATAATTCGCATTACTAGATTAAGCAAACTCTATACCATAATAAATAAAACGATATAAAACAAATACAATATTGAAATATGCGGGGGAAATATTAATAAAACAGGTTAAATGCCTTATCCATAACAGGGGATTTCACTGTTTTTTTCGTTGGATTTTCTAATCTATAGCCTGGCTTTAAAAATGAATGGAGCTTTTAACAGGGTCAGATTTATTGATTAATAACCTTATACCGCCAAAACTATAAGCTGTTGCACGTGTATTTAATAATGGTCGCTGTAGTAATAAGGTGCGCTGTAATAAGTGCCGCTTTGGCTGTGCTTTAAAGCGCCCGTGCTTTCCAGATAATAGTAAGCCCCGGCTGCCAGCAACAATGCGGTCAATACCGCAAAGCCGATTTTCCACCAGCTGTAGGGGCGCTCGCCCTGAACTTCGCCGGTGCGGCCATTGATGACGAACCGGTAGGATTTGTTCCGGTAACGGAACGCGGCGGACCAGACCGGCAGCAGGCAATGCTTGTAGGTCGTGGCGCTGTGACGCGTTCGGACCTGATGAATCCGTTGATGGTCGCCGCCGATGTCATAGGCGATGTCGCGGTAGATAACATTGTCCATGACCTGCTTGGCATGGTCGAAGCCCTCGCTCAGATCGACCTGATAAAACTCGCTGCGGAAACCGCTCAGATAGTTTTCGTCATAAGGGATCAATTGCTCCAGGTCCCAGGGTTGCAAGGCGTCCAGAATCTTGCGCGGCATTGACTTGCTGGCGCCGATCAGCACGTCATCGAAAAACCGGCTCACATGGCCGCTGACCGGCGTCCAGTGGATTTTCGGCACGCGCCTGGTTTCCGTAACGACTTCGTTATTGCGCGTTACTTGAACCTGCTCTTCAACATAATAGACATCGCCGCGTTCGCCGACGTAATCCGTCTCCGTATCACTGTCAAACGTCCAGTAAGGCAAGTAGACACCGGTCAGTTTGGACTCGCTGCGCGCATATTTCTTGACGGCGTTGGGTGCAAACCACAAGCCGTCGATCCAGCGACGGAATCGCTGGCGCGCTTCGGATTCGTCAATGCGGAAAGGCAGCAGCGATTTCGGCTGTATGGGCTTGCTTTGTGTGGTGGCGGTAACGATCGGCGAGCCGCAGAAAGGGCATTCGCCAGCGTGAATGTTGGACTCAAACTGGAAACTGGCGCCGCATTCATTACAGTGAACCTGCGGCTTGGCCGCCTCCGTGCGCGGTTCCGACAGTCGCCTCAGGGCTTCCTGCAGGTCGTACTCTTCAATGACGCCGGCGCGGTATTCAATATGATTTTCAAAGCCGCAGTAAGCGCAGACCAAATGCGTCGTGCCAGGGGCGTATTTGAGCACGGCTCCGCATTGCGCGCACGGAAAGCGCCCCAGCGATTGTCGGGATGAGGTTTTAGTTTTTAGCACTGATGAACTGATTATGATTTAGGCAGTGGCGGCGGCACCCTTGCAAAGGCGCCGGCCAGCTCAGACACCTGCTCGGCAGGCGTCCATTCCGCGAGGCCGGCATGCCAGATCAGGGTCGAGCGGTTGATCTCGCCGCTGTTGATTTTCTGCTCAAGCACAGAGCGCTCGAAAGGCCCCTGTTGATGCCCGTTTATGGCCGCGTAATAAAAAACCGAGCCAGGCAAGGGCGGCGGAGTTGCCGGCGACTGCTGCGAGAAGGCCTTGTTCATTTGATTGGCCACGGCAAACCCCATGCCCATGCCGATGCCTTCGTTGGCTGAGCCGGACGGATTCTGGGCCGCCGCAGTCATCGCTTCGGCGGCCTGATAATGCGTGTAGCGGCTCAGGTCGCCGATAATGCCCATGCTGGTGCGTTTGTCCATGGCCGCTTCCACTTCCGGCGGCAGCGAGATGTTTTCGACCAGCAGCTGCAGGACTTCCAGCCCGTAGGCGGAGAATTCGGGGCTGATCATTTGGGTAATGTAATTGCCTAATTCGTCGTAATTGGCGGCCAGGTCCAGAATCGGGATGCCCGATTCGCCGATAATGCTGGCAAAACGCGAGACGATCAGGTTGCGCAGCTGATCGCTGATGTCGCCGGTCTGGAAATGCCCGCCGGTGCCGACGATTTCTTTGATGAACGTGAGCGGTTCCTTGATTCTGACAGAATAGGTGCCGAAAGCCCGAAGCCGCAGCGGCCCGAACTCCTTGTCGCGCAGCATGACCGGATTTTTGGTGCCCCACTTCAGGTCGGTAAAGCGGCGCATATTGAAGAAATACACTTCCGCCTTGAACGGGCTGGAGAAACCATGCGGCCAGCTTTCCAGCGTGGTCAGGATCGGCATGTTGCGCGTTTCGAGCTGATAGAGCCCCGGCTCGTAAAAATCGGCCACGCGGCCTTCGCTGACCAGCACCGCCGTCTGCGATTCGCGGACCGTCAGCATGGCGCCGTATTTGATTTCGTGGCCGTAGCGCTCGAACCGGTAGACCATCGTGTCGCTGGAATCGTCCGTCCATTCGATGACATCGACAAATTCGCCGAATAGCTTATCCAGAATGCCCACTGCGTTGCTCCTGTTTTAGAAAAAATGAATTTATATAAGAACCGCGAAGATATGAAGAGAGGTAGGCTGGGTTGGTAAACCCAGCATTTCGAAGCCGCCTAGGCTGGGTTTACCAACCCAGCCTACAGGAAACAACATAAATCTTCGTGCTCTTCGTGGTAAAAACTTTAATTAACCAGTCGTCCTGGCATGTGCCGACGCCAGCGTTTTGCGCAGTTCGGTTTCGCATTGCTCCAGTTGCACGACCGCTTCGCTGCGCATTTTTTTGCCTTGGTCGGCGATCTGCAGGCTTTCCTCTATCGTCGCGATCAAAGTCTCATTGGCTTTTTTGACTGTTTCAATGTCGAATACGCCGCGTTCCAGTTGCTTGCGGGTTTCGGCATTGGCCTGTTTCAGGGCTTCGGCGTTTGCGGCCAGCAGCTCGTTGGTCAGATCGGTCGCGGCCTTGACCGTCTCGGCCGCCTGTGAGGAACGGTAAACGGTCACGGCCGTCGCCAGTTGCTGACGCCACAGCGGCACGGTGTTGACGATGGTCGAATTGATCTTGTTGACCAAGCCCTTGTCGTTTTCCTGCACGAGCCGGATGCTGGGCAAGCTTTGCATCGATACCTGCCGGGTCAGGCGCAGGTCGTGCACGCGCCGCTCCAGATCATCACGGACCGCGCGCAGGTCGCGCAGGTTTTGCGCAGCGAGGACTTCGGCCGTGGTTTCGGCTTTCTTGGCCTGTTCCGGAATGATGACTTCGTCCAGCTGGCGCAGCTTCTCTTCGCCGGCGGCGATATAATCCTCAAGCGTATGAAAATAGTCGAGGTTGGCTTGATAGAGTTTATCCAGCGAGATGATGTCGGTCAGCAGATTGGTCTTGTGCCGCTCCAGCTTGTCGGTGATGGTATCGATCTGCTTGCGCACTTCTTCGTATTGCTGCAGGAATTTGACGACCGGCTTGGCCTTGCCCATCAATCGGTCGAAAAAGCCCTGCTTCTTGTTCGGGTCGAGATCGTCGACCTCGAAACCGCGTATCGTCGCCACCATTTCGTTCAGGTCATTGCCGGCAGGGCCTATTTCCTTGTTCTTGACACCGTCCAGCATGCGGTCGGAAATCGTGGTCAGTTGCTCTTGCGCCTTGCTGCCGAAAAAAATGATTGATTGGGTATTGCTGATGTCGATTTCGCTCAGCAGCTTCTGGATCTGCTGCTGCTTCTCCACCGGCACCTCGGCAAGCGGGGCCATTTCAGCTTTTACGCCAGGGACAATCTCCCGGGATGCGGAGCTGTCGGCCGTGTCGGTCGCTGCTTGAGTTGTCGTGGATGCCTGCTGTTCAGTCATGATTAAATCCTCTAGGGTGTGATGGCGTTAAAGGATGCCTTCTCGTTTGAGCTGTGTGGCCAAAACTTCAATTTTTACATCCAGATCAAAAACATCCTCTTCCAATAACTTTTGATGCTGCTCCTGAAATGCCGATTCGATCGTTTCCAGCACATTGCGGAAGTTCTGTTCCAGTTCCTCCGATTGGGTTTGCTGATGGGTCTTGGCATAACCTTCAGTCACCTGTCGGGCGCCGTCCAGGTAGACGTTGAGGAATTTGCGCGCGCGGCGGATATCGCGCGGATCGGCCTCGATTTCGGCTAGAATGCTGTCGGCAATTTCGCAGATGCGTTCGATGCGCCGGTTGAGTTCGGCGTTGCGAATCCTGTCGTTGGCCTGTTCTATGCCACGGATGATGCGCGATGAATCTTCGAGCGTCTGCAGGATTTCATCCCGGGAATAGCCATGCGCGGCGACTATGTTCTTCTCTTTGCGCGGGTCGAAGCCGTAGCTCAGATACATGCCCAGAAAGGCGCCGCCGGCAAACAGGAGCGCTATCGGCAGCGGGCGTCCCGCGCCGAGCCAGGCGATCATGCCGGTGGTCAACGCCGCTATGATCGCCGCTGTCATTTTCAGCGGCTTGGGCGGGCGGGCGATGCGGCTTTTTTCATAAACATGCTCGGCCTGCAAGCCTCTGCGCAAGCACCAGGCGGCCAGCATATAAAGCGCAAAACCGGCAGCGTTGACAATAACGCCCAACAGATGGCCTTTCCCCAGCGCGATGAACGTCGCCGGAATCAGCGCCATAGGCAGAAAATAAAGCAGCAATCCGCGCGGGGAATAACGGTGCAGCGTATCGGCGACAAACCGTTTGGGTTTTCTGAATTGGTCCATTACCGGGCCTGCGTGCGGCTGGTCAAAGAGGCTTCAGCAGAAGCGCTGGCAGTTAAAGGCTCGGCTTTTACCAGAGATTGGCAGGTTGCCAGGCCGATCGTGGCAACCAGTATGATAAAACCGAGCAGTCTGCGTAATACTATGGGCATCGACCTCAACTCCCATTAATGTTAATTTGATCTTCATTATCCACTACAGTCATAACATCTGTAAAACAGCGTATGGACTGTTTCTGTGACAGGGTTAAGCACCCTGAGTTTCCAACTATAGTGGGGCCGATTTCCAGATTTTCAATGTTGAGTGCGACGCACCTGCTTAAATGAAAAAGCCCGGCAGGATGATCCGACCGGGCTCATTTAATAGGATTGAAGAAATACGGATTATTTCATCATTTCCTTTTTGAAGTAGTTGTCCAATGTTTTGTTGGTCTCTTTGTTGTATTCATTAACAGGAGCCGGTGCGCTGGGCTGGGCGACAACCGGCGCTGCAGGCTCTACAACAGCTACGGGCTTGGCAGGAGGCGCTTCAGTCGTATCCAGGCGGAACACGTCGCCATAACTGGTATCGACATCAAAATCTTCCCAGATATAGACCGGATAAGCGATCGGTTTGGTAGGAATCGGAATCGTGATCAGATCGGCAACGCCGACGCCCAGACGCCCGGCCATGTTGACCACGCCTTTGAAGAGTCCACCTACTATGCCATAGAAGACATTGCTCTGATTGGTCGTATTGATCATATTCTTGGGAATTTCCAGCCAGCCAGTCGTCAGATTGGCAAACGCGGACGACGCTTTTCTGCCGACTTTGCCACCGTAGGTCGTCGGTTGCTGCGATTTGTCAATCAGCGGAGCGGCTGTATAAGACGTATCACCATAACCTTGTTGCTGCATGTCGGCCTGGGTTAGAGGGGTATAGGCCGTCAGCAGACCTGTTAATAATAGTGGGGCAAAAAAGCGGTCGATTCTAGTCATGTCAAGTCCTGCGCATTGGTTTAATAACTTACTCAAGTATAGCAGAGCTTTTTTAAATTATTTTTTGAACGCCTTCGCAAAAGCATTAGCCATCGAGCCATTAATTTTTTGCGGCTCAGGCCTTTTTTGTCTGGGATTTTTGTCTGTTCTTGCAGAGGATCGTTCGGGGCTGGGCATGGCTTCCGTCGGTTCTTTTTTCATGGTCAGCGATATGCGCTTGCGCTCGACATCGACTTCCAGCACTTTGACTTTGACCATATCGCCGGTTTTTACCGCGTCCCGAGGGTCTTTGACGAATGTGTCCGACAAATGCGAAATATGCACCAGGCCATCCTGGTGCACGCCGATGTCGACGAACGCGCCGAAGTTGGCGACATTGGTGACCACGCCGTCTAGCGTCATGCCCGGCTTGAGGTCGGTGATTTTCTCGACGCCCTCTTTGAACTGTACGCTTTTGAATTCAGGGCGCGGGTCGCGGCCCGGCTTTTCGAGTTCCTGCAGGATATCGGTCACGGTAGGCAGACCGAAGTGTTCATCGGTGTAATTGGCCGGGTTCAGTGTGCGCAGGAAACTGCTCTGGCCGATCAGGTCGCGTATCGATTTGCCGGTGCTTTCGATAATCGCTTCGACGACCGGATAGGCTTCGGGGTGCACCGCCGAGGCATCGAGCGGATTGTCGCCGTTCATGACGCGCAAAAAGCCCGCCGCCTGTTCATAGGCCTTGTCGCCGAGCCGCGGCACTTTCTTGAGTTGCTCGCGGTTGTGGAACGGGCCATGCTCGTTGCGGAACGCGACGATATTTTCGCTGACGCTGGCCGACAGCCCCGAGACTTGTTTCAGCAGGGCCACCGATGCGGTGTTGACATCGACGCCGACTGCGTTCACGCAATCCTCGACGACGGCATCGAGACTGCGCGCCAGTTGCACCTGATTGACGTCATGCTGGTACTGGCCGACGCCGATCGATTTCGGGTCGATCTTGACCAGTTCGGCCAGCGGGTCCTGCAGGCGCCGGGCAATCGATACGGCACCGCGCAGAGATACGTCGAGTTCGGGGAATTCCTTGGCGGCCAGCTCCGAGGCCGAGTAAACCGAGGCGCCGGCTTCCGATACGGTCAGTTTGGTGAATTTAAGCTCACTGTGCCGTTTGATCACGTCGGCGACGAGCTGGTCAGTTTCGCGCGAGCCGGTGCCGTTGCCGATGCTGACCAGATCGACTTGGTACTGTGCAATTAGCCGGGCCAGCGTTGCTATCGAGGCGTCCCACTGGTTGCGCGGCGCGTGGGGATAGATCGTGTCGGTTGCCAGCAGTTTGCCGGTCGGGTCGACGATGGCGACCTTGACGCCGGTGCGGATGCCCGGGTCCAGGCCCATCGTGGCTTTCGGGCCGGCCGGTGCGGCCAGCAGCAAGTCTCTTAAGTTGCTCGCGAAGACGCGGATGGCTTCGAGTTCGGCCGCTTCGCGCAGCCGCAGTTTCAAATCCAGGTCGATGCGCGTGAACAGTTTGACCTTCCACGCCAGACGGGCCGTTTCGGCCAGCCAAGCATCCGCCGGCCTGGCGGCGTTGGTAATATGCAGATGGCGCGCCACCAGCTGCGCGCACAGGTCATGTTCTTCTTTTTCCTCCAAGCCGGGTTTGAGCGCAATGTTCAGCAGGTCTTCATTGCGGCCGCGGAACAATGCCATCGCGCGATGCGAAGGGATCTTGTTGATAGCTTCCTGGTAATCGAAATAGTCCTGGAATTTGGCCGCTTCCTGTTCTTTATCTTTGACGACGGTGGCATGCAGGATGCCTTTTTGCCAGGTGCGTTCGCGCAGTTCGGCCAGCAGCTCGGCATTTTCGGAAATGCGCTCCATGATGATCTGGCGTGCGCCTTCGAGCGCGGCGGCGATGTCCGGCACGCCTTTATCGGCATCAATATAGCCGGCCGCGATCTGTTCCGGAATCAGGCTGCGGTCATCAAGCAAAGCCTCGGCCAAAGGTTCGAGCCCCGCTTCACGCGCAATCTGCGCTTTCGTGCGTCGTTTGGGCTTATAGGGCAGGTACAAATCTTCGAGCAGGGTTTTGGTATCGGCCTCACGAATGGCTTTTTCCAGTTCCGGCGTCAGCTTGCCCTGAGAGCTGATGCTTTCCAGTATGCTTTTGCGGCGTTCGTTCAGCTCGCGCAGATAAGTCAAACGCTCTTCCAGCAATCTTAGCTGGCTGTCATCGAGGCCGCCGGTTGCTTCCTTACGGTACCGGGCGATAAACGGCACGGTCGCGCCTTCATCCAGTAATGCTACGGCAGCGCTGACTTGTCGGCTGTTGACGGATAATTCTTCGGCTATACGTTGGATTACGTCCATTTTTTAAAATTTTGTTCGGTTTAAAAAAGAAGGATTGTAGCAGTATGTGGCACTGCAAGTATTTTAAGCCTTGGCAGCGAGTGAACGAGGCGGGCTGTTTGCAGATTGGGTCTGGATGATTCTTTGCTGGTCTCCCTGCAATACCAGACATGTCAGGATGCCCGATGCATAAGCCCCGGTGTCGATGCCTATACGATTAGGCAGCAGCTCAGGCTCATCAGTTATGGTATGGCCATGAACAATAATTTTTTCATAGGGTTTCTTTTCACTGACAAATTCATTGCGTATCCATAGCATGTTCTCCGGCTTTTGCCGGGATAATGAAAGGTCAGGATTGATACCGGCATGCACAAAAAAATAAGAGCCCAATGAATAAGAAAACAAAGTGTTATTCAGGAACTGAAAATGCGAGCGCGGCAGATTTTTTAGCAACCGCTGTTGTATGGTTATGAAGTCTTCTCGTTTGGTCGGTATTTTAGCGTCACAGGCATTATAACTTGCTAATGTCGCCTGACCGCCATAAGTAAACCACGAGCGGCCCACGGATTCTTCACGCAGGAAATCGAGCATGGTTTGTTCATGATTGCCGCGCAAATAGACATATTCAATACCCGGCTGCACATTCTGCAGCAATTCCTCGATGACGTCTCGGGATTGCATGCCTCTGTCGATATAGTCGCCCAGGTAAATCATGAGCACGCGGCCGGAGAAACTCGCTGCATCCTGTTTGATCTGGCTCAGCAGTTTAACCAGCAGGTCATGGCGGCCATGAATGTCGCCGATACAATAAACGCGGGTGTTGTCGGGTAAAGCAGGCGTCGGGTAGGGTTTTGTTTTTAAGAATCGATTAATGAGTTGTTTCAAATTCTGCGACCATCTCTTTAAGAACAAGTGGATGACTATTGGTTAACAAAGCGCTAATGGTATCCATGTATAGCACACTGTCAAAGGCTTTTATGAATCGTTTATGAGACAGATTCCAGGCATCCACCAGTTGGCTGCTTAACACATCCCTATCAGCCTGTGCAAATGCAGGCAGCACCGATAAGCAAAGCCGGAGACGCGGGGTCAAAACAGCCGTCTCATGCGGGCCGGTCCTGATGGACATCAATAATTTCTTTTGAATTGTATCAGGTTGCTCGTGCAATAAAACATCAATAGCTGCCAGTTTATACCATAACTTTGAATTGGCAGGCGAGCGATGCAGGGATTGGCGGGCGCTGTCAGCCGACTGTTTCAGTAAGGCCTGGCCGGCGTCACTGTAGAAGCCTTGTTTTTGGGCCTGATAGTGAAAAAGTTCACTTAAGTCCTGCCAATAGTCAGGATGGTCAAACAGCGCAATGCTTTTCTTTGCCGTTTCGATTAGTCGGGATGCTTCGGCTTCGGGCAGAGGGCGATGCCGGGCAATCTTGTCAATCCCGGTTTCAACCGGTATATGGTTGAGCGCCGCTTTAACCCTGGGCCATGCAACAGAACCTAAGGCCATGCCGAGGCATAAAATGAAAAATGAAAGAAAATGTTTGAAGCTTATCATGGAAGTTTGCCGGAAATGATCAATAAGCTTGCAGGGGCTTTATAGGGTTGCGGTTAAGCCATCCTGCGCCAGGTTCAGTTGTCTCAAATTTATCGTCGATCCTTGTAAAGCCGGGTTATCGGTCATCAGTTGGAATAATACTGGCCATACTTGCCGTAATGATAAAAATGCCCGGAATTGTTGTAAGAAAAACCGCCATATTGCTTTAAGTTCACCTGCTGTAAAGCAATGCCGGCAATATTGGCATTGGCGCTGAACATCTGCAGCAAGCCGGCTTTAATGACTTTGCGCGGCGTCTTATCCCAGTTGACTACGTAGATGGTTTTATCCATGAGCGAGGCCAGAATACGCGCATCGGCAACGGCCATAACCGGAGGCATATCAAAAATAACCAAATCGAATTTTTCCTCCATGACGCTGATGAATTTTTTCATTCGGTTCGAATTGAAAAGTTCGGTCGAATTGACATAGTCGGCATGACCTTTGGGCATTATGTAGAGATTCGATTTTTCGTCTTTAAACATAAAATCAACTATATTTTTCCCGTCAGATACAAGCAAATCGGTCAGCCCCCTGGATTTAGTCAGCAAGCCGAGCTTTTGCTCGATTGTCGGCCGTCTTAAGTCGGCATCGATAATGATGACTCGCTGCCCTGATTGAGCTGCCCCTCGAGCAAGACATAATGCCAAGGTGCTTTTTCCTTCCGAGGGGACAGAGGAGGTGATCATCACCGATTTAACCTCTTTATCAGGCGAGGATAATTTTATGGATACCCGCAAGGAATTGATGGCTTCAGCAAGGCTTGAATGCGGTTTTGTCAGAATATGCTCAATGGCATCCTGTTCAGTCATCATAGGGATCAAACCAATGGTGGGCATGCCCAAGTGCGATTCGACCTCTTCCGGAGACCTTAGTCCCGGATTAAGCATTTCCAGCATGAAAATGACGGCTGAGCTGATGACGCCCGCCATGGCAAAGATGACTACAAGTATCAGGAGTTTCTTCGGGGAAGAGGCTTGTTGCGGGATTTCGGCTGCTGAAATAACCCGCGCATCGGCTTCAGCCATGCCTTGCGTAGTGGAGGTTTCTTTGAAGCGGTTTAAAAAGGTTTCAAATAATATCCGATTGGCGTTAGCCTCGCGTTCCAAAGCTCTTAGTGCGACTTCATCCTTTTGGCTGCTGCCGGATTTGAATTCGATCGAGCTCAAACTGCTCTGCAGGCTTTGCTCACGGCTGCTGGCTATATTGAGCTCATTTCTAAGGCCGGCGGCTATTTTTTTTATCTCAGCCTGGATGTTGGCCTGCAGATCCGCGATTTCGGCCTGAATCCGAATCATTTGCGGGTGTTTGGGGCCGAATTCAACGGACATCTCGGACACTTTTCGTTTAAGTTCGGCTTCCTGTTGGCGCAAACTTTGGATCAAGTTAGAGGATAACACTTCATGAGCGGTTTCAATGTCTCCGCCGTTTTTCAATAAGTTTTCTACCTGGTTCAATCGGGCGCTGGCTTCAGCGCGCGCCGCTTTAGCGATGATCAATTGGCTGTTTATCTCGGATAATTGCCCCTGAAGCAAGCCTTCTCCCTGCGCGCCTCTGGATAAATTATGGGTGCTGCGATAGGTTTCCACCGCCTTTTCAGAGTCGGCAACTTTGACACGCAGCTCAGTCAGTTGGTCATTAAGCCAAGCCGTGGCTTTCTCGGTGGCTTCAAATTTGGCTTCCAGTTGGTCGACGATATAAATATCGGCATGGGTATTGGCTATTTTTGCAGCCAACTTGGGATCGGTAGACTTAAAAGTAATGAGAATAACCTGAGAGCCTCTGACAGGTGTCGCCGTCAATTTTTCCAGATAAATATCCGTCGCTTTCGCCAAGCGTCGCTCTTCGGCTTCTTCTTCGGTTAATGGCACGGAATGCATGCCCAGCGCTTCTTTGAAGTCATCAGGAAGCCAATTGACAGGATTTAAATTTGATAAAAAGCTTTTTTCTTTAAGTTCCGGATTAAACTCGGCACGCTCTAACAAGTTGAGTTTAGTGATAACCTTTTTCGCCAGACTTCTTGACGTTAAAATTTCTACTTCACTCTTTACTGCATCATCAGTGCTCATATCGCCGCTTAATACGGCTTTGACATCGACCACTTGAGCTTTTGCTGCGCCTACCAGAATCTTGGCTTCGGCCGTATATTTCGGAGTTATTTGAAACAACACAATGGCTCCGACAATAAAAACAGACACGAAAACCGCGATGAACAGCTGACGGCGCAGCCAGAAAACATGCAGTATATGGCTTATTGATAGATTTTCTTCTTGAAACGCAGTGTTATTGTCCATTGTCGCAAATGGAGGTTTGCTTGGCTGCATGAGGTAAGTCCTTGAGAGCTTATAAAATTAAAGGTAATAGCTTTATTAGGAAGTGGCTTTGCTGCAAAACTGCAGCCGGAACACTTTCAGCAGAGCATTAAAACATCCGTTCATCGACTCTGATGATGTCGCCTGGCATAACCGGCATATCCATATTCGCTTGTACTTCTTTTTGAGTTGCATCGTTCGCATGAATCACAAAAACATGGCCCTGTTTGGCGCGGTAGGTAAATCCGCCGGCAATAGCGACAGCCGTTAAATAAGTCATCCCGCTTACGTAAGGGTAGGAGTCAGGCTTTTCCACCTCGCCTAAAATATAAAATGGCCTGTAATTGAGCATCTGAATGCTGAATTTAGGATTCAGGATATAGTCCGGGCTCAGCTTGGATCTTAATAACTCTTCAAATTCCTGGAGGCTGAGATCTTTTGCGGTAACGGTGCCTATGAGCGGTACTGAAACATTGCCGGCGCCATCAACTGTGTATTCGCCGGTTAAGTCATCATGATTGAAGACGGTGATTTTCAATTTATCGCCGCTGCCCAAACGATATTGTTGATCTTTTTGATCTTCAGCATGTAGGTTAAATACAACAAAAAAAACAAGGGAAATTATGCTCAATAGATGCATGAAGATAAGATTTTTTTTCACTTAAAATACCTTTTATTTAAGTTAATTTTATTCTTTGATTCGTAATGCCGGGAGAGGCGGCTATATACGGGTAAATCAGATTATAAATATTCATTGTTTTTTATGGCTCCAAGCCATAAAAACCATAGTCTTGCAATAATATATAAATGGCTATACTGAGTTCCTGGCAGTAAGTCAGCATGTATTATTTTTCCGAAAAGACAATGCCGGTTTCATCAATGGCTTTAATTATGTTGTACTTTTGATCGCCTGAATAAGCATTAGTCAATTAAACGTTTTTGTATTTTTACTTCATCAATATGCTTAATAAACCTAAGCAGCGCAAACAAATTACGCTCTGCCAATGTCTTGTCATGCATGGCTGAGCTAACGTCAATCTAGTGCTGATAGCATTCAACCATGGCTCCGTTTTTATTTATGCGGGACAGCTTGATGGTTATGATTCAAGCTCGCTCTATCGGCATGGGCTATTTAGCTCCGTCAATTTTTGCTTGTTAGATCAAGACAATAAATGCTGTCCGGCCCTGTTTGAAGTGTATGGTCTTTAACGTGGCGCTGAAGCCATTCTTGATGAGTTTCGAGCAATTCTACTGGCTAACTCCCATTTTTTATTTGTCCTATATATTATTAAAACGGGAACCGTAATGCATATCAATTTTTTGTGATGTACTTAACATGTTATTGAAATCATAATTAAGTTTATTATATTTTCTTTTATTTAAACTCATAATTTACAAACTTTGTGATGAGAGTCACCTTTATTTTTATGGCATCAGTTATACTGCTCGCAGGTTTTAAGTCTCTAGTAAAATCAGGTATGTATTTTTAGTATGATTATGATTTTATTAAGGCTGGTTACATCAGAAAAACAAGTTTATATTAACTTGCCATATTAGATATATGAAATTGTGAATAAATTATCATTAATAATGTTTTTATTAATATAAAGTATATCTTAAATGTTATTGATGGTTTTCTATATTTCATATTATCTAGGCTATTTTGTTTATTGATTTTACTGAATATAGGTATATTTAAATGAAAAAATTATTATTGGTGCTGGCTTTGGCTGCATTTGCTCCTTTAGGTTATGCGGATGATAAAGGCAAAGATGATGCTAAAGAGCATGTGAAAAAAGACCATGAGAAAGATCATGAGAAAGATCATGTGAAAAAAGAAGATGATGACCTAAATGATGCGGAAGCGATAGCGAAAGCCATTGAGGAAATTATCGCTAACTATGGCAAAGTTCCAGCGAAAGAGACCGCAAAAGCCGTTAAGGAATTCAAAAAAGAAATTCGGGAAGCTGTGCGTGAAGGTGATATCACTCGAGAAGAAGGCGCAAATGCTTTAAACGAGCTTGAAGTTGCGCTCAGCAATGGCGGTAACCCAGTATCACCTAGCTGATTTGAGCAGTTGGCATTTTTATTAGGTGATTAAAAAGATACGTGCATCATAAGAGCCCTCCGGCTTAAAAATGATGAGCATCTTTTGATGGGGCTTTAGTCGCGATTGTCGTGGCTAAAGCCCTTTTTACAAGAGGTGCAAAAAGCGCCTTAGCAATGTTGTTAGATTTTTGCATGACCGGTAATCAAAAAATAAGAATTATTAAGCATGTTATTTCGCCGTTGGCTTTAATTTGTTCGGCAGCTGTATGGGGCTCGGACATGGAAAGAGGAGGGGGAGGCAAGGAACGGACAAATAGAGATTATAGTCCGGTAGGAATCAGAGCCGGCAGTTTCATGATTCATCCCTTTTTTGAAAACCAGAATGAATACAAGGACAATATTTATTCTCAGCAAAATAACACGCGAGATGATTTTATTTTTCACTTGCAGCCAGGAGTCAATGCAAAAAGCAATTGGAACCGCCATGCATTAGAAGCCAATGTCAGCACGGATGTGCAGCTTTATGCCTCGCACAATACCGAGGATAAAGAAAATTATACTTTCGATTTGAATGGCAGGCTGGATGTGCTGCAAGATAGCTTTGCTACGGCAAAGTTCTATCATGCCCATCAATACGAAGACAGAGGTTCACCCGACTCGCCCAGCAGTGCTTTAGAACCAGTCCAGTACGATACAACCGGGGGGGCGATCGGTTATGAGCATAAGATCAATCGCATTCGATTGAATGTTCTAAATGATACTCAACATCTGGATTACGAAAATAGCATAAGCCGCAACAGCACTTTTATTAATAATGATGACCGTGATCGTCAGAAAAATACGTCGACCGGGCGTATTAGCTACGAGATTATGCCGGGCTACGAAGCGTTTGTCAGAGGCAGTTATAACTTTATCGATTACGATCAAAAATTTGATGATTATGGCCTTCAGCGTTCGTCAGATGGCTACGAAGCGGTTGTTGGTATCGCCCTGGATCTTACCGGAAAATTAGTGGGCGATGCTTATATTGGGTATGCAACCCAAAAATATGATGATGCCCAATTACAAACAATCAGTGACATAACAGGCGGTTTTGGCCTGAAATGGATACCGACGGGGCTGACCACGATCTCAGCCCGGATTGATAGAACCATTAACGAGACGACTCAAGGGTTCTCATCCGGCTTTTTCAGTACTGCATCAACGGTAAGTATCGATCATGAATTATTGCGCAACGTATTGCTAAATGCCAGTGCCGGCTACATCTATAATGATTACAAGGGCGGGCAAGAGCGCCAGGAAGATACTTACTATGTCGGGATATCGGCAAAATATCTGCTCAACCGCAATTTCTTCCTTACAAGCGGCTACAACTTTAGAACCAGATCAACAGCCAACGTGAGCAATGCTGACTACGATATTAACAGCGTATATTTTTCATTGGGCGCGCAGTTGTAAGTCAGTTTGAAATCAAAAGGCTGAAGAAAACAGTAGCTTTTAATCGAGAATGGTCCTTCGGATACAGAAAATATCAGCTTCCTAGGACATATTGGAATGTTTGGGAAGGCGGCTTGTGTTGTTTAACCAGGCCAGATGGTTAGCTTATTTATTATTCATGATATTTAGGAGATATATTTTGAAAACACTAGAACAAACAAAAATAGCAATAGTTGGATTAGGCTATGTAGGACTGCCGCTTGCTGTAGAATTCGGCAAAAAGTATCCGACCATCGGATTTGATATAAACCAAAAGCGCATACAGGAATTGCAGTCAGGTCAGGATTTAACGCTGGAAGTCAGCAGTGAAGAACTCAGCCAGGCAGAGCTTTTAAGCTATACCGCCTCATTAAAAGACATTAAAAACTGCAATGTTTACATTGTTACTGTGCCTACGCCCATCAATGAGCACAAACAGCCGGATTTGACGCCGTTGATTAAAGCCAGTGAAGCTGTTGGATCAATTCTTAAGCCCGGTGACGTGGTTGTTTATGAATCAACCGTCTATCCCGGCGCTACCGAAGAAGTGTGTGTGCCGCTTCTAGAGCAGCACTCAGGCCTGAAATTCAACGAGCAATTTTATGCCGGTTACAGTCCGGAGCGTATCAATCCGGGCGATAAAGAACACCGCGTCACCAATATCCTCAAAGTGACTTCAGGGTCTACCGAGCAAATCGCGGACTATGTGGACAGTCTCTATAAAAGCATCATTACCGCCGGGACGCATAAAGCCAGCAGCATTAAAGTGGCAGAAGCGGCCAAGGTCATCGAAAACACTCAGCGCGATGTCAATATCGCCTTGATCAATGAGCTGGCCCTCCTGTTCAACCGTCTGGATATTGATACTGAAGAAGTTTTGCTGGCTGCCGGAACCAAGTGGAATTTCCTGCCGTTCAGGCCTGGATTGGTAGGCGGGCACTGCATTGGCGTGGATCCTTACTACCTCACTCATAAAGCTCAGGCCGTCGGCTATAATCCTGAAGTTATCTTGTCAGGACGGCGCATCAATGACCGTATGGGCGAATATGTGGTATCACAGCTCATCAAAAACCTGTTGAAAAAGCGCATCCATATTCAGCAGGCCGACGTTTTGATCATGGGGCTGACGTTTAAGGAAAACTGTCCCGATCTACGCAATACCCGAGTGGTGGATATCATAAAGGAACTGCAGGAGTATGAAGTCAATACCCATGTCTACGATCCTTGGGTCAGCCCGGAAGAGGCCATGCATGAATACGGCATCGCCGTGATTGAAAAACCTGAAGCCCAAAAATATGACGCAGTTATTCTGGCTGTTGCACATGAGCAATTCAGGCAAATGCCCATTGAGCAGATCAAAAGTTACACCAAGCCGGATTCTGTGATATATGATCTTAAATATCTTTTCCCAGCTAACCAAACTGATGACAGGCTCTAACCGATGAAAGTATTAGTCACCGGCACAGCGGGCTTTATCGGCAATCACGTAGCCATCAAATTACTGGAACGGGGCGATGAAGTCATCGGCGTGGATAATC